>JAESGM010000016.1_pt1 | contig 665494 bp, 627 predicted proteins | sample 9269721 | NCBI WGS metagenome assembly JAESGM01 (sample SAMN15720920, study PRJNA650825) | algae metagenome | isolation source: Komarekiella atlantica HA4396-MV6 and co-occurring heterotrophs from... | place: USA: Theobald House, Kauai, HI | collected 2009-07-29 | reverse complement strand
GCTGTCGTTGCGATAGGTCCGGCCGGGCATCACCACCCGGATCGGCGGATCGATCGAGGGCGTGATGTAGGCGGCCTTGGGCGGATTGTTGGTCTTCTGCATGACACGCACCTGCACCGGCGAGGTATGGGTGCGCAAAAGCTTCCTCTCGCCCTCGGCGTTGGGCTTCAAAAAGAACGTGTCGTGCATCTCGCGCGCCGGATGTCCCTCGGGGAAGTTGAGCGCGGTGAAGTTGAAGTAGTCGGTCTCGATGTCCGGCCCCTCGGCGATGGAAAAGCCCATGTCCGAGAAGATCGCGGTGATCTCGTCGATCACCTGGCTGACCGGATGGATGCGCCCGCGCGCGGTCGGCGCAGGTTGCAATGGCAGGGTCACGTCGACCGTCTCTGCGGCGAGGCGCGCTTCCAGCGCTGCGGCCTTGAGCTCGCCCGAGCGGGCTTCGATGAGGCCGGCGACCTCGGTCTTGAGGCCGTTGATGGCAGGGCCGGCGGTCTTGCGATCCTCGGGGGCCATGCTGCCGAGGGTCGCAAGCAGCGCCGACACGCTCCCCTTCTTGCCGAGGGCGGAAACGCGCACGGCATCGAGCGCCTGTTCGCCGTCGGCGCTTGCGATGGCAGCGGAGATTTGCGCGCGAAGGTCGCTGATCTGGGTTTCGAGAGACATCTGACTATCCGTTGCGGGCGGGCGTGAGCTTCATGGCAAACAAAAACGCCCTGCGCCAGCCCGAAAAGGGCGGCGCAAGGCGCGAATTTGCCTCGGCAGACCGAGAGATCGGGTAGCTAGGCGGTAACCCGGGCGTGGGTGGTTTCTTCCACGTCCTTCAGGTACCCCAGCGCCGCCTTGGCCTTTTCGACCAGGACGCCGAACGCGGCGGGCTCGTGGATCGCCAGATCCGAGAGCACCTTGCGGTCGACGGCAATCTCAGCCTTGCCGAGGCCGTCGATAAATCGACCGTAGGTCAGGCCATGGTCGCGCACGGCCGCATTGATACGCTGGATCCAGAGCGCGCGGAAGTTGCGCTTCTTGACGCGGCGGTCGCGGTAGGCGTACTGGCCGGCCTTTTCGACGGCTTGCTTGGCAACGCGGATCGTGGACTTGCGGCGGCCGTAGTAACCCTCGGCGGCCTTCAAGACCTTCTTGTGACGGGCGTGGGCGGTAACGCCTCTCTTGACGCGTGACATCGTTCAGGTTCCTTCCAGCGTTAGCGGTTGTACGGCATGTACCACTTGACCAGGTTCTCATCGCCTTTGAAGAGAATCTTGGTGCCGCGGTTGGAGCGGATGTACTTGGCGTTGTGGGACGACAGGCGGTGGCGCTTGCCGGCGACGCCGGCCTTGACCTTGCCGGTCGCGGTGAACCTGAAGCGCTTCTTGGCGCCAGATTTGGTCTTCATCTTGGGCATTTTGCGTGTCCTTAGTTCTTGTGACGGGCCTTTTGGGCCTTGTCGCATTCGAAGACCGCCACGGCATGCCTTTTGGCCGGGCGGTCCGGAGAAGGCGCGTCTATAGGCGCAAAGCCGCCGCAAGGCAAGTGCCGTGGGACTAATTCGGGCTTGGCTCGAGGACCATGTTGGTGGTCTGCCCGGAGATGAATCAGCTTGAGGTGCACCGGCGGCTCCGCGGTATCGGCGAAGATCCTGACGCCGGCCCCGATCAGTACGGGCGTCACATGCAGCACGACCTGATCGACGAGACCGGCGCACAGGAGCGCCGAGCCGAGCGTCGGCCCCAGAATGACGACCATCCTGCCATTGGCCGTCGCCTTTGCCCTGGCGACGGCCGCGGGCAGGTCGTTGCCGTCGGCGAAAAGCGTCTTGGGATCGTCCGGGAACGGCCGGCGGGTGACCACGTATTCGGGCACCTGGACCGCGTCGCCATAGGCCTGCGGCTCCTCCTCCCAGGCACGGAACACGTCATAGCCGCGCCGGCCGCCCAGCGTGCAGCCGATATTAGCCTCGACTTCGTCGATCACCGGGTTGGGCGCCTCGTAACGCGCCATGAAAGCCAGGCTGTCGTTCACGTCGGCGGCATAGCCGTCGAGGCTGATCGCGGTATGCCAGATGACGCCGTCGGTCTTGAGCATGGATAGTCCTCCCGCCATTCAAGCCGGGAGGATATCAAAAACCAATTGCAAATTGCAAGCAGTCAGGCGGCACGCCGGTCCACCTGCTTCTGCGATGCCGCCATGGGCGTGCTGCCCGAGAAATCGCGCACCACCATGTCGAGTTCGTCGGCCTGGGCCTGCGTCTGCTCGATGGCCGCATTCGTTTCCTCGACGAGGGCGGCATTGTGCTGGGTGATTTCGTCCATCTGCCGGACGGTCAGCGTCACGCGGGCGATGGCGTCCGCCTGGCCGCGGCTGGAGGTGGCGATCGCCTGCATCCTGACGCTGCTGGCCTCGATGGCGGCAAGGATGGCCTCGAGCTTGCCGGCTGCCTCGCAAACGAGCCGCGAGCCGTCCCTGACCTCGCCGGCCGACTGCTCGATCAGCACCTTGACGTCCGCCGACGCATTGGCCGCCGATTGCGCAAGGCGGCGCACCTCGACGGCAACGACGGCGAATCCCTTGCCCGCCTCGCCGGCGCGTGCCGCTTCCACCGAGGCGTTGAGGGCCAGCAGGTTGGTCTGGAAGGCGATGTCGTCGATCAGGCGGATGATCGAGGAAATCTTGGCCGAGGACGCGGTGATGCGCTCCATCGCCTCGGTCGCCGCGTGCATGGCAAGGCCACCGGCATGGGCGATGCGCGATGCGTCGTGGGCACTTTCGGCCGCGCCGTGCGCCGCCTGTGCGTTCTCGAGGATGTCCCCGCTCAGCGTCTCGATCTCGCCGACGGTCTCCTCGATGGCCGCCGCCTGGCGGGTGGTGCGCCCGGAAAGGTCGTTGGTGCCCGAGAGGATCTCGCCGGTCGCGCGCTTCAAGGCATGCGAGGCGTGACCGAGGCGGAAGAGCGTCGCTTCGAGGGCGTCGGCGAGCGCATTGGTGTCGTCCTTCAACTGCCCGAAGGCGCCGCGATAGTCGCCGGTGACGCGCCGCGAGAGATCGGCATTGGCAAGGGCCGAGAGCACCGCCTCCGATTCGGCGAGCCCGCGCGAGACGGTCTCGACCAGCGCGTTGACGCTGGCGGCCAGCGCATTGAAGTCGTCGATCTGGTAGTCGCGGGTGAGCCGGCGGGTGAAGTCGCCGTCGACGGCGGCGGCGACGATCTCGCCGATGTCGGCCTGCAACGCTTCGCGCAGGGACTGGAGATGGGCGGCGACGGCGGCCTCCGCCTCCCGCTCGCGCGCATTGGCGGCGACGGCCCGGCCATTGGCGCCGAACACCTCGAGGGCCCGGGCGATCTGGCCGATTTCGTTGCGTTCGTTGCCGGCGGGCAGGCTCACCTCGAAGTCGCCGTCGGCCATGCGCTGGGTGGCCGAGGCCATCTGCCGGATGGAGCGCGAGAGCCACCGCGCGATGGCGAAGGCGAAGGCGAGCCCGATGGCGAGCGCGGCGAGACCGGCAACGAGCGCGCTCGTCTGCGCCTGGGCAGCGCTGTCGGCGGCGGCGGCGTCGATCCGCCCGCGTTCCCCGGTCGCATCCGCGGCGAGCCGCGCATAGGCGCTGGCGAGCTCGCCGTCGATCCCGACGATCTCCTCGCCGATGACCTGTCGCTCGCCGAGTCGGGCATGGGCTTCGGCAAGGCTGGCCGCATAGAGGTCGACGGCTTGTTTCACCGCGTCGACGCGCGCGAGATCCTCGGGTCGGAAGAAGGTCGAGCGCAATTCGTCGAGCCGCGCCAGCGTCGCTTCGGAGAGAGCGACGGTTGTGAGGTAGCGGAATTCGTCGGGAGCCGCGATCAGGGCATTTGCGGCAAGGCGCGTCTGCAGCAGGTGCTGCATGGCGAGCCCGGAGGTCGCGGCGGCGCGCGCGTTGAGATTGGCCGATTGCGCTGTCTGGGTGATGAGGCCGGCGAGCGTGTCGGTGGCGCCGATCCCCGCTTCGTCGCTGGCGCTCGTCAGGCGGGCGATCTCGGCGTCGATCGCGATCATGCGGCCGATGCTTTCGCCATATCGTGCAACGAGCGCGGATTGCGCGCCCCCTGACGGAAGAGCCGAAAGGCTCGCCGCGACGCGGGCGGCGTTGGCTTCGTTCGGCGAAAACTCGTAACGCGACACGGCAAGCCGCGCCTCGGCGAGCGCCATGCTCGCCTCTGCCACCGCCCCCGAGGTCGCGGCCGCGTCGCGATAGCCGGCAAAGCCGGCCGAAAGGGTCTGGACGCCGAGGACGGCGATGACGACGAGGAGGCCGAGCAATGCGATCAGCGCGCCGAAGGCGGCATAGATGCGGGCGGCAATGGAGAGGCGCGAGAGCAGCATGGGGCAAATCGACTTCCGGACGAGTTCGTCCGGTGGTCTATGCCGCCGCCGGTTAATTTTGGGGGAAAGGCTGCGTCACCTAACTGTTAGAAAGAAGTCACGAATTTTCCCCGGCACCCGCACCTCCGGGCCGGGGATGGTCCCTGGCCCGGAAGCGGATTTTTTGGCACCGCCTTTGCGGCTAGTGAGCGGCGGGCGCCGCCTCGCCCTGCTGGTAGCCGCGCAACGCCAGGGGGACCGCTACCGCCAGCACCGCGATGAGGCCTGCGGCAATCAGCAGCACCGTCTGATGCGCTGCCGAAAAGGCCAGCCGCGCGGCCCCGGCGATTGCCTCCCCGCCCGGTCCGCCGATCCGGTCGGCCGCGATCATCGCCTCGCCGATGGAATGGCCCGCGCTTTCCGGCATGATGCCGGCAAGGCTTTCCGGAACGAGGAACGCACCCGCATAGCTCGAAGCGAGCAGCACCCCGAAGAAGGTGATGCCGAGGCCCGCGCCCAGCTCGTAGCCGGTCGATTCCAGCGCGCCGGCGGCGCCCGCCTTCTCGACGGGGGCGCTGCCCATGATGGCGATCGAGGAGGCGGTGAGGCCGAGGCTGAGCGCGAGGCCGAGCGTGACCATCAGCACCATGACGCCGAGGCCTGGATCGTGGAAATCGCTCAACCCCAGCCCGGCAAGGCTGGCGGCGGCTGCCGCCAGTGAACCGGCGGCGACGACACGCAGCCCGAGGATGCTGACCGAATAGCCCGCCAGCGGTCCCCCGAGCGCCGAGGCGATGACGAGAGGCAGCATGAAGATGCCCGCTTCCAGCGGCGAACGGCCGACGACGAACTGCAGCTCCTGGGCGATGGTGAGCTCGACCCCGGCGAGCGCGCCCGAGACGACGAGCGCGATCACCATGCCCATGCTGATGGCGGGCCGGGCAAAGAGCGTCAGATCGAGCATGGGCGCGCTGGCGCGCACCTGCTGAAGGGCGAAGGCGGCGAGCAGGGTCAGCCCGACCAGCGCGCAGGCGATGGCCAGCGTCGGCGACGCGCCCGGCTTGAACCCCGACTTTACCGCATAGACCGTGGCCATGAGGCCGGCGATCAGCAGCAACGCCTGGCCGATGGTCCAGTTGCCCCGTCCCTGCGGCGCGCGACGTGGCACGCTGACGAAGGCGAGCGGCCAGACGACGAGCATGATCGGCACGTTGATGAGGAAGACCGATCCCCACCAGAAATGCTCGAGCAGCAGCCCGCCCGCCAGCGGACCGAACGCGGCGCCCGCCGAGCTGACGGTTCCCCACAGGCCAAGCGCGATGCCGCGCTCGCGGGCATCCTCGAAGGTCTGGCGGATGATGGCGAGGATCGTCGGCATGACCATGGACGCGCCGAGCGCCAGCATCGCCCGCGCGGCGATGAGCGCGCCGGCGGTCGGCGAGAATGCGGCGCCTACCGATGCGATGACGAAGACGACGAGGCCGATGAGGAGCATGCGCCGGTAGCCGACCCGGTCGGCGAGCGTGCCCATCGGCACCAACAGGCCCGCCATCATCAGGGGATAGATGTCGATGATCCATAGGATCTCTGTGCCGCTCGCGCCGAGCGCCAGGGTGAGCGAGGGCACGGCGATGTGGAGGATCGTCATGTCGACGACGATGGGGATGAACGCCAGCAGGACGGCGATGAGAACGAGCCAGCGATTGCGCGAAAACGACATCAGAACCTCTATGCGCGGAGCGCGATTTCCTTTGATATGAAGGGACGCGTTATATATATCCGTCCAGACGGTTTGAAAAGAGAATTGTAGGAAACTGATATGGGCCGACGCCAGACGATCGACCGGGGAGCGCTGCTCGATGCGGCCGAAAGGGTGGTGCTGCGCGACGGGGCGGCGCACCTGACCATCGACGCGGTCGCCGCCGAGGCGGGGGTCAGCAAGGGCGGCGTGCTCTATGCCTTCGCCAGCAAGGATGCGCTGATCGACGCCATGCTCGCCCGCATCTACGCCGCCTTCGACAGGATCGCCGACGACTATCTCGAAAAGACCGGCGATACGCCGGTCAACCGCGTGCGCGCCCATGTCGAGGCAAGCCGCACCGCCGACCCGGACGCCAGCGACCGGGCCGTCGTGCTGATGGCGAGCTTCATGCGCTCGCCCAAATACCGCGAAGGCGCGCTCGACTACTACAAGGGTCTCATCGACCGCCTCGATACCACGACGCCGGCCGGCCGGCTGGCGCGGGTGGCTCTATTGGCGACCGAGGGCGCGGCGATGCTGCGCGGCTGCGGATTCTATCCGTTCTCGCAGGACGAGTGGGACGAAATCCACGCGGACATCATCGCGAAGCTGCTGTCGTAAGGCGCGTGCCCATGAGCATCGGCTCGATGTGATCCTCGAAGAGCAGGCCCGGCGTCTTGGCGGCGGCCGCCTCGTAGCGCGCTTCGGCCTCGAGCGAAACCGAGAGGAATGCCGCGAGGCCCTCCACATCGGCCTGCGGCAAGCCATAATGGCCGGATTCCAACCGGGCGAGAATCTCGCGCTTGGAGGCGATCATGCCGGCGGCGACGTTGCTGGCGTTGCTCATCGATCCGTCGCGCTTGACGTAGTCGTGCAGCGGCGCGCCGAGATGCATGGAGACCGGCACGGTGCGATAGAGCTGCAGCAGGAACTCGAGGTCCGTCATGTTGCTCATGGCGGAATCGTATCGCCCGTCGGCCTTGCGCCGGTTCCAGGCGATCATCGAATCCATGGAGATGCTCACCCATTTGTGTTCGCCCGGCCTCAGCGCGCGATCGGGACCCGTTCCGACGTAGCGCAGGTGGGAAAAATCCGAGGTCATCACGTCGAGCGCCGTGCTGACGATGCCGTGGGTATCGAGCGCCGCAACGACGCGGGCGAGCTTTTCCGGCTTCATGCGGTCGTCCGCGTCGAGAATGGCCGCATAAGGCGCCTCGATCGCCTCGAGCGCGACGTTGCGGGCGACCGAGGCCCCGCGCCGCGTTCCGCCCGAGCCGAGGAATCGCAGGCGCGGATCGGCAAGACCGGCTTTGGCCAGAAACGCCTCGTAGTCGGCGCCGTCGTCGGCGACGATCCACAGCTGCCAGTCCGAGAACGTCTGCGCGACGACGCTCGCGACCGAGGACGCGATGGTCTCTTCGGCCCGATAGGCGGGCATGATGATGGCGATGGTCCTGTCCATGGGCCCTCCCGGCCTTGAAGCGGCTGCCGCGTTCTCCCATATCTGCCTCGACAGCCGGACGCCACTCTCATCGGGTCCGGCAGATGACGTTGCTTGTGACAAGGACGGTTTCGATTATGTCGCGCGTATCCGTGTTCTCCGCCCCGTTTCTCCTGGGGTTCGACGCGTTCGAGGAACGCATCGACCGGCTGACGAAGGCGTCCGACGGCTATCCACCCTACAACATCGAGCGCAAGACCGACGCCGACGGGACCGAGCGGTTCCTGGTGTCGATCGCGGTGGCGGGCTTTTCCGCCGGCGAGCTCGAGGTGACCGCCGAAGACAACCAGCTCATCGTTCGCGGGCGGCAGAAGGACGACGGTTCGCGCGAGTATCTGCATCGTGGCATCGCCACGCGCCAGTTCCAGCGCAGCTTCCTCCTCGCCGACGGCATGATCGTCAAGGATGCAACTCTGAGCCATGGTCTGCTCGTTGTTGCTCTTGAGCGTCCAACCACGCCCAAGGTCGCCCGCCGTATCGACATTCGTACAGTTTGAGGAAAGGGCACGCCATGATCGAGAAACGCAATTTCGAAGCCGAGACGGCCGGCGGGTCGATCAATCCGCTGAAGAGCCTGACGGCCGCCCAGTTCGCCGCCCTCGGCGGCAACGCCGTCGCCTATGTGCGCCCCATCAGCGGGCTGGACCTCTCCGCGATGATTCGCGGCACCGATTTCGACGAGGAAATGACCTACCAGCTCGTCATGTCCGCTGACGGCACGCCGCTGATGGTCGCCGACACGCCGGACGCCGTCACCGAATGGCTGATCGACAAGGATCTCGGGGTCGTGACGCTCCACTAGGACGATCACGACCGGAATGAAAAAGCCCCGCCGCAGGCCTGCGACGGGGCTTTTGCGTTACTTTCCCGTCCAACGGAAAGAGCGGCTCCAGCGCCTCCCTCCCCCTTGAGGGGAGGGAATGAGGGTGGGGGTCGTTCGGTGGGAAACTGATGGACCCCCACCCCCGACCCCTCCCCTCAAGGGGGAGGGGGCGATGGAGCCGTCATGGGGCGACCTCAGGCGGCGTTGCTGGCTTCGACCGGCGCGCTGAGGATCGCGTGGATGCGTGCGGGGTCGCGGCTGCGCCGCAGGTCCTCGACGATCGATTCGGTGCGCAGGAGCCGCGCCACGCGCGAGAGCGCCTTGAGGTGGTCGGCTCCGGCCCCGGTCGGGGCGAGCAGCATCATCACCAGGTCGACGGGCCGGTCGTCCATCGCCTCGAAGTCGATCGGATGATCGAGACGAGCAAAGACCGCCGTGACGCCCGGGAGGCCCGGCACCTTGCCGTGTGGAATGGCGATGCCGTTGCCGAGGCCCGTGGAGCCCAGCGCCTCGCGATCCTCAAGGGCCGTAAGGATGATATCGGGTTCGAATCCGCTTGCTTTTGCAGCAGTTTGAGCAAGCAATTCAAACAGTTCGCGTTTGGACAAGGCGTCCGTGCAGACGAGCACGGAGCGCTCTGCCAGAATGTCGGCCAGTTCCATTAAGACGTCCCAGGTCGATTGCGATCTATAGTGATCGGGCGGGGCTTCAATTTGCGCCGAGGGCTGGATCGATCCAGCCGATATTGCCGTCGGTGCGGCGGTAGACCACATTTAGCCCGCCATGTCCAGCGTGGCGGAAAACCACCACTCCGGACTGGCTGAGATCGAGCTCCATCACCGCTTCCTCGACGCTGAGCGAGCGCAGACTCTTGGTGGTTTCGGCGATGACCGGGGGCGCATAGTCCTCGTCCAACTCGTCATAGGCGTCGGACGCTCCGAAGACGGTGTACTGGGCCAGCACGTCCTGCCCGTTGCCGTTGCCCTTACGGTGGGACTTGAGCTTGCGGTTGTAGCGGCGCAGGCGCTTCTCGATATTGGTGGCCATGCCCTCGAAGGCGGCGGTCGCATCGCCCCCCTGGGCGCCGGCCTGGAGCGTGGCGCCGGTATCGAGGTGCACGACGCAATCGGCCCGGAAGCCGCTGCCGTCATGGGAAAGGGTGAGGTGGCCGTCATAGCCGCCATCGAAATATTTGCCGACGACGGTCGAGAAATGATCCTCCGCCTTGCCGCGCAAGGCGTCGCCAACATCCATGTTCTTGCCGGAAACGCGTAAGGTCATGGTTCCCTCTCTTTGCTGTTGCGCTCGGGTGTGCACCCGCGAGGAGAAACGCGTCAGCCTTTCTCCCGCCGGAGCTGGCCCGCTGACCATAACCGATATGGGCATGGGCCCGACCCGATGCTAGACCCGTCGCGAACCGGCATGCAATGCGCAACAGGACGAATAGCGGGGATAGTTTTGGTGACAAGCCGCGCCATAGCGGATAGCCTTCGCGCCGTGGAATCTCGCCTTGGCACATTCCCGCCTCAGGCGATCCTCTCCAGCCCCTTCTTCTGACGCCGGCGGATGACCGAGGAGGGGATGTTCATGCCCTCCCGGTATTTGGCGACCGTGCGGCGGGCGACGTCGATGCCCTGCTCGCGCTTGAGGATCTCGGCGATGGTGTCGTCGGAAAGGACGTCGCCGGCCGGTTCGGCGTCGATGAGCTGGCGGATGCGGTGACGCACGGCCTCGGCCGAATGCTCGCCCGCCCCGTCCGCCGAGGCGATGGCGGTGGTGAAGAAGTACTTCATTTCGAAGAGGCCGCGCGGCGTCATCACATATTTGTTGGAGGTCACCCGCGAGACGGTCGATTCGTGCATGTCGATGGCCTCGGCGACCATCTTGAGGGTCATCGGCTTCAAATGCGCGATGCCGTGGGCGAGGAAACCGTCCTGCTGGCGCACGATCTCGATGGCGACCTTGAGGATGGTCTGGGCGCGCTGGTCGAGGCTTTTGGTCAGCCAGTTGGCCGTCTGCAGGCAATCGGCGAGGAACGCCTTTTCCGCCCCGCCGCGCGTTCGCGCCGCAACCGTCGCATAGTACTCGCGGTTGACGAGCACGCGCGGCAAGACGTCGGAGTTGAGCTCGACCTGCCAGCCGCCGGCCGGAGCCGGACGCACGAACACATCCGGCACCACGGCCTCGACCGGCCCCGAATCGAAAGCGCGGCCGGGCTTGGGATCGAGGGACTTCAGCTCGCCGATCATGTCGGCGAGGTCCTCGCGATCGCAGCCGATCGCGCGCAGCAGCCCCGGCACGTCGTGGCTGGCCAGCAGCTCGAGATTGGCGAGAAGCCTGGCCATGATCGGATCGAGCCGGTCGCGCTCCCGCAGCTGAATGGCAAGGCATTCGGAAAGGTTCCGGGCGAAAACACCAGCCGGATCGCACCCCTGAATCGCGAGCAGCACCGCCTCGACATCCTCGATCTCGGCGCCGAGCTGTTCGGCGATGGCCTCGAGCGGAACGGCGAGATAGCCGGCCTCGTCGAGGTTGTCGACGAGGTGGCGCGCGATCATGCGGTCAGGCGCGGTCTTGAGGATGAGGTTGACCTGGTCGGTCAGATGGTCGGAAAGGAGCGGGCGGGTCGCGACGAACTGGTCGAGATCGGGCGCTTCGCCCTCGCCTGCGCTGCCGAGGGCGCGCAGCGCTGCCGGCCCGGCATCGGCCCGCGCGTCGTCGGGAAAGACGTTCTCGACCGCCGTGTCGTAGCCTTCGGCGATGGCTTCTGCGCTCTGGATGCGCTCGCCATGGGTGACGGTATCCTCGACGGCGCCCGTCTCGGACGGACGCTCGGGCGCTTCGCCCGGCTCGCCCTCGGCGCCGTCCTCGCGCTCGAGCAGGGGATTGCGCAGGAGCTCGGCCTCGACGAACCCGTTGAGCTCGAGATGGCTCAGTTGCAGCAGCCGGATCGACTGCATGAGCTGCGGAGTGAGGGTGAGGCTCTGGGCCTGGCGTACTTCGAGCCGCGGCGACAAGGCCATGCGTTGAAAATCCCCACTCGCTAACGTTTTGGGGCCTTTCTAGGCCCCGCAATCCGGGACCATGACTCATTTGCCCTGGGAGGGCAAGGCGGTCGGCAAAATTCGTGCCAACGCCCGGAGGTCCGGCGGATCAGACCTCGAACGTGTCGCCGAGATAGACCCGTCGCGCTTCCGGGTCGGAGGTGATGGTCTCGGGTCGGCCCTGGATCATCACGCGGCCCCCATGGATGAGATAGGCCCGGTCGACGAGGCTCAGCGTCTCGCGCACCGAGTGGTCGGTGATGAGCACGCCGATGCCGCGATGGGTGAGCTGGCGCACCAGCCCCTTGACCTCGGCGACGGCGATCGGGTCGACGCCCGCGAACGGCTCGTCGAGCAGCATGAACACCGGATCGGCCGCGAGCGCCCGGGCGATCTCGGCCCGCCGCCGCTCCCCGCCCGAAAGCGCCAGCGCATTGGATTTGGCCAGGTGCGTGATCGAGAACTCCTCGAGCAGCGCCTCGAGCCGCGCCTTGCGCTCGGAGCGCGAGTGCACGGTGTTCTCGAGGATGGCGAGGATGTTGTCGGCAACGCTCATGCCGCGAAAGATCGAGGGTTCCTGAGGCAGGTAGCCGATGCCGAGCCGCCCGCGCTGGAAGAGCGGCAGATGGGTGATGGGGCGCCCGTCGAGCCGGATCTCGCCGCTGTCGGGTTTGACGAGGCCCATGATCATGGTGAAGCAGGTGGTCTTGCCCGCCCCGTTGGGGCCGAGAAGCCCCACGGCCTCGCCGCGCTTGACCGCGATCGAGACGTCGCGCACCACCGCGCGCTTGCCGAAGGTCTTGGCAAGGCGGTGGGCGACGAGCCAGCCGCTCTGGTCGATCTTCTTTGCGGGCTGCTGCGTCATTCGGTGGTGAACGTCCCGGTCACGCGCCCGCTCTGGCTGCCGGTGAAGGTCGACACGCCCGTGTCGAGGTTGACGAGGAGCTCCGGGCCGCGCACCGTTCCCGACGGATTGGTCACCACCACATTGCCGGTCAGGTGCAGGGTGCGCGCCGCCGGGTCGAACACCGCCCGTTCACCGGTCGCGTCCTGATCGGGCGTTTCGAGGCGCACGTTTCCGGTCGCCTCGAAGCTCTCGATGTCGGAGGTGCCGCCCTCGCCATAGGTGATGACGACCTTGGGGGCGTGGACGGTGACCGACGGATGGATGACGACGACGTTGCCGGTGAACACGCCTTCCTGCGACTCTTCGTTGATGGTGAAGTTGTCGGCGGTGATCTCGACCGGATTCTGCGCCATGGCGGGCAAGGCCGAGAGGGCGAGAAGCCCGGCGAGGAGAGCAAGGATGCGGATCATGGCTCGTCGGCTCCCGGTGTGTCGGGCAGGGTGACCCTGACGCGTGAAAATGTCCAGATGGCGGTCTTGGTGTCGAAGGTCATCGTCTCGGCCTCGAGCTCGCTGCCGTCGGCATAGTCGATGGAGACGGGCCCCTCGCTCGTCAGCACCTGGGCCGTCCAGTCGAAGACCGAGCGGCGGAGCACGGCGGTCGTGCCGGTCGAATCGACGACGTCGGCGACGCCTTCGACCAGCACCAGCTCGTTTGTCGTGTCGAGCTCGCCCTCGGCCGCGGTGATGTCCATGACGACGCCCGTCGGGCGCTCGATGGTGAGGGCGGCCTCGGTCAGGTCGATCCGCTCCGGCTCGCCCGCCCGCGTCGCCGCCGACTGCGAGGTGACACGGTAGCGCGAGCCGTCCTCGAGGATGCCGGCATACTCGGGCGCTTCGAGCGTGACGCTTTCGGGCGCGACTCGGATGCTCTCGAAGTCGAACCGGCCGAGCTGGCTCGAAACGACGATCTGGATAACGAGCGAGGCGAGCGCCAGAACCCCTGCCGCCGGCACCAGCCAGCGCAGGACGTCGACGACCCGGTTGCGCCGCTCGAGCGAGCGGTAGATCGTGAGCCTGTCTGCGCTGTGGGCGTGGCTCGTCATCGCGTTCAGCTATGGGCGAAGATGTCGATCTCCCCCCAGCCGAGGAGATCGAGTTCGCAGCGCGTCTTGAGGAAATCGAAGCATTGCCGGGCAAGGTCCATCCGCCCCTCGCGCACGAGCATGCGGTCGAGATGGCGCTTCAGATCGTGCAGGTAGAGAACGTCGGACGCGGCATATTCGAGCTGGGCGTCGGAGAGCTTTTCCCCGCCCCAGTCCGAACTCTGCTGCTGCTTGGAGAGGTCGATGTTCAAAAGCTCGCGCACGATGTCCTTGAGCCCGTGCCGGTCGGTATAGGTGCGCACGAGCTTGGAAGCGATCTTGGTGCAGTAGACGGGGCCGGTCACCACCCCGAAGCGGTGCTTCAAGACCGCGACGTCGAAGCGGGCATAGTGGAAGATCTTGGTGACGGCGGGGTCGGCCAGCAGCCGTTCGAGGTTGGGCGCGGAGGTGACGTCGGCCGGAATCTGCACCACATCGGCGCTGCCGTCGCCCGGCGAGAGCTGCACGACGCACAGCCGGTCACGGGCGGGGTTGAGCCCCATGGTTTCGGTGTCGATGGCGACCTCGCGCCCATAGCGGGAAAGGTCCGGCAGGTCGCCGCGGTGCAGTCTGATGGTCATCGTCGCCTCGCTGTTGCAAAAGCGTGATGCCACAGCGCACGGGCCTTGGGAAGGCTGGGTCGCGAAATCGGGAAGACCGAATCAAAACGCCGGCCACGTGGCCGGCGCTTTTGAAGAGAACTGGTGCCCAGGAGAAGACTCGAACTTCCACACCTTGCGGTACACGGACCTGAACCGTGCGCGTCTACCAATTCCGCCACCTGGGCAAAGCGGAGGCGTTACTAGGGCCAGCGCCGGGCGATGTCAATGCGCATTCGCTGACGGCGAAGGGATCGCGCCTCAGAAACTCGCCCCGTCCCAGTGCGCGATCGCCGCCCGCTCGATCGGCGGGGCGTTCTCGAGGCAGTTGACGTTGATCATGACGAGCTCGCGCCCCTCTCCGTCGCGGCCGCGCGCGAAGGATTCGATGCCGCAGACCGAGCAGAAAAGATGGTCGATGCCCATGCTGTTGAAGTGGTAGGCGGTGAGCTTGTCCTCACCGGAAATGAGGCGGAAATCCTCGGCCGGCAGCGACTGCATGATCCAGCCCAACCGCCGGCAGCGCGAGCAGTTGCAGTCGGCGAGGCTCGAAAGATCGGTGGTCGCCTCGTACCGCACTGCGCCGCAATGGCACTGGCCGCTATAGGTCTTGGCTTCGGGCATGGGCAAACTCCGGCACGCGTTCGAACTGATGCGAACGAAAGAAGAACATTTCCGGTGGAGAGTCAAGCGGCCCATATCCGCGTGGTTCCGTCACGACCGCCGGCTTTCGCCATACTCGACACGGGCGCGCGGCATGGGCTAGAAGGCGGGAAACGTCTCGACAAATCCCGGCGCGCCGGGACCGATCCACCGGAGCCTCGCCCATGGTCCGCTACGAACCCAAACTCGTCACCGTCTTCGGCGGCTCGGGCTTCCTCGGCACGCAGATCGTCCAGCGCCTGGCGCGGCGTGGTTACCGCGTGCGGGTCGCCGTGCGCCGGCCGGACCTTGCCGGCCACACCAAGTCGCTGGGCAGTGTCGGGCAGGTGGTGCCGGTGCAGGCGAACCTGCGGAACGCGCCCTCGATCGCGCGGGCGGTGGCCGGCGCCGAGATGGTCATCAACCTCGTCGGCATCGGTTTCGAGGGCGGCAAGCAGACCTTCGAGGCCGTGCATGTGGAAGGCGCCGCCGCCGTCGCGCGCGCCGCCAAGGCCGCCGGGGCCGAGAGCCTCGTCCACGTCTCGGCACTCGGCGTCGATGTCGCAACGGAGAGCGACTATGCTCGCACCAAGCTCGCCGGCGAAGGCGAGGTACTGAAGGCCTATCCCGAGGCGGTGGTCATCCGTCCCTCGCTGATGTTCGGACCGGGTGACGGCTTCTTTAATCTCATGGGCACGCTCTCGCGCTACTTCCCGGTGATGCCGCTTATCGGCCCCGACTCGCGCTTCCAGCCGGTCTATGTCGGCAATGTCGCCGAGGCCTTCGTCATGGCCGCCGAAGGGGCGGTGCGCACCGGCCGCATCTACGAGCTCGGCGGGCCCGAAATCCTCGCCCACCGCGAGCTGATGAAGCGCATCCTCGATGCCGCCGGCCGCTCGCGCCCGCTGCTGCCGCTGCCGCCCGGCATTGCCAAGATCATGGCGCTGCCGTTCTCGATCCTGCCCTTTGCGCCGCTGATCACCGCGGACCGCGTCGACTTGCTGATGACCGACAACGTCGTCTCGGATACCGCGATCAAGGACAAGCGCACGCTCGCCGCCTTCGGCATCACGCCGACGGCGATGGAGACCATCCTGCCGAGCTACATGTGGCGCTTCCGCAAGCACGGCCAGTTCGACCGGCAGGATCACGCGACCGACGGCAACGCGGCTTGAGCGGGTCTCGACGGAAATCATAGGCCCCGGGGGGCTCCCTCCCCTCGAGGGGAGGGAGGCGAAGACCGCCACATTCGCGGTAGCTCGAGCCACTCTAAAGGCCCGGATGCCCCTTGCCTCAGGCGCGCGGATCGTCCACCGCGTAGGGCTCGCTGAAGCGCAGCTTGTTGCCGAACGGGTCGTTGACCTCCATCACCCATGCGTCCCAGCCCGCGTCCTCGAGCCCCGGCCGGTTGTAGCGGTAGCGCTTGACGAGCAGCTCCTCGTGGTAGGCCTTGATGCCGCGCATCCACACGAACACGGTCGAGCCGGGGCTGGCGTCCCCATGGTGCTCGGAGAGATGCAGCTTTATGCCGGCGCGCGACATCTGCGCATAGAGCGGGAAGCTGTCGCCGTAGCGGTGCTCCCAGTCGAGGGTGAAGCCGAGGAAGTCGCGGTAGAACTCCATGGCCTTCTCGACATCGAAGATGCGCAGGATCGGTATGGCGTCGGAAAAGGCGACAGTGCCCGGCACCGGCCGGGAAGCGAGGGTATCGCCGGCCTCGATCCTGGCGCAGAGGATGTTCCAGTCGTCGAACCCGAACTGGTTGGCCACCAGCTCCAGACATTGGCTGTGGGTGAGGTCGATGTCGTTCTGCGCCAGGGCCGTCCGCAGGGACTTGGCCATGGCCTTGGCGTCACGGAATGTGCGCATGAGGCGGATCCTTCTTGCCGCGAACGGGGAGAATCAGTGCCTGCATTGCCGATCCGTTCGCGTTGGCGAAAAGGATCAATGACGAAAAGTCTGATGCGTTCACCGTTCCCCGGAGGGGCGCAGGCGGCCGGCCGCATCGGCCGGTGGGCACGTTAGGGTGGCCCGCATGCACCGTCAACGGCTCAGTAGCGCAAGGGGCGCTTGAGCTTGATCTCGAGAATCCGCTCGGTGTCGTCCGCCTGCAGGTAGCGGCCGCGCTCGAGGATCTCGAGGGTGTATTCCTCATAGGTGAGGCCCAGCGCCTCGGCCTTCGCCGCGCGGCGGCACATGGTCTCGTAGGGCACCTTGCGTGCCTCGCGCTGGGCGGTGCGCCACTCGAAATAGGTGCCGACAGGCCCCTCGCCCCATTCGTGCGGCCGCTCGAGCGGCGGGCCGCCATTGTCGCCGGGAAAGCGTGGGCCCGGCATGTGCACTACCGCATCAGCCAGAGGGCGATGAGCCCGCCGCCGCCGACGAGAATGCGCCACCAGGCAAAGGGCGCAAAGCCGTGCCTCGAGACGAAGTCCAGAAGGTAGCGCACCACCAGCGCCCCGACGACGAAGGAGGCGGCAAAGCCGATGGCGATGTTGAGGCCAAGGCTCATGTCGATCAGCTCGCGGCTCTTGTAGAGGTCGTAGCCGAAGGCGCCGGCCATGATCGGCAGCGCCACGAAGAAGGTGTATTCGGCCGCCGAGCGCTTGTCGGCCCCGAAGAGCATGGCCCCGACCACCGTCGAGCCCGAGCGCGACACGCCCGGGATCAGCGAGAGCATCTGGAAGAGCCCGATGATCAGCGCCAGGTGCCAGGGATAGCTGTAGATTTCGGTGTAGCGCGGGGTCAGCTTCATGCGGTCGACCGCCAGCAGCACGAAGCCGCCGACGAGCAGGCTGATGCAGATGACGACCGGCGTCTCATAGATCACCCCCTGGATGTACTCGCGAAACAGCACACCCGCGACGACCGCCGGCAGGCACGTGATGATGACGGCGAGCGCGAAGTGCCAGGCCTGGCGGTCGCCCTTGAGGGCCGCGCCGATGAGCTGCCCGAGCTTGACGAAATAGACGCTGACGACGGCGAGGATCGCCCCCAGTTGGATGAGGACGATGAAGGTCGCCGGCTGGTGGAGGCCGAAGAAGTGCCCGGCCAGCAGCAGATGGCCGGTGGAGCTCACCGGCAGGAATTCGGTCAACCCCTCGAGGATGCCCAGAATCAGGGGCACAAAAAGACCTTGATCGCCGTTCATGTCATCATCTCTGTGATTTGCCGCGGTTCGAGGAGGCCAGCCGCTTTTCCTTCTGGCAGAACCGCTCTAATTCAATAGGGCAAGCGGCGGGAGCTAACGCTCTTAGCCCGATTTGCCGGATGCCGCCAACGCCCGTTTCGGCATTGGTGGTCTTCGTTGAGCGAGCACGACATGCCAACTCTCCTGCACCATCCCCTCGATCCTTCCACCCGCCTGGTCCGCCTGATGCTGGCCGAATACGGCGTTCCTGTGGACCTCGAGGAGATAAAGCCGTGGCTGCGCGAGCCCGACTTCCTCGACATCAACCCGGCCGCTTCCGTGCCGGTGCTGATCGAGGAGGAGGCGGTGGCCGCGGTCGGGCTCCTCGCCACCATCTTTACGATCGAGGAGCGCTACGCGCCCTCGACCGTCGCCGGGCTGATCCCCTCGGTCGGCAGCGAGCGGGCAGAGATGTGGCGGCTCTTCGAATGGGTGACCGGCAAGTTCAACGACGAAGTGACCCGCTATGTCATCGAGGAGAAGATCGCCAAGCGCGACCAGCGCGGCGCCACCCCCGATACCGGCGTGCTGCGCGCCGCCAAGGCCAATCTCCAGGAGCATCTTCTCTATTTCGCCTGGCTCTTTGCCAGCCGCCGGTGGCTCGCCGGTGAGGAGATGAGCCTTGCCGATTTCGCGCTCGCCGCGCACATCTCGACCCTCGACTATATCGGCGACATCGACTGGGAAGCGGCCGGCGAGATGCGCGACTGGTACTCTCGCATCAAATCCCGCCCGGCCTTCCGCACCCTCCTCAACGACCGCGTCATCGCCCTGCCGCCGCACGCGGGATATGCCGACCTCGATTTTTAGGCCCGCCGCTCGTCCACCGGTGCTCCAACACCCTCGATGTCATCCCGGCGAAAGCCGGGATCCAGTAGACACCGACGCGGGTGATTTTTTCCGATACATCCCTCCCGCAGGTCATTCCCGCGAAAGCGGGAAGCTCTGTCCCTTTGCAAACGGAGGTCCCCGCTTTCGCGGGGATGACTCGGGTTTGGTGGGGCCGGCACAGTGGGGGCCGCGGTGGCGCCAGCTCACTCACCCGTTCATACACCTTGCGGCTGTGGTTGCATCTCAGGATGGGCCCCGGCCTGCGCCGGGGTGACATCGCGGAGTTGGAAAATGGCATGCCCGAACCGAGGTATCGGGGCAGGTAGTGTCCCAAGGCGTGCCGGTTGCCGGTGGAGCGTTCCGGGGTGGCGGTGGCGGGTGGAGAGGCATAAATAAGCGGCATGACCCAGTCCCTTCTTGCCGAGATCGAGGCGCGCGCCAGGGCGCTCGGTTTTGATGCCTTCGGCGTTGCGCGCGCCGACGCGCGGCCGGACCTGCCCGAAAAGCTCGTCGCGGCGCTCGCGGCCGGCTGGCATGGCGACATGGAGTGGATGGAGGAGACAGCCGAGCGCCGCGCCAGCCCCGAGGGGCTATGGCGTGAGGCGCGATCGGTGATCCTCGTCGGCCTCAACTACGGCCCCGACAGCGACCCGCTGGCGCTGCTGGCGGAAAAATCCCGGGGCTCGATCTCGGTCTATGCGCGCAATCGCGACTACCATGACGTCATCAAGGGCAAGCTGAAGGATCTTGCCGGTCTCCTCGCCCGCCGCTCGGGGGCCGAGGTCAAGGTCTTCGTCGATACGGCCCCCTTGATGGAAAAGCCGCTGGCCGAGGCGGCGGGTCTTGGCTGGCAGGGCAAGCACACGGTGCTGGTCAGCCGTGAGTTCGGCTCCTGGCTCTTTCTCGGGGCGATCCTGACGAGCGCGCAGCTGCCGGCGAGCTTGGCCCATGAGGAAAGCTGCGGCACCTGCCGGCGCTGCCTCGACATCTGTCCGACCAACGCCTTCCCGGCGCCCTTCCAGCTCGATGCGCGCCGGTGCCTCGCCTATCTCAACATCGAGCACAAGGGACAGATCCCGCTCGAATTCCGGCAGGCGATGGGCAACCGCATCTATGGCTGCGACGATTGCCTGGCGGTCTGTCCGTGGAACAAGTTCGCCAGCGTCACCCGCGAAGCAAAACTCGCCGCGCGCGCGGACCTGGAGCGGCCCGCGCTCGCCGATCTCGCCCGGCTGGACGATGCCGGGTTCCGCGCCCTGTTTTCCGGCTCGCCCATCAAGCGCATCGGCCATGCGCGGTTCCTGCGCAACGTGCTGATCGCCATCGGCAACAGCGGCGACCTCGATCTTCTGCCGCTTGCGGAAAGCCGCCTTGCCGATGCGGACCCGCTGGTGCGCGGCGCGGCGGTCTGGGCGGTGAGGCGATTAGCCCCGGACCGGTCGCAGGAACTCGCGCTTGCCTATCTGCCCGCGGAAAGCGATACGGGCGTGCGGCAGGAGTGGACGCAGGACCTCTAGAGATGAACCTCTTCGTCTTCGGCATGGGCTATTCGGGCCTCGCGAGCGCCCGGCTCGTGCGCGAACGCGTTTCCGGTGCGCGAATCGCCGGCACCAGCCGCACGCCGGAGGGCGCCGCCGCGCTCGCCCGCGAGGGCTTTGCGGGCCACGTTTTTTCCGGCAGCAAGCCCGTTGCGACGCTCGGGCCGGACCTGACGGCCGCGACCCATGTCGTTCTCTCCATCGCGCCCGGCCCCGAGGGTGATCCGGCGCTCCACCGGCATCGGGCCGAGCTGGACGCGGCGCTAAACCTCGAATGGCTCTGCTACTATTCGACCATCGGCGTCTATGGCGACCATGGCGGCGACTGGATCGACGAGGAGGCTTCGCTCAACGCGACGAGCGAGCGCAACCGGCGGCGGATCGCGGCGGAGGCCGAATGGCGCGACTATGCGGACGCGCGTGGGCTGCCGCTCTGCATCCTGCGCCTTGCCGGCATCTACGGGCCCGGCCGCTCGGCTTTCGACAAGTTGCGCGAGGGCACGGCGCACCGGATCGTCAAGCCCGAACAGGTGTTCAACCGCATCCATGTCGAAGACATCGCCCGGGTGACGGCGCTGGCGGCTGAGGCGCGGCTCGCCGGCGCCTACAATCTTGCCGACGACCTGCCGGCCCCGCCGCAGGATGTCGTTGCGTTCGCCGCCGAACTCGCCGGCGTCGAACCGCCCCCGGAAATTCCCTTCGCGACAGCCGAGCTCACCCCCATGCAGCGCTCCTTCTATGCCGACAACAAGCGTGTCTCGAACGTCGCGATCAAGGAGGCGCTGGGCATCGCGCTCCTCCATCCCGACTACCGGCAGGGGCTTTCAGCCATCCATGCGGGAGCACGGCCGTGAACGCGGTGCAGCCGGCAAGGTCCGCGCCGCAGCGGGTCGCGCTCGAGGGGCGCTATACCCGGCTGGAGCCGATGGCGGCCGCCCATGCGGACAGCATGTTCGCGGCCGTCTGCGACGCCGAAGCCGAAGCCCGCCATCACTGGCTTTCCATGTATCCGCCTGCCGATGTCGCCGAACTGCGGGCCTGGATCGAGACGGCAGCAGCCTCTCGGGACGATCTCTATTTCGCCGTCATCGACAGGGCGACCGGCCGGTGCGGCGGGCGCCATGCGCTGATGCGCCAGCGCCCCGAACATGGTTCCGTCGAGATCGGCGGCGTGCTCTGGGGCCAGGGGATCGCCCGGACGCGCCTTGCAACCGAAGCGTTCTACCTCACCGCCCGCTATATCTTCGACGACCTTGGCTACCGGCGCTTCGAGTGGAAGTGCAACGACCGGAACGAACCCTCCAAGGCCGCAGCCAGGCGCTTCGGCTTCCAGTACGAGGGCCTTTTTCGCCAGGACATGATCGTCAAGGGCGAGAACCGCGACACCGCCTGGTTCTCGATCCTCGACGGCGAATGGCCGGCGTTGCGTGCCGAGTACGAACGCTGGCTCGATCCCGCCAACTTTACCGAAGACGGCATGCAGAAGACGCGGTTGGCTGCGGCGCGATGAGCGAGCTTTTCCACGTTAGCGACAGGGGCGACATCGCCCGCTTCGATCCGCGCCCCTCCGACTATACCGACCATCCGGTGGTCTGGGCCATCCACCGGACGCGGCTGCCCAACTATCTGCTGCCGCGCGATTGTCCGCGCGTGACGTTCTATGCCGACGAAAACACGTCGCGCGACGACATCGAGCGCTTCCTCGGCAAGGACCGCATCGTCGTCGCGGTCGAGGAGGGCTGGGTGGAGCGCATCGCGGCGGCGAGCCTTTTCCTCTATGCGATGCCACAAGCGCCCTTTGCGCTGCACGACGCGACGGCGGGCTATTGGGTGAGCCGCGAGCCGGTGACGCCGGTATCGCGTGATGCGCTCAGCGGGCTGCCGGAAGCGATTGCCGCTCACGGCGCGACGCTTAAGACGCTCCCCTCACTCTGGGCGCTTCAGGACGCGGTCCTGGCCTCGACCCTGCAGTTCTCCATCATCCGGATGCGCAACGCCACCAAGCGCTAACATACGACGACGGGCGCGGCTCCCTTCTCCCCTCGTGGGAGAAGGTGCCCGAAGGGCGGATGAGGGGGTGCGATGGCGCAACAGCATCTGTACGTGCGGCGGCAACCCCTCACCCTGATTTTCCGCTGAACGCGGAAAATCCGTCCCTCTCCCACAAGGGGAGAGGGGAGGGCGCCCGCTCACTCGTCGCCCTATTCCTCGATCAGGTGGCCGATCGCGTCGGTGAGGCGCTTCAGGTCCTCCTCGCGGCTGAGCCGGTGGTCGCCATCGGGGATGAGGGTGAGCGTCACCGGATCGTGCAGCAGGTGGGTGGTGAGGCGGATGGCGTGCGCCTGCGGCACATCCGGGTCCCGACCGCCCTGCAGGATGACGACGGGGCAGCCCGTCTCGATGACGCCGCCGAGCATCAGGTGGTTCCTGCCGTCTTCGATGAGCGCCCGCGTGATCCGGTAGGGAGCTTCAGAGTATTGGCTCGGCCGGTCGACATGGCCCTGGCGCTCCAGTGCCTTCGCCTGCGCGGGCGAGAAGCCCTTCTTCATCAGCTCCTCGGTCATGTCGACCGCCGGGGCGATGAGGACGATGCCCTTGAGCCGGCGCTTGCCGTCTTTGAGGAGCGCGCGGGCGAGCAATAGCGCGATCCAGCCGCCCATCGACGAGCCGACGACGACCTGTTGGCCCTCTGTCGTCTCGAACACCGCCCGCGCCTCCTCGAGCCAGCGGGTGATGGTGCCCTGCTCGAAGTCGCCGCCCGAGGCCCCGTGGCCGGAATAGTCGAAGCGGGTGACGGCGAGCCCGCGCTCGGCCCCGTAGGCGTCGAGGGCCATGGCCTTGCCGCCCATCATGTCGGACTTGAAGCCGGCGAGCCAGAAAAGACCCGGAGCCTTGCCCGCCCGCCGTTCGACGGCGATCCGCCGTACCGCTTCGCCCTCGCCGACCGTCAGGTCGCTGCGCCCGCTCATCGCCATGGTCCCGGTTTTCCCTGTTGCTTGCGGCATGCCTCATGGCCGGTTCGCGGCCAAAGTGCAACCTTGGCGCCGGCACATGCAACGTGCGTGCGATGTTGCCCGTTTGCCTGTTGACTTATGCGGGTCGGGACACGATTTTATGGCCGGTTTCACCCAATCCGCGCATCAGCAGAAGGATCGCTTGCCATTCGTCGTCCCATGAGACCCATCGCGCCCCAGAAGGAGGGGCCGCCCGCCAACGAGGATATTTCCTCGCCCGACGTTCAGCTCATCGATGCCGAAGGCGAGAATCGCGGCATCGTGCGTACGCGCGAGGCATTGGGCATGGCCCAGGAGGCCGGTCTCGATCTGGTCCTCATCGCGCCCAATTCCAATCCGCCGGTCGCCAAGCTGCTCGATCTCGGGCGCTTCAAATACGCCGCCCAGAAGAAGGCGGCCGAGGCGCGCAAGCGCCAGAAGGTGATCGAGGTCAAGGAAATCCAGCTGCGGCCGAACATCGACACGCACGACTACGAGACCAAGATGAAGGCGGTGCAACGGTTCCTGGGCGAAGGCGACCGCGTCAAGGTCACCATGCGCTTCCGCGGCCGCGAGATGGCCCACCAGGACCTCGGCATGCAGCTCCTCCTCAAGGTCAGGGAGCAGATGGACGCCATCGCCAAAGTCGAGAGCCAGCCGCGCTCCGAGGGCCGCCAGATGGTCATGGTGCTGGCGCCCAAGTGAGACATTCACGCGAGGCGACGGCAGCGTTGGAAATAAGAAGCGGGCCGCATGGCCCGCTTTTTGTTTCAGCTGACGCGCATCGAGGAAAACGACTTTCGCGCCATCATGGCGCCCGCCTGCTTACGCTTTGAGGTGCAAGCTGACCAGAACGCGCGCACTCGCGCCTTTACCCATGGACACCGCAAATCGCAGCCAACCACCAAAATGGCTGATGCGGGCATGGGCGATGTCGTGCGGCGATTGGGGCAACGTCACGATGGTGCCTTCGTCGCACCAACGGATTCCGTCAGGCGACAGCTGAACCCGCAGCTGCTGTGGTTCCTGATATTGCGCCGGTTCAAGAACCTGAACAAACAGGATCGCTTCCTTTGCCCACCCGACTTCGTATGGCTCGCTTGCGGCCTCTCCCTGCCAGATCGTGTTTCGGTCGACGACGATATGTGCGCTCTCTCTGATCATCTAGAACTCCGCGGAAATACAAACTGAATCGACATAGAGGAAGGCGCGCTTGTCGACGTCGGTCTCGACCAGGAAACCGAAATTGAGCATTCCCCAAAGGTTCTTCATGGCGGGCATGCGGATGCTGCCCAGTGCCTCGGGCTTGAAGACCTTCTCGTTGCACTGGAAATGGATCGGCACCATGCGATCGAGATCGAAATCGAGCCGGATGTACGTCCAGTTCAGCTTGGTCGGCAGTTCGTTGTAGCAGAGATGATCATCGCCGCCGGGTATGTCTTCCCAGCCTTCAGGTGAGAGGTGATAGTGACTGACCGTATCCCCGGTATCGCCAACCGTGACGAAAGACGTCTCTTGGTGCTTGGTTTGCCATGTCTGGCGAAGATCGCCGTCATAGGCGTTGAGGTAGCGCAGATGCGGCATCACGCGCTCCGCCGACGGGCCTTTGGAAGCCATGCTCTGCAGATCGAGGAAAATACCGAAGGATCGCACGTCGGTCGCCGACAGCAATAGTTCGTTGGCCTCGGGCTTGGCGGCGACATAGGCCTCGACGCGGATAGGCCCCGCCTTGCGGAAGGTCATGCGCTTGATCGCGCAGTTTTGCGCGCCCTTACTCGGCCGGGTGGCAATCTTGAGGGCGTAGGTGCCGTCCACCCCGCCGTGGCTTCCGGCATCCCAATGGGAGATGCTCGACAGCATCGGCTGGCTGTGCTGGGCGTAGCCGGGAAGCATGGCATCGAGCGTGTGCTCATAATTGCCGACGAGCTGGCCCCAGCCGCAGAAGCCGCGATCGAAGTCGTCGAAAGACAGGATACGGGCCATCGGGTCGAAGCGGCTGAGCTTCGGATCCGTATCGAGCAAGGTGCGGCGAAAGGCTGACGCGTCAATTCGGTCCATATGAAGTCATCCTTTGGTGGCGCCGGCGGTGAGGCCGGCCACGAGGTATTTCTGGGTCAAGATGATGAAAAGCAGGATCGGCAGGAGCTGAACCGTGGCCGCGGCAAAGACCACGCCCCACTGCACGCCGTCGAACGAGTCGTTGAGCTCCGCCAGGGCCAGCGGCGCCGTTTTGGCCAGGGAGCTGGTGAAGATGAAGGCGAACAGGAATTCGTTCCAGGCGAAGACGATGATGAACACGGCCACCGCCACGATGCCTTGGGCCGAGAGCGGCAGGATAACCTTGGCGATCACCTGCAGCCGGGTTGCGCCGTCGATGATCGCCGCTTCGTCGAGCTCGCGGGGAATCTGGTCTATGAAAGTGCGCATGACGAAGGTGCCCAGCGACACGAAGAATGCCGTGTAGAGGATGATGAGTATGAAGTGGGTGTCGTTGAGATTGAGGGCGTTGACCGCCGGAAAGAGCGGGATGGTGATGACGATGGGTGGAATCAACCGGATGGCGATCAGGAAGAAAGCGCTGACCGAGAGCAGCCGGCTGCGGTAGCGGGAATAACCGTAGGCGGCGAGAAGGCTGACCAGCACCGCCAGGGACATCGTTCCGATGGTCACGATCAGGCTGTTCAGAAGGCCCTGGAAGATGTTGCCGGCCTGCGCCCACAGCCGGGCGTAGTTATCGAATGTGGGCGTGAAGAACAGCGACGGCGGCGACGCGAAGATGTCGCGCGGCAGCTTGAGCGAGGAAACGAAGATCAAGGCGATCGGCAGGCCGGACCAGACGAGGACGGCCAGCATGGCCACGACCTTGAACAGGCTCGACGCCCTAAGCTTCTTACGCCTGGCCACGGAACATCTCCTTGTAGATGCTGCGCAGATACACATAAGCCAGCGCGAACGAGGCCAGGACGAGCAGCCAGCCCGTCGCCGATGCCGTGCCGAAGGAATGGTACCGGAACGCTTCGAGATAGAGGTAGACGGCCGACACCTCGGTGGTTCGCGCCGGCCCGCCGCCCGTCAGCAGCCAGACCTCGGAGAAGAGGCGGAAAGCGAAGATGTAGCGGAACAGCATGGCGATCAGCATGGCCGGCAGCAGCAACGGCAGGGTCAACCGCCTGAACTGTTGCCAGGGCGTCGCGCCATCGATGGCGCCGGCCTCGTAGAGGTCGGTGGGGATCGCCAGCCGCGCGGCATAGAGGATGATGAAGGTGAACGGCAGGTGTAGCCAGACCGAGAGCATGGCCACCATGACCAGCCCATGCATCGGGTTGACGGTCCATTCCAGCGTGGGCAGGCCCAGCGCCGTGAGGGCCTGACCCACCGCGCCCAACTGCGGCTCGAACAGGAACCGCCAGATCACCACGGCGGAGGCCTCGGTGACGGCATAGGGCGCGAGGATGACAGCCAGAATGACGGCCCGCCCCCGCGTCCAGCTGGACAGCAGCAGCGCCATGCCGAGCCCGATCAGAATTTCGGCATGCACCACGATCAGGATGACCAGCACGGTGTTGCCGAGCGCGCGCCAGAAGTAACCGTCGCTCAGAATGGTCAGGTAGTTCTGGAAGCCGACGAAAACCGGCTGCACCCCGAATGACGACGTGTGGAACGATAGGAACAGCACGTAAAGCGCAGGGACGAAGATCAGCGCGATCACCAGCAACTGCGCTGGAGCGATCAGGACATAGGGCGCGATAGGTATGCGGACGCCTCTCACGGGCAAGCTCCTCAGGATCATTGCCGCATACTTGACATCTTATATGCTAAGTTGCAAGCTTGGAAACATAGCAAGCATAAAGGGGTTCAACATGGCATCGGACGATCTGGAATTTCTGCCCAGCGCGGAAGCCGCTTCCGTTCGCTTGGGCGAGGTTGTGCTTGAATGGCTGAGCCGCGGCATTCTCGAAGGACGGCTCAAGGTGGGGGATCCGCTTCCCGCCGAATCGCGTCTTGCTGCGGCGTTCGGTGTCAGCAAGCCGGTGGTTCGCGAAGCGGTTCGTGAACTGGCGGCGCTCGGCGTCGTGCAGATCCAGCAAGGCAAGGTGGCGCGTGTTCGTGCCGTCGATGCAGGGCCTCTGGTCCAGTTCTTCCGCTTCGCGGTCAGCGAAAACGAGCGCGGCCTCGCCGACGCCAACGAGCTTCGCAAGGTGATCGAGCCGCAGGCCGCGGTGCTTGCCGCGAGACGCGGCACCGAGGCCGACCAGGCGCGGCTGACCCGTGCGATCGAGGCGATCGAGAACAGCATCGGTCGCCCGGAGGCCTTCACCGATGCCGACATCGCCTTTCACGAGACCATCGCGGCCATGACCGGCAATCGCCTGCTGTCGCTCCAGATGCAGGGCCTGCGCTCGGTCATTCGCAGTGTCAGCCAGGTGCTGACCATGCGTCCGGCGCGAAGCAGCGAGGAGTGGCAGGCAACGGCAGAACGCCACCGGGCCATCTACGAGGCGATCATCGCGCGTGACGAGGCCGCGGCTTCGGCGGCGATGCTGGCTCACTTCGGCGCGGCGGATGCAGCGATCGATCAGCTCAGCGCCATCTGGCGCAGTGAACGGGGCCACACATCGGCGGCCTGACAACAAGCAAAAAAGGGACGGAGATCATGACAGTCAATTCACTGGCGCTGACCAGGCGCCACGCGCTGGCTCTGCTCGGCGCGACCGCGGCTGGAGGGCTGCTCGGGGGGCGCGCCTTCGGCCAGCAGACGGTGTTGGAGGCCTTTGGGCATCGCGTGCACCAGAACGCGGCCACGACCGGCAATGGCGGCGATCTCGTCGGCCCGTTCACGGCCGAAACCGGGATCGGCGTGAACTGGACCGTGCTGGGCGACAACAATGCCATCCATGAGCGGCTGCTGCGCGAAGTATCGCTTTCATCGGGCGGCATCGATGTCGGCTATATGCTCAATCGCTATGCGACGCCGCAGAATCTGTCGCTGTTCGAGCCGCTGGACGAATACATGGCGGCAAAGCATGTCGAGGCCTTCGACGACTTCAGCCCCGGCCTGCTGGCTCCGGTGCAGTTCGAGGGCAAGCTCTACGGCCTGCCGGTTCGCCACGCCACCAACACGGTCGTCTACAACGAAAAGATCCTCGAGGAACGCGGCATCGCCGTGCCAACGACCTTCGAGGAATTTCTTGACGCGGCGCGGCAGGGCACCTTCAAGCGCGATGATGGACAGGATGTGTTCGGCCTGGCCTTCAGCGGCATGCAGCTTTCCTTCTTCGTGAGCATGGCCCGTGCCTATGGCGGCGACTACATGACGGCGGACGGCCGGATCACCGCCAACGAGGAGCCGGTCATCCGCGCCTTGACGGCCTTGGCCGAACTCTATGGCGAGGGCGTCCTTCCGCGAGGGTTCACCGCCGACGGCGGCGACGATTCAACTGTCCTCAGCAATCAGGGGCGCGCCCTGTTCACGCTGTCCAACTATGCAGGCCTCGTGCGGCGCAACTCGCCGGAAGAAAGCGGCGAATATGCCGGCTCGTTCAAGCCGCTGCACCTGCCGATGGCGGCTGACTTCCAGGCGGCCGGCCCCTATGCCGGGACGATCGAGTTCTGGTCGATCATGATTCCGCGCAACAGCACGAAGAAGCAGGCCGCCTACGATCTCATTCACGCGCTCACCACGCCGGACGCACAGGTGGCCATGGCGCTCAACGGCAATGGTCCGACGCGCTGGTCGGTCTATGCCCGGCCCGAGATCCAGGAACTGCTGCCGTTTGCCGACCACGAAGCGGCAGCGCTCACCTCGGCCCGTCCCCATCTGCCGGCGTTCAATCAGGTTGCCCGCGTGCAGGACATCTTCCTCGAGGAGAGCCAGGCGGCCGTTCTTGGCCACAAGCCACCCGAGCAGGCCATGGCCGACGCCGTACGCCGTGCCGAACCGCTCGTGAGCGCTGGCTGACCATCACTTGCCGGGCTGTCCAAAGGGGCGGCCCGGTCTTCCGTCTCATTTCGAGGTTTCAGATGCTTCCGCCCAGCCTAGCCGCTGCCGATGTCAAGATCACCGACGTCATCGCCTATCCCATGCTTCACGAGGCTCCCAGCTCCGGCGGAACGTCGTGGAAAAACACGGATCGCACGGCGATCGTCATCATCGAAATTCGGACCGATGCCGGCATTGTCGGGATCGGCGAATGCCTGGGCCGTTTCGGCTCTACCGCCTATGCCGAAGCGGTGCGCCAGCTTTTCCTGCCCAAGCTCCTTGGCAAGTCGCCATTCGCCGCCATCGACCTGCAGCTGGACATGCGCCGGGCGCATTCGGGCCGTGCCGGCGGCATGACGGGCGAGTGCATGTCGGGCATCGACATCGCCCTTTGGGATATCATGGGCAAGATCGCGGGGCTGCCGATCTCGGCGCTGCTGGGTGGCGGCATCGGCAAAAAGGTACCCTGCTATGGCTGCTCGGTGCCGTGGACCGATGACGAGAGCAAGGTCAAGGCCGTCGTCGACCGGGCCCGGACCAACGGCTTTACCATGATCAAGGTCAAGTTCGGCGGTCCGCTGAAGGCCGGCGTGCGTCACCTCGAACTGGTGCGCAAGCTGGCGGGCGACGACATGCTCCTCTCGGCCGACGCCAATTGGGACTTCTCGCTCGCAGACGCTGTGCCGTTGGGCCACGCGATGGCAGCGCTCGGTTATGTCTGGCTGGAAGAGCCTTTTTCTCCCGAGGACATCGACGGTTACCGCAAGCTTGGCGACAAGGTCGCGGTGCCCCTCGCCGCCGGCGAGAGCGATTACAATGGCTGGCACGCCTCGCAGCTGATCTCATCGCGCGCCATCAGCTTCGTTCAGCCGAATGTCACCCGCTCGGGCGGTATCACCGAGACCCGCCGCATCTACGATCTTGCCCATCTCAACCATATTGCCTATGCGCCCCACAACGGCGGCAGCGGCATCGTTTGTGATGTGGCGACCCTGCATCTGGCTGCGGCCGCCCCCAATCTCTACATGGTCGAGTCGGTCTGGAGTGCGGATCCCTTCAAGTCGGACCTGGGCTCGATCAAGCGGTCGAGCGATCGCCTCGCCAACGGAATGGTCTCGGTGCCGGATGGGCCGGGTCTGGGTCTCGAACTCGATTGGGACCTGGTTCGTCGCAGCGCCCCAAGAGACTAGGTGCGATGTTCAAATCCTTCGACCTAACCGGCCGCCGCGCCCTGATCACGGGCGCCAATAGCGGCATCGGCCGCGCGCTGGCGCTCGGCCTTGCGGCGCATGGCGCCGACCTCGTATTGCATTATCTCGACAATGCCGAGGGCGCCGAGCAGCTTGCGAACGACATTCGGGCGCTGGGCAGGCGCGCGGACTGCATCGCGCAGGATCTGGCCCTCTCTGGCGGCCCCGACGCCCTGGCTGCATCGGTCGGTGCGGTCGATGTATTGGTGCTGAACGCCGGCCTCGAACGGCGCAAGCCCTGGACGGAGGTGACTCCGGCCGATTTCGACCTGGGAACCAAGGTCAACCTCCTCGCCAACGTGCGACTGTTGCAACTGTTTGTCCCTGCGATGCAGGAACGCGGGTGGGGACGGGTGCTGAGCATCGGCAGTATCCAGCAGCAGAGGCCGCATCTCGAATCTCTCGTATACTCCAGTACGAAAACGGCGATGCTGCACATCGTGCGCAACCTGGCCCGGCACGCCGCGCCCCATGGCGTCACGGTCAACAATCTGGCACCGGGCGCCATCCGCACCGCCAAAAGCGATGCCCGCTACGAGGACAAGGCGTTCCGGGAGCGCGTCATTCGGAAAATTCCGGCGGCACGCGAGGGGCGCCCGGACGACCTTGTCGGCGCAGCAATCCTGCTCTGCTCCGACGCCGGCGCCTATATCACCGGAGCAAACCTGTTCATCGATGGCGGCCGGACTCTCTTCGATGGGACCTGACCATGCCGGTACGGATTTGGCAGCCGACACGGTGGCCGGCCCGCGGTCGGTCTTTGGTGAAAGCCCGTTTTTTGATCCGCGCGACGGCTCGATCGTTCATGTCGATACCCTGGGGCGGATCATCCAGCACCGGCCGGACGACAGCTGGACAAGCTGGGCGGTTCCCGAAGGCCTTTCCTTTGCCATTCCCTCCGCGCCCGGCGGCTTCCTCGTGGGCTTGGCCCGTCGCGGAATCTGCCGGTTCGATCCCGGCGCCAATTCCTTCGAGCCGCTGCATACGGCGATGCCTCAGGGTCACCAGAGCAATGACGCCACGGTGGACCCCGTGGGCCGGCTGATCTTCGGCACGCGCTCGCGGGAAGCGGACGCTTTCGATGGCACGCTGGTCGTGCACGATGCGTGGGGCAGCCGGGTCGTTGCAGACGGATTCGGGCTCGTCAACGGCCTGGCCGTGGACCCGACCGCCGGCCGCCTCTGGGTCGCGGATACGCATCCCGATATCCAGAAGGTCTGGGCCTACGAATACGATCTCGCCACGGGCTCGCTTGGCGCGCGGTTTTTGCTCAACGACTTCCACGATCGCCGCGGCCGGCCCGACGGCGCAGCGCTCGATGCTGCCGGCAACCTCTGGCTGGCCGAGATCGGAGGGAGCGCGCTGGTCTGCCTCTCGCCCGATGGCGATGTCCTGCGGGAAATCGCGCTGCCGGTCAGCATGCCGACCAAACCCTGCTTCGACGGACGCGGACGCCTTCTGGTGACGACGGCGTCGCGGGGAATCGACCTCGTCCGGGAGCCAGCCGCCGGCCACCTGCTTTCGCTCGATGTGCCAGGCGCATCACGAACCGCCATTGCAGCGGTCTAGACATCAAGGAGAATCATCGTGGCTAAGGTTTTGATCGACGAGGTCACCAAGTCATTTGGGACGGTGGAGGTCATTCAGGGTGTCTCGGTCGACATCGCGGACGGTCAATTCGTTGCTCTTGTGGGACCGTCAGGCTGCGGCAAATCCACCTTGCTGCGGATGATCGCCGGTCTCGAGGACATCTCGGGTGGCGAGATACAGATCGGCGATCGGGTCGTCAACGACCTGCCACCCAAAGAGCGCGACATCGCCATGGTGTTCCAGAGCTACGCGCTCTACCCGCACATGACCGTTGCGTCCAACATGGCTTTTTCGCTCGACCTGGCAAAAGTCGACAAGGTTGAACGCGACCGCAAAGTGAATGCCGCCGCCGACATGCTCGGTTTGACCCCGCTTCTCGACCGCTATCCCCGTCAACTTTCCGGTGGTCAGCGTCAGCGCGTCGCCATGGGACGCGCCCTTGTCCGGGCGCCGGCGGTCTTTCTGTTCGACGAACCCCTGTCCAACCTCGACGCCAAGCTGCGCGTGCAGATGCGGGCCGAACTGAAGGAACTGCACCAGCGCGTACGCACCACAACCGTCTATGTGACACACGACCAGGTGGAAGCCATGACCATGGCGGACAAGATCGTGGTCATGCGGGACGGGGTGATCGAGCAGGTCGGCTCCCCGCTAGAGCTTTACGACCGGCCGGCCAATCTGTTCGTAGCCGGATTCATCGGCTCGCCCGCCATGAATTTCATTTCCGGCCGGATGGGGGACAACGAGTTTACGACTGACGATGGCGTCGTCCTTCAAGGCCTTGATGCACCGCGAGACGCGACGACCCTCGGCATCAGGCCCGAGCATATCCGGCTCGGTGGAAACATGGAACTCCGCGTTTCAGTGGTCGAACCCACCGGGGCGGAAACGGTCGTAATCGGGCGGCTGGGCAATCAGCAGGTGCTGGCGGTTTTCCACGAGCGCGTCGTTATCGAGCCGGGCACCGTGATCGGAGTGACACCCGACTATGCGCTTGCCCACTTCTTCGATGTCAGCGGTCGCCGCATCCCCAGCTCACGAAACTAAATAGGTGTGACGCTGCGATCCCTCTGGCTGGCCGCGCGATCAGGCCGCCTGCGCCTTCTCCACCTCGCCCGCACCGGGAATGGCCGGCTGGGCGCCGGGCTTGAGGCAGGCAAGGCTTGCCGCGACTGCGGCGCGGCGCATAGCGGCTTCGAGGTGAAGGCCGGCGTCGAGCCCAGCGGCCAGGTACCCGCAGAAGGTGTCGCCGGCGCCGACCGTGTCGACGGGGATGACCTTCATCGCCGGCACGTGGATCAGCCCTTCGCGCGTCGCGGCCTTTGCCCCGTCCGGGCCGAGGGTGACCATCACCGTCTGCCCATGGATTCTGGCCCAGTCCTGCATGGCCGCGTCGAGCTCGGCGGTGCCGCGGCCGGACAGCAGGGCGAACTCGGTCTCGTTGGCAACGAGGATGGCGGCCTTGCCGGCGACCCGCGCCGTCGTTTCGAGGAAGGGGGCGGTGTTGAGGATGGCGGTGAGCCCGCGCGCCCTGGCGGCATCGAGCGCCCGCTCGGTCGCTGCCTGCGGGATCTCCTGCTGCAGCATCAGGATGTCGCCCTCGCCCATCGCCGCGACCGCCGCTTCGGCGTCGGCGGGCGTCAGCGTGCCGTTGGCGCCGGGCAGCACCGCGATGACGTTCTCGCCATGGGTATCGACGAAGATCATGGCGATGCCGGTCGCCGTATCGGCGGTCTTCATCTGCGAAAGATCGACCCCGTCGGCCTCGAGGTAGGCGAGCGCCGGCCCGGCGAAGGCGTCGGCGCCGACCGCCGAGACGTGCCGCACGTCGGCTCCCGCCCGCCGCGCGGCGAGAGCCTGATTGGCCCCCTTGCCGCCCGCGGCCATGGAGAAGGTGCCGCCGGCGACGGTCTCGCCGGGCTTGGGCAGGCGCGAGACGGTGCCGACCTGATCGAGATTGGTCGAGCCGAAGACAGTGATCACTTGAGCGCCTTTTCTATGGTGTTCCAGTTGCGCATGGTCTCGATATGACCCTTGCCGATCTGCTCTTGGAGCGGCTTGCCGATCTTGTCGAGCCCCTCGCCATAGCGCCCGTTGGGTAGCTTGTGGGCGAGGAAATAGATATCGCGCCTGTCGATGCGGGTGACGTCGAAGTCGCCGGGCATGCCCTCGAGCTTGACGCCCGCCGGCAGGTCGCGGTCGAACATCAGGATATAGCGCTTGACGTCGGCCTTGGGGTCGACCGCGGTGAACGGGTTCGCCGCCAGCATCGCCTCGATCTCGGCTTGGCTGCGCAGCACCACGCCGACGCCAAATCCGAAGCGGTCTTCCAGCGCTTTTTCCAGCCGGCCCTTGAGGTCCTTGGCGCTCCCGGTCTCGAAGCGCACGTTGCCGCTGGCCAGGATCGTCTTGACGGCCTCGAGGCCCATGTCCTCGAGGCAGGCCTTCAGCTCGGCCATCTTCATCTGCCGCTTGCCGAGGTTGATGCCTCTGAGGAACGCGACGTGAAGGCTCATTTTTCCGCCTTTGCCTTGCGCGGCGGCGGGTTGGCGTAGATCGTCTCGCCGCGCGCCAGCATGTCGACGAAGGCGTTGATCCTCTTCTCACGCCCGGCGGCGGTGCGTAGGTTCACGAGGCGAAAGGCGAGGGCGAACTGGTTCTGCCGGTTGAGCGTCCTGTAGGTGGCGAGCGCGGCGGGATTGGCCTCGATCGCCGCCACGAGATCGGCCGGCATCTCCATTTTCGAGCCTGGCGCATAGGCCGCGTCCCAGCGACCGTCGGCCTTGGCGGCATCGACATGGGCGAGGCCCGATGGCTGCATGCGTCCCGCCGCCGTCAGCCGGGCGATGTGATCGCGGTTGATCTGGCTCCAGACGCTCTTTCTGCCCCTCGGGCTGTAGCGCTGCAGGAACGCCTTGTCGTCGAGGCTCTTCCTGATGCCATCGATCCAGCCCCAGCAGAGAACCACGTCGAGCGCCTCGGCGATGCTGACCGAGGGCACGCCCGAGCCCTTCTTGTAGGCCTTGAGCCAGATCTCGGGGGCCGTGTCGTGGTTCTTCGCCAGCCAGTCCTCGAAGGCGGCGGCGTCCGCAAAGCTCATGATCCGGTCGGGATCGGGCACGACCGGCGCCATCTCAGGCCTCCGCCCGTCCGGCCGCCACGATCCGCTCCAGCGTCGGGTCGAGCGCTTCCACGTCGGGCAGCGTGATGCCGAAGGTGGTCGTCAGCACGTCCTTGAGCTCCTCGACATCGGCGAGCTCGCGCCGTTCGACGAGGGCGCCGTCGCGATAGGTGGAAAGCCTGGTGCCGGCGAGATTGTGGCGCTCGCCCTTGGGCGAGATGGCGGCACCGAGCCCGGTGCGGAACTGCGAGGCGGGGTCGCTCGAGAGCGCGGTGTTGATCGGCCGATAGTCGGCCTCGCCGAACTCTTCGAGGGTGAAGGTATAGAGGAGGCGCCAGTCCTCGCCGATCCGGGCCTCGAGGTGCCAGGCGCCGTCCTTGTCGAGGAGGCGGAAAGTCTCGTGCGGGGTTGCCTGCTCGGCCCCGTCGCGCAGCCGCAGCGGCGCAGTCAGCGTCAGGGCGCCGAAGCCGACGTCGGCGATGTAGGTCTGGCCGGAGATGTCGACGGCGATGAGCATGTGGGAGATCGGGCGTACCGCGTCCGCCGGGCGGTTCCACAGCACCCGCGCGCCCAGGCCCCTGACCCTGTAGTCGAGATCGGCCAGCACGCGCATGAACATCAGGTTGTGCTCGAAGCAGTAGCCGCCGCGCTTTTCGGCGAGCATTTTCTTTTCGAGGCTCTTCTGGTCGAGTTCGACCGGCAGCCCCAGCAGCGGATTGAGGTTCTCGAAGGGGATGGCGGCCGGATGCAGGGCATGCAGGGCCTCGAGCGTCGCCAGGCTCGGCGCGATCGAGCCGGAAAAGCCGACGCGCTCGAAATAGGCGTTGAGGTTGACGTTATCGCTCATGAAGCATCCTTGCCGCTGTTTCGGACCGCGCCACTATGGTCAGGCCCGGCGCGTTTGTCACGGCGCGTCGGCGGGCAGCCGGCAGCGTCTGTTTGTCGAATCGGGGAATGTCCCTGGGCGCCCGGATCGGCGAAGGGCCGCGCCGGGCCTCAGCCCTGGTGCTTGCGCACGCGGATGACCACGTCCACATGGGTGACGGCCATGCCCTTTGGCGGCTGTGGCAGACTGTCGAACACCACCGAGGTGGCGGGGATGTCGATCATGCGCTGCTCGTCTTCCACGTAAAAGTGATGATGGTCGGAGGTGTCGGTGTCGAAGTAGGAGCGCGACGCATCGACCGGCACCTCGCGCAGCAACCCCGCCTCGTGGAACTGGTGGAGCGTGTTGTAGATGGTGGCGAGCGACACGTTGACCTTGGCCGCCAGCGCTTCCCCGTGCAGCTCCTCGGCCGAGACGTGCCGATGCGGACCGCCGAACAGCAGCTCTGCAAGCGCGATGCGCTGCCGTGTGGGGCGCAGGCCCGCCATTCGAAGCACGGCCGTCAGGCACGGCTTGCGCGAGGGGAGGGGCTTTGCGATCTCGATGCGGTCTGCCATAGGGTCCTTTGCAACCGGGAAAAGGGCCGGAAATCCTGTGGGTTCTTATAGCGGCAGGCCGGGCACCGCACAAGCGGCAGGCCCCCCGATGCGCCTTTGGGCGCTATTGACCCCCATGCCGCGCCCCTCTATCAGAACCCCGATTGGTTAATCGAGGGGCAATGGATGGCCGAGCGCCAGCATCAGTTCAGCTACGAGGAACTCCTGGCGCACGGGCGCGGGGAACTGCCGGGCCAGCTCGACGCGCGCCTGCCCGCTCCCCCCATGCTCATGTTCGACCGCATCACCCATATCGAGGCCGAAGGCGGCGCCTACGGCAAGGGATACGTGACGGCCGAGCTCGATCTTCATCCCGGCCTCTGGTTCTTTTCCTGCCATTTCATCGGCGACCCCGTCATGCCCGGGTGCCTCGGGCTCGACGCGCTCTGGCAGATGACCGGGTTCTTCCTCGGCTGGTCGGGCTCGCCCGGGCGCGGGCGCGCGCTCGGCGGCGAGATCAAGTTCACCGGCCAGGCGACCATCGACAAGAAGCTTCTGGAATACCGCATCGACATCAAGCGCCACATGCGTTCGCCCCTGCCCTTCGGCATCGCCACGGGAACGGTCAAGGCGGACGGGGAAGTCATCTATGTCGCCGAAAATCTCAGGGTCGGCCTCATTCCTGTCGAATGAGTGCCGTTTCCGGAGGGGCAGGATTTAGGGCGAGGCCAAGATGAGACGAGTCGTCGTAACCGGTATCGGGATCGTATCCTCGATCGGCAACAACGTGGCCGAGGTGATCGAGAGCCTCAGGGCCGCAAGGTCCGGCATCGCCTTCGCCCAGGACTACGCGGACCTCAACTTCCGCTGCCAGGTGCACGGGGCCATCAACCTCGATCCCTTCGAGGTGCTCGACCGGCGCGTGACGCGCTTCATGGGCAAGGGCGCCGCCTGGAACTACCTCGCCATGCAGCAGGCGATCGCCGACGCGGGCCTCGAGGACAAGGACATCTCCAACCCCCGCACCGGCATCGTCATGGGCTCGGGCGGCGCATCCACCCGCACCATCGTCGAGGCCGCCGACATCACCCGCGAGAAAGGCCCCAAGCGCATCGGGCCGCTGGCGGTTCCCAAGGCCATGGGTTCGACCGCTTCGGCGACCCTCGCCACCTCCTTCGGCATCAAGGGCGTCAACTATACGATCACCGCCGCCTGCGCGACCTCCAAGCACTGCATCGGCAACGGCTACGAGCAGATCCAGCTCGGCAAGCAGGACGTGGTCTTTGCCGGCGGCCACGAGGACCTCGACTGGACGCTGACCAATCTGTTCGATGCGATGGGGGCCCTTTCCACCCATTTCAACGAGACGCCCTCGACAGCCTCGCGTCCTTATGACGCGGACCGCGACGGCTTCGTCATTTCCGGCGGCGCCGGCGTGCTGGTGCTCGAGGAACTGGAGCACGCCAAGGCGCGCGGGGCGAAAATCTGGGCCGAGATCGTCGGCTACGGCGCGACCTCCGACGGGCTCGACATGGTTGCGCCCTCCGGCGAGGGCGCCGAGCGCTGCATGCGCATGGCATTGGAGAACGTCAAGGCGCCGGTCGACTACATCAACCCGCACGCAACCTCGACCCCCGTGGGGGACGTCAAGGAAATGGAAGCGATCCGCGCCGTCTTCGGCAACGAGGACAAGTGTCCGCCGATCTCGGCGACCAAGGCCCTGACCGGGCACTCGCAGGGCGCGACGGGCGTCCACGAATCGATCTATTCGATCCTGATGATGCGCGAGCGCTTCATCGCCCGCAGCGCCCACATCGAAAACCTCGATCCCGCCTTCGCCGACATGCCCATCCTCCAGGAGCGCCGCGACGGTGTCGATCTGGGTGTGGTGCTGTCCAATTCCTTCGGGTTCGGCGGCACCAACGCCGCGCTGGTCTTCAAGCATCCGGACGCGTGACCCCCTCATCCGCCCCTCCGGGGCACCTTCTCCCACGAGGGGAGAAGGGAGGGTGCCAAGGCTCGACCTTTCGAACAAATCAATGCCTTGCACCACGGCCGCTGCTGGCCGCTTCCCCTTCTCCCCTCGTGGGAGAAGGTGGCGCGCAGCGCCGGATGAGGGGGCTGCGCGGGTTGTTCAGTACGTTATCTCGCTGACCCGCCCGCTCTTGCCGTCATAGACCAGCACCCGCCCGATCAGCGGTTCGCCGAGGCCGGCGATGAGCTTGACCGCTTCCATGGCCATCAGCGAACCGATGACGCCCGTGAGGGGGCCGAGGATGCCGGTCGCCTCGCAGCTGGGCAGGTCGGCATCGTCCGCCTCGGGCGGATAGAGGTCGGAGAAGCGCGGGGCAGGAGTGCCGTCGGCGCGCTTGCGGTGCGGGGCAAAGACCGTCACCTGTCCGTCGAACATCGAGACCGCTCCCGAAACCAGCGGAATGCCCGCGGTCTCGCAGGCGGCAGCGACCACCCGGCGCGTGGCGAGATTGTCGGTGCCGTCGAGGACGAGGTCGTAGCCGGAAACGATCGCCCGCGCAGTGTCCGCATCGATCCGGATGTCGTGGACGACGACCCGTACATGCGGATTGAGCGCCGAAGCGAACTCGGCAGCGCTCCCGGCCTTGCCGGCGCCGACCGCATCCGTCCGGTGAATCACCTGCCGCTGCAGGTTGGAAAGCGAGACCCTGTCGTCGTCGGCGATGCCGAGGGTGCCAACGCCGGCGCCCGCGAGATAGGCGATCGCCGGACTGCCGAGCCCGCCCGCCCCGACGACCAGCACCTGTGCCGCCTTGAGGGCCTGCTGGCCGCCCCCTCCAAAACCCTTCAGCACCAGGTGGCGGGCGTAACGGCGGCTCTCCTCGGGCGAGAAGGCCATCAGTTCCCCAGCGGCACGGCGAGGAAGCGCCGGTCCGGTCCCTCGAAACCGCCGGGATAGACCGAGACGATGGCGACCGCCGAGTCGACCGATTGCGCCCAGCCTGGCTGCACGACGCTGTAGAGCCGATATTCCTGCGCGCAACCACGTGAACGCGGGACCCGCTCGTCGTGATGCACGATGCGGCTCTCCCCTCCGATCTCGTCGAGAGTCAGGAGCAATCCCATGGGCGGCTGGGAAAACCAGTCCGCGCAGGGAAGAGGGCTCTGTGCGATCCGCTCGGCCAGGGACAGGCGGTAGTCGGAACGCGTCGCGTCGCGTCCGTAGCCGGGCACGCCGAAACGCAATTGCCCAAAGCTCGCCTCATGATCGCCATCGCCGTTCTGCGCCAGCACTTCCACGGGTGCGGTAATGTCGAGATCGGCAAGGATCGGCGCGAGCTGGTCGGCGCTTTCGGCGCGCACCTGTGCCAGTGTCGCCGTTTCGTCCTCATGGCGCACGCGGATCGGGGTGCCGGTCACCCATGCATCCTCGGCGAGGTCGACAACGTAGATGGTGGAATAGGCGAAGCCCGAGCCGTCCTGGATGCCGAATTCCTCGAAGGCGAAGTAGCGGCTGTCCTGCGAAAAGCCGATATAGTCGAGAAGCGCGCGGTCGCCCGCGAGAGCCGGACCGGCGAGCCCCGCACACAAGACGCTAGCCGGCGCGATGGCCCGTAGAGCCGAAGCCGCCTGTTCCGCGAGCCGTTTCATCGAGCCCGTCCTCCACTTCGAATCGCACCGGTGCGACCGGCGCCACCACCATCTGCGCGACGCGGTCGCCGCGCGATATGACGAAGGTCTCCTCGCCGAGGTTGACGAGGATGACCTTGACCTCGCCGCGATAGTCCGCGTCGATCGTGCCGGGGGAATTGAGCACCGTCACCCCGTATTTGGCCGCCAGCCCCGAGCGCGAGCGCACCTGCGCCTCGTAGCCGACGGGCAGCGCCATGGCGAAGCCGCAGGGCACAAGGGCGCGCTTGCCGGGGGCCAGCAGCAGGTCCTGGCCCTCGGGGAGCGCGGCGGCAAGGTCGACGCCGGCGGCCGCCGCCGTCTGCGACTGCGGGGGCGTCAGCCCGCGTCCGTGCTCGAGCCACGTGAGACGGATGGGTACGGGTTCGGCCGCCATCAGCGCACCCGCACCACGGCATAGAGCTCGTCGGGCAGCTCGAGCGTGCCGTTGATCATGTCGAGGAACGGGATGACCGCCTCGGCCGCGCCGTCCTCGCCCGTTTCCATATTGGTCTCGGTGATGACCCCGCCGCCGATGCGCAGCGTGATGGCGTGGCCCGAAAAGAACGCCTGCATCATCTGCTTGGTCTCTTCGTCCATCTGCTCCTCTGCGCCGATCTCGGCCGCCATCTCGCTGGTGTCGAGCGCCACGCGCACCAGCCCCGGTCCGGCGCGGGTGAAGGTGACGCCGGGGTCTTCCTCGGAAGAGAGGTTGAGTTCGGCGAATGGCCCTTCCTCGGTAATGACGCAGGTCGCGCTGCCGTCGGCGTTCTCGGTCAGCTGGCCTTCGTCGCAGAAAAGGTCCTCGTCGGCCTCGTCCGCCTCCTCGGCGTTCATCTTGACCATGGCATAGAAGTCGGCGGCCATCTCCTGGGTGAGCGTCGCGCGCGCCGTCGTCTCGCTCAGCACCTCGATGTCGACCTTGGCGTCGATGCAGCCGGCAAGACCGAGGGCGAGAGCGGCGGTCAGCGCGATGCGGGTCCAGCCGGGTATGGCGATGGTCATGATGCTTGGCGTCTCCGTTGGGCGGCCCCGGCCGCGTCGGCTGGGCAATCTATTGGCTCGCCCCGGCCACCGCAACCGCGATCAGGCAAAGAAGAAGGCAAGGCGCCAGATGGCCAGCAGCAGCGCAATGAGCGCGAGCCAGGCGAGGGTCACCTTCATCCACGGGCGGATGAGCCGCGGCTCGGCCCGCCGGGCCTTCTCGTCCTCGAGCACTGCCTCGGCCTCGGCGACGATAGCCGGCATGCGCCGGGCCGCGTCGGCGAAGACCTTGAGGCTGTCGCGCAGGTCTTCGAGCCGCCCGAGCGGCCCCGCCTCGCGCCGCACCCAGTCGCCGACCACCGGTTCGGCGACGGTCCAGATGTCGAGGTCGGGGTCGAGCGCGCGCGACACGCCTTCGACCAGCACCATGGATTTCTGCAGCAGCACCAGCTCGGGCCGGGTCTGCATGTCGAAGAGCTCGGTGATGGCAAAGAGCTGGCCCAGTACCCGCGCCATCGAGATATCGCCGGCCGTGCGCCCGTGCAGCGGCTCGCCGATCGAGCGGATGGCGAGCGCGAAATCGTCGACCGACTGGCTGGGCGGCACGTAGCCGATGTCGAAGTGCCGCTGCGCCACCATCCGGTAGTCGCGGGTGATGAAGCCATAGAGGATGTCGGCGAGGAACCGCCGCTCGTCCCGCCCGATCCGGCCCATGATGCCGAAGTCGACCGCCATCACGTCGCCGGTCCTGGGATCGGCGAAGAGATTGCCCGGATGCATGTCGGCGTGGAAGAACCCGTCGCGGATGGCGTGCCGCAGGAACGCCTGCAGCAGCTTGCGCGCCAGGCCCTTGCGGTCGATGCCGGCCGCGTCGAGCGCGGCGTGATCGCGGATGGGGATGCCGTCGATCCAGGTCGTCGTTAAGACGTTCTGGCCCGTGTGGTCCCAGCTGACGGCGGGAATGGCGAAGCCCTCGTCCTCCTCGATATTGCCGGCGAACTCGGAGATCGAGGCGGCCTCGAGCCTGAGATCGAGCTCGAGCCGGGCAGAGTGATCGAGCGTGCGCACCACGTCCATGGGTCGCAGGCGCCGCATGGCGGGAATGAACCGCTCGATGAAGGCGGCGGCGGTATAGTAGCTCTCGAGGTCGGCGCGGAAGCGCTCGGTAATGCCGGGGCGCAGGAGCTTGACCGCGACCTTGCCGCGCCCCTTGAGCCGCGCCGCGTGCACCTGTGCGATCGAGGCGGCCGCGATCGGCGGCGTGATGTCGATGAGATCCTCGGCCTTCTCGCCCAGCGCCTCGGCAAGGATCGCGGGAACGAGTTCAGGTTCGAACGGATCCATCCGGTCCTGAAGCGCGGCGAGGTCGGCGGCGATCTCGGCCCCGACGATGTCGGGGCGCGTGGCGAGCGTCTGGCCGAACTTGACGTAGGTCGGCCCCAGCCGGTTGAGCGCCCGGGTCAGCCGTTCGACGCGCCCGGTACGCTTGACCGAAGGACGCTCTATGAGCCGCGCGATGCGGATGGCGAGCCGCGCCGGGCCCGGCAGCAGCTGCGGATCGGGGATGGAAAAGGCGCCCTCGCGCGCCAGAACGAAGCCGGCGCGGGCGAGGCGGAAATAGGCGGCAAGGCTCACGCTCGGATCTTCCAGGCGCTGTGCAGCGCGGCGACGTTGCCCGTCAGCGGCGTGTGGACGACGCGCCGGAACCCGGCCGCACCGATCATGGCGCTGAACGCTTCCGGCGTCGGGAACTTGCGGATCGATTCGACGAGGTACTGGTAGGGCTGCGCATCGCCCGTCACCAGGCGCCCCATCGGCGGGATCACCCGGTCCGAGAAGGCGCGGTAGACCGCGTCGAACCCCGGCACGTCGACGGCCGAGAATTCGAGCACCAGCAGCCGCCCACCGCGCTTCAAGACCCGGTGGGCTTCGGCCAGCGCCTTGTCGATGCGCGGCACGTTCCTGATGCCGAAGGCGATGGTGTAGGCGTCGAACGAGGCGTCGGGGAAGGGCAGTTCCTCGGCATTGGCTTCGACAAAGCTCGCCTGCGCCGGGAAGCGCCAGCCCTTGGCGCGCTCTTCGCCCACCCGCAGCATGTCGGCGTTGATGTCGCAAACGACCACCTCGGCATAGCCGACCGAGGCGTTGACGATGCGCTCTGCCACGTCCCCGGTGCCGCCCGCCATGTCGAGCACGCGATAGGGGCGGGCGCCGCCCTTGGGGGGCGAGAGCTCGGCGACCATGGCGTCCTTCCATAACCGGTGGACCCCGAAGCTCATCAGGTCGTTCATCAGGTCGTAGCGCCCCGCCACCTGATGGAAGACCGCGTTGACAAGCCCTTGCTTGTCCTCGATAGCGACGGTCCTGTCGCCGAAATGCGTGGTCTCGTGGCTCTGGGTCATCTTGAGATTCCGGCCGTGGCCGTCTCTATCCGTTCGGTCGGCGCGCACCATAGCGATAGAGCCGATGCTTTTCCATGGCACAAAGCCGCGCAGGGTGAAGGGTTTGTCGACATGCCGGAACTGCCCGAAGTCGAGACGGTGCGCCGGGGCCTCGCGCCCTATCTGACCGGCGCGCGCATCGCCGCCGTCACCCTCAACCGCGCCGACCTGCGCTTCGCTTTTCCACCGGAGTTGAAGAAGAGGCTCGAGGGCGAGACGGTCGCCGCCGTCGGCCGGCGCGCCAAGTACCTGCTGTTTTCGCTTGCCGGCGGCGGCATGGTGCTGAGCCACCTCGGCATGACCGGATCCTACCGCTTCACCCATCTCGGCTTCGCCGAGCCAACGCGCTACCACCCGGTGCCCGGCGGCCATGACCATATGATCTGGTCGCTCGTCCATCCCGAGCACGGCGCGTTCGATCTCGTCTATGCCGATCCCCGCCGCTTCGGCTTTGTCGACTACTATGAGGATGCCGCGCAGAGCCCTTATCTTGCCGGGCTCGGGCCGGAGCCGCTTTCCAACGCCTTCGACGCGCCCTATCTCGCCACGCGCGTTGCCGGCCGCAAGGCGCCGGTCAAGACCGCGCTTCTCGACCAGCGGATCGTCGCCGGGCTCGGCAATATCTATGTGTGCGAGGCGCTCTACCGCGCCCATATCCTGCCGACGGTCGCTGCCGGCGATCTGGTGGCGCCGGACGGCCGTCCGAAACCGGCCCTCGAGGATCTCGTCGCCGCCATCCGCGCCGTCCTCGTCGAGGCGATCGCCGCCGGCGGCTCGACGCTGAGGGACTTTCGCGCCGCCGACGGCGAGCTGGGATATTTCCAGCACAGCTTTTCGGTCTACGACCGCGAGGGCGAGCCCTGCCTGACGCCGGGGTGCGCGGGCACGGTCGCACGCCTCGTCCAGTCGGGCCGGTCGACCTTCTACTGCCCCGTCTGCCAGAAGCCCGCTGCCCACAAGCGCCCGGATTCCAGTTGACGGGGCGGGAGCATGGCGCTATAGACCCCGCGACTTGGCGGCAGCTGTGCCGCCGCTTTCATTTTCATACCGGCCGTCTGTTGCGCCTCCGGGGCGCCCGATTGCCGGACGTACCGCGTCCAGAGGACACCAGATGGCCAATACTCCTTCCGCCAAGAAGGCCACCCGCAAGATCGAAGCGCGCACCGCGGTCAACAAGTCGCGCCGCTCGCGCATGCGCACCTACGTCCGCAAGGTCGAGGAAGCCATCGCCGCCGGCGACCACAAGGTCGCCCTCGAGGCCCTGCGCGCTGCCGAGCCCGAGATCGTGCGCGCCGCCGGCAAGGGCATCGTCCACGCCAACGCCGCCGCCCGCAAGGTTTCGCGCCTCAACGGCCGGGTGAAGGCGCTCGCCGTCTGAGTCGGCCAAGCGGTTTCGTAACGCGTATGCAGAGGGCTCCCGCAGGAGCCCTTTTTCTTTGGCCGCCGCGCAAAGCTTTTTCCTGTCCGCAGGCCTCGTGACATTCGCGTAACGTTTTTTTAACAGCCCTCCGGCGCGCCCGGCCGCGCGGTTTTGTCTTGGAGGATCAAGGGGCTGGTCGGGGGGTGAGACACCCCGCCGCAGGGGATATCCGCCGGCCGCCGACGGGCCCAAGAATAATTTTTTTAACCGCCAATGCCGCTGTAAGCCCCTGAATCTGCCTTGAGTCACAACCCCTTGCCCATGGGGGGTTGGAAGTGGCCGTCGGGCCCAGATTTTTGGATGAAGAGTCAAGCCCCATTTTCAGCGATTCACGTGTTGCGGCCCCCAAAACCCCACACTAAAATGCCTTCCGTCAGCTCAAGTAGAGCGGGCCTAGAGAGCCTGCAATTTGAGTAAAGTTAGGTATCGGGGCTATTTCAGGGGTCGGTGAGGCGGGTCGCCTCATTTGTTTTTGAGTCAGCCAAGTGTATTCGTCGACCACTATATTTATGGTGGGAGAGGAAAGACTTTTTGCCGATCGCGGCATGATGTCGTCTCTGGTCGCTCGACCAGGTTCAAGGACGGATTTGAAGAGCGGACGCAAGCCGTCAGGTCTTGCGAGGTTGGACGTTTGTCCTCGGCTTTTCGGTCGGGAAACTGCGGCGCGCCAGGAGGCGGGCCGTCAAGAGGCAATTTTGCGCTCCGGGCGGCGGCCTGGGGGTGCGCGCAGAACGAGGCAGGAATCGATGAGCCAGCAGGCGGCAGCCGGAAGGGGTGAGTGGAATGAGGCCGATCTTTCGAGAGGCAAGCAGGGCTTATCCGGGCAATCCGCGTGCGGCGAGCCGCCCGGCGAGCCATCCAGAATGAGCGCAGATGTATCCGAGGCAGGCGGGCGCGAGCTCTGGGCGCGCGTGCGCGCGCGGATCAAGGCGGCGGTCGGCGAGGACGTCTTCACCAGCTGGTTCGCCCGCCTGGAGCTCGAGGAGATCGTCGGCGACCTGGTGCACCTGTCCGCGCCCACGCGCTTCCTCTGCTCCTGGGTGCAGTCCAACTATTCGGACCGCATTCTCGAGGCCTTCCGCCAGGACGCGGCCGAGATCGGCCGGCTGCAGATCACGCTGCGGATCAATGGCCAGGCGCGGGTCAAGCTCGCTCCGGCGCCCGAGGCGCAGCCGAACCGCGAAGCCGAGGCGGCTCCCGCCCAGCCCGTCGCCGCCGTGCCCCGCCTCATCCGCGACACCAGCGCGCAGAAAGGCGACGCCCTGTCGGGCAGCGCCATCGATCCGCGCATGACCTTCGAGACATTCGTGGCCGGCGGTCCCAACGAGATCGCGCTGGGCGTTGCCCGGCAGGTGGCGAGCGCCGTCACCAGCGGCACCGTCACCTTCAACCCGGTGTACCTGCATTCGACGGTGGGCCTCGGCAAATCCCACCTGCTCAACGCCATCGCCCATGCGGCGATCTCGGCGGATGCGACGCGCAATGTCGTCTATCTGACCGCCGACCACTTCATGTACCATTTCATCACCGCCGTGCAGCGCCAGTCGGCCATTGCCTTCAAGGAATGGCTGCGCCGGGTCGATCTCTTGCTGATCGACGACATGCAGTTCCTGCAGGGCAAGTCCGCGACCGAGTTCGGCCATACGCTGGGCACGCTCCTGACCGGCGCCAAGCAGGTCGTGGTCGCCGCCGATTCCCCGCCGCGCGACCTCGAGATGCTCGACGAGCGCGTGCGCTCGCGCTTGTCCGGCGGCCTTGTCGTTCCGATCACCACCTTCGACTTCGAACTGCGCCGCGCCATCGTCCAGCGCCGCGCCGATCAGGCCACGAGCCGCTTTTCCGTGCACTTCCCGGCGCCGGTCATCGATTACATCTCGCGCGCCGTCGTCAGCCACGGGCGCGACCTCGACGGAGCGGTCAACCGGCTCGTCGCCGCCAACCAGCTGACGGGCGAGCTCATCACCGTGCCGCTGGCCGAAAAGACGCTGGGCGACCTCATCCGCGCCCGCGAGACGCGGCGCGTGCGGATCGAGGATATCCTGCGCATCGTCTCGCGCCACTACAAGGTGCCGCGCAACGAGCTTCTCTCCTCGCGCCGCTCGCGCGACGTGGTGCGTCCGCGCCAGATCGCCATGTACCTGGCCAAGGCCCTGACCTCGCGCTCGCTGCCCGAGATCGGCCGCCGCTTCGGCGGGCGCGACCATACGACCGTCCTTCACTCGGTGAGGAAGGTCGAGCAGATGATGCGCGACGATGGCGAGCTCTGCCAGGAGATCGAGCTCTTGAAGCGCATGCTCGAGGAATAGACCGGTTCGGTCGAGGATTGCGGGCATGAAGCGGCAGCACATCGGCGCCATCGCGGGTGTGCTGCTTGCCATGGCGGCACCTGCTTTCGGCCAGGCGCCGGCTCCGCTCCCCTCCGTCAGCCAGGCCGACCACGAGGCGATCGGCGCAAGCGTGCGCCGGCAGCTCACCGCCTGCTGGTCGCTGCCTGCGGGCTTCGAGGGCCGGGCCGTCGAGGTCACCGTCGTGTTCCTCGGCAATGGCGAACTCGTCGGCGAGCCGCGGGTGACGCCCCAAGGCGGCAAGGCCGCGGACAAGCTCGCGCCGCTGGTGGCGAGCGCCGTGCGCGCCATAAAGCGCTGCGCGCCGTTCGAGGGCCTCGAGTCCCTGGGCGCGCGGGCACACGAACGCTTCTCCATCGCGGTGAATTTTCAGAGCTGATCCACAGCTAGGGGCCGCCAAAGGGCCGTTGCGGCCTTGCTAATCCGTTATGAAACTGTAAACGTCCAAGCCCCGGCGGGGCCCGGGGCGGGCTGCCCGCGCAGCCGCGTAGTGCCGAGGAAAATGCCGATATGAAAGTCACGCTCGAACGCAACCATCTGCTCAAATCGCTGGGCCATGTGCACCGCGTCGTCGAGCGCCGCAATACCTATCCGATCCTGGCCAACGTCCTCATCAAGGCGAGCGAGGACCGGCTCGAGCTGCGCGCCACCGACCTCGACATCGAGGTGACCGAGAGCGTGCCGGCGATGGTCGCCACCCCCGGCACCACCACCGTCCCGGCGCATACCCTCTATGAGATCGTGCGCAAGCTCGCCGACGGGGCCGAGGTCAAGCTGGAGACCGAGGGCGGCGAGCAGATGCTGCTGACCTCGGGGCGCTCGCGCTTCCATCTCGCATGCCTCTCGCCCGACAGCTTCCCGGATCTCAAGTCCGGCAGCTTCGGCCACACCTTCTCCATCCCCGCCGAGGCGCTGCGCGAGCTGATCGAGCGCACCCAGTTCGCCATCTCGACCGAAGAAACGCGCTACTACCTCAACGGCATCTATCTCCACACCGTCGAGAACAGCCAGACGGGCCTGGTGCTGCGCGCCGTCGCGACCGACGGGCACCGCATGGCCCGCGCCGAGACGGGCGCGCCCGAGGGATCGTCCGGCATGCCCGGCATCATCGTGCCCAAGAAGACCGTCGGCGAGGTGCAAAAGCTCCTCGACGGGGCCGAAGGGGATGTCGCCGTCGAGGTCTCGGACACCAAGATCCGCTTCAAGCTGGGCACCGTCGTGCTCCTCTCCAAGCTCATCGAGGGCACTTTCCCCGACTACGACCGGGTGACGCCCAAGAACAACGACAAGCAGATGACCGTCGACCGGGCGACGTTCGCCACCGCCGTCGACCGCGTCTCGACCATCGCCTCGGACCGCGGCGGCAAGGCGGTCAAGCTCTCGGCCCGCGACGGGCAGCTCGAGCTTTCCGTCACCAATCCGGATCACGGCACGGCGAGCGAGGAGCTGGCCGTCGCCTTCGAGACCGACGGTTTCGAGATCGGCTTCAACGCCCGCTATCTCCTCGACATCATCGCCCAGATCCGCTCGGAAAGCGCCATCTTCCTCTTCAACGACGCGGGCTCTCCCACGCTCGTCAGGGAAGACGGAGACGCCAATGCGCTCTACGTGCTGATGCCGATGCGGGTGTGAGGACGACTTCGTTCCGGCGGTTGCTCCCATGACCCGCCACATCTCGCGCCTGCGCCTTACAGCCTTCCGCAACTATGCCTCCGCCGCCCTCGACCTCGATCGGCGCCATCTGGTGCTGACCGGGCCCAATGGTGCGGGCAAGACCAATCTCCTGGAAGCCATCTCGCTGCTCGCGCCCGGCCGCGGGCTGCGTCGCGCCAGCTTCGAGACGGTGCAGGCGCAGGGGAGCGACACCGCCTGGGCGGTGGCCGCGACCGTCGAGATCGAGGAGGGGCCCGTCGACATCGGCACGGGTGGTGCGCCCGGCGACGGGGCGCGGCGGGTGCGCATCAATGGGGCCAACGCGCGCTCGGTCGAGGCGATGAGCGAATATCTGCGCGTCCTCTGGCTGACGCCGGCGATGGACGGGCTTTTCGCCGGCCCCGCCAGCGAGCGGCGGCGGTTTCTCGACCGGCTGGTGACGACGCTCATTCCCGGCCATGCGTCGGCCGTCGCCGACTACGAGAAGGCCATGCGCGCCCGCAACAGGCTGCTGGAGGAGGGTGGAGACCCGCGCTGGCTCGACGCGACCGAAACGCAGCTCGCCGAATATGCCGCCGCCATCCATCTCTCGCGCACCGACAGCCTCTCGCACCTGCAGGCGCTGATCGCGCAAAGCCTCGAGGACACGAGCTTTCCAGCCGCCCGTCTCGCGCTGACGCCGCTCTTCGAGGATCGGCCCGAACCCCTCGCCTCGGCGGCCCTCGAGGCCGAGCTCAGGGCCCTCTGGGCGGCCTCTCGCGGGCTTGATCGGGCGGCCGGACGCACCATATATGGACCACACCGTGTCGACCTCGACGTCACCTACGCCCAGAAGGGTGTGCCGGCGGCTCTGGGGTCGACCGGCGAGCAAAAGGCGCTCCTCATCGGCCTCGTCCTCGCCCATGCCCGACTCGTCCGCCAGCGCGCCGGCATCGCCCCGTTCCTGTTGCTGGACGAAGTCGCCGCCCATCTCGATCCCGATCGCCGCAGGGCCCTGTTTTCCGCCCTCGATGCGCTCGGCACCCAGTGCTTCCTGACCGGCACCGACCCGATGCTCTTTGCGGCCCTGGAGGATCGCGCGCAACGGGTGACGGTCAAGGACGGGCGCCTGTTGCCCGAGCCCTGAAAACCCGCCGCTTGTCCCCTGCAAACCGGCCTCAAACGGCCATTTTGCTTGGGGATAACCCCTCGATCCGTTACAACGGGCCAACCGGTTAAATCCCTGATTCGAAACGAATGACCGACACAGATTTCCCCAGCCCAAACGAATACGGCGCCGATTCCATCAAGGTCCTCAAGGGCCTCGATGCCGTGCGCAAGCGCCCCGGCATGTATATCGGGGATACCGATGACGGCTCGGGCCTGCACCACATGGTCTACGAGGTGGTCGACAACGCCATCGACGAGGCGCTGGCCGGCCACGCCGACCTGGTGACGGTCATTCTCAATGCCGACGGTTCGTGCACGGTCATCGACAATGGCCGCGGCATCCCGACCGCCATCCACAAGGAAGAAGGGGTCTCGGCCGCCGAGGTCATCATGACCCAACTGCATGCGGGCGGTAAGTTCGACCAGAATTCCTACAAGGTCTCCGGTGGCCTGCATGGCGTCGGTGTTTCGGTGGTCAACGCTCTGTCGGTGTCGCTGAAGCTGCGGATTCGGCGCGACGGCGAAGTGCACGAGATGGAGTTCTCGCACGGCGATGCCGTGGCGCCGCTGAAGCAGGCCGGCACCTACGTGCCCGATCACCAGCCCGGCACCTATGAAGGGCGCAGCGGCACGGAAATCACCTTCCTGCCGAGCTCCGACACCTTCACCATGGTGGAGTTCGACTTCAAGACGCTCGAGCACAGGCTGCGCGAGCTGGCGTTCCTCAATTCGGGCGTGCGCATCCGCCTCGCCGACCGGCGCCATCCCGAGCCCGTCGAGGTCGAGCTCTTCTACGAAGGCGGGCTCGAGGCGTTCGTTTCCTATCTCGACAAGGCCAAGGCGCCGCTGATCGAAAAGCCGATATCCTTCGCTCTCGAAAAGGACGGCATCACCGTCGAGGTGGCGCTGCAGTGGAACGATTCGTACCACGAGAACGTCCTCTGCTTCACCAACAACATCCCGCAGCGCGACGGCGGCACGCACCTGGCGGGCCTGCGCGCGGCGCTGACGCGCCAGGTCACCGGCTACGCCGAGACCTCGGGCATCGCCAAGAAGGAAAAGGTGCAGCTGACCGGCGACGACACGCGCGAGGGGTTGACCTGCGTGCTCTCGGTCAAGGTGCCGGACCCGAAATTCTCCAGCCAGACCAAGGACAAGCTCGTCTCGTCCGAGGTGCGCCCGGTGGTCGAGAACGTCGTCAACGACAAGCTCGGCCAGTGGTTCGAGGAGCACCCGAACGAATCGCGCACCATCGTCGGCAAGGTCGCCGAGGCCGCGGCCGCCCGCGAGGCGGCGCGCAAGGCCCGCGAGCTGACCCGGCGCAAGGGTGCGCTCGAAATCTCCTCGCTCCCCGGCAAGCTCGCCGATTGCCAGGAGCGCGATCCCGCCAAATCCGAGATCTTCATCGTCGAGGGCGATTCGGCCGGCGGCTCGGCCAAGCAGGGACGCGACCGCGCCACCCAGGCCGTGCTGCCGCTGCGCGGCAAGATCCTCAACGTCGAGCGGGCCCGGTTCGACCGCATGATCTCGTCCGACCAGGTCGGCACGCTCATCACCGCGCTCGGCACCGGCATCGGGCGCGAGGAGTTCGACGCCGACAAGCTGCGCTATCACAAGATCATCATCATGACGGACGCCGACGTCGACGGCGCCCACATCCGCACGCTCCTGCTGACCTTCTTCTACCGGCAGACTCCCGCCCTCATCGAGCGCGGCCACATCTACATCGCCCAGCCTCCGCTCTATAAAGCCACGCGCGGCCGCTCCGAGCAGTATCTCAAGGATGAGCGGGCGCTGGAGGACTATCTGGTCAACGCCGGGCTCGACGAGGCCGTGTTCACCACCCGCGACGGCGTCGCCCACGCGGGTGAGGACTTGCGCCAGATCGTCAACCAGGCGCGCGATATCCAGAACGCCATTCTCAACCTCAACACGCGCTACAATCGCAGCCTCGTCGAGCAGGCCGCGATCGTCGGCGGGCTCGATCCCGAGGCGCTTGCCGATCCCGCCCGCGCGCCCGAAGCCATCCGCCGCGTCGCCAACCGGCTCGACCGCATCTCCGACGAGCTCGAGCGCGGCTGGACCGGTGAGCCGACCGACGAGGACGGCATCGCGTTTGCGCGGACCGTGCGCGGCGTCACCGAAACCCACGCCATCGACCAGGCCCTGCTGCAGAGCGCCGACGCCAGGAAAATGCGCCAGCTCGCCGGCCGCCTCGACGAGCTCTATGGCGGCGTGCCGACGCTGACCCGCAAGGGCGAAACGACGCCGATCCACGGCCCGATTTCGCTCTTCAAAGCCGTGACCGACGCCGGCCGCAAGGGCATCTCGCTGCAGCGCTACAAGGGTCTCGGCGAAATGAACCCCGAGCAGCTCTGGGAAACGACGCTCGACCCCAATGCGCGTACGCTCCTGAAGGTCGAGATCAAGGAGACCGACGAGGCCGACCAGATTTTCACCGCCCTCATGGGCGACCTCGTCGAGCCGCGCCGCGACTTCATCCAGGACAATGCGCTGAGCGTCTCCAACCTCGACGTCTAGCTGGTGCAAGGGTCATGGCCCTTGCAGGGTGGCCTCTCGATGCGCATCTGATTGTCGCTCGACCAACGGAGACGCCAGCAATGATCCACAGCCTCGCCAAGCTCATCCTGCCCGCGGCGCTCGTCGCGCTGCTCGCGGCCTGTTCCGATCCGCGCGAGGTGGGCAGCGTTTCGGTCGACTGGACCGGCAACGACGTCGTCGTCGAGGCGGTGGCGGACCCCGAGGTCGAGGGCGTCATCTGCCATGTCGCCTATTTCTCGCGTTCGCTGATCGACCGGCTGCAACAGGGCAACTGGTTCGAGGACCCCTCCTATTCGGCTCTCGACTGCTCGGCCGCCGGCCCCATCGTCATCGGCGATATCTCGACCCGGGCAGGCGGCGAGGAGATCTTCCGCGAAGGCCGCTCGATCATCTGGAAGAGCCTCAGGGTCTCGCGCATCTACGATGCGCAGAACAACGCCCTCGTCTACCTCGCCCATGCGCGCGAGCTGCAGCAGGGCTCGGGCAAGATGTCGCTCTCGGTGATTCCGCTCGCCAATGCCGACGTCACCTGGCGCGAGGGGGCGCCGCAGGCCGCGCAATAGCCGTTTGCGTTCGTTCTCGCGACCTTTGCAGGCGGTGGAACCATCTCGCGCCGAACCGGGTGCGGGCACAAAAACATTCCGCTTCCTGCCGCTTCTTTCAGTCGCCGCGCAAACGATATGATGGAGCAACATCAAGGCACTCCCCCAAAGAGTGAGGGACACATCATGGCAATCCTGATCGGCGACATCGCCCCAGACTTCACCGTGGACTCGACCGAAGGGCCGATCCACTTCCACGACTATATCGATGGCTCCTGGGTGGTGCTCTTCTCGCACCCCAAGAACTTCACGCCCGTCTGCACCACCGAGCTCGGCTACACCGCCAAACTGAAGCCCGAGTTCGACAAGCGCGGCGTCAAGGTGCTCGGCCTTTCCGTCGACAAGCTCGAAGACCACGCCGGCTGGGCCGCCGACATCGCCGAGACGCAGGGCGCAACGCTCAACTTCCCGCTGCTCGCCGACACCGACAAGAAGGTCGCGACGCTCTATGACATGATCCACCCGAACGCGAGCGACAACCTGACGGTGCGCTCGGTCTTCGTCATCGGGCCGGACAAGAAGGTGAAATTGAAGATCGAGTACCCCGCCTCCACCGGCCGCAACTTCGACGAGATCCTCCGCGTCATCGACAGCCTGCAGCTGACCGCCAAGCACCAGGTGGCGACCCCGGTCAATTGGAAGAGCGGCGAGGACGTGATCATCGTGCCGGCCGTCTCCAACGAAGCGGCGCGCGAGAAATTCCCCGGCGGCTGGAAGGAACTCAAACCCTATCTGCGGGTTGTTCCCCAGCCCCAGGGCTGATTCCAGCCCTTTTCTTTGTTTCTCCCTGACACTCGAGGCGGCAGCAATGCCGCCTTTTTGTTGCGCGCCGGCTCCATTTGTTGACGGCCCCTCTCTTCAAGCGATCTTAACGCCGCTGGCTCATGGTTTGCCGCACCTCACGCCGGGGATGAGCCAGCCATGACGCCGCCCGCCGCAGACCGCCGCGCGATCGACTGGCCGCTCTTCGCTCTCGCGTTCCTCGCCGCTGCCGCCATCTTCATCCTGCGGGCCTGGCTCGGCGCCACTGACTCCCCCCTCTTTGCCGACACCGACGACGCCATGCGCATGGTGGTGGTGCGCGACCTCATCGCCGGCCAGAGCTGGTACGATATCGTCCAGCACCGGCTCAACACGCCCTGGGGCGCCGAGATCCACTGGTCGCGTCTCGTCGATCTGCCCGTTGCTCTTCTCGTCGCGATCGCCCGCCCGTTCGCCGGACAGGTGGGCGCCGAGATTTTCGCCGCCTACGCCTGGCCGCTCCTGCTTTTTGCCGTGCTGCTGTGGATCAGCGCCAGGTTCGCGTTGCGGCTCGCGGGGCCGGCGGGGCTCCTGCCGGCGCTGATCCTGCCGATCCTCAGCCCGGCGGTCACCAACGAGTTCCCGCCGGGGCGGATCGACCATCACAACGTGCAGATCGTCCTCACCCTCGCCATCGCCTGGGCCGCGGTCGAGAGCCTGAAGCGTCCGCGCTTCGCCATTCTTGCCGGCATCCTCTGCGCCACGGCGATCGCCATCGGCACCGAGGCGCTGCCGGCGGTAGCCGCCGCCATCCTCGCCTACGGACTCGTCTGGATCTTCATGCCGCAAAAGGCGAGGCAGGTGCGCGATTTCGGCCTCGCCTTCGCCGGGGCCGCCCTCGTCCACCTCGCCATCGCCCTGCCGCCGGACCGCTGGCTGGCGCCGGCCTGCGACGCGCTCTCGATCAGCTATGTGACGGCCGCCGCCGCCACAGGGGTGGCCTTTGCCGCCCTAGCCGCGCTCGGCGGGCGACCCCATGGCTGGCCCTTGCGGCTCCTTGCAGGCATCGCTGCCGGGCTCGCCGCCGCCGGCATCGTGTTCGCGCTTTTCCCCGAGTGCCTCCAGGGCCCCTACGCCGCCGTCGATCCCTGGCTCGCCGCCAACTGGATCGATGCCATTGCCGAAGCCAAGCCCTGGTGGGCAAGCCTTTTCGAGCTGCCCGCCTATACCCTCGCCGTCGGCATCCCGCCGCTGCTCGGCCTCGCGGTCATCGGAGCAAGGATATTCTCGCGCCGCGAAGACCGGGCCGAATGGCTGGTGCTGGCGCTGTTCCTCACCTTCGCGACCCTCGTCATGCTGTTGCAGGTGCGCGGCGCACGGCTCGCCACCATGCCCGCCATCCCCGCCGCCGCCTGGCTCATCGCCGGTCTGCAGGAGCGCTATCTCGCCACCCGCGCGCCGGGTGCGGTCGCCGCGCTCGTTGCCGGCTGGTTCGGCTTCGCCGGCGTTCTCGTCACCGTTGCGGTTGGCGCCCTCGTCTGGCTGGCGCCGGGCCCGGCCCGTGAGATCCTGCAGACGCGCGCCGACCGCGCCCAATGCCTGATGCCCGCAGCGTTCGCCGATCTCGCCGCGCTCCCGCCCGAGCGGATCATGGCGCCGATCGATCTCGGCTCGCATCTGCTGCTCGATACGCCGCATTCGGTCGTCGCCGCCCCCTATCACCGCAACGAGGCGGGCGTGCTCGACACTTTCGCCTTTTTCAACGGACCGATCGCAGAGGCACGCGACATCCTCACCCGTCGCGGCATCGGCCTCGTCGTCGTCTGCCCGGCGATGCCGGAAATGCTGGGGCTGGCCGATGCGGCCGACGATTCCTTCGTGCGCCTCCGGGCGACGGGCGCCCTGCCGTCCTGGCTCGCCGACGTCAGCCTCGGCGGGCCGCTCGAGGTCTATGCGGTGCTGCCGGTCGCCTCTTCGGCAAGATAGGTCTCGAGCCCGAGCTCGGCCCGCGCCTTGCGGGTCAGCTTGCCGGCGATGATGCGGTGGGAGCGCGCGATATAGGCCTTGAGCGCAGCGTCATCCAGCGCGCCGCGCTCGACGCTCACCCATTGCCGCTTGGCAAAGTACGCGGCCTGGGCGACGCCCTCCTGCGTGGTCAGGATATCGAAGCTGTCCTCGGGCACTTTGAACACCACCTGCCAGGCGCTGTCGCCCATGAGTGCGAAAACCTTGCCGCCGACCTTGGCGACAAGGCTCTCCCACTGCTCGTGGACGGTCACGCCCGGCAGGCTCGTGGCGAAGTCGGCAAATCCGGCGCGGGTGTGGAGGCTCATGAAGCGGCCGCGACCCCCGTGCCGATGGGGCAGGAGACGCCCGTGCCCTGCAACCCGCAATAGCCGGCCGGGTTCTTGGCCAGGTACTGCTGGTGGTAGGTCTCGGCGAAATAGAAGGGCTTGGCCGGTGCGATCTCGGTGGTGATGGCCCCAAGGCCCCGCGCCTTCAGCGCCGCGCCATAGCGCGCCCTGCTCTCCTCGACGACGGCGCCCTGAGCGGCGGTCGTCGTGTAGATCGCCGAGCGGTACTGGGTGCCGACATCGTTGCCCTGGCGCATGCCCTGCGTCGGGTCGTGCTCCTCCCAGAAGGTCTTGAGCAGCGTTTCGAGGTCGATCTCGGCCGGGTCATAGACGACCATCACCGCTTCCGTGTGCCCCGTCCGGCCCGAGCACACCTCCTCATAGGTCGGGTTGGGCGTCGAGCCGCCCTGGTAGCCGACGGCGGTGACGAAGACGCCGGGCAGGCGCCAGAACAGCCGCTCGGCCCCCCAGAAGCATCCGAGGCCGAAATAGATGGTCTCGGCGCCTTCGGAATATGGCCCCTTCAGCGGCCGGTCGTTGACGAAGTGGCGCTCGGCGACGGGCATCGCCGCGGCCCGGCCCGGCAGGGCTTCCTCGGGAGAGGGAATGGTCGTCGGCTTGGCGTTGAACCACATGGAACGATCCTTTCTGTCGATACGGCGCTAGACGCGCTCGGTCTCGACGAACTGGTGCTGGCGGGGCTTGCGCCCCATCAGCGCCAGGACGATGCCCGGCACGCCGACGACGGCGAAGGCCGGATAGGTGAGGATTGCAGCGAACACGGCATCGAGCAGGTTGGAAAAGAAGCGCGTCGCAAAGAAGTCGCGTACCACTTCGAGGCTTGCGGCATTGAGCGTGCTCCAGGTTTCCCCGAACGGCGTCGTCACCAGCGCGTTGGCCGCCAGCGACTTGGTGCCGTCGATGACGATGAAGACGATCGCCAGGCCGATGAGCCAGGTACCCAAAACCCTGAGGACAAGCCGCATCGAAACTTCCCTTGCCGGCATTGCCACTGCCGGCCTGCCTTTGATCCTGTCCATGATTTTGCCATGGCCGCGCGATCGCGAACAAGATGGGATCGGTCCGGCTCCAAAACAATGCTGAACGCGCGCTTGTGATCCCTTGCGCGGCGAACTTTAGTGGCTATATTGCGCCCGCTCGCGTCCCCTTCGGGAACCGGCCCTCGCGGCCCGGCGCGCGTTGCGGAGAGATGGCCGAGTGGTCGAAGGCGCACGCCTGGAAAGTGTGTAGGCGGGTAACCGTCTCGAGGGTTCGAATCCCTCTCTCTCCGCCATTTTGCCGTCGATTGCGCTCTACGGAGCGATATTGCCGCGGTTCCCGCATTCGCACCGTGCGGGATGGCGAACCGCCGTTTCCACTCTGTGATCCGATCTATCCAGGCCAGCGCGAACGACTGGCGGAGCGCGACGCGACCGATTCCGACCTCGGTTCGGCCGAAGCATCAACACAGCCGATCGCGGGACCCTGATTGGGCTTTTAGAAAAATGAAAGGCTGTTGTTGTAATAACAAGGATGGAAGGCTGTTAAGCAAATGAAGGATGCGCCGTGTGCGAGTGTACGTGTGGACGTCTTTCAAGAAGCGGTCGGGTCGGCAAAGCGAGAAATTAGTTCCTTGTTTACCCAGCAGCAGTTGATCTCGATTCTTTCCTCCCTTCCAGACCCTGCATTCATCCTCACGCGCAGCGGCCGCTATGCGGCTGTATTCGGCGGCAAGGACCTCAGGCACTATCACGACGGCAGCGGCCTTGCCGGGCGCAGCATGTTTGACGTGCTGAAAGAGGAGAAGGCGCGGTGGTTCGCCGGTGAAATTGAAAAGGCGTTGGAAAGCGGTGTACTCCATATCGTCGAATACGAACTCAGCGGCAGCGACGTGAAGGGAGTCGGCGATGGCCCCAGTCATTCCATCTGGTTCGAAGGCCGCGTTCAGTCGCTGAGTTTTCAGGTGGAAGGCGAGGCCGCGGTCGTCTGGATAGCGAGCAATATCACCGACAAGAATGAGGTTCAGCAGAAGCTGCGCCAACTGAGTGAAACGGACGCCCTGACAGGGCTATACAACCGCCGCAAGCTGCTTGCGACCCTGGATGACCGGCTGGCGATCTTTGAACGGGAAAAGGCTCAGACTTCGGTTCTGGTCTTCGATCTCGACAATTTCAAGCGCCTCAACGACGAGATGGGGCATCATGCCGGCGACGCGGCGCTGGTGGAAATAGCACGCCTATGCCGCCAGGTTTTGCGCAAAGACGATGTGATCGCCCGTTTCGGCGGTGACGAGTTCGTGGTGGTGATGCCCGGCATCCATCGCAGCGACGCTCTGGAAGTCGCCGAGCGGTTACGCCAGCATGTTCCCATCACGCTCACGGAAACCGTGCGCTACGAATCCACGATCAGCGGCGGCGTCAGCGAATTCGGTCCGCCGGATCGCGTTTCCCGCGACGTTCTGGCGCGCGCCGATGCGGGGCTGTACCAGTCGAAACGGGCCGGTCGCAACCGGGTGTCGGTCCTCTAGCCCTCCACGGTTGACCGCCAATTCCCTCGACGGCGCGATATACATCTCGGCCCCGTTGCGGACATTGGCGGGGAGGCTTCGGCTTCCAGAAGGCTGCTACGTGCTTTAGCTTGGCCGCCAGGAGTTGAAGCTTTCATGGAATTTGCTCGATTTTTTGACGTAAGCTCTCGAACCGTCAGCAATATCGGACCCCAAGAGTGAGATGGGCAATGCGCACCGACTTGCTTGCCGTGCTGCTCATGGCCGGAGCGGGCCTTATCCACGGCAGCGGCGTCCTGCCGAAATATCTTGGAATCTGCTCGATGCAGGATGTTGTGCAGGGCAGGGATCCAGAGGTCGACCGCTACTTCTATCCTGGCGGGCCTTCCCTTGACATCGATCTGGCCTGCGCCGCTAGGGCGACAGCTGAAGGCAGGGCATTGACGCCAGGCGAACTGTCCGCGCTAGCAGGCAAGATCGACATGCGCGCCGGCGATGACATCACGCTTTTGAACTTTGCTGCTTTAAAACAGAACCTTGCGGTTATTGACCAGCTTCTTGAGGCGGGTGCCGATCCCACCCTGCCGCTAAAGACATCCGGCCCGGACGCCTATGACAGCTTCATCTCGCTGGTGGCGCGCGGCAGCCGCCCGGTTGCGACGGAAATGCTGAAGCTTTATCTCGACCATGGCGGCGATCCGGACCTGAAGGCGGGTGTCAACAACACGCCTCTGGCCGCTTCGGCCGCCCTGATGAGCAATGTCGAAAGCTTCAAGGCGTTGACCGACGCCGGGGCAGATCTTTGGCAACCGGAGGGCCCGACGCGCTACTCGCGCGAAGGTCCGGTCCCCCAAAGTCAACTCGATCAGAGCCAGGTCGAGCCGCATTCAGCGCCCATCTTCATCGCCGCCAAAACCTCGGCGCAGAACGGGTTCGCCAACCTCGAATACGCGATCGAGCATGGAGGTGTGGAAGATGCTCGACCCGATCAGATCGAGATGCTCATAGACTGGATTTCATTTTACACGTTTCGCGACGACGAGATCAGCAGAAATATCGTCGGTTCGGTCCGGCAAGTTATCGAGCGGACCAGGTATCCGGGCGACGCACGCAGCAGCGAGGTCCTTGCATTCGGAGAGCGACATGGTTGGTGACCGAGGTGGGCGCGAGCCGCTTTTCAGCTCGCAATCCGCATCGGCGAGTAGATGTAGTTCTCTGTTTGCAGGCCAGCCTGACCCCAGAACCTGAGTTGGCGGCGGAATTCATCCGCCAAGCTAGGCGGGAACATAGGTCAACCGGATCACGTCCTGCCCGATCCGATCATGGGCCTTAAGGTGGAGCGGCGGTCGGGGGCCGGCGAAATAGGGCGTGCCCCGACCGAGCACGACGGGGTGCAGATAGATACGATACTCATCGATCAGGCCGAGATCGGTAAGGCTTTTCACCAGGCCGGGCCCCGCAACTTCGATTTCCCCGTCGCGTTCGGCCTTCAGCCTGCGGATTGCGCCCTCGAGATCACCCTCGACAAGCGTGGCGTTGGGGCCGACCGACGTCAACGAGCGTGAGACGACCCATTTGGGTTGCTTGCGCCACGCCGCGGCGAACGCTGCTCCATCGGGCTCCCAGTCCGGATGGTCATCGTCCCAGTAGCGCATGATCTCATACATCCTGCCGCCATAGATGCTGCCCGTCTGCCCCTTCGCCTCCTCGATGAAGTGGCGGAAGAGCGTGGGATCCGGCGCGAACGCCATATGATCGACGTAGCCGTCCAGCGACTGGTTCATTCCGAATACGAGCTTGGCCATACCGATTTCCTCTCCTCACACAGCGCATCCACGCAGTTCCGATTGCGTTATGCAATCGGTTGTAGGCTAGATCGACTGATCTTGAATCGCAACTGGTTTTGGAGTGCATGAATGCGCCAAGCCCCGAAACCACTCAAGGCTTACGTGGACATAGATGGCGGCAAAACAGCGGTGAATGGCGCGCCCGAAGAGATTCGAACTCCTGACCCCCAGATTCGTAGTCTGGTGCTCTATCCAGCTGAGCTACGGGCGCGCGGGCCGGGTTGAACCCGGCTGAAGCAGTCGTGGGGCGGCGGGGCCGCTCCTCACGAAGCGGGCAAACCCATACATGGGCGCTTGGCGATATGCAAGCGGTTCGACCCAAGAAATGTGCGGCGGTTCTGCATCGCGACGATAGGCGTGGTGTGGCTCTCCGGAAGAAGGGGCTCGCCCATTTTCCAATCCGGAAAGCACGGCAAAACGATGCGGTCGGCATCGCTCGACGTTTCGCTAGATGGCGCGAGTGAACGGCTACGGGTTCCGTCATTTGTGACGGAGACGGGGCGAGGAAACCGCCCGATCCTGCGAACACCGAACGGCTCTAGCGGGTGAGGGCGCTGGCCGGCAGGAAGATGTCGAAGCGGGTGCCGGTGGGCACGTCGGCAAGGACGAGGCGGCCGCCATGGCCTTCGGTCAGTTCGCGCGCGATGGCAAGGCCGAGGCCCGTGCCGCCGGCGCGGGCCGAGCCCTCGAAGGCGACGAAAAGGTTGGCGCGCGCCCGTGGCGGCAGGCCGGGGCCATTGTCGGCAACCGAGATCGTCACGCCCTCGCCGGTCTCCCCCGCCGTGACGGCGATGGCCGGCGACGGGACGCGGCTGCCGGCCGCCTCCAGCGCCTCGCGCGCGTTCTTGACGAGGTTGACGAGCACCCGCGTCATCTGCCCGGCATCGACGTTGACATGAAGGTGCGGCGGGACCTCGTTGGCGAAGGTGACGCTCGGATGGCCGGCGAGCCCCGCGTCGAACGCGGCGTCCTCGACGAGGGTTCGCAGGTCGACGGGCCGCGGCTGCGGGGGCGTCGCGCTCTCGCGCCCGTAGTCGAGCACCGACTGGGCAAAGCCGATGGCTTTGTCCAGCGTGTTGACGAGGCGCGGGGCGAGGCGCTGGACCTTGGGATCGTCGAGCGCCACCACCTGGTCGGAGAGGAGCTGCGCCGAGGTCAGGGTGTTCCTGAGGTCGTGGTTGATCTTGGCGACGGCGAGGCCGAGGTCGGCCAGGTGCCGGCGCTGGCGGAGCATGGAATAGATCTCGGCCTCCATGGCGGCGAGCTCGCGCTCGAGGATGCCGATCTCGTCGCGCCGGCTCGTCGGGGTGATGATGAGCGTGCCGTCCTCGGGCGCCTGGCGGAAGGCGAGGATGTTCTGCGTCAGCCGCTCGACCGGGCGGATGAAGAGCTGGGAGACGAAGACGTAGAGAACGAAGGCGGTGATGCCGGCGATGACGAAGGAGAGGATCAGGATGTTGCGCGAATAGGCCAGCATCTCGACATAGAGCGGGCGCTCGAGCATCAGCAGTTCGACGAGGCTTTCGTCGGCGTCGCCCGAGCCGACGATGCGCAGCGTGCGCCCCCCGCCCGAGAACATGGTGTCGAACGCGCCCACGATCACCGTCACGGGATCGCGCTGGCGCATGTCGGCCGTCACCGCTTCGCGCGGGGTCGGCGCGTCGGCCAGTTCGATGAGCTGGCTCTGGCCTTCGCGCCGGTAGACGATGGCGTCGGCCCCGGCCGCCGTCAGCAGCCTGTCGGTGAGGCTCCTCGGCAGCGACATGACATCGGGCACCGCGTCGAGCACGCGCGCCGCCACCACGCCGACCCGCAGCCTGTCGTCCAGCCAGTTGAGACGGAAATTGGCGATCGAGGGCACGTAGATGGCGATGCCTGCGCCCAGGATCACCACCACGATCATGGCGATGAGCTTGACCGAGAGCCCGCGAAAGCGCCCGGGCAGCACATTGGTCAGGACTTGGGGACGTGCACGCATCCTCTTTAGTATAGGGGCTCGGCCGGGCCTTGGCTAACCCCCTCCCGTCGCGATGTTTTCGGGCCGGCCGCGCCGCCCTCCTCGCTCGAACGCGCCGATCCCTGCTTCGCGTGAATCGCGCCGTCCGGCGTTGACTTCACCCCCTCTATTGCCTATAGAGCGCCCCAATCCCAAGGCTGTCGGGCCTGCTCGCCGGCCAAAGACTTTTTCATGCGAAAGCAGACGAACAAGAGGAACCGTGCCCGGCGCGGTCTGATGTCATGAAGCGTACATACCAGCCCAGCAAGCTCGTTCGCGCTCGCCGCCATGGTTTCCGCGCCCGTATGGCCACCAAGGATGGCCGCGCCGTGATCAACCGTCGCCGGCGGGTCGGGCGCAAGAAGCTCACCGCCTGAGCATCGCGGGCCGGATGACGGCCGCAGAGCCAGGAGCGGGTGCCTTGCGCCGTCTCAAGGCACGATCGGAATTCTTGAGGGCTGCCCGGGGCAAGCGCGTCGGGCGGCCTTCGTTTGCATTGCAGGCCGTGCCCAACGCCACGGGCGATGCCGGCGTCGGCTTCACGGTCACCAGGAAGATCGGCACCGCCACCGAGCGCAATCGCATAAAGCGTCGGCTTCGCGCGGCTGTGACAGCTTGCGCGCGTGACTTTGCCCGCGGGCATGATTATGTGCTCATTGGCCGGCGCGAGGCGCTTGCCGAACCGTTTGCGGAACTGGTCGGAAACCTGCGTCGCGCCATCAGGCGCGTGGAGGAGCCCCGGCATAAACCCCAACCGTCCCCCGCAGAAGCGGGCGATGACCGGAATCCTTGAAAAGCATGAACGACAATCGCAACGTCATCCTCGCCATTGTGCTCAGCATGATCGTGCTGTTCGGCTGGCAGTTCTTCATCGCCGGCCCGCAGCTCGAGCGCTCGATGCAGGAAGCCGAGCTCGCCCAGCAGCAACAGCAGAGCGAGCTCGACGCGGGGCTTGCTACGCCCTCGCAGACGGCCGAAGGGCAGCCGGCGACGGCCGCACCGACCGGCAGCCAGACCTTCGCCGACCGGGCGAGCGCGATTGCCGCCAGCCAGCGCCTCACCATCGACACCGGCGATCTTGCCGGTTCGATCAGCCTGACCGGCGCGCGGCTCGACGATCTGGAATTGAAGTCCTACCGCGAGACGGTCGATCCCGATTCCCCGATCATCACCCTGCTCTCGCCCTCGGGCGCGCCCGGCGGCTACTATGTCGAGCAGGGCTTCGTTCCCGCGAGCGGCGCGACGATCGCGGTGCCCAACGGCGACACGGTCTGGACGCTCGAAAGCGAAGCGGCGACCCTGACGGACGAGGCGCCTGTCACCCTCGTCTGGGAAAACGGGCAGGGGCTCGTCTTCCGCCGCACCTTCGCGCTCGACGAGCACTATCTCTTCACCGTCACCCAGACCGTCGAGAACCAGACCGGCGGGGACGTGGCGCTTTTCCCCTATGCGCGCGTCGTGCGCCAGGGCACGCCGCACGTGCAGAACTTCTTCATCCAGCATGAAGGCCTGCTGGGCGTCCTCGGCTCGAACAACTGGGTCGCGCGCAAGTACCAGGACATCCGCAACGACCGGCAGGTCGATTTCGCCAACACCTCCGGGTGGCTTGGCATCACTGACAAGTATTGGGCGACCGCCGTGCTGCCGACGCCCGCGGCCGCCATCAACGCCCGCTTCTCCTACGCCAATGCGCAGGGCGTCGACGTCTACCAGACGAGCTTCGTCGAGACGCAGCCGCTGATGGTCCCGGCCGGCGGCACCGCCACCAGCCAGAGCTATGTCTTTGCCGGCGCCAAGGAGGAGGCGGTCATCGCCTCCTACGAGCAGCAATACGGCTTCGACCGGCTGGAGCTTCTCATCGACTGGGGCTGGTTCTTCTTCATCACCCGCCCGCTGCACTGGCTGCTGACCGCGCTGCATGGCGTGCTGGGCAATTTCGGCCTCGCGATCCTGGCGGTCACGGTCCTCATCAAGGCGATCTTCTTCCCGCTCGCCAACCGCTCCTATGCCTCCATGGCCGCCATGCGCCGCGTCGCGCCCGAGATGAAGTCGATCCAGGAGCGCTTCAAGGACGACCGCGCCGCCCAGCAGCAGGCGATGATGGAGCTCTACAAGAAAGAGAAGATCAATCCGCTCTCGGGCTGCTGGCCGATCCTCATCCAGATCCCGGTGTTCTTTGCGCTCTACACCGTCATCTTCATCAGCCTCGAGATGCGGCACGCGCCGTTCTTCGGCTGGATCCGCGACCTTGCCGCGCCCGATCCGACCAACATCTTCACCCTCTTCGGGCTGATCCCCTGGGATCCGACGCTCGTTCCCATCTTCGGGGCGTTCCTGCACCTGGGCGTGTGGCCGATCATCATGGGCATCACCATGTGGGTGCAGATGAAGCTCAATCCGCCGCCGACCGACCCGACGCAGGCGATGATCTTCGGGCTGATGCCGATCATCTTCACCTTCATGCTCGGCACGTTCCCGGCCGGCCTCGTCATCTACTGGGCCTGGAACAACTTCCTGTCGATCGTCCAGCAGTGGTACATCATGAAGCGGCACGGGGTCGAAGTGGATCTCTTCGGCAACATCCTCGCCAGCTTCCGCCGCAAGCCCAAGGAAGTCGAGCCGCCCAAGGCATAGTGCCCGCGAACACTTTGCGGGGCACCCTCTCCCACCATCGTCACCACCGGGCTTGTCCCTGTGGTCCAGAGGATGCCTCAACTATCGCTGGATTGCCGGGACAAGCCCTGCAATGACGACCCGAGGGGGTAAGCGTTCAGAATGCTCGAGCCCGAAAGCTCCTACACCCCCGAAATTCTCGAAACCGGCCGGCTGCTCTTTGCCCGTCCGTTCGTCTTCGTCAAAGGGTGCGTCTCCATTGCCGATCTGCCGCCGGCCGATCGGGTGGAGATCGCCTTTGCCGGGCGTTCGAATGTCGGCAAGTCCTCGCTGATCAACGCGCTCTGCGGCACGTCGGGGCTGGCGCGCACCTCCAACACGCCCGGCCGCACGCAGGAGTTGAACATCTTCGAGAGCCAGTCGGCGCCGCTGCGGATCGTCGACATGCCCGGCTACGGCTTCGCCCAGGCCCCGGAGGACAAGGTGAAGGCGTGGACGCGCCTCATCCACAAATACCTCACCGGCCGCCCGACCCTGCGGCGCGTCTACGTGCTGGTCGACGCGCGCCACGGCATCAAGGCCAACGATCTCTCGGTGATGAACGAGCTCGACCGGGCCGCCGTCAGCTATCAGGTGGTGCTGACCAAGGCCGACAAGCCTTCGGTCCGAGAGCTGGAGAAGGTCGTCGCCGACACGCAAGCCGGCATCGCCAAGCGCCCTGCCGCGCATCCGAGCGTCATGCTGACCTCGAGCGAGAAGGGCGCGGGGCTCGCGGAGCTCCGCGCCGAGATCGCCCGGCTGCTCGAGACCTAGTGGTTCAGATTTCGGCGAAAGCATGAGCCGAGGGCTCCCCTCCCCCTTGAGGGGAGGGGTTGGGGGTGGGGTCTATCGGTGACCCATTGAACCACCCCAACCTTCATTGCCTCCCCTCAAGGGGGAGGGAGGCGAAGGAGCCGCCGGATGCCGCTGAAAACCTGAACTGCTCTAGCCGCGGAAGAACCGCCCGATATAGCCGGCGACCGCTGCGCTGTCGGAGGGCGTCGAGAGCGAGGCGACGGCGGTATCCACCACCTTGTCCGGCGCCTTGCCGCGCCGCAGTTCGGCCAGCGCAATGGTGTAGTCGTCGAGGAATTCCGGGTGCGGCTGGAAGCTCAGCGCCGCGCCGTTGCGATAGGCGAGCCCGGCATTGGGGGTGAAGTCGGAGGAAAGGATCACCTCGGCCTCGTCGGGCGGCGCGATCACCTGGTCCTGGTGCGAGCAGGCGACGGCAAGGGCGGCGGGAGCCGCCTGCATGAAGGCGGGCCGATCCTTGACCGAATAGGTATGGCGTCCGAGCCCCCAGCCCTTCTCGGACTTGCGCACGTCTCCGCCCAGCGCATCGGCCATGATCTGGTGGCCGAAGCAGACGCCGAGCATCGGGGTCCTGGCTCCATAGGCCGAGCGGATGAAATGGCGCAAAGGCTCCATCCAGGCATGGTCTTCATAGACCCCTGCCGCCGAGCCGGTGATGACGATGCCTTCGAGCGCCTGCGCCTGCGGGAACGGTTCGCCCTCGGCGATCCGCACGGTCTCGTAGGAAAAGCCGTTGCCGGTTCTGTCGAACATGCGCTCGAACATGGTTGCATAGGGGCCGAATTTGCCGCGCAGCGGTTCGGGCACGTCGCCGGTCTGGATGATGGTCAGCTTCATGGGATGGAACTGGATGGGATAATGCCTCTTCCACCGCATATCGGCATTCGCCCCGACCTTTCAACCGGCAAAGTATTGGGGCTGCCATGCGCGACCGAAGAATGGACTTAGGCCGCTGCGTCCGGCACGAATTTCAGCGAGACGCCGTTGATGCAGTAGCGCAGGCCCGTCGGCGCGGGGCCGTCCTCGAAGACGTGCCCCTGGTGGCCGCCGCAGCGGGCGCAGTGCACCTCGGTACGGACCATGAACAGCGACGTATCCTCGGAGGTGCCGATGGCTCCAGGCAGGTGATCGTAGAAGCTCGGCCAGCCGGTATGGCTGTCGTACTTGGTCTCTGACGCAAAGAGCGGCAGGTCGCAGCCGGCGCAGGCGAACGTGCCGGCGCGCTTCTCGTCGTTGAGCGGAGAGGTGAAGGGGCGCTCCGTTCCCTCGTGGCGCAGCACGTCATAGGCCTCGGGCGAAAGCCGCGCCTGCCACTCGGCATCGCTCAGGGTGAATTCGAAGCTGCCTTCGGCCGCCGCAGCGGGCGCCGACATCGGGCGCATGGCGGCGGCAAGCGCGGCCAGGCCGACAGCGCCGCTGCCGCCGATGAGAAGGGATCTTCGCGAGATGGACATGGGTGGTTCCTCCGGGAACGCCTCCACCGTCGACTTTAGCGCCGGACGGGCGGGGCCGGCACCTCAATCCTCGGTGAAGGGGATGGGGCGCCGATGCGTCCCACCCGGTATTCGCGCGCGGGATCGGTTTCGTTACATATCGGCCTTGGGCGTCAGCACCGCGTCGATGACGTGGATGACGCCGTTCGACTGGCGCACGTCCGCGATGGTGACGTTGGCGGTCGCGCCGTTCTCGTCGGTCACGGTCACTTTGCCGTCCGCGGCCTTGAGGGTGAGGACGCACCCGCCGACGGTGTCGACCTTGTGCTCGCCGCCGTCCGCCTCGACCATCGAGACGATGTCGGTGGACATGGCGAGCGCCGGAATGACATGGCAGCCGAGCACGGTCTGCAGCATTTCCTTGTTCTCGGGCATCAGCAGCGTTTCGACGGTGCCCTCCGGCAGCGCATCGAACGCGGCATTGACCGGGGCGAGCACGGTGAACGGGCCCTCGCCCGAAAGCGTGTCGACGAGGTCGGCGGCCTGGACGGCGGCGACCAGCGTCGTGTGGTCGGCAGAATTGACCGCGTTCTCGACGATGGTCTTGTCGGCGAACATCGCCGCGCCGCCCACTTCCGGATTGTCCTGGGCAAAGGCTGCGCCGGCGAGGACCGTCGAGAGGGCGAGCGCGTGGAGAATGGCTTTCATGGGATTGTTCCTTCCTTGGGTATCGTGCCGCCCTCGATGGGGGGACGCACCTAGCTACGGAACCTCTCCAGGAAAGTTTCAGCCCGCTTTGAACCGCCCTCAGATCGGGGTCGCGACGCCCTGCGCCATCAGCGGCCCGGTCGGCTGGCCGGTCGGCGATCCGCCCTCGGGCTCGAGGGTGATGGCGAGCACCGAGCCCTCGCCCCAACCCGCGCTCGCGGCCGCCGGCAGGCCGACGACGCTGTGTCCGCCCGCCACGACCACGCCGAGCGAGACGGGCTGCGCCCCCTCCTCGATCGCCCAGAGCTCGAAATCCTCGTCGGTGCCGGGGGCGCCGGACAGGCCCGTGAGGCGCAACATGCCCTGCTGCGGATCGTAGAGCGCCAGGAACCGCACGTCGCTGCCCTCCTCTTCGAGGGCGGCAACGAGCGCGACAGCGAGCTCGGCGGGCGTCTGCGGCGCCATGCGTGTGAGGCTGACGCCGGCGGCAACGACGGCGACGGCCAGCGCCCCGGCGGCAAGCCCGCGCCAGAGCGGCAGGCTGTTCCAGAGGTCGGTCCAGAAGCCTGCGGGCTTCTCGTCGCCGAAGATGCGCGCCTCGATCGCCGCGCCCGCATGGGCGGGCGGCATTTCCTCGGCGAACTCGCTGTCGAGCGCGGCGAACCTGGAGCGCCAGAACGCCTCCTCGCGCTGCAGGCGCGGGTCGGCTTCGATCTGCCGGCGCACGCGTTCGTTCGCAGGCGCGTCGAGCAGGCCGAGCACGTACTCGGCCACCAGCGTCTTGCCGGATTCCCCGCCGATGTCCTCGTCGCTGCTCATCGTGTCAGGCACTCTCTCAGTCTCAAAAGGCTGCGCCGCAGCCAGGTTCGCATCGTATTCAACGGCACCCCGTGCCGGCTGGCCAGTTCCTCGTAGCTGAAGCCGTCGAGATAGGCCCCGCGCACGGCCTCGGCCCGGGCCGTCTCCAACTCACCCAGGCACGCCTCGATCCTGGCGCGCTCGCCGCCGGCCAGCGCATTGGCCTCCGGGTCGGGCGCTGCGTCCGCGATCTCGAGGGCGACGTCGATCTCGTCGGAGACCGGCCGGCGTGCGCGCAGGATATCGAGGCAATGGTTGCGCGCTACCGCCACCAGCCAGCTGATCGGGCTCGTCGTGCCCGGCACGTAGCGGTCGGCGCGGCGCCACACCTTGACGTATATCTCCTGCAGCGCCTCTTCCGCTTCGGCGCGGTTCTTGAGGATACGCAGCGTCACGCCAAAGAGTTTCGCGCTGGTGCGCTCGTAAAGTGCCCGGAACGCATCGCGTTCGCCGCGCGCGGTGCGGCCGATGAGATCGGCGATGTCCCCACTTGGCGTTTCCACTCGTCCTCCCGGCGCGTTCGAGGACAGAGCCTATAGATCGCGCCGGCCCGCGCAAGCCGGCCAAAGGGGATGGGCGAGATTTTATCGTTCCTGCCGATTTCGCTTCGCGCAAGAATCCAGTAGCAAGAATTCAGAAAGATCGTCTCAACGACCTGCCTGCTCCCGAGGGACCGCACCGTCATGACCGACAAGCCTGCCGCCACCGCCGACCGGTTCTCCCACGACGCAGGGATCCTCGCCCAGGCGCTGCCCTACATGCAGCGCTACGAGGGCAAGACCGTCGTCGTCAAATACGGCGGCCACGCCATGGGCGATCCCTCGCTCGGCCAGGCGTTCGCGCGCGACATCGCGCTTTTGAAGCAGTCCAAGGTCAATCCGATCGTCGTGCATGGCGGGGGCCCGCAGATCGGCAAGATGCTCGACAGCATGGGCATCGAGAGCAAGTTCGAGGGGGGCTTGCGCGTCACCGATCAGCGCACCGTCGAGATCGTCGAGATGGTGCTGGCCGGCTCGATCAACAAGGAGATCGTCGCGCTCATCAACGCCGAGGGCGAATGGGCGATCGGCCTCTGCGGCAAGGACGGCAACATGGTCTTCGCCAAGAAGGCCGAAAAGAAGGTGAAGGACCCGACCTCCAACATCGAGCGGGTGCTCGATCTCGGGTTCGTCGGCGAGCCTGTCGAGGTCGATCGCACCCTCCTCGACCTCCTCGCCCGCTCTGAGATGATCCCCGTCATTGCCCCCGTCGCGCCCGGCAGGGATGGGGCGACCTACAACATCAATGCCGATATCTTCGCCGGCGCCATCGCCGGTTCGCTCGGTGCCAAGCGTCTGCTGTTCCTCACCGACGTGCCGGGCGTGCTCGACAAGAACGGCAAGCTCATCCCCGAGCTTTCGGTACGCGACGCCAGGGACCTCATCGCCGACGGCACCATCTCGGGCGGCATGATCCCCAAGGTCGAGACCTGCTTCGAAGCGCTCGATGCCGGTGTCGAAGGCGTCGTCATCCTCAACGGCAAGATGCCGCACGTGGTGCTAGTCGAACTCTTTACCGAGCACGGCGCCGGTACGCTGATCGTACGCTAGGACCGGCCGCATTCGGTGTGCCGGCCTGCAGAATACCGAAGGGCTCATTGCCAGGGGGAGCGCCCTCGCCGGCTTGTCAGTCCGTCGGGCCGATGAAACGGAGAGCATCCCATGCGTAAATTCGCCAGGCGGGCAATCTGCGTCGCGCTGTGCTGCCTGCCCGCGGGTGAGGCGATGGCGCTCGACGCCCAGTCGTTCATCGACCGCTTCGAAGCGGCGCTGGAGCTGAATTTCGGGGTCGACTTCGTGTTCGGACCGGCAAAGATGAAGGGTGACGCCATCGTCGTTTCCGGTATGTCGGTCGGCGATTTCTGCCCTTACCAAGGGGCCGAGCCGCTGCGGATCGCGGGCGAGCTGCGTCTTATCGGCGTCAGCGAAGGTGCGGACGGCGCCTATAGCGCACGTGCAGCGACGCTGCCGGCCTTCGAGGCGATGTTCGATGGCGCCGACAATATCGCCCTCTCGCTCGCCGGTATCGAAGCCTACGGCATCTATCTGGCGCCCGGCGAGATGAGCGTGACCGACGCGGCCGCGATGGCGGGCCGTGTGCGGATCACAGGTATCGAGGCGGGCTTCGAGGGCTATCCGCTGCTCTCGGCGCAAGCGCTGGAATTCAACAGCTCCCACATGCCCGAACCCGGCGACGGCGAGCTCACCAGGATTTCCGACACGCTCACCATCGCCGGCATCACTCTCGATCTCGCCACCCTCCTCGAGCAGTTCTGGATGCCCCCCGATTTCGTGGCGGCCGTCGAGGACAACGGCCTCGGCACCATCAATGCCAATTTCGCCTTGTCGCAGGACTGGGCGTTGACCGAGGGCGAAGCGTCGACCGGCACGCTTACCCTGGGCATCGAGGATGGCGGCCGGCTCACTCTCGATCTCGGCTGGCTCGGTTATACGGCAGAGGTCTGGCAGGAATCGAGCCAGCACCTCAACGAGCTTTATTCGACCACCGATTGCGCCAACAGCGCCATCCTGCTTGCCGCCGAGGAGCAGTCCTGGCAGATGCTGCGCAACGCCATCGAGCTGACGCACGCATCGGTGCGCTATCGGGACAATTCGCTGGCAAGCAAGCTCGTGACGCTTGCCGCCGAGGCCCAGGGCGTCGATACCGCCACCGTTACCCGCGCTCTGGGCAAGACCCTCACCCACGAGCTCGCCGCCTTCGGCCTCGGCGATCATGGCGATGCGATCACGGCCTTCCTCTCCGATCCGCAGGGCTTTCTCCTGTCGGCCAATCTCGCCGCGCCGATGCGCTTCAGCCAGATCAGCGACGCGTTCAATGCCGGCGTTCCCATCGATACGCTCCTGGGGCTGACGGCGCGGGCCAATCCGCCGGACTAGGCGTTATTTGCCGAGCCACGGCGTCGTAACGCTCCAGAAGATCGCGTCGACGCCGAGATAGTCGGTGGCGAACGCGATGAACTCATCGCGGGTGAACGGCTTGCCGGTCTCCTCGTTGGTGTAGGTCAGGGTCGGCTCCTGCACGGCCATGCCGACGAACGAGAGCTCTCCCTTGTATCGGTTGAAGAACGGATAGGCGTTCTTCATCTGCCCGCGCCGCCACGGCACGATGTCGGGACCGCCAAGGCCGATCCCCTGTTCCTCGGCGAGTGCGAAGAGCCGGCCCATGTAGTCGTGGTCGTTCTCCCATTCGCAGGGCCAGAAATTGACGTATTGGACGACATGCGTCTCCTCGAACGCCTGGCGCGCGAAGGCGAGATTCTCGAGCTCGGCCTCGAAATAGGCATCGCACGTGAACCCGATGCCCTCGGCCTCCATGTCGATGTCGATGGCGGTTTCCGGCAGGTTCAGTCCGAAGATGCGCCCGTCGAACTCTTGGGCAAGCGCGGCGAGCAGCGCCTGGTAGCGCTCGCGCAGCGGCGTGTTCCACTGCATGGCGGCCCAGCCATAGCCGATGGCATCGGTCTCGCCTGGCTTGTCGACCTGCGGCACCAGCCCCCCGCCATACTGCGGATCGGTCAGCAGATATTCGGGGATGTTGCGCGCCTGCGGCGAAAAGAACCGGTCCTGCACCTGGATGAAGAGTTTCTTGCCCAGCCGCTCGGCGAGGGCGAGGTCGGCCTCGATCGCCGAGAAATCGTAGCTGCCCTCGCTCGGCTCCAGCATCTTCCAGTTGTAGACCACCTGCGCGCCGGCGATGTCCGGGCGCGAAAGGATCGCCTCGTGCGCGGGCAGCTCGCCCGCGCCGGTATAGAGGAAGTGCTGGAGATCCCCGGCAAGGGCCGGGGCGGCCGCCAGCAGCGCCGGAACCGTCGCGGCGAGGAGAGTCGCAAGCTTCATGGGAAACGCCTTTCGTCTGTGCCGCGCACATGGATCGGCACGACTGCGACGCCGGTGTGGCATTTGATGCAAACTGCATCGATTGGTTACCCGATTGCTAGCGTTCCGGCAGGGCTTGCCACATATGTGTCGCGCTGGCCTGATAGCGGCCGGAGCAAGATTGAGACTGGAGGCAGCATGCGCAGCATCGGCATCGGCTTGAGCCTTGTGGCGTTCCTCGTGGCGGCGCCCGCCGCGGCGGTGGAGCCGGAGGCGTTTCTCGAACGGCTGCAGACGGCCTATGGCCTGATGGGCTACGATTTCACCTTCGGTCCGGCGCGCGCGGAGGGCGATGCGATCGTCGTCGACGGCTTGAGCGCCTCCGTCGTGCAGGCCGAAGGGATGCTGGGTCCCGTCGACCTCGACGTCGAGCTGCGCTTCACCGGCGTCAGCGAAACCGAGGATGGCACCTACCGGGCCGACGCCCTGACCGTCGACCGGCTCGTCTTCGAGGCGGATCCGGATATCCAGTCCCTCGCCGTGACGCTCGAGGGACTGCGCATGACCGATTTCTATCTGCCGCCACAGGTCACCGCCGCCGACACAGTGATGCTGTTCTCGGACCTCGAGACGGGTCCGTTGACCTTCACCCACGACGGGATGGAGGTGGTGTCCGTCGCCGCGATCAGGGCGGATTCGACCTTCGACCCCCCGCCGGGCGAGGGCGCGCTCGTCGACGTCACCTCGCACATGGTCTTCGAGGGCATGACCATCCGCATCGGCCCGGGCAAGTCGGACGCCAAGGCCGGCTACGCGATCTTGGGCGCCACGGACGTCACCGGCGCCGTCGAGGCGACGATCGACTGGTCGATGGAGGACGGGCGCGTTTCCCTCGCGCCCTTGCGCATCGCCTTCGACGGGCAGGGGGCGCTCGAGCTCGCCTTCGCCTTCGACGGCATGACGCCCGATGTCCTGCAGATGATCTACGAGACCGACCGGCAGATGGCCGAGCTCGCGAGCAAGGGCAAGTCGCAGAGCGCCGCCGAGCTGCAGATGCGGATCGGGTTCGAGCTCCTCGAAAAGCTACATCTCGTTTCAGCGCATGTGCGTTATGACGATGCAGGGCTCGCGCCCCGGTTCTTCGCCTATGCCGCCCAGCACGAGGGCCAGGAGCCCGATGTCTATGCCCAGGGCCTCATTGACCGCATCGAGTGGAGTCTCGTCAATGCGCGGGCGCCCGAGCTGGCGCAGAGCATTGTCGGGCAGGTGCGCCGGTTCCTCGACGATCCGCAAAGCCTCGAGGTCGCCGTCGCGCCCGCCTCGCCGCTCAAGCTCATCACCGCCGTTTCGGCTGCGGTCAACCCGGCAGGGCTTGCCAACATGCTCAAGCTCTCGATCACCGCGAACGGCGCGCAGAGCGACGCGGGGGATGACAATAACGAATCCGGCACCTAGATGAAGCGTTCATCGATTTCTGCCAGAATGGCAAAATGAACGACCTGTCTCTCAGTTCCGCCGCGTCTCTCGCCCGCTCGTTCGGCCATGTCGTCGACTGGGTGTTCGACCTCGACAACACGCTCTACCCGCGCACCTGCAACCTCTTTGCCCAGATCGACCTCAACATGACCCGCTACGTCATGGAGCTGACGGCGCTGAACTTCGAGGACGCGCGCGTGCTGCAAAAGGCCTACTACCGGGACTACGGCACGACCCTCAACGGCCTGATGACCTGCCACAAGATCGACCCGGACCATTTCCTGTCGACCGTGCACGCCATCGATTATTCCTCCGTCGACCCGCATCCGGAACTGATCGCGGCGATCGCGGCGCTGCCGGGCCGCAAGTTCATCCTGACCAATGGCGATCTCGGCCACGCCCGCGCGGTGCTGGCGCGGATCGGGGGCGACCATCTCTTCGAGCACGTCTTCGACATCCGCGACATGGAGTTCGTGCCCAAGCCGCATCGGCGGGCCTATGACGGGTTCCTGGCCCGGCACGGCATCGATCCGGGCAAGGCCGCCATGTTCGACGATCTGGAAAAGAACCTCCTCGTGCCGCACGAGGTGGGGATGGTCACGGTGCAGGTGTCGGCGGGCGATGACTTCGTCCACGAGCAGGTCGACGCATGGGAACTCGGCCGCGCCAGCGGTCCGCACGTCCATCACGTCACCGAGAACCTGGCGACGTTCCTCAAGACGCTGCCGTAGCTCTTCCCTTCTCCCCTTGTGGGAGAAGGTGGCGCGCAGCGCCGGATGAGGGGTCAGCGCGTGCCCGCTCCAGCATCGCAGTCCCCTCACCCTGATTTCCCGCTGAACGCGGAAAATCTATCCCTCTCCCACAAGGGGAGAGGGGAGCCCCGTTACATGCTGTTCAGATGCAGAATGTTGCCGTCCGGGTCCTTGAACCAGACGAGCTTGGCCTCGCCCGCCATGTGGATGTCGCCGTCGCGCTGCATCCATTCGTCGTCCGGGTAGTGCTCGAAGGTCACGCCCTTGGCCTTGAGGTCGGCGACGATCGCGTCGATGTCCTCGCCCACGCCCCACACGACCGCATTGGCGCGGTTGGTGCCGGCAAAGCGCGAGGGGTAGACGATGAGCTCGCTGTCGCCCGTGCGGAACGACATGACCCCGCCCATGCCCTCGCCGTTGAGCTCGAGGCCGAGAATGTTCTGGTAGAAATTGCGGGCCCGTTCGACGTCGGTGACGGCGACGATGGCCGAGGACGTCTTGGTGTTGAGCATGGCGAACCTCCCTTGTTGCCCTGCCGCTCACAACGCGACACGGCGGGCAAGGTTCAGTTCGCCAGGCTCGGGTTTTTAAGCGTCAAGCCGCGTTGAGCGCGGCGACTTCCGGCGGCAGGCGGCGCGCGAAGCGCACGTCGGCCTGGTAGAGGGCGCGAATGTCCGCGCCGTCGAGCAGCTCGCCATCGGCGCGCAGCATCGCTCCGCGCAGGCTGACCGGCGCCGCCTGCTCCATGGCAAAGCGGATCGCCGAGAACGCGTCGCGGAAATGCCGGTGCCCCTGGGCCCGGGCGGTGATGTGGTCGCTGCCGAGATAGAGGTCGGCAGGGGTCGTCAGATCGATAGTCTTCTTCATTTTTCTGTCTTCTTGGCGCCGGTATCGGCGCCTGCCGCAATGGCGCGCCTCGGGCCGCGGGTTCCGTAAGGAAACGTCCGTGGGCACACACGAGGCGGCGGGCACTGCGTGGATTGCTGGTTGGTCCGGACCTGGAAGTCACGCTGACCGATGGAAATCGGCGTCATCTGCCTCTGCGCGATGCGGCCCCGTGAGAGGAGCAAATCATCGTCAGTATGGGAGGGGTTCGTGACAGCCGCGCAACGGAGGGACGCAGGGTCCCTCGACGTCACTGTTGGTGTATCTGGTGTCCGATTGCGTTGATTTCAAGGCGTCGCCGCCGCGTACCTTGTCCAGCGAGGGCTTGGCGGAACGCGCGCTCCTGAACTAACATCGTTACTGTGCGATGCTTCGCACGCAACGGGCGCACGCCGCCCTGGCTCCGCTCGCCCCAACCACCGGATGCGAGGGCCTGTCCGGCTCTCCAGCACATCCGCCCAATCGCAGTGCCGCGGCATTCGCCCCGCAGCCGCCGGAGCACCCCGCTCCCGGTCCGCACATCACGCCGCGCAAGGCAAAGGAAACGACAAATGGAATACCGTCGCCTCGGAAAATCGGGCCTCAAGGTCAGCGAGTTCTCGCTGGGCTCCTGGGTCACCTTCGGCAAGCAGGTCGATGAGAAGGACGCCATGGACATCATGGCGCTGGCCTATGACGAGGGCATCAACTTCTTCGACAACGCCGAAGGCTACGAAGCGGGCGTTTCGGAGGCGCTGATGGGCGAAGCCCTGAAGAAGCTCGCCTGGAGCCGCGACAGCTACGCGGTCTCCTCCAAGGTCTTCTGGGGCGGCAGCAAGCCGACGCAGAAGGGCCTGTCGCGCAAGCACGTGACTGATGCCTGCCATGCTGCGCTGAAGCGCCTCCAGGTTGACTACCTCGACCTCTATTTCTGCCACCGGCCTGACGTCGATACCCCGATCGAGGAGACGGTCTGGGCGATGCACAACCTCATCACCCAGGGCAAGGTCCTCTACTGGGGCACCTCCGAATGGAACGCCCAGCAGCTGACCGAGGCCTATGCGGTCGCCCGTTCGCTGGGCATCAGCCCGCCGGTGATGGAGCAGCCGCAATACAACCTCTTCGTGCGCCAGAAGGTCGAGGCGGACTACCTGCCGCTCTACGATCTGATGGGCCTTGGCACCACCATCTGGTCGCCGCTCGCCTCCGGCATCCTCACCGGCAAGTACAATGACGGCATCCCCGCCGACAGCCGCCTCAACCTGCCCGGCTACGAATGGCTGAAGCAGCGCTGGGAGAGCGACGAGGGCAAGCAGCAGCTCGAAAAGATCAAGGCCCTCGCCGCCCTCGGCAAGGAGATCGGCCTGCCGATCCACCACCTCGCCCTCCTCTGGTGCCTCGCCAACCCGCACGTCTCGACCGTCATCCTCGGCGCTTCCAAGAAGAGCCAGCTCGAGGACAACCTCTCGGCGCTGAAGGCCAAGGAGAAGCTCACCCCTGACGTGCTGGCGCGCATCGACGAGATCGTCGCCAACAAGCCCGAGGGCCCGCAGCGGTTCTAGGCAAGTGTCCGGGAGTTTGGAGAGGGCCCCCAATCGTCCGCACCCACTGGCTGTCATCCCGGCAAAGGCCGGGATGAGGGCACCATTCATCTACACCTCATACTGTCATCCCGGCGAAAGCCGGGACCCAGTAAGCGCTGGCTTGGCAACTCCCGCATGGTACTCCCTTTCACCGGGTCATCCCCGCGCAGGCGGGGATCTCGGTTTTGAGAGCGCACGGCACAAGCCGAATCCACGCCGTTTACTGGGTCCCGGCTTTCGCCGGGATGACATCGGCGGTGTTGGGTGCCGGCGGCGAATCTCGATTTTCAGAACCGATCACCACCCGTGACGCCGCCCCGGCGCCCCGCTATCATCGCGCCCGATGACCCCGCCCGATCCCTCCTCCCGCACTCCTGAGCCTCAGGCGCCGCTCGCCGAGCGGCTGAAGACGTTGCGGCATCTGGGGCGGCTCTTTGCGCAGATCTGGCGCACCAGCAAGTTCCTGACCCTCGCCAGCATCGGCCTGCGGCTCGTGCGCGCGCTGCAGCCGATCGCCATGCTCTATGTGGGCAAGCTCATCATCGACGAGGTCGTGCGCCTCACCGGCGGCGGCGCGCCGGCGGGGGACTTCCGGGCGTGGTGGGAAAGCGGGGCGCTCACCTATGTGGCAACGCTCCTTGCCATCGAGTTCGCTCTCGTCGTCGTCTCCGACTACCTGACCCGCGCCGTCTCCCTCGTCGACCAGATCCTCGGGGAGCTGCACTCCAATACCGTCAGCATCGAACTGATGCAGCATGCGGCCGCGCTCGATCTCATCCATTTCGAATCGGCCGACTACCAGGACCGGCTGGAGCGAGCGCGCCGGCAGGCCGGCAGCCGCTCGACGGTGCTCTCGCAGCTCTTCGGGCAGGCGCAGGACATCATCACCGTCATCACCCTGGCCATCGGCCTCTTCGTCTATGCGCCATGGCTGATCCTGCTGCTCTTCGTCTCGCTCATTCCCGCGGTCTGGGGCGAGCAGCGGTTCAATACGCTCGGCTACTACATGAGCCGCGGCCGCACACCCGAGCGGCGCCAGCTCGAATATCTGCGCCGGATCGGGGCGACGCCCGAGACCGCCAAGGAGGTCAAGCTCTTCGACCTCGGCGGGTTCCTCGTCGAGCGCTTCCGTACCCTGGCCACCACCATCTTCCTCGACAACCGCAAGCTCGCCATCGACCGGGCGGTGTGGGGCGGGCTGCTGGCCGCCATCTCGACGCTGACCTACTATGGGGCCTACGCCTACATCGTCTGGCGCACGATCGCCGGGGATTTCTCCATCGGCGATCTCACCTTCCTTTCCGGTTCGTTCCTCAGGCTCAACGGGCTCTTCCAGAAGATCCTCTTGGGCTTCACCCAGGTCGCCGGCCAGACGCTCTATCTCGACGACCTCTTCTCGTTCTTCGAGATCAAGCCGGGCATCATGCAGCCGGCCAATCCCCGGCCCTTCCCGGACCCGATCCGACAGGGCATCCGCTTCGAGAACGTCGGTTTCCGCTATCCCGAGGCAGAGAACTGGGCGATCCGCGGTCTTTCGTTCGAGATCCGCGCCGGCGAGACCATGGCGCTCGTCGGCGAGAACGGGGCGGGCAAGACGACCATCGTCAAGCTGATGACGCGGCTCTACGACCCGGAAGAGGGGCGGATCACCATCGACGGCATCGACCTCAAGGACATCGATATCGCCGACCTCAGGCGGCATGTCGGCGTCATCTTCCAGGATTTCATCCGCTATTCGTTCACCGCGGCCGAGAATATCGCCGTCGGCAGTTTGGAGGACGAGCCGAGCCGCGAGCGGATCGAAGAGGCGGCCGAGCGCAGCCTGGCCGCCGAGGTGATCGACAAGCTCCCGCTCAGATACGACCAGCCGCTGGGGCGCCTCTTCAACAAGGGGCGGGATCTCTCCGGCGGCGAGTGGCAGAAGATCGCGATCGCGCGCGCCTATATGCGCGATGCGCAGATGATGATCCTCGACGAGCCGACCGCCGCGCTCGACGCCAAGGCCGAGGCCGAGGTCTTCGCTCGCTTCATCGGCCTTGCCGAAGGCAAGACGACGCTCCTCATCTCGCACCGCTTCTCGACCGTGCGCATGGCCGACCGCATCCTGGTGCTCGAGGGCGGGCGCATCATCGAGGACGGCAGCCATGCCGAGCTCGTCGCCAGGGGCGGCGTCTATGCCGACCTCTTCGAATTGCAGGCGGCAGGCTATCGGTAGGGAGCCGAAAGGGCCCTAACCGTAACCCTGATGAACTTATTCGTGCTTACCCGGAACCCGGATGGGCTCTCGCGAATTATTGGTCGGCAGTCTCCGGGACCTCCAAAGGCTGCGGGCGACCCAAGGTCTGAGCCCCCAAACCTGCCTTGGGTCGCTCTCCGCGCGCGCGGCTATTGCGGCAGCGGAAAACGCTCCACTTCCTCCAGCAATTCGACCATGCCCGCGACATGGCTCTCGGCCAGCAGCCGGCCCTTCTCGCCGGTCGCGAGCGAAGCGTTGCCGGCCGCGCCCGCCGGGTTCACGTCGGAGGCGATCCAGGCATAGGCGTGGCCAGAGCCGGTGGGCCTCAGGTACGTGTACTCGGCCTCGTCGCGCGCATGGATGGCGGTGAAATCGACCGCGCGGTCCATCTCGACGAGATCGGGACGCAGATGCAGCATCAGCGAGGTTTCCGCATCCCCGCCATGGATGCCATGGCGCCGCTCGGTCTCGGAAAGCAGGCCCTCCGGCTGCGCGAAGCGCCAGCCGCTCCTCACCACCAGCATGCCGGCGCGCACCCGCAGTTCGCGCGCGACGATGCTCATCACGTCCTCGTTGCCGCCATGCGAGTTGACGATGACGAGCTTCCTGATCCCGGCGCGCGCCACCTCGAGCCCGACCTGCGTCCACGCATCGATGAGGTTGGTGGCCACGTGGCTGATGGTGCCCCTGGCCCAGATGTGCTCGTTGGACTTGCCGATCGCCTGCACCGGCAGGATGCGCACGTCCATCGCCTCGGGGATGCGCGGGACCAGCATCTCCAGCAGTCCCTGGTTGATGAAGGTATCGACCCCCACCGGCAGGTGCGGCCCGTGCTGCTCGACCGCCGCGATCGGCAGGATGGCGATGGCCTTCATCGGATCGATCCTGTCGAACTCGCGCGCGGCGAAATCCATCCACCAGATCTTGCGGGTCATGAACTCTTCTCCTGATGGTTTGCTGAACGACGATCCATCCTCATCCCCGACTGTCATCCCGGCGAAGGCCGGGACCCATCCCTGAACGCATCAGCGAGCCCGGAAAGAGCGATCGAGCACACCCTGCCCCGTTTATGCACCTTGCGGTTGCGGCGGCATCTCAGGATGGATTCCGGCCGTCGCCGGAATGACATCGGGGATTGTAATGCAATGAAATGCGAGAGCCGTATCCGCACTCATGCCGTCCCCGCCGCCACCGCTTCCACCTCCACCACGAATTCCGGCCGGGCGAAGCCCGAGACGATCATCAGGGTCGATGCGGGATAGGGCTCTGCAAAGAGGGCATTGCGCACGCCCATGTAGTCGGGCAGGTGCTCGCGCCCGGTCACATAGGCGTTGATGCGCACGATGTTGGCGAGGCTCATCCCCGCTTCGGCAAGGATCGCCTCGATATTGGCAAAGCAGAGCCGCGTCTGCCCGGCGCAGTCGGGCGGGACCGATCCGTCCGCGCCGATACCGAGTTGGCCCGAGCAGAAGACGATCCGCTGGCCCTCCGGCACCACCATGCCGTGGCTGTAGGGCGCGAAAGGCGGGTGGATCGAGGCGGGAGAGAGCGGCTGGGCCATGGCGCATCCATGGGTGAGGCGGGGATTTGTGAAGCGGCGATGCTAGCGGCAGGTAAAGCGCTTGCCTAGCCCATTCGGCATTCTTTGCACGCATGGCAGGCATTTTATAGCTGTGACGCATTTTTGATCTTCACAAGCGCTACGGAAGGGGCGAAGAATTGTGCATGCCATCAGGGCGCACAAGTTTTCGCCACGCGTGGATGCCCCATCCGCGCCGGTCCAGAGGGAACGATCACATGAGAGACGTCATCAGACTTGCCGCATCGACGACGCTTGCCCTTGCCGCGCTGTCGGGCGCCGCGGCGGCCCAGGAGCTCGACGAGGTGACCTTCGCCACCAACTGGCTCGCCCAGGCCGAGCACGGCGGCTACTACCAGGCCATCGCCGACGGCACCTATGCCGAATACGGGCTTGACGTCACCATCCGTCCCGGCGGGCCGCAGTCGCCAGGCCAGCAGCTGCTGGCCACCGGCCAGGTCGATTTCTACATGGGCGGCATGGGCACGATAAATTCGGTCAAGGAAGGCATCCCGACCATGGCGGTCGCGGCGATCTTCCAGAAGGATCCGCAGATCCTCATCGCCCACCCCGATTCGCCCTTCGAGACGCTTGCCGACATGACGCAGGCGAGCAAGCTGATCCTCGGCCAGGCGACGTTCTTCGGCGGCTTCTACCTCTGGATGAAGGCCAACTACGACGGGTTCCGCGACGAGCAGTACGAACCCTATACCTTCAACCCGGCCCCGTTCATCGCCGACCCGCTGTCGGTGCAGCAGGGGTACCTCACCTCCGAGCCTTACGAGATCGAGCGCCAGACCGGCTGGGCGCCCAAGGTGTTCCTGCTCGCCGACTACGGCTACCAGCCCTATTCCACGACCATCGAGGCGCAGACCGGCATGGTCGAGGAGAACCCGGACCTGGTGCAGCGCTTCGTCGATGCCTCGATCATCGGCTGGTACAACTACCTCTACGGCGACAATACGGCCGCCAACGAGCTGATCAAGGCCGACAATCCCGAGATGACCGACGGGCAGCTCGCCTATTCGCTCGACAGGATGAAGGAATACGAGATCCTCGTTTCGGGCGAGGCGGTCGACCAGGGCATCGGCTGCATGATCGGCGAGCGCTGGACCGGCTTCTACGAGGCCATGGTCGAGGCGGGCATGTACGAGCCCGGCATCGATATCTCCAAGGCCTTTACCACCCAGTTCGTCTGCAAGGGCGTCGGCACCGACCTCGCCGTCGCCGCGGCCGAATAGGCCCGGCATCGCAACTCCCTCGGGGCGGGCAATCCCGCTCGCCCCGTTCTCACCCTAACCCGGGTACCAAGAGAACAGTGGCCAAGCTTTCCGTCGTCCCCGCCTATTCCGCCCCGTCCGCCGCCGAATATCGCCGGCCGGTGGTCGCGATGCAGAACGTCACCAAGGTCTTCTCCAACGGCACGCTGGCCTTGAAGGACATGTCGCTGGAGGTCAAGCCCGGCGAGTTCCTGTCGCTCCTCGGCCCGTCCGGCTGCGGCAAGTCGACGGCGCTGCGCATCATCGCCGGCCTCGGCGGCCCGTCCTCCGGCTCCATCGACTGGCCCTCGTCCAAGATCAACAGCAAGGGCCTGCCCGAAGGCGATGTCGGCTTCGTCTTCCAGGAGCCGACGCTGATGCCGTGGTCGACCGTCTTCGGCAACGTCTACCTGCCCCTGAAGCTCAGGGGCGTCTCCAGGTCCGCGGCGCGCGACAAGGTGATGGAAGTGCTTTCGAGCGTCGGCCTTGCCGATTTCGCTAACGCCTATCCGCGCGAGCTTTCCGGCGGCATGAAGATGCGCGTCTCGATCGCGCGCGCCATCGTCACCCGCCCCAAGCTCCTCCTCATGGACGAGCCCTTCGCCGCCCTCGACGAGATCACCCGGCAAAAGCTCAACGACGACGTGTTGAAGCTCTGGCAGCAGTCGGGGCTGACGGTGATCTTCGTCACCCACTCGGTGTTCGAGGCCTCGTACCTCTCCAACCGCATCGTCGTCATGCGCGCCCGGCCGGGCCAGGTCTTCACCGACCTTGCCGTCGCGCAGCCCGACATCCGCGACGGCGCCTACCGCACCTCGGAAGCCTATCGCGCCGTCTGCCAAACCGTCTCGGACGCGCTGCAAGGCGCGATCCAGGCCGCCGCAAGCTGAGGAGCCGGACCATGAGCGAAACCGTCGCCACCCCGGACAAGGGTACGGACGCCGCCGTCGCCGTGCTGCGCCCGCGCGTGACCGTCAGCGAGCGCATGCTGCGCATCCTCGTGCCGGTCGTCGCGCTCGCCACCGGCATCATGATCTGGCACTGGGCGGTCGTCGCCAACGAGGTGCCGCGCTATATCCTGCCGAGCCCGTTCGACGCCGTCACCGCCCTCGTCACCGATTGGGGCACGCTTTGGCCGGCGCTGACGGTCACGCTGCGCATCACCTTCATGGCGCTGGGATTGGCGCTCATCGGCGGGGTGGCGCTCGCCATCATCCTCGTCCAGTCGCGCTGGATAGAGCTCGCGCTCTATCCCTTCGCGGTCATCCTGCAGGTCACCCCGATGATCGCTGTCGCCCCGCTCCTGCTCATCTATTCGCCCGACACGCAGACGGCGCTCCTCATCTGCTCGTTCATCGTCGCGTTCTTCCCCATCCTCTCCAACATGACGCAGGGCCTGAAGAGCGTCGACCACAACCTCTTGAACCTCTTCGAGCTCTATGGGGCCAAATCCTGGCAGACGCTCCTCTTCCTCAAGATCCCGGCCTCCATGCCCTATTTCATGGCGGGCCTGCGCATCGGGGGAGGGCTGGCGCTCATCGCCGCGGTCGTCGCCGAGTTCGCCGCCGGGTCCGCCGGCCAGGGCTCGGGCCTTGCCTTCCGCCTGCTCGAGAGCCAGTTCCGGTTGAACCTGCCCCGGCTCTTCGCCGCCCTCATCCTCCTCTGCTGCACGGGCATCGCCATCTTCGCCTTGACCTCGTTCGTCTCCTGGCTGACGCTGCACCGCTGGCACGAGAGCGCGCTCAAGCGGGAGAATTGACGTGGCGGCACCTGTCCTTTCGGCGGCGAGCTATGTCCTCGCCGATGCCGGTGTGCCGCGCGCCCTGATGGATGCGCCGGCCTCCGGCGAGATCGCCCGCTTCGACGTGACCGTCGCCGACGGCGTCATCGCCGCCATCGGCCCGGCGGGCTCGGGCGAGCGCACGCTCCCGCGTCACGACTGCGACGGCGGGCTCGTGCTGGCGTGCTTCACCGACCTCCACACCCATCTCGACAAGGGCCACATCTGGCCGCGCCGGCACAATCCAGACGGCACCTGGATGGGCGCGCTGCTTTCGGTCAAGTCCGACCGCGAGGCGCATTGGGCGGCCGCCGACGTCGCCCGGCGCATGGACTTTGCGCTGCGCTGCGCCTACGTCCACGGCACCGCCGCCATCCGCACCCATCTCGACAGCGCCCCGCCCCAGCACGAGATCACCTGGGATATCTTCGAGGACGCGCGCGACAACTGGGCCGGCCGCATCGAGTTGCAGGGCGTGGCCCTCATGGGTCCGGACGTCGTCCTCGACAAGCCGGCCCTGCGCGCCGTCGCCGAACGGGTCAAGGCCGGCGGCGGCATCCTCGGCGGCTCCAGTGCCGTCCATCCCGACAACCGGACGATCATGCGCAACCTCGTCGAGGTCGCCGGCGAGCTCGGGCTCGACCTCGACCTTCATACCGACGAAACCGGCGATCCGTCCGCCGATGCATTGCGTTCGCTCGCCGACGCGGTGATCGAAACCGGCTTTGCCGGCCGCGTCGTCGCCGGCCATTGCTGCGCCCTCGCCCGCCAGGACGAGGCGACGGCCCGGACCACCATCGACCGCGTCGCGCAGGCGGGCATTGCCGTCGTCTCGCTGCCCATGTGCAACATGTACCTGCAGGACCGCGATTCCGGCGGCGCCTTCACCCCGCTCTGGCGCGGGGTGACGCTCCTCAAGGAGCTGAAGGCGGCAGGCGTCGCCGTCGCCATCGCTTCCGACAACACCCGCGACCCGTTCTACGCCTATGGCGACCTCGACGGGATGGAGGTGCTGCGCGAAGGCGCGCGCATCCTGCATTTCGACCATCCGCAGCATGCCGTCTGGCCGTGGGCGCGCTCGGTCGGCGCCGACCCGGCCGCGATCGCCGGCTTTATCCACACCGCGACCATAGCGGTCGGCCGTCCGGCCGATTTCATCCTCACGCGCGCCCGCAGCTGGACCGAGCTCATGGCCCGCCCGCAATCGGACCGCATCGTGGTGCGCGGCGGCCTGCCCATCGACGCCACCCTGCCCGACTATCGCGAACTCGACGACCTGATGGGAGTTGTTGCCTCATGACCATAGCCGCCTTCCGCGCCGATCTCGGCGACATCCCCGTCGAGGACCATCCCCGCATCGTCCAGCAGCGCAGCCGCGACCACTACTGGTATTCCCCGGTGCTCAAGGCCAAGCTCGACCACGTGACGGCCGAGGTCGTCGTCTCGCCGAGGACGCAGGACGAGGTGAAGCGGGTGCTCGCGGCCGCCTACAGGCACAAGGTCGCCATCACCCCGCGTGGGGCCGGCACCGGCAATTACGGGCAGGCGATGCCGCTCGCGGGCGGCGCGATGCTCAACCTCATGAACCTCGACCGCGTGGTCAGGATCGAGAAGGACCGGGTGCGCGCCGAGGCGGGGATCGTGCTCGAAAAGCTCGATCAGCAGACGCGGCCGGCCGTCGGCGGCGAGCTGCGCTTCCACCCCTCGACCTACCGCATGGCGAGCCTCGGCGGGTTCATCGCCGGCGGTTCGGGCGGGGTCGGCTCCATCCGCTGGGGCGGCCTCAGGAACCTCGGCAGCATTCTCGGGGTCAAGATCATCACCTGCGAGGAGAACCCGCGTGAAATGGAGCTGACCGGCGAGGACGTCCTCAAGGTCGCCCACGCCTACGGCACCAACGGCATCATCGTCGAAGCCGAGATGCCGCTGGCGCCCGCCTATGACTGGGTCGACATCATGGTCGGGTTCGACGATTTTCTTGCCGCCTGCCGCTTTTCCGAGACGATCACCGCCCAGGAGTCGCTGCTCTTGAAGGAAGTCGCGCCCTGCGCGGCCCCCATCGCGCAGGATTATTTCAACCGCCACAAACCCTATGTCCGCGACGGGCAATCGGTGGTGCTGATCATGGCCGCGCCTGTCGCGGTCGAGCCGGTGCTGGTCTATCTCGCCCACCACGGCGGCGAGGTGCTCTACCGCTCGGACACGGCGAGCCAAGAAGAGCTGCGCCGCCTGCCGCCCATCTACGAGCTCGCCTGGAACCACACGACGCTGCGCGCCCTGAAGGTCGATCCGACCATCACCTATCTGCAGACCCGCTACCCGACCCTCGCCCATGTCGAAAAGATCGTTTCGCTCCTCGGCGACGAGCTGCCCATGCACATCGAGATGAGCCGGCAGGACGGCGTCGTCACCTACGCCGGCCTGCCGCTGGTCCGCTACACCAGCGAGGAACGACTCGATGAGATCATCGCCATCCACGAGGACAACGGCTGCGCGGTGTTCAACCCGCACCGCTATACCCTCGAGGAAGGCGGCATGAAGCGCACCGACGCGGCCCAGCTCGCCTTCAAGCGGCAGGCGGATCCGACCGGCATGCTCAATCCGGGCAAGATGATCGCCTGGGACGATCCCGGGTTCGATCTCAATTCCGGGCGCGCCTGGCTCTTCGAGGGGCTCGCCGCCACGGCCGGTGCCGCCTGATGCGGGTGCACGTCGTCCACGCCCATCCCGTCGAAACGAGCTACAACCGCTCCCTCTTCCATGCCGTCCTCGACGGCCTGACGGCGGGCGGCCACGAGGTCGATCCCTTGAGCCTTTATGACGAGGGTTTCCCGGCCGTGCTCAGCCGCGAGGAGCGCCTCAACTACCACGAGGTGCCCGACAACATCACGCCGGCGATTGCGCCCTATGTCGAGCGGCTGCGCGCCGCCGAGGCGCTGGTTTTCGTCCATCCGGTGTGGAACTACGGCTACCCCGCGATCCTCAAGGGCTATTTCGACCGCATATTCCTGCCCGGCGTCAGCTTCACCCTCGAGGGCGGCAGGGACAACCAGAGCGGCACGCTGGTGCCGAGCCTCAGGAACATCAGGAAGACCGCGTTCGTCACCACCTATGGCGGCAATCGCTGGCGCTCGTTCCTGATGGGCGACCCGCCGCGCCGCATTGCCAACCGCTGGGGTTGGGCAACGTTCGGCTCACGCCCCAAATACCTGGCGCTCTATGACATGAACAACAACGGCGAGGCGCAGCTCAACGGCTTTCTCGAGAAGGTGCGCGGGCATATGGCGCGGTTCTAGCCGGCGCCCACCCCATCAGGTCTGCGAGCCGTTCTCCACCGCCGCTTCCAGCTGCGCGTCGGGGATGTCGTCGAAGGACGCGTAGTTGAGGTTGTAGAGCTTGGAATAGAGCCCGCACTGCGCCATCAGCTCGTCGTGGTTGCCGCTCTCGATCAGCTGCCCGTTCTGTAAGACGATGATGCGGTCGGCCCCGCGGATGGTGGCGAGGCGGTGGGCGATGACGAGGCCGGTGCGCCCTTCCAAGAGCTTGATCAGCGCCTTCTGGATCAGCATCTCGGTATAGCTGTCGATATTGGCCGTCGCCTCGTCGAGCACCAGGATCTTGGCGTCGGCGACCAGCGCGCGCGCGAAGCTGACCAGCTGGCGCTGGCCGAGCGACAGGTTGCCGCCGCGCTCCTCGAGCTGCGTTTCGTAGCCGTCGGCAAGGCTCATGATGAAATCATGCGCGCCCACCGCCTTGGCCGCCTCGACCACGTCTTCCAGGGTCGCCTCGGCCTTGTGGTAGCGAATGTTCTCGAATACCGACCCGGTGAAGAGGAACGGCTCCTGCAACACCATCGCCACCTGCCGGCCGAGCGATTCCTGCGTCAGGTCCCGCACATCGTGGCCGCCGACCAGCACCTCGCCTTGGCTCACGTCGTAGAAGCGGTGGACGAGGGCCATGGCGCTCGACTTGCCCGAGCCTGTCGGACCGACGAGGGCCACCGTCTCGCCCGGATTGACGCGGAACGAGACGTTCTTCAGCACCGGATGCTTGGGGTTGTAGCCGAAGGTAACGTTGCGGAATTCCACCGACCCGTCCATGTCCGCTGACAGCACCTTGGCGTCCGCCTTGTCGCTGACGTCGACCCTGACGTCCAGCACCTCGGTCAGGCGCTGGCCCGAGGCCATGGCGCGCTGCATGACCGAATACTGCATGGTGAGCGACCTGATCGGGTCGAAGAAGCGCTGGATGTAGAAGAGGAACGCCACCATCACGCCGACGTCGAGGGTGGTGTTGACCACCATCGAGCCGCCGACGACGATGACGACGGCCATGGCGAGACCGGTGAGCGAATCGACGATCGGCACCATCACCTGCGCGTACTTCGAGGCGGTGAGGTGGGTCCTGAGATTGGCGTGCGCCTTGTCGTCGTAGAGCGTGAAGTTGACCTGCTGGCGGTCCATCGACTGCACGGCGCGCACGCCGTGGATGGCTTCGGCCAGCGCCCCGTTGGTCACCGAATTGGTCTCGTGCGCGGCCATGAAGGCTTTCCTGGCGCGCGGTAGCCAGAAGATGCGCACGATGAAGAGCACCGGCAGCACCGAGAGCGTCAGCAGTCCCAGGCGGAAATCGAGCCAGAGCATCACCCCGACGATGCCGAAGAGCAGGACGATGTCGCCGACCGAGAGGACGGAGGTTTCGAGGAATTCCTGCATGGAGTTGACGTCGCCCTGCAGCCGGCTCATCAGGCGCCCGACCTCGGTCTTGTCCATGAACGAGAGCGAGACCCGCTGCAGGTGGGCGAACATGGCGCGGCGGATGTCGAACAGCACGTTCTCGGCGACCTTGCCGACCACCGTCTCCTGCACGTAGCTGGCGCCGAAGTTGATGAGGATGGCGAGCCCGAAAGCGGCGACCGCCCAGCCGAGCGCGGCCGGGTTGGGATTGCCGACCGCCATGCCGTTGTCGATGGCGTAACGGATGATCAGCGGAATGACGAGCTGCGTGCCGGTGAAGACCAGCACGGCCGCGACCGAGATCGCCACCTGCGTCCTGTAGGGCGACACGAACGCCCAGATGCGGCTGACGATCCGTCCGTCGAACGCCTTGCCGAACATCTCCTCTTCGATGCGGTGCGAGCCGACGACCGCCCGCGGCGGCCGGCGGCCGTCCTCGCGCACGTCGTTGCGTTCGGTCTCGAGCTCCTCGCTCATTGCGCGGCCCCCTGCACTTGCCTCAGCACGTCGTCGCCCGGACGCACCTGCAGGTCGTAGAGCGCCTTGTAGCGCCCGCCCCTGGCCAGCAGTTCCTCATGCGTGCCGCGCTCGACGATCTCGCCGTTCTCGATGAAGAGGATCTGGTCGGCGTGCATCAGCGAGGAGAGGCGGTGGGCGACGATGATCGTCAGTCGGTCTTCGGCGTACTTCTTCATGGCGGCGCGGATGCGCTGTTCGGTCGCCGCGTCGATCGCGGCGGTCGAATCGTCGAAGACCATCACCGCCGGCTGCAGCATCAGCGCCCGCGCGATCGACAGGCGCTGGCGCTGCCCGCCCGAAAGCGAGACGCCCCGCTCGCCGACCACCGTGCCGTAGGCGGAAGGCAGGCCCAGCACGTAGTTGTGCAGCTGCGCCGACTCGGCCGCCCGCTCGATCCGCCGGTCCTTGGCCCATGGGTCGCCATAGGCGATGTTGTTCTCGATGGTGGTGGTGAAGAGGAACGAGTCCTGCTGCACCACGGCCACCGCTTTGCGCAGGCTGGCAAGCGTTGCCGTGCGGATGTCCTGGCCGTCGAGCGTGATCCGTCCGCCGGTGACGTCGTAGAAGCGCGGGATGAGGTGGGCGATGGTCGATTTGCCGCTGCCCGGCGGGCCGACGATGCCGATGGTCTCGCCACGCCGGCCCGTAAAGGATACGCCCTTCAGCACCGGGCGCGCCTCGTTGCCGGGATAGGCGAAATCGACGTCCTCGAAACGCAGCGTGCCCTCGCCGATGACGAGGGGTTTGGCGTCCGGCGCGTCCTTGACCGCGATGTCGAGGTCGAGCAGGCCGAAGAGGCGCGAGCCGCAGGTCGAGGCGCGGGCGAACGAGTTGACCATGAGGCCGAGCTGGCGCACCGGCATCTGCAGGATGGTCATGAAGGTGAGGAACGAGGCCAGCGTGCCCACGCTGATCTCGCCGGCCATCACCTTGGTGCCGCCGAACCACAGCACCAGGCCCATGGACAAGAAGAACGAGAAGGTCATGGCGCTGGTGTTGCGCACGCGGATGCCGACGCGTTCGTGGGCAAGGCCGAGTGCGCTCTTGGAGGCCTTGTCGAACTTGCCCATCTCGTGGAGCTGGGCGGCGAACGCGCGCACCACGCGGATGCCCCCGAGGTTCTCCTCCATCACCCGCGTCAGCACCGAAAGGCGCTCCTGCAGGTCGAGCCAGGTCGAGCGCAGGCGCAACTGCGTCACCGACGAGCGCCAGGCGACGAACGGCACGAAGCTCAGCGCCACCAGCCCCAGCAGCAGGTCGGTCGAGAGCAGCAGGTAAGCGCCCACCCCGATGAGGATGCCGAGCAGCACCACGCGCACCAGCGCCGTCGAGAAGAACATGCGCACGCCCTCGAGGTCGAGCATGCCGATGGTGATGAGGTCGCCCGAATGCACCTGGTCGTGGAAGGAGAAGGAGAGGCGCTGGATCTTCTCGTAGCAGGCGAGCCTCAGCTCGTAGCCGATATGGTGGCCGACCGATTCCGAATAGTAGTTCTGCGACATGGTGAAGAGGCCGCGCAGGATGCTGACGATGAGCAGCACCAGCGCCGCCATCCACAGCGCCTCCTCGGCCGCCGCCCCCGCCGCGCCGCCGGTGAAGGCGGTTTGCGTTTCGTCGACCGCGCGCCCGAGCAGCAGCGGGATCATCAGTTGCAGGCCCGCGGCGATGATCGTCGAGCCGATGGCGATGCTCACCTGCCAGGGGTGCCGGAGCGTCATGCGGGTGATCCGCAGGAGGGTGCCGAGGCCCCGGCCCCAACCGGCCGCCTCCACATGCGCGAGCGGATTTCCCCGCCGTCGCGCGCTGCCTATCGCATCGCTGCTCAAAATGTGTTCCAGACTGCAATTTGCCCCGGACGGGCGCCGGCCGAGTCAGGCGACTCGCCGGAGAAATCAACCACTCGCCGGATAATAAAGGCCCATTCGCGCGCCCCGCGCAAGCCTCCTGGCGCCCTTGTATGGCAGATTTTTGACGCGACGCGCCGACGGGCGGTTTTCCCGGCCGCTGCGGGTCTATTTCGACTTGTAGCGCAGCATGATGGTGGTCACCGTCTTGAAGAGGATCAGGAGGTCGAGGTCGAAGGAGATGTTCTTGACGTAGTAGAGGTCGTATTCGAGCTTCATGCGCTCTTCGTCGAGGTTGCTCGCATAGCCGTGCGAGACCTGCGCCCAGCCGGTGAGGCCCGGCAGCACCAACTGCCGGTTGATGTATTGCGGCACGGACCGCTCCAGCTTGCGCGCGATGTCGAGCGAAACCGGCCTCGGCCCGATCCAGCTCATGTCGCCGCGCGCGATGTTGATCAGCTGCGGCAGCTCGTCGAGGCGCAACTGCCGCAGGAGCCGGCAACCGGGCAGGATGCGCGCATCGTCGGTCTGCGTCGCCGCCTCGCCGGTGCCCTTGCGCATGGTGCGGAACTTGTAGAGGCGGAAGACCGAGCCGCCATAGCCCCGGCGCAGCTGCACGAAGAACACCGGACCACCGTCGATCAGCCGGATATAGACCCAGATCAGCGCGCCGACGACGACGGCGATCGGCGCGAGCACCAGCACGGCGCCGACGTCGATGGCGCGCTTGATCTTGGAATAGTAGATCTGGGTCGGCGTATAGGCGACATGGGCGAGGTCGAAATCCTCGATGGCGACGCGCCCCAGGTAGCCCTCGGCATACTTGGGCCAGGCGGCGATCTCGATGCCGAGCATGTAGAACCGCGCCATCACCTGGGCCCATTCCGGATTGTGGTGCGCTTCCGGGTCGATGAGCACGCAGTCATAGTCGAAGGCGTCGGGCGAGTCCGGGGTGATCACCGGCACTGCCGGCCCCAGCACCTGCCGGGCCTCGTCCACCCCGGGATAGTCGAGCAGCGCGACCCGCCCGCGCTTCATGCGCTGCAGGCGCAGATTGGCATAGGCCATGCCGACGAGGGCGATGGGAAAGGTCCAGGCAAAGCCCGTATAGCTGACGGGAATGCGCAGCGCCGAAAGCACGGCGACGACGAAGACGAAGACGACGCTCGCTGCTATCGCGCCGGAGGTCGCCGGCAGCTGGTTCTGGCGCATGGTGACCAGCAGAAACCCGGCCGCCACCGGCACGAGAGCGAGCCCTGCACAGGTACGCGCGATATTCCACCAGTCCCCGCGCCCGGCCAGCATCATCACCAGCACATAGACGCAGCACTGGACGATCGCGACGGCCAGGACAACCAGCGAGATCGAGCGCCAATCGGAAAAATGCCGATGCCGCCGCACCAGCGCCCCGCGCTTCACGATCTCGAGAAGGTTCGGAATCCTGGCGGATTTGCCGCGATTTAGTGGTTTCATCCGTCGCCGTCACATGAGCCTGCTGCCCAGACGGTCTAGCCTGAACCCGCTGGCAGCGCCATAGCGTCGAGGTGCGGATGGCTACTCAAACGGTTCATGCTGCGTTGGCAACCCAATCACGACCAGGATGCTTTGGGAGCCTTATTTTCGTCTGGCGCGACGGATGCCCATACACTGCGGTGTTTTGAACGATGTGCAGCCAGGAACAGGGCATGCGCGGCCAAAGCGCTCACTCGAGAAACGATGCTGCTGCGAGTTCGTAGTTTCGCCATCTCCGTGCGCCCGATCGTGGCGGACGCCACTTTCGTCTTTTGAGCAGGATGATGACGGAATGCACCAAGGAATGCGGAGCTGTGATAAAACCGGCAGTCTGTGTCGAGAAACCTCAGGATCAGGTCCCAATCGATTGCAAAATCGTACTGGGTATTGATAGTCGCGCCGACACGTTCCCACGCTTGTCGGCGCCAGAACATGGTTTCCTGTGGTACGTAGTCGATGATCTGGAGCACGTTGGCGTCGTGCCATGGAAGGACCCAGGAACCGATTACGCCATCGTTCTCATCGACGATGAGCCGGTTGCCATACACGACGTCTACATCCGGATAGGCGATGAAGATCTCCGCCACGTGTGCAAGTGCGCCGGGCAAAAGCAAGTCGTCGGAATTGAGCCAACCCATGATGGGTGCGCTCGTGCGGGCGAACCCTCTGTTGATGGCATCGGCCTGGCCTTCATCGTTCTCTAGGAAGACCTGCACACCGTATTTCGTATAGTCTGCCAGGATCGTCCGCGTATCGTCGGATGACCCTCCGTCTTGCACTACGTATTGGAGGCCGGGATAGGCCTGCGCCAGCACGCTATCCATTGTGCGGCCGACAAATGCTGCTTGATTATAGGAGGGTGTAACCAGTGCTATCGGGGGGGCACCTGAAGGAACGACGGGACGAGAAGGCAGGCTTAGCGTTGAAAGCGGAACAGGGGGATGTTGACGAAAGACCCCGAGGCGAATGCCCAGCGCGCGCCGCAGGAGTTGACCAGCCGATGCCGTCATCGAGCTGGCAACTCATCCACTGTTTTCGCGGTCATACCCGCCTTCGAATTGTCGAGGGCTGCGATACGGGCTGCAGAGTCGAGCCGCGCGAGGCCATAGAACGGCTGCACCGCGAACCCATGCGCTGAACGGGCAACAACTGCGAACGTCGCAGCCGCATTGACAACACAGTGGCGCATCGAGACGGCCTCCAGTTCCGCCATGGTCAACCGCTCGCGTGCGTCGTATACGCGCCGCGCGTAGCCCCCCACCGTTACGTCGATCAGATACTCGCCGGTCGCAATCTCCAGGGTCAGCTCATAGTGGCAACGCAACATACTGCCGGCGGCGACCGAGCGTGGCACTGGAAGATCATCCTGTCCGCTGTGCTTGCCGTGCACGATGACGCCCTTTTCAGTGCGCAGAACGATGCCTGAAACCACGGTCTCGAGGTCTTTCAACGCCTCGAACTCGGCAAACACGTGTACCTTCTCTCCCTGACGGAATATGCGTTGCGCTTTTCCGCGGCTGTCAGTCACAGCCAAGCGAACACACCGCACCGCCCCGTCACTAACCTGCTCCCGGTTCGACAAGTCGCTGAAGGGCACTTGGGGCCAATCGAGTTCGATATCTGGTTCCGCGGTCGGTTCCACTGTGTGGGGGATTTCGAGGTTGAGCCCGCCACTGTTGCCGAGAGCGTAGTAGCGCGTCACCGCCTCCATCACATCGCCAGTATAGAGCATCTGCCCATGATGCAGGAGCAGAGCGCGGTCACAGTGATGGATGACATCCTCCATGCTGTGAGTCACCAGAATGACTGTGCACCCGCGCTCCCTCAGTCGTTCCAGTCGTTCGTAGCACTTGAGACGAAAGAAAATGTCGCCTACTGCGAGCGCTTCGTCCACGATCAGGATATCGGGTTCGACGCAAGCCTGAACAGCAAAGGCTAGGCGCACATACATGCCGCTGGAGTAAGTTTTCACTGGCTTGTCGAAGAAATCTCCAATGTCGGCAAAGGCAATGATTTCGGGCAGCATCTCTTCGAACGCGACGTCCGATAACCCGAGGATAGATGCGTTGAGACGAGCGTTCTCTCGTCCAGTGAATTCGGGATTGAAGCCGGCGCCCAGTTCGAGCAACGCCCCAACGCGCCCGTTCACCTGAATAGTGCCGGAGGATGGCGCGAGAGTTCCAGCAATGAGCTGAAGGAGCGTGGATTTACCGCTGCCGTTCTCGCCGATGATGCCGAGAAATTCACCTTTATGGATCGTCAGGTCTATCGGCTTTACGGCCTCGAAATACTGAACGTTCGCTCGCCTCCGCAGCAAAAGGGAGGCAAGTCGATGCATGGAAGACTCAAAAACCGGAAAGCGCTTGGAAATTTCCGTTAGTTTGATCGCAATTTCAGAGGACATCGGCGAACTCCCGACGCAGTACGCGGAAAAATCCGAAGCCCAACACATAAACTAGAATGGAGAGAGCTATGTAGCCGATCCCCGGAGTGTAGAGGAAGGTCCCGTCGAACAGGATCTGACGGCACCACTCGACGGGGATGGTAAGTGGGTTCGCAGCAAGGAGGAAACGAAATTCCTCCGGCACCATTTCCATCGGATAGACAATGGGCGCGGTGAACAGGAGCAAGGTGCTGACGACTGGAGCTATCTGATTGAGGTCTCGCACATAGACACCCAACGCGGCCAGCATCCAGCCGACGCCCATTGTTAGCATTGCAAGCGCCAGGACAGGCACTACGCACAGGACGGAGACAGGATGGAGAAAACCACCGAAAACCACCATGGCAATAGCTAGAATCCCGAAAGACACCAGGGCAGTGACGAGCGAACTCGCCACGTTCACCACCGGCAGGATCTCCAACGGAAAGATTACTCTTTTTACCAGCGATACGTTCGCGGTGATTGTGGCTGGCGCGCGTACCAGGGTATCGGCGATGATCGCATGCAAAACGAGGCCAACGAACAGGACGAGACCAAAGGGCACCGGCGACCCGCCGGGACCTTCAATGCCCCAGCGCGCCCTAAGCACAATCTGAAAAACGAAGGAATACAGCGCCAGAAGCAAGAGCGGCTGGGCGACCAGCCAGACCGGTCCGAGCATCGAGCTGCGGAATCGCTGTGCAACGTCCCGCTTGGTCAGTCCCGCAATGAGTTCCCGGTTGTCTAGAAGCGTGCGGAAAGCTTGCTGTATGAAACTCATCAGCGGTTCCCGTCTGCACTGACGATCTGGGCGATCCGCATGAAATCACTCGCAAAAGCACGCTGATTGACTCTGTAGTCGCGTGTCTCGCGTGGAGGATCCGCGTTTGCAAACCGATTCAGGTTGTCAGCCAGGCTCTCCATGTCGTGTGGGTCGAAGAAAGAGACATTTTCTGAAAGCTGCTCACGATTGACGGCAAGATCCGAGGCGATGACATATTGCGAAATTGCCTTTGCGTCTTCGATGACGGTAGACCATCCCTCGAAGAGGGAAGGCTGTATGATAGCAGCCGCTTGCGTAAACAATACGACCTGCTCATCGCGAGGCAGAAAGCCGAGAAAGCGAATGCGGTCCGCGACACCCATCGACTTTGCCATTTCCTTGAGCGCTTGCGCATGATCGGGCGCGCGGTGATCGTGCTCCTTACCGGAAAAAACGACCGAAATATGCGTCCCGCGGTTTTTGAGAAGGGCAACAGCCTCTATGACGACTTTGTGGTTCTTGTGAACCCAGAACTGGTTCGGACAATAGAAGAAGCGCTCCGGCAAGTGATACTTGGCGCGAATTTCCTGTGGGGAGATCTTGGACGCTATCGGGTTGAAAACCGCGAAATGTACGACGTGGGTCTGACACTTCGCCTCGGGATAGAACCGATGGAAGTCAGAGCGGGCGGATTCGCTGCTGAATACCACATGTTGGAAGTTCTCGAAGAAATAGCGCACCTGCGTGTCGCGTGCCTGGAGTTCGGCAGGGTCGAATAGGTCGGGAAAGTGCTTTTCCTGCAGATCGGGTATCCAGCAAATCGTTTCCTTGGCTTGCCGGTCGATCGGAAAGGGATAGATCACGTCAAACTTGAATGGTCGCTTCAGGAACGAAGGAACTACCTTCAGCAGCAGCCTGAGCTTGCGGAAGATACCACCGTCAATGCCCGAAAGTCTTGCCGGTTGAACCCACTCACATCGCGGGTACGCCGACCCCTTGGCGATGAAATCATATGAGTGTCGTGTGTGCGCAAGGACATAGACATCGGGCTGTTCGGGCTCGGGCAGGAGGTTGAATGCACTAACTAAATTGAGGACATAATAGGCGCCGCCGATCCAGTTCTCATCGTAGTTGAAGGGAATGCCTATCCTTGTGCGATGAGCCACGCAGCTGTCCTTTCGAGACCGGTCTTCATGTCATGGCGTGGGTGGAAGCCAAGTGACGAGAGATAGGAGATATCCGCCACCCACCGGTCAGGGTCGCCGCGCCGGCTCGCGCCGGTGAACGCAACGTCATAGTCTGCCCCGAGGTGGCCCAGGAATGTGCTGACAGCGTCGTTGATCGTGACCATTCTGCCGCTCGCCGCATTGATCACCCGCCCATCGAAGTCTGCACGATCGATCACGGATCTGATCGCGAGCGCCAGGTCCTCCACATAGATGAAATCACGTGCCTCCTCGCCCGTACCAAACAAACTGATTTTGTTGGAACGACGGCTCTTCTGAAACACATCCCAAAAGATCTGTTTGCGCAGGCCCGGTCCGTAACAGGAAAAGACACGCAACGAGACCGATTGCACCCCAAACAAGGAACCGTATTCGCGGCAAGTTTGCTCGGCGAGAAACTTGTGCCAGCCATAAGGGGAGACCGGTGCCGCAACAGCATTTTCTCTCACTGGCAGTGACAACGGATTGCCATAGACGGCTGCACTGGATAGGTGCACCAACCGCACCGATGGTGCGCTGGTGCGGATGGCTTCCAACATCTCCACGACCCGCACGGTGTTCAAACGAAAGTCCCGGGAAGGATCTTCAAATGACAGCGGTACGCTGGCTGCGCCGCTGCAGTTGATCACCACGTCGGGCTTGGTCGTTTCCAGAAGTTGCACGAAATCTGGATGTTCGGCATTGAGGAGGTGATAGTTATCCGCCTCCATGCCAAAAACGATATCCGCTTTCTGAACGTGACAATCCTCGCTCAAAACACGCGCCACCGTCGAGCCGATGAAACCTTCCGAGCCAATAACTAAGACTCTTGTCATTGCAACTCCGGTTTCTTGAGAACGAAGCTGTATGGCCGTCCCGGAATTCCGATCTCGCCTATTTCGCTCACTTTTTCTACAGGTGTGGGCCAATAGTTTATCGGCGACTCCGCGAACGTGATGATGCGCTCAACCTCAAAACCCGCCGATTCAGCAAATCCAAGATACTCTTCGATCTTATAAGCGTTCTCACCGCGATAGAATCGCTGCATCGGATGCGCATCGAGAAACCGCGCTTTGTCCTCTTCGTCGAACACGACATGTTCGCGCAGGAGTATCGCCTTGCCTCCGGGCCGCAGCATTTCGCGGATGCGTGTCAGATCGGCTACGGGGTCCTCAAAATGATGGACGACCTGGCGGCAGATCGCCACGTCGTAGCCGGGCAATAGTTTCGCCTCCTTAAGCAGGCACTGATGGATCTCGATATTGAGATCCAGATTTTCTCCCAGAGAGGATTTCAGCAACTCCAAGCCCGCGCGTCCGGTATAGACGCTTTCTGCCGGCTCCACCGCGTCGATCCGAAAACCCTCAATGGCGAAGGCGGCGGACGTTACGCCGATGCCGCTACCAACGTCCAGCAGGCGTCCGGATTTGCGCTCTACCGTGTCGACGATCTTTTTTGTCTCGGCGAACTCCGCGTTCGCTCGATAGGTCTGTAGCGCTTCCAGTGGATTGCCATCTAGGAAGGCATTGTGGAGGAGCTCCTGCCGGTGAGGATCGGCTTGCATGGCCTGGATGGTATCCTCCCATGTCCAGCGTCCACGGGGAACATAGCCGATGAAGCGCGCAGGATTGCCGCCAACAATGGTGTAGGGCGCCACGTCTTTCGTTACCACGGCTTTCGCGGCGACAATTGCGCCGGTACCGACAGTGACGCCCTTGAGTATCGAGGCCCCAAAGCCGATCCAGGCATTGTCCTTGACTACCACGGGCTTGGAAACGACGTTCCCCCAGTCCTTATAGGCCCCGATATGCCCAGTCTCCATGCCCAGTTTCCAGGCATGGGCGTCCATTTTGCGAATTTCAGGATCAAGAGAGTGCGCGTTCGTGTCGGTTATCGTGACGTCCCACGAAAGCATTACGTTGTTTCCAATAGTAATTCCGCCTTCCTGGCTGCATATCAGAAGGCAGTTGGCACCGATCGAGGAGTGGTCACCTACGATGATCGTCCCCAGACCTCGCTCGAAAACGAAACTCCCGCTCAGAACGCTATTGTCCCCTGCGACCACATAGTGGCGGTGTTGAGGATTTATCCGCACGTCGACGTAGAAATTGTCGACGATCGATCCCGCACCGGCGCGTAGGTATCGCCGACCGCCAAAATCAACACCGGAACTGTCGTGGAGCGTATGGCGAACTTTTTGAGCAACCGTCCGAAGAACGTTCCGACCACGGCGGGCTAGTCCATCCCGGATACGTTTTGCGATGTAGCGCGGACCACGAGTGCGCAGCGCAGCCAGCACGCGGGAGCCATAGTCGGACTTCTCCTGCAGGAGCGACAGATTGCCGGACTGGATCACGTCCATGAAACGTGCATACGCAGGGTGCCCGCTCCCCTGCGCGAGATCGATTTCTTCTGCCGAAGTGTCGCTGCGCAATGCTGCTATGAATCTTTGACGAAACTCGTCAGCTACGTGGGCGCGAAAGAATTCCACCGGCGAGATGTAACTGGCCAGGATGGAATTGAACATTCTATCCTCATTGGCTTTCCATAGGAGGTTAATAGCCTGACGCCGTATCGTAATGAAATCGAATGCCTTGGCATCGCTTAGATTTACGGTCGAGCCGGAACGCTGAAAATATACGTAGGAAACCATTGGATCTACGTAGACCCTGTCTGCCGAGAGCATGAGTTGAATAGCAAACGGATGGTCTTCGTAGAAAAGCCCGGTCGCGAACCGTATTTCCCTCTTTTTCAAGAGCGTCGTTCGACAGAGCAGCCTCCATGGAGGTGCGTTCCAGCAGGAGATGCTGGCGAAAACATCCGCGCTTGCTCTTGGGGAGATAACGTGCCCGGAAATATCTGGTCGGGGCACTGGCCCCGGCCGTAAATGGTCACCTTGAGGTGCGTAAGAATAGTTGGTGATCAACACGTCAGGATTCAGGCGGCGCAGGAGTGCGGCGAGCCGAACCAAAGCTTCATCGACTAGCCAGTCGTCGCTATCGACGAACCAGATCCACTCCCCTCGAGCCAGATCGATGCCCCGATTGCGGGCCGCGCCCTGTCCGCTGTTCTTTTGGGATATGACCTGAATGCGTTCGTGCCGCTCGGCATACCTGCGGGCTATGGCTAGGCTGCCATCGGTCGAGCCGTCATCGATCAAAATGATCTCATAGTCCTCGAAGCTCTGCCCCAGAAGGCTGTCGAGACAGCGCTCGAGATAGGCTTCGGTGTTGAAGACGGGGATGATGAACGAGATTAGCATTCAAGGCTCTGCATGTGGTCTGTTGCGACGTCGGATAGCATTCCGCAAGCCGCGTGCAAACCGTATGAACGGCATGTCGTGTTTGGGGGAAACGGATTGTTGCCGCAGAGCGTGGGCAACGGCAGATTGCAGTAAGGCATCCGACCTATGTTGCTCGGCGATAAGAAAGGCCGGCTCGGTCGGCCCCCACCCCCGTGCCGCTTCGATCAGGATCCGACCTTCCGCCGGTGTTACGCTTTCGAAGTTGGCCGCGATAACCCTGTAGGTTTCGTTCATGATCTCGTCGGGAGCACCCGAAGAAAGCCCACCCAAAGAGAATGCAACGATCGGATCTTGAACGCTCGACGCCGAACACCCGAGCTTGATTGCACGATGTACCCAGGCAGCATCAGCACAAATCCGGTACGACAGGTCATAAGACCCCACCCTCGCAAAGCATTCTGGCGTCACGAACATTGCATTGTGGCAAAAGGGTATTCCGGAGATGAGCGCCCCGGGTCCGTAGGGTTCATCTTGGCGTAGTTCCGTGCGGCCGGTCTCGTCTACCATCAGCGCGCGCCCAAACACGATGTCTGAATTTGTTCGCGAGTGCAGTGAGTGCAGCTTGGCAAGCGCGCCAGGGGTAAATTTGTCGTCGGAGCCAAGGACACCAATCAGGCATCCGTTTGCCCGTTCAATTCCCTTGTTGATTGCATCATAGATGCCCTTGTCCGGCTCGGAAATGATGTGAGGGCGACAAGAGTGTCGGCGGGCGATCTCCACCGTCGCGTCATTCGAGGCACCGTCCACGACGATGACCTCTACCGACTCTTTCTGAGCTAGGATTGAATCCAGCGCCTCACCAATAACGGCCGCCGAATTGAAGCAGGGGATGACGACTGAAAAATAAGGATGATCCATTAGAACCGTTAGGGAAATTGAGCTCGGACGCTTGGTGGCCACCGCCGGTGGTACTGAGGTCAGCTTGGTGTTATCTGCCTTCCTAAACCTGGCACCTTTCCACCATAGGCATCGCCACGGGTGCTATATCGCTTCACTTTTGCACCTTTGTCCCCATGGCGCTTCCGGATCATTGGAAATCACTACCTACCACACGAATGGCGCCGCTCAAGCAGCAGAACTTGCGCTATGTGCGGCGTGTGGCTAAACGGTCCGGCGTCGGTGACCCACCACCTTGCCCAGGCAAGCTCAGAATGTCCTGCATAGGCGATGCAACAGAAAGTGGATGAGAAAGTGTCAAGAAAGCGCGCGCTGATCACCGGTGTCACCGGCCAGGACGGAGCCTATCTGGCGGAGCTGCTGCTCGCCAAGGACTACGAGGTTCACGGCATCAAGCGGCGGTCTTCGCTGTTCAATACCGACCGCATCGATCATCTCTATCAGGATCAGCACGAGTCCAACGTGCGCTTCATCCTGCATCACGGCGACCTGACGGACAGTTCCAGCCTCATCCGCATCATCCAGCAGGTCAAGCCCGACGAGATCTACAACCTCGCCGCCCAGAGCCACGTCGCCGTCTCGTTCGAGGAGCCCGAGTACACCGCCAATTCGGATGCGCTGGGGGCGCTGCGCATCCTCGAGGCCATCCGCATCCTCGGGCTCGAGAAGAAGACCCGCTTCTACCAGGCATCGACCTCCGAGCTCTATGGCCTGGTGCAGGAGATCCCGCAAAAGGAGACGACGCCGTTCTATCCGCGCTCGCCCTATGCGGTCGCCAAGCTCTATGCCTACTGGATCACGGTCAACTACCGCGAGGCCTATGGCATCTACGCCTGCAACGGCATTCTCTTCAACCACGAGAGCCCGCGCCGCGGCGAGACGTTCGTCACGCGCAAGATCACGCGCGCGCTCGCCCGCATCAAGCTGGGCCTGCAGGAGTGCGTCTATCTCGGCAATCTCGATGCCAAGCGCGACTGGGGCCATGCGCGCGACTATGTCGAGATGCAGTGGCTGATGCTGCAGCAGGAAAAGCCCGAGGATTTCGTCATCGCGACGGGCGTCCAGTACAGCGTGCGCGAGTTCGTGGCGGCCGCCGCCGCCGAAGTCGGCCTCACCGTGCGCTGGGAAGGCTCGGGCAGCAGCGAGAAGGGCTACGACAACAACGGCCGCTGCATCGTGCGCGTCGATCCGCGCTACTATCGCCCGACCGAGGTCGAAACCCTGCTCGGCGACCCGACCAAAGCGCGCGAAGTGCTCGGCTGGCAGCCGCGCACATCCTTCCAGGAACTCGTTTCCGAGATGATGCGCGAGGACCTCAAGGCCGCCGAGCGCGACGAGCTGGTCTCCCGCCACGGCTATTCGGCCTACAACTACAACGAGTAGAAGATGGACAAGAGCGCCAAGATATACGTTGCCGGCCACCGCGGCATGGTCGGATCCGCGCTCGTCCGGCGGCTGGCCGCAGGCGGCTACACCAACGTCGTGACCCGCACCCATGCCGAGCTGGACCTTGCCGACCAGGCGGCGGTCAACGCGTTCTTTGCCGCCGAAAAGCCCGACTACGTGTTCCTGGCGGCCGCCCGCGTCGGCGGCATCCATGCCAACAACACCTATCGCGGCGAGTTCCTCTATGCCAACCTGATGATCGAGGCGAACACGATCCACGCCGCGATGCAGGCCGGCGTCGAGCGCCTGCAGTTCCTCGGGTCGAGCTGCATCTACCCGCGCGACAGCCGCCAGCCGATCTCCGAGGATTACCTCCTCACCGGCCCCCTCGAGGTCACCAACGAGCCCTATGCGATCGCCAAGATCGCCGGGCTCAAGATGTGCGACGCCTACAACAGCCAGTACGGCACCAAGTACCTTTCGGCGATGCCCACCAACCTCTATGGGCCCAACGACAACTACGACCTCAACAACAGCCACGTCCTGCCGGCGCTCCTGCGCAAGGCGCACGAGGCCAAGATCGGCGGGGCCGAGGAGCTCGTCGTCTGGGGATCGGGCAAGCCGCTGCGCGAGTTCCTTTACGTCGACGACATGGCCGACGCCTCGGTCTTCCTGATGGAGGAGGGCGTCGAGGCGGGGCTCTTCAACATCGGCACGGGCAAGGACATCTCGATCCGCGAGCTGGCCGAGCTCATCATGGAGATCGTGGGCTTTGAGGGACGCATCGTCTTCGATGCCGAAAAGCCAGATGGAACCCCACGCAAGCTCCTCGACGTCGGCAAGCTCGAGGCGCTCGGCTGGTCGGCCTCGACTTCCCTGCGCGACGGCATCGCCCTTGCCTACAAGGACTTTCTCGAAAGGTACGTGCGCTAGCGATGCCCGCCAGCGTCACCATCGCCGTACCCTCGCTCAACCAGGCCCGGTACCTGGACGCGGCGCTGCGCTCGATATTCGATCAGCAGGTCGCCTGCGAGGTCTATGTGATGGATGGCGGCTCGACCGACGGGACGCTCGACGTCGTCCGGTCGTGGGAAAGCCGCCTTGCCGGCTGGCAGTCGGGGCCGGACGGGGGCCAGTCGGACGCGATCAACCGCGGTATCGCCCTGGGCACGGCGCCCTATGTCACCTGGCTCAACAGCGACGACCTGCTGCTGGAAGGCGCCCTCACGCGCCTTGTCGACACGCTCGATCGGCAGCCGCAGACGCCCGCCTGCTACGGGCGCACCTATGACCTCGACGAGGCGACCGGCGAACGCAAGGCCACCTGGGTCGAGCCGTTCGCCGAGAAGCGCCTCGCGCAGCGCTGCATCGTTTCCCAGCCCGGCACGCTGATCCGCCGTCCGGTGTGGGAGGCCCTGGGCGGGCTCGATCCGGCGCTGCACATGGCGATGGACTATGATCTCTGGTGGCGGATCTACCGGCGGTTCGGGCCGCCGCAATTCCTCGATGCGTTCGTCGCCGTCAACCGCGTCCATGGGCAGACCAAGACCAGCACGCGGCGGCGTGCGCACTATCGCGAGGCGATGGCGGTCGTGCGCCGGCACTACGGGCGCGTGCCGATAAAATGGTGGCTCGCACAGCCCTATCAGATATGGTTCCGCAGCGGTTTCAGGGAACTGTGACAACGCCGCGAACCGCAGACCGCATTGGGAGACAGGACTGACTATGCAGGACAAGGAAACCAGGATCGTCCCGGTGATACTGGCGGGCGGGCAGGGCACGCGGCTGTGGCCGCTGTCGCGCTCGGCCAGGCCCAAGCAGTTCCTCAACCTCAATGGCGATGTCAGCCTTTTCCAGCAGACGCTGCTGCGTGTTTCGGACGAGCGCTATGCGCCGCCCATCGTCATCACCAACAGCGATTACAGGTTCCTCGTCGCCGAGCAGGCCCAGGAGCTGGGCATCGCGCTCGCCGCCATCGTGCTGGAGCCGGTGGCGCGCAACACGGCCCCGGCGATCGCCGCCGCCAGCGTCATCGCCGAGAGCCGCTTCGGCGACGCCATCCTCCATATCCTCGCTTCCGATCATGCCATCGAGATCGACGAGGACTACTGGCGCACCCTCGATGCGGCGCGCCGGGCGGCGGACGCCGGAATGCTGGTCACCTTCGGCATCGTGCCGACGTCTCCCGAAACCGGCTATGGCTATATCGAGGCCGGCGAGAGCGTCGGCGAGGGCGCGCAGCGCGTCGCCCGGTTCGTCGAGAAGCCGAACCTTAAGCGCGCCGAGGAGATGCTGGCGGCCGGCGGCTATCTCTGGAACTCGGGAATGTTCATGTTCGGGACGGGCGCGTTCCTTGCCGAGGCGCAGGCGCTGGCTCCCGAAATCGTCGAGCATGCGCGCCGCTCGGTCGAGAACGGCGTCTCCGACCTCGATTTCTTCCGCCTCGAGCAGGAGAGCTTCGCGCAGGCGCCCAACATCTCCATCGACTATGCGGTCTTCGAGACGTCGCGAAAGGTCGCCGTGGTCGCCGTCAGCTATGGCTGGTCGGACCTCGGCAGCTGGGACGCGGTCTGGAAGATCGGGGCCAAGGACGAGGCCGGGAACGTCGCGCTGCGCAATGTGTCGCTCGCCAACACCCAGCGCTCCCTCGTCCTTTCCGACCATGCCCATGTCGTCGTCGACGGCCTCGAGGACGTGGCGGTGATCGCCAGCGAGGACGCCATCTATGTCGGCAGGCTTTCCAGCGCGCAGAACGTCGGGGCGATCGTCAAGCGCCTGCGCACCGATCCGGCGACGGCGGGCCTCACCGAAATCCACCAGACCGCCTATCGCCCGTGGGGCGGCTATTCGTCGATCCTGATGGGCGGCCGCTTCCAGGTGAAGCGCCTCTTCGTCAAGCCCGGCAAGAAACTCTCCCTGCAAAAGCACCATCACCGGGCCGAGCACTGGGTGGTCGTTTCGGGCACGGCGGAGGTGACGGTCGACGGAGAGGTCAAGGTCCTGACCGAAAACCAGTCGATCTACCTGCCATTGGGATGCGTGCACCGGCTCGCCAATCCCGGCAAGATCCTGCTCGAACTGATCGAGGTGCAGACCGGCTCGTATCTGGGCGAAGACGACATCGTGCGCATCGACGACGATTTCGGCCGGGCCTGAACCTTCGATCCCCTGAATCAGAAAGGGCCGCCGGCGTTCCGGCGGGCCCTTTTTCGTTCTCGCTTGGGCCTTACCCCTCCTCGACGAACACCTCTTCGCGCTTGCGGCGGATGTTGGGGAGGATGGCGATGAGGATGGCCGCCAGCGCCAATGCGAGGAGCGTCGCCGAGATCGGGCGGGTGACGAAGATCGTCGGGTCGCCGCGCGAGATGATCATGGCGCGCCGCAGGTGCTCCTCGAGCAGCGGTCCGAGCACGAACCCGAGAAGGAGCGGCGCCGGCTCGCAGCCGAAGCGGATGAGGAGGTATCCGACGATGCCGAAGAAGGCGATGGCGTAGATGTCGAAGATGTTCTGGTTGATCGAGAACGTGCCGATGCAGGCAAAGACCACGATCGCCGGGAACAGTACCCGGTAGGGGATGGTCAGCATCTTCACCCAGAGCCCGATCAGCGGCAGGTTGAGGACCACCAGCATCAGGTTGCCGATCCACATCGAGGCGATGACGCCCCAGAACAGCGCCGGCTGTTCGTTGATGACGTTGGGCCCGGGCGTGATGCCCTGCAGGATGAAAGCGCCGACCATCAGCGCCATCACCGGATGGGCCGGGATGCCGAGGGTGAGGAGCGGAATGAACGAGGTCTGCGCGGCCGCGTTGTTGGCCGATTCCGGCCCGGCGACGCCTTCGATCGCGCCCTTGCCGAACTCGCGCGGAGTTTTCGAGAGGCGCTTTTCCGTCGAGTAGGACGCAAAGGATGAAAGGATGTGTCCGCCGCCCGGCAGGATGCCGAGGACGGAGCCGAGCCCCGTGCCGCGCAGCACCGGCCCGACGATGCGGCGGAAGTCCTCGCCCGTCAGCCAGAGATTGGTCACCCGTTTGACGCCGACCTCGCGCTCCGTCTCGTTCTCGAGATTGCGCAGGATCTCGGCGATGCCGAAGACGCCGACCGCGACGGCGACGAAGTTGAGCCCGCCGAAGAGCTCGCGCACCCCGAAGGTGAAGCGCGGCGTGCCGGTATAAATGTCCTGGCCCACCATGCCGAGCAGCAGGCCCAGCACGATCATCGCCAGAGCCTTGAGGATCGAGCCGTGCGCGAGCGCGATCGAAACGAGGAGCCCGAGGACGATCAGCGAAAAGTATTCGGGCGCCCCGAAATTGAGCGCGGCGCGCGCCAGCGGCGGGGCGAAGGCGGCGAGCAGGAACGTCGCGACCGAGCCGGCAAAGAACGAGCCGAGCGCGGCGGCTGCCAACGCCGGGCCGGCCCGCCCGTTGCGCGCCATTTGATAGCCGTCGATGGCGGTGACCGCCGCCGAGGATTCGCCCGGCAGGTTGATGAGGATGGCGGTGGTCGAGCCGCCGTACTGGGCGCCGTAGTAGATGCCGGCGAGCATGATGAGCGCGGTTTCGGCCGGCAGGGTGAAGGTGATCGGCAGGAGCATGGCGATGGTCGCCGTCGGGCCGATGCCCGGCAGGACGCCGACCAGCGTGCCGAGCAGCACGCCGAGGAAGCAGTAGAGGATGTTGACCGGGTCGAAGGCGACCGAGAAGCCGAGGCCGAGGGAGGCTATGAGATCCATGGGTGCCTCTCCTCTAGAACCGCAGCCACGGGCCGACGAGCGGCACGAGCAGCCCGAGGCCGACGACGAAGACGACGAGGCAGAGGACGCAGAGCCCCACCGCGATGATGGCGGCCGACAACCAGTTGTTGTTGCGGCTGGCAAGCGCCGTCACGAACGCCGAGATGGCGACGACCGGCACGAATCCGAGGCCGCGGATGGTGGCAGCAAAGAAGCCGACGGTGCCGAGCACGAGCGCGATCCCTCGCCACGGGACCGGGGGCGGCGCCTCCGCGTCGGGCTTGCCGATCCCCTTGAGGACGATGGCGATCCCGAGCGCGACGAGCACGCTGCCGAGCACCACGGGCATGAAGCCGGGCCCCATGCGGAAGGGCGTGCCGAACTCGTAGCGGAGCGCCTCGAGCGCGAAATAGGCGCCGAAGGCGACGAAGATGCCGCCCGAGGCGAGGTCGTTGCGCGATGCGTTGATGGCCATCGTTTTCCCCTGTCGGTGGCCGGCTCCCGGCAGGACCGGGAGCCGGTTGCGCCGTTACTGCGCCGAAACGCCCGCGGCGGCGATGACCTCGGCCCAAAGCTCGGTCTGGGCGGCGAGGGTCTGCGCCAGCGCGTCGGGCGTCGCCTGGTCGGCCGGCACCGGATAGGTGCCGAGGTCGGCAAAGCTCTGCGCCACCGATTCATTGGCGAGCGCGGCCTGCAGCGAGGTCGTCAGCCGCTCGACGATTGCCGGGTCCGTGCCGGCCGGGGCGTAGAGCCCGTGCCAGATGGCGAGCTCGAAGTTCTCGAGCCCACCCTCGGCGGCGGTCGGAACGTCCGGAAGCGCAGCGACCCGCTCCGGGGTGGTCACGGCATAGGCCTTGATCTCGCCGGCGAGGATCTGCGAGGTGGTGTTGGTGGTCTGGTCGCACATCATGTCGATCTGGCCGCCGAGCAGGTCCGTCATCGCCGGCCCCGTGCCCTGGTAGGGCACCTCGGTCATCCGCGTGTCGAGTGCGTCCATCAGCAGCAGGCCGCAGAGCTGGCTCGCCGCCCCGATGCCGGCATTGGCATAGGTGATATTCTCGCCGTTCTCCTGGATGTGGGTGATGAGGTCGGCCATCGTCTCGGGCTCGAAGTCGCGGCGCGCAACGATGGTCATCGGCACCTCGGTGACGAGACCGATGGGCGCAAAGTCGGTCTGCGGATCGAACGGCAGGCTCTGGTAGAGCGAGGGCGCCGTCGACATGCCGATGTGGTGGAGCAGCAGCGTATAGCCGTCATTGGTCGCCGCGGCGACCTGGCCGGCCCCGAGCGTGCCGCCGGCCCCGCCCACGTTCTGCACCACGACCTGCTGGCCGAGGTCCTCGCTCATCGCCTGGGCGACGAGCCGGGTCACGGTATCGGTCGGGCCGCCGGCCGAGAACGGCACGACGATAGTGATCGGCTGGACGGGATAGTCCTGGGCCGCGACCGAGGTCGCGGCGAGGGCCGTGCCGGCCGCGAGGGCGGCAGCGAACAGCGTGGAGATGGTCTTCTTCATGAGGTTTCCTCCCGGAGTTGCCTTCGCCCCGGCGCGGCCGGCGGCGAGCTGAACGCCAAACGCATTGCAACAAGCGTGCCACGCGCCGTACGCAAGGCTGATATGCACGCGTGCAGGAGCCATGCTAGGGTATCGGGCAAGAAATTGCGCATCGAACCGGTTCGGATCGGCAACTTCTTGCCGATGGGATCGCAAGGCGCTGGGACGGGACGTGAAACGACAGCTGGATCTCACATCGCTCTTGCACCGCGAGCACCTGACGGTCGCCGCCATCGGGCTCGCCCTGGTGGTTGCGGTCGGCTGGATCGCGTTCGAGCTGTCCTATGCATCGGGGATCGCCTCGGCCAACGAGCAGGCCCAACGGCGCCTCATGCTCTTTGATCGCACGCTCGAGGCGATGATCGAGCGGTTCCGCTATCTGCCCGAGGCCGTGTCCCAGGCCGAGGAATCGCAGGAGGCGCTGGAGAATCCCGGCGACCCGGCGGCGGTAGAGGCGGCGAACGGCATCCTCAGCCAGCTCAACGACACCGCTGGCTCCAGCGAGATCTTCATCATGGACGCCGATGGCGCGGTGCTCGCCGCCAGCAACTGGTGGACGCTGACCAGCCTCGTCGGCACCAATTACGCCTTCCGGCCCTATTTCGCCGATGCCATGAAGCGCGGCACCGCCGAATACTATGCCTTCGGCATCTCGACGCGGGTGCCCGGCTATTTCCTGTCGCGCCGGATCGAGGGACCGGACGGACCGCTCGGCGTTGCCGTGGTCAAGGTCAACCTCGGTGAGATCGAAGCCACCTGGTGGCGCTCGGGCGAATTGATCGGCATCCTCGACGTCAACGATGTCGTCATCCTCTCGACCCGCCCCGACTGGCGCTACCGGCCGCTGACGGCCATCGAGCCGTCGCAGGCGCGGCTGGTCTCGTCCGAACAGCTCTATGGCGAGCGCGGCATCGACAACACCGGCATCATCACCGCCCGCTGGCCCTCGCGCGGCGGCGAGTTCGCCTATATCGACGGAGGCGATCCCGAGGCTTCGGGCTATTTCGTCGTCGAGGAACTGCGCCTGCCCAAGCACGGCTGGCGGATCATGTCGTTCATCCCCGCCGGGCCGATTGCGGCGAACGCGCGGATCATGGCGGCGGCGGCCGCCCTCGGCGCGGTCGCGCTGCTGCTGGTCGCCGCCCTTCTCGCCCAGCGCCAGCGCGTGATCGCCGGCCGGTTGGCCGAGCACGACCGCCTGGAGCACCGCGTCGCCCAGCGTACCGCCGCGCTCCACGCCGCCAACCAGCAGTTGCGCGCCGAGATCACCGAGCGCGCCCGGGCCGACCGCGAGCGGCGCGACGCGCAGGAGGGGCTGGTGCAGGCGGCAAAGCTTGCAAGCCTCGGCGAGGCGCTTGCCGGCGTCGCCCACGAGATCAGCCAGCCCGTCGCGGCCCTTTCGACGCATGTGGCGAGCGCCAGGCTCCTCGCCACGCGCAAGGGCGACGCGGACACGGGACAGATCCTCTCGGGCATGGACAAGGTCATCGGCCGCCTGACCGCGCTGACCGGGCATCTGAAGACCTTTGCCAGGAAGGAAAGCGATGTCTCCGTCGTCAGCGACCTCTCCGAGGCGGTGGAGAACGCCCTCGAGCTGTCCGCCCACAAGCTCAAGGCCTTCGACGTCACGGTCGACCTCGACATGCCGCAGGGTTCGCTGCCGGTGCGCGGCAACCCGGTGCGGCTCGAACAGGTGCTGATCAACCTCTTCAGCAATGCCGCCGACGCCATGGAGCATGCGCAGATACGCCGCCTGACGGTGTCGGTCGTTCGCGAGGCCCGTGCGGTCGCCCTGCGCGTCGCCGATACCGGCGAAGGCATCGCCGAGGCAGACCTCGCCAACCTCTTCGATCCGTTCTTCACCACCAAGGAGGCGGGCCGGGGCCTTGGGCTCGGGCTCTCCATCTCCTATGGGCTGGTGCGCGACATGGGCGGGTCGCTGCGCGCCGAAAGCACGCCGGGGGACGGCGCCACATTCACCCTCACCCTGCCGCTGGTGGCGGCGGATGCAAAGATCATGGAGGATGCGTGAGCGAGCATCGGATCGTCATCGTCGAGGACGAGGAAATGGTGCGCACCGCGCTCGAGCAGTGGCTGCGCCTGTCGGGCTTCGCCGTCGCCGCCGCCGATGGCCCGCGCGAGGGCCTGGCGCTCGTCGACGACATCCGGCCCGAGGCGGTGCTGACCGACATCCGCATGCCCGGCGGCACCGGGCTCGACGTGCTGCGTGCCGTGCGCGAGCGCTCGGCAACGACCGAGGTCATCATGATCACCGGCCACGGCGACGTGCCGATGGCAGTCGAGGCCATGCGCGAGGGCGCGTTCGACTTCATCCAGAAGCCCTACGTGCCCGACGAGCTGGTCAAGGTCCTGCGCCGCGCCGCCGAGCAGAGCCGCCTGAAGCGCGAGATCGCCGATTTGAAGCGCCGGCTCGACGGCGGCGAGACCGAGCTTGCCACCCGCCTCGTCGGCGGCTCGCGCGGCATGGAGGACCTGCGCCGGGCGGCGATGGAGCTCGCCGCCGTCGACGCCGACGTCATCGTCTTCGGCGAGACGGGCACCGGCAAGGAGGTCGTGGCGCGGTGCCTGCATGATTTCTCGCCGCGCGCCAAGGGTCCGTTCGTCGCCGTCAACTGCGCGGCCATTCCCGAGGACCTGATCGAGAGCGAGCTTTTCGGCCATGAGCAGGGCGCCTTCACCGGCGCCAAGGGCACGCGCGTCGGCAAGTTCGAGTTCGCCAATGGCGGCACGCTCCTGCTCGACGAGATCGAGAGCATGCCGTTGATGGCGCAGGCCAAGGTCCTGCGCGTCATCCAGGAGCGCATGGTCGAGCGCATCGGCTCCAACCGGCAGATTCCGCTCGACGTACGGATCGTTGCCGCCTCCAAGGCCGACCTCGCCGCCGAGAGCGAAGCGGGACGCTTCCGCGCCGACCTCTTCTACCGGCTCAACATGGCGACCCTGACGCTCCCGCCGCTGCGCGAGCGCGGCGAGGACGTGGTGCTGCTCTTCCATTATTTCCTCGCCGCCGCCGCCAAGCGCTTCGGCAAGCCCGTCCCGGCCCTGCATCCGGCCGATATCGGTGCGCTGATGACGCATGGCTGGCCGGGAAACGTGCGTGAACTCAAGGGCGCCGCCGACCGCTTCGCGCTGGGGCTCGACGCGACCGGCCGCTCGCTCGAGGCCATCCTGACGCCGCGCGCCCGCACGCTTCCGGCATCGGCCAGCCTTGCCGACCGCGTCGCCGCCTATGAGCGGCACGTCATCGAGACCGAGCTCGCCCGCCACGACCATTCGATCGCCGCCGTCGTCGACGCCCTGCAGGTGCCGCGCCGCACCCTCAACGAGAAGATGGCCCGGCTCGGCGTGCGCCGTTGAGGGCGTTGAGGGCTGAGGGTGTTCAGCAGAACACCAATGCTCCATCCCTCGCGATTGTCACCCCGGCGAAGGCCGGGGCCCATCCTGAGATGCTGCAGCAGCCGCAAGGTGCGTGAACGGGATGGACTGCGGATGCAGTCCGCCCTTCTCGTGTTCCCGGAGACGTTCAGGTCTGGCCTTCGCCGGCATGACACACGAGAAGAGGGCACGGTGCCCATCAGCTGCGCCACCCTTCAGAGATTGAACACGCGCTTCGGCTTGAACTGGCCGCGCTCGACGCTGCCGGTGGCCACCACTTCGCCGGCAAAGCTCGCCCAGGCGGTTTCGAGGGCGATGGGCGCGCCGGCCCCGGTCAGCAGCACCGGGTTGCCGTTGCGGATCGTTGCCGCCTGCTCGGCGCGCAGCCGCACTTCCGGCAGGTCGGTGAAGGCGGCAGAAACCGGCTTCAGCGCCGCGTCGCGCGCGTCGGGGTCCATCGCCTCGAGGTCTTCGATGCGCACGGCCTCGGCGTCGGAAAAATCACCGACGGCGGCGCGGTGCAGGCTCGCCACGTGTCCGCAGGTGCCCAGCCGCAGGGCAAGGTCGCGGGCCAGCGCGCGCACATAGGTGCCCTTGCCGCAGGTCACCTCGAAGGTCGAAACCTCGCTCGCGTGGGCAATGAGCGTGAGACTGTCGATCGCGACCGTTCGTGGCGCAAGCTCGACCGCCTCGCCGGCCCGCGCCAGGTCGTAGGCCCGCTCGCCGTCGATCTTCAATGCCGAGAATGCCGGCGGCACCTGCTCGACGAGCCCGGTGAACTCGGCGAGCACGCCGAGCACCGCCGCCTCGTCCGGCCGTGTGTCGCTGGTTGCCACAACCTCGCCTTCGGCATCGTCCGTCGCGGTCGCCGCGCCCCAGCGCAGTCCGAACCGGTAGACCTTGCGCCCGTCCTGGACGTAGGGCACCGCCTTCGTCGCTTCGCCCAGCGCAATGGGCAGGATGCCCGTCGCCAGCGGATCGAGGGTGCCCGCGTGCCCGGCCTTGGCGGCCGAAAACAGCCAGCGCACCTTGCCGACGGCCTGCGTCGAGGTCATGTCGTAGGGCTTGTCGAGCACCAGCCAGCCGGAAACGGCCCGCTTGATGCGCTTCTTCTGGGTGGTCAAGGCTCTAAGCGTCCCCGTCGTCTTCGTCGGTCTCGACGTCCCGCCGCACCCGGTCTGTGCGCAGCAGCGCGTCGATCCGGCTCGCCTCCTCGAAGGTCTCGTCGACGAAGAAGCGGATGTCGGGCGCGAATTTCAGCTCGAGCTGCGGGGCGATGCGGCCACGGATGAACCGCCGGTGGCGGTTGAGGGCTTCGACCACCTCGGGCGCATGCTGGCCGCCGAGCGGCATCACATAGGCGTTGGCGAGCTTGAGGTCCGGGGTCATGCGCACTTCCGGCACGGTCACCACCACGCCGCGCAGCGCCTCGTCTTCGACTTCCCCGCGCGCGAACATCGCCGCCAATGCATGGCGCACGAGTTCCCCGACGCGCAGCATGCGCTGGCTCGGGCCCTTGGGCGTATTGTTCCTGCTCATGGGCTGGACTTAGGGGTTGGCGGCGCCCGCGTCAATTGCCGCTGGCCAGGAGCTGCGCTTCCTGCTGCAGCTCGCGCGCCCGCGTCTCGACCACGTCGGTCGACACCGGCCAGCTCGCCGGGTCCGTCGGATCGAACGGAGCCCCGCGCCACTCCTGGTAGACCGAGGCGATCCCCGTCGGCGTGCGCTTGAACGACATGATGACCACCTCGCCGGTGCCGGCAAGGTTCTCCAGCCGGTCGAGGAACGCGCCGCACACGAACCCCAGCGGCGCCAGGTTCTCTCCCTCGTCGGGGCCGAGCTGGAAGAAGCCGGTCAGTTCCGGCTGGCAGATCTGCGCGTAGCCGATCATGGTCGAGCGCCGATAGTCGAGCAGCGGCCGTTCGGGCTCGAGCGTGATGCGGGCGGCATAGAGCGTGCGCCAGTTCTGCGCATTCTCGCCCTTGGGCCGGATGCGCAGCACCGCCTGGCGCTCGTTGGTGGTGAACTCGGTCTCGATGAGCGGCAGCGCCTCGCCCGCCCGCTCGCCGTCGCTGAACCAGTCGGGCAGCGGCATCACCAGCCGATGCGCGTGGCTGTCGAGCACCAGCGTCTGGCCCTCCTGCGTCAGGGGGGCGGCCGCGTTCTCCTGCGCGCCGGCGGCGACCGGCAGCAGCAGGCCGACGAGCGGCAGGCAGGAACGCAGGACTGTGCTGAGCGTCGATCTCTTCAAGGCGGTCTCCGGCCCCGGCGTCGCGAGGGATCGGCGTCCGCGCCCGGCCGATGACCGGAGGACGCCGACGCCTGTCCGAGCACATAGGGGCCGGGGTCGGCGCGGGCAAGCGACTCGCCGCGCCCGATGCCGATTCCCCGCGCGACTGGGTTTTCCCCGCAACACTGGAGCGGTTCCAGGGAGCCTTGCGCCGGCGGAATCGGTTCTAGAGCATGTCAGGCGCTATCGGAATCGGCGGTTTCCTCGCCTCCCTCCCCTCAGGGGGAGGGGAGCCGGCCGTTTCCATCAAAGCATGACAGAGTCTAGGCCCGGGCCCTGCGCACGGCGCCGCCCTCGGGCAGCACCAGGTGCGGCGGCTGATGGCCGTCCATGAAGGTGCGGATGTTGACGATCACCGCCTCTCCCATCTCGACGCGCGCCTCGAGGGTGGCCGAGGCCATGTGGGCGGTCATGATCACCTTGTTGGCCTCGGCCAGCGCCAGCAGCCGCGGATTGATGCCGTCGCGGTATTCGAAGACGTCGAGCGCCGCGCCCATCAGGTGCCCGCTCTCTATTCCCGCGACCAGCGCCGGCTCGTCGACGAGCTCGGGCCGCGAGACGTTGACGAGCAAGCTCCCCGCCTTCATCCGCGCCAGCCGCTCGGCGCTGAGCAGGCGCTGCGTCTCGCGCGTCAGGGGCGTGTGCAGCGAAACGATGTCGACGGCCTCCAGCATGGCGTCGAGCGAGGGCCAGTAGGTGGCGCCGAGCGGCTCCTCGACCTGCGCCGAGCGCCGGTTGCGGGAAAAATAGTGGATAGAAAGCCCGAAGGCCTTCGCCCGCTGGGCGACGGCGGTGCCGATGCGCCCCATGCCGACGATTCCCAGGGCCTTGCCGCGCAGCCGCATGCCCAGCATCGAGGTCGGCGACCAGCCCGCCCAATGGCCGCCGCCGCGCGCCAGCACCTGGCTGCCCTCGATCAGCCGGCGCGGCAGCGCCAGCATCAGGGCCATGGCCATGTCGGCGGTGTCTTCGGTCAGGACGCTCGGCGTATTGGTCACCGTCAGCCCGGCGGCCCAGGCCGCCTCGATGTCGATGTTGTCGACGCCGTTGCCGAACTGGGCGATGAGGCGCACGGCCTTGGGCAGGCGCGCGATGAGCGCGGCGTCGATCCGGTCGGTGATCGAGGAGACGAGCACGTCCTTCTCGGCGAGGCCCTCGACGAGGTCGTCGGCCGTCAGCGGCACGTCGGCCTCGTTGACGTCGGTCTCGAACAGGGTCGCCATGCGCGCCTCGATGGTGGCGGGCAGCCGCCGCGTGACGAGGATGCGCGGGCGCGAGCCGATCATGCCCGTTTCCGGCGCGATACGCGCACGTTGACGAAGGCGGACCGGGAGAGGAGGGGACGGGCCATGGACGCTCGGATGGATGAGGGGCGGTTTTTTGGGCGCAAGCTTAACAGGTCGCGCGGCTCGGTCCAGCTTCTATGCTTTAGCGACCGTTAAGGATAGTGGGCTAGTGATAGGTCAAAAGCACCGCCACGCAAAGTCCATGTCCCTACGCAAAGTCCCGGCGTCCGCCGGTCGCCTGGCGGCCGCGCTCACACGCCTCCTCCTCGTCATGCTGCTTCTGGCCCCGTTCGGGCTCGAGCGCGCTATGGCGCAGGATAATCCGTCCGGCCTGCCGCTGCCGCGCTTCGCCACGACCCGCTCTGACCCGATCAACGTGCGGGTCGGGCCCGGTACGCGCTACGACATTTCCTGGGTCTACGTGAAGGCGGGCGTTCCGGTCGAGATCATCCAGGAGTTCGACACCTGGCGGCGCATCCGCGACGTCGAGGGCGCCGAGGGCTGGGTGCACCAGAACCTGCTTTCGGGCAATCGCGCCGCCTATGTCGCGCCCTGGAACCGGGAGCTGCAGGTGCCGCTCCTGCCCTCGCGCAACGATGCGGGCGCCCCGCGGGCCATCCTCGGCTCGGGCTTTCGCCTCGACGTTTCCGAATGCGACGGCCAGTGGTGCGAGGTCAGCGCCACCCACCGGCCCGAGAGCGGCCGCGCCTCGACCTATCACGGCTTCGTCCACCAGGATCAGCTCTGGGGCGTCTATCGCACGGAAGTGTTCGACTGAACGATTAGCCGGCCAGCAGCGCTTCGGTTTCCGCCCGCTGGTGCGCGATGCGCAGCGCATCCGGCTGCTTGGGGCAGGAGGCGCAGTAGACGCCGGGCGCGATGAGGTAGTCGAGGCAGCATCCCTTGCGCTTGATGATCAGCGCCTCGCGCCCGTCCTTCACGCGCACCGCCTCGAGGTCGCCCTGGCCGGTGAGGTCCATGGCCTTGAGCCACGCCGCGCACCAGCTGCCGATGACGCCCGGATCGAGCTCCGGCCGCTTCCTCTGCAGAAAGGTCATCAGCCCCAGCATGCGCTCGGCCAGCAGCCGCCGCGCCGGCAGGCGCTTCAGTTTCTCGAGCGCGTTGACTTCGGCAAGCAGCTCCTCGGCCAGTCCCTTCAGCTGCACGCCCGCCCGCCCGATCATCTCGCCCTGCGACAGCCCGACGACGGGATCGGCGCCGAGCCGATAGCGGTCGGCATGGATGCCCGCGCAGCGCTGGCTGACGGCGGAGAGGTCCGGGATCACACCGCCGAAATGCACGCCGACGACGGCAAGATATGCCGGCTGCCAGAGGAGGTTGGTGAAGAGCCGCACCGCCCAGAGCGGCGGCCCGGCCTCGGGGTAGGTCCTGGCGAGTTCATCGCGCAGCGCCCCCAGCACGGCGCGGTTGTCGCCGCCGGGATGATACCAGCCGGCAGGCGGTCCGCCGGCCTCGCCGTCGAGAAAGCCCGTGACCTTGCGGCCAAGCGCGATCAGCTCTCCGGCCGTGGCCGGAACCGGGAACGTTCGGTCTGGAGGAGGGTGCGCGTTCAAACGCTTTACATCCGGCTGGCCGCGAACCGGACAAGCTGATAGCCGCGCTCGGGCGGCAAATCAATCATGGCCGCCGCCGGACCCATCGGCCCGGCGGCGGAACGCCGATCAGACCTTCAGCACCTTGAGGCGGAAGAGCAGGGCGCCCAGCACCGCGCCGATGGCCGGCGCGACGATGAAGAGCCACAGCTGGACGAGCGCATTGCCCCCGGTCAGCAGCGCCGGCCCGAAGCTGCGCGCCGGATTGACCGACACGCCCGTCACCTGGATGCCGACGAGATGGATGGCCGCCAGCGTCAGCCCGATGGCCAGGCCCGCAAAGCCGGGCGAGGCGCCCTGGCCCGTTGCCCCGAGGATGACGATGACGAAGATCGCGGTAAAGACGATCTCGAAGATCAGCGCGGCAACGAGCGAGTATTCGCCCAGATACCCCGGACCCCAGCCATTGGCGCCCAGGTTGGCATTGCTGCCCACGATCGCCAGAAGGATCAGCGCGCCGACGAGGGCCCCGGCGAACTGGGCGATCCAGTACTGCACCATTTCCCCCGCGCTCATCCGCCCGTCGAGGAAGACGGCAAGGCTGACCGCCGGATTGACGTGGCAGCCCGAGATCGGGCCGATGCCATAGGCCATGGCGACGATGGCCAGGCCGAATGCCAGCGCGATGCCGACTTGCCCGATATTGTCGCCGCCAAGTACGGCCGCGCCGCACCCGATCAGCACAAGCACCGCCGTGCCGATGAATTCTGCTGCTAGTTTGTTCATGACCCTCAATACCTCCAAGCAAGGCTTCCCAACCTGCCCTGAGAGAATCAGAGACAGGCATGACTTCAAGTATTCGTGGATTTTTTCTTTTGGCGCAAGCGGTTGCGCTGTTTTCGCTCGCCATCGGAAGTTATTGCTGTTTTCGCTCCGCGCCGGAAGATTTGCAGGAGAAGGTTTCGAGTGCGCCGGTGGAGACGTCTGCACCGGTCATGATGTCTAACTAAGTTCGACATGTATATTAAAGTAAATATCCAATTCGTTCGAAAACAAACGGATGAAATAGGTAAAAGTCGTGACGCCGGAATTCATGCTTCCGGAGGGAAATAGAGCGAAGTCTGGCGGTGGCCGAAACTTTGGGGGAAGGGACTCCCTATGCGCTCTGCTGCCAGAAGGGCGGCGTCCGACCAGAACGGGGCCGCCGCCGTCGAATTCGCGATCCTCACGCCGGTTTTCCTGCTGCTGATGTTCGGCATGATGGCGTACGGCATCTATTTCGGGGCCGCCCACTCGGTCCAGCAGATCGCCGCCGACGCCGCCCGCACCTCCATCGCCGGCCTCTCCTCTTCCGAGCGCGAGGCGCTCGTCGAAGCCTTCATCGAGGCGAACGCGTCCGGCTACATGCTCATCGACGGCGATCGCGTCAGTTTCGACGTCGGCGACAACCCGGCCGATCCCAATCAATACCGCGTCACCGTCTCCTACGACGCCTCGGGCCTGCCGATCTGGAACCTCTATCCGCCCCTGCCGCTGCCCGGGGAAACCATCGTCTACACCTCGTCGATCCGCAAGGGCGGCATTTGATGTGGCGGCGGTTGCTGGCCGCGGAAGACGGCAACATGGCGATTCTGTTCGCCGGCGCGCTGGCGCTGGCCTCGGTCGTCGCAGCCTTCGCGGTGGATGCCGGCTCGCTTTATCTCGAGCGACGCCAGTTGCAGTCGGCGGTGGACCTGGCCGCCCTCGAGGCGGCGCGTGATCCGGCCAACGCCCGCGCCGTCGCCCGGCAGGTTCTGGTCGATGCCAGCGTGATCGCAGCCTCGGTGACCGTCGAGCAACTGGCCGATCCCGATAATCCCACCCGCCTCGAGGTCGAAACCGGCCAGTATGCGGCCGATTCCGGCATCGCTCCGCAAAACCGTTTCCAAGCGGGCGCCCCCGCGGTCAATGCCGTGCGCGTCGCCGTCACCAAGCCCGGCCGGCTCTATTTCGCCAACACCTGGAGCCCGATCCCCGTCATGGGCGCCGAGGCCACCGCATCGGTCACGCCGCTCGTCGCCTTCTCCATCGGCTCGCGGCTCGCCAGGCTCGAGGGCGGGCTGGTCAACGGCCTCCTCAACAGTCTCCTCGGCACCACCGTCAAGCTGACCGCCGCCGACTACAACGGGCTCGTCGGCGCCAAGGTCGATGCCTTCGCCTATCTCGACTCACTCGCCTTCGAGCTCGGCGTGACGGTCGGCACCTATGACGACGTGCTGGCGGTCAGCGCCACGCAGAATCAGCTGATCAAGGCCCTGGCGCGGGCGCTTTCCGGCACCGAATCCGCCGCCGCCTCGCTCATCGCCGGCGTCATCGGCAATACCGGGCTCATCCCGGTCAACAAGCTGCTCTCGCTCGGGGACCTGGGCCGGCTCGATATCGGCTCGGGCGGCCAGGACCTCTATGCCGACATCGCTGCCCTCGACCTGTTGATGGCGAGCGCCACCCTCGGCGGCGCCGGCAAGCAGATCGGGCTCAACCTCAATGTCGATCTGGGCAGCATCGCCGGCATCAAGGCTGATCTGGCCGTCGGCGAGCCGCCGCAATTCGCCTCCTGGTACGCCATCGGCCCGACGGGCGTCGTGGCGCGCACCGCCCAGGTGCGCCTGCGCCTGCTGGTTTCTCTGCTCGGCGATGCCGGCGCCATCAGGGGGTCGGTCATCCGTTTGCCGGTTTATGTCGAGGTCGCCCATGCCGAGGCGATCGTCGGCTCGGCAAGTTGTCCGGTCAATGGGGGCAGGGGCTCGGCGACGATCCTCACCCGTCCCGGCGCCGTGCGCCTGATGGTGGGAGAAGTCAGCGACAGCGCGCTGCGCGACTTCAACACCCAGCCGGCGCTGCGCGAGACGCGGCTCGTCGGGCTCCTCCTCGCCGACATCTATGCCAAGGCGTTGATCGAGGTCGCCCAGTCGTCGCCTATTCCATTGTCCTTCTCGAGCCAGGAGATCGCCGGCGAGACGGTCAAGACCGCCACGACCCGCACCATCGTCGGCTCGCTTGTGGGCACGCTCCTGTCCCATCTCACCATACGGATCGACTTGCTCGGCGGCCTTATCCAATTGCCCCTTTCGGTGATCACCCAGCTCCTCGCCGCACTCCTCACGCCCGTCACCCCCGTGCTGGACGGCATCGTCAACCTGCTGCTCGATACCCTCGGGCTCGGCCTCGGCGAAGCGGACGTGCGCGTCTACGGCGTCACCTGCGGCCACCCCGTTCTCGTCGGGTGAACACGCTTCCCTTTTCCCCTCTCCCCTTGTGGGAGAGGGATAGATTTTCCGCGTTCAGCGGAAAATCAGAGTGAGGGGTCCGCGATGCTGCCGCGCTCCCGGCGCCTTGTTGAAAGCATCGCTGACCCCTCATCCGCCCTTCGGGCCCCTTCTGCCATAAGGGGAGAAGGTGAGCAGGTGGCTGCCCCTGGCTCAAAACCCCTTGACACACTGTATTGGTGTGCTACACATATAGCACACTATGCAGGCATTACACATGGACGACTTCCACTCAGGTCAGCCGATTTTCGTTCAGATCCGCCAGCGGCTGATCGAGATGATCCTGGCGGGCGCCGTGGCCGAGGGCGAGGCCCTGCCGTCGGTGCGCCAGATATCGGCCGACCTCTCGGTCAACCCGCTGACCGTCACCAAGGCCTTCGAGGCCCTGGTCGATATCGGCGTGGTCGAGAAGCGCAGAGGCCTGGGAATGTTCGTCAAGGAGGGCGCGCGCGCGCTGTTGATGGCGCACGAGCGCGAGAAGTTCCTGAGCGAGGAGTGGCCGCGCATCGCCGCGCAGATCGCCGCCCTCGAGCTGGACGTCGAAAAGCTGTTGTCGAAGGCCAATGGGCCGGAGAGCAAGGGGTCCGAAAATGAATAACGCCGAAATCATCATCTCCGCCAAGGGCCTGCGAAAGAGCTTTGGCCGCAAGGAGATCCTGCATGGCCTCGATTTCGAGGTGCCTGCCGGACGCATCTATGGTCTCGTCGGCCACAACGGGGCCGGCAAGACGACGACGCTCAACGCGATCCTCGGCCTCACCAACTGCGAGGGCACCATCCGCGTCCTCGGCGAGGATCCTTTCGCGCGGCGCGCCAAGCTGATGGAGAACGTCGCCTTCATCTCGGACGTGGCGAGCCTGCCGCGGTTCATGCGGGTGCGCGAGCTCTTCGCGCTCCTCACCAACATCCATCCGAACTTCTCCCAGGAGAAGGCGCGGTCCTTCCTCGAGGGCACCGACATCCGCATGGACGCCAAGATCAAGCACCTCTCCAAGGGCATGGTCGCCCAGCTGCACCTGGCGGTCGTCATGGCGATCGACGCCAAGCTTCTCGTCCTCGACGAGCCGACGCTCGGCCTCGACATCTCCTACCGCAAGCGTTTCTACCGGCGCCTGCTGGAGGACTACATGACCGAGGAGCGAACGCTCCTCATCACCACCCACCAGGTGGACGAGATCGAGTTCATGCTCTCCGACATCATGTTCATGCGCGATGGCGAGATCATCCTGCACATGCAGATGGAATCGGTGAACGACAAGTTCAGCCAGCTCGTCGTCACCGATCCGGCCAAGGCCAGCGAGGCGCGCGCCCATGAGCCGCTGTTCGAGGAAACCCGCTTCGGCCAGACGGTGATGATCTTCGACGGGGCCGACCGGCGCGAGCTCGAATTCTTCGGGCAGGTGTCGACGCCCAGCATCTCCGATCTCTTCGTGGCCCTGATGCAGCGCCCGACCGCCAATCCGAGTGCCGCCTGATGAAAGCGTTCTTCGCCCTCGTCCATCGCGAGCTTCTCGAGCACCGCGGCGCGTTTCTCATCGCGCCGCTCGCCCTCATCGGCATCCTCTTTTCGATGCTGGTGCTGGCCTATGTCACCGGCCGCTTGAACTTCGAGTTGGCCGGCATGGCGCGCCCGCTGCCGATCCGCGTCTTCGAGATCGGGTTCCTGGGCTTTGCCGTCGCCTGGTGGCTCTATCTGCTCGGCGTCCTCTTCTTCTATTGCGCCGATGGCTTTGCCGCCGACAAGCGCAACAATTCCATGCTGTTCTGGAAGTCGATGCCCCAGTCGGACCTCAAGATCCTGCTGGCCAAGTTCGGCGCTGCCACCACGCTCTTTCCCGGCCTCGTCTATGCGGCCGCGCTCGCCTGCGGGGTGCTGGCCTATGTCCTCACCCTCATCATGGTCTCGGCGACCGGCGGCAATCTCGGCGTGTTCCTGCCGGGCGCGTTCATGGCGTACCTCTCGATCGCCGGGGGCATCCTCGTCGCGCTCGCCGCCTCGATCCTCTGGTTCGCCCCGTTCCTGGCCTGGGTCGGCGCGCTCTCGACCGCCGTCGGGCGCTGGAGCGTGCCGCTCGCCGTCCTCGTGCCGGCGCTCGCCGTCGCCATCGAGAACATGTACGTGCGCGGCCCCTCGCCCGAGGGCGGCTGGATCTGGAGCTATCTCACCTACCGGCTCGATTTCCCCATCGACCGCGAGGGCTATCTCCAGGCCTGGTTCCTCAGCGGCTCCCGGTTCGACGCCTACCGTTTCAGCCTCGATCTCATCGGCCGCATGGATTGGGTGCAGGTGGTCATCGGCCTCGTCTTCGCCTTCGCCGCGATCTTCGTTGCCAGCGAATACCGCCGCCGCACCATCGACAACTAGGCCGCGGGTCTGGGCACCTTCCCCTCTCCCCTCGTGGGAGAGGGTGGATCGGCCGAAAGGCCGGGACGGGTGAGGGGGCTGCGATCTCCCGGCAGGCACCGGACCTCACGCCTGCCGCCGATCGCGCTCCCTCATCCACTGTTTCTTGGGCACCGTACCCGCCACGAGCACGATACGTCCCCCTCCCCCTTGAGGGGAGGGGATAGGGGTGGGGGGAAATAGCGGCGAATCACGGACCAAGGAAGGGCTTCTAAACCTTGACCGGCAGCTCTACCCGGCCTTCTTCCCCGAAGACCTTGAGGTAGCGCGCGATCTCGCGCGCGTCCCCCGTGGCCTTGGCCGGATTGTCCGAGAGCTTGACCGCCGGCCGCCCGTTGGCCTGCGACACCTTGATGACGATGGAGATCGGGTCGAGCCCCGGATTGGGCTCGGGCGCGCATCCCTCGAAGTCATTGGTCAGGTTCGTGCCCCAGCCGAAGGCCATGCGCACCTTGCCGGTGAAGTGCAGGTACGCGTCCTCGATCATGTCGACGTCGAGCCCGTCCGAGAAGATCAGGAGCTTGTCGCGCGGATCGCGGCCCCGCTCCTGCCAGAAGCGGACGATGCGCTCGCCCCCTTCGATGGCCGGCGCGCTGTCGGGCCGGAAGCCCGTCCAGTCCGCCACCCAGTCCGGCGCGTCTCTGAGGAACGCGTCGGTGCCGAAGGCATCGGGCAGGACGATGAGCAGGTTCCCCCCATAGTAGCTGCGCCAGTCCTGCAATACCCGGTAGGGCGCCTCGCGCAGTTCCTCGTCCGAGCGGGCCAGCGCCGCCAGCACCATCGGAAGCTCGTGTGCGTTGGTGCCCAGCGCCTCGAGGTCGGTGTCCATGGCGAGCTTGACGTTGGAGGTGCCGGTGAAGTTCTCGCCGATCCCCTCCTTCAGCGCCTCGACGCACCAGCGCTGCCAGAGGAACGAGTGCCGCCGCCGCGTGCCGAAGTCGGATATCCTCAGGTCCGGCAGGTGCGCCAGCCGCTCGACCTTCTCCCACATCTTGGCCTTGGCGCGCGCATAGAGCACGTCGAGCGTGAACGGCCCGTAGTTCTTCATCGCCGCGCGGCTGCGCAATTCGTTGATGATGGCGAGGGCGGGGATCTCCCACATGGTCGTCTCGACCCATTTGCCGGGGAATTCGAGCACGAACTGCCCGTCGCGCTTCTCGAGCCGGTAGTCGGGCAGCTGGAACGTCTCGAGGAAGCGCAGGAACGCCGGCGAGAAGATGCGCTTGCTTCCATAGAAATTGTTGCCGGCCAGCCAGATCATCTCCTTCTTGGTGAACCGCAGGGTCCTGGCATGATCGAGCTGGGCCCGCAGCTCGTCGATGTCGATCTCCTCGGCTAATTTGACCGAGCGCGTGCGGTTGATCAGCGAGAAGGTCGCCTCGACGTCCGGGTAGAGCCCCCAGATCATCTGCAGCATCAAAAGCTTGTAGAAGTCCGTGTCGAGCAGCGACCGGATGATCGGATCGAGCTTGAAGGTATGGTTGTAGACCCGCCGCGCGATGTCGGTATAGGTGGCCATCGGAGACGCTTCCTTTTGCCGGACCGGACGAGCTTGTTAGCGCGCCGCCGCCCCAATTGCTAGGCGGATGGGAACCGCCGGCAGGCGGAGCGGTTGAACGGCAGGCACCGTTTCCCTTCTCCCCTTGTGGGAGAAGGTGGCGCGCAGCGCCGGATGAGGGGGGGTAGCCATGGCACGCCGGCACGACATCTCGAACATCGACATCCGCCCTTTAACGCCCGACCTCTGGCCAGCCCTCATCGATCTTTTCGGCGAGAAGGGCGCCGCCAATGGCTGCTGGTGCATGTATGCCCGGATCGGCGCCTACTACAAGCGCCGGGCGGCCGCCAACAAGGCCGATTTCGAGGCCGTCGTCCGGCACGGCCCGCCGCCCGGCCTCCTCGCCTTTGCCGGCGCCCTGCCCGTTGGCTGGTGCCAGGTCACCCCGCGCGACGCCGTGCCCTGGCTCGACCGCGTCTGGCGCTTGAAGCGGGTCGATGACCAACCCGTCTGGTCGCTTTCGTGCCTTTATATCCGCATCGGCTACCGCCGCAGCGGCCTTGCCACCCGCCTCATCGGGGCCGCCATCGAAACCGCCCGCGCCGCCGGCGCCCCGGCTCTCGAAGCCTACCCCCTCGACGGCGAGCTCTCGCCCAGCTCCACCAGCACCGGCTACGTGTCGACCTATCGGCGGCTCGGCTTCAGGCAGGTGGCCAGGCGCTCGCCGGAGCGCCCGATCATGCGCTATGCGCTCGTCTGACGCCCGATTGTGTAACGCCTTGATCCGCACTGTCCCCTTGCCGCATCCTGGCGCCCATGAAACGACACGCCCTGCCTTCGCGAGCGATGGTGCTCGCCAGCTCGCTTCTCATCGTCCTCGTGATGCCGTTCGCCGCGCATGCCGATAAGGTCAAGGCCGATCGGTCAGGGCTCTGGCTCGGCTCCTGGCAGGTGCCGGTCGGCGCTGTGACCGGCCTCGAGATGAGCAACGATCACTACGACGGCTATCCGGTCATCGATCTGGCGCTTTCCGATGAAGGCGCCGCGCAGTTTGCCGACCTGACCAGGCGCGGCCTGGGCCGGCCGTTGCCGATCAGCGTCGACGGAGCGGTCATCTCCGCGCCTGTCGTACGCGAGCCGATCACGGGCGGATCCGTGCGGATTTCGGGTTTCGGGAGCCGCAAGGAGGCCGAGGCCATAGCCGCTCGCCTGACGCAAGCGCTGCAATTGCCGATGCGCGCCGATTGACGGCGCCCGCACGAAGATAGCTGACAAGTTGGAGATCGATCCGCCCGCGTCGCTTCGTGGGCTACCTCTTAAGGCTTGCCGAACCGAAGCTGCGATGCAGTGAAGAATGGTGGAGCCAAGCGGGATCGAACCGCTGACCTCCTGCATGCCATGCAGGCGCTCTCCCAGCTGAGCTATGGCCCCATTTCCTTGGGAACGCTTGGGGGAACCACGAGGCTCCCGTCCAAAGCGTGGCGCAACCTAGTGAAGGTTGAACCAAATCGCAAGAGCCAATTTCGGCTCTTTTCGCCGCCCGCCGGCCTGTGGAAAAATCCGGCAAAAAGGGCAGCGCGTGCTTGGCATTAGAGGCCGTTTGGAGCGGATCAAGCCGAGGCGAAAATGGCGGATTTCGAGAACCGGCGCGCAGCGTACTTGCGTACGCGAGCACCGGAAGCGCAGAAATTCGTCATTTGCAGGCCGGCTTCATCCGCTCCGGACGGTCTCTAACGTTCGTCGTCGCTGGGGACGTCGATATCAAAATCCTCGTTCTCGTCGTCCTCGTCCTCGAGGAACACGTCTTCGTCGTCCTCGCCCAGCTCCTCGTCGACTTCGACATCCTCGACGTCGGGGATGTCGTCACCGCCCGATTCCTCGGCGTCGGCATCCTCGAGGGAGATGACCTCGGGCGCGTTGTCCTCGGTTTCCTCTTCCTCGGTCTCGTCCTCTTCCTCGACTGCGCGTGGAGGCGCAGCCTTGGTGAAGACCGCCTGCTCGAAATAGGAGCGCGGATAGGATTTGCCGGTATAGGGCGAAACGATCGGGTCCTGGTTGAGGTCGTAGAACTTCTTGCCGGTATCCGGATCGGTCCGCTTGGTGCCGCGTTCGTCGTTGGACACTCTCTCATCCTCTCGGGGTAGTGGCGCCGGCGCGAAAGGCCGCCGCTCTCGGGCCTGGCCTGCGGGGCGCGGTGTCGTCTTGTGGCCGGCCGCTTCGTCCCGGGGCTTAAGGACGTGGCCGGCGCCGGGGCTCGCCGCCCGGTTTCGGGCAGTCCGGTTAGGGCCAAACATATCGCCTGTCAAACCGAAAATGCACGCCCCGGGTTCCGCCGGATGGCGCGCGCGTTTCCGGTTGAAAGCGCCGGGCTGGTTTCGTCTCCGGTGGCGCCCCTGCCGGCGCTGTGTTAAGCGCAGGCGAGCCCTCTCGCCAAACCGCCCCTTGCCCGCCACCCGATGACCGACGCGACCGCCCAGCTCCGCGCCTTCCGCATCGAGCGCGCCGCCCCGCTCGCCGGGCGCCTCGCCGTTGCCGGCGACCGGCTCGCGGCGCACCTGGCGCTCGCCGCCGCCGCTCTCGCCGAGGGCGTCAGCCGCATCGAGGGGCTGGCCGCAACGCGCGAAACGGCCGCGAGCCTTTCCGTCCTCGAAGCGCTCGGCGTCGGCGTCGCCGGCTCGGGCGTGCTGGCCGATATCCACGGCCTTGGCATGCGCGGCCTTCTCGCGCCCGCCGGCCCCGTCGATCTCGGCGACAGCGACCTGACCGCGGCGCTGGGGCTTGGTCTTGCCGGCATCCTGCCCATGCAAACGCACTGGACGGTGTCCGAGGGCCGGGACATCGACGGCCTCGTCGGGCTGCTGCGCGATGCCGGCGCCGGCATCGACAGGGATGGAGCGGCCCTCGCCATTGCCGGCCCGCGCGTGCCGGCTCCCCTCGAGCATCGCCCCGGGAGCGAGGCGGAAGCGCTGCTCGCCCTTCTCGTGGCGTTCGCAACGCCGGGCGCCAGCTCCCTTCTGCTCGCGCCGGATCGGGCCGAGGCGCTGGCGGGGCCGCTGCGCGCCTTCGGGGCGGAGATTGGCCTTGCCGGGGAGAACGGCGAGACGCGGCTCTCCGTCACGGGCTTGAAGCGCCTCGATGCCTGCCGCTTCGCCGTCGCCGGCGATCCGCAGCACGCCGCCTGGGCGGCGCTCGCCGCGCTCATCGTGCCCAAGTCCGACATCACCATCGAGAACGTGCTGGTCAGCCCCGCCCGCACCGGCCTCATCGACGCCCTGCTCGAGATGGGCGGCAACATCGACTTCGCCAATCAGCGCGAGGAAGCGGGCGAGCATGTCGCCGACCTCAAGGTCCGCTCCGCATTCCTGCGCGGCATCGACGCATCGCAAAGAGACCTCGATGCCGCCGGGCTCGCAGCGCTCGCCATCGCCGGCGCCTACGCCAGGGGCGAGACGCGGCTTCCCCCGTCCGCCGACCTGCAAACCCTCATTGCGCTGCTGCAGGCGATGGGCGTCTCCGTCACCGCCGGCGAGGATGCCATTGTCGTTGCCGGCAGCCGGAACCTGCGCGGCGGTGGCGAGCTTCGGCTGCGCGATGCGAGCCTCGTCCAGCCCCTCGCCATCCTCGCCCTCGCCGCCGACCGGCCGGTGACCCTCATCCTGTCGCAGGACGCAGGCCCCCTGCCGCCGCTGTTCGAGGGACTTGCCCGCCTCGGGGCCCGCTTCGATCCCATCGCGGAGCCAACGCCATGATCATCGCCGTCGACGGGCCCGCCGCCTCGGGCAAGGGGACGCTGGCCGCCGGCCTTGCCAGGCACTATCGTCTGGCCCACCTCGATACGGGCCTGCTCTACCGCGCCGTCGGCCTTGCGGTGCGCGATCATCTCGATGCGCCCGATTTTGAGGCGCGCGCCATTGCCGCCGCCCGCGCGCTCGATGCTGCGCACCTCTCCAACATCGAGGAACTGACCGGCGCCGAGGCCGGGATGTTCGCCTCGCGCGTCGCCGTCATCGAGGGGGTGCGCGTCGCCATGCGCCAGTACCAGCGCGATTTCGCCCGTCAGCCGGGCGGGGCCGTGCTCGACGGGCGCGACATCGGCACGGTCGTGTGCCCGGATGCCGACGTCAAGCTCTTCATCGTCGCCGACAGCAAGGCGCGCATGGAACGGCGCGCCCGCCAGCTCGAATTGAGAGGCGAGGTGGTTGATCGCTATGCTCTCTATCACCAGATAGAAGAACGGGACGCCAGGGACATGGCCAATCCCCATGGCGGCTTCTACAAAGCGCCCGACGCGGTCTTGCTAGACACGACCCAACTGGGTATAGAAGCCGCACTCCAGGCTGCCGTCGCGATCGTCGACAGTGCCATGGCCGAAAAGGCGCAACGCATCTAGCGTTGCAATCCAAGCCTTATCCGCCTGAGCCTTTCGATGGTCACAAGGCCACGGCGCTGGACTTTATCGTATCCGCATTTCGCTCGTGGTCCCGCCGCCGCGCCGGGTCGTTCGCAGATGAACGACGGGGCAGGGCTCCCGGAATGTTTCAACCCCTAACGACCGGCGCTCTGGAGAACTGAATTTGGCACAGCAAACTGTGACGAAAGAAGATTTTGAATCCTTGCTGATGGATTCCTTTGTCGCCAACGAGCCTCTGGAAGGCACCGTTGTCAAAGGCAAGGTCGTCGCCATCGAAAAGGATCTGGCCATCGTCGACGTCGGTCTGAAGACCGAAGGTCGCGTGGCCCTGAAGGAATTCGGCCAGGCCGGCCGTGACGGCACCATCACCGTGGGTTCGGAAGTCGAGGTCTATGTCGACCGCGTCGAGAACGCCATGGGCGAGGCCGTCCTCTCGCGCGAGAAGGCGCGCCGCGAGGAGAGCTGGGTCAAGCTCGAAGAGCTCTACAACAAGAACGAGCGCGTCGAAGGCGTCATCTTCAACCAGGTCAAGGGTGGCTTCACCGTCGACCTCGAAGGTGCCGTGGCCTTCCTGCCGCGTTCGCAGGTCGACATCCGCCCGATCCGCGACATCGGCCCGCTGATGAACGTTCCGCAGCCCTTCCAGATCCTCAAGATGGACAAGCGCCGCGGCAACATCGTCGTCTCGCGCCGCGCCATTCTCGAAGAGTCGCGCGCCGAGCAGCGTTCCGAGATCGTCCAGCAGCTCGAAGAGGGCCAGGTGGTCGACGGCGTGGTCAAGAACATCACCGACTACGGTGCGTTCGTCGACCTCGGCGGCATCGACGGCCTGCTGCACGTCACCGACATCGCCTGGCGCCGTGTCAACCACCCGTCGGAAGTGCTCTCGATCGGCGAGACCATCAAAGTCCAGATCGTGCGCATCAACCATGAGAGCCACCGCATCAGCCTCGGCATGAAGCAGCTCCAGGCCGACCCGTGGGAAGGCATCGAGGCCAAGTACCCGATCGGCGCCAAGTTCACCGGCCGCGTGACCAACATCACCGACTACGGTGCCTTCGTCGAGCTCGAGCCCGGCATCGAAGGCCTGATCCACGTCTCCGAGATGAGCTGGACCAAGAAGAACGTCCACCCCGGCAAGATCGTCTCGACCTCCCAGGAAGTCGACGTGGTCGTGCTCGAGGTCGACAGCGACAAGCGCCGCATCTCGCTGGGCTTGAAGCAGACCCTGCAGAACCCGTGGGAAGCCTTCGCCGAGAAGTATCCGTCCGGTTCCGTTGTCGAGGGCGAGGTCAAGAACAAGACCGAGTTCGGCCTCTTCATCGGTCTCGACGGCGATGTCGACGGCATGGTGCACCTCTCGGACCTCGACTGGCAGAAGCCCGGCGAGCAGGCGCTCGAGGACTACAACCGCGGCGATGTCGTCCAGGCCAAGGTCCTCGACGTCGACGTCGACAAGGAGCGCATCTCGCTCGGCATCAAGCAGCTCGCGGCCGGTGACCTCACCGACTCGGGCGGCGATGGCGTCAAGAAGGGCTCCGTCGTCACCGGCGTCGTGACCGAGGTCAACGACGGCGGCATCGAGGTCAAGATCGAGGGCAGCGAGATGACCGCGTTCATCCGCCGCGCCGATCTTTCCCGCGACCGCAACGACCAGCGTCCCGAGCGCTTCAGCAAGGGCGAGAAGGTCGACGCGCGCGTCACCCAGTACGACCGCAAGACCGGCCGCATCCAGCTCTCCATCAAGGCGCTCGAAATCGCCGAGGAGAAGGAAGCCGTGGCCAACTACGGGTCGTCGGATTCGGGCGCTTCGCTCGGCGACATCCTGGGCGCCGCCCTCAAAGACCGCGAGCAGAAGTAAGCTCGCGGGTCTTCCCACAAGCCTATCCGGCCCGCGCTTTCCCAAAAGCGCGGGCTTTTCTTTGTCCGTTCGTCAGCCAAAGCCATGAACCCCGACACCATCGCCTGGCGCCCGCTCGCCCCCGCCGATCTGCCCGCGCTCGAGACGATCGCCGCCAAGGTCCATCCGGATTTCTTCGAGGAACCGGCGGTCTTCGCCGAGCGCCAGCAGCTCTATCCGGCCGGCACGCGCCTGCTCGAAGCCGGAGGCGCCTCGGCAGGATACGTCCTCAGCCATCCCTGGCGCCTCGGCAGCCTTCCGGCTCTCAACGCGCGTCTCGGCGCCCTGCCCGCTGACGCCGATACCTACTACCTCCACGACCTCGCCCTTCTCCCCCGCGCCCGCGGCACCGGCGCCGCCGGCCGCATCGTCGCCGATCTCGTCGCCCATGCGCGCGAAGCCGGCTTTGCCGCCATGAGCCTCGTCGCCGTCAACGGCAGCCGCAAATTCTGGGAAAAGCACGGCTTTGCGACGCACGACGCTCCGGCCCTGGCGGACAAGCTCGCGAGCTACGAAGCCGACGCGCGATACATGGTGAAGGCGCTTGTGTAACTACAAACTTGTAATTACATTGGTGGTGCGCAATCGGGGGGCGGCGCATGAAGCTCGAGTGGGATCCCGTCAAGGCGGCCGGTAATCTGCGCAAGCATCGCGTCGCCTTCGAGGATGCTGCGCGCGTGTTCCTCGATCCTCTGGCCGTAAGGGAACAGGATCGACACGTCGAGGGTGAGGAGCGCTGGCAGATCATCGGCCTGATCGATGGAATGAAGCTCGTGGTGGTCGCACACACCACAAGGGACCAAGACAATGGCGACGAAATCATCCGCATCATCTCGGCGCGAAAAGCCGAAAAGCACGAACGCAGGCGATACGAAGAAGCCTGATCTGGTGCGCTACGAATTGGACATCCTCAATCCGCCTCCTCTGACCGAGGAGCAGAAGGCGCGGTTGCGCGCGTTGGATGACCTCCCCGACGAGGAGATCGACTTCTCGGACAATCCGCGGCTCGGGGAGGATTTCTGGAAAAATGCCCAGCGCAATCCCTACTACCAGCGCGCCCTCAAGCAGCAGCTCACCATCCGCCTCGATGCCGACGTTCTCGACTGGTTCAAGCGCCACGCCAAGGGCGGCAGGGGTTACCAGACCGACATCAACCGCGTGCTGCGCGACTATGTCGAGGATCAGGAGAAGAAAGCGGGATGACCTTGCGGTAAATCAGCTCCGGGTCGCCCTCGTCGAGCCCTTCGACGATCCCGCTGCGGATGAACCCGACCGCCTCCAGCAATGCCTGCATCGGCGCATTCGACTCATTGGTCGAAGCCCAGAGTCGCGGCGTGTGGCAAAGGTCCTCGAAAATGCACAACGAGCGCCGCTCCGATGCCCATCCGCCGGAACCGGGCGCCCACCATCACCATCTCGATGAAGCCTTCGTGAAAGAAGCTGTAGGTGAGGACGCCGTAACCAGCAGTCTCTCCGCCCGCGAGCACCACATGCGCCTGGCCTGCACCTACCCATGCCGCAATCTCCTCGCTCCGCTTTGGGTCGTGCGGCAGCCAGGTATCGAGAACGCGCAGCGCCGCGATGTCGGCAGGTTCGGCGGGGCGGCAGGTGATGTCCATGCGCTAAAGATTTCTGCGCTCGTCTGCCGTCCGTCAATGCCGCGAAGACCCAGCCACGCCTTGCATTCGCCTCGTCCCGCCATTAATTCCGGCTGACCCACTCCTCGGCCGGAGCTCCGTGATGACCGATGATCCCCGTTTCGACAGCGCTCATACCGCGCTCGCTGCCGACCGATACCGCCGCTCGCGCGGTGTCTGGCGGGGCGTAGCGTTTTTTGCCCTGGCCGTGGCGGTCCTCGTCCTCGTCGGGCGCTTCGCCTTCTTCGAGGGCGCCGGCGGCGCGGCGCGCATCGCCCGCGTCGTCATCGACGGCACCATCACCACCAGCCGCGAGCGGCAGGAAGCGCTGACGGCCCTGGCCGAGGACGATCGCGTCGCGGCCGTCATCGTCTCGATCAATTCGCCGGGCGGCTCGACCGCCGGCGGCGAGGAGCTCTACGAGGCGCTCGCCGTCCTGCGGGCGGAAAAGCCGGTCGTTTCCGTCATCAACGAGCTCGGCGCCTCGGCTGCCTACATGACCGCCATCGGCACCGACCGCATCTTTGCCCGCCGGCTCTCCATCGTCGGCTCCATCGGCGTCCTCTATCAGCACGTCAATGCCGGCAAGCTTCTCGACACCGTCGGCATCGATCTCGACAAGGTGGCCTCCGGCCCCTTGAAGGCCGAGCCCGATTTCGACGAGCCGATCACCGGCGAAGTGCGCGCCTCGATCGCCGCCATGGTCGACGACAGCTTCGCCTGGTTCGTCGATGTCGTGGCCGAGCGCCGCGGCCTGCCGCGCCCGCAGACCCTCGCGCTCTCGGACGGACGGATCGTTTCCGGGCGCGTGGCGCTCGAGAACGGCCTGATCGATGCCATCGGTGGCGAGGCCGAGGCCATCGCCTGGCTCGAGGCCGAGCGCGACGTCGCCGCCGACCTGCCCGTCGTCACCGCCTGGCCGCAGGGGGACCAGGGGTTCGGCTGGCTGACCCGGTTCGTCGGCGAAAAAGCACGTTCCGCCCTCGGCTTGCCCGCGGGGAGCGGCGCTGTGCCGCTTGACGGGCTTGTTTCGCTTTGGCAGGTTGACCTCAGCCGCTAGGGGCTCCGTCGTGGACGGGGCCACCCGGCGCCGGTTCATCAGTCCGTTGAAGGCAACGCTCCAGGGAGGGCTGGGATGATCAAGTCCGAACTCGTCGAGAAGCTCTCCGCCGAGAACCCGCATCTTTTCCAGCGCGATGTCGAGAACATCGTCAACGCCATCCTCGATGAGGTGGGCGACGCCATGGCGCGGGGCGACCGGGTGGAGTTGCGCGGGTTCGGGGCCTTCTCGGTCAAGAACCGGCCGGCGCGCGTCGGGCGCAACCCGCGCACCGGCGAGCAGGTCGACGTCGGCGAGAAATACGTGCCGCAGTTCAAGGCCGGCAAGGAGATACGCGAGCGGCTGAACCGCGCTTAGAGCAACGTGCGAAAAGGTGGGTACCGGCTTTTCGCAAAAATGTTGCGACACTAATGAACTGGAGCCGGCGTTCTGATAGCGTCAGAACGCATAAGGCGCCTGACGCGCGCTAGGCTGGACGCAGCAGGGCACCCGATATGGTCAAGAAAATCGCTGGCTGGTTGGTGCTGGTGCCGCTTTGCGTCGTGCTCGTCGCCTTTGCGCTCGCCAATCGCCAGCTCGTGGCTCTCAATTTCAATCCCCTGATCCCGGCGCCCGCCGATGCGGGGCACGGCGTGCCGCTCTATCTCGTCCTCTATGCGGTGCTGCTCATCGGCGTTATCTTGGGCGGGGCCGCCACCTGGCTCGCCCAGGGCGTCCACCGCCAGCGCGAGCGGCACTGGCGGCGCGAGGCCCAGCAGGCCGCCCGCGAGGTCGAGGCCCTGCGCCGCAAGGAGCGCGATGCCCTCAGCCCTGCCGATCGCGAGATTGATGACCTGCTCGATGTTCGCTGACGTTCGGCCTTCCGGTTCCGTCCCACCCAGCTTTCCCAACGCACCATGCCCAATGCCCTGACCGTCAAGATCTGCGGGATCAAGACCCCGGATATTCTCGAAGCCGCCATCGCGGCCGGCGCCGATATCGTCGGCTTCATGCACTTCCAGCGCTCGCCGCGCCATGTCTCGATCGAGGAGATCGGTTCGCTGATTTCCGAGGCGCGCGGGCGCGTGCAGACCTGCGTGGTGCTCGTCAATCCGGACAATTCCTGCGTTGCCGAGGTCGCCGCCCTCGGGCCCGACTGGCTCCAACTCCATGGCCCCGAAACGCCGCACCGCGTCGAGGCCGTCCGCGCCGAGGCAGGCGTGGAAATCATCAAGGCCCTGCCCATCGGCTCGCCCGAGGACGTGGCGGCGGTCGCCGACTTCCTCGACGTGGCCGACCGGATCCTGCTCGATGGCAAGCCGCCCAAGGGAGCCGACCGGCCCGGCGGGCTGGGCGAAACCTTCGACTGGTCGCTGCTCGAGGCGCTCGACCCGCAGGGCCCCTACATGCTGTCCGGCGGCCTGACGCCCGACAACGTCGCCGCCGCCATCGCCGCCACGAAACTGTCCGCGGTCGACGTATCCTCGGGCGTCGAAACCGCCCCGGGCGTCAAGAACGCCCGCCTCATCGAAGCCTTCATCCGCAACGCCCGCGCGGCGGTTTGAGGGCGGGAGCGGGCGGCAGGGGTGGCGCACCGCCGCCCCCACCCCCACGATGTCACCCCGGCGAAGGCCGGGGCCCATCCTGAGATACCTCGCCAGCCGCTAGATGTGTGAGGAGCAGCGCCGACGCCTCTCCATCCTTTCAGGGCTGGGTCCCGGCCCTCGCCGGATGACAGCTGGTGGAGCGGCGGGATTTGTGCCCGGCCGAGCGCCTCTGCATCGGCTGACGTTCGTCCCTGTATCCGGAAGCGCGCTCACCCGTCATGCGGCCATCGGCACACTGAGATTTGCGATTTCGATGCCGCGAACACAGCCAACCCGCGTGCCGGCTCTCCGCTCGACTCGGCGAATGGCGATAGCTGCCGTTCAACCTGTTCTGGTCAGTGACAGCTCCCGACCCCATTGCGGTCATTGGGATACGGCAATAGTGAAAATCTTATCATAGCCACTCCGGATTCCGCCGGTCCAGCTGTCTTTGACAATCTTCACGCTACGAGACCCCTGAGGAATATCGAGAGCATCAACTGCCAGTCCTGGATAAGCGAATCCCATTGCCGCAATCATAAGCTGTCTGGCCAATTCCACGAACTGAGCCTCAGCAGCTGGTGCCGAAGGAACATCGTTGACGTTCAGCTTCAGCTTCAACGTGGTGACGACAGCTTCAGTGCCTTCGATGTAGTAGGCAATGTTGTTGGGTATGAGGTCGCCACCAATCTCTAGCATCACCGAGCTTGCGAACCATTCCTCATCATAGGAGCGGTGATAGTCACCGGTTGATAAACCTGCCTCGCTGAGGAAATCCTTTGCAAGTCCGGGCGACCAGCCTGAGCTGGTCGCAACCGGTAACTTTTCATACTGCCGTCGTTCCGCCCGCTTTATTTCAGCAATACCGGCCCTAAGGTCGGATTTGTCGGTCGGGCGATGCAGGGCAACGTGTCGTTGCCAGCGCTTCAGCAAGGCGACATTCGGCCCGAAGGCAGCGAAGGATCGCCACTTGGCCGACCGCCGTAACCGGGCGTCTTTAATGGAAAAGGGCAGAGCGCTGAACGTCGTCTCATACGACATGAAAACATACAGGACGAAGATGAACGGCAGGAAGAGTATGGACAGGACGATCGGGACGTAGAGATCGCGCCAGGTCTGTATCGTGGCGTAGGTCCAGAAATCCATCACCGTCATGATCAGGGCATAACCGAAAAAGATCAGCGCCAGGACACCGAGGACATTTGTCAGGATCGCAGCTGTGGACCTGGTTTCAGGCTTGTTTTCACCGACCGCGATCATGCTGGTGAGGAGCGTGACGAAGGGGATCACGACCAACTCGACCGGCAATGGATATGTGTAGAGAGTCACCAGAAACTGGATAAAGGCCATGATCTGGAAGTTTTCGGTGATCCAGTTTCGAAAATAATCCGGCTCGTCCGGGATTTTGTTGCTGTGGAACACCGCCACCAGCGCCACGGAGAAGGTCCAGATGATGGTATTTTTCAACTGATCCCAGTCCCACCAGCAGATCGCATGCAGGAACCAGATCATCAGGCAGACATAGAGGGCAAACAGGGTCAGAACCTGAAGGAGCTTCGGGTGCATGAGCGTCTGCCAAACGCCTCCCAGCGATCTTCGAATGGACGGCATCACAACGATGATCGTTGCTACAATTCCAAGCCAGACGAGGGACGCTAGTTCCCGACTGTTGAGTTCCAAGTCTAGATCCTCGACAACATTGCGGAACTGTCGCGACAGTCATCTCAGTCGCTTGTGAACTCTATGGACTTTAGCGCGCCTTTAGGGCAAGCCGCCGAGCGGCTGCTCATCCGTATGCCACAACAGGGCCGACAGCCGGCCAACGGCTCGCGGGCATGTCGGCTGGAGCGCCGCTCGGCCCAGCCTACGCGCCATTGTCAGATCACGCGCGACTAAGGCTAGGCAGTCCGCTTCCGGCCCTAAGGTTGCCGATCGTCGAATGACTGCCTTGCCCATGGCCGGCGTAACAGCTGCCAACGGGATGGGCGGGCACCCTTCAAGCGAAGGCGTTCGGACCTTCGCTTGGATGACGTTGACGCGTTGGCGCCCACCCCCGCAAAACTCGACTTGAACGGACGCGGATTCTCACGTTTAAGGTGACACCGACCTTTGGGAGCGTGGTCCGTTTGGGCCGGAAAGGACAGATCGGGTGACGACGAGCGGTATCAATTCCCTGCGCCTGGGGCCGGACGAGCATGGCCGCTTCGGGATTTATGGCGGGCGGTTCGTCGCCGAAACGCTGATGCCGCTGATCCTCGATCTGGAGAAGGCCTACCGCGACGCCAGGGTCGACCCGGCCTTCGGAGATGAGATCAGGCACCTCGCCACCCACTATACCGGCCGGCCGAGCCCCCTCTATTTCGCCGAGCGGCTGACCGGGCACCTCGGCGGCGCCAAGGTGTGGCTGAAGCGCGAGGAGCTCAACCACACCGGCTCGCACAAGATCAACAACTGCCTCGGCCAGATCCTTCTGGCCAGGCGCATGGGCAAGACGCGCATCATCGCCGAGACGGGCGCCGGCCAGCATGGGGTCGCCACCGCCACCGTCTGCGCCAAGTTCGATCTGCCCTGCGTCATCTTCATGGGCGCAACCGACGTCGAGCGGCAATGGCCGAACGTTCTGCGCATGAAGATGCTGGGCGCCGAGGTCCGTCCGGTCACCGCCGGCGCCGGCACCCTGAAGGACGCCATGAACGAGGCGCTGCGCGACTGGGTGACCAATGTCGACACGACCTATTATCTCATCGGCACGGCCGCCGGTCCGCATCCCTATCCGGAGATGGTCAGGGACTTCCAGTCGGTCATCGGCACCGAATTGAAGGAGCAGTTCCGCGAGGCCGAGGGCAGGCTCCCCGACGCGGTCGTCGCCTGCGTCGGCGGGGGCTCCAACGCCATCGGCACCTTCCATGCCTTCCTCGATGAGCCCGATGTCGCCCTTTACGGCGCCGAAGCCGGCGGGCACGGCATCGACGTCGACAACGGCCATGCCGCCTCGATGACCGGCGGTCGCCCCGGCGTCCTCCACGGCAACCGCACCTATCTGCTGCAGGACGCGGACGGGCAGATCCTCGAGGGCCATTCGATCTCGGCCGGCCTCGACTATCCCGGCGTCGGCCCCGAGCACGCCTTCCTCCACGACACCAGGCGCGTCACCTACGTGCCGATCACCGACAAGGAAGCGCTCGAAGCCTTCCAGCTCCTGACCCGCATGGAGGGCATCATTCCCGCCCTCGAAAGCGCCCATGGCCTCGCCCAGGTCATGAAGCTCGCCCCCACCATGGGCAAGGACCAGTCGGTGGTCCTCTGCCTTTCGGGCCGCGGCGACAAGGACGTCGAGAGCGTCGGCAGGCACCTCGGCATGGATATGACCTCATGAGCCGCATCACCGCCCGTTTCGCCGCCTGCGCGGCCGAGAACCGTCCCGCCCTCGTCACCTTCGTCATGGCCGGCGATCCCGATCTCGCGACCGCCCAGGCGATCCTCGAGAGCCTGCCCGCGGCCGGCGCCGACGTCATCGAGCTCGGCATGCCGTTTTCCGATCCCATGGCCGATGGCGTCGCCATCCAGATGGCCGGCCAGCGCGCGCTCAAAGCCGGCCAGACCCTGCGCCAAACCCTCCAGATGGTCGAAAGCTTCCGCAAGACGGATGCCGAGACCCCGATCATCCTCATGGGCTACTACAACCCCATCTACATCTTCGGCGTCCCCGACTTCATCGCCGCCGCCAAGGCTACCGGCGTCGACGGGCTCATCATCGTCGACCTGCCCGCCGAGGAGGACGAGGAGCTCTGCATCCCCGCCCTCGAAGCCGGCCTCAACTTCATTCGCCTCACCACCCCGACGACCGACGAGCGCCGCCTGCCGGCCGTTCTCAAGAACACGTCGGGCTTTGTCTACTACGTCTCGATGACCGGCATTACCGGCGCCGCCATCAAGTCGCGCGCCGCCGTCGGCGAGGCGGTCAGGCGCATCAAGGGCCACACGGACCTGCCCGTCGCCGTCGGCTTCGGCATCAAGACCGCCGAAGATGCGCAGGCGTTCGGCAAGGATGCCGACGGCGTCGTCGTCGGCACCATCCTCGTCAACGCCGTCGCCGAGACGCTGGAGGACGGCAAGCCGACCGAGCGCACCGTCGCCGCCGTCCGCGACGTCGTCGCCTCCCTCGCCGCCGGCGCAAGGCGAGCCCGAACCGCCGCCGCCTGAGCCACCTCTCCCTTCGGGGGAGAGGTCGGCGCGCAGCCCCGGGTGAGGGGGCCTCCTGGGAGGCACTGACTTCCTCCCACCACGGATGTCACCCCGGCGAAGGCCGGGGCCCATCCTGAGATGCAACCACAGCCGCAAGGCGTATGAAACGGACAGGCAGCCGCTCTTCCCGCGCCCCCAATGCGGGGATAAACCGTTCACCCTCTTTTGCCTTCCCCGCCACCCCCTGATAATATCCGCCACAATCACGATATAAGGCCCATGGGTCCCCGCATCCTCCTCGGATGCGCGCGGGGCCGCCGGCCATAACAGGAACTGGTCATGAACTGGATCGACAACTTCGTCCGCCCCAAGATCCGCTCGCTGCTCAACAAGCGCGAGACCCCGGAGAACCTCTGGGTGAAGGACCCCGAGTCCGGCGAGATGGTGTTCTACCGCGATCTCGAGGCCAACCAGTGGGTGGTGCCCAATTCCGGTTACCACATGAAGATCAAGGGCGCCGATCGTTTGAAGACCTTCTTCGACGATGGCAGCTATGACACCGTACCGGTGCCCTCCGTTGCCCAGGACCCCCTGAAGTTCCGCGACCAGAAGCGCTATGTCGACCGCTTGAAGGAAGCGCGCACCAAGACCGGCCAGGACGATTCCGTGCTGGTCGCCACCGGCAAGCTCTATGGGCGCGACATGACCGCCGCCGTCCAGGATTTCGATTTCATGGGCGGCTCGCTCGGCATGGCCGCCGGCCAGGGCATCATCACCGCCCTCGAGACCGCGGTCGCCCGCAAGACGCCCCTGGCGCTCTTTGCCGCCTCGGGCGGCGCGCGCATGCAGGAGGGCATCCTTTCCCTCATGCAGCTGCCGCGCACCACCGTCGCGGTGTTGCGCCTGCGCGAAGCGGGCCTGCCCTTCATCGTCGTCCTCACCAACCCGACGACCGGCGGCGTCACCGCCTCCTATGCGATGCTGGGCGACGTCCACATCGCCGAGCCGGGGGCGCTGATCTGCTTTGCCGGTCCGCGCGTCATCGAGCAGACCATCCGCGAAAAGCTCCCCAAGGGCTTCCAGCGCTCCGAATATCTCTACGAGCACGGCATGGTCGACATGGTCGTCCACCGCCACAACCTGCGCTCGACCATCGGCTCGCTCGTCGGCATGCTGACCAAGGCCGATCCCATCGAGGAGCTGACCTCGACCGCCCCCTCCACCCGCCTCGTTCCCCGCGAGCCGGAAGCCGAGAGCGTCGCGGGCGAGGACGACCTCACGCCCCCGCAGGCGGCCCACGCCGAATAGCAGCGCGACCCCAGGCGAATCGCCCCGCCTTGATGATATGAGACCGGATCGCCAAATCCGGAGCCGCCCGCCTTGTCCCGCACCGACGCGATATTGAAGCGCCTGCTGGCGCTGCACCCAAAGCTCATCGACCTGAGCCTCACGCGCATGGAGTATCTGCTCGACGCGCTCGGCCGCCCGCAGGACCGGCTGCCCCCGGTCATCCATGTCGCCGGCACCAACGGCAAGGGCTCGACGGTCGCGTATCTGCGCGCCTTTCTCGAAGCGGCCGGCAAGCGCGTCCACGTCTACACCTCCCCCCACCTCGTCCACTTCAACGAGCGCATCCGGCTTGCCGGCGCGCTCGTCGACAACCGCGCGCTCAACGCCGCGCTCGAGCATTGCGAGACGGTCAACGCCGGCGCGCCCATCACCTATTTCGAGATCACCACCGCCGCCGCCTTCCACCTCTTTGCGCAAACGCCTGCCGACTACCTGCTGCTCGAAGTCGGCCTCGGCGGCCGGTTCGATGCCACCAACGTCGTCGACAGGCCCTTCGGTACGGTGATCACCCCGGTCTCCATCGACCACGTCGAATACCTCGGTTCCGACATCGCCGGCATCGCGCGCGAGAAGGCCGGCATCCTCAAGAAAGGCGCGCCCGCCGTCGTCGCCCGCCAGACCGATGCGGGCCTCGCCGCCATCGAGGCCGAGGCGGGAAAGCTCGGCGTGACGTCGTTCGTCGCCGGCCGGGATTTCGATTGCTACGCGACCGACGGGCGCATGGCCTACCAGGACGAGGACGGCCTCCTCGATCTGCCGCTGCCGGCTCTCGCCGGCCCCCACCAGATCGGCAATGCGGGCGTCGCCATCGCCGCGGCCCGCCATTTCGGCTTGGCCCTGGGCGCTGACGACATCGCCAGGGGTCTGCGCAGCGTCGACTGGCCGGCCCGCCTCGCCCCGATCCGGGGGCGCCTGCGCGACCTCGTCTCGCCCGATCAGGAGCTCTGGCTCGACGGCGGCCACAACGAGGCGGGGGGCAGGGTCCTCGCCGAGGCCCTGCGCGAGATGCAGCGGCGCAATCCGCGCCCGCTCGTCCTCATCATGGGCACCTTCGCCAACAAGGATGCACAAGGGTACCTCGAGCACTTCGCGGGCATGCCGCAGGCCCTGTTCACCGTGCCGATCCCCGGCGACCGCGCCGCCTGGAAACCCGCGACCCTCGCCGCCCTCGCCAGACGCCTCGGCTTCGCCGCCCACGCCAGGCGCGGCATCCCCTCGGCCCTCGCGGCCGCGGCAAAGGTTCCGGGCGCCCGCATCGTCATCTGCGGCGCACTGCACCTTGCCGGCTCGGTCCTCGACCTCGACGGCTCGCCGCCAAGGTAAGGGGCAATCCGCCACCACCCCCACGATGTCACCCCGGCGAAGGCCGGGGCCCATCCTGAGATATCGCCACGGCCGCAAGATGTATGAACGCGGCACCATCTTACGCGCAAGCACCACCTGGCGGCCGTTGCGACAACCCAGGATGGGCCCCGGCTTTCGCCGGGATGACGCGGTGGCAAGGGCGCCCCGCACAAAACAAAACGTATCGGCGCTCGCAGAGGTGGGGCAATCTGCACACAAAGTGGCGAGCTTTTCGCCTCCCTCCCCCTTGTGGGGAGGGACCGAGGGTGGGGGTGGTCGTGTAAGTAACCGACGACCCCACCCCCACAATTGTCACCCCGGCGCAGGCCGGGGCCCATCCTGAGATATCGTACGCGCCGCAAGGTGTGTGAACGCGGCACCATCCTGCCCCACAGCACCACCTGGCGGCTGTCGCCACAACCCAGGATGGATCCCGGCCTGCGCCGGGATGACAACGGTGGAGAGAGCCGCCCCTTGCACAAAACAAAAACGCCGTCGGCAAAACCGACGGCGTTTGAAAATTCGCTTGGTGAAGACCCTCAGGCCGCGTGGCTCTCCAGCCACTTGGTCAGGCCCGCCTTCGGGGTGCCGGCGCCGATCTTCATGTCGGCAGCCTCGCCCCCCTTGAAGAGGATCATGGTCGGGATCGAGCGCACGCCGTACTTGACGGTGGTCGACGGGTTCTCGTCGACGTTGAGCTTGACGATCTTGACCTTGCCGGCCAGCTCCTCGGACAGTTCATCGAGAACCGGTGCGATCGCCCGGCACGGCCCGCACCACTCGGCCCAGAAATCCACCAGGACCGGCTCCTTGGAGTTCAGGACTTCCTCGCCGAAATTGGCGTCGGAAACATGTGTGGTCATCAGATTTGCCTTCTTGGTTAAAAGCGGTGGTCTGTTTGGTCCAAAAGCTGGGGAGTGTCCAGCCCCGGTTCAACGGGTCGTCACCCCAAGGTGAAGTCGGTGGTCCGCGCAGCCAACAGGTCGCGCGGCAGATTCATCAACGATTCCATGGACGTCCAGAGAATGGCCGCCTCGACCGTCCGATCCGGGAAAAGCTGACCTGCAACCAACGCATAAAGTCCGAGCTGGGTTAGATAGGTCTGCGGCACGCTTTCCGGAGCCCCCGGGCGAGTCGCGTCGGACTTGTAGTCGACCACCAAAACCCGCCTCTCGTCAACAACCAGCCGGTCGATGCGCCCGGCGAGGCGAACGGGTTTTCCGCCGCGCCGCGCATCGAGGAGAAACGGCACCTCCGCCCGGCTCTCGGGCCGGAACAGATGGGCGAGTTCGGGCCGCGAAAGGATCGAAATTGCTCTTTGCGCCAGCCCCGGCGCTGCGTCCGGGTGCTCGGGCAGCAGCATCGCCGCCGCCTTCTCGGCGACCGTGAGCCATTGCGCCGCCGGCACGCGCGGCAGGTGCTGCAGCAGCGCATGCAGCGCAATGCCGGTGCGCCGCGCCTCCTCGGCGTCGCGCAGGCTTTCGGCAGCCGTGTCGAGGACGGGCAGGGCGTGCCGTGCCTCATAGGCGCTCGACGGGCGCACCACCGGGCGTTCGCTGGGCTCAGGCAGGGACGCGAGGATGACCGGGGCGGGGCGCGCGCCCGCCGCGCCCTCCGGCAGGCCGGCAAGCCCCGGCTCCGGCGCGGCGGCCGGATAGACGAGCGCGATCTCGTTGCCGTCGGCGTCCGCCTCGGCATGCGCGTGCGGGCGCAGCGCCGTTTCCATGGCCTCGTACCAGGTGCCCTTGAGCTGGGTCGCCGCTTCCGTGCCGGGGGTCAGCGATCCCGTGACGTAAAGAGCTTCCTCGGCCCGGGTCATGGCGACGTAGAGCCGGCGCCAGTATTCCTGCCCGAGCGTTTTCTCGCTCTCCTCGCGCAGTTTCAGCGTCGCCTCGACATGGTCGTCCCTGGCCGAGGCGTGGACGAGGAGCGGCCCCGGCGCTTGCGTGACGACCAGCACCGGCTTTGCCGTCTGGCGCCCGTTGGGCTTGGTTGCGGCGTCCGCCAGGATGACGATCGGCGCTTCCAGCCCCTTGGCCCCGTGCACGGTCATCACCCGCACGCCCCCGCCCCGTTCGGCCAGGTCCCGCTTGATCGAGACCTCCTGCCGGCGCATGGCGGCGACGAACCCGGTGAGCGAAGGCTGCGCGTCCTGTTCGTGCTTCAAGGCCAGCTCGAGGAATTCAGCCAGCACGTCGTCGACCTCGCCGCCGAGCCGCGCGTGGAAGCGCCGGAGCCCGCCCCAGGCATAGAGCACCTCGGCAAAGAATGCATAGGGCCGGCCGAAGTCGAGGCGGCTGCGCCAGGCCGCCAGCGCCGTGTAGGCCGCCTCGCCGCTGGGCACGCGGGTATGCGCCAGCGCCTGCCACAGGCTTTCGCGTCCCCGGTCCGCCGCTATGGCGAAAAGATCGTCCTCGCACACGTCGAACAGCGGCGAGCGCAGCACCGCAGCCAGTTGCAGGTCCTCGCCGGTATTGGCGAGGACGTCGGCGAGCGCCAGCAGGTCCTTGACGACGATGTGCCCGGTCACCAGCAGCCGGTCGGCCCCCGGCGTCGGCAGGCCGGCCGCGATCAGCGCCCGGATGATCTCGTGGAACAGCGCCGAGCGCGATTGCACCAGCACCATCACGTCGTCGGCGCTCATCGCGCGCCCGTTGGCGAGCCGGCGGCCGGCGTCGAGCCAGCCGCGGATTTCGCGCGCGATCCGCGTCGCCACCTGCCTTGGGGCAGTCTGCTCCACCGTCTCCAGGGGCTTCAGCGGCCATTCGCCCGTCGGCGTCACCGGCTTTGCCTGCTGCACGGGAGGCCACAGCGTCACTCGTCCGCCGACCTCGGTGCGGGCGGTATCGTGGTGCACCTTCTGCTCGGCAAGGAGCGCGGCCTGGATGTCTTGGCGCGCGCAGACGAGGTCGACCGCCTCGAGGATCGGCCGGAGCGTGCGGAAGCTCGTATAGAGCCGGATGTCCTCGAAGGGCTTGTCCGCGGCCCTGGCCCGCCGCCCGTAGTCGCGCCCCGCCTCGATGAAGAGGCGCGGTTCGGCCCCCTGGAAGGAGTAGATCGACTGCTTGGGGTCGCCGACCGAAAAGAGCGTGCGCGGCCGCGTCACCTGCCCCTCGCCGGTGAAGAACTCGCCGGTCAGCGCCGCCACCACCCGCCACTGCTCGGGGTTGGTGTCCTGGCTCTCGTCGACCAGGATGTGGTGGATGCCGGCGTCGAGCTTGTACTGCACCCAGAGCTGGTAGCGGCTGTCGGCGAGGAGGCTGGCGAGCTTTTCGATGAGGTCGTCGAAGTCGAGCACCGCGCGCCGCCGCTTGCCGGCCTCGTAGCGCGCAACGATCGCCGCCAGCACGTCGAGGAGCGCGTCGGACCGCTCGACCAGCACGGCGGTCTTGTGCTCGTTGCGAAGAACCGCGAGGCGCTGCGCCTCCTGCTCCACCAGCGTGGCGAGGCCCGCATCGGCCTTGGCCAGCCTCTGCGTCAGATCGGCGCGCATGCCGTTCTTCTGGGTAAAGAAGATGTCGAGCCAGCCGTCCACCGAGACGTCGGCAAGCTGGACGGCGGCCAGCCGCGCGGAAAATCCCGCCTTGCCCGGCGGTGAGGCGGCAACTATGGCCGCCTTCTCCCCCGGCCCGATCGTCCGCCCGGCAAGAATGTCGTCCTCGATTGCAGCAACGCTCCGCCCGGAATGCCCGGTCAGACGCCTGAGGTTCGCCTTGGCTCTCGTCACGTCGGCCAGCACGACCTTGAGCCTGCGCCCCTCAGCCAGCGCAAAATCGATGGCTTCTCCAATGGAAAAATCGCTGAGGAGCCCAAAGAGCGTCTCCACCGCCCCGGCGCTCACCCCCCTCCCCCTTGAGGGGAGGGGTTGGGGGTGGGGGGAAGCCTCCTCGTCCACCGTGTCATCCTCGGGGCCCGTTCCCCCTCTCCCCTCGTGGGAGAGGGACAGATTTTCCGCGTCCAGCGGAAAATCAGGGTGAGGGGGTTGCGATGCCGCAGCGAACGCAGGTGCTGGCGTCGGCATCGCTGACCCCTCATCCGCCCTTCGGGCACCTTCTCCCACAAGGGGAGAAGGGAACGCCGAGCCCGTCGCCCCCCTCCCCCCTGAGGGGAGGGGTTGGGGGTGGGGGTCGTTCGGTGGGTCAACTGAGTCACCCCCACCCTCGTTCCCTCCCCTCAAGGGGGAGGGAGGCGAAGGAGCCGACGCGTCCGTGTTCCCCCGCAATCCCCCCGCCAGCACGGCTTCGCGCGCCTCGGCGATCATGGCCGCCCGCTCCACGTCCTCGACCACCTTGAACCCGAACGGCACGCCGGCCTCCAGCGGAAACCGGTGCAGCACGCTCTCGCAGAAGGCGTGGATGGTGACGATCTTGAGGCCCCCCGGCGTTTCCAGCGCCCGCGCGAAAAGGGTGCGCGCCCGCGCCCGCAACGCCGGCGTCGGCGTCTGCCCCAGTTCCTTCAACCGCTCGTCCAGCCACTCATCCGAAGCAATCGCCCAGTCGCCCAGACGCGCCGAGACGCGGTTGCGCATCTCGGCCGCCGCCGCCTTGGTATAGGTGAGGCAGAGGATCGCCTCGGGCGCGACGTCCGCCAGCAGCAGCCGCAACACGCGCTGTGTCAGCACATGCGTCTTGCCCGATCCGGCATTGGCTTCCACCCATGCCGAGGCGTCCGGATGCGCGGCGCGCATCTGGCTCGCGACCGTATCGGCGGGGATGACGAAATCGCGCTCGCTCACAGCGGATCCTCCCCTTCGGCCAGGCTCCATTCGGCCACCCGCGCCAGATGATCGTAGGTGCCCTCGTAGCGCTGGTTCTCGACCGGCTTGATCCGCGCCGTCATCGCCGTTTGGCTATAGAGGAACGCATCCACATGCCGGCTCATGCGCCGCACCGCCTCGTCCGCCGCTTCGGTCAGCGTCCAGCCCTTGTCGAGGGCGAACGGCGTGAGCGCGAACGCCTCGGGGCCGAAGCTGATCTTGATGTAGGTCAAGGCGCTCGCCCGAGCCGGAGCGACGCCCTCCATTGCCCCCGCCGCCCCCATCGCCGCTTCCAGCAGCAGTTGCGGCGCATCGAACGCGCGCATGTCGCCGGGCGACGGGATGCCGCCGGTTTTGAAGTCGAGGATTTCGAGCGTCCCGTCGCGCATCAGGTCGACGCGGTCGGCCCGGCCGGTGAGGATAAAGGGCTCGGCCTTCGCCAGCGTCCAGCGTCCGCGGATTTCCGCATGGCGCTTGTCTACCCGATCCTCGCGCGCCCGCTCGAACGCGAGGAACAGCCGCGCCGCATGCGAGAAGCGCCGCAGCCAGATGTCGCGCCGGTCGGCGATGGCGTCGAGACCGGAAAAGGTCTCACCCGCCATTTGCTCCAGCACCGCCAGCGCATTCGGCGCGGTCGGGTCGTGCCCCTCCTGGATGAAATCGCCGAGGATCTTGTGGATGAGCGTGCCGCGCTCGCGCACCGTCGGGTCCGCCCCGAGCCGGTCGATCTCGGCCAGTTTCAGCACGCGCCTAGCGTAGACGTCGTAGGGCGAGCGCATCAACGTTTCGATCTCGGTGACCGAGAGTTCGCGCGGCCGCGCTTCGACCGGCGGGTTGGGCGCGGGAATGCGGGCAGGCGTTGCCGGCCCCGTCGCATCGAGCCGGCGCGCGAGGTCGAGCCAATGGCCGCCGCGCGCCCGCAGCATCGCCGCACAGTCCTTGCCGACGAACGCCTCCAGCCGCTGCACCAGCCGCGAGGCGACGGCCGGGCTTCCCCCCAGCCGCTCGGAGAAGGCGAGGATGGCGTTGCGGTTGCCGAGCGCCATCTGGAAGTCGTGGGCGGCAAGGCCCGTGCGCCGTTCCGGCGGTTCGAGCCCCGCGGCGAGCCGCATGCCGCGGCTGAGCCACGGGCCCGGATCGGCGGGCTCGGGCCACTTATCCTCGTTGAGGCTCGCCAGGATTATGATGTCCGGGCTCTGCAGCCGCGCCTCGAGCTGGCCCCATATGGCGATGTCCTGGCGGCGCGGTGTGACGTTGCGCACCTCGATGCCCTGCATCAGGGCGAACAGCACCCGGTCGAGGGTGCGCGGCGGGAAGGCGATGCCCTCGCCCGCATGCCGCGCGAGCTCCGCGCCCCATTGGCGCAGCTCCATTGCCCCCGGCAAATCCCCCGCTCCCCCCGCGGCCGTCTCGAAAGCGGCTAGGAGGGCCTGCGCGAATGTGCCCGCGTTCGACGCCGGTTCGCGTAAAATGTTGCAAACTCCGGCGCACATTTTACTCACGTTTGAAAGGAGGTCGCCCGCTTCCGCCTTCTCCTCCTCGCCGAGCCGCGTTGCCTCCGCGACCAGCGCCAGCAGCCCCTCGATTCCCGGCCGCGGCCGCTTGCCGCGTAAGACGAAAAGGTCGATCCGCTCGGCGATCCGCGCGACATCCGCCCGCTCGCGTCCGAGCCGCACCGCCGGATTCCTCAACAACGCCATGAGGTTGACCGGCGCGAACCCGCTCTCGGCCAGCGCCAGGATCTGCCGCGCCAGCCGCCCCGCCGGCGCATGGAACAGCGGCTCGCCCGCCGCATCGTCCACCTCCACCCCGAAGCGCTTGAGCTCCGCCGCGATCCGCCGCGCCAGGTTCTGGTCCGGCGTCACGATGCCGACCGTCCTGCGCTCGGCAAGCGCCTCGCGCGCCGCCAGCGCGATCGCCCGCGCCTCCTCGTCTTCGGTGCGCGCGGCAAGGATCGCAAGTCCCTCCGTCGCTTCGGCAAGTGCCTGTGGATCAAGCCGTTTTTCCGCCCAGAGCGCCGTCGCGTCCGTCAGCGCCAGCGCCCGCCGCACCATGGCCGTGCGCGGCGTTTCCGCTTCTGCCGCGAGCTCCACCGCGTCCCCGCCACCGGCCTTCAGCCGCCGCAGGAGCTTCACCAACCCATACTGCGGATGCCCATGCGGATTGCCCCGCTCGTCCAGGAGATCGGCACGCTCGCGCTCGGACAAGCCGGTGTCGAACCCCGGCAGCACCAGCGCCCCGCGCGGCAGCGCCGCGATGGCCGCGAGCAGCGCCGCCGTCGCGGGGATCGAGCCCGTCGAACCGGCCGCGATCACCGGCTTGTCGCCAAAGATCAGCGGCGCCGTCTGCGCCTGCCGCGCCAGCCGCTCGTTGCGTAGCGCGTAGGAATCCGCCTTGCCGCGCTCGGAAAGTTCCGCTGGCCAGAACTCCAGTGCGATCTTCAAAAACGCCAGCGTTTGCTGCCAGTTGGCCGCCAGTTCCTCCGGCACGATGCGCTCGAGATCGCGGGGGCTGCGCCCTTCGGCCGCCAGGTCGTCGACGAGGTCGCCGAGCGATTCGGCCAGCGCCAGGATCTCCGCCGGCCCCGGCGCCTCGGGGAACGCTTCGCGTCCCGCTTGCGAGCCCGCCCAGGCCGCGATCAGCCGCGACAGCACCAGCCGTCGCTCGAGCCGCGTCACCGCCGGCGGCAGGGCAGGGGCGTCGTAGGGTGGCAGGAACGGCTCCTCGTCCGCCGTCTCGCCGCCGAAGGTGCGGATGTCGGGGAGCAGCGCATGTCCCCTGCGCGCGAAGGCATCGGCCAGCGCCAGCCGGGCGCGCCGCGTCGGCAGGATGATGGTCACGTCCGTCAGCCAGAACGGCCCGTGTCGCGGCCAGTCGCCAAGGAGCGCGCCGTCGAGCACCTTCTCGGCCAGCACGTCGAGGAACGAGGCATGCGGGGCGATGCTGTAGAGCCGCCGGCTCATTCGAACGCCGCCTCGGCCGCCGCCAGCGCCTCCGGGTCGCCGACATGGAACCACGGCGCATCGAGCGGCGCCCCGGCGAGCCTGCCCTCGGCCAGCGCCGTTTCGATGAGCGGATAGAACGAGAACGCCCCCTCGGGCGCATCGTCGAATACCCGCCGCTCGACCACCGCGACGCCCGTGTAGATCACCGGCAGCCCGCTGTCATGGGTGATCCGTCCATCCGGCCCGAGGCAGAAATCGTGGCTGCGCGAAAACCCGCGCGCACGGATCGGATGGACGCAGAGCAGGCTGATGTCGGCCTCGAGCTCCCGGTGCCGCGCCAGCAGCCGGGCGAGGGGCCTGTCCGCCCCCGCCGGCCAGAAGGCGTCGGTGTTCATGACGAGCACTGGGTCGCCTGCCAGATGCGAGAGCGCATTGCGCACGCCACCGCCGGTGCCGAGCAGCTCGGGCTCGACGAGGATGGAAAAATCCGCATGTCCGGCGAAATGCGCCATCACCTGGTCGGCCAGATGATGGGCGTTGACGGCAAACCGCGTCGCCCCTTCCGCCCGCGCATTGGCGATGGCCCGGTCGATGAGCGCCATGCCCGCCACTTCGATCAGGGGCTTGGGCCGGCTCTGCGTCAAGGGCTGCATCCGCCGGCCGAGCCCGGCCGCCAGCAGCATCACGTCGGGGAATCGCGCGCCATCGCTCATGGCGCGATATGAACGGCTCCCCGCGCCCCTGTCCAGACCGGCCGGGCGCTCGTTCAGGCGGCCTTGACGATCTCGACCAGTTCCACGTCGAACACCAGATCCCTGCCGGCCAGCGGATGGTTGGCGTCGAGCTCGACCGTGCTCGCATCGAACCCGATGACGACCAGCGGCACGATGGTGCCGTCGCGCGTGCGCGCCTGCAACTGGGCGCCGACGGCCAGCTCGACCTCGGAAGGGATGCTGGCGCGTTCGACCGTCTGCACCGCCTCGGGCCGATGCGGCCCATAGGCGGCGTCCGAGGGTATGGTCACCGTGCTGCGGTCACCTTCCTCCATGCCTTGCAGATGCTCGTCGAGCCCGCGGATCACCTGGCCGGTGCCGAGCGTGAATTCCAGCGGCTCGCGCCCGCTCGAGGAATCGAATTCGGTGCCGTCCGCCAGTCGGCCGGTGTAGTGGATGCGCACGATGTCGCCTGTCTTGGCCTGTGTCATGTCGTCGTCCTTTCGGGATGGGGAGGGGAGGAACCGATGCCCGCTCCTCCCGGTTAAACTTTCCGCGCCCGGTTGCGTTCCCGTTCCGGTTGACCTGGGCGCCCGCCCGCGCCGCCTTCACATGGCACGATTCGCCCGATAACGATTGGGGCGTTGCCCGATCAGCCGAGATGCTCATGCCCGACAAGATCGCCGCCCGCGCCGGAGTCCTCCTCCTTCTGCTTCTTGCAGGTTTTCTCGTTCAGCCGCCCCCGGCGGCCATGGCCCAGGAAAGCGAAGCGGCAACCGGGACGCCGCCGCTGCAGACGCTGCTCGACGTGCTCAAGGACGATACGGCGCGCCAGACCCTCATCGACGAGCTCGAGGCGCAGGTGGCCGCCGAGACCCCCGCCGAGCCGGAGGCGGATGCGGCAGGCGGCGATGCCGGCGGCGTTGCGACCGAGCCCATGAGCCTCGGCGGCCGTATCGGCGAGGTCAGCCAGTCCATCGCCGAGGCGGGCGCCGAATCGGTCGAGGGCCTCTGGCGGCAGATCCTGGCCGCGCCTGCCCTCTTCGGCGCTCTCGGGCGGGCAAACTACGGCGCCCTGACCGGGGTGCTGGTCGAACTGGGTATCCTGGCCGCGGTCTGCTACGGCATCTATTTTGCCGGCCGGCTGCTCACCGCCCGCTTCCGGCGTAACGCGCAGGCGAGCGCCGCGCGCACCTCCTGGCTGGCGCGGGTGTTGACGACGGTCCTGCTGCTCGTCGCCAATCTGGTGCTGGTCGTCTTCGCCTGGGGCGTCGGCTATGTCGCCGCCGTCGCCGTGCTCGGCACCACGGGGCGCATCCCGTTCCATCAGACGCTGTTCCTCAACGCGTTCCTCGTCATCGAGGTCTTCCAGACGCTGGTGCGCGCCGTCCTCGCGCCCTCACGCCCGAACCTGCGTCTCCTGCCCATGGACGACGCCATGGCGCAGATGCTGACCGGATGGATGCGTATCGCGGCAACCCTCCTCGCCTTCGGCCAGCTCCTGCTGGTGCCGGTCTTCAATCGCAACGTCTCGATCGCCGCCGGCCAGGCCGTCTCGGTCATTACCTACGTCGTCGTGCTGGCGCTCGTCGTCAACCTGGTGCTGCGTCTGCGCGAGCCCGTCGCCGCGCGCCTCGAATCCCTGTCGGCCAGGAGCCAGGCGGCAGGCTGGCGGTTTCTCGCCCAGTATTGGCACGTGCCGGTCCTCATCTACCTGCTGGTGCTTTTCGTCGTCGTGCTGCTCTGGCCGGGCGCGGTGCTCGTCTCGATGCTGGCCGCGACCGGCAAGGTGCTGATCGCGGTCGTCCTCGGCATGATCGTCGCCGGCATCATCAGCCGCATGATCCTGGCCGGCGTGCGCCTGCCCAGCAACGTCTCGACACGCATGCCCCTGCTCGAAAGCCGCCTCAACGCCTTCGTTCCGCGCGTGCTGACGGCGCTGCGCCTGCTGGTCGTCGCCATCGTCGCAGCCATCACGCTCGATGCCATCGGGCTCTTCAGCGTCAGCGCGTGGCTGGAATCCGAGCTCGGCGCGCGTGTCGCCCAGGGCGTCATCACGCTGGCGATCGTGGTTCTCCTCGCCTTCGCCGCCTGGCTGGTGCTGACCTCATGGGTCGACTACCAGCTGCAGGGCACCGCCTCGGGGCGCGGCAAGGCGCGCGAGCGCACCTTGCTGGTCCTCTTCCGCAACGCCGCCACCATCGTCATCGTGGTGTTCGCGGTCATGTTCGGGCTCGCCCAGATCGGGCTCGACATCGCCCCGCTCCTTGCCTCGGCCGGCGTCATCGGCCTTGCCATCGGCTTTGGCGCCCAGCGCCTGGTTCAGGACATCATCACCGGCATTTTCATCCAGCTTGAAGGCGCCATCGACGTCGGCGACGTGGTCTCGATCGGCAACATCTCGGGCTCGGTCGAGCGCCTGACCATCCGTTCGGCGGGCCTGCGCGATTCCAACGGCGTCTACCACGTCGTGCCGTTCTCTTCGGTCACCATCGTTTCCAACTTCATGCGCGGCTTCGCCTACGCGGTCATCGACATGACCGTACCCGCCAGCGAGGACCTGGAGCTCGTGCACGAGGCGATGGCCGAAGCGCACAGGCGCCTGCTCGCCGACCCCGACATCGCGCCCGACGTGGTCGACAAGATGCTCGATTTCATGGGCATAGAGAAGTTCGACGGCGCCAACATGATCGTGCGGGCGCGCATCAAGACGCTGCCCGGCCGGCAATGGTCGGTGTCGCGGGCCTTCAACGGCCTCGTCAAGACGGTGTTCGAGGAGCGCTACATCGGCAAGGACAAGCCCGAGCCCGTCCTGCCCCCGGCCGGCGAGGCGGCAGGCGATGCCGAGGACGCCATCGCCGAGGAAGCCGCACGCGAACGTGAAGCCAAGAGGCGCGCCCGCCCGCGCAAGCGCCGCGCTCCGGAAGTGCCCGATACCGGCGGCGGCGACTGACCGCCGGGCGCAAGCCGGCCATGTGCGCGCATGGCTTGTCATGGGGCGCGAACGCGCCTATGTCACGACATGATCACCCCGGAACTCGAAATCTCCCTGAAGCCCTTCAAAGCTGTCGTCTTCGATATGGACGGCACCATTCTCGATACCGAATCGGTCTTTCGCACCATCGTCTTCGAGGTCTGCGACGAGCTCGGCTTCGCTATGACCGACGATGTGCATCTCTCCATGGTCGGCTCCAGCCACGAGCGGACCAACCAGCTTCTGGTCGAGGCCTATGGGGTGAGCTTTCCCTACGCCCTTTTCGACGAGAAGTGCCGCGTCAGCATGCACGCCCGCGCGCACGACGTACCGGTCAAGGCCGGCGCCCGCGAGATCCTTGCCGAATTGCGCGAGCGCGGCATCCCGACGGCGGTCGCCACGTCCTCGCGCCGCGCCCATGCCGACCGGCATCTGACCAGAGCCGGCCTTTTCGACATGTTCGAGACCATCGTCACCCGCGACGACGTTCTCAACCCCAAGCCCGATCCCGAGCCTTACCTCACCGCCGCCGGCAGGCTCGGCATCGATCCTGTCGCGTGCCTCGCGCTCGAGGACAGCTATTCGGGCGTGCGCGCTGCTCATGCGGCCGGCATGCAGACGGTGATGGTGCCCGATCTCGTTCGCCCGAGCGCGGAAATCCGCGCCCTCGGCATCGCCATCATGGACAGCCTTCACGACGTGCGCCGCGCGGCCTTCCCCGTCCGGTGAGCCGGCTTTCGCTTGCAATTCGCGTAAACTTTTAGCGGCTGGCTTAAGCCGCTCTTTGCCGTCCTCCAACTAGCTGCAATTCAAGGGTTTTCAGCTCGTGATCGGGCTGTTAACCCTGTTTTAAGCTGCTAACCGGTATGGTTAACCGCTGGTAAATTTTGGGTTTCCATACGCGGCGGCCTCGGCTAGTGTGTCGCCCGCGAAGTGACTGATCGGAACGCCGTTCGGCGTTTCCAGCGCGGCTCCCCTGCCAAGGGACGGCATAGAGGGGTTCCCGCCGCGCTTCTGAGATAACCGGGGCCCGCGCTTGTTCAGCCGGGGCTGTTGGGGAAGGACGGGGCATTGACGCCAGACCGGGTCGCCATCTGCGTGCGCGCAGCCAGGCATGCGCTTGCGACTGCTGCTGCGATCCTCTGCGTCGTCGCCACCCTTGCCCCCGCATCCGCCGAGACCGCCCAAACCCCCGTCGTTCCGCTCGACATTCCACCGTCCGTCGCCGAACTGCGCCTGCAGCCGGCCATCGGCCCGACCATGCTGGCGCCGACGTCCGGCCAGCAGCAGCTCACTCCGCAGCTCCTCGCCAACTACGTCGAACGCCAGAAAGCCCTTCACGCCTTCAGCGCCTTCGATTTCGGCGGCGAGCCGGAACTGACCGAGGAAATGCTGCTTGGCTACATCTCGCGCGGCTCGCTCGATGCCGGCAACGGGGCGCTGAGCGCCATCGCCGCCTTCACCGATGACGAGCCGGTCGCGTCCCCTGCGCTCACTGCCGCCATTCTTGCCCGCTATGTCGAGGACGGGTTCCTGCCGACCAGCCGGCGTGTGGAGATCGCCGACGACGAGCGCGGCTGCCTTGCCCAGGCCATCTATCACGAGGCGCGCGGCGAAACGGCCGAGGGTCAGCTCGCCGTCGCCAACGTCATCGTCAATCGCGCCCGCTCCGGCAAGTATCCGTCGAGCCTCTGCGGCGTCATCTATCAGAACGCCGACAAAGGGCGGTATCGCTGCCAGTTCACCTTCGCCTGCGACGGGCGCGGCGATGCGCCGGGCGAGCGGCGCGCCTGGGCGCGCTCGCAGGCTCTGGCCGAGGACGTCTACGCCCGCTACGCCCAGGGCGAGAACCTCGGCGCCGTGCCGCAGTCGACCCTCTACTATCACACGGTCAACGTGCGCCCGAACTGGGCCTATACGTTCAACCGCGTCGCCCAGATCGGGGCTCACATCTTCTATTCGCCGAACTGAGCGAGACGCATTCCAACAAAAAAGGCGCCCTTCCGGGCGCCTTTCGTTTTTAAGTGACGATGCTGTCTATTCAGCCGCCTGCGCCAGCCGCGGGCCGGCGTCGGCGCTGGCTCCCGCGCCGAACTTGGTGAAGTTCTGCCGGAAGAGGCCGGCGAGCCGGTCGGCGGCCTCGTCATAGGCGGCTTCGCTCGCCCAGGTGCGGCGCGGGTCGAGAAGAACGGGATCGACGCCCGTGACCGCGAGCGGCACGGCAAAGCCGAAGCGCTCGTCGATGCGGGTCGGAACGCTGTCGAGCTCACCGCCGAGCGCCGCCGAAAGCAGGCGCCTGGTCGTCGCGATGTCGATGCGCCGGCCCGTGCCATGGCCGCCGCCCGTCCAGCCGGTGTTGATGAGCCACGTCGCCGCGCCGCTTTCGCCCAGGCGTTCGGCCAGCATCTGGCCGTAGACGCTCGGGTGCAGCGGCATGAACGGGGCCCCGAAGCAGGCCGAGAACGTCGCCTGCGGCTCGGTGACGCCGCGCTCGGTGCCGGCGACCTTGGCCGTATAGCCCGAGAGAAAGTGGTAGACCGCCTGTTCGGGTGTCAGCCGGGCGATCGGCGGCAGCACGCCGAAGGCGTCGGCGGTCAGGAACACCACGCTCTTCGGCGCCCCGCCGACCCCGCCGGGCGCGACCGAGGGCAGGACGCCAAGCGGGTAGGCGGCGCGCGTGTTCTCGGTCAGCGCAACGTCGTCGAAGTCCGGCACGTGCCGTTCGGGATCGAGCACCACGTTTTCGAGCACGGTGCCGAACGCGCGGGTCGCCGCGAAGATCTCCGGCTCTGCATCCGCGCTCAGCCGTACCGTCTTGGCGTAGCACCCGCCCTCGAGGTTGAAGACGCCGTCTCGGCCCCAGCCATGTTCGTCGTCGCCGATGAGGGGGCGCGCCGGATCGTTGGAAAGCGTCGTCTTGCCGGTGCCCGACAGCCCGAAGAAGAGGGCGGTGTCGCCGTCCGGCCCGACATTGGCCGAGCAATGCATGGGCAGCACGCCCGCTTGCGGCGCATGGAAGTTGAACAGCGAAAACACCGATTTCTTGATCTCCCCGGCATAGAGCGTGCCGGCGATGACGACGATGTTGCGGCTCATGTCGAGGGCGATGGCGGTCTCGCCGCGCGTGCCGTGCCGCGCCGGTTCGGCCGAGAGGGTCGGGGCGTGGACGATGGTCACCTCCGCCGCATCCTTTCCGCGGAGCACGTCGCCCGGCCGGATCAGCAGGTTGCGGATGAAGAGCGCGTGCCAGGCGCTTTCGGTCACGACCGTCACCGCATACTGGTGCGCCGGATCGGCGCCGGCGAGGAGGTCCTGCCGATAGACGGGGCGGCCGGAAAGGTGCGTGAGCGCATCTTCGAGCAGCCGCTCGAAATGCCCGGGCGTCATCGCCGCCGCGTTCTCCCACCAGACGCGCGATTCCGTCAGGGCGTCGCGCACGATGAACTTGTCCTTGGGCGAGCGGCCGGTGAAGGCGCCGGTCCTGACGCTCAATGCACCGTCCGCAGTCAACTCGCCCGCCCGCGCACCGATGGCCTCGGCAATGAGCGGGGGCGGCAACGCATTGCGGCTCACCCTGGCCGCCACCTGTTCCACGCGCAGTCTCAAGTCGTTATGGTCGAACGCAGTCATGGTCTCTCCTGCCGAAAGGCGCCGCACCGCGCCAGTTTCGGGCAGGACGTTACCGTCGCATCCGGCCGCGCAACCATCCCGAAATCGGTCTTAAGACGGAAGTCGCATGGGGCCGCAAAAACATGTTCGCGCCTGCGACCCGGGCGCGCATGCACTTGGCCGCGCCTTATTTAGCGCGTATTTGTGACCTCGAAACACGTTCCCGACGAGTTCTGCCGCCTATACCGGCCGAACTTTGAAAACAGCGTTCAACGACAAGAAAGGCCCCGATTGATGCCAAAGATCGCGCTGGTGGACGATGACCGCAATATTCTGACCTCGGTGTCGCTGACGCTCGAGGCCGAGGGTTACCAGGTCGCCACCTATACCGACGGCGCCTCCGGGCTCGAAGGGCTGACGAGCGACAAGCCCGACCTTGCCATCCTCGATATCAAGATGCCGCGCATGGACGGCATGGAGCTCCTGCGGCGCCTGCGGCAGAAATCCGACGTGCCGGTGATCTTCCTCACCAGCAAGGACGAGGAGATCGACGAGCTCTTCGGCCTCAAGATGGGCGCCGACGACTTCATCACCAAGCCGTTCTCCCAGCGCCTGCTGGTCGAACGCGTCAAGGCGATCCTGCGCCGTTCGGCCCCGCGTGATCCCTCCTCGACGGCGGGCACCGGCCCCGAGGCTTCCCCCGGCAAGGCGCTCATCGAGCGCGGCGCGCTGGTGATGGACGAGGAACGCCACACCTGCACCTGGAAGGGGCAGCGTGTGACCCTGACCGTCACCGAATTTCTCATCCTCCAGGCTCTCGCCCTGCGTCCGGGCGTGGTAAAGTCGCGCAATGCGCTGATGGATGCGGCCTATGACGATCAGGTCTATGTCGACGACCGCACCATCGACAGCCACATCAAGCGGCTGCGCAAGAAGTTCAAGGCGGTGGACGACGATTTCGAGATGATCGAGACCCTCTACGGCGTCGGCTACCGCTTCAAGGAGCAGTAAGACAGCCTGTGGCCATTCTGGAGCCCGAGACGAAATCGACCCCGTCCGCCACGCCGGCGGACGGGGTGGAGCGGCAGGACGAGCGTCCGGCAGCCCGCACCGCACCGCCACGCGAGCGTGTCGGGCGCCTGCGCCGGCTTCTCGCCCCGCTCTACCGGGTAGGCGTCGCAATACGGCGCTTCCTCGATTTTTCCATCTTCTCGAGCCTCACCCGCCGCATCATCGTCCTCAACCTCGCCGGCCTGATGGTGCTGGTCGTCGGCATCCTCTATCTCAACCAGTGGCGGGCCGGCCTCATCGATGCGCGCGTGCAATCCCTGCGCGTCCAGGGCGAGATCATCGCCTCGGCCATCGCCGCCTCGGCGACCGTCGACAGCGACGTCATCTCCATCAATCCCGACCGGCTGCTCGAATTGCAGAGCGGCAACAGCTTTTCGCCGCTTTCCTATTTCGACCCGAGCCTCGAGTTTCCCATCAATCCCGAGCGGGTGGCGCCATTGATGCGCAACCTCATCACGCCGACCCGCACGCGTGCCCGCATCTACGATCAGGGCGGGCTGCTCATCCTCGACAGCGACAACATCTATGCGCGCGGCGAAGTCCTGCGGCAGATCACCACCCCGTCTTCCGACGGCGGCTTCTTCCTCTTCGACTGGTGGAGCTCTCTCGTTTCCTGGATGCCGGGCGACAACTTTCCGCTCTACCAGGAGTACGGGGCCGACGAAGGTCGGCGATATCCGGAGGTGAACTCGGCGCTCTCGGGCGCTCCGGCCGATTTCGTGCGCGTCGATTCCCAGGGCCAGCTCGTGGTTTCGGTCGCCGTGCCCATCCAGCGCCTGCGCGCCATCGTCGGCGTGCTGCTGCTCTCGACGGCGCCCGGCGACATCGATTCGATCGTCGACCAGGAGCGCTGGAGCATCCTGCGCATCGCCCTCATCGCCACGGTCGTGCAGATCGGCCTGTCGCTGCTGCTCGCCGGCACCATCGCCGGCCCAGTGCGCCGTCTCTCGGAGGCGGCCGAACGGGTGCAGACGGCCGGCAACGCGCGCGCCGAAATCCCCGACATGACCGACCGGCCCGACGAGATCGGGCACCTTTCGGGGGCGCTGCGTTCGATGACCGACGCGCTCTACAATCGCATCGAGGCCATCGAGCGCTTCGCCGCCGACGTCGCCCATGAATTGAAGAACCCGCTGACATCGCTGCGTTCGGCCGTCGAGACCCTGCCACGCGCCAAGCGCGACGAGGATCGCGATCGGCTGACCGCCATCATCCAGCACGACGTGCGCCGCCTCGACCGGCTGATCTCGGATATCTCCAACGCCAGCCGGCTCGACGCCGAGCTCGCCCGCGAGAGCTCGGAACGCGTCGACGTCGAAAAGCTCGCCGAGGCGATGGTCGCCATCCAGAGGGATCTGGCCGCCGGCCGGAACGTCAATGTCGAGATGGACAAGCGCGCCGGCCGTGCGCCGGCCATGGTCAACGGGCATGACGGGCGCCTTGCGCAGGTCCTCAACAACCTCATCGACAACGCCGTCTCCTTCTCTCCGCCCGGCGGCACGGTGCGCGTCGCCATCGTGACCGACGCCGAGACCGTCGCCATCTCCGTCGCCGACGAGGGGCCGGGCATCAAGGGCGACGTCAGCCGTATCTTCCAACGCTTCTATACCGACCGGCCCGAGGGCGAGTCCTTCGGCGATCACTCGGGGTTGGGGCTGTCGATCTCCAAGCAGATCGTCGAGGCCCATAAGGGGACCGTGCGCGCCCACAACCGCAAGGATCGTTCGGGCGCCGTCTTCACCGTCGCCCTGCCGCGCGCGCGCAAATAATCGTTAACTTCTGCGCGCGAAGACTTGAGGCAGGGCAGGCCGGAGGGGGCTGCTTGGGGGTGCGATCATGAACGAGCGACGGAATATCCATGGCACCGGCCTGGTGCTGGGTCGAAAAGGCGTGTTGCTGCGCGGACCTTCGGGCGCCGGCAAGTCCATCCTGGCGCTCGCCCTCATCGACAGGTGGCAGGGCCGGGGCGAGCCGGCGCTGCTCGTCTCCGACGATCGCGTCGACCTGGTGAGGCAGGGCGATGGTCTCGTCATGCGCGCCCCCGCCGCCATCGCCGGGCTCATCGAGCTGCGCGGGCGCGGCATCGTCAAGCGCCCCCACGCCGATGCCGCCCGTCTTGACCTCATCATCGATCTCCTGCCCGAGTTCGATCGGATGCCCGAGGAGGACATGCTGATGACGCAGCTGGAGGGCGTCAGGCTCGCGCGCGCGCCGGTGCCGCAGGCCGGCCTCGTCGCGCTCGGCCATCAGGTGCTGCTGGTCGCCGAGGCAGTGGCGGCTCTCGACGCGCCCTGAGCGCATTGCGGCGGTCAAGGCTTTCCACAGGTAGCCCCCGACCGTCCGAAATGTCCGCATTTGGTGGACTGTGCGGGGGGGCGGAGTATATTAGGGCCGTTTGCTCCCAAGGGGCGGACGCGACGGAACCTGGGGAAGTTGCATGATTGGTATGGTGCTGGTGACGCACGGCGCGCTCGCCAACGAGTTCAAATCAGCGCTCGAGCACGTGGTCGGTCCGCAGGAGCACGTCGAAACCATCGCCATCGGTCCCGATGACAATATGGAGAGCCGTCGCGAGGACATCCTCAAGGCCGTCGACGAGGCCGATGACGGCTCGGGTGTCATCATCCTCACCGACATGTTCGGTGGCACGCCGTCCAACCTCGCCATCTCCGTCATGCAGAACCGCGACGTCGAGGTGATCGCCGGGGTCAACCTGCCCATGCTGGTCAAGCTGGCGCGCGTGCGCGCCGAGATGCCGATCAAGGAAGCCGTCAACCTGGCGCAGGAGGCGGGCCGCAAATATATCAACGTGGCCAACTCCATTCTCGGAGCCACCTGAGGAACTTGATGGACACAGCCGCCAACGCCGGCCGGGCCCTTGCCCAACAATTGACCATCGTCAACCGCAAGGGCCTGCACGCACGCGCCTCCGCCCGTTTCGTGCGCACCGCCGAATGCTTCGATGCCACCATCCAGGTCGTCAAGGACGGTCAGATGGTAGCCGGCAATTCCATCATGGGCCTGATGATGCTGGGCGCGGGCCCCGGCTCCACCATCCTCGTCCAGTCGAGCGGAAAGCAGGCCCGCGAGGCGCTGGAGGCCATCGCCGAACTCGTCAACAACGGGTTCGACGAGGACAGCGATGGGGCGGCGGAGTAACGCGAACCATCCTCCGGCCTGCCGGTTTCGCCCGGCGCCGGGAACGGTGCAACGGAACTGGGAGCGGATATGCGGCGGCCCGTGGCGATCGTAGGCGGACTGGCGCTGGCGACGGCGCTCAGCCAATTCCCCGAATATGCCCAGCAATACACCCAGCGCCTCGGCGGTGCGGTCGACGAGTTGCGGGTGATCGTCGAGGATTTCGACCGGGATGCCGCACGCGGCGGGCTCGACCGCGGCGAGGCGCTCGAGCGCTACGGCGCCTCGGCGGACACGTTCCTTGCCGGACGCGGACAAAGCATGTCGCGCACGTTCGAGCGCTATGAGCGGCTGAGCGTCGCCCTCGCCGAGATCCGGGGCGCCGACCCGGTCGAGCGGTTCCAGAACCTGCCGCTCTATCTCGATACAGACATCGGCGCGCGCACGCTCGAGGCCTACAAACCCGCCATTCCCGTCACGCCGGAAGGCTTCCTCTACGCATTTTCCGGGCTCGTTCTCGGCTATCTCGCCACCTCTGCCGTCTTCCGGCTAGTGACGATGCCGTTTGCCCGCCGCCGGCGCGGCGCCTATGGCCGCGGGATATAAACGTTTCTTTATATCCCGTGTTGATCCCGGCGGTTGCCCCGCGTATAACCGGCGGCAACATCTTGCCTCACACACCGGAGCCAATCCCCATGACCAGCAAGCCGGCCGACTACGCGGTCCGTGACATTTCGCTCGCCGACTATGGCCGCAAGGAAATCGAGATCGCCGAGATCGAGATGCCGGGCCTGATGGCCATCCGCGAGGAATATGCGGCCGCCCAGCCCTTGAAGGGCGCGCGCATTGCCGGCTCGCTGCACATGACCATCCAGACCGCCGTCCTCATCGAGACGCTGGCCGCGCTCGGCGCGGACGTGCGCTGGGTGTCGTGCAACATCTTCTCGACCCAGGACCATGCCGCCGCCGCCATCGCCGCGCGCGGCATTCCGGTCTTTGCCCACAAGGGGGAAACCCTCGAGGAATACTGGGCCTTCACCGACCGCATGATGGAGTGGGGCGATGGCGGCACGCCCAACATGATCCTCGATGATGGGGGCGACGCCACCATGCTCGTCCTCACCGGCGCCAAGGCCGAGAAGGATCCGTCCATTCTCGACAAGCCCGGCAACGAGGAAGAGGAAATCTTCTTTGCCACCATCAAGAAGCGCCTTGCCACCCACCCGAACTTCTATTCGACCATCCGCACCGCGATCCGCGGGGTTTCCGAGGAGACGACGACAGGCGTGATGCGCCTCTACCAGCTCCACGCCAAAGGCGAGTTGCCGTTCCCGGCCATCAACGTCAACGACTCGGTCACCAAGTCGAAGTTCGACAACAAGTACGGCACTCGCGAGTCGCTGGTCGACGCCATCCGCCGCGGCACCGACGTGATGCTGGCCGGCAAGGTCGCGATCGTCTGCGGCTATGGCGACGTCGGCAAGGGCTCGGCCGAGAGCCTGCGCGGCGCCGGCGCGCGCGTACTGGTCACCGAAGTCGACCCGATCTGCGCCCTGCAGGCGGCCATGGAAGGCTATGAGGTGGTGACCCTCGAGGAAGCGGCGCCCCGCGCCGACGTCGTCGTCACCGCCACCGGCAACCGCGACGTCCTGACGCTCGACGACATGCGCAACCTCAAGGACATGGCCATCGTCTGCAACATCGGCCACTTCGACAACGAGATCCAGATCGCGGCCCTGCGCAACTACAAGTGGACCAACGTCAAGCCGCAGGTCGACCTGGTCGAAAAGCCCGACGGCAAGCGCCTGATCGTGCTGTCGGAGGGGCGCCTGGTGAACCTCGGCAACGCCACCGGCCACCCGAGCTTCGTCATGTCCGCCTCCTTCTCCAACCAGACGCTGGCGCAGATCGAGCTGTGGACCAATGGCGAGAAGCTGGAAAAGAAGGTGCACGTGCTTCCCAAGCACCTCGACGAGAAGGTCGCCGAGCTGCACCTCGCCAAGCTCGGGGCAAAGCTCACCAAGCTGACCAAGGATCAGGCCGACTATATCGGCGTGTCGCAGGACGGTCCCTTCAAGTCGGGCGAATATCGCTACTGATCATTGCCCGGTAGATCGCAAGTATCGAGAGCCCGTCCCGTCCGGACGGGCTCTTTGCTTTTCCGGGTGACGTTTCTGCTTCGTTCCAGGGTCAAGCCGGTTAATGCTTTTTTTACCCGCAATGCACACACAAGAAGACTCTTCTGCACGATTCCGCCGCCCGGTATGTTGGGGTGATTCGGCGGCTGGGTTGACGCCGCCGGTCGGCGGCAAGCGGCCGAGGGGCCGTTCTCCGGCGGTTCGCCGGATCTAGTGCGCGTGCCGGCAGGCTTTCGAGCGGCCGGATTGCAGCGTCATCAACAGTTGCGAAGAGGGTAGGGCATGGGGCCGGGCGCCATCCGGAGACGTTGGGGATTCGTGGGTGTGACGGCAGCGCCCGTGGCCCTCTTCTCCGCCTCGCCGGCACTGGCCCAGGGCGTCAATGGCGCCACCGTCGCCGCTGCGGCCCCGCTGGCCATCGCGCTCGGAGCCGGTGGCTTCGCCATTCTGGCAGTCGCGATCGTGCGCAGCCTCGTTGCCGACGGTAAGGCCCGCCAGCGCCGCGCCGCCGAGCAGATCGCGGGCCTGCGGGTCCTCGTCGACGAATACGAGGCGCTGCTCGCCGGCACCCGCGAGGTGACGGTGCTCTGGCCCGAGGACGGCGCGCCGCCCAAGCTCCTCGGCCAACTCTCGGCCGTCCTGCCCGCCGGCCGCCGGCCCGATGCGGTCACCAAGTTCGCCACCTGGCTCGTCGCCGACGACGCCGAGCGCCTCGCGCGCCTCGTCGAAGGCCTGCGCGTCGATGGGCGCGCCTTCGAGACGAGCCTGACCACCCTCGACAACCGCTTGCTGCGCGCCGCCGGCTGGGTGCTCGGCAACGGCGCGGCGCTGCGCCTGCGTCCGGCCTACCTGCAGCCGGCCGTCGAACTGAAGACAACCGCTCCCGATCTTTCGGGCGTGCGCCTCGCGCTCGCCCTTTCGCCCGATCCGGCATTCATGCGCGATAGCGACGGGCGCATCACTTTCGCCAACGGCGCCTATGACGAGATCGCCAAGGCCCTCGGGCGCACCGGCGAGGCAGGGGCGCCGGCCGAGCTCCTCGATCGCGAGGCGCTGCGCACGCACATGGCGGCGCTCGCCGCCGGAGAGCAGGCCCGCGCCACGCTCGCCGTCCCCCCGCAGGGCAGCTTCGAGCTCGTAGAATGCGCGCTCGCCGGCGGCACGGCCGGATACCTGCACCCGGTGCGCGAGCCCTCGGCCGGCGAGATCGGCATCGCCCAGATCGCCAGCATCATCGAGACGCTCGCCACGCCCATCGCCGTCTTCGGGCCGGGCAAGGACCTCCTGCATTTCAACCGCGCCTATGCCGACCTCTGGGGTCTCGACGAGAAGTTTCTCGTGCGCGGCCTCGGCGAGCCGGCCATCCTCGACAAGCTGCGCACCGAGGGCCTGCTGCCCGCCCAGCGCGACTATCACGACTGGCGCAACAAGCACCTGGCCTCCTCCTACAGCCTCGAAGCGCCGAGCAAGGACGAGATCTGGCACCTGCCGGACGGGCGCTCCCTCAAGGTCATCGCCGCGCCGGCTGGCCGCAAGGGTGGCGTCATCTACGTCTTCGAGGACATCACCGAGCGCCTGGCGCTGGAATCGACCAACCGCGCCTTCACCAACGTGCAGCGCGAATCCCTCAACGCCCTGACCGAGGCGGTGGCGGTCTTCGGCACCAACGGGCGCCTGACGCTCCACAATCCGCGCTTTGCCGGGCTCTGGAAGCTGCCGCTCCAGGAATTGGTCGAGCATCCCCATATCGACCAGGTCGCCGACGCCTGCGGGCGCGCCATGCCCGAGGACGGCCAGACCATCTGGCGGGATTTGAAGCGCGGCATCATCGACCTCAACCCGACCCGCACCGACACCACCGGCCGCTTCAACCGCGCCGACGGACGGCTCCTCGACTACGCCATCACCCGCCTGCCCGACGGGCAGACGATGATGACCTTCCTCGACGTCACCGAGAGCGCCAACTATTCGCGCGTCCTCAAGGAGCGCAACGAAGCCCTGATCGCGGCGGACAGGTTGAAGGACGCCTTCGTCAAGAACGTCTCCTACGAGCTGCGTTCGCCCCTGACCAACATCATCGGTTTTGCCGATCTTCTGGTCGAGGAGAGCGGAACGCTCAGCGACCGGCAGAAGGCCTATACCGACTACATCCGCGCCTCCTCGATGACGCTCGGCGTCCTCATCGACAACATCCTCGACCTTGCGACCGTCGATGCGGGCGTGGCTGAACTCAAGCCCGAGCTGCAGGACGTGTCGGCCCTCGTCGAGAAGGCGCGCGCCGGGCTGTCGGCCACCATTGCCGAGATCGGCGGGGAAAAGCCGATAGACCTCGTCGTCGACATCGAGGAGAACCTGCCCCCGTTCGTCGCCGACGGCACGCGCATGGTGCAGATCCTCTACAATCTCCTGTCCAACGCCGCGCGTTTCTCGCCGCCGGGCGGCGAGGTGCGGCTCTCGATTTTCTCGCGTGCCGAGCGGCTGCTCTTCGTCGTCGAGGACGAAGGGCCGGGTCTTACCGACGAGATGAAGGAGGTGATCCATGCGCGCATCGACCCCTCGACCTCGGGCGGACGCCAGCGCGGCGCGGGCCTCGGGCTCGCCATCGTTCGCACCTTCGTCAACCTGCACGGCGGCACGCTGACCGCCGAGGCCCGCCAGCCGCGCGGCAGCCGCATCACCGTCAACCTGCCCCGCGATTCCGCGCTCGCGGGCGTTGCCGAATAGAATGGCGCAGAGCCGATTCCTGCCCGACGACGCGGCGACCGCGGCCCTCGGCGCCGAGCTCGCCGCAAGCCTCAAGCCCGGCGACCTCGTGCTGCTCGAAGGCGATCTCGGCGCCGGCAAGACGGCGCTCGCCCGCGCCATCATCCGCGCGCTTGCCGGCGATCCCGACCTCGAGGTGCCGTCCCCGACCTTCGCCCTCGTCCAGCCCTACCGCGCCGGCGAGCACGACGTGCTCCATGCCGATCTCTACCGCATCGGCGACCCGCGCGAGATCGACGAGCTGGGCCTTCTCGACGACGCACAGGCCATCGTCCTCGTCGAATGGGCCGAACGCGCGCCCGAACTCGCCGGACGCGCCACCCGCGTCGTCACCCTCGCCATCCCGCCCGACGGCAAAGGGCGCCAGGCTACGCTCGAACGCAGATAGGCATGCCGAAGCCCGCGAGGCGAGGCATTGTGCATGACTTACCGCCTTGCGCCGCAACCCTGGCCACATTAATAGGAGTTGCGTCCTCATATTTAGCGCACTAAGCCGTTCATGACCAGCACCCAGCCCTATCGCATCTTCGATGTCACTCTCGCCCGCTATGCCGATGTCTCGCCGCACCTGCGGCGGTTGACCTTCACGGGGCCTGAGGTCGCCGACATGACGACGGTCGCACCCGACCAGCGCATCAAGATCTTCTTTCCGCGGGACGGGATCGCGCCGGACGTGCCCAAGGACGGCGACTGGTACAAGTCGTGGAAGGCCCTGCCGGTCGATGAGCGGGCGCCGATGCGCACCTACACTATCCGGCACCTGCGGGCCGACCAGTGCGAGGTGGATATCGATTTCGTGCTGCATGGCGAGACCGGTCCCGCCTCGCGCTGGGCCACCAACGCCCGGCCCGGCGACCGGGTGCAGATGTCGGCGCCCAACCGGCGCGCGCAGAGCCGGATCGACGGCTACGAGTGGAAGCCGCCTGCCGGGGCCAGGCACATCCTGCTGATGGCCGACGAAACGGCGCTGCCGGCGCTTGCCGGCATCCTGGAGGAATTGGCGCAGCGCCCGGACCTGCCACGCGTCGAGGCCTTCGTCGAGGTGCCCTCGAACGAGGACCGCATCGTGCTTTCCGCCTGGGAGAGCCTCACCCTCCACTGGCTAGCGCGCGAGGATGAAGAGGTGCGTCCGGGAGCCCTGATGATCGAGGCCGTCCGCCGCGCCCGCCTGCCCAAGGGCGCGGGCAATGCCGATCTGGTGCTCGAGGACATCGACATCGACGCCAACGTGCCCTGGGAGCGTGCCGCGCCTATCGAGGGCGGCGATTTCTACGCCTGGATCGCCGGTGAATCGGAAGCGGTCATGGCCATCCGCCGCTTCCTCATCAAGGAGCGGGGGCTCGACCGGACGACGCTCAACCTCATGGGCTATTGGCGGTTCGGCAAGGTCTACGAATAGCTGGCGCCGGAGGCGCCTCCGCATCACCACCCCACCGGGTCATCCCCGCAAAAGCGGGTCTGCTCAGTTGACCGTCTCGCCGACCCGCTGATCGACGTCCACCCGCAGCCCCTCGAGCAGCGCCCGGAACGCGGCGACGGCCTTTTGCGAGGTGCCTTCCGGGTCGTCGGACGTGGCGATCCACTGGGCTGCATGGAGCGAAGCGCCGTTGATCAGCCGGGCGGCGGCTTCCGGATCGATATCGCCGACGACGCCGTCGGCCTTCAACCGCACCAGATCGTCCATCAGGCAGGCAAGGCATCCGCTCTGTGACGTGGTCATCCACGATTCGCCGAGCACCGCCGGTCCGTCGCAGTGGATGATGCGCTGGATCTCGGGCTCGACCGCCATTTCGATATAGGCGGCGCAACTCTCGACGAAACCGCGCCAGCCGCCACCAGCCCGTTCCGTGATCTCGGCGAGGCGGACGGTCGTCTCGGCGTCGATCTGCGAGACGACGGCGGCGAACAGCCCCTTCTTGTCACCGAAGTGGTGGTAGAGCGCCCCGCGGGTCAGCCCGGCCTCGGCGGTGAAGTCATCCATCGAAGCCTGCGCATACCCCACCGTGCCGAAGGCCTTGCGGCCGGCGGCGACGAGTTTGCCCCGGGTTTCGGCGATCATCTGGCTGCGTGGTTTGTGCGCCATCGCTTTCCTTTCACATACGTTTCGTATATTAATTGACATACGTCACGTATGCAACTATGTGGATTACATACGCCGCGTATGTGAGTGGCGTTTTCCCGATTTTCAAGGAACGTCCCATGTCCAACCCCTATAGCGAAATCTTCCGCGCGCCAGGAGCCAAGGGCTTCGCGGCGGCCGGGTTCCTCGCCCGGCTGCCGATAGCCATGACGACGATGGGCATCGTTGCCATGCTGTCCCAAACCCACGGCGAATACTGGCTGGCCGGCGCGGTCGCGGCCACCTTCGCCCTGACCAACGCCTTCGTCGCCCCGCAGATCTCGCGGCTCGTCGACCGGTTCGGCCAGAGCCGGGTGATCGTGCCGGCGACGATCCTTTCCGTCGCCGCCTTCGCCGTGCTGCTTGCCGCCACCTATTCCCGCTGGCCGGCCTGGACGCTCTTTGCCAGCGTCGTGATCGCCGGCCTCATGCCCAGCATGCCGGCGATGGTCCGGGCCCGCTGGACGGAAATCTACCGCGACACGCCGCTGCTCGGCACGGCCTTTGCCTTCGAATCGGTCGCCGACGAGCTCGTCTATATCGTCGGCTCGGTGCTTTCGGTCGGTCTCAGCGTCACCTTCTTTCCCGAGGCGGGCATTCTCGTCTCCACCCTCGCGCTCGCCATCGGCACCGCGCTCTTTGCCATCCAGAAATCGACCGAACCCCGGGTGCAGCCGATCGCCCGCCGCGAGGGCCGGTCGGCCATCGCGCTGCGCCCCGTGCAGCTCATCGCCCTGACGCTCGTCGCCGTCGGCACGATCTTCGGCACCGCCGAAGTCACCGTCATCGCGCTGACCAACGAAATGGGGGCGCCGGCCATGGCGAGCTTCGCGCTGGCGGCCTATGCGGCCGGCTCGCTCGTCGTCGGCCTCGTCTTCGGCGCCTTGAAGCTGAAGATGCCGCTGTCGCGCCAGTTCCTCATCGCCAACACGGTGGCGGCCGTCACCACGCTGCCGCTGCTGTTCGTGCCCAACATCCCGGTGCTGGGCGTGCTGCTCTTCATCAGCGGCGTGTCCATTTCGCCCACCTTCATCACCGCCTTCGGCCTCGTCGAGCGGCTGGTGCCGGCGGCCAAGCTCACCGAGGGCATGACCTGGGTCATCACCGGCATCGCCATCGGCATGGCCATCGGCTCGTTCGCCTCGGGCTGGGTGATCGACCAGTACGGAGCAGGCAGCGGCTTCTGGGTGTCGGTGGCGGCCGGCGGCGTCGCGTTCCTCGTCGCGCTCTTGGGCCAGTCGAGCCTTTCGGGCGCGCAACGGCAGGAGGCGGCGGACCTCGCCACCGCCTGATCCGCTCCTATAGCCGCCAAGACCGGTCCCGCCCGTGCCCACGGGCGGGATTTTTCTTGACCGAGCGCCGGCCGGCCCGTCGCAACCTAATCACCGAATTGTAAGTTCTGACAATGGATTGCGCTGCAATTTGCCGCGCCTGTGGGATTGGCGAGCCCTTATCCTTTTGCCATTATTGAAAAAATCGCCGTGATTCATCGACCGCATGCGGAGCGGTCGGGGGGCGGTGGCCGGCAATGTCGCCGGCAAGGGGCCGGTCGCAGATGTCTAATCCTCCATCGCCATTCCAGGACATATTTGACGCGGGCGGGCGGGGATTGCAGCACAATGGCCTGCGCAAGGCCAACGAACGGGCGGTGCTCAACATCGTCGCGTTCAATCCGGGCGTCTCCAACGCCGAGATCTCGCGCCTGTCGGGGCTGGCGCCGCAAACCGTCTCGGCCATCCTCGCCGATGTCGAGAAGGCCGGCCTCATTTCGCGCGGACAGGTGCTGCGCGGCCGGCGCGGGCAGCCGGCGACCCCGATCTTCCTGCGGCCCGACGGGCGTTATGCGATCGGCTGCGAGATCGGCTGGCGGCACCTGCAGTCGGTGCTCATCAACCTGCATGGCGAGGTGCAGGTCGAGCGCCAGGACGCCTACGACTTTCCCGATGCGCGCACGATCGTCGCGCAGGTCGGCGAGCATGCGCGCGCGCTCGCCGAAACGCTTGCGCCCGAGGCGCGCGGGCGCCTGGCGGGCCTCGGCATCGCCATGCCGACCTATATCTGGCGCACCATCGAGGAAGTGGGAGCGGACGCCGAGCAGGCCCGCCTCTGGCAGGAGCTCGATCTGGCGCGCGCGCTTTCGGATGAAACGGGACTGGACGTCACCGTCTACAACGACGGCAACGCGGCCTGCTGGAGCGAGCTTGTCGCCACGCCCCGCCCGCGTCCGTCCGACGTCATCTATTTCCTGGTCTCCCACTTCATCGCCGCCGGCGTCATCGGCCAGGGCACGCTGTGGGAAGGCCCTTCGGGCAATTCGGCCAATCTCGGGTCCATGCTCATCGACGCCGAGGAGGGCGGACCGCGCGTCGCCCATCACGTCGCCTCGCTCGGCGCGCTGGCAGACCGGCTGGAAGCGGCCGGCCGGCCGCGCCCCGCCGGTCTCTATGGCGAGTGGGACTGGGAGGGGTTCGAACCGGTGCTCGGCGAATGGCTCGAGGCCGGCGCCGTGGCGCTCGCCCGCGTCATCTTCAACACCTCGGTCGTCATCGAGGCGCAGGTGGCGGTCATCGACGGAGCCATGCCCCGCCCGGTGGTCGAGCGGCTGGTCGAGCGCGTCGTCCACCATCTGGGCACGCTGCCCGCAACCTCGCTCGGCCCGCCGCAGGTCATGGGCGGACGGCTGGGGCCGCTGGCTCCGGCGATCGGCGCGGCCGAGCTGCCGCTCTACCGGCGATATCTCTCGCGCTCGCTCGCCGATATCACCGGCTAGCCATCGGTCTTGAGTTCCTCGAGTCGGCGCTTGAGATGGGCGCTGGGGGTGAAGACCACGACCCTGCGCGCGGCGACCGGATAGGGGTCGCCGGTCTTGGGGTTGCGCCCCTTGCGGGCGCCGCGGGTGCGCACTTCGAGCGTGCCGAAGCCGGTAAGCTTGACGGTCTGGCCCTGCCCGAGTTCGGAGCCGATGAGATCGAGCAGGCGCGTCACCAGCCGGTCGGCGTCGCTCGGGGCGACACCGAAACGTTCAATGAGCCTGCGCCGCAAGCCGGCGCGCGTCAGAGTCTGGCCCAAGGCGTCATTTCCCTCCCGTTGAATGCGCCGCAAGAGACTACTTTAGCAGAATAACTTCCCATTGGGCAATTAATGGAATGGGTAGGTCAAGCCCGACTCACAAAGCTGACATGTCGCATCAGGTTATGTTGACATATTTTAGAATCGTTATAAGCTGCACGCAAATCAGAAGGCCGCGACGCCGTTTGCCGCTGGGCTCCCCGCCCCTGCGGCATGGGCAGGCCCGCCGCGTCAGACCGCGAGAGATCAAATCGGCCGTTCGCGCCGGAAAGGACCTGAGTTGAGACTCACCCGTCAATCCAACTACGCCGTACGCACCCTCGTCTATTGCGCCGTCAACCAGCCGGAATTGAGCCGGGTGGCCGACATCGCCAAGGCCTACGGCATCTCAGAGCTCTTCCTCTTCAAGCTCATCAAGCCGCTGGTCGAGAACGGGCTGCTCGAGACCGTGCGCGGCCGCCACGGCGGCATCCGCCTCGGCAAGCCCGCCGCGGAGATCACCCTCCTGGACACCATTCGCCTGACCGAAGAGAATTTCGCGCTGGCCGAATGCTTCGAGGAAGGCACCGATTGCCCGCTGGTCGGCGAATGCGACCTCAACGGGGCGCTGCGCGAAGCCCTCGGGGCATTCTTCACCGTGCTCGACAGCTACACCATCGCTGACCTCGCCCACAAGAAGCGCTCGCTGCGCGAACGCCTGGGCCTCGCCGAACTGTTGGCCGAGCCCGCTCCGGTTCACTGAGCGTCCTCATTGCGAATTTCTCCGACGGCGCGCCGATCCTTTCCGGGCGCGCCGTTTGCCTTTGTTGCTCCATAAATATGATCTTGACAGTCATGTTTTGATGCGGCAATGTCGCCTCATCAAGCGCGGTCGCCGGATCGCGCCACGAGACGACGGGGCTTGCTGCTACCGTCTCCCCGGGCTGGTCAGGGTCCTCAACGCCCTGACCAGCCTTTTTCGTCTCCGGGCTTCCATTGGCCCGCGGTTGCCAACACCGCCTGCCTGTGGTCTATCGCGCCATCGTCCGGGCCGATCCATGGCGCCGCATTCCAATTCCCGCTGATTTCCCATGCCCGCCGCACCGCTTCTCGCCCTGCAAAACATCCACCTGACCTTCGGGGGCAGCAAGCTCCTCGAAGGGGCCGAGCTCATCGTCTCGCCGGGCGAGCGGGTGGCGCTGGTCGGGCGGAACGGCTCGGGCAAGTCGACGCTGCTGCGGGTCGCGGCCGGGCAGATCGAGCAGGATGCGGGCGACCGGTTCCTCGAGCCCAGCGCCACAATCCGTTATCTGCCGCAGGAGCCGGACCTTTCCGCGTTCGAGACGACGCTTGCCTATGTCGAGGCGGGCCTGGCGCCCGGAGACGATGCCTATCGCGCCCAGTACCTCGTCGAAGCGCTGGGACTGACCGGCAGCGAGGTGCCCGCGACCCTTTCGGGCGGAGAAGCGCGCCGCGCCGCGCTCGCCCGCGTGCTTGCGCCGCGTCCGGACGTATTGCTGCTCGACGAGCCGACCAACCATCTCGACCTGCCGGTCATCGAATGGCTCGAAGGCGAACTCGCCTCCATGCGCTGCGCCATGGTGCTGATCAGCCACGACCGGCGGTTCCTCGCCGACCTCACCGGCGCCACCGTCTGGCTCGATCGCGGCGTCACCCGGCGTATCGAGAAGGGTTTTGCCGCCTTCGAAGCCTGGCGCGACGAGGTGCTGGAGGCCGAGGAGCGCGACCGGCACAAGCTCGACCGGCAGATCGCCCGCGAGGAGCACTGGCTGCGCTATGGCGTCACCGCGCGCCGCAAACGCAATGTCGGCCGGCTGGAGCGGCTGGCGGGCCTGCGCCGCGACAAGCGCGAGGCGCGCCGCTCGACCGGCGGCGTCACTCTGGAAGTCTCCGAGGCCCGCGCCTCGGGCGCGCTCGTCTTCGAGGCGGAGAACATCTCAAAGGCCTTCGGCGAGCGCCGGGTGGTCGCCGATTTCTCCACCCGCGTCATGCGGGGCGAGCGCGTCGGCATCGTCGGCGCGAACGGGGCTGGCAAGACGACGCTGATCAAGCTCCTGACCGGCGAACTCGCGCCCGATGCGGGCCGCGTGCGGCTCGGGGCCAACCTGCAGCCCGCCATCCTCGACCAGGGCCGCGCGCGCCTTCATCCCGAGATGTCCCTGAAGGATGCGCTGACGGGCGGAGGCAGCGACACCATCGTCATCAACGGCGAGGGCCGGCACGTCGTCGGCTACATGAAGGATTTCCTCTTCACCCCCGAGCAGGCCAACACGCCCATCGGCAAGCTTTCGGGCGGCGAGCGGGCCCGTGTCGCGCTGGCGCGGGTGCTGGCGCTCCCCTCCAACGTCCTCGTCCTCGACGAGCCGACCAACGACCTCGACCTCGAAACCCTCGACCTCCTGGAAGAGATGGTCGCCGACTATCCCGGCACCGTCCTCGTCGTCAGCCACGACCGCGACTTCCTCGACCGGGTGGCGACCTCGGTCGTCGTCGCCGAGGGCGAAGGCCGCTGGATCGAATATGCGGGCGGCTATGCCGACATGGTCGTCCAGCGCGGCGCCGGCGTGTCGGCGCGGCCGGTCGCCGCAAAGCCGGCAAGGGCCGAAAAACCCGCCGCAGCCGCGCCGGCAGCCGCACCTGCGCGCAAGCGCAAGCTCAGCTTTAAGGAAAAGCACGCCCTCGAAACGCTGCCCGGCGAGATGGAGAAGCTGGCTGCCGAGATCGCCGCCCTCAACGCGGCGCTCGCCGACCCCAATCTCTACACCCGCGACCCCGCCGGGTTCGCGACCAAGAGCGCCGCGCTCGCCCAAACGCAGGAAAGGCTGCAGGCGGCCGAAGACCGCTGGCTGGAACTCGAAATGCTGCGCGAGGAGATCGAGGGATAGGCGCATATCGCCCGCTTCCCGCACGGCATTTCGCGGGGGATGACCCGCTGGGGGACGGTATCGTGCGAAGATCGCCAGCTGCGCCGGGTTCGCTGCCTACCGCACGAGCGCGGGACGCCTCGAGCCGCCCGGCGCAATCGCCACGTCATGCGCCGCGATCGAGGCCGGTTTCATCTCGATGGAGAATCCGGGCATCGTAGGCGGCATGTAGGCGGCGTTCTCGATGCGGCAGGGGTCGAGGAAGTGCTCGTGCAGGTGATCGACATATTCGACGACACGTCCATCCATCGTGCCGCAGACGCACAGATAGTCGATCATCGCAAGATGCTGGACGTACTCGCAAAGCCCGACGCCCCCGGCATGCGGCCAGACCGGCTTGCCGTATTTGGCGGCCAGCAGCAGGACGCTCAGCACCTCGTTGAGGCCGCCGATGCGGCAGGCGTCGATCTGCACGATGTCGATGGCATCGCGGGCGATGAACTGCTTGAAGAGAATACGGTTCTGGCACATCTCGCCGGTCGCGACCTTGATCGGGACAATGGCTTCTCGAATCTTGCGGTGGCCCTCGACGTCGTCGGGGCTCGTCGGCTCCTCGATGAAATAGGGGTTGGCGAAGGCGAGCGAGCCCATCCAGTCGATGGCCTCGTCGACCTCCCAGATCTGGTTGGCGTCGGCCATCAGGATGCGCTCCGGCCCGATGACCTCGCGCACGATCTTCAAGCGCCTTATGTCGTCCTCGCGGCTGCGGCCGACCTTGAGCTTGATGTGGGTGAAGCCGGCCTCGACCGCTTCTCGGGCGAGGGCGCGCAGTTTCTCGTCCGGATAGCCGAGCCAGCCCGCCGAGGTCGTGTAGCAGGGATAACCCTTGGCTTCGAGGATGCGCCGGCGTTCCTCGCGCCCCTCGGCGGCGCGGGTGAAGATATCGAGCGCTTCGGCGGGGGTGATGGCGTCGGTCAGGTAGCGGAAGTCGACGATGCGCAGCAGGTCTTGCGGGCTCATGTCGGCGACGAGCCGCCAGACGGGCTTGCCCTCGGCCTTGGCCCAGAGGTCCCACACCGCGTTGACGACGGCGCCGGTCGCCAGATGCATGGCGCCCTTGTCCGGTCCGATCCAGCGCAATTGGCTGTCGCCGGTCACGTGCCGCCAGAAGCGGCCGGGGTCCTCGGCGATCCACGAAAGCTCCAGGCCCGCCACCCGTTCGGCCAGCGCCTCGATCGCCGCCACCACCACCTCGTTGCCGCGCCCGATGGTGAAGGTCAGCCCATGCCCTTCGAGACCGCGCCGGTCGGTCTCCAGCACCACATAGGCGGCCGAATAATCCGGGTCCGGGTTCATCGCGTCCGAGCCGTCGAGCGACTGGGAGGTGGCAAAGCGCAGATCGTGGGTGCGTAGGCCGGTGATGCGGGTCATGGCGGTCTGTCGGGCGTTCTGGTCTGGCCTAGCGGGAAATCCGCGCCTGCGTGCGGGGATCGAAGAGGTGGATGTGCTTCAGATCCGGCGCGATGGGGAGCCTGGCGCCCGGCCCGACGTCGAGCCGCTCGCGCAGCACCGCAGTGATTTGGGATGCGCCGGTCTGCAACAGCACATGCGTCTCGGCGCCGGTCGGCTCGACGACGACGATCTCGGCCACGACCCCTCCGGGCGCTATGGAAAGGTGCTCGGGCCGCACGCCATAGGTCAGGCGGTCGCCTTCTGCAAGTTCGATCCCCGCCGGCAGTGGCCAGAACGCCCCGCTGTCCGCTTCGAGCACCGGCCGGCCATCGCGGTTCGCAACCGTGCCCTCGATGAGGTTCATCGCCGGCGAACCGATGAAGGAGGCAACGAACAGGTTGGCCGGCCTGTCGTAGAGCTCGAGCGGCGTGCCGACCTGCTCGATCACTCCGTCACGCATGACCACGATGCGGTCGGCCATGGTCATGGCCTCGATCTGGTCGTGGGTGACGTAGATGGTGGTGGTCTTCAACCGCTGGTGCAGCGCCTTGATCTCGGCGCGCATGGCGACGCGCAGCTTGGCATCGAGGTTGGAGAGCGGTTCGTCGAAGAGGAAGACCGCGGGGTCGCGCACGATGGCGCGGCCCATGGCGACCCGCTGGCGCTGCCCGCCCGAAAGCTCGCGCGGATACCGGTCGAGGAGGTGCGAGAGGTCGAGGATGCCGGCGGCGCGGTTGACCGCGTCGTCGATCTCGTTGCGGCTGCGCCGGGCGAGCTTTAGAGCGAACGCCATGTTGTCACGCACCCGCATGTGCGGATAGAGCGCGTAGTTCTGAAAGACCATGGCGATGTCGCGGTCCTTGGGCGGCAGGTCGGTGACGATGTTGCTGCCGATCTGGATGTCGCCGCCGGTGATGTCCTCGAGCCCGGCGATCATGCGCAGGAGCGTCGATTTCCCGCAGCCCGAGGGGCCGACCAGCACCAGGAACTCCCCGTCGCGCACCGCAAGGTCGATGCCGTGCAGCACCTCGAGCGCTCCGTAGGTCTTGATCACGTCCATGACGGCGACACTGGCCATTTCACGTTCCTCCCTTTTTTGTGCGGGCCCTCAGCGGCCGCCGAACCCGGCCCCGACGGTGATACCCTTGTAGATGACCTGTTGCAGGATGATGGCGAGCACCAGCCCCGGCAGCATCGAGAGCGCCGCGCCCGCCATGATGTAGTTCCAGGACGTGCCCTGCTCGGTCTGGAACATGGAAAGGCCGAGGGGGAGCGTTGCATAGTCCATGCCGTGGACGACGACCAGCGGCCAGAGGAAGTTGTTCCACTGCCCGATGAAGGTGAAGAGCGCCAGGAGCCCGATGGCGGGCAGCGACAGCGGAATGATGATCGAAACGAGGATGCGCAGCCGCGAGGCCCCGTCGATCAGCGCCGCTTCCTCCAGCTCGCGCGGGATCGAAAGGAAGAACTGGCGCAGCAGGAACGCGCCGAACGAGGAGAAGGCCATCGGCAGGATCATGCCCTGGTAGGTGTTGACCCATCCGAGCTGGTTGACGATGAGGAAGAGCGGGATGACCAGCATCACCTGCGGGATCATCAGCGTGCCGAGATAAGCAACGAATATGCTGTCGCGCCCCGGAAAGCGCAGCCGCGCGAAAGCGTAGGCGGCGAGCGCCGAGACGACGATGGTAATGGCGGTGACGCCCCCGGCAACGATCATGCTGTTGAGGAAGAACCGGCCGAACGGCAGGTGGAGCCAGGCATGCGCGAAGTTTTCCCATTGCCATTCGGTGGGCAGGAGGCGCGGCGGCACCGCCATCACCTCGGCATTGCTGCGCACCGCGTTCGACACCATCCAGAAGAACGGGAAGAGGAAGACGAGCGCGACGAGCGTCAGCGCGCCGTGGTTGAGGATATCGAGAAAGAGCGAGAGTCGCGTGTTCTTGCGCTTGCGGCGCGGGCGGACGGCGGCCGTCGGCAGGGCGTTAGCTGTCATAGTGCACCCATTTGCGCTGGAGCCAGAACTGGAGGGCCGTCAGGGCCATGATGATGAGGAACATGACCCAGGCGAGCGCCGAGGCGTAACCCATCTGGTAGTTGCCGAAACCGTTCTGGTAGATGGCGAAGCCCAGGGTCGCCGTCGCCGATCCGGGCCCGCCGCGCGTCACCACATAGATCTGGTCAAAGACCTGCAGCGAGGTGATGGCGGTCATCACCGTGCCGAAGAAGATGGTGGGGGAAATCAGCGGCAGGCGGATCTTCCAGAACCGGTCCCAGGCGCTGGCCCCGTCGATTTTGGCCGCTTCCAGATAGCTCTGCGGCACGAGATCGAGCGCGGCGTTGAACAGCACCATGTTGTAGCCGACATTGGCCCAGAGCGTGACGATGATCACCGCCTGCATGGCGAGCTTGGGGTCGAGCAGCAGATTCGGCACATGCAGCGCAAGCGCCTGGAAGACGGTGTCCATGAACCCGCCGGGCGTGAAGATGAGGACCCAGACGACCGAGGACGCGATCGCGGGCGTGAAGGTGGGCAGGAAGAACACCACCCGGAACCAGCGCTGGCCGCGCTTGAGGCTCGAGATCCACACCGCCAACCCCAGGGACAGGACGATGTTGAGGACGAGATATTCGACCGTGAAGAACAGCGTGTTGCCGAGCACCGTGTAGAACGCCGGATCGAGCGTGAAAAGGCGCTGGTAGTTGGCAAAGCCGACGAAGCTAGGGGCCGAGATCAGCTGCCAGTTGGTGAAGCTGATGGCGAGCGAGGCGATGATCGGAAACAGCATGAAGGCGATGAAGCCGAGAAGGCTCGGCAGCAGGAAGACGAGCGCCGTGCGCGCTTCCTGCGACGACATGCGGTTCCGCCGGCGGGGCGGCGCTATCGTCGCTTGCGTGGTGGAGACGGTCTCGGTCATGAATCCTCCCGGAAAGGGAGCGGCGGCAGGCCCGTCGCCCGCCGCCGCGGGCGTTCCTACTGGCTCTGGGCCAGGCTCTGGATCGTCTTCATGGTCTCTTCGGGAGTCTGGCTGCCGGTCATGGCGAGCGGATAGTACTGGGTGAAGAGGTTCTCGACCGCGTTCCAGTTGTTGGTGATTTCGTAGGTCGCCGAATGCGAGAGGGAATACTCGAGCGCCTCGCGCGCGCCCTCGACGCCGGCGGCGGCCACGTCGAACCAATAGGTCTGCTCGGCCTTGCGGGCGGGCAGGGCCCGGCCGGCTTCGGCGAGATATTGCAGCGCCTCGGGCCCGGTGATGACCTGGATCGCCTTCCAGGCGGCGTCCTTGTTCTGGCTCGAGGTCGAGATGCCGAAGCCCGAGCCAGCGGTCACCGCGTGCAGGTCCCCTTCGCCGCGCGGAAGCGGGGCGAGGCCCATCTCGAACTGCACCGTGTCGCGCTTGCTGATGAGGCTCCAGGGGCCGTCGACCATCATGGCGATGTTGCCGGATTCGAACCGTCCGGCGATGACGTCGCCGGGGTTGGCCCCCGAGGCGACGAGCGGAGCGACCTTCTCCTGCGTCACGAGGCCGATGAATTGGTCCGCCGCCGCCAGCGCCGAGGTGCTGGTCAGATCGAGCTGGCCCTCGTCGTTGATGTAGTCGGCCCCGAGCGCGGCTGCAAAGATCGAATAACCGTTGGGCACGACGCCGAAGCCGAAGCCGCCGTCCTTGGTGAGGGCGACCGCCGCCTGCTTGAACCCGTCGAGCGTCCAGCCAGGCTGCGGCAGGGCGAGCCCCGCTTCCTCGAACTTGTCCTTGTTGTAGAACATCATCCACGGGCCGACGTCGTAGGGCAGGCCGTAGACGACGCCGTCGTTGGACATGCCGCCGATGATCGAGGCGTCGAACGCATCGATGTCGAACCCGTCAGCGGAAATGCGCTCGTCGAGCGGCTCGAGGATCGAATAGAAATTGGGCATCCGCAGCGACTGCATGGCGACGATGTCGCCGAGCTGGCCGGACGCGGCGAGCACCGGCAGCTTCGTCCAGTAGTCGTTCCAGGGCGTCGTCTGCAGTTGCACCGTGATCTCGGGGTGCGTCTCTGTGACCATGTCGGCCAGGTGCTGCCAGGCGGCGATGTCGTTGGCATCGCTTCCCCACATCTGCCAGGTGATCGTCACCGGCTGGTCCTGCCCGGCGGCCGGGCCGGCGAGGGCGGCGCCAAGGAGCGCGGCGGCCGCCAGCATCGCGGTTGTCTTCATGATGATTCCTCCTCGATCCATCATTGAAACGGTCGGCCGCGTTTTCCCTCGGGTCCGGCGCCTCGCGGCCTTGAGGCGCCGGGTTTGTCGTTTCAGTCCTTGAGGATGATCTCGACCACCGGCACCGTGACCTTGGGCGCAACGACCGGCAGTTCCAGCGTGATCATGCCCTCGGGCACCACCACGCCGACGTTGCTGTCGACCTCGGCCACCGGCGAAAGCCAATGCACCTCGCTCGCATCGTGCAGGAACTGGGCGTACTTGATCTTGTCGGCGAGCCCGTCGATGTGGATGTGGCGGAACGGCCAGCTGTAGATGTGGAGATAGAGCCGGTTGCCCCGCTGGGTCAGGCGGCAGTCCTTGGGCGCGGCGTATTGCGAGGCGCCGGCCCCGTAGATGGCGCGTCCGTTGAGTCTGAGCCAGTCGCCATAGACCTCGAGCGCGTCGTTGGCGCGATCGTCGAACGTGCCGCGCCCGGTCGGGCCGACGTTCATCAAGAGGTTGCCCCCGAGCGAGACCGTGTCGACCAGCAGCTTGATGAGCTGCTCGGGATCCTTCCAGGTCTGCTCGTCGCGATAATAGCCCCAGGAGCCCGAGAAGGTGTGGCAGGCCTCCCAGGTGATGTTCTCGCCCTTGACCTTGGGCGCGACGCGCGGGGTGTACTGCTCGGGCGTGGTGATGTCGGGCAAGTACCCTTCCTCGTCGAGAAGGTCGAGCCGGTTGTTGACGATGATGTCCGGCTGCAGCTGGCGAACGAGCTTCAAGAGCTCGGTGCTCTGCCAGTCCTCGCGGCCCTTGCCCGGGAAGTTGAGATAGGTGCGGCGCGGATAGCTGAAGTCGAACCAGATGACGTCGATCTTGCCGTAGTTGGTCAAGAGCTCCGTCACCTGGTCGCGCATGTAGGCGGCATAGCGCTTCATGTCGCGCCCGATGTTCATCTCGGCGGCGTCGGGATGGTTGCGCTGCGGGTGGTGCACGTCGATCGGGAAATCCGGATGGTGCCAGTCGATCAGCGAATAGTAGAAGCCGACCTTGAGGCCCTCGGCGCGGAAAGCCTCGACGAAGGGCTTGAGCAGGTCCTTGCCGTAGGGGGTCTTGGTCGCCTTGTAGTCGGTCACCTTGCTGTCCCAGAGGCAGAAGCCCTCATGGTGCTTGGCGGTGAGGACCACGTATTTCATCCCCGCCTCGCGGGCGCGCCGCGCCCATTCCTTCGGGTCGTAGAGGTCGGGATCGAAGTTCTCGAAATACTTCTGGTAGTCGGCGTCCGCGATCTCCTCGCGGTTCTTCAGCCATTCGTGGCGCGCGCCCAGCGCATAGAGCCCCCAATGGATGAACATGCCGAAACGCGATTCGACGAACCAGGCCTTCTTGTCCTCGGCCAGCACCAGGTCTTTCATGGAAACGGGCTTATTCATTTTCCCCTCGGGATCAGCGGCAAACGGGCGGCAACCGAGGTTCGGCGCCGCGGCGCGGCGCCGGCCGGATGCCAGCGAATGAAATTCGGTTTCGGGCGCCGTAGGCGCCTTCAGGCGTCGAGCGCCTCGCGGCCAGCGGCGGTGATCGGACGTCCTCCCTCCGGCAAGTCTGCGTGCGTTCCGCGCCCGTCCTCCAACGGGCATGCTGCGGAACCGTGAGGACAAGTGCTAAGGTAATGAGGCTAGGCTGTCAAGTGGTCAGGCCAGTAGACTGCATGGCTGTTTTGTTGCTAAAAGGGGCATGAGGTGAACAAACCGCGCCCGAGTCGGGTGGCGAGAACGACGCGTAGGGGCTCATGAAGCTGCAGGCCGTATCCAACCGCAAGCTCTACATCCAGATCGCCGACCAGATCCGCGATCTCATCGCCTCGGGCGCGGCCGAGCCCGGCCGCCAGCTCCCCTCCGAGCGCGAGCTCGCCCAGGACCTCGGCGTCAGCCGCCCGACGGTGCGCGAGGCGCTGATTGCGCTGGAGGTCGCCGGCCTCATCGACATCCGCGTCGGGGTCGGCGCGTTCGTGCGCCGCAACGGCGGCGAGCCGCTGCCCGAGCAGAACCACTCGCCCCTGGAAGTGATGCAGGCGCGCATCGTCATCGAGCCGGAGGTCGCCGCGCTCGCGGCGCGCAACATCGCCGGTGAAGGGGTGGCGGCGCTGCATGCAACGCTCGAGCGCATGCGCGAGGAGACCGCCGCCGGCCGCTGGTCTGCCGCGAGCGACCAGGCGCTGCACCTGACCATCGCCGACGCCTGCGGCAACTCGGTGCTGCGCGAGCTGCTCAACGACCTCTGGACCTCGCGCGGCGAGGAGGTCGATAAGCGCTTCCATGCCCACCTCGCCAGCATCGACGACCTGCGTCGGCATATCCTCGTCGACCACGAGGCGATCGTCGCCGGCATCGAGCGCTCCGACCCCGGCGCCGCCCGCAAGGCGATGGCCGACCACCTGCGCTACGTCGAGGCGGCGATGTTGTCGGTGTGGGACTGAGGCTCTAGTTTTCCCCGACACCTCCCCATCCACAAGTCATCCCCGCGAAAGCGGGAACCTCTGTTTCATGGTGCGATCGCGAACGGAGGTCCCCGCTTTCGCGGGGATGACCTGGTGGATGGGACTCATACAGGTTCAGCACGAGGATCAGGCGCCAGGAATCAATCACATAAAGAAATCTTTATATCTTTATTGACTCGCCCCAGCGCCGGGTGCATCCTGCCTTCGTCCACGGTCCCCGCGAGGGGATAACCGGGAATCCGGTGCGCATGGGAACCCGTGCAAGTCCGGAGCTGCCCCCGCAACTGTAGGCGGTGACGGCGCCCAATCGTGCCACTGGCGAAAGCTGGGAAGGCGGGCGGCCGGACGATCCGCGAGCCAGGAGACCTACCGTGGACGTGAACGTCGTTTCATGCCGAGCGGGGGAATCGGCAAAAGGACAAAGAACCATGACCGACCGTCACTTCCGCCTGCTGCCGATCCCGACGCCCGCACTGCGTCGAATGCGTCGCTCCGGCTGACGCGCGACTCGCTCCGCACCTCGTATTCCCATTCCTGACGCCTGGCCGGCTTCGCTCATGCGCGGCCGCCGGCGTGCATCGTCATATCGGCTTACATCATGACCAGATCCGCAAATCTCGGCTTCCCGCGCATCGGCGCCCATCGTGAACTCAAGAGCGCTCTCGAGAGCTACTGGAAAGGCGAGACCGACGCCTCAACCCTCCTCGCCACGGGCCGCGAGCTGCGCGCCCGTCACTGGCGCCAGCAGCGCGAAGCGAACATCGAAATCATCCCGTCCAACGATTTCTCCTTCTACGACCACATGCTCGACATGACCGTGGCGCTTGGCGCCGTGCCCGCGCGCTTCGCCGGCATCGCCGATCCGCTCGAGCGCTATTTCGCCTGCGCCCGCGGCACCGGCGATGCGCCGGCCATGGAGATGACCAAGTGGTTCGACACCAACTACCACTACATCGTGCCCGAGCTGCATGAAGGGCAGCGCTTTGCCCTGTCGAGCAGCAAGGCGCTCGACGAATTCCGCGAGGCGCGCGAGCTTGGCATTGAGACGCGCCCGGTGATCGTCGGGCCGGTGACATGGCTCTCTCTTGGCAAGGGGGAGGCCGGGTTCGATCCTATCTCGCTCATCGATGCCGTGCTGCCCGCCTATGCCGATCTGCTTGCCCAGCTCAAGGCCGAGGGTGTCGAGTGGGTGCAGGTGGACGAGCCGATCCTGGTGCTGGATTTGACGCGGGCGCAGAAGGCCGCCTTCACCAGGGCCTATGCGGCGTTGGCCCCGGTCGCTCCCAAGCTCCTCCTCGCCACCTATTTCGGCGCGCTCGCCGACAATGCCGAGCTGGCGGCAAGCCTGCCGGTCGCCGGCCTCCACATCGACCTGGTGCGTGCGCCCGAACAGCTCGCGCCGGTGCTCGAAGGGCTTGGTCCGGACAAGGTGCTCTCGCTCGGCCTCGTCGACGGGCGCAACATCTGGCGCACCGACCTCGATGCCGCCTTCGCGCTGGTTTCGAAGGCCTGGGATCGCATAGGTCCGAACCGGCTCGAAATCGCGCCCTCCTCTTCGCTCCTGCATTCGCCGGTCGACCTCGAGGCGGAAACCGGGCTCGATGCCGAGCTCAGGTCCTGGCTCGCCTTTGCCCGCCAGAAGCTCGACGAGGTGACGGCGCTGGCAACGGCCATGAAAAGGGGGCGCGGCGCGGTGAAGGTGGCGTTCGAGGCGAGCGCTGCGGCGCTTGCCGCCCACCGCGCGTCGCCCCGCATCCACAGGCGCGAGGTCAAGGCGCGGACGGCCGAACCGGTGGCGCTCGACCGCCTGAGACCCTTCGCGGAACGGCGCAAAGCCCAGCGCGCCCGGTTTGGCCTCCCGGCCTTCCCGACCACCACCATCGGCTCCTTCCCGCAGACCAAGGCCGTGCGCGAGAAGCGGGCGGCGTTGCGCAAGGGGCTCATCGACACGCCCGCCTATGAACGCTTCCTCGAGGAGGAAACCGCGGCGGCCGTGCGCCTGCAGGAGCGGCTGGGGCTCGACGTGCTGGTGCATGGCGAGTTCGAGCGCAACGACATGGTCGAATATTTCGGCGAGCAGCTCGATGGCTTCGCCTTCACGCGTAACGGCTGGGTGCAGAGCTATGGCTCACGCTGCGTCAAGCCGCCGATCATCTACGGCGACGTCTCGCGGCCCGTGGCGATGACCGTGCGCTGGTCGGCCTACGCCGCCTCGCTGACGGAAAAGCCGATGAAAGGCATGCTGACCGGCCCGGTCACCATCCTGCAATGGTCGTTCGTGCGCGTCGATCAGCCGAGGTCGCAGACGTGCCGGCAGATCGCCCTCGCCATCCGCGACGAGGTCATCGACCTGGAAAGCGCCGGCATCGGCATCATCCAGATCGACGAGCCGGCCCTGCGCGAAGGCCTGCCGCTGCGCCGGGGCGACTGGGACGCCTATCTCGGCTGGGCTGTCGACTGCTTCCGCCTCACCGCCTCGGGGGTCGCCGACGAAACGCAGATCCACACCCACATGTGCTATGCTCAGTTCGAGGACATCATGGAGGCGATCGCCCGCATGGATGCGGACGTCATTTCCATCGAAACCTCGCGCTCGCAGATGCACCTGCTCGAGGCCTTCCGCGATTTCCGCTATCCCAACGAGATCGGCCCCGGCATCTGGGACATCCACTCGCCCCGCGTGCCCGGCCGGCCGGAAATGGAGGCGCTCTTGAGGAAAGCGGCCGCCGCCATTCCTTCCGACCAGCTCTGGGTAAACCCCGATTGCGGCCTCAAGACCCGCGGCTGGCCGGAAGTCGAGGCGTGCCTCGCCAACCTCGTCGAGACGGCGCGGCGCATGCGTGAGGAGGTCGCGGCGCCGGTTCCGGCGGAATGAGGCGAAAGGCGGGCGCTCGTTGCGCGCCCGCTCCCCTTTTTCGACAGGAGCTCAGAACGCCACGGCGCGCTGGCGGGCGTTGAAGATGTGGCGTTCGATGGCGCTTTCGGCGCGCGCCCGGTCGCGTGCCATGATGCCGTCGATGATTTCGAGGTGATCGTCGAGGGCAGGAGCCAGCACCGCCGGATTGAGGCGGATGCGGTCGAGATGGATCATGCGCACGCGCAGCGAGTTGATCGAATAGGCCTGGATCAGCGTCTCGTTGCCGGTCGCCGCGATCAGAAAGTCGTGGAAGGCCGAATCGATATGCTGCGCCTCGTCCAGCAGTTCGCGGGTGATGCCGGCGCTGGCGCGTTCCAGGATGCTGGTGTGCAGCCGCCGCTGTGCGGAAAGCTCCTCGTCGCTCAGGTGCTCGACCGCATAGATCGTCGCCTCGCGCTCATAGGCGATGCGCAGCTGGTAGGATTCGCGGATCATGCGCAGGTCGACCGTGGTGATCTGGATGCCGCGCTGCGGCATCACTGCGAGCAGGCCTTCCGCCTCCCAGCGGGCCAGGAGCTCGCGCAGCGCCCCCAACGAAATGCCGAGCTTTGCCATGAGTTCGCGCTGCGACAGGTTCTGGCCGGGGCGGATGTCGCCGGTGAGCAGCAGCTCCTGGAAGCGGCGGTAGGCGGTCTGCCGGTTGAGGGCGCTCTCGTTCGCCGCATCCGGTCTGGCTGCGGAAGCGGGTATGCTCGAACGATTGTTGCCCGTCATCATGGCAGGTCTCCGATCATTGATCTTGCCGGTCAATCAATCAGACTGCGCGGCAAAATCAAACCGGGTTGCTTCGAATGCCGACATCAGGCGTGCCTCGGCCGCCGCATCGATGGGCAGCAGCGGCGGCATCGGCCGGCGCCAGGCCGGATCGTCGCTCATGCGGGCCTTGAGGGCCTTCAGCGCGACGACCCCGCCGCACGCCTCGACCGCCTCGATGCGCCGGGCGGCACGTTCGACGGCGATGGCCTCGTTGAGCGCCGCCTCGGACCCGGCTCGGGCGACCAGCTCGCGCGCAACGATATTGGGCATGCCGCCGATCATGCCCGCCCCGCCGACCCCCAGCAGCGGCGGCAGCACCCGGTCGTCGCCGGTAAAGACGCGCAGCGACGGGAAGCGCCCGGTAAGGGCGACGGTGTCCGGCTCGACGCCGGTCGAATCCTTTATGCCGATGATCCGCTCGCCATGCCGCGCGAGCAGCGTGTCGATGAGGTCCGTGGTGAACGGCGCCCGGCTCATCTGCGGAATGTGGTAGAGCACGATGTCGATCGGGAACGTCCCGCCCAGCCGCGCCGCGCAGCCGGCGAAATAGGTGGCGATCCCCTCGCTGCCTGCTCCGTAGTAGTAGGGCGGGACGATCAGCGCCGCCCGGCACCCCAGCCGCGCCGCCGCCGCGACGGTCGCCGCCGTGTCGTCGAGCGCCGCGCTCATGGCGGCGGGAATGACGCGTCCCATGTCGAAGCCGCCATGCCGCAGGGCCGTCAGCGCCTCGATCTTCTCGATGGCCGAGAAGGACGGGCCCTCGCCCGTCGACCCGAACGGCGAGACGTAGCTGCACCCCTCCGCCAGCAGCCAATCGAGATGCGCACGCCACCGGGCAATATCGATCCGATAGTCCTCGGTCACGGGCGTCAGCGCCGCGGCGACGATCCCCCCGACCTGTTGCGCGGCGGCCTCGATGGGCCGGGTTTTCGTGTCGGATGAAAGCGGCTGGTTCACTGATACAATCACTAATTGAAAGTCTGAGACGATCAAGTATTTACACACGGTCCAATTTGTTGCAAGGTCCTTCTGCATGCCGCTGGCGAAAGCCTGGGCACAAGAAATCTCAGGGGGGAGGGGACACGTTGGCGGAGCTCGAACTGTCGGGTGTTTCGAAGGTCTACGGCGCGTTCAACGCCCTGCGCGAGGTGTCGCTGCAGATCGCGGACGGCGAGTTCGCCGTGTTCGTCGGCCCGTCCGGCTGCGGCAAGTCGACCCTTCTGCGCCTGATCGCCGGGCTCGATCCGGTCAGCGACGGACGGATCGCCATCGGCGGCAACGACATGACCGCCCGCCAGGCCGGTCAGCGCCCCGTCGCCATGGTCTTTCAGAACTATGCGCTCTATCCGCACATGAGCGTCTTCGAGAACATCGCCTTCCCGCTGCAGATGGAGCGCCGCACGAAGGACGACATCCGGCGCGAGGTCTCGCGCGCCGCCGAGATCGTGCAGCTTTCGACCCGCCTGCAGGACAGGCCCGCCAAGCTCTCGGGCGGCCAGCGCCAGCGCGTGGCCATAGCGCGGGCCATCGTGCGCAAGCCCGGCATCTTCCTGATGGACGAACCGCTGTCCAATCTCGATGCGGCCCTGCGCATGGAGATGCGCGCCGAGCTCACCCAGCTGCACCGCCGGCTCGGCTCCACCATGGTCTATGTGACGCACGACCAGCTCGAGGCCATGACCATGGCCGACCGCATCGTGGTGCTGAACGGCGGACGCGTCGAACAGGTCGGCGCGCCCATGGAGCTCTATCACAACCCGGCCAACCTCTTCGTCGCCGGCTTCATCGGCAGCCCGCCGATGAACTTCGCCGCCGCTCGCGTCGACGCGGTCGAGGGCAACGCCGCGCGGCTCACCGTCGAGGGGTTGGGCAGTTTCGCGGTGTCCTTCGACGGCAAGGAGGTTTCGGTCGGTGACGCGGTCACCATCGGCATCCGGCCCGAAGCCATGCTGCCGGGCGCCGGAGGCGCCGGGCACCTCTCGTTCCGCATGACCCCGGAAACGGTCGAGCGGCTCGGCCTCCACACCATCGTTCACGCGCCGGTCGGCGCCAAGACCTTCACGGCGCTGTTCAACGGCGATCCGCGCATGGCGCGCGGCTCGACCCTGGACGTCAGCGTGCCCCTTTCGCAGATCCACCTCTTCGATCGCAACGGGGCGGGACGCAGCATCCGCGACATCCAGTAGTCATTTCGCGCGCCCGGCTGAGGAGAGCCGGCGCGCCACAAGGGAGAGAGAACATGTCCACATTCACCAAATCGTCCGGCCTCAACCGGCGGCAGCTTCTGCAGGGCGTCGCCGGCAGCGCGTTGGCGCTCGGCCTCACTGGAATTGCCGGCCGCGCCTTCGCCCAGGACCAGCAGCTGGTCTTCTGGTCGCAGTTCGCCGGCAGCAAGCGCGCGGCGGGCGAGGCGCTGGAGGCCGCGTTCAAGGCCGCCCATCCCGAGCGCAACCTCGTCAGCACCCTCTATGCCGAGCCGCCGCAGCTCAACGAGAAGATCCTGACCTCCATCAACGGCAACACCGCGCCCGACCTCTTCGTCCAGCACTGGGACTACAACCTCACCTACGCGGCCGGCGATCGCATGCTTGACCTGGGCGAGGCGCTCGATGTCGATCTGGCGGCGCTCGACCCGTCACTGTTGGCTTACGGCCACATCAAGGGCGCCCAGTATTCCGTACCCATGTACGGCACCTCGCGCGGCATCGGTTTCAACCGGGCGTTGGTGACGGCCGCCGGGCTCGATCCCGAAGCGCCGCCGACGACATGGGCGGAGCTTCGCGAATGGGCCATTGCCCTGACCAAACGCGCCGAGTCGGGCCTGCTCGAAGTCGCCGGCTTCAGCATGTTCCACAACGACCTCGAGGCCTGGGAAACCTTCACCATCTTCCTGCAGGGCGCGGGCGGCTCGCTGCTCAGCGACGACCTGTCGACGCCCACTTTCGCCGGCCCCGAAGGCGTCAAGGCGCTGACCTTCCTCTACGACCTGCTGCACACCGATAAGGTCACCGACCTCGGCTTCGGCCTCGGGCCGGGCGGGCTCGCCAGCCCCTTCAACACCGGCCGCGCCGCCATGATCATCGCCGGCAACTATTCGACCAACAATGCGCTGCGGGCCGGCATCGAGTTCGACGTCGCCCCGATCCCGATGGAGGGCGGCGGTTTTACCTCCATCGTCGATCCCTTCTGCTACGCGGTCCCGCGCGATGCGAAGAATACCGAGGGCGCGGTGGCGTTCATCGAGTTCGCGCTGTCGCCTGAGCAGCAGGTGGCGTTCGCCGTCGAGAGCAAGAACGTGCCCGTCCTCAAGTCCGCCCAGCAGGACCCGGCGGTGCAGGCCGATCCGTACCTCTCCAAGTTCGTGCACACCGCGAGCTTCGCGCCGGCCAAGGCACCCGCCATTCCCGCCTTCTCGCGCCTCGTGACCATCATCGCGCGCGCCGTGCAGGAGGCCATGTTCAATCGCACGAGCGTCGAGAACGCGCTGACCTCCGCGGCCGCCGAGGTGCAGACCATTCTCGACCGGGGCTGAGGCGCGAGCGATGACATCCCGATCGGACGCGGCCGACACGCCGGCATTCAACCAGAACCTGGGCGCGTACCTCTTTCTCGCCCCGGCGCTGTTGATCCTGTTCCTGTCGCTGCTGCTGCCGGCCGCCGCCACGATCGGGATGAGCTTCACCGACATCTCGTTCCTGAGGCCGACGAACTTCGTCGGCCTCGACAACTACCTGCGCCTCCTCTCGGACGGCCGCTTCCAGCAGGCCGTGTTCAACACCAGCTACTATACGCTGGGTGTCACGCTGCCGACGATGCTGTTGGGGCTCCTTGCCGCCGTGGCGCTCAACCGGCGCTTCCCGTTCCGCGTCGCCTTCCGCACCATTTTCTACCTGCCGGTGCTGACCTCGCTGATCGCGGCGGCCGTGGTCTGGGTCTATATCTACGAGCCGTATTCCGGGCCGATGAACGGGCTTCTCGTCTCGCTCGGCCTGCCGCCGCAACCCTGGCTGCAATCGCCGAACCTGGCCATGACGGCGCTGATCATCATGGCCGTCTGGCGCGATTTCGGCACGGCCATGATCATCTATCTCGCCGGCCTGCAGGATATCCCCGAGGAGATCTACGAGGCCGCCCGCCTCGATGGCGCGGGCAAGTTCGCGATCCTGCGCCGCATCACCGTCCCGATGCTTTCCTCGGTCACCTTCTACCTGATGATCATCCTCATCGTGCAGTCGTTCCAGGTGTTCGGCGCCATCTACGTCATGACCGGCGGCGGGCCGCTGGGATCGACCGAAACCATCGTCTTCCAGATGTACCAGACGGCCTTCGGCTATACGGAGTTCGGCTACGCGGCCGCCATGTCGACGGTGCTGTTCTTCGTCATCCTGTTGTTCTCGATCGTCGGAACCAAGATCATGCGGAAGGGTGAGGCATGAGCACCGCCACGTCGGACGCGCAGAGCGTCGCCCCCGTTTCCGCCGGATCGAGGCTCGCCGCGTGGCGGCCGGTCGCCGAGGCCGTCGTCGGCTACGGCCTCCTGCTCTTTGCCGCCTTCGCCACCATGGCCCCGTTCCTGTGGATGGTGTCGACCTCGTTCAAGACCGATCCGGAGGTCTTCCAGTTTCCGCCGAGCTTCGTGCCGCAGGGGCTGGTGTGGCAGAACTATCTCGACGTGATCAACGCGCCAGATACCGGACGTCAGCTCGTCAACAGCCTGATCTTCGCGCTGGGCTCGACGGCATCCAACCTCGCCTTCTGCTCGCTGGCCGGCTATGCGCTTGCGCGCTTGCGGTTCCGCGGCAAGACGCTGATCTTCGCCCTCGTCGTCGGGCTCCTGATGGTGCCGGCGCAGAGCCAGATCGTGCCGGTGTTCCTCATCGTCCAGAAGATCCCGTTCGCGGGCGGCAACGACTGGCTGGGCAATGGCGGCACGGGCCTGCTCAACACCTATTGGGGCATGATCCTGCCGACGGCCGCCACGCCCTTCGGCATCTTCCTCATGCGCCAGTTCTTCACCCGCATTCCCATCGAATACGAGGAATCGGCCCGCCTCGACGGCGCCAAGGCCTTCACCATCTTCTGGCGCATTCTGCTGCCGCTGGCGCGTCCGGCCATGGCGGTGTTGGGGGTGTTGAGCTTCCAGAGCGCCTGGAACGAGTTCATCTGGCCGCTGATTCTGACCAATTCGCGCGACATGGCGACCCTGCAGATCGGCCTGCAACTCTTGCAGAGCGGGCCCGACGCGCGCTGGAACGTCGTCATGGCGATGGCCACCCTCATCACCATGCCCATCATCGTCGTCTTCCTCTTTGCCCAGCGCTACGTCATCGACGGCGCCGTCACCAGCGGCGTCAAGGGCTAGCATCCGCTTCACCCGTCATTGCAGGCGCCGCAGCACGCATCGGAGAATTCTTGCCATGATCCAGCACGTCGACATCTACCGCGTCCCGGGAGAATACGCCGCCTGGCCGGCCAATTACGGCCTCTGGGCGTGGGGCGACGAGATCGTCGCCGTCTTCTCCCAGGGCTTCCGGGGCGCCCAGGAGGGTCTGCATGCCCGCGACATGACCCGTCCGTTCGTCGGCCGGCAGGCCCGCAGCCTCGACGGCGGGCGCACCTGGAGCGCCGAGCCGTTCACCGGCACGATCCCCGGCGGCACCTCGCTTTCGGGCGACGAACACGTGGTCGAGGCCCTGCAGAGCCAGCCCAACATCGTGCCCGAGCGCGATCTGCCCCCGCTCGATGAGCCGATCGACTTCACCGATCCCGAGACCATCGTCATGGCCGCCCGCACCGGCCTCAACGCCGGCTCGATCAGCTGGTTCTACACTAGCCGCGACCGCGCCAGATCCTGGCAGGGCCCTTACCGCTTCGGCGACTTCGGCCTGCCGGGAATCTCGGCGCGCACCGACATCGTGCCGCTGGGGCCGCACGATGCGCTGTTCCTGCTGACCGCGGTCAAGTCGAACGGCAAGGAAGGGCGGGTCTTTTGCCTGCGCACCCGCGACGGCGGGCGCACCTTCGCCTTCGAGAGCTTCGTCGGCGAGGAGCCGGAAGGCTATGCGATCATGCCTGCCTCCCTGCGGCTCGCCGACAGTAGCATCCTCAGCCTCGTGCGCTGCTCGACGCCCGGCAGGGGCCCCGACCGCAAGGCCTGGATCGAGCAGTACCGCTCGCTTGACGAAGGCCGCAGCTGGACGCTGGAGGGCCGGGCGGTCGACAATACCGGCTATGGTGGCAACCCGCCGACGCTCTCGGCGCTGCCCGGTGGCCGGCTGCTCCTCGTCTACGGCTTCCGCGACGCGCCCTACGGCATGCGCGCGCGCACTAGCGCCGACGGCGGCAGGAACTGGAGCGAGGATATCGTCCTGCGCGACGACGCGGGCATGTCCGACCTCGGCTATCCGCGCACCGTCGTCCTCGCCAACGGCACGGCGCTGACGGTCTACTACTACAACCATGGCGCCGAAACCGACCGCTACGTCGCCGGCACGTTCTTCACGCCTTGAGCTGTAAGCAGGGCGGCTACGGCCGCCCCCGCCCGTATTGTCGTCAGTCCGTCAGCGCGAGCGTGAACGAGACCGGATCGTAGTCGCCGAGCTGCATGGAGACCTTGCCTTCCCCGGTGAACGCGACCGGCGTCGTCAGCGAGCCGGTGGTGACGATGACGCCCTTGCCCAGCACCGGGAAGTGCTCGTGCGGCTGCCGACCGAAGGCGAGGATGGGCGAAAGTGGCCCGCCGAACGGGTGGCGCGCCTCGAGTTCGCGTATTTCGCCATTGGGCAGGCTGACCCGCACCGGCAGCCCGTCGACGGCCGGAACCCCGTCGATCTTCTGGCGCCCGACGACATAGCCGGCCCCGTTGAAGTTGTCGGCCAGCGCGCCGAACTTGCCCGCCTCCTCGCGCTTGTGCAGACGCGTCCCCAGTATTTCTATGCCGACGACGAAATGATCGATGGCCGCCGCTAGGCCTTCGGCGCCATCCGCGACAGCTGACGAGGGATAGTCCTCGGAAAGGATCGCGGCGACCTCGATCTCGATGGCGACGAAGCTGCGGCGGGGCATGGAGAACGTGTCGCCATCCTTGATGACGGCGCCGGCAAAGATCGGCGCGATCAATGCGCCCCCATCCACCACCGAGATCTTGGCGGCGGCGGTGCTTTCGCCGAGCGCGGCCTGCACCCTGCTCTGGATGTCCATGGCCTGGTCCTTGCTCAGGGGCGCCAGGCTTTGCGCCTCCACCAGCCCGCCGGACCCGTCGCGGGCGGCAATCAGAGCGTTGACCAGAGTATCGATTTCGAGGCCCACGGGACCCTCTCCCTTATCCTTGTGATCGCGATGATGCGGCTGCCGGTTCCGCCAGCCGGATGCGTCTACTCGGTGGTGTCCGAGCGTTCCCTTGGCGCCGCGTCCGGCGCGGTTTCGACGAACCCGGCCGCGCGGTCGCGAAAGAGCGTCGCGCGGGCCAGCAGCATCAGCGTCACGGGCGTCGTCACCGTCACGAAGAGGAAGATGGCGAGCTCGTGCACCACCAGCCGCTGCTGGGTCAGCGTGAAGTAGATGGCCGAGGCGAGGAGGATGAGACCTCCGCCCATGCTGGTGCCCATGGTGGGCGCGTGGATGCGCAGGTAAAAGTCCCTGAGCCGCACCAGCCCGAGACACCCGGCCATGGTCAGGAGCGCGCCGAGCAGCACGCAGGCCGAAACGAGGATCGAAAGCCAGAGCGGCAGGTCGTCGATCATTCGATCACCTCGCCGCGCATGAGGAACTTGGCGAGCGCCACCGTGCCGACGAACCCGAGCAAGCCGATCAGCATGGCGAGCTCGAAATAGACCTGGCTGTTGGTGCGGATGCCGAGGGTTATGAGCAGAAGCAGCGCCACCACGTAGAGCGCATCGAGCGCCAGGATCCGGTCCTGCGCGCGCGGGCCCCGCACCATGCGATAAAGGGTCGCCAGCATGCCGACCCCCAGCATGACCTGTGCGGCGAGCAGGCTCCATTCGAGGATGGCGAGGCTCATTGGAAGATCTCCAGCAGCAGGGTTTCGTAGCGTGCTTTGATGGTCGCCACCCACTCGTCGGCATCGACCAGATCGAAGACGTGGATCAGCACCGAGCTCTTCTCGCGGTCGTATTCGAGCCAGGCGCTGCCCGGGGTCGCGGTCAGCAGGCAGGCGAGTATGGCCAGCCCGAAGGTGTTGGTCAGCTCGAGCTTCATTTCGATGAAGCCGGCCGTGGGCTTCGGGCGCGGGTGCAGCAGCACCGAGAGCACCGCCAGGTTCGAGCGCACGATGTCGACGCCGGCGAGGGCCATCAGCTGCACGAACTTGAGCGGGCGGCGCAGGGTAACCGGCTCGGGGATGAGCGCATGCGCGGCAAGGGACGCAAAGATCGCAATCACGCCGCCGAGCAGGATATGGCCGAGCCCCGCCGACTGCTGAAGCGCCAGCCAGAGGATCAGCAGGAAGCCGGCCAGCAACGGGTGGGGCAGGATACGCTTCATGGGTTGGCTCCCGGCGGCAGGACGGCGCCGACATAGCCGCCCGGCGTATGGATGAAGGCGGCCGTGTCGGTGAGGAACCCGAGGATCGGTCCGGCCGCCACGCTCATCAGCACGCAGAGCGCCAGCAGCGCGATGATCGGCGCTATCTCCATCGGGCGAATGCGCAGCGCCCCGTCGGGGAGCGAGGTCCAGAAGATGTTGATGCCGTTGCGCACCATCGCCACCAGCACGAAGAGGCCCGAAACGATGATCGCCCCGGTGAACCACCAGGTCGCCGCCGTCGGCGTGTCCCCCACCGCGAACGCCGAGGAGATCATGACGAATTTGGCCAGGAACCCCGACAGCGGCGGCAGGCCCGCCATCACCAGCGCCGCGATGGCGAAGCACCAGCTGACGAGCGTCGCCGCGGTCGGCGTCACCCGGCTCACCTCCTGGTCCTCGTCGAGCTCTTCGTCCTCGTCGCCGTAGATCTCGAGCGAGACCGCCAGGATCTGCGCCTCGGCCGGCAGGATCTGGTCGATGACGTCCTTGAGGAGGAAGAGCGCTCCGGCCGCGAGGGTCGCAACGACCAGATAGTAGAGCGCGCCGGCCGTCACTCCCGGCGCGTTGAAGGCCACCGCCAGCAGCAGCGTGCCGGCCGAGACCAGGATCAGGTAGCTCGCCAGCCGGTCGAGCGCCTTGCACGAGAGCGCCCCGATGCTGCCATAGGCGACGGTCGCCAGCCCCAGCACCAGCAGCACGTTCTGCGCGAACGCCGCGCCCTCGCCATTGGCAAAGACCAGCGTCCACAGCCGCAGGATCGCGTAGAAGCCGACCTTGGTCATGACCGCAAAGAGCGCCGCGGCGGGTGGGGCGGCCGAGGAATAGGTGTTGGGCAACCAGAAATGCAGCGGCCAGGCGCCCGCCTTGATGAGGAATGCGACCCCGAGCACCGCCGCGCCCGCCTCGAACAGCCCCCGGTTCTCGCCGGCGATCGTCGGCGCGACCCGCGCGATGTCGGCCATGTTGAGGGTGCCGGTGGTGCCGTAGATGAGGGCGACGCCGATGAGGAAGAGGAACGAGGCGACGAGATTGATGGCGATGTAATGCAGCGCCGAGCGCACGCGGTTGCGCCCGCCCCCGTGCAGCACCAGCCCGTAGGAGGCGGCCAGCAGCAGTTCGAAGAAGACGAAGAGGTTGAAGAGGTCGCCGGTGAGGAACGCTCCGTTGAGCCCCATGGTCAGGGCATGGAACAAGGGAAAGAAGTTGGTGCCGTTCCTGTACCAGCGGGCCGAGGCGAAGATGAGGGCCGCGAGCGCCAGGATCGACGTGGTCAGCACCATCAGCGCGGCGAGCCGGTCCGCCACCAGAACGATGCCGAACGGCACCGGCCAGTTGCCCAGCGGATAGACCGCCGCCGCCGTGGCGCCCGGCTGGGCCAGCGTGACGAAGAGGAGCACGGCCGACGCCAGCAGGATGATGCTGAAGGCGATGTTGAGGCCGACGATCCGCCGGCTGCTGCGCTGGTCGCCCAGGATCAGGTTGGCGATCGCCGCCATCATCGGCACGAGGATCGGCAGGATCGCGATGTGGTTCATCTCGCCCATGTCAGTTCCCCGTCCCGTCGACGTGGTCGTTGCCGGTTAGGCCCCGTGCGGCCAGCAGCACGACGAGGAAGAGCGCCGTCATGGCAAAGCCGATGACGATGGCGGTGAGCACCAGCGCCTGCGGCACGGGGTCGGTATAGTCGGCCGGATTGGCGTTGGCGCCCGACAGGATCGGCGCTGCGTCCATGCGCAGCCGTCCCATGGCGAGGATGAAGAGATTGACCGCGTAGGACAGCAGCGAAAGCCCCACGATCACCTGGAAGGTGCGCGGCCGCAGGATGAGGTACACCCCCGAGCCGGCGAGGACGCCGATGGCGAGCGCAAGCGTCAGTTCCATTTGTCGAGCCCCTCGCGGATCTTGGGTGTGGGGGCCGAGGCGGCCTTGGGGCGGCGGATCGACTGGTGCGCCAGGGCGATCAGCATCAGCACCGTCGCCCCCACCACCAGCGCGAAGACGCCGAGGTCGAAGATGAGGGCCGTCGCCATCGGCACCTTGCCGATGAGCGGAATGTCCCAATAGGCGAAGGCCGAGGTGAGGAAGGGCGCGCCGAGCGCCATCGCCCCGAGGCCGGTGAGCAGCGCCAGCAGCAGGCCCCAGCCGATCCACAGCACCGGCAGGATGCGCAGGCGGTCTTCCACCCAGCGCGTGCCGCCGGCCATGTACTGCAGGATGAACGCCAGCGACATGACGATGCCGGCGATGAATCCGCCGCCGGGCAGGTCGTGCCCGCGCAGCAACATGTAGAGGGCGATGACGATCACCACCGGGAACAGCCAGTTCATGATGAGTGCGGGGATGCGCAGGAAGTCGTCGGCGACCTGCTGGCCGTCCCCGTTGGCCATGTCGTCGAGCACCCGCTGCTGCTCGGGCCGCGCCGCGCTGTCGGCCGCTGGCCGGAACCGGCGCAGCAGCGCAAAGACCGTCAAGGCCACCATGCCGAGCACGGTGATCTCGCCCAGCGTGTCGAAGCCGCGGAAGTCGACCAGCATCACGTTGACGACATTGGTGCCGCCGCCCTGCGCGTAGGCGTTGGCGAGGAAGAAGTCGGAAATGCCTTCGGGGGCCGGGCTCATCATGATCGCGTAGCTCGCGACGGTGGCGCCGAGCCCGACAAGCGCGGCAAGGCCCGCATCGCGCCAGCGCCGCAGGCGCATCGCCAGCGTCACGTCCTCGGGCGTCGGCAGGCGCTTGGGCAGCCAGCGCAGGCCCAGCAGGATCAGCACCGTCGTCGCGATTTCGGCAAGGAGCTGGGTGAGGGCGAGGTCGGGCGCCGAGAACCAGGCGAAGGTGAGGCAGGTGGCAAGTCCCGCCCCGCCCATCAGGATCATGGCGGCCAGGCGATGGAACTTGGCTTGCTGCGCGGCGGCCAGCGCGCTGATGCCGCCGACGAGCCACACCAACCCGAGGACGGGATCGAAGCTGTCCGGCAGCGGCAGCTGGCCGACGCGCGCCCATCCGGCCGCGACGCCCGCGGCGAGCGCAAGCAAGACGACGAGGAAGATCTGCGGTTGCAGGCGCTGGGTGCCGAAGGTCGCGATGACCTTGCGGGCCCAGCGATTGGTGAGTGTGACGAGAATCCTCTCGAAGATTCGCTGGCCGCGCCACCGCCCGATCAGCGGCGCGCCGTCGACGTCGCGCAGGCGCTTGTAGTAGGGCACGTAGATGGCGACGCCGCCGACCATGGCGATGATGCTCATCACCAGCGGCAGGTTGAACCCGTGCCAGACCGAGAGGCTGTAGTAGGGCGTTTCGGCCCCGAGCACGGAGGAGACGGCCGAGGCCAGGTACGGCCCGATGGTGATGCCGGGGATGATCCCGACGGCAAGGCAGATCAGCACCAGCAGCTCGATGGGCCGGCGCATCAGCGCGGGCGGCTCGTGCGGGGTCTTTTCGAGCTGGGTCGGCGGCGGCCCGAAGAACACGCCATGCACGAACTTGACCGAATAGGCGACGCTCAGCATCCCCGCGATCGTCGCGCCGATCGGCAGCGACAGGTTGATGAAGGCATTGGGGTCGTAGAGCGCCGTCTCGGTGAAGAACATCTCCTTGGAGAGGAACCCGTTGAGCAGCGGCACGCCCGCCATGGCGGCGCTGGCGATGATGGCGAGGGTCGCGGTGAACGGCATGTAGCGGCGCAGCCCGCTCAGTTTCCTGACGTCGCGGGTGCCCGTCTCATGGTCGATGATGCCGACCGCCATGAAGAGCGAGGCCTTGAAGGTCGCGTGGTTGGCCGTGTGGAAGATCGCCGCGACCGCCGCCAGCGGCGATCCCATGCCGAGGAGCGTGGTGATCAGCCCCAGATGGCTGATGGTCGAATAGGCCAGGAGCCCCTTGAGATCGCGCTGGAAGAGCGCCGTATGGGCGCCGAAGACCAGCGTGATGAGCCCGGTATAGGTCACGATCCAGAACCAGAGGTCGGAACCCGACATCACCGGCCAGAAGCGGGTGAGGATGAAGACGCCGGCCTTCACCATGGTGGCCGAGTGCAGGTACGCCGATACCGGCGTCGGCGCGGTCATGGCGTTGGGCAGCCAGAACTGGAAGGGGAACTGCGCGCTCTTGGTGAAGGCGGCGACGAGGAAGAGGATGAGCGTAACCGGATAGAGCGGATGATCGACGATCAGCGAGCCCGAGGCCAGCACGTCGTCGAGCTCGTAGCTGCCCACGATATGGCCGACCAGCAGCATCGAGACGAAGAGCGCCAACCCCCCGGTGCCGGTGATGATCAGCGCCATGCGCGCCCCGTCGCGCGCGTCGCCGCGATGGTACCAGTAGCCGATGAGGAGGAACGAGACGAGGCTGGTCAGCTCCCAGAAGATGGCGAGCTGGATGATGTTGCCCGAGATGACGAGCCCGAGCATGGCGCCCATGAAGGCGAGCAGCAGCGCATAGAAGCGCGGCACCGGATCCTTGGGCGACATGTAGTAGCGCGCATAGAGCACGACGAGGAGCCCGATGAAGGTGATGAGCACGCAAAAGAGCCAGGCGAGCCCATCCATGCGGAAGGAGAGGTTGAGGCCGGCGTCCGGTATCCACGCCAGCACCGAACGGACCGCGCCCTCGTCGGCGATGGCCGGATAGAGCGCGAGCGTTGCCACGAGGCAGACGCCCGCCACCGTGCCGCCAAGCCACGCCGCTCCGTCGCGGGCTCCGCGCGGTATGGCCACAGCAACCAGACTGGCCAGGAACGGCAGGACCCAGATGACGGTAAGGGCGATGTCTGTCGGCATCTCGTCTGGCAGGCTCCGGCGCTCGAGTGATTTGTATTCTCTAGCTAATGGTCGAGAACCGGCAGGGCAACCCATTGATCGGCGCGTTGTGCGATCTTGCGCCATGCCGCCGCGCGCCCGCGCCCGCCGGGTCCGTTGCCGCTTGGCCGGTTCCCTCGGCAAAAAGGCCCGTTCCGGTCGGTCATGGAAGCCGGCGCCAGGCCTCGCCGCTCTGCCGCGACGCGTGGTCGCGGCGCGTTTCAGGGCAGCGAAACTGCCCTTTCGCCGGGCTCTCGACCCGCTATACTGCCCGAGGTTTTCCTGGTCGGAGAAACGAGATGAAGTTCGCCGTCATGGGTACGGGCCAGGTGGGCGGGACGATCGGGCGCAGGCTCCATGCGCTTGGTCACGACGTCGTGATGGGCTCGCGCAATCCCGGAGGCGACAACGCCGCGCACTTCACGCGGGAGATCGGCATCCGCGTCGCCGGCCACGCCGAAGCCGCCGAGCACGGCGAGTGGATCGTTAATGCCCTGCCAGGCGAGCAGGCGATTGCCGTTCTCGGGCGATGTGCCATTGCCGGCAAGATCCTCATCGATATCGCCAACTACGACCATGCCGTCGACCAGCCCATCGCCGTGCCCCTCGGACAGGCCATCCAGTCGGCGTTTCCCGATGTGCGCCTCGTCAAGACGCTCAACAGCGTCAGCGCCCATCTGATGGTCGATCCGGCCGCGCTCGGAGCCGAGCATCACGTGTTCGTCGCCAGCGACGACGAAGCCGCGAAGGCCGAGGTGACGGCGCTCCTGCGTACCTTCGGCTGGCAATCGATCCTTGATCTGGGCGACCTCGGCGCATGCCGCGCCATGGAGCAGCTGATCCCGCTCTGGATGCGCCTCGAGGCCACTTTCGGTGGCCCCGACTTCAACCTCGCGGTCGTGCGGGGCCGCGGTTAGAGAGCGGCGCGGGCCGGTGCGTGCCCGCGCCCCGACCTCTAGCGGCCCGCCATGGCCTTGTTTTCGGGCGGATAGCGATCCCCCTGCGGCTCGACGCCTGCAAGCCCGGTCTCGATCTCGGCCAGGTCCTCGGCGTCGAGCTCGATCCGGGTCGAGCCGATGTTCTCCTCGAGCCGATTGAGTTTGGTCGTACCGGGAATGGGGACGATCCAGGGCTTTTGCGCCTGCAGCCAGGCGAGCGCCACCTGCGCGCCCGTCACCTCCTTGCGGGCCGCCACTGCGTGAACGACGTCGACGAACACCTGGTTGGCCCGGCGGTTCTCCTGCGAGAAGCGCGGCTGCCGGCTCCGGAAATCGTCGGCCCCGAACGTCTGTTCGGCGCTCACCGTGCCGGTGAGGAACCCCTTGCCGAGCGGCGCGAACGGCACGAGGCCGATGCCGAGCTCCTCGAGTAGCGGGATGATCTCCTTTTCCGGCGCCCGGTGCCAGAGCGAGTATTCGCTCTGCAGCGCCGTCACCGGCTGTACCACATGGGCGCGCCGGATCGACTGGATGCCCGCCTCCGACAGGCCGAAGTGCTTGACCTTGCCCGCCCCGATCAGCTCCCTGATCGTGCCGGCCACGTCCTCCATCGGCGTGTCGGGGTCGACGCGGTGCTGGTAGTAGAGGTCGATCCGGTCGGTCTGTAGGCGCCTCAGCGATCCCTCGACCACCTTGCGGATGTGCTCGGGCTTGCTCAGGGGCTTGCGCGCGAACCCGCCGCTGCCCTCGATGTCGAAGCCGAACTTGGTGGCGATGACCACCTGGTCGCGCACTGGGCGCAGCGCTTCGCCCACCAGCTCCTCGTTGGCGTAGGGGCCATAGACCTCGGCGGTGTCGAAGAAGGTGACGCCGCGATCGACGGCGGTGCGTATGAGCTTGATCGCTTCGTTGCGGTCCATGGCCGGCCCGAAGGCCGCGCTCATGCCCATGCAGCCGAGGCCCATGGCCGAGACCTCGAGGCCGCTTTTGCCGAGTGTTCGTTTCTGCATCTCGTTCCTCCTCATGCTTCCGGAATGGGTCTGCTGAACGTTTCGAGGCTGATGGCGTCGGGGTCGGGCCCGCCGCGCACGCCCGTCTCCAGCGCATCTATCGCGGCCAGTTGTGTGTCCGTCAGCTCGAAGTCGAAGACGTCGAAATTCTCGGCGATGCGGGCCGGCTTCACCGATTTGGGGATCACCGAGCGGCCCTTCTGCAGGCCCCAGCGCAGCATCACCTGCGCTGCCGATTTGCCGTGGACGTGCGCGATGGAAAGGATCGCCGGGTCTTCGAGCGTGCTCCTGCCGCCACCGCGGTAGAAGGTGATGCCGCCGATGGGCGACCACGCTTGCGTCAGTATGCCGTGCCGCTCGTGGAGCGCTTGCAGTTCGGCCTGCTGGAAATAGGGATGGACCTCGATCTGGTTGACCGCCGGCACGATCGAAACCTCCGCTAGCAGCCGCGCGAGGTGCGCCGGCATGAAGTTGCTGACGCCGATGGCGCGCACCTTGCCGTCGGCGAGCAGCTTTTCCAGCGCCCGGTAGGCCCCGAGGGTGCGCTCGAACGCCGAGGGCAGCGGCTGGTGCAGGATCAAGAGGTCGAGTTCTTCGACCCCGAGCTTGCCGGCGCTTTTTTCGAACCCGTGCAGGGTCTCGTCATAGCCGTAGTCGTTGATCCATATCTTGGTCTCGATGAACACCTCGTCGCGCTTGAGGCCCGACCGCCTGATGCCCTCGCCGACCTGGCGTTCGTTCATGTAGGCGGCGGCGGTGTCGATATGGCGATAGCCGACCCGCAACGCTTCCGCGACGGCGGCCGCCGTCGCGTCGGGCGGGCTCTGAAAGACGCCGAGCCCGATGGGAAGGTGCCCTAGACCTAGGCGATGCAACTCGTCGTAGTAAGACGCGTAATCGGCATGAGCTTATGCAGAAACCGCAATAATCGATCGCGCTTCGTCCTACGCGCCCGTTCGGCCGGAACCTCCCAAGGGCCCGTTCGATGGACGATACCCTGCATAGGCGCGCAGGAAATCGGCCAGTCCTTCGACCAGGATGTCGAGGATTTTGGCGCCAACCTCGGCATCGGCCTTTCCGGGGTCGCCGAAATAGCCGCAGTCGCCAGCGTAAAAGACCGGCGGCCATGCCGCGCCCGCGCGGGAGAAGAAATCGTCCCGATCGCCTGGCGTGACCCAGGGCTGGTCGAGTCGCGGAGGCAGCCCCTCGATCGACTCCGCGATCCGGTGTTTGACGGCCTCGTCCCGCAGCGCCAGCGACAGTGCCGTCTCCTGCTCGCAGGCGTGTCCGGGCCGCGCCAGGCCGCCCTTGAGCAGGGCCGTCCACTCCTCTTGGCGCAGCCCAAAATAGTCGACGCTGGCGACGGCCGATCCATCGGTCACCATTTCGGTGACGAGGCTGCGCAGCGGCGCGCTGTTGCCGCCGTGGCCATTGACGAAAACCAGCCGGGAAAAGCCGCTGTCGAGCACCGAGCGCGCGATGTCGCAGAGAACCGCCAGATACGTCGAGAGCCTCAGGCTGATGGTCCCGGCATGCTCACGATGGTGCGGCGAAAAGCCGAAATCGAAGGTCGGGACCACGATGACCGGCACGCCGGCGCGCTCGGCGGCCCGCCGAGTTACTTCGGTTGCCAGAAACGCATCGGTATCGACGGGAAGGTGGACGCCGTGCTGCTCGATCGCGCCGACCGGAATGGCGACGACCGCTCCCGCGGTCCTTGCCGCATCGATGTCGTGGCTGGTCATGTCCTGCCAGAGTTTCGCGTTCGGCATAGGAGGTCCTTTCAAGATCGGTTGCGCCTGGCGTCGCGCCAGTCGCGCCAGGTGCTCAGCGGCAGGAAGAGATGCGGGCCGAGTTCGGCCATCCGGCGTCCGGGAGCGGGCTTGGGCGCGCCGATCGGCACGACGAACGCGTCTTCCCCGATTGCGCCCGAGAGAAACGCCGCGATCTGCTCGCCGAGCGCGGTGGTCATCGCAATTCCCCGGCCATTGCAGCCGATGGCGCCATAGATGCCCTCGCCCAGCCGGCTCATGCGGGGGAGCCATTCCAGTGTCACCGCGATCACGCCGCTCCAGGCCAGTTCCGCGCGATAGGCGTGGCCCGAAGGCGCCAGCTTTTCCAGCCTGCGCGTGAAAAAGCCCTTGGCCCGTTCGATGCGTCCGGGACCGGGAAACACCAGGCCGCCCGTAACCAGCCGGCCGTCGGGTGACCACCTGAGGGCGAATGTGTGGTGGCGCGTATCCGATATCGGGGCGCGCGACGGCAGGATTTTCGTTCGCGCCTCCGCCGGCAGAACCTGCGTTGCGATCTGGAATATCCGGGTCGCTATGACGCTGTCGGCCATCGGCCGGTTGAGGCCCCTGGTCATGGCGTTGGTGGCGAGAAGCACCTTCTTGGCCCGGACCGATCCCCGTGGCGTCCTGATCAGATGGGTGTCGCCCTGTGACGCGATGGAGAGCGCTGGCGAGGTCTCGTAAAGCGCAACGCCTCTTTCGAGGCATGCCCTGGCGAGCCCACGCGCATAGGCGAACGGATTGATCTGGCCGCCGGACGCGACGTGCATGGCGCCGAAATACCCCGGGATGCCGGTGGCCGCTTCGACTTCCTGCCTGTCCATGTACCTGACGTCGGAGCCGGCCTGCCGCCAGGTTCTGGCCCGCGCCTCCAGCACGTCGCCCATTTCGGGCGTCGCCGCCGGTTGCGTCCAGCCCACCTGTTCGGGCGAACACGCGATGTCCAGCCGGCGGATCAGATCGAACACCGCCTGGCCCGAACCCGAAACCAGCGAGAGGAGACGTTGCGCATGGACCTCTCCGATATGGCGGGCGACCTCGTGGGGCCCGATGGTCGCCTTGAGATCGGGCACCACGAACCCGGTGTTGCGGCCCGATGCGCCGTACCCGCAGATCGCCGCTTCCAGGAGCGCGACCCGTACACCCGATTCCGCCAGGTGGAGGGCACTCGACAACCCCAGGAATCCGCCGCCGACGATGGCGACATCGGCCTCGATATCGCCTTCCAACGCCGGGTGACCGGCGCCTGCCGGCGAGAGCCGCGCCCAAAGAGAATCGGGTTGATTGTCCTGCATCGCGCCCTTCGAATCCTTGGCTCCGGACCGAGCCGGCCGAACCGCCAACCAGCGTTTGACAGCGTGTTCGGCCTGCTCTATCAATTGAGATATTCCAATTGATATATTACGTCATATCCTGAAAGCGCGGCCGGTGTCTACGATCCTTCTCATCAACCCCAACAGCTCGCGATCGGTCACCGACGCCATGCGCGCCTCCGTCGAGCCTATCCTCTCCCAGATCGATCATCAGCTCGATTTCATCGAGCTGGCAAAGTCCCCACCCGGCATCGAAACGGACAACCACGTCGCCGAGGTCATCCCCAATATCATCGAAGCCGTGACCGGTCGCTCCGCCCATGCCTACGTCACGAGCTGTTTTTCCGACCCCGGCATCCCCGAGACGCGCAAGGTGACCGACAGGCCCGTGGTGGGGATCGCCGAGTCGGCCTACCTCCTCGCCATGTCCCTGGGCGAAAGGTTCGGCGTCATCTCCCTCGGCCCGTCTTCGATTGCCCGCCATCGGCGCTATCTGGACCGGCTTGGCCTCGCCTCGCGCCTGGCCGGGGATCGGTCCATCGACATGACGGTCGTCGAGATGATGCGCACCGACGTCTTCGACAGGCTGGTGAGCGTGGGCACGACCCTGCGCGACCGGGACGGGGCCGATACCATCGTCCTGGGGTGCGCGGGGCTGGGCGGATACCGCCAGAGACTGCAGGACGACCTCGGCCTCCCGGTCGTCGATCCCGTGCAGGCTGGCGTGCTCTTTGCCGGCATGCAGCTGGGGCTCTTTTCCAAGGGCGCGCGCCGATGAAAGCGGATCTCGTCATCAGGGGCATGGTCGTGACGCCCGAGGGCACGTTCCCTGAGGGATGGGTCGCCATTTCCGGCGAAACGATCGCGGCGGTCGGGCAGGGGCCTGCCCCGGAAGCCTCGGAAAGCTTCGATGCCGGTGACGCCCTGGTCCTGCCGGGCGTCGTCGATGGCCAGACCCACGCCGGAAGCTTCGGCGGCCTGCCCGGCATGCGCTCGACCACGCGCTCGGCGATCGCCGGCGGCGTGACCACGATCGTCGACATGCCCTACGACAATCCCCACCCCCTCAATACCCGTCAGCGCCTCGAGGAAAAAACGGCGGCGATCGGGGAGCATGCGCATTCGGACGTGGCTCTCTATGGCACCGTCATCCCCGGCCAGACGCTCGATGCGGTGGCCGATCTCGTCGATGGCGGCGTCGTCGCCTTCAAGATCTCGGCTTTCGAAAGCAGCCCCACGCGGTTCCCCCGCATCGATGCCGCCCAGACGCTGGATCTTCTCGAGGCGCTGGCGCCCACACGCCTTCCGCTGGGCCTGCACAACGAGGATCAGGAGATCGTTCTCAGCCGCATTGCGCGCGCGCGTGAGGCGGGAGAGAACGGCATCGCCGCCCATTCGGCCAGCCGGCCGGAGGCCGCCGAACACGCCGCGACCGCGCAGTTCCTCGAATTGGGCGCTGCGGCCGGAGCCCACGTCCACCCCGTTCACCTGACGACGGCGCGCGGATTTGCCCTCGTCGACCACTATCGCCAGGACGGTTTCCGGGCGACCGGCGAATTGTGCGTTCACTATCTCTGGTTCGATCCCGAGAGGGACGGGGCCGCGCTCGGCCCGCTCATGAAGGTCAATCCTCCCATCCGTCCCGCCATGACCGACGCGCTGTGGCGCGAGCTCGAGGCCGGGCGGGTGGCGTTCGTGAGCTCGGATCATTCGAGCTGGCCGAACACCAACAAGTTCACGCCCTCGATCTTCGAAGCCGGCGCGGGCGTGCCGGGCCTGGAGACGCTGCTGCCGGCCTTCTATACCCTGGCGCACGCCCGCGCCGGCGAGGCCGCCGCTGCCCTGACGGCCCGCTACCTCAGCGAGTGCCCGGCGAAGTTCTTCGGGCTCTGGCCGCAAAAAGGCGCGCTTGCCCGCGGTGCCGACGCCGACATCGCGATCGTCTCGCCTGGGGCTCATGTCTGGCGGGCCGCCGACGCGCATGACGATCTCAACTGGAGCCCGTTTGAAGGCAGGCAGTTCGCCGGCCGGGTGACGCGCACCTACCTGCGCGGCCGGCTCGCCTGGGACGGCGCCGCTATCCTCAATCCGCCGGGCGCCGGTAGATACGTGCCGCGCGGCGCATTCGGCTGGGATTTCTAGGAGACATCAATGGCCCTTTTGACCGCAGAGGCGCACGGCGTCTTCGTCATCGCGGTGACCCCGTTCACCCCCGAGCTCGATATCGACATGACCAGCGTCGATACCGTCACCGATTTCTATTTCGAAAAAGGCGCCGACGGCCTGACGATCCTGGGCATGATGGGCGAGGCGCCAAAGCTCACCCACGCCGAAGCGCTGGCCGTGACCAGGCGCACCCTCGCTCGGGCCGGCGGTAAGCCGGTCGTCGTTGGCGTGTCGGCTCCGGGCCTCGCGGCGATCTCGGAACTGACCAGGGCCGTCATGGATCTCGGGGCTGCCGGCGTGATGGTGGCTCCGCCCTCGAGCCTGCGCACCGACGAGCAGATCGTTGCTTACTATCGCAACGTGGTCGAAGCGATCGGTCCGGACGTGCCTCTCGTCCTCCAGGACTTTCCCCTGGTGACCGGGGTGCAGATCAGCGCGACGACCCTCAACGCCATTTTTGAGCTCATGCCCAGCATCGTCATGCTCAAGCACGAGGACTGGCCGGGGCTCGACAAGATCTCGCTGCTGCGCAAGGCCGAGGCGGATGGCCGGCGTGGCAAGGTTTCCATTCTGTGCGGCAATGGCGGGGTCTTCCTGCCCGAGGAGATGCGTCGCGGGGCCGATGGCGCCATGACGGGCTTCGGGTTCCCGGAGATGATGGTGGACGTCTGCCGTCTTTCGGCGGCGGGCGATTTCGAGCGGGCGGCCGATCTCTTTGACGCCTACCTGCCGCTCGTGCGCTACGAGCAGCAGCCGGGAGCGGGGCTGGCGGTACGCAAGCACGTGCTCGCCAAACGCGGAGCGATCGCCTCGGCGATCCAACGCCGGCCCGGCGCAGGCCTCAATCCATCCGCGATTGCCGAGGTGGAGCGCCTCATCGAGCGCCAGACGAGAAAACTCGGAGACCTTGCCTGATGGATATGGGGCTGAAGGGAAAGCGCGCACTGGTTCTGGGTGCCAGCCGGGGGCTCGGCGCGGCCATCGCGCGCGCTTTGGCCGATGAAGGCGCCGAAGTCATCGCCGCGGCGCGGCAGGCGGGCAACGAGCCCGATTTGCGCTACGAGACGCTCGACCTCGCCGATCCGGCATCCATCGATGCATTGCTCGAAAGGCTGGTCGCGCTCGGCGGGGTCGACGTTCTCGTCAACAATTCGGGTGGTCCGGCGGCGGGCCCGGCCCATGGCGCGGGTGCGAAGGCCTGGCAGGACGCCTTTTCGGCCATGGCGGTCTCGATCTTTTCCATCACCGACGCGTTGCTGCCCATGATGGTGGAAAAGGGCTGGGGCCGGGTCATCACCCTCGGGTCGTCGGGCGTCGAGCAGCCGATCCCGAACCTGGCACTGTCCAACGGCGTGCGCGGCGCGATCGCGGGCTGGTCGAAGACCCTCGCGGCCGAAGTCGCCGCCTATGGCGTCACCGTCAACATGGTGCTTCCCGGCCGGATCGACACCGACCGGGTGCGCGAGCTCGACGGAATCAAGTCGCAAAAGACCGGCGCCAGCCTTGAAGCGGTCAAGCAGAACTCGCAAAAGGAAATCCCGGCGGGACGCTATGGAACGCCTCAGGAATTCGCCGCCGCCGTGACGTTCCTCGCGAGCGCCCAGGCCGGCTATGTCACCGGCAGCATGCTGAGGGTCGATGGCGGATTGATAAAGGGCCACTGATGCACGGGTTCGGCCAAGCAGGCGGCTTTATGCGATTGACGCCATGCGCGATTGCCGTTGCGATAGAAGTTGTCGGGGTCCATCGGCGGGAGGGGCGAGCGTGAACACGAACGACAAGAACGGGGACGCCAAAACGTCCCTGACCCAGAAAGCCTACGCGATCCTGCGGCGCGACATGCTGAACTGGACGATGCCCCCTGGCACCGAGGTGTCGGAGGCGGCGCTGTCCGAGCAACTGGAGATGAGCAAGACCCCAGTTCGCGAGGCGCTCGCACAATTGCGCAGCGAAGGGTTCGTCGAAACCTATCCCCGGCGCGGCTACCGGGTCCTGCCGCTGACCCTCGCGGACATGAACGAATTGTTCGAGGTGCGCACGCTGGTCGAGGCGGAAGCGGCGGCCCTGGCCGCCGAGCGCGCCAGCGAGGATGATTTCGCCGCCCTCGAGCGGCTGGCCGACGTGACCTATACGCTCGACGGCGGTGACAGCCTTGCCGCGTTCATCGAAGCCAATCGCGATTTCCACGCCGCCATTGCCAGAAGCACCGGCAATTCCCGCCTCTATCAATTGACCCTGGCTCAGCTCGACAGTCTCGAACGGTTCTTCTACCTCGGCGCGATCTCGCGCGATCTCAACCCGGAAACGAGGTCTGACCACCATCGCATCGTCGACATCCTGCGCACGCGCGATGGGGATGCGGCGCGTCGCGCGCTGCGCGAACACAACGCCATGACCCGCGACGGGCTCATGGATCTCATCGCCACGTCGCGCTCGCGCCACGTCACCCTCTGACCACGCCTCGATCAGCAGCAAGGAAACCCCGCATGGGCGACTCGATTGTCTGGGCCCGCCAGGAAACCACCACCAAGACCTGGATCCATCCCGGCCAGGAATTCACCCACCGGCTCATCACCAACAAGAAGCAGGGATCGTCGATGTCCTTTCACATCACGACCTACATGCCCGACTTCGACGTGATGGTGGAGGGGGACGGCAAGCATGAGGTCATCCTCTATTGCCTGCAGGGCTGGTCGCGCCAGATCGTCGAGGACACCGGCGAGGAACGCATCTTCCGGCAGGGCGACGCGATGTACCTGCCCCTCAACTACCGCTACCGCCACATCATTGGCGACGCCGGGCTGACGGTCGCCGTCTGCGCCAACCCCAGCAAGGAAGACGGGGACATGTAAGCCCCCCTTCGATGGTCGCAAATGAAAAGGCGCCCGATGGGCGCCTTTTTTGCTTGAGCGTGAGGCAATGCCTAGGCGGCGAAGGCCGTGAGCGGCGAGGAGAGGGAGGCGAGGAACGCACGCGTGCGCGGATCGCCCGGATTGTCGAACACCGCTGCTGCCGGCCCCTGTTCGATGATGCGGCCGCTTTCCATGATGACGACGCGGTCGGCGACGGCCCGGGCGAAAGCGATCTCGTGGGTGACGATGACCATGGTCTTGCCCTCGCGCGCCAGCTGCCGCATGGCCTCGAGCACTTCGCCGACCATCTCCGGGTCGAGGGCCGACGTCGGCTCGTCGAAGAGAATGGCCCGCGGCTGCATCGAGAGCACGCGCGCAATGGCAACGCGCTGCTTCTGTCCGCCGGAGAGCTCGGAAGGGTACTTGTCCTCGAGCCCGTCGAGCCGGAACCGCGCCAGCAGCTCCATCGCGCGCTCGCGCGCCTGCTTGGGCGCGACGCGCTGGACCCGAACGAGACCGCGGGTAATGTTTTCCAGCGCCGTCAGGTGGTTGAAGAGGTTGAACCGCTGGAAGACCATCGCCAGCCGCTGGCGCTGCCGATCCAGCATTCTTTCGGGCAGCGCGCGCGGCTTGCCCCCCACCAGCCGGGCCCCGAACGGTTCTCCCTCGAAGGTGATGAGCCCCTCGTCGGGAACTTCGAGGTGGTTGAGGCATCGCAGAAGCGTCGACTTGCCCGACCCGGACGGGCCGAGGATGATGACGACCTCGCCCGGATAGACGTCGAGGTCGACATTGTCCACGGCGCGCGTCTGCCCGAGCTGCTTGGAAATCCCGCGCGCCGTGATCAGCGCGGCCGCCTGCGGCTCATGCTCGATCGGGTGGACGACGGCGGGCCGGCGCGCAGCCTCGGGCGCCGGCGCACGTTCACGCACGTTGCGCTGATGGTGGGCCCGGTTGACGCGATGCTCGAGGGCGCGCTGGCCGATGGTCACCAGGCTGATGATGGCGAGGTACCAGAGCGCGGCGACCAGATAGACCTCCAGCGGATGCGCTGTCGATTGCGCCAGCTGCTGCGAGGTGCGCAGCAATTCGCTGAACGAAATGGCCGACAGCAGCGAGGTGGCCTTGATCATGTAGCTGAAATTGTTGCCCAGCGGCGGCAGTATGGCCCGCATCGCCTGAGGCAGGACGACCAGGAAGAAGGTCTTTGTTTTGCTGAGGCCGAGGGATGCGGCGGCCTCGCGCTGGTCGTCGGCAACCGAGAGCAGGCCCGAGCGCACGACCTCGGACATGCGCGCCGCCTCGTTGAGCGAAAGCGCGAGGATGCCCGTCTCCAGCACGCCGATCCTGACGCCGAGCTGAGGCAGCACGGCATAAAAGAACAGGATCTGCGCCAGCAGCGGCGTGCCGCGGAACACCCAGAGATAGAACCAGGCGATGAACCGCAGGATCGGCGAGCGCGCCATCATCATGGGCGCCAGCCCCGTGCCCATCACCGTTCCGAGCGCCTGCGACAGGCTCGCCACCCAGATCGTCGTCCATGCCGCCCACACGACGACCGGCGAGAAGAGGACCTGGAAAAAGAGCGCGCTGTCCCAGCTCATAGGGGCACGGACTTCAGCGGTACGTAGCCGGGCTGCAGGGGCCGGGCGTCGTCGAGCGCATAGGCAAAGCCGCCTCGGTTGGGGCCCCCGATCGAAAAATCGAGCGCATTGACGAAACCGGGCGCCGCCGCCGTCACGTCGTGCGTGGCGTTGACGATGATGTTGGCCGCCCCGAAGAGCGACAGCGCGGCGGGCACGAGGCTGGCGCTGATCCGGTGCGCCCCGTCGATCTCGATGCGGTCCGAGACTTCGAGCCCGAACTTTTCGGGCTGGTAGTACATGACGAGCCGCATGGACATCACCACCTCGTCGCCCCTGAGGGCCTCGGCGAACTGGGTGATGCCGACCACCCGGCCCGGTTCGAGCACGCCGAGGGTCCTGTCCCCGGAATCGACCGGAAAGTCGGCGGTTTCCGTTTCCCACCGCTCCGTGACGGTATCGATCTCCATGCCCAGCCTCTCGGCCAGCAACGCGATGGATTCGGGCAGTCCCATGTGCCCGACGATACGGCCCGAGGCGATCTTGGCGTCGAAATCGGCGGGCCAGAGGCCATATCCCACGTGATCGATGTCGCCAGGCCCGGTGCCCGTCACGTCGATGACGCGCGCGATGTCGATGCGGCGCACGCCATTGGTGGCGCGCGCCAGCATCAGCGGCAGGCTGTCGAAGGCAAAGCCGGGATTGATGCCGGTGCCGGTGATCGACACGCCCTTGGATCTGGCGAGCGCGTCGAGGCGCGACGTGAAACCGGCGAACCGCAAACCGGGATGGAACATGGATTCGGCGGCCGAAACCACGTGGAGACCGGCCTCCAGAAGCTCGCTCAGCTGGTCCTCGATGTCGTCGGGAACCGATTCGGTCATGTGATAGGCCACGTCCGGCTTTCGGCTGAGCCCGGCAAGGCACTCGGCGAGCGAACCGGCCACCTTGATATGGCTCCAGGGCTTGCCGGCAGCGAACAGCTCGGCCAGCGACTTGCCGATCTTGTCCGGATCGATGTCGACCGCGCCGATCACCTCGATCGTCGGCCGGCCGGCGTTGATCGCCTCCAGGACGAGCCCGCCCAGCGCTCCGGTGCCGTAGAGAATGATCGAGAGGGGGCGCGAATAGTGTTCGGACATTGAGCGTCTTTCTAGTTCGAAGAGAGGGGGGAGGCGGACCGCCGCCGGCCGCGCGAAGCGCTGGCCTCGAGGCGGCTCTGGATGAGCATCCAGCCGGTGGTCATCGCCAGGTAGTAGAGGGCCGCCACCGAATAGAGTTCGAGCGGACGGAACGTCTGGTTGATCGCCAGGGTCGTGACCCGGAGCAATTCCTCGAACGAGATCACAGAGAGCAGCGAGGTGGTGCGCATCATCGAGGTGAACTCGTTGCCGAAGGGCGGCAGGATGATGCGGATGGCCTGCGGCAGGACGATCGAGCGCATGGTCTCGAACCGGGAGTACCCCTGGGAGCGCGCCGCCTCGATCTGGCCCCTGTCGACCGACTGCAGCCCCGTGCGGATGATTTCCGCCATATAGGCGGAGGCGTAGAGGCTGAGCCCCGCCACGCCCGCATAGAAAACCGAAAGCCTGATGCCGAGCTGGGGCAGCCCAAAATAGAACATCAAGAGCACGACGAGCGGCGGGATGCCCCTAAAGGTCCAGAGATAGACCTGTGCGGGAAGCGCATAGGGCTGGCGCGCCATCAGGCCCAGCGCCACGACGAAGCCGATGAGGGTTGCGAGGGTCTGGGCGAGCGCCGCCACCCCGATGGTCACGAGCGCGCCCGTCATGATCCGGGCATCGAAAAGATAGGACCAGAATACGTCCAGACGGTAATCCACGACCTTACCCCGAGGTGGCACCCGGCGCGCTCGCGCCGGGTGCCTTTGCGCTTACTGAGCGTATGAGAAGTCGGAAACTTCGGCGACACCCCATTTGGCCAGGATTTCCTGGTATGTGCCCTCATCCTTGAGGCTGGTGAGCCCGGCGACCAGGGCGTCGGCCAGCGCCGTATTGTCCTTGAGGACGGCAAGGGCAAGCTGGTTGGGCGCAAACCCGGTGAAGGCCAGCTCGTAGCCGTCGTTGGTCCTGTTGATGAAGAAGGCGGCCTGCGGATCGTTGAGATAGGCCGCATCCGCCTGCCCGGAGACGACCGCCTGAATGGCGTCGGCGTTGGAATCGAACGCGCGCACGTTGATGGCGTCCTTGCCACCCGCGGCCAGGCGCTGGCTCTGTTCCTCGAGGTGCCGGTTGGTCGTGCCGCCGGCAGCCACCGAAACGGTCTTGCCCGCGAGCGTATCGAAGCAGGCCGCGTAGCTTTCGTCGTTGCCGCTAGTGAAATCGCAGCCCCGGCCAAGCTCGCTTCCCACGGGCACCATCAGTCCCTCGCCCCACTGGACATAGGGCACCATGTTCATGATCTCGAGACGCTCCGGATTGATGAAGATGGCCGTGCACAACCCGTCGAACCGCCGCGCCTGCAAACCCGGCACGAGACCCGGGAAGGCCAGGTTCGTCCATTCGATCTCGAGCCCCATCTTGGCGGCGAGCGCACCGCATAGCTCGTAGTTGAGGCCGTCCATCGTTCCGTCGGGGTTGAGGAACTGGTTGGGGGCGGCCGCGAAATCGGCGGCCATGTTGATGGTGCCAGCCTCCAGGAGCGCTCCCTCGGGCAGTTCCTGGGCCACTGCACTTGCGCTCAACGCGATCGCGGCGAGCGCGGCATAAATAATCGGTTTCATTTCCTGCTTCCCTTTGCACGCCTATGCGGCCCCACTCACCGCGCAGCGACAGGCATATCAAGTAATATATCACGTAGCGTGTCAAGGGGCCGCAGCGCCTCTCTGGCGGAATTTTGCCCTGCCGAAAGCTCTGCCCAGCAATTAATCGCGCCGAAAGGCTGGCGTTGCCTGTTGATGTTCGAAGACCTGCGGCGCAGATGCTGGAGGGAGCGCCGTCCGGGTCTGGCATCGCATATGCGACCGTCCCGGGAAGAAGAGCGTAGCCGGCGATTTCGGCGGTGTCTGAGGCGCGCCCTTCAATCTTCCGGCAGACCGCATCTGCGCCGGTCAGTTCGGCACGGCGACACCAAGGCTGTGCAGCACTTCCGGCATTGCCGCGCTCGTGCCGCGGGACGGGCGGTACTCGAGGCCGACGCGGCCGGTGTAGCCGTTGGCAAAGAGCCAGCGCAGGCGACTGGCCAGGTCGATCTCGCCCGTGCCCGGGTCCTGCCGGCCGGGATGATCGGCGACATGGGCATGCAGCACGCGGTCGACGCGGCCGGCCAGCACCTCCTCGACCGCTTCTCCCATGACATAGGAGTGGTAGAGGTCGTAGACGATGCCGATCTCCGGCCGGGCCACGTCGTCGACAATATCGAGCGCCTCCCCTGTGGAGGGAAGATAGTACCCCCGGTGGTCGATGAGCGTATTGAGAGGTTCGACGCCAAGGCGCACGCCGGTTCCGGCAAGGATTTCAGCGGCGGCCTTGAGGCAATCGCGGAGCGCGGAGCGCTGCTCCTCGCGGCTGCGCCCCTCAAGGTCATTGCCGGCCTGGGCGATCAGCACGCCGGCGCCGAGCCGGCGCGCGACGGCAATGGAGCGCTCGAGGCCTGCGAGGAAGGCATCCTTGTTGGCCGGATCGGTCAGGGGGATCATCGGCTCGGCAACGAAGCCGGAAAGCCCCAGGCCGGTTTCCTCCAGGGCGCGGGCGATGCCGTCGATGTCCTTGTTGGACCAGAGCCAGAATTCGATGGCGTCGAGACCGGCCTGCCTGGCCAGTCGAATGCGGTCCGGAACCGCCTCGGCCTCGTCGGCGAAGAGCCATTCGATGCAGGCAGACAGTTTCATGGCAGGTGTTTCCCTCTATGGCAAAAGGCGTACGCCACTCTTCCGGCTCGAAACCGCAATAGAACAATGGCCTAGAGTTATTCCGCACTGATTCAACTAGGAACGGGACAGGCGCTAGACCGTCACCAGCTTGATTTTCGAGAGCACCGAACTTTCCTCGAAATGGGATGCCGGATCTCCGTTGGTGATCAGGACGTCGATGTCGTCGAGGTGCGTGACCAGGTGCGGCGCGCGACGCTCGAACTTTCCCTCGTGAGCAACGAGGATGACCTGGCGGCTCTGCGTCAGCACCTCGCGGGTCAGGTCGACTTCCATTGGGTCGAACTCGAGGACGGCGCCGTCACGGTCGATGGCGCTGGCGCCGATGATGGCGATGTCGAACTTGAACTTCTGCCGGGCGCCGCCGCCCAGGGTCAGCACCGAGGTGTCCTTGTTGCGCACATAGCCGCCATAGACGTAGACCGTCGCATCGGTGCGAAGGGTACAGGAATAGACCACTTCCAGGTTCGGCGTGGCGACGAGCACACCGGGAAAGGCCGCCAGCACCGTGTGGAGCGTATGGAACGTGGTGCCCAGGCCTACGAAAATCGTTGCACCGTTGAACAGGAACGGGGTCAGCGCCTCGACAAGCTGGCGCTTGATGTCGACCTCGGTATTGTGGCGTTCGCTATAGGTGTAACGCGCGACGCCCGGTGCGGCGAAGGCACCGCCGAACCCTTTGACCAGAAGGCCGCGCTCTTCGAGCATCTTGAGATCGCGGCGGATGGTCTGCGGCGTGACATCGAACTGCGCGGCGAGTTCCGACACGCCCGCCGCGCCATTGGTGCGCACTGCCTCGAGTATCTGGGCCTGGCGCTTGTTAAGATCATTTACGGCGCTCTCGGGCCGGGAGGGCGCGGAAATGGGACTGCCCCGCCGCTCCCCGCCGCTCATTTGAGTCGCACGCCCAGATAGGAACGGTCGTCGGTCAGCGCGGCGGATGTCGTGCCCTTGGTGCTCATATAGCGCCCAATCTTGTGGAGGTCCTCGTTTTCGACGTCGCGGAAAGCCTGTTCCCACGCGGCGACGCCGAACCCCTCACCCAGCTTGAAGTATCCATCGGAGAATAGCTCGATCGTCTCGACGTCCGCCAATGCGTAGCTGCGTGTCTCCACAAATCTCGGGGGAACGGCGAAACCATCGAGGCCACCATAGCCCAGCTCGCGTTCGGTGACATTCTGAAAGTCGCCCTGAGCATGGCAGATGCCGCCATGGATAAGCGCCTCGATCTCGGCAATGGAGACGTCGGGCAAGTGCGCCTGGCACGCCGCCAGCGAGCGGCTTTCGAGCTCCGCGAGAACGGCCGCGTCGGCGGTCTCTGCGTCCTCGGGCTGGTGGCGGGTGCCCTGCCAGGTAATGGAGCCGGCGAGGCGGTCGCAGGTTTCGGTGTCCCGGCCAAGCGCCTCGAAGTAGCGCCAGGTCTCACGGCGCATGATGGCGGTGACGTCGTCCAGGGGCTTGAGCACCTGCAGCACGTCGGTGCCGTTGATGCGCAACCCGCTATCGCCCACGGCGACTATTTCGAGCCTGTCGGCGACGACCAGCGCGGCCATGACCGTGCAGCCGCCGCGCAGCTTCCAGTCGGCCGTGACGGCGTCGAGGGCGTTGTTGGCGACATACCCTGCGCGGATCGCGGCGCTGAGATATTCGACGAACTGCTGGCCGCCAGCGAACTGCAGCTCGGGCCGGTCGGGGTCGCCCTGGGCGAGAAGGTATCCTTCGATCGCAGCCTTCACCGCGCGCGAGGCGAACTGCCCGGAGAGCATGTTCCCGTAGCGCATGCCGTTGCGGTCGGTTACGCCGTCGATGACGGCGTAACCGAGGTTCGGCATGATGACGAGACTGTCTTCATTGGCCTCCGGAGCGCTGAACTTCTTGCCCAGCGAGAAGGCTTCCAATTGCTTCATAGAGATAGAGGTCCTGTCATCATGCGTTCGGTTGGGCTTATTCGCCGATGGCGACGCGCCAGAGGGCGAGCACGCCTTCCGCGCCGCCCAGATCGATCAGCGGCCTGGGGCTGACGAGGTTGACGTCGCTCAGATTGGGCGTTCCCGGAGGAGGCGCGACATCGGTGCGCACCGACCGGCGCCCGATCTCGTTGGCGAGCAGTTCCTGGGTGGACTTGGACATGGCCCAATCGATAAAGGCCTTGCCGCCTTCCGGGTTCGGGCCGCCTCGGACCAGGGCCACGCCGTCGGGTGTCGCCACCGTGCCGTCGCTGAGCAGCACCACGCCCATGGGGGCGCCACCATGCACGTATTCCAGCGCATTGTCTTCGAGCGTCAGCCCCATAGAGGTCTCGCCGTCGGCCACGAAGCGCGGCACGGCCCCCGAGCTGTCGGTGAGCACGAAGTTCTTGGCGATCTCGGCGTATTTGTCCCAGCCCCCGTCACCGAAAATGGTGAGCACCGCCTGAAGCTGCTGCATGGCCGAACCCGAGCCGTCGGCGCGGGCCGAAGCGATCTGGCCCTGCCACTTGGGATCGGCCAGATCGTCCCAGCTCTTGGGCGCATCTTCCAGCGAAAGCAGGTCGGTGTTGACCGCCAGCACGTAGACCACTGAAGTATAGGGGGTCCAGGCGACGTGGTTGATGAACTGCGGGTCGATCGTGTCGAATTCCGGCGGGTTGTAGGGCTCGAGAATGTCGGCTAGCTCCGACAACTGGCTGCCCGAGATCGACCAGATCACGTCAGCCGCGGGCGAACCGGCCTCGGCGCGCGCGCGCCGGGCGATATCGCCCGAGCCGAGCTGGACAACTTCGGCCTTGAGGCCGGTTTCGGATTCGAACACCGGCAACAGCCGATCCACGATCGAGGATTTGTGCGCCGTGTAGATGACCACGGGCCCTTCCTGGGCCTGCAGGGCGGGGCTCAGTGCGGTTGTGGCCGCCAGGGCGAGCGCCAAACCGAGAAATGTTCTTTTTGCAACATGCATCATAGTCCTCCTGTTCTCCCTTGATCAGATTTGACCGATTTGGATCATGAAACGACATTCTGCTTGTTGCAAGACGAAAATCATGTTTACGTTTTGGAACATCCTTTTGCCGTTGGGGAGGGCTCGTATGGCATATCTGACCGTCAAGGACGGCGTGAAGCAGTTCACCAATTTCAGGGCGCTGAACGGCGTCTCCGTCGCGGTGGAGCGCGGCGAATTCTTCACGCTTCTCGGGCCGTCCGGATGCGGCAAGACCACCTTGCTGCGCGCCATTGCCGGCTTCAACGACCTGACGTCGGGAAGCATAACCCTCGACGGGGAGAACCTGCGCGCCATCGCGCCGCACAAGCGCGACATCGGCATGGTGTTCCAGGACTATGCCGTGTTTCCGCACCTCAGTGTGTTCGACAACGTCGCCTTTGGCCTGAAGCCCCGCAAGGTGCCGCCGGCCGAAATCAGGACGCGCGTGGGCGAAGCGCTGTCGGCCGTGCACCTGGGAGCCCTGGCCGAGCGCCTGCCCGCCGCCATGTCGGGCGGACAACAGCAGCGTATCGGTCTTGCCCGGGCCATGGTCATCAGTCCGCGCCTGCTGCTGATGGATGAGCCGCTCTCCAATCTCGACGCCAAGCTGCGCGTCGAACTGCGCGAGGAAATTCGCGACATCCAGAAGCGCGTCGACATCGCCACCATCTACGTGACTCATGATCAGGAAGAGGCCCTGGCCATTTCCGACCGCATCTGCGTGATGAGCGCGGGAAACATCGAGCAGATCGGCACGCCGCAGGAAATCTACGGCAATCCGCAGACGCTGTTCGTGGCCAATTTCGTGGGCACGCTCAACACCCTGCCCGCAGGCGAGGCGCGCGCGAAACTGCTTGCCGATCTGGGGCTCCATACGCCTTCGGGCGCGCATTGGACGGTGCGGCCGGAACGGTTGTCGCTGCTCGATGAAGGGCAGTCGGCAAGAGCAGGCGCCGTGGCCCTGGCGGGCAGCGTCAGCAAGTTCATCTATCTCGGCCGCGAGGCGCATGTGCTGGTGGACACGCCCGCCGGGTCCGTGGTGGTCCAGGTGTCGAACCCGGCGCTCAACGCCGCCCGGCAGCCAGGCGACAGGGTGTCGGTGGTCTTCGAGCGCGGCGCGCTGATGGCGTTCGACGCCGACGGCAAACGCCTGCCCCTGGAGGGCTGAGCCATGTTGCGGCGCTTCGATTTCTGGACCCTGGTGATGATCGCCACCTGGGCGATCCTGCTGCTCCTGCTGTTCATCCCCGTCGGCTCGGTGCTGCTCTCGAGTTTCTACGACAATGCGGGCAACGCCACGCTCGACAACTACATGCGCTTCATCGCCGAACCGCGATTCCAGCGGGCGTTCCTCAATACGCTGGTGGTCGGTTTCGGCGGGCTCGTCGGCGCGCTGCTGCTCGGCTCGATCATGGCCTTCTGCATTTCGCGCTTCCAGATCAGGGGCAGCCGCTTCGTCTCGCTGCTGGCGATCCTGGCGCTGGTCTCGCCGCCCTTTATCGGCGCTTATTCCTGGATCGTGCTCTTCGGCGCAGGCGGGGTGGTGCGCAACGTCGCGCGCGACTTCGGCATCATGATGCCGCCCATCTACGGTGTCGGCGGCATCCTCATCGTCTTCGCGCTCAAATTCTATCCCTTCGTCTACCTCATGGTTTCGGGGGCGCTCTCCAACGTCAACCGCTCGCTGGAGGAAGCGGCGGAAGGATTGGGGCTGACACCCCTGCAGCGGACCTTCAAGATTTCCTTTCCCATGGTGTTTCCGGCGCTGACGGCGGGCGGGCTTCTGGCCCTGATCCAGTCGATCGCCGATTTCGGCACGCCGCGCCTGTTGGGACGCGGCTACAATGTGCTGGCGACCGAGGCCTATACGCTCTATTCGGCTGAAGTCGGCTCCAACATGTCCATGGCCACCACGATCAGCGTGGTGCTGATCGTCGTCTCGATGATCTTCGTGCTGTTGCAGCGCTTCATGTCGCGGCGCAACGTCTACCACGGCAACATGATCAACAAGCCAGCCAAGATAAAGCTCAAGGGCTGGCGCAACGCGCTGGCGCATTTCGCCGTCTATTTCATTGGGCTGTGCGGTGCCATGCCGGTGATCATCTCGATCATCTATTCCTTCCGCCGCACCAACGGCCCGGTCTTTCAGGACGGCTTCGCGCTGCAGAGCTACGAGCGCATCCTGTTCAACCTGAGCGATGTGGTGCGCAATTCACTGACTTTCTCGGCCTCGGCCGTAGTGATGATCGTCATCATCGGCACCATCGTCGGCGTGCTGGTCGCGCGGCGCACGACGCTCAACACCTCTCTGCTCGACGGCGCCTTCATGATCCCCTATGTCATGCCCGGCATCGTCATCGGCATCGCCTATATCGCTGCCTTCAATACCGGGCCGCTGGTGCTGACGGGCACCGCCTCGATCATCGTGCTGTCGATCTTCATCCGCCGCCTGCCCTATACGGTGCGCACCACCTCCTCGGCATTGCGCCAGATATCCCCGTCCTTGGAGGAGGCCGCGGTGTCCCTCGGCTACAGCCCCTTCCAGGCGTTCCTGCGCATCACCGTGCCGCTGATCGTGCCCGGAATCATCGCCGGCGGCATGCTGAGCTTCGTCACCGCCATCAACGAGCTCTCCTCCTCGCTGGTGCTCTACGTCGGCTCGACCATCACCATGCCGGTGCGCATCTACCTGTTGATCCTCGACGGCGATTTCGGCACGGCGGCGGCCATGTCGACCATCCTGCTCGTGCTCAGCGGCATCGCCGTCTACATCGCCTTCCGGCTGATGGGCCGAAACGAACAGGCGCTGCTCTAACCCCGGAGGGGGCTGTGGTGCCAGCCGGCACCGCAGCCCGTCTTCTCACGATGGGCCGTCCAAGCCGCCGATCAGGACCGGTCGGTCTAGCTGTGCTCCGCCGAGGCGAGGCTGGACGCGGCCATGGATTTGATCAGTACGTCGATAGTGCCCTTGATGTGCTTGGCGCTTATGGCCGCGGCGGCATCGCAATCCCGGTCGTGAAAGGCCCGGACCAGTTGCCGGTGCTCGTGACTTACGCGGTCATAGTCCGGCTCTTCCACGGGAAGGCTTCGGTGGAGCGAGCGGAAAAGGTCGTAGTAGCTTTCGATGAGAACGCGCGCATCCTCGTTGCCGGCTACCACGTTTATGAGGTGATGGAATTCCTGGTTCGCCTGCGAGGTCGCTTGGCGATCCCGGGCCTTGCAGGCCGCATCATGCCGGGCCTGGATAACCTCGAGCCTTCTCAGGTCGCTCAGCGAGCATTCCTCGCAGAATTTCCGCGACATCATCGGCTCGACCGCCTCGCGGATCTCAAAGATGTTGATCAGCCGTTGGCGATCGATGCCGCGGACACGCGCGCCTCTGTTTGGATGTATCTCCAGCAATCCTTCCCCCTCCAGTAGCTGGAGTGCCTCGCGCACGGGCTGGATGCTGGTTTCGCAGCGCTCCGCCACTGCCTGAAGGCGCAGCCAGCCCCCGGCGGGTATGGCGCCGTCAAGAATTTCCTGCCTCAGAAGCGCAGCCACCCGCCGGTAGCCGGGGAGATCGTCCTTGTCGATGCGATTGATGTCGTCAGGGCTCATTTGGTCAGCCGATCATTTGCCTGATTTGATACAACACTCTTGGATTGATGCAATCAAACTCTTTTTGCATCATATATTGACATGTTTGATACAATCGCTAAAGCTCGTATCAACACGGACGGCAAACCGGCCCTCAACAAGAACCGGGGCCGTCCCCTAGGAAGCACACACGCAAATAATCGTTGCCGACCTGCGCGCAAGCCGCGTGGGCAGGATGGATTTTTGCGGCTTGGATCGCACAGAGGAGGAGTGCATGCGTTCAATTATGTCTTTGAATCGTCGTCGTTTTCTGCAGCTTGGCGGCATCTCGGCCGCTGCCCTTGCAGCCGGCCAACTGCCGGCGATCGGTCAGGGGCAAACCAATCTGCGGTTTGCCTTTTGGGGGCCGGACGCCCGGGTTCGCATGCTGCAGGCGGCAGCAGCCGACTTCACCGCCAAGAACCCGGACATCAGCGTCTCGCTCGAATTCGGCACCATCGCCAACCACAATACCCGCGTCACGGTGGGCATGGCCAGCCGCAGCCTTCCGGACGTCCTGTGGGTGACGGGCGAGGCTTTGCCGCAGATGGTCGCGGGCGGCCATGTAGTGGACGTGTCCGAGTTCTACGGCAAAGGGCTCGACAACGCCGAGTTCGACGCAGCCGTCACTTCGGGCGGCAACATCAATGGCGGCCAGTTCGCCCTTACGCATGGCATCCAGTCCGTCGGCCTGCATGCCAACCAGGCGGTGCTCGACGAGCTCGGCATCCCCGTCAAGCGCTACCCGGAGGCCTATAGCTGGGCCGAGTTCGTCGAGCACTGCCGGGCGGTGCACGACGCCAAGGGACCGCGGTTCTTTGGCACGGACGACCCGACCTATGTCGGCGCCATTAATCATTTCCGGGCGTTTGTCCGGCAGGGCGGGGAGGAATACTGGACGCCTGACGGCGATGTCGGTTTCTCGCGCGACACCCTGATGGCGTGGTTGACCCAATGGCAGGGCATGCGCGAGTCCGGCGCCGCAATTCCAGCCGCATTGCATCTTGAGCAGCCTCCCTATTTCGAGGGCTCACCGATGATCCGCGGGCTGACCGCGTTCCATATGCGCAATTCCAACCATGTGCTTGAACTGCAGAACCTGACGCAGGATCCGGTCGTTCTCATGCCGGTGCCCGGGAACGGCGGCGAGAATGCCAGGAATATCGGCTTTGATTCCAACATGATCAGCGTGGCCGCCAACACCCGCTATCTCGAGCCTTCGATCCGCCTGCTCGACTACATGCTCAACGACCCCGACAGGGCGAGCATCATGGGCACGACCATCGGTGCGCCATCGGTGGCCAGCCTGCGCCAGAAGATCGCGCCGGACGCGAGCCCGCCCGAGCGGCAGTTCCTCGAATTCATCGACTTCGAGGCAGGCGTGGACGCCAAGCCGCTGCCGCCCGCGCCGGCGACCGGCGCCGCATTCAACAGCGATGTCGCCAGCGCCGTCGAGGCCATGGCCTACGGAATATCCTCGGTCGAGCAGACCGTCGATACGATCTTCGGAGAACTCCGGGATCGACTTCTCGCCCAATCCTGATTGCCACACCACTAAGATTGTTGGGGTAGAATATGTCTCTGAATGAAATTGCAGCAAGTCTTTACCCTTGGGACCTGCATGATGAAGGTATTGAGCATATACTGGACGTCATCACGTCCAGGGCAGAGGTCAACTCGGTCTATCTGGTTGGCATGATGCACAAGGAGAAGCGGCCGCTGCATGCGCGCCACTATCCGCATAACCCGGTGCGCAAGACCTATATGCCCGAGGACAGCCGGGCCTACTGGAAGCCCGATGCCTCCCAATACAAGCGCATCAAGCCGCTGGAAAGCGAGCGGGACTTCCTCAAGGGCACCGATTGGCTCGACATGCTCATCAAGGCCGCCCGCAAGAGAGGCCTGCGGACGGGTTGCGAAATCTCTCATACCATTCTGGATGCCGACTTCGCTTTCGAAAACCTGTCCGACTGCCTGCAGCGCGACGTCTATGGAAATCTGGTCGGGGCCCTGGAATCCCGTCAGACCCACAGTGCCCTGCCCTGCCTCAACAATCCCGACGTTCAGGACTACCTGGTCGGATTGTTTACGGACCTCGTGAAGAACTACGACGTGGATTTCGTCCAGACCTGCCTGGTCTTGTTCAATCCTGGTCCGCAGAAATCCTGGAGCCCGACGCCGCAGGGCGAATGGCAGCGCCTTCTCGCCGTGGCTGCGGGTGGATGTTTCTGCGATTCCTGCCAGGCACGGGCGCGCGAAGAAGGTCTCGACTGGGACGCCATACAGGCCGAGGTGCGGCACCTGGCCGACGTCTTCTACAAGCGCGAGCTGGCCGATGAGCACGAGCGGCTTCTGCTGGAGGAAGCCAACTATTCCGAGGCCGCGCTTCTGGTTGAGAACACGCACTTTGCCGCCTGGCTGCATTTCCGCAAACGCTCGGTCAACAATCTGCTGGCCAAGGTTCATGCCGCCATCAAGAGCGTAAAGCCCGAAGTGGAGTTCCGCTACAACACCTACCTGGAGGCGCCGGAGCGAGCCGGACTCGACTTCAAGTCGGCATTTGCGCATGTCGATTCCGTGCGTGAATCGGACTATTCCGACCAGTGGGGGACCCCTGAGGGCGTCGCGGTCAAACGCGCCAAGCTGATGAAGTGCCGCCGCGCTCTTCGCGATGATCAGAAGCTGTTGGCGGCTCTCGGTGTCCGCCCCAACGCCACCGTCGAAACGCTGACGCAAAGCGTCAAGGCCGCCGTCGATTCAGGATGCGACGGCCTCTCGCTCGGCCACTATGACGGCGCCACGATGGAACGCCTGGACGCGGTGAAAACCGGCATAGAGCGTTGGGAAGGCCACGAGCGCTTCTGGCAGGCGATCTGATCCACCTTCAACGAAATGTCGCCATAGGGGTTGGGAATGGCATCACCTCCCGTGAAGGTCGCAACATCAAGGGCGCGCACCTCCCAGAACAGCGCCGCCTATCTCTTTTTGCTTCCATGGATCCTCGGAGTGTTGCTGCTCACGCTGGCTCCTATGGCGACGTCCCTCTATCTGTCCTTGACCAACTACTTCTTGGGCAGCAATCCCATCTTCGTCGGGGTCGCCAATTATCAGCGGATGTTCACCGACGCCTCGTTCCAGGCGGCGGTGCGGGTCACGGCGCGCTATGTCTTCGTGTCCGTTCCCCTGCAGCTGGTCTTCGCGCTGCTGATAGCGGTCGTGTTGGACAAGGGTGTGCGTGGGCTGGCGCTCTACAGGTCGATCTACTATCTGCCGTCCCTGCTCGGCGGCAGTGTCGCAGTCGCCGTGCTGTGGCGGCATCTGTTCGCCAGCGACGGTATCCTGTCGCTGACGGCGGCCGACTTCGGCATCGAGATGGGCTCATGGATCGCCGATCCCCGGCGCGCGCTCGATACGCTCATCATCCTCAATGTGTGGACCTTCGGCTCGCCCATGATCATTTTCCTGGCGGCGCTGCGCCAGATACCCGACGAGTTGATGGACGCGGCCAAGGTCGATGGCGCGGGGCCGATCATGCGGTTCTTCTGTGTCACCATACCGCTGATCACCCCGGTCATCTTCTTCAACCTCGTGTTGCAGATCATCGGGACATTCCAGTCCTTTACCCAGGCCTATATCGTCTCGAACGGCACCGGCGGGCCGGCCAATTCCACGCTTTTCTACACGCTCTACCTGTTCCGCGTCGGCTTCGAGCAATTCGAGATGGGCTATGCCAGCGCCCTGGCCTGGGTGCTGTTCGTGGTCATCGGAATCTTCACGGCCATCAACTTCGTGGCCGCGCGATATTGGGTGCACTATGAAGACTGATGATGCTGTTGAAACCGGCACCTATCGGGTGCACGGCGCCAAGCGGGATTTCGCGCTCTGGCCGCTTATCTGGACTTGGCTGCGCGAAAGCGGCTGGAAGCACGCGCTTCTGATCGGGTTCGGCATGCTCATGCTCTATCCGCTTGTTTACATGTTCACCGGTTCGTTCATCTCGAACCAGCGCTTCGTTTCCGGCGAGCAGGGCGGGTTCACGCTCAACAACTACATCGACGGGTGGAGTTCGCTCGGCATCCCGTTCGGCCGTTTCATGTTCAACTCGATGATCGTTGCGACGTTGAGCATCGTGGGCAATCTGCTGTCCTGCACGTTGGCGGCCTTCGCCTTTGCCCGGCTGTCCTTTCGCTTCAAGACGCCGATGTTCGCCGTGATGATGGCGACGATCATGCTGCCGTTCCACGTCACGATCATCCCGCAATACATCATCTTCAACAATCTGGGCCTGGTGAACACCTACTGGCCGCTTGTCCTGCCGAAATTTCTGGCGGTGGACAGCTTCTTCGTTTTCCTGATGGTCCAGTTCATCCGCGGCATTCCCAGCACGCTCGACGATGCGGCGGCGATCGATGGTTGCGATACCTTCCGGACGTTCCTGTTCATCGTCCTGCCGCTCTGCCTGCCCGCGGTGGGGGTTACGACCGTTTTTACCTTCATCTGGACCTGGAACGACTTCTTCACCCCGCTTCTCTACCTCAACAGCCCCGAACTCTATACCGTGCCCTTGGGTCTCTCCTCCTTCCAGGACTCGACGGGCCTGTCCAACTATGGCGCGCTGTTCGCCATGTCGGTGCTGTCCCTTCTCCCCGTCTTCATCGTCTTCCTGCTCGCCCAAAAAGCGCTTGTGAGCGGCATCGCCACCACCGGTATCAAGTGAGAGACCTGCCCGTGCCCAGATTTGCAGCGAACCTGTCCTTTCTCTATCAGGAACTTCCTTTCATCGAGCGCATAGCCCGCGCGGCGCAGGATGGTTTCGGGGCTGTCGAATATGTCTCGCCATACGAGCATGACGCCGCACTGATCGCCGACGCGTTGCGGGACGCCGGAATAGTCCAGGCCCTGTTCAACCTGCCGGCTGGCGACTGGGACGGCGGGGAACGCGGCATTGCCTGCCTGCCGGATCGCGTCGAGGAGTTCCGGCAGGGGGTAGCCACGGCCATCGACTATGCCAGGGCATTGTCATGTCCCAGGGTCAACTGTCTGGCCGGCCTCGCCCCGGAAGGCAGCGATCCGGCCGAACTCGATCGAACTCTGGCCGCCAACCTCGCTTATGCGGCCCCTCGACTGGACAGCGCAGGCATCGCGCTGGTGTTCGAGCCGATCAACCGGCGGGATATGCCCGCCTATCATGTCGCCACCACCGACCATGCCGAAGCGATCATGGATAGGGCCGGCGTGGAAAACCTCAAGATCCAGTACGACTTCTACCATATGCAGATTTCGCAGGGCGACCTAACCGCCAATTTCGAGCGCCTGTTCGACCGCATCGGTCATGTTCAGATCGCCGACAATCCAGGACGTCACGAGCCGGGAACGGGCGAGATCAACTTCGACTTCGTCTTCGCCGCGCTGGACCGTCTCGGCTACTCGGGATGGGTCGGATGCGAGTACAGGCCCAGTGGCACGACGACTGAAGGCTTGGGCTGGATGTCCCGCTATCGCCAGGCCCTCCGGTCATGAAAATCGCACTCTTCTGCAACTCGAAGCCGTGGTGAACTGAATGGCGAACGTCTCGATCAAGTCGGCAAACAAACACTATGGGGCCTACCACGCCATCCGCGATGTCTCGGTCGATATCGCGGATGGCGAGTTTGTCGTCCTGGTGGGGCCTTCGGGCTGCGGAAAATCCACCTTGTTGCGCATGCTGGCCGGGCTCGAAACGATCGAGAGCGGGGACATCGTCATCGGCGGCAAGAACGTCAACGATCTGCCGCCGAAATCGCGCGATATCGCCATGGTATTCCAGAATTATGCACTCTACCCGCATATGTCCGTGGCGCAGAACATGAGCTTTTCGCTCTGGCTGCAGAGGATGCCCAAGGCCGAGATCAAAGCGCGGGTGGATCGTGCGGCCTCGATCCTGGGGCTCGAGGCCCTATTGAACAGGAAGCCGAAGCAATTGTCGGGCGGACAGCGCCAGCGTGTCGCCATGGGCCGCGCGATCGTGCGCGATCCCCAGGTATTCCTTTTCGACGAGCCGCTCTCGAATCTCGACGCAAAGCTCAGGGTGCAGATGCGCGGCGAAATACGTGAACTGCACCATCGCCTGCGGACGACGACCATCTACGTCACCCATGACCAGGTGGAAGCCATGACCATGGCCGACAAGATCGTGGTCATGCAGAATGGCGTCGTCGAGCAGGTAGGCGCGCCTCTCGATCTCTATGACCGGCCCCGGAATGCCTTTGTCGCCAGCTTCATCGGGTCGCCGGCAATGAACTTCCTTGACGGCAGGGTGGATGGCGGCGCTTTCCTGACCGATGCCGGCCTTCGCATCCCCCTGCCGGACGGCGCCCCCGCAAACGCGGTTCGGTTGGGAATTCGACCGGAACACCTGACGCTGCAACCGGACGGAATGCCTTTTGAGCTAAGCCTGGTGGAGCCAACGGGAAGCGAAACGCAGATCGCCGGCAAGGTCGGAAACCACACGCTTGTCGGCGTGTTCAAGGAACGCATAGCGGCTCAGCCGGGTCAGACCATCAGCATGGCCTTCTCCACCGCGGCGATGCACTTTTTTGCCGAGAATGGCGCGGCCATCGTGTAGGAGAGGCTCGACAAATCGGGCAGATGATCGCAGCGCCTGGTCCAGTCCTGATAGGTCGCCGTCGTCGCCTGCAGCAGCGGAGCGGCGTTTTGCGCGTCGGCGAGGGTGGGCAAATTCGCTGAAGCCAGCGCGGCGAGGGCGATAGCGGATCTGGTACACGAATTCATCGATGGTCTTTCCGGCCGCGTTGACGTGCGGCGCTCAATAGGTGAAGCGGATGTTTGCGGTGACGGCCCAGTCGCCGGAGGAGGCGTTCCGGCGTCGGTGAGGGCGACGACGGCGGTCGCGCCGGCATTGAAATTTCGTGCAATGGCATAGTCGAAGCCGAGACGGGCGCTGGCCAGCGTAACGCTGGTGCCGGCAGCCGCAATTCGTCGTGCCAGATGAGACCGGCATCGACAAAGACATCGCCCGCTGCTTTTTGATGGCGAAGACATTCTGGCACTGAGCGCGCTGGAGGCGCTGACGCTGCTGGAGCGACTGAATGGCGGCCCCGGGGCGCTACGCCAGCACAGCGCGAGCGGGACCTCTGCCAGACATAAGGGCGTACGTTTGGCGGCGATAGCGTACTGTGGAGGACAACCAGCGGAATTTTGGCGCACCCGGCGAGATTCGAACTCACGACCTCTGCCTTCGGAGGGCAGCGCTCTATCCAGCTGAGCTACGGGTGCAGGCCGGAAGCGGGGGCAGGGCCCGCCGAGAACGCGCGCAACCTAATCGAAGGGCGAGAGTCGCGCAACTGGTTTGGTTCGCCGCTTCGGGCGTGCGTCGCGGTAACGGTTCGGCAACCATTGGGCCTGTAAGGGCCGGCGCACCGGGGATCCGGCGCCGCCACATCGGCGCCAGAATTCCACCATAATAGGCGAAGGCCTGCTTGCCTCGCGTTTCACGTGAAGGGCCGGCGCCCGCCTCACTGGGAGATCCGCGCTTGAGACAATCGCGCGCCGTTTTCAAGGCCCTGCCCGCCCTTTGCGCGGCGCTGGCGCTCGCCGGATGTTCGAGCGCCTTCACCCGCCCCGCCACCACGCAGCCGGCGACCGCCGCCATCGCCGAGCTGGCGCCGGCCGCCGATCCCGACGCGGTCCCCGATGCCGCCATGGTCCCCGCCGCCTCGCCCGAGGTGCTGGCCTATGCCTCGACCGGCCCCGGCAATCTCGATGGGCTCATCGCCCACTATGCCCACCACTATCGCGTGCCCGAGAGCCTCATTCGCCGCGTCATCGACCGTGAGAGCGATTACAATCCGGCCGCGCGCAACGGGCCCTATTGGGGTCTGATGCAGATCCGCCACGATACCGCCCGCGGCATGGGCTACAATGGGCAGGCGGCAGGCCTGCTCGATGCGGAAACCAATCTGCGCTATGCGGTGCGGTATCTGGCCGGCGCCTACATGGTCGCCGGCGGCGACGAAGCCCGGGCCGTGCAGCTCTATGCGGCCGGTTACTACTACCACGCCAAGCGCCAGGGGTTGCTCCAAAAGAGCGGCCTGCGCTAGGGCCTCGAAAGGCGGATGCGGCTTTCGCCGCCCGGTTCGCAAACACGGCAAGACTGAGAGCACCCGTTCCGACTCGATCGGAACGGGATAGGCCCTGGCCGCGACGGGGTGGAACGCGCCTGCCGTTCCGCTCGTTCGGAGCGGCAGGCGTTCGCCCGCTTATTTCAGCTGCAGCTTGATCTCTCCGGCCTCGTAGGCCGTGCGGCAATCGCTGGCGTCACGCATGATGTCGTCGTCGATGAGCGCCGTGGTGGTCATGCCCGGGCCGACGAAGCGCATGTCGTCGCATTCCCCGTCATTGGCCCATTCGCCGCTGTCGTCGCCGAAATCGACGGTGCCGTCGTCGGCAACCCCGCGCAGGCTGATCGTGCCGGCTTCGTACGCCGCCTTGCAGTCGCTGGCGTCGTGCAGCACGTCTTCGCTCAGCAGCGGCGTCGAGGTCATGCCCTTGCCCTCGAAGCGACCATCGTCGCACTCCCCGTCATTGGCATAGTCGCCATTGTCGTCCCCGAACGAGACGGCAGGCGCGGCGTGCGCGGAAAGGCTCGCCATCGCCAGGAAGGCGGCGGCGGTCCACACGACCAGTTTCGACATCGATTTAATCCCCCGATTTTCAGATGCTTGCGCGCGCAGCGACAGCGGGCGCATGCCGTCTTCCAATACGAGATTGGTGTCAGGATTGTGTCGGGATCGTGCCCGCGCGACCGATGGCGGCGCTATTCCCTCGCCTCGACGGCGGCTTCGCCCAGCACCTGCGCCAGGCACGCGGCGAGGCGCCGTTCGTCGAACGGCTTTTCCAGCCGCGGATAGTCTTCTTCCACGCCCTCGGGCAGGTCGGCATAGCCGCTCGCCACCATCACCGGCAGGCCGGGGCGCAGCCGGCGCGCCGCGCGCGCAAGCTCGACCCCGTTCATGCCGGGCATGGAAAAGTCGGTGATCATCGCATCGACCGTCGCCTCGCCCTCGAGGATGCCGAGGGCGTCCTTGCCCGAATAGGCTTCGATGGCGCCGTGGCCGAGATCGGCCAGGATATCGACCATGTTCATGGCGATGAGCGCGTCGTCGTCGACCACGAGGATGGTTGCCGCGCGTCGCGTGGAGAGGGGATCGGCCAAAGGTGCGCCTCCAGTCGAGCCTGTTGAGGTTCGGCTTGCCACAGGTGTTAACAGGCAAAAGCGGCCCAAATGCGCCGGACCCGAAAAGGGTGCCGTTCGCCGTCCGACTGTTCTAAAGTCCGCCGACTTTGCCCAAAAGAGAATCGCCCCATGCACCTGCTGCTCGTCGACGGCTCGACCTACATCTTCCGCGCCTTTCACGCGCTGCCGCCCCTGAACCGCAAGTCGGACGGGCTGCCCGTCGGGTGCGTGCAGGGCTTCACCAACATGATCTTCAAGCTGATGGAGGACCTGAAGGGCGAGGACGCGCCGACCCACATGGCCGTCATCTTCGATCATTCGGCCAAGACCTTTCGCGACGCGATCTATGCCGACTACAAGGCGCAGCGACCGCCCCCGCCCGAGGAGCTGGTGCCGCAGTTCCCGCTGACCCGCGCCGCGACCCGCGCCTTCTCCATCCCCCCGATCGAAATGGAGGGCTGGGAGGCCGACGACATCATCGCGACCTATACGACGCACGCCATCGCGGCCGGCGGCAAGGTCACCATCGTCTCGTCCGACAAGGACCTGATGCAACTTGTCGACCTCGAGGGAAAGGTGCGCATGCTCGACACCATCCCCCGCCCCGGCCAGCCGCCGCTGCGCTGGATCGGGCCCGACGAGGTGATGGTGAAGTTCGGCGTCACCCCCGACAAGGTCATCGAGGTGCAGGCGCTTTGCGGCGACAGCGTCGACAACGTGCCGGGCGTGCCCGGCATCGGCGTCAAGACCGCCGCCGAACTGATCAATACCTATGGGGATCTCGAAAACCTCCTCGCCCACGCCGAAGAGATCAAGCAGCCCGCGCGCCGACAGAAGCTCATCGAGAACGCCGACCTCGCCCGCATATCGAAGCAACTGGTGACGCTCTCCAAAGAGGTGCCGCTCGAGCTCGATCTGTCGTCGCTCGCCCGCGTCCCCATCGAGCCGGCCAAGCTCTTCCCGTTCCTCAAGGCCATGGAGTTCAACGCGGCCACCAAGCGCCTCGCCACCCTCCTCGATGCCGATGCCGACGCCTACGAGCCGGATCCGGAGCTGGCGGTCAAGCCCGTCGCCCCCGTCGGCTTCGACAATGCCGCCCGCGCCGAGGCCCGCGCCGCCCGCCTTGCCGCCGAGGGGCGCGACGCCTCGCCGACCGTCCTCCACGCCGCCGAGGTGCACGAGAGGATCAAGGCCATCCCCTTCGACCTCTCGTCCTACGAGACCATCCGCGACCGCGCGGCGCTGGAGCGCTGGATCGCTGCGATCTATGCGCAGGGGTATGTCGCCGTCGACACCGAGACCACCGGCCTCGACAACCAGCAGGCCGATCTCGTCGGCTTGTCGCTCGCCACCGAACCCGGCAAGGCCGCCTACCTGCCGCTGGGCCACACCACCGGCGCCGAGGACATGTTCGGCGGCGGGCGGGCCGAGGGGCAGATGGACGTGCAGGAGGCCCTCGCGCTGCTGCGCCCGGTCTTCGCCGACCGCTCGATCCTCAAGATCTTCCACAACTACAAGTTCGACCACGGCGTGCTGGTGCGTTACGGCCTCGAGGTCGCCGCCATGGACGATGCGCTGCTCCTCTCCTACGCGCTCGACGGGCCGCAGTTCAACACCATGGGCGAGCTGGCCGACCACTGGCTCGGCCACGCCGGTATCCCCATCAAGGAGCTCTTGGGCGCCGGCAAGTCGCAGCGCACCTTCGCCCAGGTCGAGATCGCCGACGCCGCCCGCTACGCCGGCGAGGACGCCGACCTCACCATCCGCCTCTGGCACATCCTCAAGGCCCGGCTGGTGCCCGAGAATTCCACCGCCATCTACGAGACGCTGGAGCGCCCGCTCGCCCCCGTGCTCGCCCGCATGGAAGCGCGCGGCATCTCCATCGACCGGCAGATCCTCGCCCGGCTCTCCGGCGATTTCGCCCAGCGCGCCGCCGCGCTCGAATCCGAGGCCCACGAGCTCGCCGGCGAGGTCTTCAACCTCGGCAGCCCCAAGCAATTGGGCGATATTCTCTTCGGCAAGCTCGGCCTACAGGGCGGCAGCAAGACCAAGACCGGCCAGTGGGCGACCGGCGCCGGGCTCCTCGAAGACCTTGCCGAGCGCGAGAACGTGCCGCTGGCCAAGGTCATCGTCGACTGGCGCGGGGTGACCAAATTGAAGGGCACCTATACCGATGCGCTCCCCACCTACATCAACCCGCGCACCAACCGCGTCCACACCACCTATTCGCAGCACTCGGTGCTGACCGGGCGGCTCTCCTCCAACGATCCGAACCTGCAGAACATACCCGTCCGGACCGAGGACGGCCGCAAGATCCGCGAGGCCTTCGTCGCCGCCCCCGGTAAGATGCTGATCAGCGCCGACTATTCGCAGATCGAGCTGCGCGTCCTCGCTCACATCGCCGATATCGAGGCGCTGAAGGACGCGTTCGAAGAAGGCCTCGACATCCACGCGATGACGGCGAGCGAAATGTTCAAGGTGCCGATCGAAGGCATGCCGTCGGAAGTGCGCCGGCGCGCCAAGGCCATCAATTTCGGCATCATCTACGGCATCTCGGCCTTCGGCCTTGCCAACCAGCTCGGCATTCCCCGCTCGGAGGCGGGCGAATACATCGACACCTATTTCAAGCGCTTCCCCGGCATCAAGGACTACATGGACCACCAGCGCCGGCTGGTGAAGGCCGAGGGCTACGTCACCACCATCTTCGGCCGCCGCATCCGCTTTCCCAACGCCAATTCCTCCCACGCGGCCGAACGCTCCTTCGTCGAACGCGCCTCGATCAACGCCCCCATCCAGGGCAGCGCCGCCGACATCATCCGCCGCGCCATGATCCGCATGGAACCGGCCTTAAAGCAGGCGGGTATCGCTGCCGACATGCTATTGCAGGTGCACGACGAACTGATCTTCGAGGTCGACGAGGGCACCGAGCACGAGGCGATGCCGATGATCCGGCAGGTGATGGAAGGCGCGGCGGAGCCGGCGGTGCGGTTGACGGTGCCGATCCAGGTGGACGCGCATGCGGCCAGGAACTGGGACGAGGCGCATTGAGAAAAATACTACGAGGGGGCACAGATGGATTGGGAGGCAGTTGCTGCTATTGCAGCAATAGTAGGTTTGCTTGGAGCGCTACTAGGCTGGGTTTTGAGCGAATACCGCGCTTCCAAGACATGGAAGCTGGAACTGCAACGATTCAAGAACGAAGAGTTGGTTCGAGAAAAGGACGAACTCCGGCGAAATGAAGTTCACGCCTGGACCGACCGAGGTATAGAAACGCTCATAACCTTAAGCATATCGACTCGTTATCCCGAACTCGTCGATGAGGCGGACATAGGCGAAAGAATGATCGAATTGTCGTTCGCTAGTTCAGTCCTCGTTGAGCAGGGGCGGTTGTTCTTTAAGAACAAGCCTCATGGAGATTTTGGAAAGGAAAAACCGTCTGCTTTCCAAGGATTGCGGCCGAAAATTTTGGACGAACTGGTGCTCGCTCATCAAATCGCTCTGAGGTGGCGCGGTAGCGATGCCATCGCCAAACGCAAGTTGTCCTATTTAGCGCATGGAGCACTGCAAAGATTTGTATCACTTGCTCAGTTGGAAGTCGGCCGGCAACGAGCTGCCTCCGACTACGCGGCGGCTGGAGGATTTGGTATAAATATAGACAGGCTGCTGTCCGGCACCGCTCTTGAACAGGTAGAATATTGGGAAAGAGCTCACATCATTCAAGGTGCTCAGGCTCGTTGGCACTCGGCAAACTAAACAGCATACGACCGGACAACGGCATTGATAGGTTCCCTCAGCCGGAACAAGTCCTCGATCGACTTAATGTCGTGCCTTGTTTCCGCTTTGCTGGAATCGAACACGGTTACAAACTTGCTTTTTCCATTAAAGTGCAACCGCGCGATCGGCTTTCGGTTGTTGTCGTCAAACAGGATTGCACAGTAGGATTGCGCATCTCTCATCACGATGCGTGATACGGATGTAACCTCGGCCGCAATGGCCCGCACGATCATAAAGCCCTGTAGTTCGTCGGGCGTGGTCTCGATCTTCTTGTCCTCGACCGCTGGAAGCGCTTCCTCTTCCGGTCCGTCGAAGGCCACATCAATCTTCTTCAAGGCGCGTTGTCTGAAGAGATCATCGAACGCCCGCCGGACGATGGGCTTCAGGCTGTCGACAACCGACGACCTCAGTTGGCCATCATAGAAGCCGCGCGCGACCATCCGCACGAACTCCTCGTCCGGGTTCGCCCACTGGCCCTCGATGAACTTCATCGCGCCGCGCAGGTACTTCAACGATAGGGCTATGTCCTTGATACTCTCGATGCTGAAGTTGCTCTTGTGGAACTTCTCGAGCTCTCGCAGGTCGTTGTCGTCGTAGGAGAGGAGATCGAACTTGAAGAACGGATCGGCATCCATCTTGTTGGGCGCTTCGAGGTCGGTGAAGAACCAGAAGTGCAGCCCGTTGGTCAGGATGCCGATATTGGCGTCGCAGGTGTGGAAATAACGAAAGAGCTGGCTGTACTGGGCATCTCGCAGGTTCGTGGATACCGACTTCGCCTCAACGAGATATTCGATCCGGTCGCCGATCTTGACGGCGTAGTCGATCTTCTCGCCTTTCTTCAGACCGACGTCCGCCACGTATTCGGGAATGACCTGAGTGGGATCGAAGACGTCGAACCCCAACACCCGCAGAAACGGCATGACGATGGCATTCTTGGTGGCTTCTTCAGTCTGCGCCACTGCCTGTGCACTAATCGCACGCCGCGCCAAATCGGCAACGTCATCTTTGAATGACATGTTCCCCCTCCCCATTTTGCAAATACATGACTCCGAATATGCCAGACTTGCAAGTAGGCAGGCATTCTTGAGAACTGCCCTGTCTGCGTGCAAGGTATTGCAGTGACTTTGCTGAGGAGTGTTGAGCAATGTTCCCCCACTTCCTCGCCGCCCAAGACCCCATCTATCCCGCCATCCTCGCGGAGCTGCGCGCGGGCGAGAAGCGCACGCACTGGATGTGGTTCGTCTTTCCGCAGGTCGCGGGGCTGGGGCGGAGCGAGATGTCGCGGCGGTTTGCGCTTGCGGGGGTCGAGGAAGCGCGCGCCTATCTCGGGCATCGCGTGCTCGGGCCCCGGCTCGTTGAGGCAACGCGGGCGGTGCTCGCCCATGCGCCTGGTGGCGGCGGGGCGGGCAGGAGCGTCCACCAGATCTTCGGGTCGCCGGACGACCTCAAATTCCACTCCTCGATGACCCTCTTCGCCCGCGCCGCCGAGGGCCTGCCCGGCGATTGGCCCTTCCGCGCCGCGCTCGATGCGTTCTTTGGCGGCGAGGAGGACGAGGAGACGCTGCGGCGGTTGTGAGGGCGGACACGATCTCGTCCCACCCCGATGTCACCCCGGCGCAGGCCGGGGCCCATCCTGAGATGTTACAACAGCCGCAAGGTGTGTGGATGGCGAGAGGAGTGGTTTCGGGCCTCGCTGCCGCCCCCTCCCACAGCTGTCATCCCGGCGAAAGCCGGGATCCAGTAGACGCCAACGCTGATGCTCTTGCCGTGAAGTTGATGAGCAGTCCTGTGCACGTGCCCTGACGCCGGCGTGTACTGGGTCCCGGCTTTCGCCGGGATGACAGCCGGTGGGTGAGGCACCATGCCGCCACAAGCACCATGCGTCCCCCTCCCCCTTGTGGGGTGGGTTTTGGGGTGGGGGTAGGCCCGTGAGCCACCGAAACATCCCCCCACCCCCAACCCCTCCCCTCAAGGGGGAGGAGAGCCAGCGCCCAACCCATTGATCCAGCTCAACAACCAGGAAGTTATCCCCACGGCTTGAGATGACCCCATACTCCCCTCACCGCCGCACCTCGGGCGAGGATGCATACGAGCTTCCGGTGTGGTGGATCCGGGTCGCATGGGGGTCGCTCCAGGCGAGGTCCAAACCGTCACCCGACCGGATGCCTGCCGGCATCGTACCGGTGAAAGCCGGAAGGGAGGCTTCCCTGGCGGCGGGCGGATTAAGCCAAAAACCCCGGATGCATGCGGCGAGGCCTGCCTCGCTAATAAAAATTGCATGAGGCAAGCCTCGCCGCATGCCGCTCGACCCCATCAACCGCAGGCCGAAAGGTCCATGCGGACGATCGTGCTTGCGCGGCGCTTCAGACGAGGTTCATGCTCTGCACATAGTCCATCGCCGCCATCCATTTCGGGTCGCCCCAGCGGCGCGCCGCTTCTTCCTCGCTGACCTCCTCGACCCGCTCCTGCAGCCACCAGAGGTTCCCGAAAGGATCGCGCACGCGCCCCACCTTGTCGCCGAAGGCAAGATGGGTGACGCGCGTCACCGGCTGCGCCCCCGCCGCCACCGCCCGCGCGAACAGCGCTTCGGCATCCGCGACATAGAGGCGGATGAAGGCGGGCGTTGCCGGCCAGTGCGGGCGCGCGTCGAACATCATCACCATGCCGGTGCCGATGCGCATCTCGGCATGGCCGATGCTGCCGTCCGGGTTCTGGAAGCTGCCGAGGTCCTCCGCCCCGAACGCTTCGCCGAGGAACGCCATCAGGCCGCGCGTGTCGCGCCCGATGATCCAGGGGGTGACGGTCGTATAGCCCTGCGGGACCGCTTGCGGTTTCGTGCTCATTGTTCGTCTCCTTTTCGTGCGATGCGCCATCCTCGCCCGCTCCTGCTGACAGGCCATGGCAGCAATGCGGGCGGAACCGGCAGCCATCGACATGCATTTGCCGTCCGGCGCGGCCAGCATCGTGCCGCAACGCGAAAAAGGAGTATGCAAGTGAGCCAGCTCACCGATATCAAGCCGGGCATGCAGGTCGTCGGCGCCGATGGCGTTCCCCTCGGCACGGTCGAGGCGGTCGAGGGCGGCCGCATCCGCCTGGTGCCCGTCGAAGCGGTCGAGGCCGATGGCGTCCACGCCGGCCACAGCCACTATTTCGACGGCGGGCTGGTGGCCGAGGTCGAGGGCGACACGGTTCGCCTGTCGGCCAACGCCGCCGTCGCCATGCTCCTCGACGAGGAAGAGGACGGCAAGCCCGCCGACTGAGGCTGGACAAGCGCGGCCGGCTTTGACATCTGTTGCCGCTCCCTTTCCGACGCGAGCCGCTGCATGAGCCTGCCGACCATCGTCTCCTTCTGGCACGGGCCGCTCTCCTGGCTCGAGCGGCTCTGCGCCGCCTCGTTCCTCAGCCACGGGCACGCGCTCGAGCTCTATGCCTATGAGCCGCTCGCAGGCCTGCCGGCGGGAGTCACGGTGCGCGACGCGGCCGAGATCCTGCCGCGCGAGGCGATGGTCTTCTACAAGGACCGCGGCACCCCCGCGGTCTTTTCCGATCGCTTCCGCCTCGAGCTGATGCGCGCGGGGCGTGGCGTGTGGGCCGATCTCGACGTCTATTGCGTCCGGCCCATCGCCGATCCGCCGCCCTATCTCTTCGGCTACGAGCGCGACGGCTCGGTCAACAACGCCGTGCTTCTCATCCCGTCGGAGGCGCCGCTCCTCGCCGACCTCCTCGCCGTCTTCGAGCCGGGCAGCAAGCGCCTCATCGAGCCGCATCTGCCCCCGTTCCGGCGGCTGGAAGTCGCCGCGCGCCGGCTCCTTGGCTTCCCCGTCGCCCCCCACCAGATGCAGTTCGGCGCCACCGGCCCCTTCCCCCTGACCTACGAGATCCGCCGCCACGGGCTGGAACGCTTCGTCCAGCCGCGCGAGGTCTTCTATCCCCTCGCCTACGAGGACGTGCCCAAACTCATGCAGCCCGGCAGCCGGCTGGAGGATGCGGTGACGCACAAGACCCTCGCCGTCCATGTCTGGCGCAGCCAGCTCACCAATCGCGGCCGCGCCGGCATGCCCGCCCCCGCGCCTGGCAGCGCTTTGGCAAGGCTGTGCGAAATCGAGGGGATCGCGGTCGAGGGTTAGCGCAAGCGCAAGAGCCCCAGCCACCAGCGTTTCCACCGCTCGCGCATGAACCGGTAGAACACCTCGTCGGTCATCACATGCCGATAGGCCCGCGCGAAGGCGACGCTGCGGGTGAGCCCGGCCAAGAGGTGCCAGGGACGGCGCTCGCCGGTGTAGTGGACGATATGCGGCCCGAGCGTTTCATGCGGCGGACGCGGATCGACGACGTTGAACCGCCAGTCGAGCTCGCGCCAGTCGTCGGTAAAGATCAGGTTGAGGATGTCCTGGTCGTAGTAGAGCCGGTTCATCGTCCCGTCGGCGATCAGCGCCTCGAGCCTGGCCGGCACGTCCGCCGCGGCGAACCGCTTGAGGTCGATGAGCAGCACGCCGGAATTGAAGTAGCTCTTCGACAGGTCGAAGAGATCGCTCTTCTCGCGCATCCGCCTGCCGCCGGCGATGATGAGCCGGGCGGCGTCCGGCACCGCCGCGATCGTTTTACCGGCCATGTCGGTCTCGATCAGCTGCTCGACGGGCTTGACGACCATCGTGTCGCAATCGAGGTAGAGCACCCGTTCCACACGGCCGAGCACCGCCGGCAGCAGCAGGCGCGCATAGATCACCGGGTGCAGGCGGCGCGGCACCGGCAGGCGCTCGCGAATGGCGTTGAAGGCCGCATGGCTTTCGAGCGCGATATGCTCGATGCGCGCCCCGAACTCCTCGGCGATTGCATCAAGCGCCTGACGGTGCGCGTCGCTCACCCGGTATTCGCAGAGGTGGAAAACGAGCTCGCCTCGCCGCGCGCTCGTCAGGCAGACCGAGCGCATCACCGCATAGGCGGGCGCCCAGAAATTAACATCGAACGCCAGCGTGACGTGGAGCGCGCTCATGCCCGCCCCACGAGGCGCCTGAGGCGCCGCTTCAGGCGATGCCGCAGGTAGCGGTAGAAGAGCTCGTTGGTCATCACGTGCCGGTAGATGCGCCGGAACGCGACGTTGGAGACGAGCTGCCACGGCTTCTGGGCCGACGTATAGTGCATGATGTTGAGATCGAGCCCCTCATGGGCATGGCGTGCGTCGATCACGTTCCAGGTCGGGGCGAGCCGCAGCCAGTCGTGCTTGAACACCAGGTTGAGGAAATCCTGGTCGTAGTAGATGCGGTCCATCGTCCCGTCGGCGAACATCGCCTCCAGCCGGTCGATGAGCCGCGCCTGCCGCCACCGCTCGAGGTCGATCAGCAGCACCCCGGCGTTGAAATAGGGATCGGCGATATCGAAGAGATCGCGATTGTTCTTGAGGTCGCGTCCGCCCACGATGAAGGGCCCCAGCGTATCGCGCACCGCCGCGATCGGGTGGCCTTCGAGGTCGGTCTCGTAGAGCGTCTCGATGGGCGCGCGGATCAGCAGGTCGCAGTCGAGGTAGAGGATGCGGGTGATCGAGGGATCGACGAACTGGTCGATCACCAGCCGCGCATAGACGATGTTGGAGAGCCGCTTGTTCTCGGGCATGCGCGCCGCGATGTCGGCAAAGAGCGGCGAGCGGTCGAGGTCGTACCAGACGAGGCGCGCCCCGAACTCGCTCTCGATGGCCCTGAGGTCGTCGCGGTGCTCATCGCTCAACGGCCGGTGCAGCAGATGGAAGACGAGGTCCCCGCGCCGCTTGGTGAAGAGGCAGATCGAGCGCATCACCGCATAGGCGGGCGCCCAGAAATTGTCGTCGAACGTCAGGGCGATGTGGATGGGCGCGCTCATCGTGCCGACTCTGCCCGAGATGCCGCGCGCGGTTCACCGGCAAGATGCACAACCAGCGCCAGGCAGAATCCGTAGAGCACGGTCTGCGAGAGGATGCCGATCATGGCGTTGGTCAGGCCCATGGCGAGGTAGCCGGCGCTGATCGAGAGCGCCAGATGGATCGCCGGCCACGAGCGCGGGCGGCGCAGGACTTCGACGATGGGCGCGAGGAGGAAGAGCGCATAGGCCAGAAGTCCGAGGCCGCCGCCGGCGACGGCGAAGTCGGCGATGTCGTTGTGCAGGTGCCCCATGATGGGGAAGGTGGCGCCGGCCGGCGCGTGGCGGGCCGCGGCCGCGACATAGTCGATCAGCCCGTGTCCGTAGACGGGCGAGGCGAGGAACGCGTTGAAGGCGCTCCGATACATGATGAGCCGTTCCGTGGTCGAGCCGTCGACGGTCTCGTTGCTCAGCACGCGGGCGATGTCGTTGAAGGCCGCCACCTGCTGGACCGCGTCGATCCGCCAGGCGAGCGCTATGAGCAGGAGGCTGGCGAGGCCGGCCGCCACCAGCGCCGCCCACCGTCCCGCTGGCGGAGCGCGGTGCGCAATGAACATCATCAGCGCGACGAGCAGCATGGGGACGAACGCGACGAGCGGGCCGCGCGAGCCGGAAAGCAGCACGGCGAGCAGCGCGAGGACCGGACCCGCCAGAACGGCGATACGCACCCACCGGCGTTCGCCATAGACGCCGACAAGCGCGACGAACCCGAGCGTCAGCGACAGGTCGGCGAAATGGATGGGATTGTTGACCGTCACGCCGGCGCGCGAGAGGCCCAGCACCTGCGTTTCGAAGAGGGCGAGGGCGGCCGCCGCGGCCGTGCCGGCGAGCGCGGCAATCCCGATCCCCTGCGCGTCGATCGTGAGCGGCAGGCGCTGAAGGAGCGCGGCCATGGGCGCCACGAGAAAAAGCGGCATGAAGAGCATCGCCGCCAGCGCATGCCACGGCTCGCTCGCCGTGAGGGCGAAGCAGAAGGTGAGGATCGCGCCCGCAACGAGCGGAATGGCGACGCCCGGCCGGCGCAGCAGTTCCCCCCAGGGAGCGGCGCGCATCAGAAGGATGATGGCAAGGCCGGCAAAGACGAAGAAGCCGACATTGGCGACTTCCGGCAGAACGGTCGGCAGGGCAAGCCCGACGAGCAGCGCGAGCGTAGCGAGGACGGAAAGGAGTCGGGCTGTCGGCAAGCTGCGGTTCCTGGGAGGAGGTTGGGCGCACCATGCAGATTCCCGTTCATCGGGTCAATCCGCGTGGGGATGCCCTTGCCCTACCAGCGCACCGACAAGGCCTCTGCCGCCTCCTTGTCGAAATGCAGCGTCACCCGCGCATCTTCGGCCGGATCGGTCTCGCCGGCTCGCCAGATCCGTTGCGTGACGGTGACGGTGTCCGCTGCAGGCGAAACGGCGCCGAAGAGGTAGTCGAAGCAGAGGTCGTCGGACGATGCGTTGGCCGCATAGGCGGCGGCGATCTCGGTCTTGAGGGCGAAAAGCTCGCGCCCGGCAAGCGCCTCACCGCTCTCCGCGTTGCGGGCGCGCAGGCTCTGCGTGTACTCCTCGCCCGTCTCGCAGATGAACTGCCCGTCCCGGAAGACGCCCTTTTCGGTCAGGGTGATCTCGATGTCCTGCGTCCACATGTCCATGAGATCGAAGGTCGCTCCGTCCGCGCCGACCTCGAGATAGATGTCGGACCAGTCGCAGATCCCCGCCTCTTCATTGTAGCACCAGCGCTCGCTCGAGCGCATCAGCGCGGCGACCTCGTGGATCGGCAGAAGCTTGCCGACCTTGTAGCCGTCGAGCATCGCCTCGAGCTTGGCCTCGATCGCCGTCGCGGGGATGGTCAGGGCGGCGATCGCCGACATGAGAGCGGCAAGGCGAGCGAATTTCATAGCGACTGGTCTCCGGGGTATCCAAGCCATGTTGGCGCGTCGGGGAAACCCGAGGCAAGGGGAATCAGCGCAGCCACCCGGATGGTCGCGGGTGAAGCTCCATCAGCCCGCCCTCGGCCGCCGCGTCGATGGCGGCGACCTCCTCGGGGGAAAGTTCGAGATTGTTGAGCACGCCCAGGTTGTCCCGTAGCTGCTCGAGGGTGCGCACGCCGACGAGGGCCGAGGTCACCTCCTTGCGGCGCAGCACCCAGGAGAGGGCGAGCTGCACCATGGTCTGCCCGCGCGAGCGCGCGATCTCGGAGAGCTTGTCGACCGCCGCGAGCACGCGCGGCTCGACATGGCTGGCGCGCAGCGATCCCTTGGGGTCGGCCCCGCGCGTGCCCTCGCCGGTGCCCTGGCTGTACTTGCCCGAGAGCACGCCCTGGGCGAGGGGAGAGAAGGCGATGATCCCGATGCCGAGCTCCCCGCACGCATCGATCGTGCCGTCGTCCTCGATCCAGCGGTTGAGGATCGAATAGCTCGGCTGGTGGATGGTGGTGGCGACACCCATCCCGGCAAGAATGCGATGGGCCTCGCGCGTCTCCTTTTCCGGATAGCTGGAGACGCCGACATAAAGCGCTTTGCCCGAGCGCACCGCATGGGCGAGCGCGCCCATCGTCTCCTCGAGCGGGGTATTGGGGTCGTAGCGGTGCGAATAGAAGATGTCGACATAGTCGAGCCCCATGCGTCGGAGGCTCTGGTCGAGGCTGGCCAGCAGATATTTGCGGCTGCCGAACTCGCCATAGGGACCCGGCCACATGTGGTAGCCGGCCTTGGTCGAAACGATCAGCTCGTCGCGATAGGGGCGGAAGTCGCGGGCCAGCACCTGGCCGAACAGCTCCTCGGACGAGCCCGGCGGAGGGCCGTAGTTGTTGGCGAGATCGAAATGGGTGACGCCCGCGTCGAACGCGGCGCCGAGGATTTCCATGGCCCCCGGATAGTCGCGTGTGCCGCCGAAGTTCTGCCAGAGGCCGAGGCTGATGATCGGGAGCTTGAGGCCGGACCTGCCCGAATGGCGATACTGCATGGCGTCGTAGCGTGCGTGATCCGCCCGATAGATCATGGTGTCCTCCCCGATGTGATTTTGGCCGGCGCTGGGCCTTGCGCTTTGCGCCGGGCGGCGGCGGTGATAAGAGCGGGCGCATGACGTTCCCGCCCATCGAACCGCGCGCCAATCTGCCCGATATGCCCCACCCGTTCAAGGTGATGGCGATCTACAGGTTCGCCGATCTGCCCGACGCGGCGGACCTGCAGGCCCCGCTTGCCGCCTTCTGCTGCGCTCGTGGCATCAAGGGCACGCTGATCCTCGCCCGCGAGGGGTTGAACGGCACGGTCGCCGGAACGCCCGAGGCGATCGACGCGCTGCATGCCCTGCTCATGCAGGGTCCGCTGTTCTCGGGCCGCCTCGAGGGCGCCGAGATCAAATTCTCCTTTGCCGGGGAACTGCCGTTCCGGCGCATGAAAGTGCGCCTCAAGGACGAGATCGTGACGCTGCGCGCGCCCCAGGCCAATCCGGCGCAGAAGGTTGGCGCCTATGTGGCGCCGCGGGACTGGAACGATCTCGTCACCCGGCAGGACGTCGTCCTCCTCGATACCCGCAACGCCTACGAGGTTGGGCTCGGCAGCTTCGCGGGCGCCCGCGATCCGGGCACGCAGAACTTCACCCAGTTCAAGGACTATGTCGCGCGTAACCTCGACCCCGCCCGCGACAGGAAGGTCGCCATGTTCTGCACCGGCGGCATCCGCTGCGAGAAGGCCTCGTCCTATCTGCTCTCGCAGGGTTTCGAGGAAGTCTTCCACCTCAAGGGCGGCATCCTTGCCTATCTCGAGACGGTGCCGGCCGGGGAAAGCCTCTGGCAAGGCGAATGCTTCGTCTTCGACGAGCGCGTCTCGGTCGGCCATGGGCTCGAGCCCGGCGAAGCCAGCCTCTGCCGCGCCTGCCGGCATCCGCTGACCGCCGCTGACCGCGCGCATCCCGACTATCGCGAGGGCGTCAGCTGCGCCCATTGCGCCGGGGACGCGGCCAGGCACGCGGCGGCCGCCGAACGGCAGAAGCAGGTGCTGTTGGCGGAGCGGCGGGGGCTCGCGCATCTGGGCGATGCGGCTCACACTGCCGCCGAAGATGGCCGGCAGCGCAAGCGCGCCCAAGCCGAGCGTTCGCGTGGCAAGGCCACGGCCGCGGGCTGAAACTGCGCGTTAGAGCGGTTTCAGGAAAAGTGGTTGCCACTTTTCCGGTTCGAAACCGCGACAAAACAAGAAGTTGGAGATCGTTCAGCGTTTCAAGGAACGGTGAACGGCTCTAAAAAGGACCGGCCAGCTACAACACGCCGCCGCGCCCGTTCTGCGGCAGCAGGGTCATCTGCTTTCTTCAAGCGACAGCGGCATCGGCCTGTCAGGCCTTGGATTGCGCTGGCCGGTGGAGATCTTGAGGCGTCAAGTCCCGTATGTGCCGGGGCCTGAACGCCTGGATATTCGCCCCTATTATGCCGCATACCTAGTCGTCAGGTGACGACTGAGCGATGATTTTTCCGGCAGGGCGAGATGCTTAGAGCGGTTTCAGGAAAAGTGGCTACCACTTTTCCAGTTCGAAACCGCGACAAACAAAGAATTAGAGCTCCCATTCTGATTCAATCAGAATGGGAAATGCTCTAGGCGATCGGTTCGACGCTTTTCAGCAACGCCACCAGCTGACCCTGATGGCCGGTGCCGGTCTTGCGGAAGATGCGCTCGAGATAGGTGCGCGCCGTCTTGACGGTGACGCCCCCCGAGACGGCCGCGTCCTGCAGCGACCGCCCGGCGGCGAGCGTCGTGGCGAGCCGGGCCTCCGTGGGGCTGAGCCCGAACGCGGCGATGAGTTGCTCGCCGAACGCCCTCGCGTCGTGGGGACCAACAGGGCGCAGCGCCACGAGGGCGAGCTGCCGGTGTGGCAAGCCGTAGGCCTCGGCCCGCCCGAACGGCAGGACCGAAACGACGAGCGCCTCGCCCGGTGACGTTTCCGCCTCGAAACCGACGACCATCGTGCCGCCGATCGGGGTCAAGGGGTTTTCGGACGCGGCGGCGGTGCCGACGAGGCGCGTGAGCTTGCGGTCGAGGTCCATGTCGGCGGCCTGCAGTTCCCCGGCCAGAACGGCGAGCGGCGCGCCGGGCCGGGCGAGAAGGCGTTCGGCGGCCGGGTTGATGAGCTTGACCTTCAGCCCGGCATCGACCAGCGCCAGCGGACGCTCCATCTGCCAGAACGTCCCCATGATGCCGAGCTGCTGCAGGTCGTTGCTGAGCGCTCCGGCGCGCAGGATGTGAGGCAGCAGGATTTCGAAGAGCTGCCAGTCGTCCGTGTCGATGGGCGAGCGGCTGTGCCGGTCGACGCTGACAAGCAGCTGACTGCCGCCTCCGCCCGGCAGGTTGGCCATCAGGCAGTCGTGCATGTCGCGCGGTTCGAGCCAGTCGATCCACAGTTCGCGCCGTGAAAAATCGTCATCGGCAATGGAGCTGCGCTGGAAAGGCCTGCCGAGCGGCATGGCCGCGGAGGCGAGCATCACCGGATCGCGGCTGAAGACGGTGAATGCGGGGCCCGTCACCAGATTGTCGCTGCGGTCCGTGGCCACGGCTTCGATCGCGGCGGGGCCTATGCGGGTGATGCAGGCGCGCGAGCCTTCGAACGCGTCTCGAAGGCCATCGACCACGCCCTGCCAGCGGCCCTGGTCGTATGCGCTCTCGTAGATGCGCGCAGTCAGTTCGGCAACGGTGGCGAGATCTGCCCTCATCTCACGCCTTTCCGAGCCCCCACGCCAGCATCCACCAAATCCGGTTCGGCGGCAAGCGGGTGTGCATTTGCCGGGCGCTGAGGCCGATGCTAGGGTCATGCGCCTGTCACCGCCCGTATGCACAGATGGATATCGACCAGCTTCGTACCTTCGACCAGATCGCCCGCGATCAGAGCTTCACGCGGGCCGCCGCGCGGCTCAACATCACCCAGGCGACCGCTTCCATGCGCATCCGCGCCCTCGAGCAACTGCTCGGCGTGCCGCTCTTCGTGCGCGGCCGGCAGGTGACGCTGACCGACCAGGGCATGACCTTCCTGCCCTTTGCCCGGCGCATCCTTGGCACGGCGCAGGAAGGGCGCGAGGCATTGCGCCGGGTCGAGCGCGGACGCATCGCCATCGCATCGCTGAGGAGCCTGGTATCGCCGCTCATCACCGAGGCGCTGCTGCGCTTTCAGGCGCGCTATCGCGACGTCGACGTGGTGGTCAACGAAGGCCGGCAGGCGCAAATCGTCGCCATGCTCCATGAGCGGGCCGTCGAGATGGGCATTCTCTGCTGGCCGAACCTCGATCCCCTGCTCGTCGATCTCGAACCGCTGCTCGTCATGCGTGAGCGGGTGCCGCTGGTCGTCGCACCGCAAATCGCCGCGCGTCTTCCCGCGCGACCGACCATCGAGGAGGTTCTCGCTCTCCTGCCGCGCGTCATCTCGCTGCGCTGGTGGCAGGTGGAGCCGGAAACCGCCGCGGCCCTCACCCGCATGGCGCGCACCAGCGTCGAGCTGCCGACGGGGCCGGCGCGGCGCCTTGCCGTCAAGGGCGAGGGGCTCGGCTTCTTCGTCAACTCGGCGGTCGCCGACGACATCGCCGCCGGGCGGCTCGTCGAGATCGTGCCGGTCGATTTCGCTCCCCTCCACCGCGATACCGCCATGGTCGTGCGCTCGGCCGCGGTCATGGAACGCGCGATGCTCGCCGATTTCGTCAACGAGATCGCGCGCGAATGCGCCAAGGTCGGCGAAGTTCTGGACAACCGGCTGGCAGGTGTGCCGAGCGCGGCCTGACCCTCTTCCAAGCCCCCCGGGTTCCGGCTAGCTTGCGCGAGGAGGTGCCAATGCCCGCAAAGACTTACGACTTCGTCATCGCCGGCGGCGGCTCGGCGGCGTGCGTCGCCGCCATGCGCCTCGTCACGGACTACGGTTTCTCCGTCCTCATCCTGGAGCGCGGCCCGGCGCGCACCGGCCCGGTCATGGCCATGCCCGCCGGCTACATGAAGTATCTAGCCCGCGACACCTATCTCGAGATGCACAAGACCGTGGCTCAGCCGCAGCTTGGCGGGCGGGCGCCGATCGTCCCTGTCGCCAAGGCCCTGGGCGGCGGCAGCGCCGTTAATGCCATGGTCTACATGCGCGGGCAGAAAGAGGACTACGACGGCTGGGCGGCGCATCTCGGTTCGACCGCCGGGCCAAACCTGGAAGAATGGTCCTATGAGGACATGCTGCCCCACTTTACCGGCATCGAGGCCAACCGGCGCTTGGGCGACCGCTATCACGGCATCGGGGGAAACCTGCGTGTCTCCGACCCCGCCCATATCTGTGAAACCACCGAGGATTTTCTCCTCGCCGCGCAGGCGCTGGGCCATGCCTACAACCCCGATTTCAATGGCGCGCGCCAGAACGGGGTGGGCATCATGCAGCACACCTTCGCGCGCTGGGGCCGCTACAACCGGCGCTCGGACGCCAAGCGCGCCTTCCTCGATCCGTTGGCCGGCAACGAGCGGCTGACCATCGTCACCGGGGCGCAGGTCGACCGCATCCTCCTCGAGAACGGCCGCGCCGTCGGCCTCGCCTACCGACAGGGCCGAGAGGTGAGGCAGGTGCGCGCCGAGCGCGAGGTGCTGGTCGCCGCCGGCACCTACAACAGCGCCAGGCTGATGATGCTCTCCGGCCTCGGCCCCGCCGATCACCTCGCCGGGCACGGCATCGACGTCGCCGCCGACCTGCCGGGCGTCGGGCAGAACCTGCAGGACCACCATGAGGTGCCGGTGATCGCGACGACCAGGGGCAAGTCGGGCTATTTCGGCGAGGACAAGGGCTGGCCGATGATCCGCAACGGCCTGCAATACCTGCTGTTCAACTCCGGTCCCGTCACCACGACGGGCATCGAATCCTGCCTCTTCTTCGATCCCGACGGCGGCGAGCGGCCGACCATCCAGCTCTATTGCGCCCCCATCGTCTATCTCGACCGGGACGTGTCGGCGGCCAAGCCCACCTGGGGCGTCACCTTTACCTCGTGCCTGCTGCGCCCCAAGGCGCGCGGCAGTGTCAAGCTGCGCTCGGCCAACCCGGACGACCAGCCGCTCGTCGACTGCAATTTCTTCGGGGATCCCGACGATCTGCGCCTCACCATCGCCGCGCTCCGGCACGCGCGCGAACTGCTGGTGACGGAACCGTTCAAATCCAAGATCGCCGAGGAACTGCTGCCGGGCGAGAAGACCATGTCCGACCCGGATGCGCTCGCCAGCTATTGCGCGCAGACCGTCAAGACCAACTATCACCCGGTCGGCACGCTGCGCATGGGACCTGAGGGCGATCCTGATAGCGTGGTCGACGCGCGCCTCAGGGTGCGCGGCATCGAGAACTTGCGTGTCATCGACTGTTCGATCATGCCCGCTATCGTTTCGGGCAACACCAACGCGCCGGCCATGGCCATCGGCTCGAAAGCGGCGAGCCTCATCGCCGCCGATCACGGGCGATAGACGCTTCACCGAAGACAGGAGTGACCCTCATGCAGATCCAATGGCTCGGCCATTCGGCCTTCAAGGTGACGATCGCGGGCGCGCAGGTCCTGTTCGATCCCTTCCTCAACGGCAACCCGTCGTTCTCGGGCAACTATGACGAGGTGATCGCCGGCACGACGCAGGTGCTCCTCACCCACGCCCACAACGACCATTGGGGCGACACCGTCGATATCCTGAAGAAAACCGGGGCGCTGCTGATCTCCTCGCCCGAGATCTGCGACTACATCGAGATGAACCACAAAGGGGTGCGCGTCCACGCCATGAACATGGGCGGCACGCGCCAGTTCGGCGACATCGGCGTCTCGGTGGTCCGCGCCGTGCACTCCTCGTCCTACAACACCGCCGACGGCCGGATCATCTACGGCGGCACGCCCATGGGCCTCATCCTCGAGGCCGAAGGCACCTCGGTCTACCACATGGGCGACACCGACATTTTCGGCGACATGGCGCTGGTCGAGGAAATCCATCACCCGCGGATCGGTCTCGTTCCCATCGGCGACAACTATACCATGGGCCCGCAGATCGCCGCGCTCGCCGTCAACCGCTACTTCAATTTCGAGACGATCATACCCTGCCACTACGGCACCTTCGGGCTCCTCGAACAATCGGCCGAGGGCTTCAGGAGCCGCGTCGAGAAGAGCAGGGTCGAGGTGCTGGCGCCGATGGGAACGCTCGAAGTCTAGGCCTTGCGCCAGAAGGCCAGCAGCGCCGCGCGCCATGCGTCCGTCGCGTCGAGATTGGCGCAGTGCCCGCCCTCGGGCAATTCGACGAGCGTGAAGTTCGGCTTGCCGGCAAAGCGCGGCAGCGTCCTTGCCAATGCCAGGTTCACCTGTACGTCACGCCCGCCGCGCAGCAGCAGCATCGGTCCGGCAAAGGCGAGCGCGTTGGCCGTCAGATCATAGCGCCGCACGTTCTGTGCGATGGCCTCGCCGACCTTCGGGTCGAACTGGCGCAGCATCTCCTCGACCAGCGGGCGCGCCGCCTTGTTGCGCGTCGTCATTATCGCCGTCGACCAGCTGGCGAACTCCTTGCCGAGGGCGCCATAGAGCAGCGGGATGGCCCGGGCCGCTGCCTCGGGCAGGCCGAGGGCATGGGCGGTGCCGAAAGTCGCAAGGCTCGCGAACCGCTCCGGGATGCGCGCTATGAGGTCGAAGGCGAGGATGCCGCCCAGCGAATTGCCGACCCAGTGCACGCGCTCTGCTTGCGCTACGTCGAGCATGGCGATGAGGTCGTCGCCCATCACGGCAATTGCGTAGTTCACCGGGTCGTAGGATCGGGCCGCCGGCGAGGCGCCGTGTCCACGCAGGTCCGGCACCAGCACGCGATAGCCGAGCGCGGCGAAATGGTCGGCGTCGGCACGAAACTGCGCGCCGCCGGCGGCAAGGCCGTGGACGAGCACGACTGTTTCGCCGTCCCGCGGTCCGGCTTCGCCATAGGCCAGGTCAAGCCCGTCTTTCCTCGTCGCGGATAGCTGGCGCATCGGCCCCCGGTTGGTTGCCGTCAGGCGGTGCCGATGAGGATGCCGGCGGCAAAGACCAGCGAGCCGCCGAGCACCACCTGCATCACCGCGCGCCAGAACGGGGTCTGCATGTAGCGCTGCTGGATATAGGCGATCGCCCAGAGTTCCACCAGCACGACGGCGATGGCGACGCTCGTCGCCACCCAGAAATCTGGAATGAGGTAGGGCAGGGCGTGGCCGAGGCCGCCGATGGCAGTCATGATGCCGGCGGCGAACCCGCGCTTGACCGGCGAGCCGCGCCCGGTGAGCTTGCCGTCGTCGGAGGCCGCCTCGGTAAAGCCCATGGAAATCCCCGCGCCCACCGCCGCCGCCAGGCCGACGAGGAACGTCGCCCATGTATTGCCGGTGGCGAACGCGGCGGCAAAGACCGGCGCCAGCGTCGAAACCGAGCCGTCCATCAACCCGGCAAGCCCCGGCTGCACGTAGGTCAGCAGGAACTGGCGGTGGGACTCGCTCGCTTCCGCCTGGCGCGCGTCGGCATGGAGGTGGGTCAGCTCCAGCCGGTCGGCCGCCGTCGCATGCTTCTTTTCCTGCGCCGCGAGGTCGCCGAGGAGCTTGCGGATGTCGGCGTCGGTCGTGCGCTTGGCCGCCTCCAGGTAGAAGCGGTAGGCCGCCTCCTCCATCTCCCAGACCTGCTGGCGCGCCGCCTCGATGGTCAGCGTCTTCATCAGCCAGATGGGCTTGCGGGTGAGGAAGCCGCGCACATGCTCGCGCCGGATGGGGATGAGCCGGGTGCCGAACTTCTCGATATAGAGATCGAGGAGCCGGCGCCGATGCTCGTCCTCCTCGGCCGCCATGCCGTCGAACAGCGCTGCCGAGCCGGAATAGGCATCGCCCAGCCGGCTGGAGAACTCCGAATAGATGCGCCCGTCCTCCTCTTCGGCCGCGATGGCGAGCGAGAGGATCTCGCGTTCGTTGAGGGAATCGAAATCGCGGCGGCCAGGAGCGAGGAGGCGGGACAGCATGACGAAGCTCAATTTAGAACAGTTCTAACATTCATACATTAGAACCGTTCCAAACTTTGGGCAAGCCTGTCGGCTAGATCCATTCGCCCATCCGCTGCTGGTGGACGTAGCCATGCACCGAGGCCGGCACCTCGAGCGCCAGCCAGTCGCGCAGCGCCTTGACCTTGCGCGAGTCGCGCCGGGTGTCGGCGACCGCCAGCCAGTAGCCCATCGGGCTCTCGACGCTGATGTCGAAGGGCGCGGCGAGCCGGCCGTCGCTGATGGCGTCCGCCGCCATCATGTCGACGGCCAGCAGCACGCCCTGGCCCGAGATCGCCGCGTCGAACGCCAGCGACGGATCGGTATAGGCGGGGCCGTGCGCCTCGGGCGGCTCGGTGACGCCCGCCGCCTTCCACCATTCGCTCCAGGAGACCATGCCCACCTCGTCGCGGATGATCGGCACGCCCGCCAGGTCGATCGGGCTCTTCAGCTTCTGCGCCAACGGCGGCGCGCAGACCGGGCGATAGGTGAAGCCGCCGACCCGGTCCGCCCGCACCCCCGGCCAGTGGCCGACGCCGTAGCGGATGGCGCAGTCGATGTCGGCGCGGTTGAGGTCGAGCATCTGCCCGGTGACGACCAGGCGCAGCTCGATCTGCGGATGGAGCGCGCTGAACTTGTTGACCCGCCAGATCAGCCAGCGCGAGGCGAAGACCGAGCCGGCGGTCAGGGTCAGCACGCCCTCCTCGCCCTGGGCAAGGCTCGAAAGCGCATCGGCAAGGCCGGCAAAGCCCGCCGTCAGTTGCGGCAGCACCTGGCCGAGCGCCGGCAGCGGCACCAGGCCCTGCGGGGTGCGCTCGAAGAGCTCGACCCCGAGCCGAGCCTCGGCGCGCCGGATATGCTGGCTGACGGCGCCGACCGTCACGCCCAGTTCCTCGGCCGCCGGAGCCAGCGCTCCGCGCCGCGCCACGATTTCGATGGCGCGCAGCGCGTTCAAGGGAATGGGGAAAGGATTGCGCATGGAGAAATTCTAAACCGGCCGCATTGGCATTGTCCATTGAAGACGGCATTCAACAGGCGCATTTCTACATCATCCAGCGCATATGGAGTATTGAGAAATGCACAGATTGTTGAACGTTCTCGCCGCGCTCCTCGAATGGCTGAACGAGCGCGACAGCCCCGTCGACGTCATCGAGACGATGAGCGCTCACGAGCGGGCGGACCTTCCCGCCTACCATCCGCTTTCCGAGCCGCGCCAGGCCTGCTGAACCGGCGGCAGGGGCGTGGCCGGCTGCCCAAAAATGCCCCATTGTCCTCTTCAAACGGGCGCATTCGCGGTGTTGTTGGGTTTCTCTTCCCGACGAGATCCCCAGAGGAAAGCGATGATGCGTACCCGTTTCCGCCTCGGCGTGCTTCTTGCGCCGCTCATCATGACGCCCGCGCTGGTGCCTGCCTTCGCTCAGGAGGCTGGCCAGCAGCCGCCGGCAGCCGAACAGCCCCAGTTCAGCGGCGAGCTCGATCCGCCGACCAGCGGCGAGGGCGTGACGCTGCAGGGCACGCCCGTGCCCGCGCTGACCGTGCCCATCAATCCGCGCGACCTGCTGACCGGCCTGCTCGCGACCAAAGGCCTCGCCGAAATCTGCGGCATCGCCATCGCGCCCGAGGTGGAAGCGGCCATGTCCGCCGATCAGGCCGAGTATATTCAGACCCTAGGCATCACCGAAGAGGCCGCGACGCGCGCCTTCACCGACATCAAGTCGACCCTCGAGGCGCGCCAGCCCGATTGCAATGAGGGCAGCACCGATGTCGCCGGCGTGACCGAGGTGCTCGAGCTTTACGCGGCCAGGCCCGAAGGCGAAGCTGCTCCCGCTGCTCCCGCTGCTCCCGCTGCTCCCGCCCCCGCCGCCGACGCGGCGGCGCCCGCGGCTCCGGCCGCCCCCGCACCCGCAGCACCGGCGCCGCAATAGGCCGTTCTACTCGCAGAGCCGGGCCGTACAGGCTGCGCCGTGGCAGCCGAGGTCGAGGTGCAGGTGGTCCTCATGCTGCGCATTGGCCTCGGGTCCGAGCACGGTGGTGAACCGCGCGCATGCCGCGTCGTGGGCGAGCCGCAACAGGCGGCCCTCCGCGCTCCCCGGCGGCATCCACCCCTCTTCGACCGAGACCGAGCGCCCGTCCTCGAGGACGAAGCCGGCGACATCGAGGGCATTGGCAAAGCCGTGCTCGGAAATGTCGGCGCCTTGCGCATTGTTGCGCGGCCGGCAGGCATAGCTGGTGCCGACGGTGATTTCGGTGAGCCGGGTGTCTTCGCGCGCCATCAGATATCCATCGACGGTCTCGGCCCAGTCGGGCAGGGTGCTGGCCATCTGGCAATCGAGGGTCGCCGGCGCCGAAAACGGCACCATGCGTCCGTTGGCCAGCACGCCCGTCACCGAGAGCGGGGAGCGCGCGCCGCACCCCTCCTCCTCGATCGGCGGCAGCGCCTCCGCTTCGACCAGGCCCATCAGCACCGCCGGGCAGGCGGACTGGTAGACACGTGGCGGTTCGTTCTCCTCGGCGGCTTCCTGGTCCTCGACCGCTACCGGCGAGGGCTCCTCTTCGGTTTCGCTGCCGGCTTCCGGCTCTGCGGGAGCCGCCTCCTCCGGTCTCGGACGAGGCAAGGGCGTATCCTCGGGCGCTTCGTCGGCGTCCTCGGGGCGTTCGCGGGGTACGGGTGGCGGCGGTTCGGGCTCTTCGACCTGAGCGGTCGGCAGCGTCCGGCGCGGCGCGATCTCGTCGGCGAGGGCGTCGACCATCTCTTCGAGGGGGGAGAGGAAATCCTGTGCCGGGATGGGCGCGGCCGTGAGGATCACGAGGGCGAGGGGAGTGAGGGCAAGCAAGCGCATGGGCCTCCAACGCCACAAACCGCGTCCGCGTTGCCGGTAACCTGGGTTTACCCGCCATAAACCATCTTTGCGCCCCTTCGGGCTTCTGCTATCAGCGCCCCATGACAACGCCGCTTTCCCGCATCCGCAACTTCTCCATCGTCGCCCATATCGACCATGGCAAATCGACGCTCGCCGACCGGCTCATCCAGATGACCGGTGGGCTCGACCTGCGCGAGATGAAGGAGCAGGTGCTCGATTCCATGGACATCGAGCGCGAGCGCGGCATCACCATCAAGGCGCAGACCGTGCGCCTTTCCTATAAGGCCCATGATGGTGAGACATACGTCCTCAACCTCATCGACACGCCCGGCCACGTCGACTTCGCCTACGAGGTCAGCCGGTCGATGGCCGCCGTCGAGGGCTCGCTCCTCGTCGTCGATGCCTCCCAGGGCGTCGAGGCGCAGACGCTCGCCAACGTCTACCACGCGCTCGAGGCCGACCACGAGATCGTGCCCGTGCTCAACAAGGTCGACCTGCCCGCCGCCGACGTCGAACGCGTCAAGGCCCAGATCGAGGACGTCATCGGCATCGATGCCTCCGACGCGGTCGAGATTTCCGCCAAGACCGGCCTCAACATCGACAAGGTGCTGGAAGCCATCGTCACGCGCCTGCCCGCGCCCAAGGGCGACGTCTCTGCGCCGTTGAAAGCGCTGCTGGTCGATTCCTGGTACGACACCTACCTCGGCGTCGTCGTTCTCATCCGCGTCGTCGACGGCACCGTCCGCAAGGGCCAGAAGATCCGCATGATGGCCTCGGGCGCGGTCTACGAACTCGACCGCGTCGGCGTCTTCACGCCCAAGCTCGTCGATGTCGGCGAGCTGGGCCCCGGTGAGCTCGGGTTCTTCACTGCCAGCATCAAGGAAGTGGCCGACACCAATGTCGGCGACACCATCACCGACGACCGCAAGCCGACCGCCGAGCCGCTGCCCGGTTTCCGCCCGGCACAGCCGGTGGTCTTCTGCGGGCTCTTCCCGGTCGACGCCTCCGACTTCGAGGAGCTGCGCACGGCCATGGGCAAGCTGCGCCTCAACGATGCGAGCTTCTCGTTCGAGATGGAGACCTCGGCTGCCCTCGGCTTCGGCTTCCGTTGCGGTTTCCTCGGGCTCCTGCACCTCGAGATCATCCAGGAACGTCTCTCGCGCGAGTTCGACCTCGACCTCATCGCCACCGCCCCTTCGGTGGTCTACGAGGTCGAGATGACCAGCGGCGAGGTGCTCAACCTGCACAACCCCGCCGATCTGCCCGACGTGGTCAAGATCGCCGAGATCCGCGAGCCTTGGATCAAGGCGACCATCCTGACGCCCGACGACTATCTCGGCGCCATCCTCAAGCTCTGCCAGGACCGGCGCGGCATCCAGCGCAACCTCTCCTACGTCGGCAGCCGCGCCATGGTCGAGTACGACCTGCCGCTCAACGAAGTGGTGTTCGATTTCTACGACCGGCTGAAGTCGATCTCCAAGGGCTACGCCTCCTTCGACTACAACCTTGCCGACCACCGCCCCGGCGACCTCGTCAAGCTCTCGATCCTCGTCAATTCCGAGCCGGTCGACGCGCTCTCCATGCTCGTCCACCGCTCGGCAGCCGAGAGTCGTGGGCGGGTGATGTGCGAGAAGCTGAAGGAATTGATCCCGCCGCACCTCTTCGTCATCCCGATCCAGGCGGCGATAGGCGGCAAGGTGATCGCGCGCGAGACGGTGCGGGCGTTGCGCAAGGACGTGACCGCCAAGTGCTATGGCGGCGACGCCACCCGCAAGAGGAAGCTCCTCGAAAAGCAGAAGGCCGGCAAGAAGCGCATGCGCCAGTTCGGCAGCGTCGAAATCCCGCAGGAAGCCTTCATCAAGGCGCTGAAGATGGGCGACGACTAGAGCGTTTCCAGCAAAAGTGGATTGCACTTTTGCGGTTCGGAAACGCGACAAGCAAAGACTTAGAGCGCCTGGTTTGATTCCATCAAACCAGGAATGCTCTAGCCGCGGCCCGCGTCTTCCCGACGAGCCAGAAAAAACGCGAACACAACAGGTTGACGTTCTCTGCGAACGCGAGCACCATATCTAGTGTGTCGTGGTCACCCGAGTCGCAAGGGCGGGTGATAATAGGGAAGCCGGTGCGTGTGTTGAACGCTAGTCCGGCGCTGCCCCCGCAACTGTGAGAGCCCGTTTGCCGCGGGCAAGCCAGATACCTGCCACGACAGGTTGATACGTCCACGGGCGGGGTGCACCGGTTGGCCGCGATAACGCATGGCGCGGTTCGCGCCCATGCCGCTTCGCGTCCCCTTGTCCCCGCCGCCACTCACGGGGTTCCTGGGGTCCATGTCCACATCAGAGCATATCGCACCGTCCGACACCGGCATGCCGGTGGTCCTTTCCGCGCCGGAACGCCGGCCGCAGAGCGAGCCGGGCTATTCCCTCATCAAGCGCAGCGGCGGCACCGTGCCGTTCGATGAGAGCAAGATCGCCGTGGCGCTCACCAGAGCGTTCCTTGCGGTCGAGGGCAACAAGGCGGCCGCCTCGCGGCGCGTTCATGAGATCGTCGGGCAATTGACCGCCGAGGTCGTTTCGGCGCTGACCCGGCGCGCCCCGGAAGGCCGCGTCTTCCATATCGAGGACGTGCAGGATCAGGTCGAGCTGGCGCTGATGCGCGGCGAGCACCAGAAGGTCGCCCGCGCCTATGTGCTCTACCGCGAGGAACACGCCAAGGCCCGCGCCGCGACGGCGGTCGCGCCGGCCGCGACGGCGATCCTGAAGATGGCGGACGGCGCTCCCCTCGACGAGGCGCGGCTGGAAACCATCGTCGCCGAGGCCTGCGCCGGGCTTGAGGGCGTCTCGTCCGAGGCTATCCTCGCCGAAACGCATCGCAACCTCTACGACGGCATCTCGTACGGCGAGCTGGCGCTGGCCCCGATCCTTGCGACCCGCACGCTCGTCGAAACCGAGCCAAACTACGCCTTCGTCTCGGCGCGCCTGCTCAACGACAAGCTGCGCCGCGAAGCGCTGAGCTTTCTCGCCGGCCGCCCCGACCAGGCGACGCAGGCGCAGATGCAGGGCCGCTACGCCGAATACTTCCCCGCCTATCTCGAGCGCGGCATCGCGCTCGAGCTGATCGACCCCGAGCTCGCCCGCTTCGACCTCGCCCGCATCGCGGCCGCCCTCAAGCCCGAGCGCGACCTGCAATTCCAGTATCTGGGCCTGCAAACGCTCTACGACCGCTATTTCCTGCACTCGTCCGGCACGGTGTTCGAGCTGCCGCAGGCCTTCTTCATGCGCGTCGCCATGGGCCTCGCCGTGCGCGAGATCGACCGCGAGGCCCGCGCCATCGAGTTCTATGACCTCCTGTCGAGCTTCGACTTCATGGCCTCGACGCCGACGCTCTTCAATTCGGGAACTCTGCGGCCCCAGCTCTCCTCCTGTTTCCTCACCACCGTCGCCGACGACCTCGACGGCATCTTCAAGGCGGTCAAGGACAATGCGCTCCTCGCCAAGTATTCCGGCGGTCTCGGCAACGACTGGACGCCGGTGCGCGGCCTTGGCGCCCACATCAAGGGCACCAACGGCGAGAGCCAGGGCGTGGTGCCCTTCCTCAAGGTCGCCAACGACACCGCCATCGCCGTCAACCAGGGCGGCAAGCGCAAGGGCGCCGTCTGCGCCTATCTCGAGACCTGGCACGTCGACATCGAGGAGTTCCTCGACCTGCGCAAGAACACCGGCGACGACCGCCGCCGCACCCACGACATGAACACCGCCAACTGGGTGCCCGACCTCTTCATGGAGCGCGTCGAGACCGGGGCCGAATGGACTTTGTTCTCGCCGGACGAGACGCCGGACCTCCACGATCTCTACGGCCCCGCCTTCAAGTCGGCCTACGAGGCCTATGAGGCCAAGGCCGCAGCGGGCGGGATCAAGGTCTTCAAGACCGTTCGCGCCCTCGATCTCTGGCGCCGCATGCTGACCATGCTCTTCGAGACCGGGCACCCCTGGGTCACCTTCAAGGACCCTTGCAACATCCGCTCGCCGCAGCAGCACGTGGGCGTCGTGCATTCGTCCAACCTCTGCACCGAGATCACGCTCAACACCAGCAGGGACGAGGTGGCGGTCTGCAATCTCGGCTCCATCAACCTCCTCGCCCATATCGGCGAGACCGGGCTCGACCTCGAAAAGCTGAAGCGCACCGTCGACACCGCCATGCGCATGCTCGACAACGTCATCGACATCAACTTCTACACCATCCCCGAGGCGCGCCGTTCCAACCTCAGGCACCGCCCGGTCGGCCTCGGCCTGATGGGTTTTGCCGATGCGTTGCAGACGCAGGGCATCGCCTACGCCTCGGACGCGGCGGTGGACTTCGCCGACACCTCCATGGAGGCGATCAGCTATTTCGCCATCTCCGCCTCGGCCGACCTCGCCGAAGAGCGCGGCGCCTATGCGAGCTTTGCGGGCTCGCTCTGGAGCAAAGGGGTTCTGCCCATCGACAGCCTCGAACTGCTCGCGGCCACCCGCAGCGAAATCCACATCGACCGCACCCAGCGGCTCGACTGGGAGACGCTGCGCCAGCGGGTCAGGACCGTCGGCATGCGCAACTCCAACACCATGGCCATCGCCCCGACCGCGACCATCTCCAACATCTGCGGGGTCAGCCAGTCGATCGAGCCGGGCTACCAGAACCTCTACGTCAAATCCAACATGTCGGGCGACTTCACCGTGGTCAACGCGCTGCTGGTGCGCGATCTCAAGGCCCGCGGTCTGTGGGACGAGGTGATGATCTCGGACCTCAAGTACTTCGACGGCTCGGTGGGTGAGATCGACCGTGTGCCCGATGACCTCAAGGCCGTCTACGCCACCGCTTTCGAGCTCGACGCCTCATGGCTGATCGCCGCCGCCTCGCGCCGGCAGAAGTGGATCGACCAGGCGCAGTCCCTGAACCTCTACCTCGCCAATCCTTCTGGCAAGGCGCTGGACGCGCTCTATCGCGGCGCGTGGAAAGCGGGGCTCAAGACCACCTATTACCTGCGCTCGCGCTCGGCCACCCACGTCGAGAAATCGACGCTGAAGGGCACCGACGGCAAGCTCAACGCCGTGGCGGTGAGTGCGCCGATTGTGGCGGCGCCGGTGGTTGAAACGCCCGTACGGAAGGCCCTGGTCATGCCAGCGCTCGATGGCCCGGCCTGCCTGATCGACGATCCGGACTGCGAAGCCTGCCAATAATCTTGCCACCCCTCATCCGGCCTTCGGCCACCTTCTCCCACAAGGGGAGAAGGAATGGAGCCGAGAGCTTCGGGCAGTGGCCTTCTCCCCTCGTGGGAGAAGGTGCCCAACGGGCGGATGAGGGGGCCTTCTGAAACTCAAAGGAAATCCCAAAATGTCTCTCGACTGGTCCTCCGACTCTCTCAAGCCCACTCCCATTCCCGCCACCGAAGAACGCATCGACCGCGCCGGCGGACGCGTCTCGGTCGACGACAAGGCGATGATCAACTGCCGCGCCGACGTCAACCAGCTCCTGCCGCTGAAATACAAATGGGCCTGGGAGAAATACCTCGCCGGCTGCAACAACCACTGGATGCCGACGGAAGTCTCCATGCAGGCCGATATCGCGCTGTGGAAGAGCAAGGACGGCCTGACCGAGGACGAGCGCCATACGCTGAAGCGCAACCTCGGGTTCTTCGCCGCCTCGGAAAGCCTGGTTGCCAACAACATCGTGCTGGCCATCTACCGGCACCTGACCAACCCCGAATGCCGGCAGTACCTGCTGCGCCAGGCGTTCGAGGAGGCGGTGCACACCCACACCTTCCAGTATATCGTGGAAAGCCTCGGCCTCGACGAGGGTGAGCTCTTCAACATGTACCGCGAGGTGCCCTCGATCACCGACAAAGCCGCCTGGGCGCTCGATTTCACCCAGCATCTCGACGATCCGGACTTCACCACCGGCACGCCCGAGACCGACCGCGCCTTCGTGCGCGATCTCATCGCCTTCTATGTCATCTTCGAGGGTATGTGGTTCTATACCGGCTTTGCCCAGATCCTCTCGCTCGGCCGGCGCAACAAGATGGTGGGCATTGCCGAGCAGTACCAGTACATCCTGCGCGACGAGAGCATCCACCTCAACTTCGGCATCGACGTCATCAACCAGATCAAGGCGGAGAACCCGCATGTCTGGACGCGCGATTTCCAGGAGGAAGTGCGCGCCATGATCCGCAAGGCCGCCGAGCTCGAGGCCGCCTACGGGCGCGATACGATGCCGCGCGGCTTCCTCGGCCTCAATGCGGCGCTCTGCGAGCAATACATGCACTTCATCGCCAACCGGCGCTGCGCCCAGCTCGGCCTTGCCCCGGTGTTTCCCGAGACCGAGAATCCGTTCCCGTGGATGAGCGAGGCGATGGACTTGAAGAAGGAGAAGAACTTCTTCGAGACCCGCGTCATCGAATACCAGAACGGCGGCGCGCTGAGCTGGGACTGATGCCGTTCGCATGCGCCGGGAGGGGTCAGTGCCGCTCCCGGCGCATCCGCTGCTCCATCGCCCGCACCAGCAGCGAGAGCGAGATGGTCATGGTGAGGTAGAGGAAGGCGACGACGTTGTAGGTTTCGAAGAACCGGAACGTGCCCGACGAATAGACTTTGCCGAGCTGCGTGATGTCCTGGACGCCGAGCGCAGAAACGAGCGCTGAATCCTTGATCATGGCCACGAAGTCGTTGCCGAGCGGGGGCAGGATAGTCTTGAGCGCCTGCGGAAAGACGATGAAGCGGAAGGTATGCCAGGGCGATAGCCCGAGGGCGCGCGCCGCCTCGATCTGCCCCCGGTCGACGGCCTCGATGCCGGCCCGGAAGATCTCGGCGATGAAGGCCGAATAGCAGACGGTCAGGGCGACGATCGCCCGCCAGACGAAATCGAAGGCGCGCACGGTCAGCGGCTCGAGGAGCCCGGCACCGATCAGGGGCGTCGCCAGCCAGTTGACGCCGGCAACGATCGCCGGGGCCCCGACGAACGCGACGTAGAAGAGGAAGACGAGGATCGGGACGCCGCGGATGAACTCGACGTAGAAAGTCGCGATCTCGGTCAGAACCCGCACCCCGCTCGTCCGCATCAGCGCGACGAGGAGCCCGAGCACCGTCGCGCCCGCAAAGGCGACGAACGAGACCCAGAGCGTCGTCAACACCCCGCCCGAGAGCGTGCGGAAGATGGCGGCGTAGCCGGCGTCGGTCGTGATCTGCCAGAGGCCGACGACGAAGAGCAGCGCCATGGCGAGGAGCCAGTATGGGATGCGGGCGGTGCGAGACGGTGAGCGGCGGGGCATGGGAAGAGCCGCGGCCTTTTGGCGCCGCGGCCTGAAGCCTATTGGGCCGCGTTGTAGTCGTAGAACCACTTCTGCTCGAGCGCGGCGAGCGTCCCGTCGGCCTTGATGGCGGCGAGCGCGGCGTTGACCGGTTCGACGAGATCGGAGCCGGGCGTGAAGATGAAGCCGAAATCCTCGGTGCCGAGCGCGTCGCCGACCACCTTGAAGGCGCCGGGATTGGCCCCGATGTAGCCGTTGGCCGAGGTCTGGTCCATCAGCACCGTGTCGACATCGCCCGCCTGGAGCGCCTGCACGGAGGCTCCGAAGGTGTCGAAGAGCTTCACGCGCGGGTTCGCCTCGTCTCCGTCGAGGACGCTGTAGACGGCGACGTAGAAATTGGTGGTGCCGGGCTGCGCTCCGACCAGGAGGTCGGCGTCGGCCGCGAAGCTTTGCGCGTCGGCGAAACGCTCCTCATCGGCCCGCACCAGCATGAATTGCTGGCTGGTCAGGTAGGAGTCGGAGAAGTCGATCTGCTCCTCGCGTTCCGCGTTGATGGTGATGCCGTCCATGCCGACGTCGAACTGGCCGTCGCGCACCGCCTGGATCATCACTTCCCAACTGGAAAGCTGCCAGTCGACCTCTGCGTTGAGCCGTCGGGCGATCTCGTTGAAGAGGTCGTATTCGAGCCCGACGCCCTCGCCCGTCTCCGGATCGGCGAAGTTGAGCGGCGTATAGGCGTTTTCGGTCACCGCGACGATGGTGCGGCCGCCGAGATCGGGCAGGTCCTGGGCGCTGGCGGGCAGCGATAACGCGAGGAGGGCGGCCAGGGGGGCGGCAAGGAGCGGCAGGGCTTTCATGAGGCGGCAATTCTCCCGAACGAAAGAGCGGGCACCACAGGCGCCCGCACGAAATTAGAACATTGCACCGAAAGGTGGGAAGTGGTTTTCGGACTTCAGGCTTCGTCGACGACGTCGGCCTTGGGTCCGTTCTTCTGCACCGAGGCGATGCAGTTCTTGGCGCTGGACTTCGACTTGTAGGTCTCCGAGCGCACCATGGTCTCGTTGTTCGACGCAACGAACCGCACGAAGAACTGCCCGTCCTTGGAGCCGACGATCTCGAAGCGGTAGCCCTTGCCGGTTTCCTCCTTGGTCAGGTCGACGGTCGCGGCCTTGGGCGCGTTCTTCTTGATCGAGTCGATGCAGTTCTCGGCGCTGGACTTCGACTTGTAGGTCTCCGACCAGACGAGCGTTTCGGCGTTGTAGACGAACTTGGCGACGAACTCGCCGTTCTTGGCGGAAGCGATCTTGAATTTGTGCGGCATGCGCCGGTCTCCCTCATGAACCCCGCGGGTACTTCCTCAAGTACCTCGCCGAGCACACTAACGCACGCAGCGTAGAATGGAAGTCTTTCATTGGGCTGGCAGATTTTGGCGCGTTACTCGCCGCCCGCGTGTCCGGCGCGATCGATATGGCCGAGGTCGCGGTCGGGATCGACCGCGTCGCGCACCATCTGCTTCAAGGTCTTGACGTCGGGAAAGCCGCCGTCGCGCTTGCGCTCCCAGACGAGCTCGCCGTCGATGCGGATCTCGAAGATGCCGCCGGTGCCGGGCAGGAGCGTGACCGCCGACAGCTCCTGGCTGAAGGTCGAGAGCAGCTCCTGCGCCATCCAGGCCGAACGCAGCAGCCAGTTGCATTGGGTGCAATAGGCGATGGTGATCGCCGGCTTCGTCTCGTTCATCTGCGCTGCGTCGCCCCGCTATCCTTCGCCAGGTTGGCGAGAATCTCGTCGACGAGGTCGAGGTCCTGCCGGCGACCCGCCGCCTGCTGCTGCAGGTCGACGAGGTAGGAGGTGGTGTAGTAGAGGCGCCGCGCCAGCATGCTGGCGATATGGAGCGAGAACTCGGGCCGCGTTTCGAGAAAGGTCAGGGCGTCGGGTATCTCGTAGGCGGTGACGTCCGAAAGCGCCTTGACGCTCGCCGTGTGCGGCATGTCGAGCAGCACGCTCATCTCGCCGAAGAACGATCCGGGCTCGTCGACATGCGTCACCTGCATGCGCTCGCGGATGATCTCCACATCTCCGGAAATGAGGATGTAGAGCCGCCCGAGCTGCTCGCCCTCCGGCAGGATGACCGCGCCGGATTTGAAGGTGACGGTTTTCAAGCCCTCGCAATAGTCGAGAATGTCGGCCATCGATGTCCCCGCCTGCGTCAACCCATTGGTCGCGCGACAATACTGGCGCGTTGTTCGCGCGGGTAGGGGCGAGCGGAAAAAAAGTCGCCCGGCGAACCGGGCGACTCGGGGGTCAGTGTCTTGCTCTGTCGATCCAGGCTAGTTGATCCACACCACCGTGCGGCTCGCGTTCTCGACCAGCACCGGCCGATCGTTGAGATAGACGTAGGAATAGGCCGGATCCTGCGGGATGGCGACGAGCTCGACATCCTGCGGCACCACATAGCCGGCCACCACGTCGCCCTCGACCATGATCGAGGTCACCGGGTTGGCCACGGCGAAATCGGCCGTGGACTGGGTGACGAGATAGCCGGGCGAGTGGACGAGGGTGCGCGTCTCGTTGTCGACCAGCCAGATGCGGTTGTTGATGTAGATGTAGCTATAGCGCGGATCGCCCTCGACCGGGTAGATCGTCACGTCCGCCGGCACGACATAGCCGACGGCGACCGGCGCATCGAGGAACACCGGCTCGACCGGATTGACGGCCGCATATTCGATGGTCGTGGCTTCGATGCCGGCTTCGGCGCCGATCACGGCGCCGGCAAAGCCGCCGATGGCCGCGCCGATCGGTCCGCCGAGCAGGAACCCGACGCCGGCGCCGGTTGCACCGCCCGCGCCGCCGCCAAGGGCCGCGCCGCCGTCGGACTGGGCAAGGCTCGGCGCAGCGCCGAGCGCGAGAATGGCCACGGAGGCCAGTAGGAGCTTCTTCATTTTTCCGGTCCTTTCTATTGACGCCTCCGGCGTCAGACCTGGCGCAGCCGGGGTAAGCCGCGCCCATTGTTAGCGCCCCGCTGGCTAATCAATGGCGGTGGGGACCGGGGGTTCCTTGCGCTTGCCGCACGCACGCAACCGTGTTGCAGCCCTGCCACGCGCAGACAAGGACGGCTCTGGATCGGCAGGGTAGCCGCACTCACACCGGGTCATCCCCGCGAAAGCGGGGACCTCTGTTGTCCGTTGCAGCAATTTGCGAACGGAGGTTCCCGCTTTTCGCGGGAATGACCGGGTGGATGAAGGACTATCGCGTTAGCGCCACTCGAACCGGGGCGTGTCGATGACCTGCAGGCCCTCGGCCGGCGCGCCGGAGACGCGCTCGAGCAGCAGCTCGGCCATGCGCTGTCCGGCCGAGACGAAGTCCTCGAACACCGTCTCGGCGCCTGGGCGGAACTGGGCAAAGAGCGGAGTTGCCTGCTTGGTGACGACATGGGCCGTCTCGCCGATCACCCGGCCGCTGTCGATGAGGCCCCCGATGACGGCGAGCGCCGAGATTTCCGAGCAGCACACATATCCGTCCGGCGGGTCGGGCCGGCGCTGCCGCTTGATGACGTAGGTGCGGATGGCGTCGGTCGCGCTCGAGAGCGTGACGTCGGCCGCGACCTCGTGGGCAAGGCCCCGCCGCTCGGCCGCGCGCACGAAGCCGCGCCGCAGGTGCTCGCTGTAGGTGAGGGCGCTTTCCGGCAAGAGGATCGCGACCCTCTTGCATCCCCTCTCCGCCAGCCTTTCCACCGCGCCCTCGGCATAGGCCTCGTTGTCGAAGTCGACGAAGGCGTGCGCCTCGGGAAATTCGCTGCGCCCGTGGCTGACGAAGGGGAAGCCGGCATCGATGAGGAACCGCACCCGCTCGTCGCCCGATTCGACCTTGGAGAAGATCACCCCGTCGGCCATGCGGTTGCGCACGATATGCCGGATCGGCTCGATCGGCGGCACGTTGCGGAACTGCGGCGTGATGACGAGGTGGTAGGCCGTGCCGCGCAGCGCTTCCGAGATGCCGGTGACGAGCGAGGTGCCGAAGCCGTAGATCTGCTCGTCGGGCTCCAGCACCAGCGCGATGACGTTGGTCCGCCCGGTCTTCAGGCGCAGCGCCGCCCGGTCGGGCAAATACCCGATCTCGGCAGCGATTTTCTGCACCCGCTCGCGCGTCTCCTGGGCGAGCTCGGGCGCGTTGTTGAGCGCGCGCGAGATGGTGGTCACCGCCAGTCCCGTCATCTGCGCGATGGTCTTCAGCGTCGGTTTGTCGGAGGGTGGCGCGCCGCGCCTGCCGCGCTTGGCCGGCCGGCCGGTGTCGTCTTGCAACTTGTCGTTCTCCTCGTGCCGGGCGATTGTCGTCCGGGCCGCGTATGGCCGGGCACATCAACAGATCGGGGCGTTTGAATCAACGCCCGCCGGACGGGAGGCAGGCATGTTGCTGAGCAAAGCCGAGCGCGAGGCGATCGCCGCAGGGCGGATGGGCCTCGTCCTGCGCCGCTGGCAGCGCCCGACCGTCAAGGCCGGCGGTACGCTGGTGACCGCCATCGGCCAGCTCGCGATCGACGCCGTGGAGCGCATCGATGCCATCGCGCCGGCCGACGCCATCGCCGCCGGCTATCCCGATGCCGAGGCCGCCGCCCACGCCCTCGCCGTCCGCGAAGGCGACCTCTATCGCATCGCCTTCCATCTTGCCGGCCCCGATCCGCGCCTTGCACTGCGTGAAGCTGCTGACCTCGACGATGCCGAACGTCGGCGCCTCGCCGCCCGCCTCGCCCGGCTCGATTCCCGCCCCGCCGGCCCCTGGACCGGCGCGACCCTCAAAGCCATCGCCGCCCATCCCGGCATGCCTGCGCGCGAGCTCGCCACGCTCCTTTCGCGCGAGCGCGACGAGCTGAAGACCGACATCCGGAAGCTGAAGGCCCTGGGCCTCACCATCAGCCTCGAAACCGGCTACCGCCTTTCGCCGCGCGGGCTTGCCTGGTTCGATGAAACTGGATAGAAGAAGTCATGTTTTCGTGCCGGCACGAAAATCGAGCAGCTTTTTTCCTTCCGCATAAGAAATCTTTGCTGCCTGCTTCTGGAAATCGGCGCCCGGCTCGCTTATCTTGGGCTTCGCGCCGGGATCCCGGCGCATCTTCGTTCAACCCCCATACGAAAGGAATGCAGATGACGACATCGGCGACCCCTTCAACCCGTATCGGGATCCTGAACGTACGTCTCCTCGGTTCGCATGGCGCCAAACGCTGGCAAGTAGGGACCTGTCGATCCAAACGAATGTGACCCGCCGTCACCTCGTTGTCTCAAAAAATCGATATCAGGCCCGCGCTGCCGCCATGATCCGGTAATCAAAAGACCATATTGCCGATCATCATGGGTCCCGGCCGACGCGCAAGTGGAGTCTCCACCCATGCATGAACCCAATGTTGACAGGACCAATGTCCAGAAGCCCATCGTGATCGAAGTCGCCGGCGAGCCGCTGGGCGTCGTCGTTCCGGATGCCGAGGTTTACCGCTTCCTGGCGGTCAAGCTTCCGGCCTTCGCCATCGACGGCCAGACCTTCGAGAGCGTCGAAGCCGCCCGCATCGCTGCATCTGAAGTGCTGCGGATCAATGACGGCGACGCCCCCTGAGGGACGCGCCATCTCCGGCAAAAAAGAGAAAAGGCGGGCCGCGGCCCGCCTCTTTTTTTATGGTCGTGAAAGCCACGCCTGGCTTCCCACCCCGGGTGTCATTCCGGCGAAAGCCGGAACCCATCCTGAGATGCATCGCCAGCCGTCGCGTCAGTCGTCGTTGGTGGCGTTGAGCTCTTCCGGCCGCCGGCCATCGTCGAAATCGGGCTCGGCCGGCTCGTTGGCCGCGAGCGCCGCTTCGATCGCGTCGGCCATGGCGGCGACGTCTATGCGCTGGGCGCCCTCCAGCGCCTGCCGCTCGAGTTCGGCCGCGATCACCGATTCGATCAGCGCCCGCCGGTCGAAGTCCGTGTCCTGCGCATCGGGTTCGTCAGCCATTGCCATCGATCGAAAGTCCCTGCTCGTCGACGCGGATCTCGACGCCGGGCCGCGTCTCCTGCTGGTAGGTGTAGATGCCGAAGGCCACCACCGCCACCAGCAGCACGGCGATGACGAGATAAAGTCCGTTCCGGCTCATTGCTTTCCCCTTTTTGTTGCCTGTCCACGGCTACAACGCGTTGATCGCGCGGGTGGTTCAAGCAGCTTTCGAGGAAAGGCCCCTGAGGGCCATGACGAACGCGGTGATGCCGTTGGCGAGCGACCCGGAATTGTCGACGATGACGGGCTCTATTCCCTCGGGCAGCGCCGGCCCTTCCCGGGCGAGCCGTGCGGCGATCTCGGCCTGCGTCTCGCGCCCGCGTGCCGCCAGCCGCTCGGCGCGCAGCGCGATCTCGGCCGTCACCAGCACCACCCGGCAGCGCGCGAAACGCCGCATGGCCTCACCGATCACATGCCGCGAGCCGTTGGCGACGACCACGCGCCCCAGCGTCACGTCGGTCGCCGCCGAGAGGGGGAGCGCATAGCAGAGCCCGTGCGCCTGCCAGGACAGCGCGAAACGCCCCGCCGCCTCCGCTTGCGCGAAGCTGCCGAGGTCCATCGTGTCGTGGTCCTCGGCCGTGACGTCGGCCTTGCGCGTCACGATCCGTTTGACGAAGACGAAATCCGGGTCCGCCCGCAGCGCGTCCTTTGCGCCGGCGATCAGCGTGTCCTTGCCGACGCCGGACGGGCCGACGACGAGAACGAACGTGCCCGGCCCCGCCATCAGGCGACCCGGACGCCCGCGCGCCAGACGGCGCGCACCACCGGCTGTCCGCCGATGAGCGAGACGCGCACGAGGTCGGCGCGCTTGCCCGGTGCGATGACGCCCCGGTCGTCGAGCCCGGCAGCCTCCGCCGGATTGCGGGTGACCGTCGCCAGCGCCTGCGGCAGCGTGATGCTGTCGACCCGCTGCGGCAGGATGAACGCCGCCTGCATCAGGGCGAACGGCACGTAGTCGGAGCTGAGGACATCGAGCAGCCCGGCCCGCACCAGGTCCGTCGCCGAGATGTTGCCCGAGTGCGATTGTCCGCGCACCACGTTCGGCGCACCCATCAGAATCGCGAGCCCCGCGTCATGCGCCGCCGAGGCCGCTTCCAGCGTCGTCGGGAATTCGGCGATGTCGACCCCGTCCTCGACGGCTTCCTCGACATGTTCGAGCGTCGCATCGTCGTGGCTGGCGAGCGCGATGCCGAGTTCGTCGGCGAGCGTGACGATGGCGCGCCGGTTGGGGGCCGAATAGCGGTGATGCTCCTCGAGCCGCGCGGCGATGAAGATCTCGAGCTCCTCGGGCGTGCGCCCGGCCTCGTACCATTTCTTGTATTCGTCGATGGTGCGGAACTGCCGCTGGCCGGGCGTATGGTCCATCATCGAGGCGAGCTGCGTCGTCTCGTGCCGGGCATAGGTCTCGAAATGTTCGACCACGTCCTCGGTCGGCAGCTCGCAGCGCAGGTGCACCAGATGCTCGGCCTTCAGCCGCCCCTCGTCGCGCCCGCGACGGATCGCGCCGACCAGTCGCTCGACATGGATGCTCATGTCCCGCACGTCGGGCGACGAGCCGATGCGCACCGCGTCGAACACCGTGGTGATGCCGGAGCCGATGATCTGCGCATCATGCGCATGGAGCGCGGCCAGCGGATCCCAGTAGACGCCGGGGCGCGGCCGGTAATGCCATTCGAGATGGTCGGTGTGCAGCTCGACCAGTCCGGGGATGAGATAGTCGCCGTCGAGGTCCTCGCCCGTCTCGCAGGCGCCCTCGTCGATCGAGGCGATGGCGCCGTCCGCGATGGAGAGCGATCCCTCGATCTCCCGGTCGGCAAGGACGATCCGGGCATTGCGCAGCGCAAGGCTCATCGGTTGGCTCCCTTGAGGGCGAAATCCGCGCCGCGGCGGAAGGCGTGTCCTGGTTCGGGTTCGACGAAGATCGAGACCGAGTCGAGCACCATCTCACCGTTGAGCACCGGGCCGAACCAGGTTTGCGCCGCCGTGCGGATTTCGGGCGCCGCCTGCGGATCGAGCCGGTCGGTCAGCGTCATGTGGAAGCGGTACTGCTCGGCGACATAGGGGTAGCCGTACTGGTCCACCAGCTCGTGCTGGCGCGCGGTGAGCTTGCCGTTCGCAGTGCGCCGGGCGCGCTCCTTGTCGGAGAGTGGCGCGCGCAGGTCCTCCATCGCCTCGACGCAGGCCTGCGCGAAAGCCGTCAGTTCCTCGCTCTGCTCTTTGGGCACGATGGCCAGAAACCCGTCGAGGGACCGGATTTCCATCGGTCCCATGGAAAAGGGCGCGTTGGCCTCTGCGAAGTCCGATACGGTCTCGGCGAGGTCGCTGACATGCGTTTCCTCGCGCAGGCGCATCGGCGAGCGCAGCGTCGCGTGGAAGCCGTACCGGTTTGGCGAACCGGTGAAGTTGAGAAGCCGGTTGCGGTCCATGCCGGCCACGGGCCCGTCGAAGGTTTCGCCGGTCGCCGCGTCCCGGCCGAGCCAGATGGCGGCGCGTTCCCAGAGGGCGCTGGTGGTGGGGGGCGCGTAGTAGACGGCGTAACGCTCGGCCATCGGTTCTCTTTTCCGAATCTGCGTGGGGTGTCCTGACGGAACGTGGCCGCATATACGACCTGCATGTCAACTTCTTGACAGTCCCGTGAGCGCTGGACTTGAAGGGCCCAGCCCGCCAATATCCCGCCGTCCCGCCCTTTTCCCGAATCGTCGAGATGCCGATGGACCGCTCCCTCCTTCAAGAGCTCTTTTCGCATGCCGTGGCTGTCGCCCAGCCCGAGCGGGCTGTGCGCGATCACCTGCCGCCGCCGCCGAAGGGACGCACGCTCGTGGTCGGCGCGGGCAAGGCCTCGGCGCAGATGGCCCGCGCCTTCGAGGAGGCCTGGCAAGGCCCGCTTACCGGCCTCGTCGTCACCCGCTACGGCTATGCCTGCGAATGCGAACGCATCGAGATCGTGGAGGCCGCGCATCCGGTGCCGGACGAAGCCGGGTATCTGGCCGCCCGGCGGCTGATGGAAATGGTCTCGGGTCTCGGACCCGACGATCTCGTCGTCGCGCTGATCTCGGGCGGCGGCTCCTCGCTGCTGCCCGCGCCCGCGCCGGGCCTCACGCTCGCCGACGAGCAGGCGATCAACAAGGCGCTTCTTGCCTCCGGCGCGCCGATCGGGGTGATGAACCTCATCCGCAACCAGTTCTCGACCATCAAGGGCGGACGTCTCGCTGCCCGCGCCGCGCCGGCAACGGTCGCGACCCTCGTCGTCTCCGACGTGCCGGGCGACGATCCGGCAGTGGTCGCCTCGGGTCCCACCATCGCCCTCGCCCAGCCCCGCGAGCTCGCCCGCAAATATGTCGGCCTCTATGACATGGAGCTGCCGCAGGCCGCCGCCGAGCTGCTCGCAGGCGAGGACAATCTTCCGCCCCTGCCGGCCGATCCGCGCCTTGCCGGCAACAGCGTCGCGACCATCGCCTCGGCCGCGATCTCGCTTGCCGCCGCCGCCGATCTCGCCCGCGAGCGCGGGGTCGAGGCCGCGATCCTCTCCGACGCCGTCGAGGGCGAATCGCGCGAGGTCGCCCGCGTCCACGCCGCCATCGCCCGCGAGGTCGCGACCCGCAACCGCCCGTTCGAAAAGCCCGTGGTGCTGCTCTCGGGCGGCGAGACGACGGTGACGCTGCGCGGCAAGGGCAGGGGCGGGCGCAACGCCGAGTTCCTCCTCTCGCTCGCCATCGCCATCGACGGCCTCGAGGGCGTCACGGCGCTTGCCGCCGATACCGACGGCATCGACGGGTCCGAGGACAACGCCGGCGCCTTCGTCGACGGCACCAGCGCCCAGCGCATGCGCCGCGCCGGCATCGATCCGCTCGCAGCCCTCGCCGACAACGACGCCTACACCGCCTTCTCCGCCATCGGCGACCTGCTGGTCACGGGGCCGACGGGCACGAACGTCAACGACTTCCGCGCGATCCTGGTGCGCTAGCTGCCACGCCCTCGTGGTTCGAGGCCGCTCCGCGGCACCTCACCATGAGGACTACTGTTGAAGCCGCGCAGTACCATCAGCCCTCATGGTGAGGCGGGAGCGCAGCGACCCTCGAACCACGAGGGCGTGGCACCTGTGCTCCACCACACATTTCTTCCGGAATCCTAACACCCCGCTTCACAGCGCTATGGCGATCTGCTCTATGAAGCCGCTCGCAGTTCGGGAGGAAGAGTATGGCCAAGAGGAAGATCGCCGTCATCGGTGTCGGCAAGATCGCGCAGGACCAGCACCTGCCGGTGATCGACAAGAGCGACGATTTCGAGCTTGCCGCGACCGTCTCGACCCGCGGCGTCGGCCACCGCGACGTCCCTGTCTTCCGCACCCCTGCCGAATTCTATGCGGCGATGCCTGAAGTCCGGCTCGTCTCCATCTGCACGCCGCCCGGCGTGCGCCATGCCTATGTGCGCGAGGCGCTCGACGCCGGCATGGACGTGATGCTGGAAAAACCGCCCACCCCGACCATCTCCGAGTTCGACGACCTCGTCGCCTACGCCAGGGCCAAGGGGCGCGTGATCTACCAGACCTGGCATTCGCGTTATAACGCCGCCGTCGACCGCGCCCGCGACATCCTTGCCGCCGATGGCGTCAGGTCCGTGCGCATCGACTGGCGCGAGAGCGTCAGGAAATGGCATCCCGGCCAGGAGTGGGTGTGGGAGCCCGGCGGCTTCGGCGTCTGCGACCCCGGCATCAACGCCCTCTCGATCTTCACCAAGATCATGCCGTTCCCGGTGTTCGTCGAAAGCGCGAAACTCTCCTTCCCGGCCAACCGGCAGACCCCGGTCGACGTCGAGATCGCCTTCAAGTCCGGCGAGGTCCATAGGCCCGCCATGAGCGCCGGCTTCAACTGGCTGGAGGAATCCGGCGAGATCTGGACCATCGCCATCGAGACGGTCAAGGGCGACGAGCTGAAGCTCGAAAAGGGCGGCACGGTGCTGCGCATCAACGGTGAGGTTGCCCTCGCGGCGCCCTCCGAGGAGTACGAGCGCATCTACGAGCGCTTCGCCACCCTTCTCGACAAGGGCGAGAGCGAAGTCGACGGCTCACCCCTGCGCCTGACCGCCGACGCGTTCCTCCTCGGCGCGCGCATCAACACCGACCCGTTCGAGTGGTAGGCGTCTAGGCTTCCGCCGCAGGTGGCCGGCCCCGGCCGGTCACGCTGTGGAACTGCTCCAGCACCGGGCGGATCTCGGTGATGCAATAGGGTGCCATCGCCGTATCGCCGGCGATGGCCACCGCCTCCTCCAAGTCCCTGGCCTCGATGACGAAGAAGCCGCCGAGGAATTCCTTGGTCTCCATAAAGGGCCCGTCCGTGCGGCTGAGCTTGCCGCCCTGCATGCGCAGGACCGTCGCGTCCTCGGGCGGCTGCAGCGGCTGTGCGAGGATCAGCTGTCCGCGATCGCGCAGGCTCCAGTCCTCCTCGATGGTCGCGTCGGTCAGGCGCCGGTCGTCCTCGGGCGAGAGCGAAGCCATGGCCTTGCCGTCGATATAGACGAGGCAAACGAATTTCATGTTGAATCCTCCTGCATGTTGGCAGGATTAGTCGTCCGGTTTACAGAAATTCGACATTATTTTAATGGCGATTTGACCCTCAGCTCCCCGCCGCCGTCAGCCTGTCGAGCTCCCCCTCGGAAAGCTTCAGGCGCACGCCTTTGGCAAGGCTTTCGAGCTGCTTGACCGACGTTGCCGAAGCGATGGGGGCCGTCACCCCCGGCTGGGCGACGAGCCAGGCGAGCGCCACTTCCGCCGGCGTCGCCTCCTGGGCGGATGAGACCTCGTCGAGCGCGGCAAGGATGCGCATGCCCTTGTTGTTCATATATTTTTCCATGCGCGCCCCGCGCGGGCTCTTGTCGAAATCCTCCGCCGAGCGGTATTTGCCGGTCAGGAACCCCGCCGCCAGGCTGAAATAGGGGATGATGCCGATGTCCTCCTTGATGGCGAGGTCCTGCAACTCGCCCTCGAAGACGTCGCGCTCGTAGAGGTTGTAGTGCGGCTGCTCGCTCTCGTAGCGGGTCAGCGATTTGATCACTGCGGTCTCCAACGCTTCGCGGATCTGCGCCGGCGTGAAGTTGGACGAGCCGATGACGCGGACCTTGCCGGCGCGGATGAGGTGGTCGTAGGCCTCGAGCGTTTCTTCCTGCGGGGTGTCCGGATCGGGCCGGTGGCTCTGGTAGAGGTCGATGTAGTCGGTCTGCAGGCGCTTCAGGGACTCTTCCACCGCCTCGCGGATATAGTCGGCCTTGAGACCCTTCTCGCCCGGCGCCATCTCCGAGCCGACTTTGGTGAAGATGTGGACGCTTTCGCGATTACCGCGCGCCTTGAGCCAGTTGCCGACCAGCGTTTCTGACTTGCCCTTGCCATAGACGTTGGCGGTGTCGATGGCGGTGAAGCCATGGTCGACGAAGGCATCGAGGATGGCAAACCCCGTCGGCTCGTCCACCGTCCAGCCGAAGACGTTGCCGCCAAAGACCAGCGGTTCGATGACGAGTTCAGAGCGGCCAAGCGGTCGACGGTCCATGGTTCGTTTCCTTTCAGGTCGTATCGAGTTGGCAAACGCAGGCGGCGCCCCGATGGTTCGCCCGTCAGCCGGTCGGCAGGCGCGGTGCGCAATAGGCAAGGGCGGTGTTGATGGCGTAGAGGGAGCCGTCGAGCGGGATGTAGTTGCGTGTCAGACTAGCGCGTCCGCCCGGATCGAGGAAGGCCGCCGCGCCCTGTTTCAGCCCGTCGAGCAGCCATTTGAGGTCCTCCGACTCATCGCCCGCGAGCCGCGCGCCATAGCCCGTGGTGCTTGCCTTCCCGACGAAGCCGCGCTCCTCTTTGTCGACGGTGATCCGCCACGCGCCGATATCGGCGGCCCCCAGATGGGTGTGGATATAGAGGCCGACCGAGAAATCGCTTTCACAGCGCACCGCAAGGCAAGCGAACTCGTCCGGATCGGAGTCAAGCGCGCATCCCATGCTGGCCCGGTCGCCCTCGCCCGGCAACGGCGAATAGCGCCAGCCTTCCTGCTGGGCATTGGCGGGCATCGCCGCCGCAAGGCACAGGCACGCTGCAATCATCGCCCGCCGCATCGCTTTCCCTCACGCCTTCGGCTCGATCAAGTCCCACCGGTTTCCATAGAGGTCCTCGAAGACGGCAACTCGACCATAGGGTTCGGACCGCGGCGCTTCGAGGAATTTGACGCCCCTATCCAGCATCGCCCGGTGATCGCGCTCGAAATCGTCGGTCTCCAGAAAGAAGGCGACACGTCCACCCGTCTGGTTGCCGACCGCATCGGCTTGCCGTCCGCCGTCGACGCGGGCGAGAAGCAGCCGCGCGCCGGTCCCGCCCGCCGGACCGACCGTCACCCAGCGCTTGCCGTCACCGAGGTTGGTATCGGAGAAAAGGGCGAAACCCAGTTTTTCACAGTAAAACGTGATCGCCTCGTCGTAGTCGGCGACAACCAGGGTGGCCGTGGCAATGGATCGAGACATAATACGTTGAATTCCTGAGCTTTTCTGCCGGAAGAACGCAAGTGCTCCCGCCCGTTTGGTGGCCCGTGTCCCACCCATCCAAGCCGATTCCGAACCTCGGGGAAAGTCATCGGATCGTCACCGGAATGCCATTGGATTGACCAACTGGTCAAAGTCCCCATTGCGCGCCGAACCAAAAGCGGCTTTTCTGTCCACCAAGCTGGCGGGGCACGAACGCTGCCAGCGCATTCAGGAACGGGAGACTATTCATGCACTCTTCACTGACCCGCATCGCGGCGGCGCTCGTCGCCACGACGATGCTAGCCGGTGTGGCCAACGCCGAAACCCTGCGCTGGGCGCGCGCTTCGGATTCGCTGACCCTCGACCCGCACTCGCAGAACCAGGGCGTGACGCACACGCTCGGCCATCACATCTACGAGACGCTTCTCGATCGCGACGTTGACGGCAACCTGCAGCCGCGCCTCGCCACCGAGTGGTACCTCAAGGAGGGTGACCCGACCGTTTGGGTCTTCAAGCTGCGTGAGGGCGTGACCTTCCACGACGGCGCCGAGTTCACCGCCGACGACGTCGTGTTCTCGATCGAGCGCGCCAAGTCCGAGCACTCCAACATGCGCCAGCTCCACGCCGAGGTGGAGTCGGTCGCCGCCGTCGACGACTACACCGTCGAGTTCCAGATGGTCGGGCCCGCCCCGATCTATCCGAACAACGTCACCAACACCTTCATCATGGACCGTGGCTGGTCCGAGGAACACGATCTGGCCGAAGTGCAGGATTTCGCCGCCGGCGAGAGCAACTATGCCGTGCTCAACGCCAACGGCACCGGTCCCTACGTGCTGACCTCGCGCGAGGTCGACGTCCAGACGGTTCTCACCGCCTTCGAGAACCACTGGGCCGAGGAGCCCCCGGCCGTCACCGAGATCGTCTACCTGCCCATCGCCGACGCCGCGACCCGCGTCGCCGCGCTCCTCTCGGGTGACGTCGATCTCGTCCAGGACGTGCCGGTCCAGGACATCGAGCGCCTCTCCTCGACCGAAGGCTTCAAGGTCGAGACCGGCCCAGAGAACCGCATCATCTATTTCGGCTACCGCTTCGGCGAGGAACCGCTCAAGTCCTCCAACATCACCGACTCCAACCCGTTCAACAATCCGCTGGTGCGCGAGGCGATGGAGCTGGCGCTCGATCGCGACGCCATCCGGCAGGTGGTGATGCGCGGCAACTCGCTGCCGACGGGCGTTGCGACCCCGCCGTTCGTCAACGGCTGGACCGAGGAGCTCGACGCCTATCCGGCCCCGAACGTCGAACGCGCCCGCGAGCTGATGGCTGAAGCAGGCTATGCCGATGGCTTCACCGTCACGCTCGACACGCCCAACAACCGCTATGTCAACGACGAAGCGGTCTCGACGGCGTTCGTCGGCATGCTCGGCCAGATCGGCATTCAGGTGACGCTGGCCTCGCGCCCCGTCGCCGAGCACTCCCCGATCATCCTCGCCAACGAGTCGGACTTCTATCTCCTCGGCTGGGGCGTGCCGACCTTCGACTCCGCCTACATCTTCAACGACCTCGTCCACTCCAAGACCGAGACGCACGGCACCTACAACGTCGGCCTCTACTCGAACCCCGAGCTCGATGAGAAGATCATCGCGCTCGGCACCGAGACCGACCTCGACGTGCGCAACCAGACCGTTGCCGAGATCTGGGAAGTTGTGAAGGCCGACCGCGTGCTGCTGCCGGTGCACAACCAGGTGCTCAACTACGCCATGCGCGAGGGCATCAATCTGGCGGTCCATCCCGAGGATCAGCCGCGCATGACCACGGTCACCTTCTCGGAATAGTCCGGACCTGAAGCCAAGACCGCCGCGCAGCCCCCGTTCGGGAACGCTGCGCGGCGGTTCTCAATTTGGAGAGTGCCGCGACATGCTGGCCTTCATCCTGCGACGTCTCGGGCAGTCCGTTCTGGTCATGCTGGTCGTCGCCTTCATCGCCTTCATGGTCTTCCGCTATGTCGGCGATCCGGTCGTCTCGATGGTCGGCCAGGACGCCACCACCGGCGATATCGAGCAGTTGCGCACGCGACTCGGGCTCAATGATCCCTTCTACGTGCAGTTCACCCGGTTCGTCGGCAATGCCCTGCAGGGCCAGTTCGGCATCTCCTACCGGCTGCAGCAGCCGGTGAGCCAACTCATTCTCGAGCGCCTGCCCGCAACCATCGAGCTCGCCTTCGCCTCGGCGCTGATCGCCCTCGTCTTCGGCGTCGTGCTCGGCATCTATACGGCTCTCAAGCCGCGCTCATTCTCGTCTGGCGTCATCATGACCGTCTCGCTCGTCGGCGTGTCGCTGCCGACCTTCCTCATCGGCATCGGGCTCATTTATCTGTTCGCCGTCGAGCTCAAGGTCCTGCCGTCCTTCGGGCGCGGGCAGGTCGTCCAGATCGGCTGGTGGCGTACGGGGCTGCTGACCGAATCCGGCTGGCGCTCGCTGATCCTGCCGGCGATCACCCTCTCGCTCTTCCAGCTGACCCTCATCATGCGGCTCGTGCGTGCCGAGATGCTGGAGGTGATGCGCACCGACTATATCCGTTTCGCGCGGGCCCGCGGGCTTTCGCAGCGGGCGATCAATTTCGGCCATGCGCTGCGCAACACCCTGGTGCCGGTCATCACCATCGCCGGCCTCCAGCTCGGCTCGGTCATCGCCTTCGCCATCATCACCGAGACGGTGTTCCAGTGGCCGGGTGTCGGTTCGCTCTTCGTCAATTCCGTGCAGGTCGTCGACGTGCCGGTGATGGCGGCCTACCTCGTTTTCGTCGCGCTGGTCTTCGTTGTCATCAACCTCATCGTCGACATCCTCTACTTCGTCGTCGATCCGCGCCTGAGAGACGGCGCGCGCACCGGGAGATAGGCTCTTGACGGACCTCCCCCATTCCCCCGAGCAGCCCGTGCCGGCGCGCACCTCGCGCTTCGCCACCTTCTGGCGCTCGGACCTCGTCTGGTCCTACCGGCATTCTCCGGTGACCATCGTCGCCTCGATCGTGGCGCTGGCGCTGATCCTAATGGCGGTGCTCGCCCCCTGGATCGCGCCCTACAATCCCTTCAATCCGGCGACCCTCAACCTCATGGATGGCATGACGGCGCCCAATTCCGCCTCCTATTCGGGCCGCTATTTCCTGCTGGGCACCGACAACCAGGGGCGCGACGTGCTCTCGACCATCATGTACGGCTCGCGGGTGTCGCTGTTCGTCGGCATCATGGCGACGCTCTTCGCCATGATCATGGGCGTCGGCCTCGGCCTCGTCGCCGGCTATGCCGGCGGCATAGCCGACGCCGTCATCATGCGCGTCGCCGACGTGCAGCTTTCCTTCCCGGCGATCCTCATCGCGCTCCTCATCTTCGGTGTGGCGCGCGGCATCATTCCGCCCAACCAGCAGGAGGGGGCGGCCGTGTGGGTGCTGATCCTCGCCATCGGCCTCGCCAACTGGGCCCAGTTCGCCCGCACGGTGCGCGGCGCCACCATGGTCGAGCGGCAGAAGGACTATGTCGCCGCCGCCCGCATCCTCGGGGTCAACCCGATCATCATCCTGCTGCGCCATGTACTGCCCAACGTCCTCGGTCCCGTGCTGGTCATCGGCACCATCGGGCTGGCGCTCGCCATCATCGAGGAAGCGACGCTCTCCTATCTCGGCGTCGGCGTGCCGCCGACCCAGCCCTCGCTCGGAACGCTCATCCGCATCGGCCAGCAGTTCCTGTTCTCGGGCGAGTGGTGGATCCTGCTGTTCCCGGCCATCGCCCTCGTCCTGCTCGCGCTTTCGGTCAACCTCCTCGGTGACTGGCTGCGTGACGCCCTCAACCCGAAGTTGCGCTGATGACCGAGCCAGTCCTTTCCGTAAAGAACCTCGTCGTCGAGTTCCCCTTCCGGGACGACGTCTTCCGCGCCGTCGATGACGTTTCGTTCCAGATCATGCCTGGCGAGGTCGTGGGGGTCGTCGGCGAGTCCGGCGCCGGCAAGTCGATGACCGGCGCCGCCGTCATCGGCCTCATCGAGCGGCCCGGCCATATCGCGGGCGGCGAGATCCGCCTCAAGGGCGAGCGCATCGACAACCTGCCCGAGGAGGCGCGGGCAAAGCTGCGCGGCAAGCGCATCGGCATGGTCTTCCAGGACCCGCTGACCAGCCTCAACCCGCTCTATACGGTCGGCCGACAGCTCGTCGAGACCATCCGCGCCCACCTGCCGCTCTCGGAGGCACAAGCGCGCCAGAAGGCCATCGACCTGCTCGTGGAAGCGGGCATTCCCAAGGCCGCGGAACGCATCGACAGCTATCCGCACCAGTTCTCGGGCGGCATGCGCCAGCGTGTCGTCATTGCGCTCGCCATTGCCGCCGAGCCCGAGCTCATCATCGCCGACGAACCGACCTCGGCGCTCGACGTCTCGGTGCAGGCCCAGATCATCAAGGTCCTGAAAAAGCTCTGCGCCAGCCATGGCGCGGCGGTGATGCTCATTACCCACGACATGGGCGTCATCGCCCAGACCGCCGACCGCATGATCGTCATGCATCACGGCAAGATCGTCGAGACCGGCACCGTGGGCGACATCATCCGCCGCCCGCGCGAACCTTATACGATCAAGCTCATCGACTCGATCCCGACCATCTCGCGCAGTGGCGAGGCCCCGCCGCCCGCCGCCGCCAACGATGATCGCGCCTTCGTCGAGATCCGCGACCTCGTGCGTGACTTCGAGCTCGGCCGCTCGGCCTTTACCCGCCTGCTGCCGGGCAAGGTCGAAATCTTCCGCGCCGTCAACGAGGTCTCCTTCTCGATCTCCAAGGGCCAGACCTTCGGGCTCGTCGGGGAATCTGGCTCGGGCAAGTCGACCTGCGCCAAGATGATCGTCGGCCTCCTGCGCCCGACCTCGGGCTCGATCCATGTCGACGGGCACGACGTCTGGGCCGGCGCCCATGGCTTGCGCGAGCGGCGGCGTCGCGTGCAGATGATCTTCCAGGATCCCTACGCCAGCCTCAACCCGCGCTGGCGGGTGGCCGACATCGTCGCTGAGCCGATGCGCACCCTCGGCATCGCGCGCAACCGCACCGAGGTTCAGGACCGCGTCGCCGATCTGCTGACCAAAGTGCGGCTCGAGCCCAGTGCCATGAAGAAGTTCCCGCACGAGTTCTCCGGCGGCCAGCGCCAGCGCATCGCCATCGCCCGCGCGCTCTCCAGCCAGCCCGAGTTCATCGTCTGCGACGAACCGACGTCGGCGCTCGACGTCTCGGTACAGGCGCAGGTCCTCGACCTGATGAGCGCGCTGCAGGAGGAGTTCGGTTTGACCTATCTCCTCATCAGCCACAACCTCGCGGTCGTGCGGCAGATGTCGAGCGCCGTCGGCGTGCTGCACAATGGCGTGCTGGTGGAGTCGGGTCCCGTCGACGCGATCTTCGACAATCCGCAGGCCGAATACACCCGGATGCTGCTGGACGCGGTGCCGGATATCTCGAAGGTGGCTTAAGGGAAATGGGGGTCTAACCTCCCACTGCCACCCGCCGCCCCTCGCGCGCCGACGCCAGCAGCGCGTCGATCAGCCGGTGGACCTCGAGAGCCGTGCGTCCGGTCGAGAGCGGCTGGCGGCCGGTGCGGATGGCGTCGACGAAATCGGCGATCAGCGCTTTGTGCCAGTCGAAGGGGAAGGCCATGGGATCGGCCCCGCCACCGCCCTGGCTCGGCTCGCCGGTGCTTTCGCGCCGTCCGTCCATCCATGAGACTGTGAGCGTGCCGGCAGAGAGCGTCGCGCTTGCCTGCTCGAAATTGAGGGTCAGGCTCTCCGGGCCGCCGGGATAGTTGGCGGTCGTCGCCATCAGCGCGCCCGCGGCGCCGTTCTCGAAGGCGAGCCCGGCCGCGACGAAATCCTCGGTTTCCATCCGATGGAGGCCCGTCGTTGCGGCGAGTGCCGTGACTTCGTGCACCGGGCCGGTCAGCGAAAGCATCAGATCGAGCGAGTGGATGGCTTGGGTGATCAGCACCCCGCCGCCGTCCTGGGCAAGCGTTCCGCGCCCCGGCTGGTCGTAATAGCCCTGCTGGGGCCGCCACCACGGTACGACGAGATGGACGGCATGGAGCGGGCCGAAGCGATGCTCGCTCACGGCCTGCGCCAATGCCTTGGATGCGGCCCGGAAGCGGTTCTGAAAGACGACGCCGAGGGTAACGCTGGCTGCCTCGCACGCCGCGACGATCCGCTCGGCCGCGGCGGTAGTGCGCTCTACCGGCTTTTCCATGAGGACGTGCTTGCCCGCCCGTGCGGCAGCCTTGACGATCTCTTCGCGCGCGTTGGGCGGCGTGAGGACGAGGATCGCATCGATCAGTGGATCGGACAGCAGTTCCTCGAAGCTTTCGGCGGCCGGAAAGCCATATTCTGAGCAGAAAGCATCGCGTGCTGCGCTGTCCCTCCGATAGACGCCGCGCACGACGATCTCGTCCTGCAAGGCATTGAGCGCCAGTGCGTGCGGTTTGGCGCCCATGCCGGCCCCGACGATCCCCAATCCGATCCTGCCCCGTTCATCGGCCATTCAGCTGTTCCCCCTTACCTCTTGCCTTGATCGCCATTGCGCGCGACGTTCGCCTGTCAGGGCATACACACTGGGGACACTCATGAGAATAGCCGCTGTTCTGGGCGCCATCCTTCTGGCCGTCGGCATCGCTCTGGCGGGATGGTTCGTCGGCACCTCGATCGTCGAGAGTCGTGCGCCGCTGCGTGTGGTGACCGTCAAGGGCCTTTCCGAGCGCGACGTCGAGGCCAATCTCGGCTTCTGGCCCATCCGGTTCGTCGCGACCGGCGCGACCCTCGAGGCAGCCCGTGCCGGCCTCGAGCAGTCCGAAGCGGCGGTTTACGCGTTCCTGACCGATCGCGGCTTTGCCGAGGAGGAAATCCAGGTGCAGAACGTCCTCGTCGAGGACCGCGCCGCCGGCTACAACGCCGGCTCGACGCCCGACGAATTCCGTTTCGTGCTGACCGAGGACATGCTGGTCACCACCGAGCGCGTTCGCGATCTCGCCGATGCTTCGCGCTCGGTCGCCGACCTCCTGCGCCAGGGTGTGGTGTTCTCGTCCGATGCCTATACGGCCGGTGCGTCCTTCGTCTTCACCGGCATCAACGACCTCAAGTCTGAGATGCTCACCGAAGCCACGCAGCGTGCCCGTGAGACCGCCGAGCAGTTCGCCCGCGAATCCGGCGCGGTGGTCGGCGACATCCAGAACGCCAACCAGGGCGTCTTCGAGATCCTGCCCGCCGTCGAGATCCCCAACGACCGGCCGGAAAAGCAGATTGCCAAGAAAGTGCGAGTGGTGACCACCATCACCTACTCGCTGGTGGATTAGAAAAAGGGGCGCCAGGCGCCCCTTTCGTCTATCCGATCCGCCGGCCGCTCGCCTTGTCGAACGGGTGCAGGGCCGCCCCCGGCAGGTAGAACGCGACTTCATCGGTTTCACCGAACGTCGCCCGCCCCTGGACGACGAGGATGACGATCTGCTCGATACCGGCGAGGCGCACATAAACGTGGCTCTCCCCACCCACCGGCTCGATGAGCTCGACCGTGCCCTTGAGCGCGATGGCGGCGCCCGCCGGCTGGTCGAGAACGATGGAGTCGGGCCGTACCCCGATGACGTCGGCGCCTTGCGGGAGCGAGGCGGGCAGCGACACGCCCGGCACTTCGCGAAGCACGGACGTCTCGAAGATGTTCATCGGCGGCGAGCCGATGAAGCCGGCAACGAAGAGCGAGGCGGGCTTCTCGTAGAGCTCGACGGGCTTGCCGACCTGCTCGATCCGCCCGGCGTTCATCACCACCAGCCGGTCCGCGAGCGTCATCGCCTCGAGCTGGTCGTGCGTCACGTAGACACTGGTGGTCTTGAGGCTGCGCTGGATGCGCTTGATCTCGATGCGCATCTGGCCGCGCAGCTTCGCGTCGAGGTTGGAGAGCGGTTCGTCGAAGAGGAAGGCCTTGGGATGCCGCACGATGGCGCGGCCCATGGCGACGCGCTGGCGCTGGCCGCCCGAGAGCTGGCGGGGCTTGCGCTCGAGGAACGGCTCGATCTCGAGGATGCGGGCGGCTTCGGTCACGCGCTTGTCGATCTCGGGACGCGGCGTGCCGCGGTTCTTGAGGCCGTATTCCAGGTTTCCGCGCACGCTCATATGCGGGTAGAGCGCGTAGTTCTGAAAGACCATGGCGATGTCGCGCTCGGCCGGCTCCTTGCGGTTGACCACGTCCCCGCCGATCGCGACGGTGCCCTCGGTGATCGTCTCGAGGCCCGCGATCATACGCAGAAGCGTCGATTTTCCGCAGCCCGACGGACCGACGAGGACGACGAGCTCGCCGTCATCGATGGAAAGGTCGAGATCGTGGATGGCGGTCACGTTCCCGGGATAGACCTTCTTGACCCCGGAAATGTCGATATTTGCCATGGGTTATTTCTCCGTTTCGACCAGGCCTTTGACGAACAGGCGCTGCATGAAGATGACGATAAGGATCGGCGGCAGCATGGCCAGCACGACGGCGGCCATAATGGTATTCCATTGCGGATCGGCGTCGGCAACCGCGGCCATGCGCTTGACGCCCATCATCAGCGTATAATAGCCGCGGTCGGTCGTGACCAGCATCGGCCAGAGATACTGCATCCAGCCGAAAATGAAGAGGATTACGCAGAGCGCAGCGATATTGGTGCGCGAGAGCGGCAGGAGGATATCGCGGAAGAACTTCATCGGGCCTGCCCCGTCGACGCGGGCCGCTTCCATCAGCTCGTCCGGGATGGTCATGAAGAACTGGCGGAAGAGGAAGGTGGCGGTGGCCGAGGCGATCAGCGGAATGGTGAGCCCCGCATAGGAGTTGAGCATCCCGAGGTTGGCAACGACGCTGTAGGTCGGGATGATGCGCACCTCGACCGGAAGCATCAGCGTGATGAAGATGATCCAGAAGGCGAGCGTGCGGAACGGAAAGCGGAAGTAGACGATTGCGAACGCCGAGATGATCGAGATGGCGATCTTGCCCGCCGTGATGATCACGGCCATCCAGAGCGAATTCCAGGCCATGACCCAGAACGGCGGTAGCCCCGACCGCTGGGCGGTGATGGCGGTCCAGAAATTCTCGATGGCGTGCGGCCCCGGCCAGAGGGGCATGGTGCCGCGCGTCAGCGCCGTGACGTCATGCGTGGCCGCGATAACCGCGATATAGACCGGAAAGACGACGACGACGACGCCCGTGATCAGTACGAGGTGGGTGAGAAAGGTTAGCCAGGGGCGGTTTTCGACCATTTTCGCGCTCCTCAGTACTGCACACGCCGCTCGATATAGCGGAACTGGAGGAAGGTGAGCGCGATGACGAAGAGCATCAGTATCACCGACTGGGCCGAGGACGAGCCGAGGTTGAGCCCGATGAAGCCGTCGCTATAGACCTTGTAGACGAGGATGTTGGTCGCCTGGGAAGGTCCGCCCTGGGTGGTGGCGTCCACCGTGCCGAAGGTATCGAACATCGTGTAGTTGATGTTGACGATGAAGAGAAAGAAGGTCGTCGGCGACAGCAGGGGCAGGACGATCGTGAAGAAGCGCTTGAAGGGTCCGGCCCCGTCGATGGCGGCCGCCTCGTTCAGCGAGTTCGGCACCGATTGCAACCCGGCGAGGAAGAACAGGAAATTGTAGGAGATCTGCTTCCAGGCGGCGGCCAGGATGATGAGGACCATCGCGTGGCTGCCGTTGAGGCGGTGGTTCCAGTCGACGCCGAAGAAGCTGAGCATATAGGGCAGGATGCCGGTGGAGGAATTGAAGAGGAACCACCAGAGGATACCGGCGACCACCGGGGCCACCGCATAGGGCCAGAGCAGTAGCGTCGAATAGACGTTGGCGGTGCGGATCAGCCGGTTGACGGCAACGGCGAGCACGAGCGCCACGCCCATCGAGAGCACCGTCACCCATACCGCAAAGAACGCCGTGAGGCGTATCGATTCGAGGTAGAGCGGATCCTGGAAGAGCCGCTGGTAGTGCAGCAGGCCAACGAAGGTGGAGGAGAAGCCGAACGGATCTTCCCGCAGGAACGACGAGTGCACGGCCTGCCAGGCCGGCCAGATGAAGAAGACGAGCGTGATGGCCAGTTGCGGCATCACGAGCAGATAGGGCAGCCCCTTCTGGGGAAAGATGGTGCGTTTGGTTTCCATGCTCGGCCTCTTACGCACGCGATGGCAGCTCGCCGCCATGCGCCGGTTAGCAGGAAGGCCGGCTCTGGGCCGGCCTTCCGGTACTCTTGCGGTGTTTTACTGCACGTTGGAGGCTTCGAACTCGCGCAGCAGCGCGTTGCCGCGCTCGACGGCGGCATCGAGTGCTTCCTGGGCGGATTTGGTGCCCGAAAGCAGCGCCTGGAACTCCTCGTCCACAACGAAACGAACCTGGGTGAAGCTGCCGAAGCGCACGCCCTTGGAGTTCGGGGTCGGCGTGCCGCGGGTGATCTGCTGGATGGCGACGTCCGAGCCGGGGTTCTCAGCATAGTAGCCCTGTTCCTGACCGAGCTCGTAGGCGGCGTTCGTGATCGGCAGGTAGCCGGTGAACTGGTGCCATGCGGCCTGGACTTCCGGCTGGCTGAGGTAGGTGAAGAACTGGGCAACGCCCTGGTAGACTTCTGGCGACTGGCCGTTGAGCACCCAGAGGGTCGCGCCGCCGATGATCGAATTCTTGGGTTCGGCGATCACATCCTCATAGTAGGGAAGCGGGGCGAAACCGACTTCGAACTCGGCATTGTTGATGACACCGGCCCGCGAGGCCGAGGAGTTCATCAGCATCGCGCATTCCTGGTTGTAGAACTTGGGGCCGGCATCGGCGCCGCCCTCGGGGCCGCCATAGCTGAAGATGCCCGCATCCGACCAGTTCTTCAGGTTTTCCCAGTGACGGGCCTGCACTTCGCCGTTGAAGGTGAACTCGGCATCGAAACCGCCGAAACCGTTCTCCTGCGTGCCGAACGGCTGATCATGGAGAGCCGAGAGATTCTCGGTCTGCACCCACGTCACCCAGCCGGTGGTGAAGCCGCAGGTGGCGGCGCCGGAGTCGATGATCTGCTGGGAGAAGGATTCGACGTCCGCCCAGGTCTTGGGTGCAACTTCCGGATCAAGCCCGGCCGCTTCGAAGACGTCCTTGTTGTAGTAGAGGATGGGGGTGGAGGAGTTGAATGGCAGCGAGAGAATGTTGCCTTCGGTGTCGGAATAGTAGCCGGTCACCGGGGTGAGGAAGCCTGCAGGATCCCAGGGCTGGTTGTTGTCGGCCATAAGCTGGTAGACCGGGTAGACGGCGCCCTTGGCGGCCATCATGGTGCCGGTGCCGACTTCGAAAACCTGCACGATCGCGGGCTGCTCGCCAGCGCGGAAGGCGGCGATGGCGGCGGTCAGGGTTTCCGGATAGGAGCCCTTGTAGACCGGCGTGACGACGAAATCGGACTGGCTGGCGTTGAAGTCGGTCGCGATTTCTTCGAGTTTGGTGCCCAGTTCGCCGCCCATGGCGTGCCACCAAGTGACTTCGGTCTGCGCGAAGGCGACCGAAGAGGTCAGCGATACGGCAAGGGCTGCAAGCCCGGCCGCGAGGGTCGTACGTACCATTGTTTTCTCCCTTGAGGACGATTTCCCAGTAAGGATCGTCGAGTTCCGCCCATCCGTCTTGGCGCGGCTTGCGCGGTCCGGATAGCTTGTCAGAGTTGCGGGCGAGGTCAAGACGAAATATTCCGAAACAAATATGACAAAGAACGAAACTCGATCCGCGTGAGACCATGCGCCGGAAGGCGGGCCTGCCCAGCGCCGGCGCCGGTCCTAAAGGCGGCCCGTTACAGGGGGGTGACGATCGGATGACGGTATTATGACGGCGAGTGGAAGCCCTGACTCCCGGCCGGCGCCGCCTCTTCCAGCTCGATCAGCACGCCGTCGAAATCCTTGGGATGGAGGAAGAGCACGGGCAGGCCATGGGCCCCGATACGCGGGCGGCCATCCCCGAGGATTCGTGCCCCTCCGTTGAGCAGCTGCTGCGCTGCCTTGGCGATATCGGGCACCTCGTAGCATACGTGGTGCATGCCGCCGGACGGGTTCTTTTCGAGGAAACCGACGATGGGGGAATCGGCGCCAAGCGGCGTCATCAGCTCGATCATGCTGTTGCCGGTCTCGACGAAGACCACGGTGACGCCGTGCTCGGGCAGCGCTTGCTGCGCACTCACCCGCGCCCCCAGCAGGTCGCGATAGCGCGCGGCGGCCGCCGCGAGGTCGGGAACGGCAATGGCCACGTGGTTGAGGCGTCCGATCATCGGTTCGACAGTCTCCCCTCGATCTGGCTGAGCACCGCGAAGGCCGCTTCAAGCACGTTGGTGCCCGGCCCGAAGACTTCCGCCACGCCGCAATCGCGCAGGAACGGATGATCCTGCTCGGGCACCACGCCGCCGACGACGACCGTGACATCGCCGAGCCCGCGGTTGCCAAGGGCAGCGATGAGTTCGGGCACCAGCGTCATGTGCCCGGCCGCCAGCGTCGAAATGCCGATCGCATCCACTCCCAGCTCTTCGGCCTGCGCTGCGACTTCCGGCGGAGTCTCGAAGAGGGCGCCGAGGTGCACGGCAAAGCCGAGATCGGCGAAAGCCGTGGCGATGACCTTGGCGCCCCGGTCATGGCCGTCCTGGCCCATCTTGGCGATGAGGATGGACGGCGTTCGCCCGTGCCGGGCGCGGAATCCCTCGATCCGCCGGGCGATGGCGGCATATTCCGGGTCCCGCGCATAGCTCGCGCCATAAACCCCGGAGATCACGCGGCTCGTTGCACTGTACCGACCGAAAACGTCCTCCAGCGCCTGGCTGATTTCGCCGAGGCTGGCGCGGGCCCGGGCGGCTTCGATAGCCGCTTCGAGTAGGTTTCCCTCGTCCTTGGCGGCGAACTCGCGCAATGCTGTGAGCATCGATTGACAGCGCGCCTCGTCCCGCGTGCGGCGCACCTCGGCCAGCGAGCGCACCTGCTCCTCGCGCACCCGCGCCGTATCGATCTGTCGCACGGGCACTTCGGCCTCGTCCTCGACGCGGTAGCGATTGACTCCGACGATCACCTCTTCGCCCTTGTCGACCCGCGCCTGCCGCAAGGCAGCCGCTTTCTCGATCTCGAGCTTGGGGCCGCCGGCTTGCACGGCCCGCGTCATGCCGCCCTCGGCCTCGATATCGGCAAGCAGCGCGCGGGCCGTCTGCGCCAACTCCGCCGTCAGCGTCTCTATGTAGTAGGAGCCCCCGAGCGGATCGACGACATCCGTCACCCGCGCCTCGTGCTGCAGCACGAGCTGGGTATTGCGCGCGATACGGGCGGAAAAGTCCGTCGGCAGCGCCAGCGCTTCGTCGAAGGAATTGGTGTGCAGCGATTGTGTGCCGCCCAGCACCGCCGCCAAGGCTTCGATGGTAGTGCGCACGATGTTGTTGTGCGGGTCCTGGCTGGTCAGCGACACGCCGGAGGTCTGGCAATGGGTGCGCAGCATCTTCGAGCGCGGGTCTTTCGCGCCCAGTTCCCCCATGATCCCGGCCCAGAGCAAGCGCGCGGCGCGCAGCTTTGCAACCTCCAGGAAGAAGTTCATGCCGATGCCGAAGAAGAACGAGAGCCGCCCGGCGAACGCATCGACATCGAGCCCGCGCGCAACCGCAGCGCGCACGTACTCGCGCCCGTCGGCCAGCGTATAGGCGAGCTCCTGCACCGCCGTCGCCCCGGCCTCGTGCATGTGGTAGCCCGAGATCGAGATGGAGTTGAACCGCGGCATGTGGCACGCCGTATGGGCGATGATGTCGCCGACGATGCGCATCGAGGATTCGGGCGGATAGATGAAGGTGTTGCGGACCATGAACTCCTTCAGAATGTCGTTCTGGATGGTTCCTTCGAGCCGGTTCTGGCTGGCACCCTGCTCCTCGGCCGCCACGATGAACATCGCCATCACCGGGATCACTGCGCCGTTCATCGTCATCGAGACGGAGACGTCCCCGAGCGGGATACCGTCGAACAGCGCCTTCATGTCCTCGACCGTATCGATGGCGACACCCGCCTTGCCGACGTCGCCGGCAACGCGCGGATGGTCGCTGTCGTAGCCGCGATGGGTGGCAAGGTCGAAGGCGACCGAAAGCCCTTTCTGTCCGTTTGCCAGCGCCTGACGGTAGAAGGCGTTGCTCTCGCGCGCGGTGGAAAAGCCGGCATACTGCCGGATCGTCCACGGGCGGTTGGCATACATCGTCGCCCGCACCCCGCGCGTGAACGGCTCCACGCCGGGCATCGCGGACGCCGCCCCGGACGGCAGGTCCTCGGCGAAATAGGCGGGCTTGATCTCGAGCCCACCATAGTCGCGGGTGAGGGCTGAAAGCGACGTCTCCTTCAGCTCCCGCTCGGCGAGCGCTGCCCAATCGGCGAAGGTGGCGGGTCTTTTGTCAGCCATCGCTGCCTCCGCTGTTCTCAATAGGCGCGATCACCCCCCTCCCGGCCTCCTCCACAAGGGGGGAGGTGGATCCCGGTGGCTCGGATGAGATCGCGCCGAGTGCTTGGGAGATGAGGAAATAGACACCTTCAGGATTGCGCATGACCTCGTTGTTCCAGAGGCGAAGAATCCGATAACCCTCGGCCTGGAGAAATGCGTCCCGCCATTTATCGTGCCGCATGCCCGCATCCGTCGCATGCGTGTCGCCATCGACCTCGATGACGAGTTTGGCATGGTGGCACGCGAAGTCGACCACATAGGGCCCGATGGGCGCCTGCTTGCGGAAGTGGTAGCCGCCCGCACGAAATGGATGGAGCAATCGCCAAAGTCGAATTTCTATCGGCGTCGGGTTCTTGCGCAGGCGTTGTGCGCGCGTCGGCATCGCGTCACCCCCTCCTGGCCTCCCCCATCAAGGGGGAGGTGAACGCTGATGCATTGGGCACGATCGTGCCACATCCACAGGGGTCACCCTCCCCCTTGTGGGGAGGGCCAGGGAGGGGGTTCTTCATTCTCACTGCCATCACACCCCCGTAAATTCCATCATCACCTGGTCAACCGCCAGCACCGCGCCGGTGGCGACATGCACCTTTGCCACCCGCGCCCGGCGTTCCGCCCGCAGCACGTTTTCCATCTTCATGGCTTCGACGATGGCGAGCGGCTGGCCTTCCTCCACCACCTCGCCCTCGGCGACGTCGACGCGCACCACCTGGCCGGGCATGGGGCAACGCAGGATCTTTGAGTGGTCCGGCGGCGCCTTGAGGGGCATGTGCTGGAGAAGGGCGGCGACATGCGGCGACAGTACCGCTACGTCGAGGTCGGCGCCGCGATAGCGGATGCGAAAGCCCATGGTGGCGCCGGCAAGCTGCATCGTCACCGCCGGCTCGTCGCGCCAGGCGATGGTCGCGAGCCGGTCGCCCGGTTTCCACGAAAAACCCGTCGCCTCGTGCAGAGTGCCGTGGACGTTGACACGCCAGAGCCCCGCCGGATCGTGCCGCGCCACGCGCACCTCGTTGATCTCGCTGCCGATGACCACCGCGAACTTGGCGAACACTTCGTCCACACCGTCGATGGCACCGCGCTCGACCCGTCCGCGCCGCTCGGCGACCATGAGACCTGCCATCGCCGCTGCCGCGATCACCTCGACCATGCGCCCGGTCGCGAGTCGGGCGCCCGCAAAGCCGTCCGGAAACACTTCGGCGATATAACCGGTCGTCAGTCGCCCCTCGCGAAAGCGGTCCTCTTCCATCACAGTGGAAAGGAACGGCAAATTGTGGCCGACGCCCTCGATTTCGAATCCGTCGAGCGCGGTGCTCATCGCCTCGATGGCCTGAAGGCGCATCGGTCCCCAAGTGACGAGCTTGGCGATCATCGGGTCATAGAAAGTCGATATCTCCCCGCCCTCGTAGACGCCCGTGTCGTTGCGCACTGTCCGCTCGGGCTCCGTCACCTCCACCGGCGGGCGATAGCGCTTCAGCCGCCCGGAGGAGGGCAGGAAATTGCGGTAGGGGTCCTCGGCATAGACACGCGCCTCGATGGCCGAGCCCTCGAGCCGCACGTCCTTCTGCCTCAGCGGCAGCCTTTCGCCCGCAGCAAGGTGCAGCATCAATTCCACCAGATCGAGGCCGGTGACGAGCTCGGTCACCGGATGCTCCACCTGCAGCCGCGTGTTCATTTCGAGGAAGTAGAAGTTCCTTTCGCCGTCGACGATGAACTCGACCGTCCCGGCGCTGACGTATCCGACAGCCTTGGCCAGCGCCACCGCCTGCGCTCCCATGGCCGCGCGCATCGCCTCGTCGAGGAACGGCGAGGGGGCCTCCTCGACGACCTTCTGGTTGCGCCGCTGGATCGAGCATTCGCGCTCGCCGAGATGGATGACGTTGCCATGCGCATCGGCCAGCACCTGGATTTCGATATGGCGCGGGTCCGTCACGAATTTTTCGATGAAGAGCCGTTCATCGCCGAACGACGAGAGCGCCTCCGAGCGCGCCCGCTCGAACCCTTCGCGCACCTGCGCCGCGTCGAACGCCACCCGCATCCCCTTGCCGCCGCCTCCGGCCGAAGCCTTGATCATCACCGGATAGCCGATCCCATCAGCGATCCGCTCCGCTTCGTCGGCATCGGCGATGAGGCCCATATGCCCCGGTACCGTCGAAACGCCAGCCTCCGCGGCGATCTTCTTGGAGGTGATCTTATCGCCCATCGCCGCGATGGCACTGGCCGGCGGCCCGACGAAAACGATCCCCTCGGCCACCAGCGCCTCGGCGAATTTCGGGTTCTCCGATAAAAAACCATACCCCGGATGCACCGCCTCGGCTCCGCTCGCCTTGGCGGCAGCAACGCTCCTCTCGATCGAAAGATAGCTCTCGCGCGCCGGTGATGGCCCGATATGCGCCGCCTCGTCGGCCATGCGTACGTGCAGCGCCTCCCTGTCGGCATCCGAATAGATCGCGATGGTCCGGATGCCGAGGCGCTTCGCCGTCCGGATGATCCGGCAGGCGATCTCCCCGCGATTGGCGATGAGGAGGGAGGAGAACATCCGGCTCACAGCGGAATATTCCCATGCTTCTTCACCGGCCCCTGCGCCCTTTTCCCACGCAACGTCTCGAACGCGCGGATCACCCGCCGGCGCGTCCCGTGCGGCATGATGACGTCGTCGATGAAGCCGCGCTCGGCGGCGACGAACGGGTTGGCGAAGCGCGCTTCGTAGTCGGCCGTGCGCTTGGCGATCTTCTCGGCGTCGGCGAGTTCCGAGCGATAGAGGATTTCCGTCGCGCCCTTGGCGCCCATCACCGCGATCTCGGCCGAGGGCCAGGCGTAATTGACGTCGGCGCGGATGTGCTTGCTCGCCATGACGTCATAGGCGCCGCCATAGGCCTTGCGGGTGATGACGGTGACGAGCGGCACCGTCGCTTCCGCATAGGCAAAGAGGAGCTTGGCGCCATGCTTGATGATGCCGCCATGTTCCTGCGCCGTGCCCGGCAGGAATCCCGGCACGTCGACGAAGGTCAGGATCGGGATTTCGAAGGCGTCGCAAAAGCGGATGAAACGTGCGGCTTTCTTGGATGCATTGATATCGAGGCACCCGGCCAGCACCAGCGGCTGGTTGGCGACGACGCCGGTGGTCTGCCCGTCGAGCCGGACGAAGCCGATGAGGATGTTGCCGGCATGTTCCGCTTGCAGCTCGAGGAAATCGCCTTCGTCGGCGACTTTCTCGATGATCTCGCGCATGTCGTAGGGCTTGTTGGCGCTGTCGGGAATGATGGAGTCGAGCGCATCCTCGCGCCGGTCCGGCCGGTCGTTGACGGCGATGCGTGGCGGCTTCTCGCCCGCCTTCAAGGGCAGAAAATCGAAGAGCCGCCGCACTTCGAAGAGCGTTTCGATATCGTTCTCGAACGCCGCATCGGCGACGGACGAGACCCTGGCATGGGCGCTGGCTCCGCCCAGCTCCTCATGCGTCACCGTCTCGTTGGTGACGGTCTTGACCACGTCCGGCCCGGTCACGAACATGTAGCTGGTGTCCTTGACCATGTAGACGAAGTCGGTCATCGCCGGCGAGTAGACGGCCCCGCCAGCGCACGGCCCCATGATGACCGAGATCTGCGGGATGGCGCCCGAGGCCTGGACATTGCGCCAGAACACCTCCGCATAGCCCCCGAGCGAGGCGACGCCCTCCTGGATGCGCGCGCCGCCGGAATCGTTGAGCCCGATCACCGGCGCGCCGTTCTGCATGGCAAGATCCATGATCTTGCAGATCTTTTGCGCGTGCGTTTCCGAGAGCGACCCGCCGAAGACCGTGAAATCCTGCGAGAAGACGTAGGTCAGGCGCCCGTTGATCGTGCCCCAGCCGGTCACCACCCCGTCGCCGGGATAGACGGTTTCGGCCATGTCGAAATCCGTCGCCCGGTGGGTGACGAACATGTCGTATTCCTCGAAGGAGCCAGGATCGAGCAGCACGTCCAGCCGCTCGCGCGCGGTCAGCTTGCCCTTGCCGTGCTGAGCGGCGATGCGCTTCTCGCCGCCGCCCAGATGAGCCCCGGCCCGCCGCGCCTCCAGCGCCTTGATGATCTCCTGCATCGCTCCTCCCAGCGCCGGATTTGACCGGGCAGTCAAAAACGAGATTGGCGGGCAGCGGGCAAAAAAGCAAATGCTTCGCGTGTGACCTCAGGCTGGGTCGAAATCCCGTCCGTGGTCAGGAAGGGGAGAAAGCCCCGCCGCAAACCGGCGCGCGTTGCGCACATAGCCCTCGGCCGAGCGGGTGAGCCGGGCGATCGCCTCGGCGTCAAGCTCGCGGGCGATCTTGCCCGGCGCGCCGATGACGAGGCTGTTGTCGGGTATCTCCTTGCCCTCGGTTATCAAAGCGCCCGCCCCTATCAGGCAGTTGGCTCCGATCCGCGCGCCGTTGAGCACCGTCGCGCCCATGCCGATGAGCGTGTTCGGCCCGATGGTGCAGCCATGCAGCATCGCCTTGTGGCCGATCGTGCAGCCGGGTCCGATCGTCAGCGCAAAGCCCTTGTCGGTATGCAGCACCGTGTTCTCCTGGATATTGGTGCCTTCCCCGATCTCGATGGGCTCGATGTCGCCGCGCGCGACCGCCCCGAACCAGACGCCGACGTCGCGCTTCAAGATCACCCGCCCGACGATCACCGCCGTCGGCGCGATCCAGGCGACGTCCGGATCGATGGTGGGCGAAACGCCGTCGAGGGCGTAGATGGGCATGTTTGGCCTCCCGGAGAATCTTAGGGCTTTATCCCGTAAGCATCGCGCATCGTGGCGATCTCGGCCAGCATCTCGTCAAACGCCGACCAGTCGTCATTCTCCGCGATCGGCGCCCAGATGGCCTCCATCTCGTCGATGAGCATGGTGCGTGGCTTTTCGCGGGCGAAGTAGGGATGGTGGAGATCGACTGCTTCGATCGGCGAGAACGCCTCCAATGCATCGGCGACCGGCCGGAACGCCTCGCTTGCATAGTGGTCGGCCGCGGGGCTCCTTGCCGCCCGCTCTGCTGAAAGCGCCCCGCCATACCAGTCGAAGAAGAACTGTTCGTAGGGGGCCTGCGAGGTCGAGAGGAACGGGAAGAGAGCCGAAACCAGCGCCCCGTCCATCTCGCCGCCTGTCGGTTTCAAGCCAAGTCGCTTCAGGATCGCTTCCGGCAATGCCTTCTGGAACACCGGCCAGACGGTGTTGAGCGCCGGCTCCAGCCGCTCGGCAGGCGCGAGCGGCAACAGGCACTCGGCCAGCCGTGTCAGGTTCCAGGCGAGCGTATCCGGCTGCCGCCCGAAGCTGTAGAGCCCTGTCTCGTCGAAATAGGCGGCGGTGAAGGCCGGATCGTAGGCCGGCAGGAACCGCCACGGGCCATAATCGAAGCTCTCGCCGGTGATGTTGATGTTGTCGGTGTTGAGGACGCCATGGACGAACCCCGCCGCGATCCACTGCGCGCCGAGCACGGCGACCCTCTGCGTCACCGCCTCGAGGAAAGCCGCCGGCTTGTCATTGGCTTCGGCTAGGTGCGGGTAGTAGGTCGCGATGCAATAATCGAGGAGCTTTTCGAGGTTCTGTGTCTCCTCGAGGAAGGCGAGCCGCTGGAAGGTGCCGATGCGGATATGCGAATGGCTGAGCCGCACGAGGACGCACGAGCGCGTCGGCGATGGCTCGTCGCCGCGCCAGAGCTCTTCGCCGGTCTCGACGAGCGCGAAGGACTTCGAGGTATAGACGCCGAGCGCTTCCAGCATTTCGGTCGCCAACACCTCGCGCACCCCGCCCTTCAGCGTCAGCCGACCGTCGCCGCCCCGCGACCAGGGCGTGCGCCCCGATCCCTTGGTGCCGAAATCGAGGAGCCGCCCGTCCTCGAGGTCATGGCATTGCGCAAAGAGAAAACCGCGACCGTCGCCGAGGTCGGGGTTGTAGGTACGGAACTGGTGCCCGTGGTAGCGCAGCGCCAGGGGTTCGGGAAAGCTTCCCGGCAGCGGTTCGAAGCGGGCGAAATGCGCGATCCATTCGGCATCGGTGAGATGGTCGAGCCCCACCCGCCGCGCCCATCTCTGGTCGCGGTGGCGCAGGATCGTCTGCGGGAAATCGGCGGGGCGGACGCGATCGTAGAAATCGTCGCCCAGCGCCTCGTGGTTTCTGGCGGGCCGGAATGGGATCATCGTGCACCAACGCATAGGCGCTGGTGCACGATCCGTCTATACGGCCGCCACCGCCCGCCGGTTGCGGATCGAGGTCCAGATGAAGGCGGCGATGAAGGCGAGGGTCATCAAGAGCACGATGGTCGGCGCCGGTGCGCTGTCGAGCCAGAAGCTGGCATAGACGCCGATAAGCGTTGCCGTCACCGAAACGGCGACCGCCACGACGAGCATGGTGCCGAGACGCTTGACGAGCAGGTAGGCGATCGATCCTGGCGCCACGAGGAGCGCGATGACGAGGATGATGCCGACCGCCTTCAGCGCGCCGACGATGGTCAGCGACAGGATGGCGAGGAGCCCGTAGTGCAGCACCTTGACCGGCAGGCCGATGGCCGAGGCCTGCTGCTGGTCGAAGACGAAGAGCATCAGATCCCGCCAGCGCAAGGCGATGAGGCCGGTGACGACGAGGGCGATGATCCCCGTCTCGGCGATGTCGGCCCAGTTGGCCCCGAGCATGTTGCCGAAGAGGATATGGTCGAGGTGCACGTCGGTGGTGATCGACGTATAGAGCACGATGCCGAGCCCGAACATGCCCGAGAACACCACGCCCATGACGGTATCTTCCTTGATGCGGCTGTTCTCCTTGAGATAGCCCGTGCCGACGGCGCAGACCATGCCGGCAATGAACGCGCCGACCGAGAGCGGCAGGCCGACGATATAGGCGATGACCACCCCTGGCAGCACCGCGTGGCTGACGGCGTCACCCATCAGCGACCACCCCTTGAGCACGAGGAAGCAGCTGAGCAGTGCCGCCGGCACCGCCACGGCCAGCCCGATGATGAAGGCGTTCTGCATGAACGGGAACTGGAACGGCCAGGTGAGATAGAGCAGGAATTCGCTCATGCCCGCACCCCCTCGGCAACCCTGCGCCGCGCCGCCAGCAACCCATGCTTGGGCGCGAATACGAAAGCGGTGAGGAAGATGAGGGTTTGCAGCACGACGATGATGCCGCCCGTCGCCCCGTCGAGGAAATAGCTGGCATAGGCGCCAACGAGGCTGGTCAACGTGCCGATGGCGACGGCAAGCACGATCAGGCGGCCGAAACGATCGGTGAGGAGATAGGCCGTGGCGCCCGGCGTCACCACCATGGCGATGACGAGGAAGGCGCCGACCGTCTGCATGGCCGCCACCGTTGCTGCGCTGAGGAGCGTGAAGAAGATGGCCTTCAAGAGGTCCGGGTTGAGCCCGACCGATCGGGCATGGCTCTCGTCGAAAAAGACGACCATCAGGTCGCGCCAGATGACCAGCATCACCGCCAGGCAGATGCCCGAGATGATGACGAGCTGCAGAGTATCGGCGGGCGTGACCGCCAGGATGTTGCCGAGAACGATCGTCTGGATGTTGACCGGCACCGGCGAGACCGAGACCATGAAGAGCCCGAGCCCGAAAAAGCCGGTGAAGATGAGGCCGATGATCGCGTCTTCCCTGAGCTTGGTGCGCTGCGTGAGAAAGAGCATGGCGACGGCCGCGAGCCCGCCCGAGAAGAACGCGCCGAGGGAAAAGGGCAGGCCCAGCATATAGGCCCCGGCCACTCCCGGCACGATCGAATGGCTCAGCGCATCACCGATCAGCGACCAGCCCTTGAGCATCAGGTAGGCCGAAAGGAACGCGCAGACGCCCCCGACCAGTGCCGAAACCCAGATGGCATTGACCATGTAGCCGTAGGAAAAAGGTTCGAGCAGGGTCTCGATCATTTCGCGTCCTGCTCCGCCGCGTCGGTCTCTTCGCTCCGGCCCGATTGCGGCGTCATGCGGTCCTTCTCGCCATACATGACCAGCGGCCGCTCGTCGTCGGTGATGACCGAGAGCCGGCGCGGGTCGGCATCGGAATGCAGCCCCTGGCCTTCGAGCACGAAGTGGCGCAGCACGCCGCCGAAGGCGCGTTCCAGGTTTTCGCGGGTGAAGACCTCCTCGGTCGGCCCGTGCGCGAGCACCGTGCCCTTGACGAGCACAGTGCGGTCGCAGAATTCGGGAACGCTGCCGAGATTGTGGGTGGAAACGAGGATCACGCGGCCCTCATCGCGCAGCGCCCTGAGGAGGCCAACGATCGCATCCTCGGTCTTGACGTCGACGCCGGTGAACGGCTCGTCGAGCAGGATCACCTGGCCCTCCTGGGCGAGCGCGCGAGCGAGGAACACGCGCTTCTTCTGCCCGCCGGAAAGCTCGCCGATCTGCCGTTTGCGGAAATCGGCCATACCGACACGCTCCAGAGCCATGGTGACCATCTCGTGGTCGCGTGGCTTGGGGCGCCGGAAGATTCCCATGTGGCCATAGCGGCCCATCATCACCACGTCCTCGACGAGGACCGGAAAGTTCCAGTCGACCTCCTCGCTCTGCGGCACGTAGGCGACGAGGTTCTGCTTCAGCGCCTCGCGGTCGGGCTTGCCGAGAATTTCGACCGAGCCGCGCGCCAGCGGAACGAAGCCCATGATGGCCTTGAACAGCGTCGACTTGCCCGAGCCGTTGACGCCGACGAGCGCCGCGATCGATCCTCGCGGCACCCGGAAGCTTGCATGGCTCATGGCCGTCGTCCCGTTGCGGTAGGCGACGGTGATGTCGCGTACGTCGAGGCCGATGGCCGGGTCCTGTTTCACGGTTCGAGTCCCGCAACGATCGTTTCGGTCGTGACGCGCAGCAGGTCGAGATAGGTCGGCACCGGCCCGTTGGCGTCCGTCAGCGAGTCAACATAGAGCACGCCGCCATATTTGGTACCGGTCTCGCGCGCGACCTGCTCGGCCGGGTCCGGCGAGATGGTGCTCTCGGAAAAGACCGCCGGTATGTTGTTCTCGCGCACGAGGTCGATAACGCGCCGCACCTGCTGCGGGGTTCCCTGCTGGTCGGCGTTGATCGGCCACAGGAACGCTTCCTTCAGCCCGAAGTCGCGGGCGAGATAGGAGAACGCGCCTTCGCTCGAAACAAGCCAGCGCCGTTCCTCGGGGATGGCGGAAATCGCCTCACGGATCGGTGCGACGGTCGCCTCGATCTCTTCCGAATAGGCCGCCGCGTTGGCATTGTAGGTCTCGGCGTTGGCCGGATCGTATTCGACGAAGGCGGCGCGGATGTTCTCGACATAGATCAGTGCGTCGGTCGGCGACATCCAGGCATGCGGGTTGGGCTTGCCGCTGTAGGGGCCGTCATCGATGCTCATCGGCTCGACCCCGTCCGAAACGACGACGCTCGGTATATCGCCGAGATTGCCGAGGAACTGCTCGAACCAGAGCTCGAGGTTGAGCCCGTTGTAGAGAACGAGGTCGGCGTCCTGCGCGCCGATGAGGTCTCCCGGCGTCGGCTGGTAGTTGTGGATCTCGGCGCCCGGCTTGGTGATCGAAACCACCTCGGCGGCGTCCCCGGCAACGTTCTTCGCCATATCGGCGATGATGGTGAAGCTGGTGACGGCCTTGAATTTTTCCTGTGCGGAAGCTGGCAGGCCGAGGCCGAGAAGGGCGGTGGAGGCGAGGGCGAATGAGACGAAGTGACGGCGATGCATTGGCAATTCCTGAACGATGAACCTTGCCACACATAATGCAATTGCAAATCATTCGCAATAAGGGCGCCGGAAGTTTGATGGGTGCTGCGCGATCCCCGAAAGCCGCACGAGCTGGGCTCGCCCCCCGCATGCGAATATCGCCGGCGAGCCGGTTACCTGCTGGCGGCGGTTGCGTCGCATGGGCCAAATGCCCAGCCGATCATGTTTATGAACTCTGCCTGCCAGAATGCGGCGCCGTGATCGCCATCCCGTTCCGTCATCACGACATCCGCTCCTGCAGTGCGAAGGGCTTTGGCCCACCGTGTCGCGTTCTCCAAAAAGAAGGGTTCGCGCGTGCCGGCCGTGAGATAGGTACGCGGGAGAAACGCCGGCAGGACAGAGGGTGGCTTGTAACCGCCGCCTGGGGATGCGGAAAACACCACTCCGAAGATGTCCGGGTGTCGCAATCCCATCGCCAGTGACAATTCCGCGCTCGCCGATACGCCTGCCACGCCGGTGCGTTCACGAGGCAGATCAAGCCCGAACTGTAGTCGCACCCACGAGCGAATGTCCCCGATGAAGAACTGCTCGTGAGCCGAGAACTGAGCTGGGTCAAAATCCGGCGAATACTCTCGGATACGAACCATCTCATCTTGCGCATCGGCTCGATACGCGCCGACGATCATCGTTGGCTTGACGTTGTGGGCATCGAGGTGCGCGCCCCACTGGCAGATCGGTTGGCCATCACCACAGAAAACGATCGCTTCGGGAGCGACCGGCGGAACATAGATTTCGACAAGTCGCCCGCCGTCGTAGTCGAACCTGCGGGTGATGTACTTGCCTCGCATTGGAACCACCAGGTCTGGTCCGCCTTCATGCACCCGCCGCGCGCAAAGCTATTGGGTTGTCTCGTTCTTGTAGATGACGCCGTCCTTCATGATGATGAGGAAATTGGCAGGATCCGCCACGAGCTCGAGATTCTCGAGCGGATTGCCATCGACCAGCAGGAGATCGGCCAGGGCACCTTGCTCGACGACCCCCAGCTTCCCGGGATAGGGGTTGCGCTCGCCCGACAGCGCCAGGAGCTCGGCATTGGTTGCGGTCGCCATGGTGAGCGCTTCGGCCGGCGTGTACCACTGGATGAGGGAGGCAAGGATCGCTCCTTGCTGTTGCGCGAGCGCCTGCGAGAACAGGACGTCGGTGCCCCATGCCGTTTTGATGTCGTATTGCTTGGCCAGCTCATAGGTCCTGGCGACGCCGGGGAACACGATGTCGGCCTTCTCGCGTTGCACCGACCCTTCCGGAAAGCCGAGGCGGAGTGCATCGGGCAGGGGCTGCAAGCTCAACCAGATATCTCGCTCGGCAATGTATTGCGCCGTGGCTTCATCCATCAGGGATCCGTGCTCGATCACCTTGACGCCTGCATCGATCGAATTTCTGATCGCCCGCGGGGTAAAGGCGTGCGCGGTAACGTAAGTCCCCCAGTTGTCCGCGGCTTCCACGGCGGCGCGAAGTTCCTCCAAGGTGAAGGTCGAGACGTCGACGGGACTGAAGGGCGATGAGACCCCGCCACCTGCTGTCAGCTTGATCTGCGATGCCCCCTGCATGAGCTGTTCGCGGACCCGCACACGCACCTCGTCGGGGCTGTCGGCAACCATGGCGCCACCAACCTGCTCCATCCGGGAAAGGTAGCCGCCGATGGTTCGCGGCAGTTCGCTCAGCTGACGGAAATCACCATGCCCGCTGGTGACGGTTATCATGGCGCCGGAGGGGTATATCCGCGGGCCGTCGATGAGGCCTTCGTCGATGGCTTGTTTGAGGCCGAAGGCTGGTCCCCCGACATCGCGAACGGTGGTGAAGCCGCGCATCAAAGTGTCGCTCGCCTCGTCGGCCGCCGCGATGTTGTTGTAACCGACGTCTCCGTGGATGGACTGCGCCGGATTGTTGCGGATCAGCATTGCGTGCCAGTGCGCATCGATCAGCCCGGGCATCAACACCCGGCCGGCGCCGTCGATGGTGGTGACGCCGGCGTCATCCGTTTCGATCGGTTCCTCGGAGATCGTGGCGATGAGATTGCCCTCGACGAGCACGTTCGTGGGCCCGGAGAGTTCCTCGTTGCGCCCATCGAAGATGCGCACGTTCTGGAAGAGCGTGGCGCCATCGCCCTCCGGGGCCAAAGCGGCGTCGCCGGCCCCCTCGGCTTCGGCCGACGCGATATCGAGACTGCAGACCTCGATCACCGTCGGTTCGGGCGCCGTATGGTCCATGATCATTTCGCTCAGCCGCGCGCTGCTGCCGTCGCTCGACCACTCGAGGCCGTGGTCGGGCCGCAGGCCCGTCTCGGTGGTGAAGCGCTCGGGCGACGCGGCGACCTGATGCAGATCGAAGGTCCTGCCTTCGTATTCGATCCGAACGGCCGACCCATCTGCCGCGGCGCCGTCGGCATGGACGACGACGCTGTTGCCGCTGTCGCATCGATAGGTCTGGGCGTGCGCTTGTTGGGAGGCGGCGGCAGCCAGGCCAACCGCAATGGCAAGGCTCGCTAGGAGCGGGTACGCAGAACGCAAGTGCCGATGGACGACCATGGTTTTCTCCTGACGCTCGGGCCAAGTTCCACCTGCGTCCGGCTTCGCTCGCCCTCGCATCCACCATAGCGACGAACCGGCGGAAACCTATTCGCAGGGAATCCAAATATCTTGCTCAGCGTCTCAATATGCATCGCCTCCTCTGGTGGGGCTAACCGCCGTCGTTCGTCGCGCTCGCCATCATCTCCATCAGGACCGGATAGACGAAGTCGATGTCCGATCCATCCTGTCGCGGGTCGATCAGGTCATGGGGCAGGCGGCGGGATAGCGGCAGTAGAGTCAGCAGCACTTGCCGATCATGATCACGCCAGGCGGCGGCAACCTCGCCCGCAAGCCGGTTACTTACGGCCACGTCCGCTTCGTTGAGCAGCATGCCGATGGCGCCAGCCTGGGGAGGCGCCTCGTGCGCGGCGAAATTGACGGCCTGGCCGAGACGCATGACCTGCCCCAGCGCATGGGTTGCAAAGCGGGGATAGGCGTAGTCCATCTGCGGGCTGGGCTCGGTTTCCAGCGGGTTCCACCAGACCATCATGTTCGGAGCGAGAAGCAGCAGGTTCGTTGCGGCACGCGCAGCCCAGCTCGGCACGACATGGGGCCCGAAGAAGGGCGCCACCGACAGCGAGACGTCGACGTCGGCGCGGTTCTGCGCCAGCCAGGACGACATTACGCCGCCCGCGGAAAGCCCGATCACCACCACCTCATCGCCGAGGCCTCGTGCCAGTCCGCTCGACTCCGCTGTGACCTCGACCAGATCTTCCGCTGTCAGATCGGCCAGCGCGAGGGTCAATGGATCGGCTTCGCCGTGCCCCGGAAGCCGGGGAACATAAACGTTGTAGCCCATTGCAAAGAGCCTGGCGGCCAGCTCATCTGCCTGCGCCGGACAGTTCGTCAGCCCATGAAAGAAAACCACGACGCGCTCGACCTTGCGGCCATGGGTGAGCAGCTGCGACAGGCACCTAGGATGCAGCTGCATTTCCGCCTCCCTCGCGCGGACCGTGTCGATGACTGCGAGTGCGTCCGCATAGGTGGTTGTCGAAGGAATTCCGGCCGGCACATCCATTAGTTTGCCGGTGTCGAGTGGCATCAGGCTCAGCCAGGCGAACGCTCCCGCGAGCACCGCGACGCAGCTGGCGGCGAACCACCCTAGGGCGATCGAAACCGTGCGTGCGATACCGCCTAGCCCCGTGCCGCGGCCCGTGGGGGTGTCGGTCCCCGCAGGATACAGGCGAAGAAACGCCCGGGTCATCACCGCGCCGACAGCTGCGAACAGCAGCGTCGTCGCAAAGCCGGTCGTCAGCAGCGAGAGGCCACTGAGCATCAGCACGTGCACGACCCGCTCGGGAAGGGAGGCCGCATCTGCGCTCGCCCGCCAATCGCGCTGGAAGAGTTCGGCGAGCAGCAGCACCATCGGATAGGAAAAGAACGCGATGAGAATGCCGGTGGCGGCCCCGCGGACCAGTGACAATCGTTCCCGACGGGTCACCAGAAGCCACCAGAGCAGGCAACCCGTGAGGAACACGCCGGAGAACAGCGTCAGCCACGTGACCTGTCCCTCGTTCTCGTCAAAGGCGAAGCTGATCTCGACGCCGGCGAGCGGAGCAGCAATCAAAGTCGTGAGGGCAAAGACGACGCCGGCAGTCACATTCCACCACAAATGGCGAACTCCCTGCCCATTTTGCATCGTCAAGAGCGGCCGCTCAGTACCCCGGCGCTCCGGCCCTCGACCGCTGGCTCCAGACCTTGAAGAACAGGCTGACGGCGAACACGATCATCAGCACGGCGACCAGTTGTGCCAGAACCGTCGCGCTGCTCAGCGGCAACAGCATCAGCGCCAGTCCGAACAGCGCATAGGCGCCGCCGCTGACCAGCGCCGGCCAGACCTGGTTCATCGGCTTGCGCTGGGGCACCACCAGCTCGACAATTTCGATGATACCGACCGCAATAGCCTGCAGGCCCACGAAATAGATGAGAAACTGCATCGAGACGATCGGGATCAGCCATGGGCTGAGCAGCACCGCAAGGCCTGCAAGAATGGCGAAGGCGCTCCGGATGGTGCCGACCCAGAAGCGCGTATCGCGAGGCTGATCGAACCGGATCGTCGCCAGGTTCAATAGCCCATCGACAAGCAGCAGGCCCCCACCCACGAAAACAAGGAAACGCAGTGCCTCAGTGGGGTAGGCGAGCGTGAACGCGCCGGCGATCAAAAGGACGACGCCTCGAAGGGCAGTCAAGGCAGACGCCAAACGCGTCGGTTCGGAAGTCTTTGCCATGGCCTGTCTCCCTGGCGGTCAGCAGGAGCCGAAAACCCCTCGCCCCGCTCCCAAAACAGCACCGGTGCGAAAGGGTTGCGCCCTTTCTAGCATGGCGAGCCGCGCCTCGCATTAGCCTGGTTTCCTACAGGCATGCGCTGCGTCCCAGCGCCAAGCAATGAGCTATTGGAAGTGCCCTCTGTGATCCGCTCATTGGCGCGCCCCGCGAACACTCCATCGCTGTTCCAGAATATTCACATTCAGAACGTTCGCGATTGTCTGTCAGTTTTCTGCAAGGAATAAAGATGGGGCCGAAATGGCAATTGCATTAATTGCGGAAGGTTCTGGAATTTGAAAAACAACTTGACGATCGCCCGAAGTTCAACGCACATTTGATTTCAGTTGGGGGTGACCTGTTCTCGAGGGAAACATGTCATCAGGGGCAATCGAGTCTGGCCGGGATGTGTCGATCGTGCGCTCGCCGCCCATGGACGGCGCCATCGATACTCGCACTCTTCTTCGCAGCTTTGACTTTTCCACCGATGACCTGCCGCGCAAGGACCAGTTCCTGGCCTGGCGCGCGAGCTGGGCCGCGGCTTTCGACCTGACCGAGCTCGAAAGCGGGCCGGAGGCCTTTTCGGGTCGCCAGAAGGTCTGGGATTTGGGCGGGCTGGCCTTTTCACGCGTCCATACTGACGAGCTTGCCTTCGCCGGCCTTGCTGGACATGTCCGGCGCGAGCCGCTTGACCACTGGCTTCTGACACTGTTTGTCAACGGTCACTCGACCACGCTCTCCGACAACGATCGTCTCGATGGTCATACCGGGGCGGTTCAGTTGCACCCGCTCGGACGCGTTTTCGAGGGGACGGTCAGCCAGAGCGACATCCTGATGCTGTTCGTGCCGCGCGACCTCTGTCGTGAGATGACCCATGTTCTCGATGCGGCCGCGTTCTCGCGGCTCGAGGGGGCGATGGGCCGGATCTTTGCCGACTATATGGTCAGCCTCGCCCGCAGGCTCCCTCAGCTCGACGCTTCGGATGCCTCCCAGGTCGTCGCAACGACACGCGCAATGCTGCTCGCTTGCATCGCGCCGTCGCCCGACCGGCTGGAGGAAGCCGGCAGTATGATTTCCAGCGTCCTCCTTGAGCGGGCGCGACGCTACGTCCAGGCCAACCTGCACGATCCGGAGCTCGGCTCGCGCGGACTTTTACGAGAACTGGGCGTCTCCAGGTCGAGGCTCTATCGTCTGTTTGAACCCTCCGGCGGCGTGATGCACTATATTCAGCGCCGGCGACTGCTTGCCGCCCATTCCATGCTCGCCGACGCCAACGATCGGCGGCGCATCTTCGAGATCGCCGAGAGCTGCTGCTTTGCTGATGGCGCCGATTTCAGCCGCGCGTTCCGGCGCGAGTTCGGTTGCAGCCCATCGGATGTGCGCTCGGGCACAACGCACTCCGTCCCCGATTGGAACCACGGCGGGTTCAATGAGGAAGGCGCTCCCGCGCAACGCCTCAACACGCTCCTGCGTCGTCTCCAGGGTTGAAAGCGCACCTGCCGACTGGGCATTTGTCGACACCGGACGACGACGCCAAATTTGGACGTGTGGCATCGCGACGGGATTCCCTGCCAATCACTCGCAAGACGTAAGCAGACTATAGTTCTTTTGCAGGACCGCTAACTCGTTGAGGACAATCGTCCTTTGGACCGGCAAGTTCTGGAGGTGCGATATGGCTGCGAGTTCCACGCAGAAGCTCTCGCTCTTTGCCTTGACCGCCATGGTCGTGGGCTCGATGGTCGGTTCGGGGATATTCTCCCTGCCGCGCACCTTCGCCGGTGCCACGGGTCCGTTCGGGGCCCTGATTGCGTGGACCATCGCCGCCGGGGGCATGTATACCCTCGCCCGGGTGTTCCAGTTCCTGGCCGAACGCAAGCCTGACCTCGACGCCGGCGTCTATGCATATGCCAAGGAGGGCTTCGGAGACTATCCGGGCTTCCTCTCGGCCTTCGGCTACTGGATCGGCTCGTGCATCGGCAACGTCTCCTACTGGGTGCTGATCAAGTCGACCCTCGGCGCGTTCTTTCCCGTGTTCGGAGACGGCAACACGGTCGCCGCCATTGTCGTCGCCTCCATCGGCATCTGGGCGTTCCACTTCATGATCCTGCGCGGTATCCAGCAGGCCGCCTTCATCAACATGGTGGTGACGATCGCCAAGATCGTGCCGATCCTGGCCTTCATCCTGCTCCTCGTCTTCGCGTTCAAGTTCGATCTCTTCAGCGCCAACTTCTGGGGCGGGGAGGGAATGCCGCAGTTGAGCCTCTTCGACCAGGTCCGCGCGACCATGCTGGTCACGGTCTTCGTCTTCCTCGGCATCGAAGGGGCGAGCGTCTACTCGCGCTACGCCACGGAGCGCAGGCATGTCGGCACCGCCACCATCCTGGGGTTCGTGGGTGTCACGGCCCTCATGGTGCTCGTGTCGCTCCTGCCCTACGCGGTGCTGCCGCAGGCTGAGATCGCCGGTATGCGCCAACCGTCGATGGCTGCGGTTCTCGAGGCGGTGGTGGGTCCCTGGGGCGCCATATTCGTCAGCATCGGCCTGCTGATCTCCGTGCTCGGCGCATACCTGGCCTGGTCGCTGATTTGCGCCGAAGTGCTTTCGATCGCCGCCAAGACCAACGACATGCCGCGGGTCTTCGGTCGCGAGAACGCGAACAAGGTGCCCTCGGCGGCACTCTGGCTCACCAACATCGTCGTCCAGCTCTTCATCATCAGCACCTACTGGTCGCAGGACGCTTTTTCGCTGATGCTCAATCTGACGAGCGTGATGTCGCTCGTCCCGTTCCTGCTGGTGGCCGCTTACGGGGTGCTATTGGTGCAGCGCCGGGAAACCTATGAGTTGCGCCCGCAGGAGCGCACGCGTGACTTCGTCTTTGCAACGATCGCGGTGCTCTACACCCTCTGGCTGAACTTTGCCGCCGGCCTCGAATACCTGATGCTCTCGGCGATCCTCTACGGTCCGGGGACGGTGCTCTACTTCTGGACCCGCCGCGAGCAGGAGAGGCGGGGATGGTTCGATCGTCCGGTCGATTGGGTGATTTTCATCCTGCTCGTCGTGGGCTGCATCGCCGGCATCTGGAGCCTCGCGACAGGCTACATCACCCTTTAGAAAAGCGAGGTTCTCGTCATGGCAAACGCGGCTTCATCTTCGTTCGGCGTCCATTCCGAGGTCGGGCAACTGCGCAAGGTGATGGTCTGCGCGCCGGGCCGCGCCCACCAGCGGTTGACGCCGAGCAATTGCGACGCCCTGCTCTTCGACGACGTCCTCTGGGTCGAGAACGCCAAGCGTGACCACTTCGATTTCATGACCAAGATGCGCGACCGCGGTGTCGACGTCGTCGAAATGCACAGTCTTCTCGCGCAAACGGTCGCCATACCGGAAGCCAAGAAATGGATCCTCGACAACCAGGTCGTACCCAACCAGGTCGGCCTTGGCCTCATCGATGAAATCCGCAGCTATCTCGAAGGGCTCTCCGACCGCGAGCTGGCCGAAACGCTGATCGGCGGACTTTCGACCGTCGAGTTCCCCGATACGGTCGGCGGGGAAATGCTGACGCTGATCCGGGACGCCGCGGGCGTCACCGAATACCTGCTGCCGCCCTTGCCCAACACGCTCTACACCCGTGACACGACCTGCTGGATCTATGGCGGCGTGACGCTCAACCCGCTCTACTGGCCGGCGCGGCACGAGGAAACCATCCTCACCACCGCCATCTACAAGTTCCATCCCGATTTTGCCGGCAAGGTCAACGTCTGGTGGGGCGATCCGCTTGAGGACCATGGCCTCGCCACGCTCGAGGGCGGCGACGTCATGCCCATCGGCAAGGGCAACGTGCTGATCGGCATGAGCGAGCGCACCTCGCGCCAGGCCATCAGCCAGCTCGCCGCCACGCTCTTCGAGAAGGGCGCCGCCGAGCGCGTGATCATCGCCGCGATGCCTAAGCTGCGCGCGGCCATGCACCTCGACACCGTCTTCACCTTCGCCGACCGCGACTGCGTGCTGACCTACCCCGATATCGTCGATTCCATTCACGCCTATTCCTACCGGCCGGGCAGCAAGCCGGGCACGCTCGACCTGCGCAAGGACGAAGGCTCTTTCGTCGATACTGTCAGGGATGCGCTGGGCCTCAAACAGATGCGCGTCATCGAGACTGGCGGCAACGACTACATGCGCGAGCGTACCCAGTGGGACAGCGGGGCGAACCTCGTCTGTGCCTCGCCCGGTGTCGTCTTCGCCTATGATCGCAACGTCTACACCAACACCCTGCTGCGCAAGGCCGGCATCGAGGTCATCACCATCGCCGGCGCCGAGCTTGGGCGCGGGCGTGGCGGCGGTCATTGCATGACCTGCCCCATCATCCGCGACGCCGTGGACTACTAATCGCACAGCACTGTCGTTGCCGCGTTCCACCAGCGGGGGCGCGTTCCGTGCGCGTGGAGTTGAGCATGAGCGACCAGACCTCTCCTCCCCGTCCGGCACGCGAACCGTCCTATCTCGACGCCCTGGCCCCGCTGATCACCCTCATGGTCCTGATCGCCGGCTCGGTGACGCTTTTCGGTCTCGACGCCGTTTCCGGTCCGATGCAGGTCGCCATATTCCTCACGGCGATGGTCACCGCCCTCATCCTTCTCAAGAACGGCCATAGCTGGGAGGAAATCGCCGAGGCGGGGCGACGGGGCGTCTCGTCGGTGGTCAGCGCCATTTTCATCCTCTTTGCCGTCGGCGCGCTCATCGGCACCTGGAACATGTCCGGCACCATCCCGACCATGGTCTATTATGGCCTCGAGCTCATCTCGCCTGGCTGGTTCTATCTCGCCACGGCCGTCCTCTGCGGGGGCATCGCGCTCGGCATCGGCAGCTCGTGGACGACGGCGGGCACCATTGGCGTCGGTCTCGTCGGCCTCTCCGAATTGCTCGGCGTTTCCCCTGCAATCACCGCCGGCGCCGTCATCTCAGGGGCCTATCTCGGCGACAAGCTCTCGCCCCTCTCCGAGAGCAGCATCCTTGCCGCCCAGATCACCGGCAACGACATCTACGTGCACCTTCGCGCACAAGTCTGGTCCTCGGGGCCGGCCTTCCTCATCGCGATCGCGGTCTTCGCGGTGCTCGGCCTGACGCATGGCGGGGGCTACAGCGAGGCGGTCATCGAGTCCGAGCTCGTTTCGCTCAACACGCTGTTCTGGATAACACCGCTCAACCTCGTGCCGCTGGTGCTGCTCGTCACGCTTTCGGTGCTGAGGGTGCCGCCCTCGCTCGCCATCGTCGCGGCGGCGCTGCTTGCCGGCATCATGGCGGCTATCCTCCAGCCCGACGCCGTGCTTCGCTTCGTCGCCGATCCCGATCTCGAGGCCCCGGTCGTTTTCATCAAGGGCATCTGGATGGCGCTCGCCAACGGCTATCAGGCCAATTCGGGCATTGCGGTCGTCGACGCCCTGCTTTCGCGTGGCGGCATGGATAGCATGTTGCTGACCATCTGGCTCATTCTGGGCGCCCTGGTCCTCGGCACGCTGCTCGATGAATTCGGGCTGCTCTCCAAGCTCATCACCCCCGTTCTGACGCGGGCGAAAAGCACAGGGCAACTGGTCGGCACCGTCATCGGCACCGCGTTCGGGCTCAACATCGTTTCCGGCGACCAATATGTGGCCCTGGTGCTGCCGGCGCGGATATTCCGTGCCGAGTTCGAAAAGCGCGGGCTCGCCACCACCAACCTCTCGCGCGCCGTCGCGGACGGGGGCACCGTCACGTCGCCGCTCGTGCCGTGGAACTCCTGCGGCGCCTATATGGCCGCCGTGCTCGGCGTGCCGACCATGCTCTACATGCCATTCTGCATCTTCAACATCGCCAGTCCGCTGCTGACGCTGGGCTACGGCTTTACCGGCTTCAAGATCTCGCGGCGCGACGGTCTGCAATGACGAGCCAGGGGGCGCTAAAGTCATCGGGCGGGCAGGAAACGCCGCTCGAGACGATCCTCTCGGATGTGCTCGAGCGCATGCGCCTGCTTGCCGACAGTCCCGATCCCAGACTCACCTGCAACGGGGTCATCGATATCGTCGGCCCGCGGTCGCATGTCCTGGCGATCCTCATCTTTTCGGTGCTGAACCTCCTGCCCGGACCGCCCGGATACAGCGTGGTCATCGGGCTCGCCATCATGGCCTTCTCGATCATGCTGTTCTTGCGCATGCCGATCCGGCTGTGGAAGTTCGTTGGCGAGCGGCGCCTGCCCCTACGCCTGCTCTTGAAGCTCCTCGAATTCTTTTCCCAATTTACCCGTGTCGTCGCGAAATTTTCGAAACCACGCGCGACCTCCCTCACCACGGAGCGGGTTCTCCCGGCGATCGCGCTCTTGGGGTTCGGACTGGGCGTCGCAATGCTCGTACCCATCCCGTTCACCAACACCTTGCCGTCGCTCGGTCTCGCGATCGTCTGTGTCGGTATCCTCAACCGGGACGGGATTGCGGTGCTGGTCGGTGTGGTCGTCGGTCTTGCCGGTCTCGTTTTGCTCGCCGTCACGCTCTGGGCCGTCTTCGCCGTCAGCATCTTCCTCGGGGAGGCGATCCAGCACGAGATATTGGACGCCGACTGATCGAACGGAGAACGTGGTGCCCTAGCGCGGATGGACGACGAGGCGCTGGAGATATTGATGCATCACCCAGCCTTGCGGTCCTTCATGCTGGACGAGGCAAAATTCGCCGCGACAGCGCATGATCTCGACCTGCTCGCCCCGATGGAGGACATCGACGATCGGGAAGCTGGTGCCGTCGCCCTTGCGCACGTTCACCATCGTCGTCGCCACCGCCAGATCGGCGCTCGGCCGCATCTCGGGCTGTGCGTGCACAGGGACAACCATGCCCATCGCAATCGCGGCGCCTAAACTTCTGATCAACAGAGCCTTGGACATAGTGACCACCCATCGCAATCCCCGCAAGGACACCCGATTGAGCATTGCCCCACCGGGGCGGGCACGTTGTCCTTGCAGGGAGGTCCCAGCATATCACTCCGGTATGGATTGAAACGGGCTGGGAATCTCCAGCACCCGCATCCCGTCCCAATCATACCGGGTTTGGAAGCACGCCTATGCCGCTGCCGCCTTCCGAACGGCTGCAAGCATGGAGCGTGGCGTGTCGCCCGTGACGATCGCGCCGAGCAAGGGAGCTGCAATCCCGCTCTCGCGCAGTCGGGCCAGATCGCTCGGCGTAAAGGCGAGCTGGCTCGGCACGATGACGGGCACCCCGGCAGTTGCTGCGATGGTCTGATACCGTTCGAGGTCGGCAACAGTCATTGCCGTGCCATAGCGCTCGAACGGCATGATCGAGGCTTCGATGACGCAACCGGGGATAGCCGCGATTTCGGCGACGTCTTCGACGGTGCTCGCCGAGGAAAGCGCCGGCATCGGTCGCAGCCGTGACTGCAGCAGATGCGGCTGCAAATGGTCGACATAGACGTTGAAGCCTTCGAAGCCCAGATCGGCCAAGGCGTCCATTTCCTCGACGGACGGCACCGTCTCCTGCCCGGCCATGACCAGCAGCGGGCAGTCGAGCTTTGCCAACTGCTCGAAGAACGGGCGTTCTTCGGCGAAGCTGCCGAAGGTGGTTCCGGTGGCGCGGTGGAAGGCGTTGAGATGGGTCTTGAGCGCAAAGGCGCCGCCATCGAGAGCGGCTTTGGCGAGGTCGAGGTCGTGGCGCGGGAGCGAGACGACGATGGGAAAATCGCCGCCGGTCAGTGCCTTGTAAAACCTAGTTTCAGGATACATCAGTCGATCCGGCTGCCGGTTTCGGCGCTAAAGAGATGGATGGCGTTGAGCTCGGGACGGACGCGGATGCTCTCGCCCGGTCGCGCGGAAATCCGTTCGCGGAAGACGCCGGTGACGTGGTGATCACCCAGCGTCATAGCCACCTGCGTTTCCGAGCCCGTCGGTTCGATAAGGTTCACCGTCGCGGCGAGGCCATCGTCGGCAAGGACCAGGTGCTCGGGCCGGATGCCGTAGGTGGCTCGCCCGCTGGCGCTGTGCCCGGCTGGAAGCGGGAGGGTGACGCCGCCGGCAACGAACCCGTCCCGTGTGATCTCGCCGCCGATCATGTTCATGGCGGGTGACCCGATGAAACCGGCAACGAAAAGATTGGCCGGACGATCATAGAGCTCGAGCGGCGCGCCGATCTGCTCGATGCGGCCGCCGTTCATGACGACGATGCGGTCGGCCATGGTCATGGCCTCCACCTGGTCATGGGTGACGTAGACGGTGGTGACGCCGAGGCGCTGGTGGAGCCCCTTGATCTCGCCGCGCATGATGACGCGCAGCTTCGCATCGAGGTTGGAGAGCGGTTCGTCAAAGAGGAAGACCTGCGGGTTCCGGACGATCGCGCGGCCCATGGCGACGCGCTGGCGCTGGCCGCCCGAGAGCTGACGCGGGTAGCGGCCGAGAAGTTGGGCGAGGCCGAGGACGTCGGCCGCCCACTTCACCCGCTCGGCGATCTCGGCCTTGGAGGCGCCGCGGTGCTCAAGGGAAAACCCCATGTTCGTCGCGACCGTCATGTGCGGATAGAGCGCGTAGTTCTGGAAGACCATCGCGATGTCGCGGTCCTTGGGCTCGAGGTCGTTGACGACCCGCCCGCCGATCTGGATGGCGCCGCCCGTGATCGTCTCGAGGCCGGCGATCATGCGCAAGAGCGTGGACTTGCCGCAGCCCGAGGGGCCGACGAGCACGACGAACTCGCCGTCGGCGATGTCGATGTCGACGCCGTGGAGGACGGCGGCCTCACCGTAGGCCTTGCGCACGGAGTTGAGGGAGAGGTTTGCCATTGACGTCAGCCTTTCAGCCCGGTGTGGGCGAGCCCTTCGACGAACTGCTTCTGCGCCACGATGAAGACCAGGAGGACCGGAATGGCCGTCATGGTCGCGGCGGCGAGCTGGATGTTCCACATCGCTCCGCCGTAGGCGTCGGTGAACTGGGTCAGCGCCTGCGGCAGGGTGAACATCTGCGTCGAGGAGAGGAACACGATGGGTTCGAGATAGAGGTTCCAGGAGTGGAGGAAGGTGAAGATCGCAACCGCGCCTAGCGCGGGCTTGGCCAGCGGCAGTGCAATTTTCCAGAAGATCTTGAAGCGGCCGAGCCCGTCGACGCGCGCGGCTTCCTCCAATTCAGTGGGCAGCGCGATGAAGAACTGGCGCATGACGAAGGTGGCAAAGACCGAGGGCGCCCCGAAGATCGGCACCAGGATCAGCGGCCAGTGCGTGTTGATCATCCCCCAGGAAAGGAACATCTGGAAGAGCGGCACGATGGTGACTTCGGAGGGGATGAGGAGCCCCAGAAGCACCACCATGAAGATGGCATTGCTGAACGGGAATTTGATCCGCGCGAAGGCATAGCCGGCCATCGATGAGACGATCATGGTGCCGACCGTGACGATGGCGGCGATATAGGCCGAATTCCAGTACTGGCGGGCAAAGGGCTGCAGCTCGAACACGCGTGCATAGGTCGAGAGGTCGAAGCGGCGCGGCCAGAGGTCCGGCGGGAAGGCGAAGATGTCGCTGATCGGCTTCACCGACGAGGTGATCATCCACCAGGTCGGGAAGACGAAGGGGATGAGCAGCACGCACATCAGCCCGTAGAGGGCGACCTTCAGGCGGGGGGAAAGCTCAGTTTTCATAGAAGACGACCCGCTTGCGCAGCTGCCACTGGGCGAAGGTGAGCGCGGCGACGATGACGAAGAGCAGGATCGAAAGCGTCGACCCGTAGCCGAAGAAGTGGAACTGGAAGGCCTGCTGGTAGAGGTAGTAGACGAGCACGGTCGTCGACATGCCGGGGCCGCCCTGGGTCAGGACCGCGATCTGTGCAAAGACCTGCAAAGAGCCGACGATGGTGATGATCGACGTCAGGAGGATTGTCGGCGAGATCAGCGGCAGGGTGATGCGACGGAACTGTTTGAACGCTCCGGCGCCATCGACGCGGGCAGCTTCGTAGAGTTCCTTGGGCACGCCCTGAAGGGCTGCAAGGAAAAGGATCATGTTGAGGCCGACGTTCTTGAACACCTGAACGACGACCACCGAGATCATCGCCGTGGTCGGGGTGCGCAGCCAGTTGGGACCCTCGATACCGAAGACAGCGAGCATGCCGTTGATTCCGCCGTTGTTCTGCAGGAGGAAGCTCCAGACGATCGTCCAGGCGACGAGCGAGACGACCACGGGCGAAAAGAAGAGGGTGCGGAAGACGACGATGCCCTTGAGCTTCTGGTCAAGGAGCACCGCGAGCAGCAGCGCGAGGCTCAGGTTGAAGACGACGAGGCCGGCCGAGAAGATCGCCGAGGCCGTGAGCACCTGCGGCAGCGCCCGGTCGGAGAGCAGCATCTGGTAGTTGGCCGCGCCGACATAGTTGAAGCTGTTGGCTAAGACGTTCCACTCATGGAGCGAATACCAGAACACGAGCCCCAGCGGGATCAACACGAAGATGACGATGCCGACGAGCTGCGGAGCGATGAAGAGATAGCCCGCCGCCGCATCGCGCCGGGCGATGGTCCAGAAGGGGCGTCTCGGTGTTTGGGCTATCTCGGTCATCTCGGTTCTTTCGTCTTCCCCCCGGGGTGGTGCCCGGCTTCCTTCTCCTTGTGGGAGAGGGACAGATTTCCGCGTTCAGCGGAAAATCAGGGGTGAGGGGTCTGCGATCTCTCGGCGAGCGCAGGGCCGGAGGCAGCCTTGCTGACCCCTCATCCGCCCTTCGGGCACCTTCTCCCACAAGGGGAGATGGAAATACGTGCCTCCGACTAGCCTCGGGGAGGGGGTATCAGCACGGATGCTGGATACCCCGCCGGTTCAGCGCGCCAGCAGCGGGCCGACGCTGTCGCAGACGGACGCCAGCACGGCCGATACGTCCGCGTCCGGCACCCACATGGCGTCGAGCCCGGCGCGTACGGTCTGCTGGATCTGGGCGAAGTTGGTGTGCCCAGGGAGCACCTTGCCGGTCGAGATGCCGGCGATGACGACGTCATCGAGCTGCTCGGCCGAGAGCAGCGGGTTGGTGGCCGCGAGCGTGTCGGCGTTGAGGAGGCTCGCCCGGGCCGGCGGGAAGAACTGCGCCAGCTTCTGGCTGTTCTCCGGATTGGTCATGTAGGCGAGGAACTCGACCGCGACCTCGGTGTTCGGCCGGTTGGCGAAGGCGCCGACGCCCGCCTGGCCGACGACGGCATAGGCGCCGATCGGGCCTTCCGGCAGCGGCACCAGGTCCCAGTCGAACGGATCGTCCTTCGGCAGGAGCGAGGCGCGCGAGATCTGGGTAATGGTCATGGCGGCATTGCCGGCGAAGAAATCGACGTTCTCGCCGGGGCCGGGCATGGCGCCTTCGGCAAAGATCGCCTCGTGGATGCGCGTCATCGCCTCGACCATGGGTGCGTCGGTGAAGGTGCAGGTCCTGCCGTCCTCGCTCCAGGGCGCAGCTCCCCAGCCGTTCCAGATCGAAGCCAGGTTCTGCCAGGTCTGGTAGTTGAAGTCGCGCACGATGAGGCCATCCGCCGCGCCGCCATCGGCAACCGCCTTGGCGGTGGCGAAGGCGTTCTCCCACGTCCACTCGCCGTTGGCGATCAGCTCGGCCGGTGTCGTCGCGCCGGCGGCGGTGACGAGGTCGTTGTTGACGAAGATGGCGAAGGGCGACGTCGAGAACGGATAGGCGTAGAGCTGCCCATCGCGGGTCCAGAGCGCCGTCGCCTGATCGGTGACGTCGGCGAGATCATAGCCCTCGGTCGCGGCAAACGCGTCGGTCAACGGGGCGAGGGCGCCGGAATTGACGAAGTCGGCGGCCGTGGTTTCGAGCACCCAGGCGAGGTCCGGCGGATTGCCGCCGGCGATTTGGGTGGTAAGCGTCGTCGTGTAGTTCTCGAACGGGATCGGCTCGAAGCCGACGGTGACGTTCGGGTGCGTCTCCTTGAAGCCGGCGGCGATTTCGTTGAACATCGCCAGGTGCGCCTCGTTGGCGCTCCAGATGGTCATGCGCAGGTTGACTGCGTCCTGCGCCCAAGTGACGCCGCTGGCGGCGAGGGGGACGAGGATGCCGGCTATGGCCGCCGAGGCCTTGAGAGAGTTCAGGTTCATGGGTTCCTCCGTTTGATTTTTAGTATCCACGCACGTCCGGCCAGCGGATCTCGATCCCCTCGGCGTAGAGACGGGCCTGGAAGTCGGCGAGAAGGGCGTCGTTTTCCTGCACCTGATGCGGTGTGAGCCCGTTGTTGAGGCAGTGGGCTGCGAGGAGCCCGGCGACTTCGCCGACGTTCCACTCGACCGGATGCAGCCGGTAGCAGCCATTGGTGATGTGGGTGGTGCCGAGGTTCTTGCCGCCCGGCAGCAGGTTCTTAATCCGTCGTGGCAGCAGGGCTCCGAGCGGAATCTCGAACGGAGCGGATTCGACATCGACGTAATTGTCGCCGCCGGTCGAGGGATGCAGGTCGATGCGATACATGCCGATACCGACGCTGTCGCGGTAACGTTTGGATAACGCATTGCCGTGGACGGACATCGAGACGTCCTGCTCGACGATGCGGGTGACGGGCAGGATGCGCCGGCTCTCGCGGATATAGGGCGCCATGGCGAGACCATGGTCCGTGCCGGTGATATCGCCGCGCAGGCGCAGGCCTGGGAAGCCGACGCCCCCGTCGACGCGCGGCGCCTCGGTCTGCAGCCAATAGAAGACCGAGTAAGAGAGCTCGGCGGCCGCCTTGAGGTGCCGCGCCTTCTCCTCATCGGAGACGTCGATGATGGTGCCTTCCATGTAGTCGATCATCGGCCAGTTCACGAGGCAGATGTCGGATGCGTAGGTGCCGGGCAGGAAATTACGGCGTGCCGCGATCCGGCGGAAGGTCCAGAGATTGCCGTCACCCGGATTGCGGCGCTGGTCGGCATCGACCAGCAGCGGATCGTCGTCGGGGTTGGGGGTGAACGAGCGCTCGGTGATCTCGAGGGTGCGCGGATGCGGGGCCTTGAAGCCGAGGAGTGGACCGCCCCAGAAGCTCGGCTGGTATTGGCGCCAGAAATCGTAGTTTGCGGGTTTGTCGATGACGTGGTTGCCCTCGACGTGGTCGATGGCAAAGCAGATGGATACGGCCTGCACGTTGTCGGGCTGCGCCTGCGCCGGGGCGCTGGGCTCGCCGGTGTCGGACTGGGCCTCGAAGCCCTTGGCATATTCGGTGCCGGTCAGCGGCAGCAGGTCGCCGAGCTCGGTGGCGTCGACCACATAGGGGGCACTCACCACGACGCGCTCGCCGCTGTCGCGATGCTGGAGGGTGATGGCGCGTACGGTATCGCCGTCGACATCGGCGGCGACCGGCCGGTAAGGCTGCAGCACGATGAGCTGCCCGCCGCCGCGCCAGGGCGCGAGCATGGCCTCGAGTACGGCAAGGCCCACGCGTGGCTCGGCGCAGAGGCGGCTTACCCACCCGGCGCCGGGGTTGAGATCGCCCCAGGCGCGGCTTTCGGCCGTCAGCGGATAGTGGTCGCGGTAATACTGGCGGATACCGTTGCGCAACTGGCGATAGGACCGGGTCACGCCGAACTGCTCGACCCACGAATGTTCGTCTGGCGGCACCGCCTGGCTGGTGAGCTGGCCGCCCAGCCAGTCATACTCCTCGGTCAGGACGACAGTGCGTCCGGAGCGCAAGGCTCCGAGGGCTGCGGCGACGCCGCCAAGGCCACCACCCACCACGAGCAGATCGGCTGAAAGGTCTTTCATCATTTGGTCTTCTTGGTTTTCGAAGCAGGAAAGCCGAGGGTTTCGCCCTCGACCGGTTCACAGGGCAGCAGCAATTGCTCGATGGGCGCATCGTTCTCGACGCGCCGCACCAGCATTTCCGTTGCGGCCCGGGCCATGGCCTCGCGAGGAATGGCAAAGGACGTGAAGCGCCGGCCGGGCTCGGCGGCGCGGATATGGTTGCCCAGCACCACGATCGAAAGATCGCCCGGCACGGAAAGGCCACGCTGGCGCGCGACGGCCTCCACTCGCATCGCATCGGCCAGTTCGGTGAAGAACACGCAGGTGGCACCGGAGCTCAGCAGCACGTCGAGGGTCTCGCCCGGCGGGCGATCGACGGCAAAGAGCGTGGTTACCAGCTCCGCATCGCCCACCGCGCGGCTGAAGCCGTACCAGCGATCGACGGTGGACTCGGCGCCCTCGCTGAGGCCGACATAGGCAAGTCGCGTATGGCCGAGGTTTCGCGCCCGTTCGACCAGCGCGGCGGTTGCCGGCGCATAGTCGCCCCCGACATAGGGAACGGGGCCGCCGGCATCGTCACGACGGCCGACGGCGACGAACGGAAAGTCGCCCGCCACCAGCCGGGCCAGTTCGGTGCTGTCGAACTTGCGCCCGAGAATGACGCAGCCATCGGCCAGCCGCAGGCGGACATTGTCGCCGAAAATGCGGCGGGGACTACCGGCCCCCGTCAGGAGAAGCAGGTCGTAGCCGAGCGCCTGCGCCGCTTCTTCGATGCCGAAGAGGAAGGGCGTGAAGAAGTCTGCCTGCTCGGAGGGGAAGGCCGGCTCGTAGGTGAAGACGCCGAGGATGCGGTTGAGGCCCTTGACCATGCGGCGGGCCACGGGATCGGCGACATAACCGGTGTCGCGGATCACCTTTTCCACACGTTCGCGCGTTTCGGCGGGAATGCGCGACTGCGCCGCGGGCGCGCCGTTGAGGACGAGCGAGACCGTCGCCTGACTGACGCCGGCCAGTTGCGCTATGTCCTTTTGCGTCAGTCGCTTGGCTGCGGCCATCGCATCCCTCGCAGTTGCTAATACGTATTATCAGCTAATGCGTATTAGCAACGGGACGAGCGTTGTGTCAAGTGGGCTGGAGAGGTCGGGCTAAGACGCTTTTGCAAACTGCGGAGCGCGTCGCTTCGATCAGACTGAACGCTCGGTTAACTTTCCGCCAGTTTTTGATGCCTAGAGTGCGCTCTGGGGGCTCCTTCACGGGAGCTTGAGACTTGACGTTCAAACTCATTGACATCGCGGTGGCTGAGCGGCACGCCCATGCGCGCATCGAAGGGCGCGTGGTCGGCGTGGTGCGCGCGGTGCTCAGCGAAGTGCAGGAAGGCTACGCCCAGGAACACGACATCCATGTGAACGTGTGGGCCGAAGTGACACCGGAAATGAGCCAGGACGATATCGACATGGCCCTGATGCTCAAGGCCAGCGACATCATCACCCGCGTCAAGGCACGCCTCGATCCCGGCAAGCCCCCGCTGGCCGCCGAATAAAGCCCGTACCCCTAGGCCTCGACCGGCAGCGGCAGCCCGCGGTTGAGCGCCACCAGCATGTGCCGCACCTCGTCCTCGGCGGCCTTGCTCACCGCCTTGCGATTCGTGCCCTGGGCAAGGGGCATAGGCGTGCCGAAGGCGACCGTCACGTCCTTGGTGCCTCCCGTCAGGATCTCGCGGATGTTCTGTTTGACCGATTTCGACTTGATCCAGGCGATGAGCGAACGCTCGTTGCGCGAGACCGGCAGGCCCTGGAGCTTGGTGTAGGCGATGGTCAGCGGCTGGATCAGCACGTCGCCCGCGCCGGCCTCTTCCATGGCATGCTGGGCCGCCCCGATCAGCGCCGAGCGGAAGGGCAGCACGTGCGTGCCGATGTCCGACTGGCCCTCGGCAAAGAGCAGCACGGCGTTGCCCGCCGCCATGTGCGAGCCCATCTCGCGGCTCGTGCGTCCGGCATCGCTGCGCTTGGTGCGGTCGACATAGATGGTCTTCTGAAGGTTGGCCATCATGCCGACGAACGGCCACTGCCCGACCTCCCGCTTGGCCACGAACGTCACGTTGGCGACCGATCCGATAGCCACGATATCGGTCCACGAGATGTGGTTGGATACCAGCAGCGTCGGGCGGCCGGTCGCCGGCTGTCCGATGACGGTGACCTTCAAACCCAGGAAAATGCAGCCGACCCTGTGGAACGCGCGCGGCAGCACCTGCCAGAACGGCAGCCGCAGCGCGACGATCACGGCCTGCGAGGGGATGACCACCAGCATGAACGGGATGTAGACGAAAATGAAGAAAAGGCTGCGCAAGACCACTTGCTATCGCTCCTTGTCCGTCCCGCCCCTGGGCTCGATCGGCACCGCATAGAGCTCGAGCCGATGATCGACCAGCCGGTAGCCGAGCTTGCGCGCGATCACCTCCTGGATGGCCTCGATCTCCTCGTTGCGGAATTCGATGACCTTGCCAGAGCGGATGTCGATGAGGTGGTCGTGGTGCTCGTCGGGAATGAGCTCGAAGCGGGCCCGCCCGTCCTTGAAGTCGTGCTTGGTGACGAGCCCGGCCTCCTCGAAGAGGTTGACCGTGCGGTAGACCGTCGAGAGCGAAATGCGCGGGTCGACAGTCGAGGCGCGCCGGTAGAGCTCTTCGACGTCCGGATGGTCGCTAGCCGCTTCCAGCACCTGGGCGATCACGCGCCGTTGATCGGTCATGCGCATGCCGCGCGCCGTGCAGGCCTCTTCCAGAGTGAGGTCCGGGTGGGTCTTGGTCACCTCGCGGCCCTCCGTTCTCGGTTCAACGTCTTGAGTCTTCATTCAGCGGGTTAGCCAAGATCGCGGCTCATGACAAGCGCCGTCGCCGCTGTCCCGTCTGCTCGCGCATAATAGCCGCGCCGCTCGCCGACGCGCGAGAAACCTTCGCGCTTGTAGAGGTGCACGGCCGCCGCGTTGCTCTCGTCGACTTCGAGGAACATCCGCGTCACGGGTGTATACGAGAGATCATCGAGCGCCGCATGCATCAGCGCGTGTCCGATACCCTTTCCGCGCCAGCGCGGGGCAACGGCAATGGTCAGCAGTTCCGCCTCGTCGGCGGCAAGCCGCAGCATGGCAAAGCCCGCGATCCGGTGGCCGGCATCGCACGCGACATAGGCCGGCGTCGTGCGCGGATCGGCCAGATACGCGGCGAACTCCTCACGCGGCCACCCCCGGTAGAATGCGCCCGCATGCAGTTTGGCCAGCGTCTCGGCGTCCGCCGCGGTACCCGGTTCGATATGCAGCCCGTTGGGGGCGATCCAGAGCCTGTCCACTAAAGCCTCGCAATGCGCTTGGCGGTCTGCGGCTTGGCATCCGCATCGCGGATATAGGTCGCTTCGGGTGGAAACGCTACCGGATCGGCCTGGGCGGCAAAGCGGGCAAGAAGCGCGATGTCGGGGAAAGGGCTGTCGATCACCGTTTTGCCTTCGGCGAGGTCACGTGCTTCGGTCATCGGCAGAAGCCATGCCGGGCTTTCCGGCACGCCGGGCGCGGTAAAAGCCTGGAAATAGGCTTCCTCTCGCCGCGCATCGAGGAGAACGCAATGCGGCGCTTCCGCTTTTCCGGAAAGCGAAACGGCAAGCAGCGAGGGAACGCCGATGGCGGGAATGCCGCGGGCAAGCGCGATGCCGCGTGCCGCGGAAAGCCCGATTCTGAGGCCCGTGAAGGAGCCGGGCCCAGTGGTTGCCGCAACCCTCTCGAGGTCCTCGTAGCCGAGCCCGTTCCTATCGAGGAGCATGGCGATTCGCCCAAAGATCAGCTCGGCGTGGCCGGTGCCGATCTCGTCGATCGAGATATCGACCGTCCCGTCGGTATCGAGCAGCGCCAGTTGCAGGCGCGGCGCGGCGGTATCGATGGCAAGGGTGACCGGCGGCTTCTGTTGCAAGGCGATGACGCTCCTATCCGGCTGGCTTACAGCCCTCCTGATGGTCCCTGCAAGGGGGACGGCCGCCTTGACGCTGCCCCGGCTGCCAGCGACCTTGCCCCAATGCGTGCTGATTCGCCCGGGGGCTGCCCACGATGACCTGGTTGGCCGAAACCGCCATGCTCGCTCATGGCTGGCGGCGGTTCCTGCTGCTCTTCGTCGCCGGCGTGATCGCGGGGCTCTCGGTGCCACCGCTCTTCGTCCTGCCGGCGCTGTTCGTCGCGATGCCGCTCTGGGTGTGGTGCCTCGATGGAGCCGAAAGGCGCAAAGGCCTTGCCCGCCTCTTCGGTCCGGCCTTCGTCATCGGCTTCGCCTTCGGCTGGGGCTACTTCACCGTCGCCTTCCACTGGCTGGGCGCCGCCTTCTTCGTCGATGGCGGGGCGATGCTCGTCCTCATGCCTTTCGCCATCCTGGCGCTCGCCGCTCTCATTGCATTCTTCTGGGGCCTCGCCTCGGCCTTCGCTCACATCTTCTGGTCGCACGGCCCATGGCGCATCGTGACGCTGGCGACGTTCCTGACCATTGCCGAATGGGCGCGCGGTCACGTGCTGACCGGCTTCCCCTTCGATCTTCTGGGCTATGCCCTCACCCCCACTGCCGAGATGATGCAGCTCGCCTCCGTCATTGGCATCTATGGGCTGACTTTCCTTGCCGCGCTTCTGGGTTTGACGCCGGCGCTGATCTGGCCGGCGGACGGGCGGCCACTGACCCGCCGTCTCTCCCCTTTTTTCCTGGCGCTGGCCGTCATCGCCGCGCAACTGGGCTATGGCTACAATCGGCTCGAGAGCACGCCGGTCGTCGAGCGCGACGATTTGCGCATGCGTCTCGTGCAGCCGCTCGTCTACGAACATGCCGATTGGGGGAACGTGAACCCGGCCGCGATCATCGACCGGTTGATCACGCTCTCCGAAATGCGCATGGGGCCGAACGATCCCGGCATTGAGGCAGCGACCCATGTCGTCTGGCCGGAATCGGCGCTGCCGTTCTTTCTCAGCCAGTACCCAGAGGCCCTGGCGCGTATCGGCCGCATGCTGCCGGACAGCGTCATCCTCCTCACCGGTGCTCCGCGCGTGCCCTTCGAGGCCGTCCCTGGCACGCCGCCGTTCAATGCCATTCTCGCCATCAATGACGCCGGCGAGATCGTTTCGAGCTACGACAAGGCACACCTCGTGCCCTTTGGCGAGTTCCTACCCTTCCAGGAGTTCTGGGCGCAGTTGGGCATCAAGCAGTTTGTGCCCGGCGCCGAAGGCTGGGCGGCGGGGGATCCTCGCCGCCGGCTGATGCAGGTGCCCGGCACACCACCCTTCCTCGCCCTCATCTGCTACGAGATTCTCTTTTCCGGCGACCTCGGCGATACGCAGGAGGCTCAGTTCCTCTTCAACATCACCAACGACGCCTGGTTCGATGGCTCCATCGGACCGGCCCAGCACGCCCACCACGCGCGCGTGCGCGCCGTCGAGGAAGGCATGAGCCTCGTGCGCGCCGCCAATTCCGGCGTGACCCTGGCCACCGATCCGCTGGGGCGTGTGACCGGTGCGCTCGCCCCCCGCGAGATGGCGGTGATGGACGCCGCCGTCCATGAGCGGCTGGAGCCGACCCTCTTTGCCCGATACCGCTACTGGCCGCTCTTGGTGGTCCTTGTGCTGGGCCTCCTGGTTGCGGTCGCCAGCTCCCGCCGCCGCTCGCGGCAATGAGCATGGCTTTCCAAATCCTGCCTGCTGATCATATCAAGCTTTCTTTATATCCGGCTTGACCGCGAGCCGCTTGAGTGCCAAAAACCATGCCGAACTGGGCGAAATATCGCCTTTCGGCGCAATTTTGAGGGTTTTGGCGTGGCACGCTCCTCCTATCTCTTCACCTCCGAGTCCGTTTCCGAGGGCCATCCGGACAAGGTCTGCGACCGCATTTCCGATGAGATCGTCGACCTCATCTTCAAGGAAGCCAAGAAGACCGGCATGGATCCGGCCCAGGTTCGCATCGCCTGCGAGACGCTGGCGACCACCAACCGCGTCGTCATCGCCGGCGAGGTGCGCGTACCCGAAACGCTGCTGAGGAAGGACAAGGACGGCAAGGTCCTCAAGGACGCGGCTGGCAATCCAATCGTCAATCCAGCCAAGTTCAAGTCTACTGCCCGCAAAGCCATCCGCGCCATCGGCTACGAGCAGACCGGCTTCCATTGGAAGACCTGCCGCATCGACGTGCTGCTGCACGGCCAGTCCGCCGACATCGCCCGCGGCGTCGACGAGGCCGGCAACAAGGACGTGGGCGCCGGCGACCAGGGCATCATGTTCGGTTATGCCGCGCGCGAGACCCCCGAGCTCCTGCCCGCCCCGATCTACTACGCCCACAAGATCCTTTCGGTCCTGACCGACGCGCGCAAGGCCAACCACGGCCCGGCCGGCAAGCTCGGCCCCGACGCCAAGAGCCAGGTGACCGTCAGGTACGAGAACGGCGTACCGGTCGGCGTCACCCAGATCGTGCTCTCGACCCAGCATCTCGATGAGTCGCTGACCTCCTCGGACGTGCGCGGCATCGTCGAGCCCTATATCCGCGAGGCCCTGCCGCAAGGCTGGATTTCGAACGAGACCATCTGGCACATCAACCCGACCGGCAAGTTCGTCGTCGGCGGGCCGGATGGCGACGCCGGCCTCACCGGCCGCAAGATCATCGTCGATACCTATGGTGGGGCGGCTCCCCATGGCGGCGGCGCCTTCTCGGGCAAGGACCCGACCAAGGTCGACCGCTCGGCCGCCTATGCGGCGCGCTATCTCGCCAAGAACGTTGTTGCCGCCGGCCTTGCCGACCGCGCCACCATCCAGCTGTCCTACGCCATCGGCGTTGCCCAGCCGCTCTCGATCTACGTGGACCTCCATGGCACCGGCAAGGTCGAGGAGTCGGCGGTCGAGACGGCTCTCGCCAAGGTGATGGACCTGACCCCGCGCGGCATCCGCACCCATCTCGACCTCAACCGCCCGATCTACGCCAAGACCTCGGCCTACGGCCATTTTGGCCGCAAGCCGGGTCGCGACGGCTCGTTCTCCTGGGAAAAGACTGACCTCGTCAGCGCGCTGAAAGCCGCGGTTAAATAAGGCATCTCGTTTACCTCAGCGTGCAAGTTGCTTACATTCTGCTGGTACGAGATCTAAGGAGAGCGGAATGGCTGCGCCCGAGGCGAATACCCAATCGGCGCCTGAAATCAGCGACCGCATCGCTTTCGACCCCCACGTTTGTGGGGGGCGACCCCACATCCGCGGCACGCGCGTACGGGTCAGCGATATCCTTGGGGCGCTCGCTCAAGGTGAAAGCGTTCCCGATATCCTGGCGGATTTCCCGTACCTGGACGAGGAAGATGTGAGGGCTGCACTCCAATATGCGGCTGGATCGGTCGATCACTTGGTGCTGACCGCAGCGTGACATGCGCTTCCTGCTAGATGCGCAACTGCCGCCGGGTCTCGTCGGCCCGCTCACACAGTCGGGGCATGAATGCGTCCATGTCACCCAGCACTTGGCAGGCGATGCAAGCGACGCAGCTGTTGCTGAACTCGCTGGCGCGCTCGATGCCGTGCTCATGACCAAAGATGCCGATTTTTTTGACCTTTCCACGCGCGGCATCCTCAAAGCGCCGCTGGTGTGGGTCAGATGCGGCAACATGACCACGCGCAGGCTGTGGGAACGTATCGAGCCGCTGCTGCCCACCATCGTCGCCGTCATTGAGGAAGGGCAGCGTGTCGTTGAGATACGATAGTTCCATGAGTGACCATCAGCTTCCCAAAACCGTCGACGGCGCCCCTCGCGCCTTTTTCGGCCGCCGTTCCGGCAAGACACTGCACGAGGGCCAGCGCACTCTTTACGACACTCTGCTGCCCGGGCTTACCATCCCCGATGATGAAACACCGGTCGACCCGAAGGCGCTTTTCCCGGCCGCAAAGTCCCTCATCATCGAGATCGGCTATGGAGGCGGCGAGCACCTGGCGCGCCAGGCGCGCGAGAATCGGGATATCGGCTACATCGGTTGCGAGGTGTTCACCGGCGGCATCGCCAAGTTCTTGCAGGCGGTCGATCGCGATGGGCTTGCCAACGTCCGTCTCTATACCGACGATGCGCTGAAGCTGCTTCTGCGCTTGCCCGACGCAGCCTTCGAGGCGGTCTACCTCCTCTATCCGGATCCCTGGCCGAAGACCCGTCACCACAAGCGCCGCTTCGTCTCCCCGGTGACGCTGGCCGAGCTGGCCCGCGTCATCCGCCCCGGGGGCGCCTTCCATTTCGCCACCGACATCGAGGACTACGCCAACTGGACGCTGGCCCATGTTTTGCGCCAGTCCGCATTCCGGTTCACTCCGGATCGGCCCGGCGGCTGGCACGAGCCCTATCCCGGCTGGCAGCCCACTCGCTACGAGCAGAAGGCCCGCCGGGAAGGGCGCCTCAAGAGCTTTTATTTCAGCTTCGTGCGGCGCTAACCTGCCGCAATAGCTTCACTATAGCGGAACTTTTTCGCGCACGGCTCTGGACCCTGCCGATCGCGATACCCATATCCGGAAAATAGTGGGGGCGGCGCCGTTCGTTGTGGACGGCGGACGCTCTTGTTTATTTTGCGATGTTGCACGCGCGGCGGCCCGCGCAAAGGTTTTGTCCGGAGTAACCCATGTCGAGTTCCGCCAGGCCCGTAGTCCGTCACGACCTATCCGAAAAGAAGCTGATGGTCCGGCCCAGCAAGTGGACCCTCATCGTGGTGACGAGCCTGCGGGGGGAGCGGTTGCGCTTCAACGAACTGCGCCGCTCGATCGGCACCATATCCCAGAAGATCCTGACGACGACGCTGCGTGAGTTGGAGCGGGATGGGTTCGTCAGCCGCACCCTCTATGCCACCATTCCCCCCCGCGTCGAATATGAGCTGACCGATCTCGGCCAGGATCTCCTCAAGCTTGCCGATCAGCTCGAGGTTTTCTTTCGCGCCCACCGCGCCCAGGTCGAAGAGGCGCGCCGGCGTTTCGACGCGATAAACCGCGCGTCCGCTCGCATCGTCATCTCGCCGCTGAGCCAGGAAATTTTCTGAAAGGCCTTCTGAGATCGCGCCGCCAGCGCGATGTCACAAGACCGATTGATGCCGCCGTTCGAGGCGGCAGGACGCCGTCGGTATGAACCGGCGGCGTCCGCTTGCCCGGCATCGTTACAGCGTTACCGGCTGAAGCGAAGTCTTGTCGAAGAACTGCATGCTCTGCGAGCCGTCCTGGTTGACGACGAACGCGCGCCACACGCCGTTCCAGTCATCGACGCCCGTGGTGGTCACGCCGTTGCGCTGCAGTTCGACCTGGGCGATCTGGGCATCGCGCAGGTAGCTGTTGTCGGTGCCGTCGCCGGAGGTGTCGGCCATGGCCGGCACGGAAACGCCGACGAGGGCGGCAGCGGTAGCAAGAGCGACAAGGGAGGTCTTGATCATTTTGGGTGTTCCTTTCTTTCGAACACCCTGGAGATGAGTACCCCCAGTTTTCTGCGCAAGTGACAAAAAACTGCAATATTGCTCTTGAAGTATGCGCACCCTTGCACAGGGTTTTTTCAAGGAAATTCAGGCTCTTGCAGGTAACTCGGTTTCCTCGGCGATACCGAGTTGCATAGGCGTTCCCATTTGTGCCCGCCCACTTTTGCGGCTTATTTTCCCTGGGCTGAAAGCCAGTCGGCGATTGCCCGGTTGACCGCCGCCGGCTGCTCGATCGGCACGAAGTGGCCGGCCTGCGCGATCTCGACATAGTGGGCACCCGCGATGCCCGTCGCAATCTCCCGCGCTGCCTCGAGGCCCGTCACTTTGTCCGCATCTCCGACGATGATCCATGCGGGTATGTCGATGCCGGCAAGGTCCGGGCGGGAATCCGCTCGCGCAAGGATCGCTCTTTGCTGGGCGATGAACACCTCGGCCCCGTTGGCGAGCGCCATGCGCCGATGCGTGGCGCGCAGGTCCGCGTTGCCGCGATTGGTCGGATGCACGGCGTTCTCGAAGGAGGCCGATGGGATCGAGTCGAATCTCCCGGCCTCGGCGATGGCGATCTGGCGTAGTCGGTTCTCGCGCTGTTCGGGACTGTCGAGCCGTGCGGAGGTTGCAAGGAGTGCGATCCGTTCGATCCGCTGGCGCGCCTGCCGCAACATTTCAAAGGCGATGTAGCCGCCCATAGAGTAGCCAAGGAGAGCAAAACGCGGCGGCGCGTCGACCAGGATGGCGGCGGCGATCTCGGCGATACTCCCACCCCCTCGATGGTCGGCGACCGTCACCGGGCCGGATCCCCAGGCCACGGGTATCTGATGGCTGAAAACCTCGGCGGTGCAGTTGAGACCTGGAACGAGAAGGACGGGAAGGGTTGGCATCGGGAGTTCTTTGTGCAGAAAAGACGTTGCCGGGTATACCCTTCTGCCTATCGTTCCGTCAGGCCCCACCGCAAGCAGGAAAGCCTGCCGCCCTTGCCCTCGACCTCAAACCCGACTATATAACGCCTAACATCTCTGGCTTTCATGCAGAGTGGGTGCCGACCGGCCCCGCTCTTTTTTGTTACTAAGGACCCGATGGGCTTCGATCTCACAGAGAAGCGCTACATCAAGGAAACGGGGCTCGAGTCGCGCATCGCCGCTATCGTCGAGCCGGTCGCCAACGACCTCGGTTACGCGCTGGTGCGCGTCAAGGTGACGCCGGAAAACGGCTGCACGCTCCAGATCATGGCCGAGGACGCGAATGGTCGCTTCACCATCAACAACTGCGAGGCGCTCTCCAAGGATCTCTCGCCCGTCCTCGATGTGGAAGACCCCATCGATCGCGAATACCATCTTGAGGTTTCTTCGCCCGGCATCGATCGACCGCTGGTCCGCAAGCGCGATTTCGAAGCCTATATGGGCCACGAGGCCAAGGTCGAGCTCGCCGATGCCCTCGAGGGCCGCAAGCGCTTTCGCGGCTTGATCCAGGCGGTCGATGACGAGACCGTCACCATTCGCCTGCCGGATGCTCCCACGGGCACCGATCCCGATCATCGTCTGCCGCTGACGATGCTCGCCGAAGCCAAGCTGGTCATGACCGACGCCTTGATGGAAAAGGCGCGTAAAGACCAGGAACTCAATCCCATCGACGACGAGGACACCGAAGTCGTCGAGTACCAAGAAGACGAATCCTCCGAGGAGTTGAACTGAAATGGCCGTTAGCGCGAACAGGCTGGAACTGCTCCAGATTGCGGACGCCGTCGCCCGCGAGAAGTCGATCGACCGCATGGTCGTGATCGAGGCCATGCAGGATGCCATCGAGAAGGCCGCCAAGGCCCGTTATGGCGCAGAGACCGAGATCAAGGCCGAGATCAACCCGCGCTCGGGTGAATTGCGCATGTGGCGCCTTCTCGAGATCGTCGACGAGGTCGAGGAACCCTCCCGCCAGGTCAATCTCAAATACGCCCAGTCCAAAAACGGTAACGCCAAGCTTGGCGATTTCCTCACCGAACCGCTGCCCCCGATCGAGTTCGGCCGCATCGCCGCCCAGTCGGCAAAGCAGGTGATCGTGCAGAAGGTACGCGACGCCGAACGTGACCGTATGTATGAGGAATATTCCGGGCGCATCGGCGAGATCGTCAATGGCACGGTCAAGCGCGTCGAATACGGCAACGTCATCGTCGATCTCGGGCGTGGCGAAGGCATCATCCGCCGCGACGAGCTGATCCCGCGCGAGCAGTTCCGCTACGGCGACCGCGTGCGCGCCTATATCTACGACGTACGCCGCGAGCAGCGCGGGCCGCAGATTTTCCTCTCGCGCACCCACCCGCAGTTCATGGCCAAGCTCTTCATGCAGGAAGTGCCGGAAATCTACGACGGCATCATCACCATCCGCTCGATCGCGCGCGATCCGGGCAGCCGCGCCAAGATCGCCGTGACATCGTCGGACTCGTCCATCGATCCGGTCGGCGCGTGCGTGGGCATGCGCGGCAGCCGCGTCCAGGCGGTCGTCGGCGAACTGCAGGGCGAGAAGATCGACATCATTCCCTGGACCGACAACATCGCCGATCTCGTCGTTTCGGCCCTGCAGCCGGCAGACGTCGCCAAGGTCGTGCTCGACGAGCAGGCGGAGCGCATCGAGGTCGTCGTACCCGACGAGCAGCTTTCGCTCGCCATCGGCCGTCGCGGCCAGAACGTACGTCTTGCCAGCCAGCTCATCGGCTGGGACATCGACATCCTGACCGAACAGGAAGAGTCCGAGCGCCGCCAGAAGGAATTCACCGAGCGCTCCGCCCTCTTCATGGAGGCCCTTGACGTCGACGAGATGGTTGCCCAGCTATTGGCATCCGAAGGTTTCTCCTCGGTCGAGGAGCTCGCCTATATCGAACTCGACGAAATTGCCTCCATCGAAGGGTTCGACGAGGAAACGGCCGCCGAAATCCAGAACCGCGCCGTCGAATATCTCGCCGAGATCGATCGCAAGTTCGATGAGGAGCGCATCGCGCTCGGCGTCGAGGACGAACTCTATGAGATTGCGGGCCTGACCGCCGCCATGCTGGTGGCGCTGGGCAAGGAAGACATCAAGACCATAGAGGACTTCGCCGGCTGCGCCGCCGACGATCTCGTCGGCTGGACCGAGCGCAAGGACGGTGAGCTCAAGCGCTTCGACGGCACCTTCAAGGATTTCCCCGTCTCGCGCGAGGAAGCCGAGGAGATGATCCTGCAGGCCCGCCTCAAGGCCGGCTGGATCACCGAGGAAGAGCTCGCCCAGCAGCAGGGTGAGGCCGGCGACGAAGAGGCGGCGGTCTAGGAGTCTGGTTTCGAGCGCGGAGGGCGTCGTTCATGCCCAGAAGCGAGGCGACCACCAGGCTCTGTGCCCTGACGCGGACCGAAAGGCCGGTTGCGGACCTCATCCGGTTCGTGCTCGGCCCCGATGGTGTTATCGTGCCCGATACCGAGGCGCGCGCCGAAGGGCGGGGCGTCTGGATAACACTCGGGCGCGAGGCGGTGGCGGAGGCTTCGAGAAAGAAGGTCTTCGCTCGCAGCCTCAAGGCTGAGATCAGGGTGCCCGAGGATCTGGCGGGTCTGACGCGCCTGCGGCTCGAGCAGCGTTTCACCGCTGCGCTTGCCATGGCGCGCAAGGCCGGCCAGCTCATCACCGGTGCCGGCAAGGTCAAGGCGGCGATCGAGTCGGGCGATATCCTCGCGCTCATTACCGCGAGCGATGCGGCCGAGGACGGGCGCAACAAGATGGCCCAGGCCCGGCGGGCCTTGGAATATGCGGCTGAAGAGGCCGGAGAAACGGCATTTACCGTGCCGCATCTCGAATTGCTGAGTTCGGACCAATTGGGTTTGGCACTTGGCCTGGAAAATGTGATACATGCTGCCCTCACGACTGGGGCGGCAGCCCAATCGGCGTTGGACAAGGGCCTGAGGCTGGCCCGCTACGACGCCTAAACCCGGGTAGAGACGGCACCGGCGCCGATGGGCGGAGGGGTCGATCTTTGCCGTAAATGAAATAGAGACGCGAATTTCATGGCTGATAACGACGACAAGCGCACCGACGACACTTCCGGCGCTGGCGGCAAGAAGACGCTGACCCTGAAGGGCGGTCCCGGCCTCGGGAACCGTTCCGGCATGTCGCGCTCGTCGCGTACGGTCGTCGTCGAGAAGCGCACTCGCCGCGTGCCGACCCCTGGTGCGCCCAGTGGTCCGGGGCAGCGCCCGCAGGGCGGCGCGCCTGGACAGTCCGGTCGTCCGCAAGGCGGCCGGCCCATGCAGCAGCGCACGCCCGGCGGTGGCCTTTCGGCCGCCGAGGCCGAAGCGCGCCGCGTTGCGCTGCGCGAGGCGGCTGCCCGCCAGGCTGAGGATCAGGAGCGGTTCGCGGCCGACGAAGCCCGCCGCATCGAGGAAGAGGCCCGTCGCCGCCAACTGCGCGAAGAGGCCGAGCGCCAGGAAGAAGAGCGGCGTCGCGCCGCCGAGGCCGAGGTGCAAGCTGCGCCCGCAGCTCCGGCTGAAGCTTCGGCTGCGCCTGCTGCGGCCGAACCGGCCGAGGACGCTCAGCGTCTGGGCGGTCCCAAGTCCGTGCGCTTCGTTTCGGGCCGTCCCGGCCAGCAGAACCGTCCGCCTCCGCGCCGCGAGGCTCCGGCCCGTCCCGGGCAGGAAGCCCGGCCCGGCGAGCGCCGGCCTGCGGGCGAGCGCCGCAGCCCCACCGGGGGCATGGCGCCCATCGCCAACGTGCCGCCCGCCCCGCCCAGCGAAGCGGACGGACGCCGCACGCGCACCGCGGCGCCCACCAACCGCGCTTCGGTGACCGAGGCCGAGCTCGAGAACGCCCGCCGCGCCTCACGCGGGGCGGAGCGTCCGGCCCGTCGTTCGGGTGGTGAGGAAAGCGGACGCGCCCGCTTGACCGTCGTCAATGCAGGCGCCGAAAGCGATCGCGACCGCGGTCCCTCGCTTGCCGCCATGCGCCGCCGCCGCGACAAGAAGATGGGCCGCAACCAGGTTGCCCAGCCCAAATTGAGCCGCGAGGTGATCATCCCCGACGCCATCACCGTCCAGGAGCTGGCCAACCGCATGGCCGAGCGGGCGGTCGACGTCATCAAGATCCTCATGGCCCAGGGGCAGATGGCCAAGATCAACGACGTGATCGACGCCGATACAGCCGAGCTCATCGCCATCGAGCTTGGCCACACCGTCAAGCGCGTGTCGGAAGCCGACGTCGAGGAAGGCCTCTTCGACGTGCCGTCGCAGGACAATCCGTCCGATCTGAAGCCGCGTCCCCCGGTCGTGACCATCATGGGCCACGTCGACCACGGCAAGACCTCGCTGCTCGATGCCATCCGCCACGCCAACGTCGTCTCCGGCGAGGCCGGCGGCATCACCCAGCATATCGGCGCATACCAGGTCGAGCAGGGCGGTCAGAAGATCACCTTCCTCGATACGCCTGGCCACGAGGCGTTCACCGCCATGCGCGCCCGCGGTGCCCAGGCGACCGATATCGCCGTGCTGGTGGTGGCCGCCGACGATGGCGTGATGCCGCAGACCATCGAGTCGATAAAGCACGCCAAGGCCGCGAACGTGCCGATCATCGTTGCCATCAACAAGATCGACAAGCCGGCGGCCGATCCCAACCGGGTGCGCACCGAGCTCCTCCAGCACGAGGTGTTCGTCGAGACCATGGGTGGCGATGTGCTCGACGTCGAAGTGTCCGCGCATACCAAGCAGGGCCTCGACAAGCTGCTCGAGACCATCCTGCTGCAGGCCGAGGTGCTCGAGCTGAAGGCCGCCCCGGACGGGCGCGCCGAGGGTCTCGTCATCGAGGCCAAGCTCGATCGCGGCCGCGGTGCGGTGGCGACGGTCCTCGTCCAGCGCGGAACGCTGCACGTCGGCGACATCCTGGTTGCCGGCACCGAGTTCGCGCGTGTGCGCGCCCTCATCAACGACAAGGGCGAGCAGGTCAAGGAAGCCGCGCCTTCGACCCCCGTTGAGGTCCTCGGTTTCAACGGCGTGCCTTCTGCCGGCGACCGTTTCTCGGTGGTCGAGAGCGAGGCGCGCGCCCGCGAGGTGACCGAATACCGTCAGCGCCAGATCCGCGAGCGTACGGCCGGCGGCGGCGCCACCAGCCTCGAGCAGATGATGAACCAGCTCAAGGCCTCGGGCATCGCCAAGTTCCCGCTGATCATCAAGGGCGACGTGCAGGGCTCGGTCGAGGCGATCGTGGCCTCGCTCGAAAAGCTCGGCACCGAGGAAGTCTCCGCCCAGATACTGCATCAGGGCGTGGGCGGCATCACCGAGTCCGACGTGACGCTGGCGACCGCATCCAGCGCCATCATCATCGGCTTCAACGTGCGCGCCAACAAGCAGGCGGCAGAGCTTGCCACCCGCGAAGGCATCGAGATCCGCTACTACAACATCATCTACGACCTGGTGGATGACGTGAAGTCGGCGATGTCGGGCCTGCTGGCGCCCGAGCGGCGCGAGACCTTCATCGGCTACGCCGAGATCCTCGAGGTGTTCAACATCTCCAAGGTCGGCAAGGTCGCCGGCTGCCGCGTCACCGACGGTATCGTCGAGCGCGGTGCGGGCGTACGTCTGCTGCGCGAGAACGTCGTCGTCCACGAGGGCAAGCTCAAGACCCTCAAGCGCTTCAAGGACGAGGTCAAGGAGGTCCAGTCCGGCCAGGAGTGCGGCATGGCCTTCGAGAATTACGAGGACATCCGCGCCGGCGACGTCATCGAATGCTTCCGCGTCGAGACGGTGCAGCGTACGCTCTAAGCCTTTCGGGCAAACGAGCTTTCCAACCCGCCGCAGTTCACTGCGGCGGGTTGTTTGCTTTATAGACAGGCAAGCATCCTACCCCAAAGGAAAAGCCGAGATGGATGGTTTGCGACTGACCTACACGCCGAGTCACACGGAAACCATGCAGGTCGCGGTCGCCCTGCAAAATCAACGCTATCGGCCGGCCGAGCGCTGGCGGATGACTGGCATCGCCTTCACGGCTTGCCTGCTCGGCGGCGCCTTCGCTGGTGCCCTTGGCATCGCCTTGTCCAGGATTGTACCGGTCGTCCCTGTCTGGATCAGCGTGCCCATCTTTCTCGTGCTGATGGTGCTCGGTCCCTACCAACGTGGCCTGAAACCCTGGCTCGTGCACAAGTCCGGTGAGATGATCGACGCGGCCAGTCCGCCTCTGGAGACGCGGTTCGTCGCCGATGGAAACGGGGCTCGATGGAGCGACGATGTTTCCGACTACTGGGTTGCATGGCAGGGCGTAGAACGTCTCTTCGCAACGCCGACGAACCTGGCCTTCATGTGCGGGGCGATGGCCTTCGTGCTCCCGCTCTCGCTGTTTGAGAGCAATGAGGAGCGTAAGGCTTTCATGGAATTCGTGCTCTCCCGCCTGACACCGGAAGCGGCAGCTGCGAGCCACCGGGACGGGCGGATCGCGGCGCTCCTCTAGCCGCTATTGCCGCCGCTCGGCGAGGTGCCGGCCGGTCAGCGACTTGGTGGCCGCAACGAGATCCGCCGGCACGCCTTCAAAGACCACGGCGCCGCCGTCATGGCCGGCGCCGGGCCCCAGGTCGATCACCCAGTCGGCCCGCGAGATGACGTCGAGGTTGTGCTCGATGACGATGACGGTCGAGCCCTGATCGACCAGGCGGTCGAAAAGGCCGATGAGGGTGTCGACGTCGTTCATGTGGAGGCCCGTGGTCGGTTCGTCGAGCACGTAGATATTGCCCTTCTTGCCGAGTTCGGCGGCAAGCTTCAGACGCTGCCGCTCGCCCCCCGAGAGCGTCGAGAGCGGTTGCCCGAGGGTCAGATAGCCGAGCCCCACGTCCTCCAGGCCCTTGAGGATCTTGGCGATGGCCGGTTCGGAAAAGAACGCGCAGGCATCGGTCACCGCGAATTCGTAGACGTCGCTGATGGATCTGCCGCGCAGGTCAAAGGCCAGCACCTCCTCGGTGAAGCGCTTGCCCTCGCAGGTCTCGCAGGTCGTCACCATCGGGTCGAGGTGGGCGAGATCGGTATAGATGACGCCGAGGCCGTTGCAGTCGGGGCAGGCGCCCTTGGAGTTGGCCGAGAACAGCGAGGCCTCGACGTTGTTGGCCTTGGCGAAGGCCTTGCGCACATGGTCGAGGATGCCGGTATAGGTCGCGGTGTTGGAGCGGCGCGAGCCGCGGTTGAGGTTCTGGTCGATGATGATCGTCTCGGCATAGGCCTTGGGCAGGCAACCCTGAATCAGCGAGGACTTGCCCGAACCCGCCACCCCCGTGACGGCCGTCAGCACGCCGCGCGGGATCGAAACGGTGACGTTCTTGAGGTTGTTGAGGGTGGCGCTGCGGATCTCCAGCGCATCCCCGGACTTACGCACCGTCTCCTTGATCGGCTGGTATTTGCGCATGTGGTTGCCGGTCAGCGTACCCGAGGTCAGCAGCCCGTCGAAATCGCCCTGGTAGACCACCTCGCCGCCCCTCGAGCCGGCGAACGGGCCCATGTCCACCACATGGTCGGCGATGGCGATCATGTCCGGCTTGTGCTCCACGATCAGCACCGTATTGCCCTTGTCGCGCAGTTGCTGCATCAGCCCGGCAAGCCGCCCCACGTCGTGCGGATGGAGCCCGACGCTCGGCTCGTCGAAGACATAGGTGATGTCGGTGAGCGACGAGCCGAGGTGCCGCACCATCTTGACCCGCTGGCTTTCGCCCCCGGAAAGGGTCGAGCTTTCGCGGTCGAGGCTGAGGTAGCCGAGGCCGATGGTGATGAGGTTCTCGAGTCGCGCCGCCAGCGCGTCGAGCATGGGGCCGACCGAAGCCGCCTCGATCGAGCGGATGAATGGCGCGAGGTCCGAAACCTGCATGGCCGAGCACTCGGCGATCGACTTGCCCTCGATCCGGCTCGAAAGTGCGGCCGCGTTGAGCCGTGCGCCTTCGCAGGCCGGACAGGTCTTGCGGGTGAAGATCCGGTCATACTCGACCCGCACATGCGGCTGCAGGCTCTCCGGGTCCTTGCTGCCGAGTCCCTTCTTCAGCTTGGCGACGACGCCCTCATAGGTGAGGCCGATCTTGCCCACCTTGATCTTGCGGCCGTCGTCGAGGTTGAAGAGGTTCTCGCGCTCCTCGGGCGTGAACTCGCGGATCGGCTTGTCCATGTCGAAAAGGCCGGAATTCTTGTAGATCTCCCAGTACCAGGTATCGACGGCGTAGTCCTTGGGCAGCAGCGCGCCCCCGTTGAGCGATCGGCTCTCGTCGACCACCGCGTCCATATCCATGGCGGCCACCTGGCCGATGCCTTCGCAATCCGGGCACATCCCGCGCGGATCGTTGTAGGAATAGAGGTTGGGCGAGCCGAGGTGCGGCTGCCCGAGGCGCGAGAAGAGAACGCGCAGCATCTGCGCCGCATCGGTCACAGTCGCCACGGTCGAGCGGGAATTGCCGCCGAGCCGCTGCTGGTCGACGATGATGGCGGCCGAGATGTTCTGCAGCGAATCCGCGTCCGGCTGCCCGTAGTGCGGCATGAACTGCTGCACGAAGGCGGGATAGGTCTCGTTGATGAGGCGCTGGCTCTCGGCCGCTATGGTGCCGAAGACCAGAGAGGATTTGCCCGAGCCTGAAACACCGGTAAACACCGTGATCGCGCGCTTGGGGATATCGAGCGAGACGTTCTTGAGGTTGTTTTCCCGTGCGCCGCGGATTTCGATGGAGCCGTAGAGCGTGTCCGACATGGATTCGTCCTGAAATTTGGGGGGAAACCGGCGGGAAGGGCGCCCGCCGGCCGGAAAGCTAGAGCGAGGCCCGTTTGATGACGCGCGAACCGACGGCCAGCCCGATGACGAGCACGGTCAGCACCACCAGCGTACCGTTGAGCACGACCGGGGTGAAGAATTCGCCGACGAACAGCGCCCGTTCGGCCTCGACCACATAGGTCAGCGGGTTGAACCGCGAGGCGGTATAGAGCCAGCCGGGCGCCATTTCCATCGGCAGCAGCACGCCGCCGAGCAGCATCAGCGGCAGTGCGACCGACTGGCTGACCATATAGAACATCGAAGTGTCATCCTTGGCGGCGACCGCCAGCGCATAGGAGAGCGCCGCAACCCCAACCCCGAAGAGTCCGAGGAGCACGAGTCCGTAGAGCATCTCGAGCGGAAAGAGCCGCAACCCGAACGGAATGGCGATGACGATCATCACGACCGCCTGGAAGACCAGCGGAAAGAGCTCCTTCAGCGCCCGCCCCATCAGCAGCGCCGGCCGGCTCATGGGCGTCGCCAGGAACCGCTCGAGCACACCCGAGAGCAATTCTTCCGTCAGGCTCCAGCCGACCATCGCCGTGCCGAAGAGCGTCAGCATGACGATCATGCCCGGAATGAACCATTGCAGCGGGGAGGGGCCTTCGATGCCGATGCCACCGAGCAGCGGCACGAAGAGGCCGATATAGAGAAGCGGCTGTACGAGCCCGAAGGCGAGCCACACCCAGCCGGAAACCAGCGGCTTCATTTCGCGCGTGAACGAGGTCCACACGTCAGCTACGAACGTCATTTCAATTCTCCCTGCTAGGCGCATTTTCAGGATGTGACGATTAGGCAACGGCGGTTTCGCGGAGCGACCGGCCGGTCAGGCCGAGAAACACATCGTCGAGCGTCGGGCGCTTGACCGAGGCGGTCGCGACTTCCGCCCCGACCTCATGCAGGCGTCGGATGAATTCGGGCAGGATCGCCTCGCCCTCGCCGACGGTCACGGTCACCGCGTGACCCGAGACGTCGGTCTCGCGTGCGCCGGGCAGGTTGGCGGCCATGGCGGCGGCTTGCTGGGCTTCCGATGAGCTCGTCAGTCCCACCACGATGCGGTCGCCGGCGAGGTCGGCCTTCAGCCGCTCGGGCGTGTCGTCGGCGATCAGCCGGCCATTGTCCATGATCATTACCCTCTCGGCCATGGTGTCCGCCTCGTCGAGGTAGTGGGTGGTGAGGAAAATGGTCATGCCCGTCTGCCTGCGCAGCTTCAGGATATGGTCCCAGAGGTTGGCGCGGCTATGCGGATCGAGGCCTGTGCTCGGTTCGTCCAGAAAGAGGACTTTGGGGGCGTGCATCAGCCCCAGCGCCACGTCCAGCCGCCGCTTCTGCCCGCCCGAAAGCGTCGAGCCGATGCGCTCTTCGAGACCCTTGAGTTCCAGCATCTCGATGAGCTCGCCTGCCCGCCGTTTGGCCGCCGCAGCCTCCATGCGCTGCGCCCGCCCCTGGGTAAGCAGCTCGTCGCGCACCTTGTAGTACTGGCCCGCACCGCTCCCCTGCCCGACATAGCCGATCTGCCGGCGCACCGCTGCCGGTTCGGCGACGACGTCGACGCCCCCGACCTTGGCCGAGCCGGAGGTCGGCGGCAGCAGCGTCGTCAGCATCCTGACCGAAGTCGATTTGCCGGCTCCGTTGGGTCCGAGGAACGCGACGAGCTCACCCTCGGCGACATCGAGGGAGAGGCCGCGCACGGCCTCGACAGGACCTGCCTTGGTCTTGAAGGTTCTCACGAGGTCTTGGGCATGGATCATGGCTGGCACTCCCTTGGGGTTTGAGGCAGGCAGACTTATCCAACCCCCCTGACATGACGTGTCAGCAGGCTGGATTTCGACAAAAGCTCGACAATTCCGCGCGCAGGTCTTATAAACAAATCCTGTGCAGCGTACAAAGTTTAGCAAAACTGCGTGCAGTGTAAAGAGTTATTTTCGGGAGACGAGATGTCCGAAGAGATCGCCGGCCGGGGCGACCCACTCAAGGTTCTGCACCTGCTCTGGGGGAGAGACGAAGGCGGCCGGCGCGGACCCAAGCCCAAGGCAAATCTTCACGATATCATCGCCGCTGCGATCGCCATCGCCGATACCGAAGGGCTCGCCGCCGTCAGCACCCGGCGCGTTGCCGAGGCCGTCGGCATCTCGCCCATGTCGTTCTACACCTATATTCCCGGCAAGGCGGAACTGCTCGATCTGATGCTCGACGCCGCCGCCGTCGATCCCGAGGGCAAGCAGGCTCCTGCGTTCAACCCGCATGCCTGGCGCGACAATCTTACTTGGGTCGCCCGCTCGTATCGTGATCATTTCCTGCGCCATCCTTGGCTGCTCGAGCTCTATACGCATCGCCCGGTGCTCGGGCCTAACACGCTCCTCGGCTACGAGGTGGCCCTCAGCGCGGTCGATGGCCTGGGTCTCGACGAGATCGAGATGGACATGTGCGTGACGCTGATGGCCAACTACGTCTACGGCGCCGTGCGCGACGTCGCCCGCTCCCGCCGGGTCAAGGAGCTGACCGGCCTTACCGACGACGAATGGTGGACGACGATCGAGCCCTTCCTCGAGACGATCGATTTTTCGTCCTATCCCGTCTCCTCGCGCATCGGTCCCGTTGTCGGGGAAGAGTACGGCCTCGGCGACCCGGACCGTGCCTTCGCCTTCGGCCTCGAGCGAATCCTCGACGGCATCGGCCTGCTGATCACGCGCAAGACGCAGGTTTAGCGTTGAAGCCTTCTGATGGGGCAATGTGGTGCCACTCGCACATGTGCGCCTCCCTCCCCTGAGGGAGGAATTGAGGTGAGGGTGGTTCTGCCCGTCCAACCGACGGACCTCCACCCCCACCCTCTCCTCAAGGGGGAGGGGAGGCCACGGCCGCGCCGGAGCCCGCGAGAAACTCGGCGATCACCGCCCCGACGACATGCGGATCATATTCGTGGCTCTGCCCGGGCAGCGTCTTGCGGCTGGCGTTGGGCAGTCCCTTGGCCACCCACTCGGCGCCCGATTTCATGAACGGGAAGCTCGCCTCGCCATCGACCACCAGCACGGGCATGCGCGCCCGGCTCCAGCGCTGCGGATGGCGGTTGCCGTCCGTCGCTTCGGCCATGATGCGATAGTCGTGCTCGAGTGTCAGTCCCACCGCTTCGTATGCGGGCCAGGCCGGGCTTTGCCTGAACCCGTCGACCGCCTCGGGCGGCATGCCGACCCCGCTCATGAACTTGGCCATCATGTCGCCGGACCGGCCCTCGCCCGCCAACGCCGCCATCGCGGCATGCTCATACCAGGAGGTTTGCGAGCTCTGCTCGATGTCGACCGGCGGTTCATACATCACCACGCCCGTGACTTTCACGGGCAAGGCGGCCGCTGCCTCCAGCGCCAGCACCGCGCCGGAGGACATGCCGAAGAGCGCCGCACGGCCCGCCATGGTCATCGATCAGGGCCTCGATGTCCTCGATCTCGCGGGCGACCGCATAGGGTGCGGTGTCCCCCGACTCGCCCCGGCCGCGCCGGTCGTAATTGATGACGGTGAACCGGCTGGCCAAAAGACCGGCCATGACGGGGGTGGTTTGATCGACCGCCCGGTATTGCGTCGCGCCGGCAACAAGGATCAGCGTCGGTCCGCTCCCCTTGCTATCGTAGCCGATGCGGGTGCCATCCCTGGAAGTGACCGTGGGCATGCGCGTTCTCCCTTCGCGTTGCTGTCGTCCAGCTACGACGAAGCGGCCGAGTGCGAATCGACAGGGAGAACGGAAATCTTGAGGGTGCGGGCGCTTCTACTGGAGCACCACCACCCGGGCGCCGCTCGGGACGCGGTTGTAGAGGTCGATGATGTCCTGGTTCATCAGCCGGATGCAGCCCGAGGAGACATTGGTGCCGATGGTATAGGGCTCGCGCGTGCCGTGAATGCGGAAATGCGTATCGCGGCCGCCGCGGTAAAGGTAGAGCGCACGTGCGCCCAGCGGGTTGTTGATGCCGCCTTCGAGCCCGTTGCGGTAGGGTCCATAGCGATCCGGCTCCCGCCGGATCATGTTGGCCGTCGGCGTCCAGCGCGGCCATTCGGCCTTGCGCCCGATCCGCGCCGTGCCCTTGAACTGCAGCGCCTCCTCGCGCCCGACGCCCACCCCGTAGCGCATCGCCCTGCCGCCCGGCTGGACGAGATAGAGGTGGCGATTGGGGGTGTCGACGACGATGGTGCCGGCCGGCTCCGAGGTCGGATAGGAGACCTCCTGCCGCCAGAACTGCGAATCGATGCGTCTGAGATCGACGGCCGGCACCGGGAACGGCTCACCCGACATGGGGCCGTACATCGACATGTAGCGCTGGTCGATCACGTATTCCTGCACGCGCGGGCCACGGGCGGAACTGGCGCAGCCAGCCAGAACAACAGGCAGGCCGAGCATGAAGAGACGGCGGTTTATCAAGACGAATCCTTAGGAATCTTCAGCAATGGCAAGGAGCTAAGCTGAGGTTGCGACGCCTGTCGAGTGCAACCGGGCAACGGATAGCAAGGAAAATTGGTTCCTCGCGGGCAAGTGAACGTTTCTGCCCGTTGTGCAAAAGAAAAAGCCCGGATCGCGAAATCCGGGCTTTTGATTCGAAGTCGAAGGAACTTTATTCGGCCGCGGTTTCGGTCCGTTCCTTTTCCTTGCCGGTCTCCTGGTCGACGACCTTCATGGAAAGGCGCACCTTCCCGCGCTCGTCGAACCCGAGGAGCTTGACCCACACCTTGTCGCCTTCCTTGACGACATCGGTGGTCTTGCCGACGCGCTGCTCGGCGAGCTGGCTGATGTGCACCAGCCCGTCCTTGGCCCCGAAGAAGTTGACGAAGGCGCCGAAGTCGGCGGTCTTGACGACGGTGCCCTGGTAGATCTCGCCCACTTCCGGCTCGTCGGTGATCGAGCGGATCCACTTGACCGCGGCCTCGATCTGCTTGCCGTCGCTGGAGGCGACCTTGACGGTGCCGTCGTCCTCGATGTTGATCTTGGCGCCGGTCTTCTCGACGATCTCGCGGATCACCTTGCCGCCGGTGCCGATCACTTCGCGGATCTTGTCGGTCGGGATCTTGAAGCTCTCGATGCGCGGGGCGAACTCGCCCACTTCCTCGCGGCTCGAGGTGATCGCCTTGGCCATTTCGCCCAGGATGTGCAGGCGCCCGTCCTTGGCCTGGCCGAGGGCGATCTTCATGATCTCCTCGGTGATGCCGGCGATCTTGATGTCCATCTGCAGGCTCGTGACGCCCGCCTCGGTGCCGGCCACCTTGAAGTCCATGTCGCCGAGATGGTCCTCGTCACCGAGGATGTCGGACAGGACGGCGAACTTCTCACCCTCGAGGATGAGGCCCATGGCGATGCCCGCCACCGGCCGCTTCATCGGCACGCCGGCGTCCATCAGGGCGAGCGAGGTGCCGCAGACGGTCGCCATCGAGGACGAGCCGTTGGACTCGGTGATCTCGGAGACGATGCGGATGGTGTAGGGGAACTCCTCGACCGACGGGCGGATCGGGTTGATCGCGCGCCAGGCGAGCTTGCCGTGGCCGATCTCGCGGCGACCGGGCGAACCCATGCGGCCCGCTTCACCGACCGAATAGGGCGGGAAGTTGTAGTGCAGCAGGAAGTTTTCCTTCTTGGTGCCCTCGAGCGAGTCGATGAACTGCTCGTCTTCGCCCGTGCCGAGCGTCGCGACGACCAGCGCCTGCGTCTCGCCGCGGGTGAACAGCGCCGAGCCGTGGGTGCGCGGCAGCACGCCGACTTCCGAAACGATAGGGCGCACGGTCTTCAGGTCACGTCCATCGATGCGGTGGCCGGTATCGAGAACGTTCCAGCGCACGATCTTGGCCTGGAGCGACTTGAAAACGGCGCCTACGTCTTCGGCCGAGATGGTGCCGGCCTCGATACGCGCGCCATAGAAGTCCTTGACCTTGGCCTTGGCGGCGTCGACCGCCGCGTAGCGGTCTTCCTTCTTGGTGATCTTGTAGGCGGCGCGCAGGTCCGCCTCGATCTCGGCGAGCATCTCGGTTTCGACGGCCGAGAAGTCCTGGGGTTCGAACTCGCGCGGCTCCTTGGCGGCGAGCTCGGCGAGCTTGATGATCGCCTCGATCACCTTGCGGCTCTGCTCATGACCGAACATGACGGCGCCGAGCATGACCTCCTCGGAAAGCTCCTGGGCTTCCGATTCCACCATCAGTACGGCGTCTTCGGTGCCCGCCATCACGAGGTCGAGCTTGCTGTCGGCGCGACGGTCGACGGCAAGGTTGAGAACGTATTCGCCGTCGACATAGCCGACCCGCGCTGCCCCGATCGGACCCATGAACGGAATGCCCGAGATCGTCAGCGCGGCAGAGGCCGCCACCATCGACAGGACATCGGGATTGTTCTCCATGTCATGCTGGAGAACGGTGATGATGACCTGCGTCTCGTTCTTGTAGCCGTCCGGGAAGAGTGGACGGATCGGCCGGTCGATGAGGCGCGAGACCAGGGTCTCGTTCTCGGTCGGGCGACCTTCGCGCTTGAAGTAGCCGCCCGGGATCTTGCCGGCGGCGAAGTACTTTTCCTGGTAGTTGACGGTCAGGGGGAAGAAGTCCTGGCCGGGTTTGGGCGATTTGGCCGAGACGACCGTGGCCAGCACGACCGTTTCGCCGAGGGTGGCCAGCACCGCACCGTCCGCCTGGCGGGCGATCTTGCCCGTTTCGAGCGTCAGCGGCTGTCCGCCCCAGTTGAGTTCTACCTTGTGGTGATCGAACATCGTTCTATCGTCTTTCATCTCTGCCCGGATGCGCTTGCCGTGCGGGGCGTAGACCCGCATGCACATCCGGTGTGCCCGCCCGGCCCCGCACCCCATGTGCGTGGGCAGGCCTTAAAGGCACTGTTACGGCCCGGCGGCCGGAACATGAGCAAGACGACGAGACGCTCCCAGAAAATCACCATGCCCGGGCCGCAAGGCCGAATGGGCAATTCCGAGAGCGGCCAATGATCCTGCCATGCTCCGTACTCTCTGGCGCGGACCCTTTGAAGTCCGCGCTGCCGGTTCTACGCGGCTCCATCCGAACCCGGATGGAAAAGATGCGGGAACCGGACCGGTCCCCGCATCGCAGTTTCGTTGCCGTCTAGCGGCGCAGGCCCAGCTTTTCGATGAGGACCTTGTAACGGGCTTCGTCGGTGCGCTTGACGTAGTCGAGCAGGCGCCGGCGGAGCGAAACCAGCTTCAGGAGGCCACGCCGGGAGTGATTGTCCTTGGTGTGGGTCTTGAAGTGTTCGGTGAGGTTGGCAATGCGCTCCGACAGGATCGCGACCTGGACCTCGGGCGAGCCCGTGTCATCCTTCTTGGTCGCGTATTCCTTGATCAGGGCGGCCTTGCGGTCCGCTTCAATCGACATCGGGTTATCCTTTCAGGAAAAGGGATCAAGCCGCCCCGGCCGGGATGTCGTCCAGGCGGGGCCACGTGGCTTCTACCGAGGGGCAAGAAGCGTGCGCGCGATATACGCAAGTTTCTTCCCGAAGGCCAGAAGTTTCTCTTTCGGCTATTCGGCCTAGTTCTGCGGCTTGCCGACGGCATCCACCATCCACTGGACGCCGAACTTGTCCAGGCACATGCCGAAGGTATCTCCCCACGGCGCCTTTTCGAACGGCACGCTCACCGCTCCGCCGGCCGAAAGCTTCTCCCAATGGCCGCGCAGTTCCGCTTCGCTTTCGCCGCTGAGGGAAATCGAGATATTGGTGCCGGGCTTGTGGTCCATGCCCGGAGGCGTGTCGGCTGCCATCAGCGTCAGCCCGTTGGGCGTTTCCAGCATGGAATGCATGACCTTGTCGGCGTCCGCCGGATTTTCGCTCATGCCGAACTCGCCGAACGTGCTGATGGTCAGCTCGCCTCCGAAGACCGATCGGTAGAACTCCATCGCCTCCCGGGCGTTGTCGCGAAAGCTGATATAGGGGTTGAGACGGGTAACCATTGGTTAACTCCCTTCCGCTTGCTGCGCCTGTCCGGATTATTCCCCGCCGGGCGGTGAAAAGCAAAGGCAAAGGGTGCCGTCGCGGTCAGGCGTCCTCTTCCTCTGCCTCCTCGGTGTCGCCCGCATAGTCCGGATGCAATGAGGCCATGGGGATGTCGAACCGCCATTCGATGCCGTCCGCGTGCAGTTCCCGCTCGACCTCGGCGCCGAGCGCGCCGCCGACCATCGATTTGAGCACCGTGGTGCCGAACCCCTTGCGCGGCGCCGGCGCGGCCTCGTCGGACTGGGGGAAAGGATTCGCCTGCGTATGCTCGCGCCAACGGAATGCGAGCCGATCCCCCTTTATCTGCCAGGATACCTCGAGCCTGCCCCTATCATTGGAGAATGCGCCGTATTTGGCCGCATTGGTCGAAAGCTCGTGGGCCGCCATGCCCATGATCTGCGCGGCCTGTGCGTTGAGACGCACCGGACCGCCCGTCAGCTTCAGCCGTTCGCCGTCCGAAGGGCCGAAGGGAGCGATCTGGCGGCTCAGCAGCTCCTTGAGGTCGACGCCCACCCGTCCGTGGGTGAGCAGCAGGTCCGTCGAGCTTGCAAGGCCGAGGATGCGCTTCTCGAAACTCTGCACATAGTGGTCTATATCTTCTTCGCCGCGAGCGGTCTGCTTGGCCATCGCGGCGATCACTGTCATCTGGTTCTTCGAGCGGTGAGCGAGCTCACGCATCAGGAATCTCACCTCGGCCTCGGCCGATTGACGTTGCGTCGAGGCTTCGGCGAGCGCCTGCGACACTTCCGCGATCTCAGCGACGGGATAGGGCTTGGCCTCGACGCCTTCACCGCGTCCGAGCCGGCGCGCGTCACGTGCAAGGCCCCGAACCGATGAGCCGATCCGGCGCGTCACCCAGTAGAGCGTGACGATGATGAGCGCGGCGAGGATCACCGCGCCGGCCAGCAGCGAGAGCAGCGCATCGAGGAGCGGACGGGTGATGACTTCGACCGGCGCCCAGGAAACGAGGCGCCAGCCCGTCAGTCCCGAGCGTTGGATGACGGTCTGGTAGACGTCCCCGTTCGCGGTAACCTGCTGCCAGCGGGTCGAGAACGGCTGGTTGAGCGCGTCGAACTGGGTAAAGATCTCGCCTGTCCCGCCGGCGCCGAACGAGGCGGCAATCACCTGGCCGTCGGCGTCGAGCAGCGCGCTCGACCAGCCATCCGGTAGCCGGTTGGTCAGGAGCGCCTGCGCGATGTTGTCGGCGCGCTGGTTGAGCGCGATGATCTTGCGCCCATGGGGACCGAGGTCGATTGGCAGGAGAATGTTGTAGGTCCAGTCCTGCGTGACCGGATTGCGCACCAGGTCGGTGATGACCACCGCGTCGGTCTCGAAGGCGCGACGGATTGTCTCCTGATCGGCTATCGGGGGCACGGCCTCTCCGAAAGGCGCGTCGGTCGACATCAGGGTCGAGAGATCGGCGTTGACGATGAAGAGATTGGCCCGGCTGCTGGCGAGCGCCGTTTGCGCGTAGAGGTGGAAGGCGCGGAAATCCCCCTGGTGCAGCGCTGCCGATGTCTCCAGCACCCGCAGGGTGGTGATGTTGGCGTTGATCTCGCGCTCGACCGCCTGCACCAGCGAGCGGGTCGTGGACGAGATCAGCGTCTCGATGGTGGCCTCCTGCGCCTGCTGGTTGCGCTGCATCAGGATGCCGGCGAAGACGAAGGAGGGCACCAGCGTGATCAGCGCCAGCACCAGCAGATAGGCCGCGATGGACCAGGGCTGGCGCCGTTTGCCGGTGTTTGCCGGGGCGCTCGCGCTTTTGGTCTCGGTGAGTGTGGCCATGGTCCGCTTGTTGTCGGTAGTATTGTGTGGGCACACCTTAAACGCGCTGGCCGCGCGCGGCCAGCGCGTGTTGACGCGAACTTTGTCCGCGCAATCCACAAGCGCGTTGGTGTGGTGGGGATTCGGGGCTGGCAAAGTTTGTCGGCTCGGCTAGCCTCGCTTATATCCGGTGTGCGTTAGTAGGAGTTTTCGATGAGCCGGTTGCTCGCAACGGTGTTGTTCGCCGTCCTGGCCCTGGTTGGACTTGCCTATGCCCAGGAGGGAGCCGTGTCGTCCGAAGAACAGGTGATTCTGGACCTTCTCGGACCGAGCCCTGTCACGGCCGAGCAGTTCACCCCCGAGTTTCTGGCGCAGGTGCCGCTCGCCCAGGTCGAGCAGTTGCTTTCCCAGATCAAGACGACCATCGGCGCACCCGAGGAGGTGCGCTCGACCGCGGACGGCTTCGAGGTCGAGACACGTACGCACACCATGCCGGTGCAGATCACCCTCGATGCCGATCGGCGCATATCGAGTCTTCTTTTCCGCGCGCCGGTGCAGAGGAATGCCTCGGTCGCCGACATTGCCGCCCAGTTCGACGGTATCGAGGGCTCGGTCTCCTATCTCGTTATGCGCGACGGCGAAGTGCTGGCCGAACGCGGCGCCGACACGCCCCTTGCCGTCGGCTCGGCGTTCAAGCTCGCGGTCCTGGCGCTCCTCAACGAGGCGATCGAGCGCGGCGAACACAATTGGGACGAGGTAGTGCGGCTCGAGCGCCGCCACATCTCGCTACCGACCGGCATCATGCAGAATCTTCCTGTCGGCTCGCCGGTGACTATTCACACGGCCGCCGCCCTGATGATCTCGATCAGCGACAATACCGCGACCGACCTGCTCATCGATGTCGTCGGGCGCGAGGCGCTGGCGCAGAAACTGGGTGTCGATTTTGCGCTGACGACCCGCGAGTTCTTCTTCTTAAAGGGTGACCTGGAGACGCGGGGGCGGTTCCTGGCCGCTTCGCCCGAGGAAAAGGCGGAGATCGCTCGCGAGATCGCCGGCCGGCCGATGCCTGCGCTCAACCCCAATCTGTCGCTCCATGACGAAGGGGTCGAGTGGTATGTCTCCGCCCGTCGGCTCTGCGAGCTCATTGCCGAGGTTGCCGACCTCGATGTGATGACCATCAATCCGGGCATCGCCACCCCGGGCGATTGGGCGCGCGTCGCCTACAAGGGCGGCAGCGAAACCGGCGTGCTCAATTTCACCACCCACCTCGTCGGCCGCGACGGCAGCCAGACCTGCGTCGTCATGACCATCAACGACGACAGCGCCATCTCGGCGACGACGCCGACCTCGATCTACGCCTCGATCCTGGCCGCCCTCGCGCCGCCGCGCGAGGAATAGCGGCAGGCGCCGCTTATTGGCTTCCCCGCCAGTGGGTCTTCAGCGTCGCCGGGGTGTGCATGTTGCCGTAGAGGTACTGCCAGAAGGCGGCGCGCTCCTCGGGCTTGACCGTCTGCCACACCTCATGCACCGCAATGTCCCCGCACCAATAGGCGTAGACGAAGGGCGCGCGCAGGTTGTGGGAGAGGAAGGCGAGGCGGGAGCGGGCGGTCACCGGGTCCTGGAAGCCGCCCTCGGCGATGACGGGCACGATCTCGTCGAGCGTCTTGCCCTCCTCGTGCATCATCCACGCGGCGTTGCAGCGCAGCGCTCCGCGTAGGCGCTGGAGTGCGACGCCAAGTTCGTCGCCCGGCCCTTCGACCCAATCGAGGAAGAACATCCCGTTGTCGGCGATCCCCTCGAAGAGCGCGCTGCTTGCCGAGCTGGTGACCACCTGCGCGGCATCGAGCGGCATGGTGCCTTGCGCGACCCCCGTCTCGCGCAGCTTCAGGTGCACCAAGTGGCCGGGGAACACCTCATGGGTCGCCAGGTGCTTCAAGGCAAAGCGCGTATAAGGGAAGTCGAGGTTCATCAGAACCTTGCGGGTCGGATAGTCGCAATAGGCCGAGAATGGCGCTGCGGTGACGCCCTCGGGCTCCATCCACTCGCTTTCCATGGGGTACATCACCGCAGAGACTCGCTCGCGCGCCTCGCGGGTCAGATCCCGCATGGTGTCGAGGACCTTCTCGACCGGTACGCGGTTGTCCGCTTCCCAGCGGGCGAGGTCGTCGGCGAGCGCACCGCCGGAATAGCCCATCTCCTCGAGATTGGCGCGGATCGTCGCACGGTAGCCGTCGAGGACCGCCCCGTCGACCAATCGCGTATCGACCCGGATCTGCCGGCGTACGCGCTCGGCAAAGGAGATTGGCTCTTCCTTGAAGGTCGCGACGAGCGCCAGGAGCGAGTCGATCATTTCGGCGAGATAGTCGCGCCGCAGCGCGCTCTCCGCCTCCGCGTCGAGCCGCGCAGCGAGCGCAAGGAGCGCCGCTTCGGCCTCGGCATAATCACGCAGCGGCTTCGGCTCGACCTCGGCGACCGCGACGGGGATCAGTCCTTCGCGGTCGAGGAAGCCGTCGCTGCGCGGCGTGTTGCGGTAGAGCCGGTCGATGCCGGCGGTGAGTTCGGCGAGATCCCGCCCCAGTTGCATCGGAAAATCTCCTGAGGATCAGAAGTGGCCGGCGACGGCTTTGGGCCTGTAAGGCGCTTCCATCTCCGCGACGTCCTCGTCGGTGAGCGTGACGTCGAGCGCTGCGACCGCATCGTCGAACTGGTGGAGCTTGGAAATGCCGACGATGGGCGCGCTGACGCCCGGACGGCTCGCGACCCATGCGTAGGCGATCTGCGCCATCGGCCGCCCGTGCCGTTCCGCCACGCGCTTGACGGCCGCGACGATCGCATCGTCCTCGGCGGTTCGGTCGCGGTCATAGAGCCTGACCGCCGTGTTGTCGGTCTGCGCGCGCGTCGATTGCGCCGCTTCGCCTTGCCGCCCGGCGAGACGCCCGCGGGCCAGCGGGCTCCACGGGATGACGCCGATGCCCTCGGAGCGGCAGAGCGGCAGCATCTCGCGTTCCTCCTCACGGTAGAGGAGGTTGTAGTGGTTCTGCATGGAAACGAACGGCGCCCAGCCATGGGCGCGTTGCAGCCCCAGAGCCTTCATGAACTGCCAAGCGTGCATCGAGGAGGCGCCGAGGTAGCGAACCTTGCCGGCGCGTACGACGTCGTTGAGAGCATCGAGCGATTCCTCGAGCGGCGTCTCATAGTCGAAGCGGTGGATCTGGTAGAGGTCGATGTAGTCGGTGCCCAGCCGCTTGAGGCTCGCGTCCACCGCCTCGAACACGTGCTTGCGCGACAGGCCCCGGTCGTTCGGGTCGTCGGTGACGGGATTGTAGAGCTTGGAGGCAATGACGAGCTTATGCCGCGGCACGGGCGCGAGCACCTTGCCGACGATCTCCTCGCTTGCGCCTTTCGAGTACATGTCGGCGGTGTCGAAGAAGTTGATGCCGAGATCGAGCGCCTTCTCGATGATCGGGCGCGAGGCCGCTTCGTCGAGCACCCAGGGTTGCCAGTCGGGTGAGCCGAAGGTCATGCAGCCGAGTGACAGACGCGAGACTTTGAGACCCGTACGGCCGAGATTGACATAATCCATTAGAACACCTCCTCCTTCGGGAAAGTCACGGGCAGCATCTTGCACCCTCATGCGTCCCATCTGCATACGGGGTGAGGAACACCGCGTCCAGCCTTGGTTCGATAGCCGATTGTGCACAGACTTTCGGCGAATGCAAACTGTGTACAAATTTTTGCCAGACGCTATTGCGCTCTGTGGACGGGATGAATACGGTTAGGTGTACTGACGGACTAGAACACATGTTCCCCATCGACGCCTCCAGCATCGACAAGTCCCTGCCCGTTCCCGTGGGCACGCAGCTCTATGGGCTGTTGAGCTATACGCTCGCCTTCGGTGACATGCCCTATGGGACGAAGCTGCAGTCGGTGCGCCAGTTCGCCTCCGAGCTCGGCATTGCGCCGATGACTGTCACCCAGGTCTACCAGCAATTGCGCGACGCTGGCCTCATCGAGATCCGCCAGGGGCTCGGCGCCTTCACCGCGCGCCATCCGCTCGCTGCTCGCGACGAGAAGCTGCCGATCAACGCGCTGCGCTCCGATATCGAGGCGATTGTCGGCAAGGCCGAAGCGCTTGGCATCTCCACCATGGAGCTGGTCTCCATGATCAACGCGCGCGCCCAGCTGCGCCGCCCGAACGTCGGCCTCTGCCTGGTGTTCGTGTGCATATTCGAGGGGCCCGGGCAGGACTATGTGGATCAGATCCGCAGCGCCCTGACCGCCTCCGACACCATCCGGCTCGTCACCCTGGAGAGCCTCAAGGCGCCCGGTCCGCAGCGCGAGGCGTGCCGGGAGGCCGATCTCGTGCTGACGTTCGTTCATCGCGAGGCCGAGGTGAAGGGGCTGATCGATGTGCCCGCAGAGCAGGTTCTCGGCCTACGCTTCATCCCCTCGCAGCGCACCCGGCAGAACCTGGCCGGACTCGACCCGCGCGCGCGGGTCGCGGCGGTTACCCATTTCCAGGAATACATCGCCATCATGCGCCCGAGCGTGCGCGAGTTCGCCCCCCATGTGGCGGATGTGCGCGTGACTTGGTCGTCGTCGCCGGATCTTGGGGAGGTCATCACGGCCTGCGATGCGGTGATCTACGCCTCGGGAGCCGACCATGTCGCCGACCTCGCGCCGCCCAACGTCCAGTGCTTCGAATATCGCCACGCGCCGGACCCAGGCGCGCTGGAAACCATTCTGGTGCCGCGGCTGACCGAACTGCGTCAGCTCCGCGCGGGCCAGGAAAACGGAACGGACGGGGAGGCGGCCGAGGGGGCCGCCCGCCGCAGGTCCGCTTAGCCCCACGCAGACCAAACAAAAAAGGGAACAGGGAATAATGAAGACGTTTCTCATGACGGCCAGCGCCATCGCCCTACTGGCGCTTGCTGCCCCGCTTGCTACCGCTCAGGAGGCCCAGCCGCTCGTCATCGGCACCGATGTCGACGCCGGCACGCTCGACCCGCGCCTGACGCGCGACACCACCGCATCGCGCACCGCCGACCTCATCTATGCCGGCCTCGTCCACATCACGCCGACGCTGGAAGTCGTGCCTGATCTCGCCGAAAGCTGGGAGAATCCGGACCCGACAACCTTCATCTTCAAGCTGCGTCCGGACCTGACCTTCTCGGATGGCTCGCCGCTGACGGCCGACGACGTGGTCTTCACCTATTCGACCATCATCGATCCCGACTTCAACGCGCCGCAGCGCGCGCTCTATACCCCGATTGCTTCCGTCGAGGCGGTCGACGCGCAGACGGTCAAGTTCACCCTTTCCGATCCCTACGCACCGCTCCTTACCTACATGGACATCGGCATCGTGCCGAAGGCCCTGGTCGAGGGCGGACACGACCTTGCGCTCCAGCCCGTCGGCGCCGGGCCGATGAAGCTCGTCTCCTGGAACCGCGGCAGCGAGATCGCTCTCGAGGCCAATGACGGCTACTGGCGCGGTGCGCCGCAGATCGAGAACGTCACCATCCGCATCATCGGCGACAACTCGGCCCGCGCCCAGGCGTTCGAGGCCGGAGACCTCGACGTCATCCAGTCCCCGCTTTCCCCGCAGGACATCGAGCGTCTGGCCAATGACGACCGTTTCGGTAACGCCATCATGGCCGGATTGGGCGTCAACTACATCAACTTCAACACCAAGAATCCGCTGCTGACCGATCCGAAGATGCGCCAGGCGTTCTCGATGCTCATCGACCAGGAGACGATCGTCAACGACATCTACCAGGGTGTCGACCAGGTCGCGCACTCGATCATCCTGCCGTCGTCCTGGGCCTATTCGGACGCCATCTCGCAGCCGACCTTCGATCTCGAGGGCGCTGTCGCGCTCTTTAATGAACTCGGTTGGACCGACAGCAATGGCGATGGCTTCCTCGACAAGGACGGGCAGGACCTGGCTGTGACGCTCGCCACCCACAGCGAGGACCCCAACCGCGTCCAGACCATCGAATACATGCAGGCGATCTTCGAGATGGCCGGCGTCAAGGCGACGGCGCAGATCACCGACTGGCCCTCGTTCTCGACCAACTACGTGCAGCAGGGCCAGCACCAGATCGCGCTTCTCGGCTGGCTCAACATCGTCGATCCCGATCGGCTGATGTTCGCGCAGCTGACGACCGGTGGTTCGACCAACTGGGGCGGATACTCTAATCTGGAGGTCGATGCGCTCCTCCAGGAGGCCCGTTCGACCCTCGACCAGCCTGCGCGGGCGCAGGCGTATCAGCAGGCCGCGACGATCCTCGCCGAAGAGCTGCCCTACTACATCGTTTCGGCGCAGGGCTACCAGCTCTTCTACTCCAAGGACTTGCCCGTCGAGGTGCAGGCCACGCCTCGCGGCAATTTCCGCGGCCTCATCGGCTTTACCGACTGACCCTGCCTGGGCCGGCGCCTTCGTGCGCCGGCCGCTTTTCTTCGCGCGAGTTCAGATGACGTTCCACCAAGTCCTCAGCCCCGATTTCTATGCCAGGGTTCACGCCGATATCCGCAAGCGCATGGACGCTGCCGGCATCGACCTCCTGCTCCTCGATTCCAACGACGACGTAATCTACACGACCGGCTTCTCGCACTATACGACCGAGCGCCCGGTGGTTTTCGCCATCTCTCGTGACGGGGCCTGGCTGCTGCTCCCCAAGCTCGAGGAAGCGCACGCCGCCCATCAGGACATCGCCGCAGAGTCGATCGTCTATTTCGAGTTCCCCGGCGTCGACCGGCCATTCGACGTGCTGGGTCGCGCCTTCCCGCAGATGACCGGCACGGTGGCCTACAGCCACGCGATCTCGCTCGCCCGCGTGGGCCAAATCGAGGCGGCGTTCCCCAACGCCCGCCGCGTCGTCCCGACCGACATCGTCCAGAAGATGCGGCTCGTCAAATACCCTGAAGAGATCGTGCTCCATCGCGAGGCGGCGCGCATTTCCGACGAGATGGTCGTTGCCGGCGTCGGCCTAATTGCTGAAGCGATGCGCGCGGGCAGGGACTTGCCGAGCGAGATCGAGATCGAATCTTTCGTCTCGCGGCACGCCATGAAAATCATGCACGAGGAACATGCCGACGTGATGCTCGTGCAGGGGCTGGCGAGCGGCCTCGTCTATTCGGGTGCGCGCTCGGCCTTTCCGCACGGCATGCCGACCGGCAACCCGGTCAAGCGCGGCGAGAGTATCATCCTTTCGCTCGGCTGCCGGGTCGGCGGACGCGCCGCCGAGAGCGAGCGCACGCTCTTCATCGGCGAGCCGACCAAGGAGCAAAAGGACCACTATGCGGTCGCCTTCGAGGCGCAGCGCATGGCCACCGCGGCGCTGATCGCGGGCAAGACCTGCGCCTCTGCCGACAATTTGGCGCTGACCTATATCCGCGACAGCGGCATGACGGACTATCTCCTCCACCGGGTCGGCCATGGCATGGGCATCATGTTCCACGAGCCGCCATGGGTGGAGGCCGGGGACCAGACGATCCTTACGCCCGGCATGATCACCTCCAGCGAGCCGGCGATCTTCGTGCCCGGCTTTGCCGGCTATCGCATCGCCGACACGGTGCTGATCACCGCCGACGGGCCCGACCGCATGACGCACTATCCGCGCGCGATAGACGACGTCGTCATCGGCTGATCGCCCTCGTGCTTGCTGACCTGTTCTAGAAAGGAGCCGACGACATGTTCGCCTATGTAGTCCGCCGGCTGCTGCTGCTCATCCCCATGGCGATCGGCATGATCGTCGTCACCTTCGGGCTTCTCCTCATCATCCCCGGCGATCCGGCCGCCGTGCTCCTGGGGCAGGACGCGACGCCCGAGGCGATCGCCAACCTTCGTGGCGCCCTCGGTCTCGACGATCCCTGGTATATCCGCCTCTGGGACTATTTCGTCGCGCTCCTGCAAGGCGACATGGGCCGCTCGATCTTCCAGAACCAGGCTGTCTCGCAGATCATCATGGGGCGGCTCGGCGCCACCATCGAGCTCGCGGTCGTCGCGCTGATCATCGCGACCCTCGTCGGCTTGACCCTCGGCATCGTCGCGGCCATGCGCCAGGGCTCCTTCGTCGACACCCTGACCATGCTGTTCGCCCAGCTCGGCGTTTCGATGCCGGTCTATTGGCTGGGACTTCTGCTGATGCTGCTCTTTGCCGTGCAGCTTGGCTGGCTCCCCTCGATTGGGCGCGGCCCGCCGATGATTGATGCCATCGGCGCGGCGCTGACCGGCCGGCCCGGAATGCTCTGGGATTCGCTGCGCCATATCGCACTGCCGGCGCTGGCGCTCGCTGCCAACTCGGCCGCGATCATCTCACGCCTGGTGCGCGCCTCGATGCTGGAGGTGTTGCGCGAGGATTTCGTGCGCACCGCCTACGCCAAGGGCCTGCGGCGCGGGCGCGTCGTCATCCGCCATGCTCTGCGCAACGCGCTGCTGCCGGTCCTCAGCGTCATCGGCTTGCGCTTCGGCGCGTTGCTCGGCGGCGCGGTCATCACCGAATCGATCTTTGCCTGGCCGGGCCTCGGGCAGCTGACCATAGCCGCCATCTCGCAGCGCGACCTGCCGCTGATCCAGGGGCTGGTGCTGACCTTCGCCATCATCTTCGCCCTCGTGAATCTCGTGGTCGATCTTCTCTACGCCGCGGTCGATCCGCGTATCCGCCTGCGGTGATGTCCATGCGTCTGCCCAAAGCCCTTCGCAATACTTCCCTCGTCGTCGGCGCCGCCATCTCGCTCGCCATCATTCTCTGCGCCATCTTCGCGCCCTACGTCGCGACCCACGGCGTCGAACAGATGGACATGCGCAACCGCTTCGCCGGCCCCAGCATCGAGCACCTGCTCGGCACCGACAATTTCGGGCGGGACCTCTGGTCGCGCATGGTTTTCGGCGCGCGCGTATCGCTCTCGATCGCGCTGATCTCCGTCGCCTGCTCGGCCGTCATCGGCACGGTCGTCGGGCTCGTCGCCGGTTATTTCGGCGGCTGGGTCGATCAGGTGCTGATGCGCGTGACCGACATCTTCCTCGGCTTCCCCGCCATCGTCCTCGCCCTCGCCATCGTCGCGGTGCTGGGGCCGGGCATGTTCAATGTATCGCTTGCCATCATCGTCGTCGCTTGGACCGAATACGCCCGCGTCGTGCGCTCGACGACGCTGGTGCTGCGCGAGCAGAACTACGTGCAGGCGGCCAGGGCGCTCGGCGCCAGCCCCGCGCGCATCATCTTCCGGGAAATCCTGCCGAACGCGCTGGGACCGATCATCGTTCTGGCCTCGCTCGGCCTCGGCACCGCGATCATCTCGGAGTCGGCGCTGAGCTTCCTCGGCTTCGGCCTGCCGCCACCGACCCCCACCTGGGGTTGGACGCTCTCCTACGGCACGCGGTTCATGCGCGATGCGCCGTGGCTTTCCATCGTTTCGGGCGCGACCATCATGGTCACCGTGCTCGGATTCAATCTCCTCGGGGACGGGCTTCGTGACGTCCTCGACCCGCGCCAGCTCGCGCGCGGCGGAGGCATGGCCGCAAAGGCCGGTTAAACCAAAAGGACTTTTTGAATGGTCAAGACCATCAACCAGCTGCGCCCCAAGTTCACCACTCACGCCGACGGGAGCGACGCTGTTCTTTTCATCCATGAGCTGGTCGGCGAGGAGGATGGTCCGACCATCGGCATCTCGGCCTCGATCCACGGCAATGAGAACACCGGCTCGCAGGCCGTACTCGAGCTCTTCCGCGTGCTGCGGAACCTGCCTTTGAAGGGCCGCGTCTTGCTGCTTCCGGTCGCCAATCCTTACGCCTTCGCGGTCAACGAACGTTTTTCGACCATCGACAAGGTCGACCTCAACCGGCAGTTCCCCGGCAACCCCAAGGGCACCTACAGCCAGCAGCTCGCCCACGCGCTGACGCAGCAATACCTCAACGCCATCGACGTCCATATCGACCTGCATTCGGGCACCGATCGGCCGACCGTCGACTACGTTTATATCTGGAACGACGAAAGGCTTTCGCGCGCCTTCGGCTCCAAGCTCCTCTACCGTCCGGTCGAGAACAAGCAGGGCACGGTCTTTGGCGGCACCACCAAGTCGGTGACCATCGACACGCGTAACATCCCGGTCTCGGTCATCGAGCTCGGCGGCGGCATCGTCGATCAAGGTCCCTACATCAAGCGCACCGTCGACGGCGTGCTCAACATGCTCAAGACCCTCGGCGCCATTCCCGGCGATCCATGGGAGAACCCGAAGCAGATCGTCGTCAACGAGTTGGCCGGCATCCGCCCGACCCAGGCTGGTTGGCTGGAACCCCTGGCCCCCGCCAATGGCGATGTCATCAAGGGCGGCGAGCTCCTGGGACGCGTCGTCAGCCCCTACACTTTCGAGGTGCTGGAAGAAATCCCGACACCCTTCGAGAACGGCGTGATGATCATGCAGCACCTGACGCGCAATCTGGTCGCCAGCGGCGACTACGGCTTCATGGTCGGCAACCTCGAAGGCGCGACCGACTAGCACTGTTCGATGGCGCCGCTGTTCCGGCGGCGGCGCCGATTGAAGGAATGACGACATGACCGTTGCCAGCTCCAGTTCAGACACACCGGCCCTCGCGGTCGAAGGGCTCGACATCGAGATTCGCGGCCCCAACGGCGCATTTCCGGTCGTCTCGGAAATGGCCTTTACTGTGCGCGCCGGCGAAACGCTCTGTATCGTGGGCGAGAGCGGCTGCGGCAAGTCGATGACGGCCCTCTCGCTGCTCCGGCTCCTGCCCGAGGCGGCGCGGGTGCGCTCGGGAAAAATCCTGATCGAGGGCGCCGATTTCCTCGCCATGGGCGAGCGGCAGGTCGAGGACTGGCGCGGCGAGAAGATCGCGATGATCTTCCAGGAGCCGCTGACGGCATTGAACCCGGTGCTGCGCATCGGCGAGCAGATCGCCGAAGCCGTGCGGCAGCACCGCAAGTGTTCGCATCGCGAGGCACGCAAACGCGCCATCGAGGCGCTGACCCTCGTGCAGATGCCCGATCCCGAACGCCGCGCCGGCCAGTTCCCGCACGAGCTTTCCGGCGGCATGCGCCAGCGCGCGATGATCGCGCTGGCGCTCTCGTGCGACCCCAAGATCATCGTCGCGGACGAGCCGACGACGGCCCTCGACGTCACCATCCAGGCGCAAATACTGGGCCTGATCTCGGACCTGCAGAAGCGTCTCGGCACCGCACAGATCCTTATCACCCACGACCTCGGCGTCGTCTCCGAGGTCGCCGACCGGGTGATCGTGATGTATGCGGGCCGCAAGGTTGAGGAGGCGAGCATCTACGACCTCTTCGATAACCCCATCCACCCCTACACCATCGGCCTCATGGGCGCCGTGCCGCGCAAGGGCGCTTCCGCCGAGGCGGGCGATCGCCTCTCCGACATCGCCGGCACCGTGCCCCCGCTCTGGGATCTGCCCAAAGGCTGCGCCTTCGCCCCGCGCTGCCCCGGCGCCTCAGAGCGCTGCCGGCAGGAGCGCCCGCCGCTGACCGAAAAGCGCCCCGGCCACTGGGCCGCCTGCTGGGAGCACGACCATGTCTGATGCCGCTCCGCTCTTGAGTGTCGACGACCTCAAGGTCCATTTCCCCATCCGCGCCGGGGTGCTTCGACGCCAGGTCGGGGCGGTCAAGGCCGTCGATGGGGTGAGCTTTACCTTGAAGCGCGGCGAGACGCTGAGCCTCGTCGGTGAAAGCGGTTGCGGCAAGTCGACGACGGGCCTCGCGCTGATGGGCCTCGTGCAGCCGACCGGCGGCCACGTGCGCTTCGACGGGCGCGAAATCGGCGGCTTCCGCCGCAAGGAGCTGCGCGACTATAGGAAGCGCATGCAGATCGTCTTCCAGGACCCGTTCTCGTCCCTCAATCCGCGCCAGAAGGTCCGCGACATCATCCGCGCCCCGCTCGATATCCATCGCGTCGGCACCATGGAAGAGCGCGAGAAAGCCGTCGCCGACCTGATGGCGCGCGTCGGCCTGCGCCCCGATCAGGCGGACAATTATCCGCACCAGTTCTCGGGCGGCCAGCGCCAGCGCATCGGCATAGCCCGCGCACTCGCCCTGAAGCCCGACATCATCGTCGCCGACGAGCCGGTTTCGGCCCTCGACGTCTCGGTGCAGGCGCAGATCCTCAATCTTCTCGCCGATTTGCAGCGGGACCTCGGTGTCGCCTACCTCGCAGTCTCGCACGATCTCGGCGTCGTCGAATACATCTCCCACCGCGTCGCGGTGATGTATCTCGGGCGCATCGTCGAGATCGGTCCCAAGGAGCGCATCTTCGAGGCGCCCCGGCATCCCTATACCGAACTGTTGATGCGCTCGGCCCCTTCGCGCGACCCGCGCGACCGCCACAGTTTCAGTGCAACGAGCGACGATATCCCGAGCGCGACCAAACGTCCTTCCGGTTGCGCCTTCCACACCCGCTGTCCGCTGGCAACGGACCTCTGCCGGCGCGATGATCCGCAGCCGACCGTCCGTGACGACGGCCGTCAGCTTGCCTGCCACCACCGATAGGACATTCATAGATGACGCAGAGCTATCTCTTCACTGGCGGTCGCATCCTCGATGCGGAGGCCGGCCAGCTCCTCGACGGTCAGAGCGTGCTGGTGACGGGGGATCGTATCGCCGCGGTCGGCTCGGGCGTCGAGGCGCCGGGCGACACGATCGAGATCGCGCTCGGCGGCCGCACGCTGATGCCCGGCCTAATCGATTGCCACGTGCATGTCGTCGCCGAAACGCTCGACCTCTGGTCCAACATGATCGCGCCGTCGTCGCTTGCTGCCCTGCGCGCAGCGCGGGTGATGAACGAGATGCTCATGCGTGGCTTCACGACTTTGCGTGATCTCGGCGGCGCGGACATAGGGCTCGCCTGGGGCGCGGAGCAGGGGCTCTTCACCGGCCCCCGCCTCGTCATCTGCGGCAAGGGGCTGACGACCACCGGCGGCCATGCCGACCTGCGCAAGCGCACCGACGACCGGCCGGGGATCTTCTCCGATCGCGTCGGCTCCATGGGCCTCATCGCCGACGGCGTCGACAATGTGCGCCTGGCCTGCCGCACCCTGATCAAGGAGGGCGCGCACTTCATCAAGGTGATGGCCAATGGCGGGGTGTCTTCCCCCAACGATCCCATCCACTCGATCCAGTATTCGCGCGAGGAAATCCTCGCCATGGTCGAGGAAGCCGAGAACGCCGGCCTCTACGTCTCGGCCCATGTTTATACCGACAAGGCGATCGGGCGCTGCGTCGAGCTCGGCGTTCACTCCCTCGAGCATTGCAACCTTATTGAGCCGGAGACGGCACGGCTGGCGGCAGCCAAGGGCTGCATCGCCGTCCCGACCCTCGTCGCCTACGACGCGCTGGCGCTCGAAGGCGAGGCGTTGGGCCTGGGCGCGGCCGAGTTCGCCAAGATCGAAGTGGTGAGGAGCGGCGGATTGCGTTCGCTCGAGATCATGCGCGACGCAGGCCTGCCCATGGCCTTCGGCTCCGATCTTCTTGGGGAACTGCGCAAGTACCACTGCATGGAGTTCGAGCTTCTCGCCAAGGTGCTCACTCCCGCCGAAATCATCCGCTCTGCAACCGTGATCGGCGCCCGCCTCTGCCGGCTCGAGGGTGAAGTCGGCGTCATCGCACCGGGCGCCAGCGCCGACCTGTTGGTCGTCGACGGCGATCCGCTTGGCGACATCGGGCTCCTGCAGGGCGATGGCGTCCACATGCCGGTCATCATGGCGCGAGGCACGTTTGCCAAGAAGGTATTGAACTAGCGTCGGGCTCGAAGGTGGGCACGGACTGAAGGGGCGGTCGAACAGGCTCGGGTCGCAACGCCGACGGCATGTCCCGGAAACCGGCACGAAAGCGCCGCGGCGATGCTGGACGAGCCGCGGTCTGCGCGATAAAAGCCATCGATTGTTCAAGGGGCGCCGGTGGGGTGCCCGATCCCCGCGACGAAAGCCTGGTGATGACGAGCGTTAACGATATCCGGTCGAGTTTTGTCGAGTACTTCGCGCACGAAGGCCACGAGGTGGTGGCCTCCGGTCCGCTGGTGCCGCGCAACGATCCGACGCTGATGTTCACCAATTCGGGCATGGTGCCGTTCAAGAACGTCTTCACCGGCCTCGAAAAGCGCCCGTATTCGACTGCGACCAGCGCGCAGAAGTGCGTGCGCGCCGGCGGCAAGCACAACGACCTCGACAATGTCGGGTTCACCGCGCGCCACCACACCTTCTTCGAGATGATGGGCAATTTCTCGTTCGGCGACTACTTCAAGGAGCGCGCCATCGAGCTGGCCTGGGGCCTCATCACCCGCGACTTCGATCTTCCCAAAGACAGGCTGATGGTCACCGTCTTCGAGGACGACGACGAAGCTCATAGTCTTTGGAAGAAGATCGCCGGCTTCTCCGACGATCGGATCGTGCGGCTCGGCGCCAAGTCGAACTTCTGGCAGATGTCCGATACCGGTCCCTGCGGCCCCAACTCCGAGATCTTCTACGATCACGGCGAAAGCGTGCCCGGCGGCCCGCCGGGTTCGCCCGACGAGGACGGCGACCGGTTCGTAGAGATCTGGAACCTCGTCTTCATGCAGTTCGAGCAGCATCCGGACGGGTCGCGCACGCGCCTGCCGCGCCCCTCGATCGATACCGGCATGGGGCTGGAGCGCGTGGCGACCGTGTTGCAGGGCGTTCACAGCAACTACGATATCGACCTCTTCAAGGCGCTGATCGCCTCGGCCGCGCAGGTCACCGGCACCGAGCCCGGCGGGCCCGGCGTCACCAGTCGCCAGGTCATGGCGGACCATCTGCGCGCCATGTCTTTCCTCATCGCCGAAGGCGTTCTGCCCTCGAACGAAGGACGCGGCTATGTGCTGCGCCGCATCATGCGCCGCGCCATGCGCCATGCGACGCTCCTCGGCGCCAGCGAGCCGGTCATCCACAAAATGGTGCCGGTGCTGGTGCGCGAGATGGGCCAGGCCTATCCCGAGCTCTCGCGCGGCGAGGCGATGATCACGGAAACCGTGCGCCTCGAGGAGCAGCGCTTCCTCAAGACCCTCGGACGCGGCCTGCAGATCCTCGCCGAGGAAAGCGAGGGGCTGGCCGAAGGCGCGACGCTTTCGGGCGAGACCGCCTTCAAGCTCTACGATACCTACGGCTTCCCGCTCGACCTGACGCAGGATGCGCTGCGCACCCGCGGGGTCGGTGTCGACCAGGCCGGGTTCGATGCGGCCATGGCTCGCCAGAAGGCCGAGGCCCGCAAGAACTGGGCGGGCTCCGGCGAGGCGCGCACCGACGAGGTGTGGTTCGCCGTCGCCGACAAGGAAGGTCCGACCGAGTTCCTCGGCTACGAGACCGAGACCGCGGAGGGCGAAATCCGCGTCCTCGTCAGGGACGGCGCGCAGGTCGACGCGCTTGGCGCCGGCGAGGAGGGCTTTGCCGTTCTCAACCAGACGCCGTTCTACGGCGAGAGCGGCGGCCAGATCGGGGATACCGGCGTCATCCGCGGCGAGGGTGTCACGGCTGATGTGCTTGATACGGTCAAATTCCACGGCGTCTTCGCCCACAAGGTGAAGGTCACCGAGGGGACGCTCAAGGTCGGACAGGCGCTCGAGCTCGTCGTCGATCATGCGCGTCGTTCCTCGATCCGCGCCAACCATTCGGCGACCCACCTCCTCCACGAGGCGTTGCGACAGGTGCTGGGCGACCACGTCGCGCAGAAGGGTTCGCTCGTCGCGCCCGACCGGCTGCGCTTCGACTTCGTGCACACCAAGGCTCTGTCGCCGCAGGAGATTGCCGAGGTCGAGGACATCGCCAACGCTATCATCCTGCAAAACGCTCCGGTCGAGACGCGCCTGATGGGTGTCGAGGAAGCCAAGGAATCGGGCGCTCGCGCGCTCTTCGGCGAGAAGTACGGCGACGAGGTGCGGGTCGTATCGATGGGCGAGCCCGTCGGCAACGCCCTCGGCTGGTCAGTCGAGCTTTGCGGCGGCACGCATGTGCGGCGCACCGGCGATATCGGCCTCGTCTCGATCCTGCGCGAAGAGGGCGTTGCGGCGGGGGTTCGCCGCATCGAAGCGATCACCGCCGATGCGGCGCGTCATCGCGGCAATGCCAACGTCGCCATCGTCAACTCGGCCGCGTCGATCCTGCGCTCGGGCCCGCATGAAGTGCTCGAACGCATAGAGGCGCTGCAGGAGCAGTTGAAGCGCTCCGAGCGTGCGCTGTCCGAAGCGCGCCAGAAGCTTGCCATGGGCGGGGGCGCGGGGAACGGTCCTGCGCAGACCGAGACGATCAACGGCGTCACCTTCATCGGGCGCATCGTCGAAGGCCTGCAGCCCAAGGACCTGCGCGGCCTCGTCGATCAGGCCAAGAAGCAGGTGGGCTCCGGCGTCGTCGCCATTGTCGGCGTCACCGAGGACGGCAAGGCGGGCGTCGCGGTCGGCGTTACCGATGACCTCGTCACCAAGGTCTCGGCCGTCGACCTCGTCAAGGCGGGCTCCGCCGCGCTTGGCGGGCAGGGCGGTGGCGGGCGTCCGGACATGGCGCAGGCCGGCGGCCCTGACGGCAGCAAGGCCGACGAAGCCATCGGCGCCATCCGCGCCGCGCTATAGTCAGGATTCCATCGAAGCGACGGCGGCAGGCAGGCCACATCGGCCTGCCGCTTGCCGATCAGGCGGCGTCCCCGGCGATGCTGAACCAGCGCGCTGCATCGGGCGGCACTGCGGATGCCTCGACGGCCGGCAGCGTGGCCGCGATACGTTCAGCCTCGGCAAGGCATTCGGCAAAAGCCGGGGCTGATTCGATCGGCTGGTCGCGCGCTTCACCCCAGGCACACAGATCGGCAAAGCCAAGCGCGGGGTCGCGCGTTTCACCGCCATGGCGCCAGCGGCCGGAGGCCGCGTCGCAGGTGTATGCGACGAGGAACCGGTGGCCGTGGCGGGCGATGAACTTGACCGCTTCGATGATGAAGCCCGTCTCGGCCGCATCGAGGAAAAAGTTGAAGTTGAGCCGCACCCAGCCCGGCCGGTAGGCGCTGAGGCCCTGGCGGACAAGGCCGTCATATTCGGCTGCGCGCGTGTCGTCGATGCCGAGCAGGTCATGGGCATAGGGCCCGGCGCACGAACACCCGCCCCGCGCCTGGATGCCGAAGAGGTCGTTGAGCAGCGCGACGACGAGATTGGGATGCAGGTAGCGCGCGCCCCAGCGGACGTTGAAGGAGAAGATGGCGAGCCGGTCCGGGTCTGCGGGGCCGAGAACCTCGATGTCGGGCTCGCGCGCCCATGCTTCGAGCACGCGTGCAACCGTCGCCCGTTCGATGGCCTCAATGGTCTCGGCCCCGATATCGGCCTTCAGCTGCATGACCAAGCCGGCGCGGATGTCCCCGACGACGTTTGGTGTGCCTGCCTCTTCGCGCCTCTCCTCGTCGGCGACGTAGCGGTGGGTCCGCGCGGTGACATAGGCGACGGTGCCGCCACCCGGCACGCTAGGAACCGGCGCCCGCAAAAGGCGCCTGTCGGCGATGAGGACGCCTGACGCGCCGGGGCCGCCGACGAACTTGTGCGGCGAAAGGAAGATCGCGTCGATATGGTCGCCCGCCCCCGGGGTGGTCCCGCCGATGTCGATGGGCAGGTAGGGGGCGGCGGCGGCGTAGTCGGCGAGGAACTCGGCCCCATGTCGGTGAAGGAGCCTGGCGAGCGCCCGCATATCGGTGCGCAGCCCCGTGACGTTGGACGCGGCTGAAAAGCTGCCGATGCGGCGGGCGGCGTCCTTATGCGCCGTCAGCTCGCGCTCGAGCGTCGCCATGCAGAGCCGGCCCTTGGCGTCGAGGGGAATGCGCACGACCTTTGCCCCCGACTCGCGCCACACGAGGTCGTTGGAATGATGTTCGTAAGGCCCGACGAAAACGACGGTATCGGCCGCCTCGGAGCCGCGGCGGCACAAGCCTAGAACGCTCGCCAGCTTGTTGACGGCGGCCGTCGCGCCGGATCCGCAAAAGACCACCGCGTGCCGCTCGTCCGCCCCGACTGCCCGGCGGATGGCGGCACGTGCCCCCTCGCGCAGTCGCGTCGTCTGCAGGCCCGTATAGGAGGTTTCGGTGTGGGTGTTGGCGTAGGTCGGCAGCACCTGCCCGGCGACCGCCGCCTCGATGAAGTCGAGCGCGCGTCCAGAAGCGGTATAGTCGGCATAGACGAGCCGGCGCGTGCCAAAGGGGCCCGCGATGGCGGTCTTGTCGCCGACGAGGGCGTCGCGAACGCGGCTGATCAGGTGTTCCGAACGGGATGGAATGGACTGCATGCAAACCTCTCGTAGGTACAATGTACCTTCGAGCAGCTTTTTTGAAGCAAAAAGTCGCCTGAAATTACAATAATGAAGGAAAAATATCCGTATTTTTGTCCAGCGACGAAACTCTGGCGGTCTTGCTGTCGGTGGGAACCCAGTCGACCGCTTCGCATTGACTCCTTGAGAGCCTGATGCCCGCAAGGAGAACGATCATGCCTTTGCCCAGCCTCAAGGACCAGGCCGGCGGCAGGGATAAGCTCCTGCCGATGCACATCGCCAACAACAGCTTGTTGTCGGCGCGCGAGAAGCTCGACCTCCTCACCGAGATGAAAGCCGGCGCCACCGGCGCGCTCGAAGACGGCGGGGATATCGGATTCGACCCTGCCGAGATCGACTTGGCGATCGCCGAGGTGCGTCGCGGCGTGCAGGACGGCGTCGGCAGCGAGACCGTCCTCAAGGGAGATTTCTGATGCCCGATCCCAAGGACGAACGCCAGCCCGAAGTGGCCAAGGTCGATATGCTGGTCGACGAGCAGGGCTCGCCCATCGAGGTGCCGGAGAACTCGGGCCTCAAGCCCGCCGATCTCGCCGAAGCGAGCGTCGGGGCGACGAGCCCGACCAGATGGTGGGCATATGGGCTCGTCGGCCTTGCAGTCGTCGTCGCCATTCTCTTCCTGTTGCAGGTTTTTTCGGGGGCTCCAAGTACCGAGGTACAACCCGGCACGCCGGTCTCCGAGCCCGTGGTGGAGCCGCCGGCGGCCCCGCAATAGATCATGCTTTTGCCCGATCCGGCCGCTAGAGCGGGTCGATCGCTATGAGGAGGAGATTGATCATGACCCTATCAACGAAGTTCGCCCGGATAGCGGGGGGCGCCGTGGCGCTTGCTGCCGCCGTCGCCCTTACCGGCTGCATGAGCGCGCGCTCGGACCAGTCGCTGCCCGGCATGGGGCCGGACGATTGTGGGGCCAGCGCCCTCCAGTCGCGCATCGGCCAGCCGGTGGCGCAGGGGGCGGGCGGGACCAGTATCGGCGGCGTTGCGGTCAGCGCGCCCGCCATCCGCGTCATCGCGCCGGGCCAGCCGGTCACGCAGGACTACAGCACCAGTCGGCTCAATCTCGACGTCGACGCGTCCGGGCGGCTCGTGCGGCCCTGGTGCGGCTGACGAGGCACGCTCCGGCACCAGACCACCAATGCTTTTCAGCCACTGGCCCGGCGCATCGCGCCGGGCATAATGTTGTGCGTTTTCCGCTTCGCAACAGCATAGAGTTAAAAGAGCAATGCCTCAGGTCACCTTGCCGCCGGATCCCTGGCAGAACGTCACTACCAAGAGCGGTCTTGCGGCCGACGAGGTGATCTCTGGCCTGCAGAAATGTCTGCGGCGAGGTTTGGCCGAAGAGGCGCTGCTCATCGCCTATGAAATGTATGTGACGAGCGCCGAACTCGAGGAAAAGCTTTGGTCGCGCCTCTGCGTCATCGCCGTCGAGGACGTCGGCATGGGCACGCCCGACCTGCCGATGCTCGTCGAAACGCTTTATCGCCAGCACGAGCGCTACCCGCGGCCTGTCGGCGACCGGTTCCTCTTTGCCGCCCATGCGGTGCGCGCCATCGCACAAAGCCCGAAGGACCGCACCAGCGACGACATGGTCAATTTCGCCCGGCTCGAGAACGCTGTGCGCGGCAAAGCCCCGGAGATTCCGGACTTCGCCATCGACATGCACACCAGGCGGGGCTGGCAGATGGGGCGGGGCTACGAGCACTTCATGACCGAGGCCTCGCGGGTCGAGAACGCCATCGAGGGCGATCCCTCCTATCGCGAGCGGATTCTGGCGGCGATGGCCGCCGGCGAACTCTCCTGAGCAGCGCCATGCACGCCGATGCGCTGGTACTGGGGGCGGGGATCGTCGGGGTGAGCGTTGCCGTGCATCTGGCGCAGCGCGGCCGGCAGGTGGTGCTCGTCGACCGGCAGGCGCCGGGGCGGGCGACGTCCTACGGCAATGCGGGGCTGATTCAGCGCGAGGGCGTGCTGCCGCGCGCGTTCCCGCAGGACTGGCGCGCGCTTTTGCGCTATGCGCGCAACGCCAGCACGGACATGCACTTCCACCCACCAGCACTACCGGTTCTGGCCCCGTTCCTGGCACGTTACTGGTGGCATTCGTTACCCGAACGTTACCGCAAGACGGTCATGAGCTACGCAACGCTGATCGCACATTCGGTCAGCGAGCATGCTCCGCTGATCGCGGCGGCCGACGCCGCGCATCTTGTCGAGAAGAATGGATGGCTCTCGCTCTTCGTCAGCCCCGAGGGACGCGACAAGGCGTTCGCCGAAGCCGAGTGGGTCGAAAGCGAGTTCGGGATTGCGCATGCGCGGCTTTCCGGCGCCGAGCTGCGCGTGAAAGAGCCGGGCGTGACCGCCGACTTCGCCGGTGCGCTGCACTGGCGCGACCCGTGGACGGTCAAGGATCCCGGCGGGCTGGTCGCCGCCTATGCGGCTTATTTCGAAAAGCTCGGCGGTCGGTTCGTGACCGGCGATGCATTGCGGCTCGAAAGTACGGCGCAGGGCTGGCGGCTGGGCGATGTCTCGGCGCGCGAGGCGGTGATCGCACTCGGACCCTGGGCAGGGGATTTGACGAGGAGGTTCGGCTACCGCCTGCCGCTCGGCATCAAGCGTGGCTACCACATGCACTATGCGCCGGACGCGGAGCGGCCGCTGAAGCACTGGATGCTCGATGCCGAGGGCGGATATCTGATGGCGCCGATGGCGATGGGCTTGCGGTTGACGACCGGCGCCGAGTTCGCCCGTCGTGACGCGCCGGCCACACCTGTGCAGGTCGAACGCGCCGAGCGGACCGCCCGGACGCGATTTGCCTTCGGCGCGCGTCTCGACGAAAAGCCCTGGCTTGGCGCGAGGCCGATGACGCCGGACATGTTGCCGGTCATCGGCCCGGCCCCGCGCCACGAACGGCTGTGGTTCGCCTTCGGCCATGCCCATCACGGGCTGACGCTGGGACCGGCAACGGGACGGCTGATAGCCGAATTGATGACGGGCGAGGAACCATACGTGGATCCCACTCCGTTCTCGGCGAAGCGTTTCTAGCGCACGAACGCCAGCGGCACGGTGAACGTCCAGCTCTGCCGGCCGGCCCCCGCGGGAATGGCCGGGAAGGGGGCGGCGCGCTGGACCGTCTCGATGCCGGCCGCGTCGATGGCCGCGTTCCCCGAGGAGCGGGCGATGCCGATGCCGCCGGCCGCGCCGTTTGCAGCGACGGTGAAGGTGACATGCACCTCGCCGGCCGCCCCGCCGGCGCCCGAGGGATAGCGCAGCGCCCTGCGCAGCTTGGCAACGATCTGGCTCGGATACCGTGCCGTTTCGGCATTTCCGCCCGAGCCGGTGGAGCCGCCCTGTCCGGCCGAGGAGCGGGCAGCAGCGGAGTCGGCGTTGCTCTGTCCGCTGTTGCCCGCTTGCGGTGGCGGGGTGCGGCGCGGCTCCTGCTGCGTCTGCCGGGGCGGCGGCGTTTCGCGGCGCGGCTGCGGCACATAGGTCGGCTCGCTGCGCCTGGCGATGGTCAGCGTCTGCGGCATGGGCGCGATCTTGACGTCCTCCTCGGCAACCGGCTCGACCGTTTGCGGCGCAATTTGCAGCGGTTGATCCGGAACGCTCGCGACCTCGATGGGCGCAACGCTTTCCGGTGAAACGGTCTGTGTCTCGGCGGCAAGAATGGTTTGGCTCGCGGCTGCCGGCTCGATGCTCTCGATCGTCTCGGCGCTGACCGGTTGGGCCGCTGCAGGCTCAGCCGCTTGCGCTTCGGCCATTTCGACGGGCTCGGGGGGCGTGGCCTGCTCCACCGGCTCGACGGGCTCCAGCGTTTCGGCCGTCATCGGAACGCTTTCGGCCGATCCGGCCGAAACGAGGGTGTGGGTGGCGCTGCTCTCGATGGTTTCGGTCGTATTGGACGAAACGGTCGCCAGCGAAATGATCTCGACCTCGACCGATCCGGCGGCCGGCGCATCCTCCAGCGTTTCCGGCCAGGCAAAGCCGGCGACCGCCACACCGACGATGGCGGCGTGGGCAAAGAGCGAACCGGAAAGCGCTCGCCGCATCCTAGGGGTTTCCTTCCGGCGCGGTGATGAGGCCGATCTTTTCGAAGCCGGCGCCCGAGAGGGCGCCCATCACCCGCATCACCTGCCCATAGGCGGCGGCAGTATCGGCGCGGATGTAAAGCCGGTCGTCGGCGCCAGCGGCCACCTGCGCTTCGACGGTGGAGACGACCGCCTCGTGGGCGACCGGCTCACCCTCGATCGAAATGGCCCCGTCCGCCGAAACCGTGATCGTCACGGGCCTCGCCTGCGGCTCCATGGCGCGCGCCCGGCTCTGCGGCAGGTCGATGGGCACGCCCACCGTCATCAGCGGTGCGGCGACCATGAAGATGATCAAGAGCACCAGCATCACGTCGACCATCGGCGTGACGTTGATCTCGCTGATCGGGGCGGCCTTGCCCCGGCGGCGTCCGCCGCCTCCGAGCGACATTCCCATCAGACGACCCCGCCCATCAGGCAGCCTTGCCCGCGTCGAGCTGGCGCGACAGCAACGTCGTCAGCCGGTCGGCGAAGCCTTCGAGCCGGGCGGTCAATTTGCCGGCATCGGCCGAGAGCTTGTTGTAGGCGACGACTGCCGGGATGGCCGCGAGAAGGCCGAGTGCCGTGGCGAACAGCGCCTCGGCGATGCCCGGCGCGACGACGGCAAGGCTGGTGTTCTCGGCCGCCGCGATGGCGGTGAAGGCGTTCATGATGCCCCAGACCGTGCCGAAGAGCCCGACGAACGGACCGGCGCTGCCGATGGTCGCCAGGAACCCGAGGCGCTTTTCGAGCTCGGCGCTCTCCTCGGCGACGGCGAGGTCGAGGACGATCTCGAGCCGGCTTTGCAGGCTTCCGGCGGCGGCGGCGGCGTGGCTTTTCTCCCACTCGTCCATGCCGGCCATAAAGACGGCGGCGAGTGCGGTCGCGTGCTTGCCCTCATAGTCGCGCTTCAGCTCGGCCAGCGGCCGGCCCGAGGCGAAGGCCTTGTCGAAGGCGGCCATCGCCCGGCGGGTGCTGGCGAACGTGGCGATACGGTTGGCGATGATCGCCCAGCACCAGACGGAGGCGAGGACGAGGCCGATCATGATGGATTTGACCACCCAATCGGCCTGCATGAAGAGGCCGATGAGGGAGAGGTCGTGGGCGGTGGCGGCTTCCATGGACTAGACTCCGAACTCGATGTCGGGTCGCGCGGAGGTGGTCAGCCCCGCAAGACATGCGGAAGGCTCGAGCCCCTCGCCCTCGCAAGCCGGGATGTCGTTGACGAGCACGCGCCCGAGATTGGCGCAGTCGAGCCCGGAGAGCTCGAATTGCAGCACCTTGGTCTTGTCTTCGGCGAGCGCCTTGAAATCGAGATTGACGATCCGGTCGATGGCCCCGGAAGCATTAAAGAGCGCGACCTCGACAGCGGCGCGCTCGAGCGGGGCGCCGAGCCCGTTGGTGGCAAGGAACGTCACCCGGCAACCGCTCTCGCCCTGCTGCAGGGCATTGAGCTCGAGCGCGAGGCTCGGGGCCGGCGCGGTTTCCTGAGCGGCGGCGGGCAGCGCCAGCAGCAGCGCGGCAAGAGCGGGGGCGAAACGGAAAGTCATCAGGCTACCTTTGTCTTGGGCGTCTCGTCCGCCGCACGCGATTGCGGCAGGACATAGGGGATTTCCGGGGCGGGTACGACGCCGACGCGCAGGGGACAGTCGAAGACCGTCTCGACCAGCCCGTCGGTCAGCACCTCGGCGGGCCGGCCATGGGCGACGACGCGGCCGCTTTTGAGTGCGTAGAGGCTGTCGGCATACATCGCCGCGAGGTTGAGGTCGTGGAGGATGGCGATGACGCCGCCGCCCGCTTCAGCGAACCGCCGCGCCACATCCATGATCAGCAGCTGGTGCTTGACGTCGAGGCTGGACACCGGTTCGTCGAGGAAGAGGAAGCGCGGGGTGTCCTCGAGCACAGGCGCCCATACCTGGCAGAGGACGCGCGCGAGCTGCACGCGCTGCTGCTCGCCCCCCGACAGCTCGCCATAGAAGCGACCGGCGAAATCGGCGAGGTCGACGCGCGCCAGCGCCTCCTCCGGCAGGCGTCGGTAGTGGCTCGGCGGTACGCCCGGCCGGCCGGCGGTGAGGCCGAGCGCCACCACCTCGCGCACCGTGAAGGGGAAGGAGAGCGTCGTCGACTGTGGCAGGACGGCGCGCAGGCTCGCCGCCTGCGGCGGGGTGAGGGCCTTGAGGTCGCGCCCGCCGAGCCGGACCGTCCCCGAATAGGCGTAGTCGCCGCAAAGGGTCTTCAAAAGCGTCGTCTTGCCCGAGCCGTTGGGGCCGACGATGATCGTGACCTCGCCGGGCCGCGCGGCGAAATCGACGCCTTCGAGAATGGCGCGCCCACCGATGGAAACGCTGATGCGGCTGCCTTCGATCATCGCGCTCACCAGGCGAGCCCGCCGCGCCGGCGCAGCAGGATCCAGAGGAAGAACGGGCCGCCGACGAACGCGGTGACGATGCCGATCGGCAACTCCGCCGGCGCGACGATGGTGCGGCTGACGGCGTCCGCCGCCAACAGGAACGCGGCCCCCAGCAGCGCCGAGGCCGGCAGCAGGTAGCGATGGTCCGGTCCGATGACGAGGCGCAGGATATGCGGCACGACGATGCCCACGAACCCGATGCCGCCGCTGACGGCGACCGAGGCGCCCGTCGCTCCGGCCACGAGCACGATCGCCCACCGCTTGAACGGCTGCACGGAGATGCCGAGGTGCGCCGCGGTTGCTTCGCCCAGCGTCATGGCGTTGAGGCCCCTGGCAAGGAACGAAGAGCCGATGAGGGCGGCGAGGATGAGGGGCCCCGAGGCCAGGATCTTGGTCCAGTTGGCGCCCGCGAGCGACCCGAGACCCCAGAAGGTGAGGTCGCGCAGCTGGTTGTCGTCGGCCATGTAGACGAGGACGCCGGTGATGGCGCCGCAGAGCGCGCCGATGGCGATGCCGGCGAGCAGCATCGTGGCGATGGCGGTCTGTCCGCTGCGGGTGGCGACGCGGTAGAGGACGAAGGTGGTGACGAGGCCGCCGAGGAACGAGGCGATCTGCAGCGCATAGATGCCGAGGAATGCGGTGATCGGCGCAAGGATGGTCGTTCCGACGACGATGATGGCGACCGCTCCGAGCCCGGCGCCCGAGGAGACGCCGACAAGCCCCGGATCGGCGAGCGGATTGCGGAAGAGCCCCTGCATGACGAGGCCGGAGACGGCGAGCGCAGCCCCGATCAAGGCCCCGAGGATCATACGCGGCAGACGGATGTTGAGGATCACCACTTTGTCGCGCAAGGCGTCGACGCCCTCCAGGGGCCGCAGCCCCAGGGCGTCGGCAACGACCGGCCAGGCCGAGGCGCCCGAAGCCCCCGTCGTCATGGAGAGCACCATGACGGCGAGGAGCAGGCCCGCGAGGACGACGACGGCGGTCTGTCCGACCCCGGAGCGGTCGCCGGCAAGGCGCGCGGGCGCCGGATCGGTACTGGAAAAGGTTGCCTGGGTCATTTGTGCTTCTCCTCGCCGAGCTTAACGAGGGCGCGATCTGCTCCGGAATGCTCCCCTGCCGCCGGGTCATTCCCGCGAAAGCGCGAACCTCTGTTGGCGGGGTGCACAAGGGAAACGGAGGTCCCCGCTTTCGCGGGGATGACCCGAAAGGGGGGATGGTTTGGTGCTAAACTGGCTATCTCCGAGGAAGCAAACATCCGAGCTACGTTTCCAGCCTAGAGTTCCGGATAAAGCGCTTCGACGAGGTCGGTGACGGCCTCGGCGGTGCGCGGGCCGAAGCCGAGCAGGTACGCTCCGTCCATCATGATGATAGCGTGGTTCTGCCCGGCGGGGGTCAGCGCGATGGCGGGATGCTCGAGCAGCTGCGCGTGCGTCGCCCCATGGTCGCCGCCCCGGTCCATCATCAGGATGACGTCGGGAGCGGCCGCGATCACCGCTTCTTCGGTCAGCTGCTTGTAGCCCTCGTAGTCGGTGATGGCGTTGAGGGCGCCGGCGAGATCGATGATCCCGTTGGCTGCAGTGCCGGTGCCGGAGGCGTTGATCTTGCCGCCCTGCATGGACAGGACGAAGAGCACGCGCTTGCGCTCGGCGAGGCTTTCGGTCCTCTCTTCGGCGGCGGTCAGGGCGGCGTCGATTTCGGACGCCAGCACTTCGGCCTTGTCTTCGACGCCCAGCGCCTCGCCGACGGCGCGCACCTTGGCCACGACACCCTCATGGGTGAAGCTCTCGGGCACGGTCTTGTATTCGACGCCGGCGTGCGAAAGCACGTCCAGCGCCTCCGGCGGCCCGCTGCCCTCGATGACGAGGAGGGCCGTCGGGCTGACCGAGAGCACGCCCTCGGGCGAGAGGGCGCGCATGTAGCCGACGTCGGGCAGGTCCTCGACCTGCGGCGGATAGATGGCGGTCTGGTCGCGGGCGACCAAACGCTCCTCCTCATCCAGCGCATAGATGATCTCGGTGAGCGACCCGCCGATGGAGACGAGCCGGGAGGTGTCGGAGAACGGCTCGAGCGCCGCGACCGGGAGAGAAAAGCCGGCGAGCGCGGTGGCCAGCAGGAAAAGGCGATTGCGCATTCTCGTCTCCATCAGGCCGCGCGATCGCGCGGCAGTTGCGGCAGCGCCTCGACGATGCCGCGCCATTCGCTGCGCTCGTCGACGCCTTCCTTGCGCTTGCCGAAGAACTGGATGATCAGGTTGCCGTCCTCGCCGTAGACCTCGACGGAGGAGACGTGCCCGTCCTTGGTGGGCTTCCTCACCGCCCAGACCTCGGCGATCTGGTCGAGCCGCAGGTGCAGGTGGAAGGTCTCGTCGAGGACGTTGAGCCAGGGACCCATTTCCTTGGTCGCATGGATCGGCCCGGCGTGGATCTGGATACAGCCGCCATTGCCGACGAACACCATGATCGGCAGGTCCGAACCTGCCGCGGCGGCGAACAGTTCCGGCACGGCGCCCTTGTCCAGCGCCCACGCGTAGTCCTCGCCCGCCATGCGCAGGGCCTCGAGCCGGTCGAGGTTGAGATCCTTGAGCATGCCGAAGAACTGGTGGGTATCGGTCATCTGGCTCCAGCGCTCGCGCAGTTCCGTGGCCGGGGCCGGCGCACCGCGCTCGGGCTTGACGGCGGGGCGGATGTCGAGCTCGGGCGACTGGTCGGTAGAAGTGAGGTTCGTCACCAGAACCGCCCAGGCCTCGAGATTGGTTGCCGGGCGCGCGTGCACCTTGTGGACGGCATTGCCCTGGCCGTCGAAGAACTGCAGCGAGCGGCGCACCTGGCCTTCCTCGCCCGCCTTTTCGACGGCAAAGCCGAAAGCCCACTTGCCTGGAAAGATGCGCAGGTCGATCTCGGCGCCCAGCACCATCGAGGCGTTGGGCCCGAAGACGACCTTCTCATAAGGACCGATCTTCTCGTGCACGGCGCTCTCGTTGCGGGTCAGCGCCATCACTTCGCCGGCGGCGGCGAGGCCGTTGAGCAGGAGCTCGACATTGGGCTCGAGACGCACGACGCCGTGGCCGATATGGGCCGCAACGAGCTCGGCTTCGGAGATGGAGTGGATGCGGGCGAAATCGCGCTCGCGCATCTCGGGGTGCTTTTCGCGCAGGGTGCGGATTTCGGCAGGGGTTTTTCTCGTCACGGGGGTTGGGCCTTATTTATTGAGGATGAGTTTGTCCTGGCGGGTGATCCGCAGGCGGTAGCGGCCCCCGTTGTGGACGATGATGATCTCGCTGCGCCCGTCGAAGAGGCCGGCGCTGTCGATTTCGCGCGGCGTCTCGCCGTCGCTTCGCGTGGTCATGTTCTGCGCGCCGCGGGGAGCGTCGGCGCCCTTGTCGTCGGTCAAAAAAGCTCTGCCCGTCATGGGGTTGTGAACGACATGCGTCCCCGGAGGGCGCGCACATCATTTGTTGACTCTCATAATCACGTTAATTAGAAGGCGCAATAGGTGATTTGGGGAGTCATGTTTTTTGACCTCAAATCCGTGCCAGCCAGCAGCCGCAAGCCAGCACCGCCAACAAACGAGATCAGGAGAATTCAATGGGGCTGGTGGCCAGGGGCGCCGCGCTGCTTATGGGCAGCGTGGCGATCGGAATGGTCGGGCTGCAGGGGGCTGCGGCGCAATCGACCAACGTCAATGCGGGAAATGTGACGCTTCTGGAGCGTCTGGTGATCGGCGCGGGGGCGCCCAAGGTCGCCATCGACACGCCGCAGGCGGTGACCGTCGTCAATCAGGACGACATCGACGCCCAGCAGGCGACGACCGTCGGTGAGGTGCTCGAGGCGATTCCCGGCGTTTCCGTTTCCGGCTCGGAACGGGTGATGGGCCAGACGTTCAACATCCGCGGCATCGGCGCGCCGGAGGCTTCCAACCAGGAAGGCCGGATCATCGTCAATGTGGACGGCTCGACCAAGCACTACGAGCAATACCGCATGGGCGGGTTCTTCTCGGATCCCGAGCTCTACAAGCAGGTGGAAGTGCTTCGTGGTCCCGCCTCATCGACCCTCTACGGATCGGGAGCGCTGGGCGGCGTCATCAACTTCGTGACCAAGGACGCCGAGGACTTCATCGCCGAGGGCATGACCGGCGCGGTGCGGATCAAGGGCAGCTACAACTCTAACGGCGCGGGCACGCTGGCTTCCGGCATCCTCGCCCACCGCCTGACCGATAACATGGACGTGCTGCTGGCCGGCAACTGGCGTCGCTCGGACGACTACGAGACCGGCAACGGCTCGACAGTCTCGAGCTCGAGCTTCGATGCGCTCTCAGGGCTGGCCAAGGTCACCGCGCGCCTCGACGACGAGGGGGTGGTGCGCATCTCCTACCAGCAGTGGGACTCGGACGCCGATGGCCAGGACTACGCCCAGGTGGGCACCATGGCGACCTTCGGCACCATCGACCGGCACGTCATCGACCGCACCGCGGTCATCTCCTACGAGAACCCGTTCTCGGACAACGACTGGCTCAATGTGAAGCTCTCGGCCTCGTTCTCGGATACGACCGTCGAGCAGACCAATGCGACCGGCATTCCCGGCGTGCCGATCCCGCCGTGCCTGTCGTCCAACATCTTCTGCGACACCGAGTACGGCTACCAGACGCTCCAGCTCAACGCCGAGAACACCAGCGAGTGGCACGGCGAGAACTGGGACAACTATCTGACCTACGGCATCCAGTTCGCCCGGCAGACCCGTACGGCCGAATACACCGATTTCTTCGGCAACCCGGCGATCTTCACTCACCATCCCGAGGGGACCGACACCAAGATCGGCGCCTTCGTCCAGAACGAATTCGTCTTTGACGAGAAGCTGACGCTGATCCCGGGCGTGCGCGCAGACTGGCGCTGGCTCGAGCCGGCCGAGTCGATCGGGCTCAACCAGGAGGTCGACGATGTCGCCCTCTCGCCCAAGCTCGCGCTTCACTACAAGCTGACCGACGAGTTCGGCGTGTTCGCCTCCATCGCCCACACCCAGCGCCTGCCCTCGCTCGACGAGGTCTATTCGGCGCCGTTCCCGAGCTATGGTCTCGATAAGGAGCTGTCGACCAACTACGAGGCGGGCTTCTCGGTCTCCGGGTACGATCTCTTCCAGGGCGGCGACAGCCTGCAGCTGAAGACGACCGGCTTCTACAACGACATCTCGGACTTGATCTACCGCCAGTGCTCGAGCGTGGCGACCTGCCTCGCCCGCGGCGTGACCCAGCAGTACATCAATCTCGACGATGCCGAGATCTACGGCGCCGAAGTCGAGCTCGCCTATGACAGCGACTACGTCTTTGCCACTGCCGCCTATACCTACACTATCGGCAAGGACACCAACACCGGCGCATACCTCGACACCGTCGCTCCGCACGAGCTGGCCCTGACGCTCGGCGGCAAGGTGCCGGACTATGGCCTCCAGTTCGGCTGGCGGGCCCGGTTCGTCGCCGATCCGCAGGACGAGGCGGACGTCAACAAGTCGGCGACCAGCGGGCGCCAGTCGGCCGCCTTCAACGTCCATGACGTGTTCCTGAACTGGAAGCCCGAGACGGGGCCGCTCGAAGGCACCACGGTCGCCTTCGGCATCGATAACATCTTCGATACCCAGTACAAGGAATACCTGCAGAACGACCCGGCCAAGGGCCGCACCTTCAAGCTGACCCTGGCCAAGCAGTTCGACTACTAAAGAGCCACCGAGGGGAGAGGGACCTTCGGGTCCCTCTTGGGGCAAGAGGCCGGGCAAGGTGCTGCCCGGCCTCTTTGCTTTTCATCGCCGTTCGGATGACGAAGCGGCTTCTATGCTTCCCTTGAAAGAGATGGGGAGCAGAGGAGGCGCTAGATCTGCTCGAGGCAGACCGACGTGGTGCCGCGGTTGCGGAAGCCCAGCTGGGTGGCCGCCGCCTTGGACAGGTCGATGATGCGTCCGTGGACGAACGGGCCGCGGTCGTTGATGGTGACCACGATGGCATTGCCGTTGCGCTGGTCGACGACCCGAAGCTTGGTGCCGAAGGGCAGGCTCTTGTGGGCCGCGGTCATCGCGTTTTCGTTGAAGATTTCACCCGATGCGGCGCGTTTGCCGTTGAACCCCGGGCCATACCAGGAGGCGCCCCCGCACTGGGCATGCGCCCCGATCGTGCCGGATACGAAAACCGCCGCGGCGGTCGCGGCGGCAACGAGAAGTCGTCTGGTCAATGTTGGATCTGCTCATCAGTTGTTAATGATGAACATGCCGTAAATGGGCCTCATGTTAACAATGTGGGCGACAATGGTGCCTGCATGTCGCAGGCTGGATTGTTGCGTGTTAGTCACTGAAATTGATGCGATGTTTAGGCGAAGTCCGGCAAGACTCGCCACATTTGGGGGAAATAATTCTCTTTGCCTGCAGATTCTGCCGCAATCACACCCGTTCACATCCGAATCCGAAAACCTCATTCCTCCTGTTGCCTCAGGGCAACAGGAAAGGCTTAAAGGCCCGAATTCAGGCAACCCGGTAAGGTTCCCCACAAAAGTTTGCCGGGCGGGCGGCGCGATTGTGGCGCAGGCGTGGCAGCGCGACGTGCTCATAATTTGACCAATTGATAAAAAATCTGACCTGCGCTAGCCTCCTCGTAGGGGAACACAGCAGCAGGCAAGCACGATGGCAGGAAGTGCTTTCAAGGAGGGGATCGCGTCGGGCCGGCTCGATGCGCCCGAGTACGCGGCCAATTTTGCCGATCTCCATCCACCGCTCGAGCGCCACGAGGCGCAGGTCGAGGCCGATCGTTGCTACTTCTGCTACGACGCCCCGTGCATGAATGCGTGCCCGACCTCGATCGACATCCCGATGTTCATCCGCCAGATCGCGACCGACAACCCCATGGGCGCGGCCGAGACGATCTTCTCCCAGAACATCCTCGGCGGGATGTGCGCGCGCGTCTGCCCCACTGAAACGCTTTGCGAAGAGGCGTGCGTACGCGAGGAGGCGGAGGGCAAGCCGGTCAAGATCGGCCAGCTGCAACGCTACGCCACCGACATCGCCATGGAAGCGGAGCGGCAGTTCTTCACCCGCGCCGCGCCGACCGGCAAGCGCATCGCCGTGGTTGGGGCGGGACCCGCGGGCCTTGCCTGCGCGCACCGGCTCGCGGTCAAGGGGCATGATGTCACCATCTATGACGCGCGGCCGAAGGCCGGGGGCCTCAACGAATACGGCATCGCCAGCTACAAGACCGTCGACGGCTTCGCCAAGGCCGAGGTCGACTACGTCACCGCCATCGGCGGCATCGCCATCGAGCTTGGTGAGCGGCTGGGCGAGAGCTTTTCGCTCGATGACCTCAAGGCTCGCTACGACGCGGTGTTCCTTGGCATCGGGCTCGGCGGCGTCAATGCCCTGAAGGCCGAAGGCGAAGATGCGGAGGGGGTGCGCGACGCGGTCGACTTCATCGCCGAGCTGCGCCAGGCCAACGATCTCTCCAGGGTCGCCGTCGGCCGGCGCGTCGTCGTCATCGGCGGTGGGATGACCGCCATCGACGCGGCCGTACAGGCAAAGCTCCTCGGCGCCGAGGACGTGACCATCTGCTACCGGCGCGGCAAGGAGGCGATGAACGCCTCCCAGTTCGAGCAGGACCTTGCCGCGAGCAAGGGCGTCACCATCCGTCACTGGCTCGCCCCGAAACGCGTGCTGAGCGAGGGCGGCAAGGTCACGGGCCTCGAACTCGAATACATGCAGCTCGTCGACGGGCGGCTGACCGGACTCGGCCATACCATGACCCTCCCTTGCGATCAGGTGTTCAAGGCCATCGGCCAGACCTTCGAGCCCCGCTCTGCCGATGGCTTGACGCTCGTCGGCGGGCGCATCGAAACCGACGCCAATGGCCGCACCTCGCGCGAGGGCGTCTGGGCGGGCGGCGACTGCGTCGTCGGTGGCGACGACCTGACGGTCACCGCCGTCGCCCAGGGGCGGGACGCCGCCGAGGACATCCACAAGGTGCTCGGATGAGAACGATCCTCGCCGCCGCGTTCAGCCTCCTGTCCCTGCCGGTCCTCGCCAGCCCGCTCGTCGGCGCGTGGTGCGGCGAGCAGGATGGCCCCACGCTCTTCGTTGAAGAGACCGGGCTCGGCATGGGCGATCACTGGGTCTGCGACTGGGGGGAGCCGCCGGGCGAGCTGACGCGGATCGAAACCGAGATCGCCTGCCGGCAGGTCTATTTCGATGGTGAGAAGTCCGTCGTCGTCGACACCCGTACCTATGCCCTGGAAGCCGAGCTGGAAGACACGCAGCTGCGCGCCCGGTTCGATGACGGCACCGAAAGCTTTTCCGATCTCTATGTCCGCTGCGACAGCTGAGCGAAAGGACCTGCGCCATGGCAGACCTCAGGACTGAGTTCGTCGGCATCAAATCCCCGAACCCCTTCTGGCTGGCCTCGGCCCCGCCGACCGACAAGGCCTACAACGTGGAGCGCGCGTTCAAGGCCGGCTGGGGCGGCGTCGTTTGGAAGACGCTGGGCGAAGAAGGGCCCCCCGTGGTCAACGTCAACGGGCCGCGTTACGGGGCCATCTGGGGCGCCGACCGGCGGCTTCTCGGCCTCAACAATATCGAGCTGATCACCGACCGGGCATTGCAGCAGAACCTGCGGGAGATCAAGGAAGTCAAGATGAAGTGGCCCGATCGGGCCCTCGTCGTCTCGATAATGGTGCCGTGCGAGGAGAACGCCTGGAAGGCGATCCTGCCGCTGGTCGAGGAAACCGGCGCCGACGGTATTGAGCTCAATTTCGGTTGCCCGCACGGCATGAGCGAGCGCGGCATGGGCTCGGCCGTCGGCCAGGTGCCCGAATATGTCGAGATGGTCGTCAGGTGGTGCAAGCAGTTCACCCGCATGCCGGTGATCACCAAGCTGACCCCCAACATCACCGACGTCAGGAAGCCCGCCCGTGCCGCCAGGGCTGGCGGCACCGACGCGGTCTCGTTGATCAACACCATCAACTCGATCACCTCGGTCGATCTCGACAGCTTCGCGCCCGAACCCACGATCGACGGCAAGGGCACCCATGGCGGCTATTGCGGCCCGGCGGTCAAGCCGATCGCGCTCTCGATGGTCTCCGAGATCGCCCGCGATCCGGAAACCCACGGCCTGCCGATCTCTGGCATCGGGGGCATCACCACCTGGCGGGACGCGGCCGAGTTCATGGCCCTGGGCTCGGGCACCGTGCAGGTCTGCACCGCCGCCATGACCTACGGCTTCAAGATCGTCGAGGAAATGGCGACGGGCCTTTCCAACTGGATGGACGAGAAGGGGTATGCCAGCGTCGACGACTTCGTCGGCCGCGCCGTGCGCAACGTCACCGACTGGCAGTATCTCAACCTCAACTACGTGACCAAGGCAAAGATCGACCAGGAACTCTGCATCAAGTGCGGGCGCTGCCACATCGCCTGCGAGGACACCTCGCACCAGGCGATCAGCAAGGAAAAGGACGGCAAGCGCTTCTTCGAGGTGATGGACGACGAGTGCGTCGGCTGCAATCTCTGCGTCAACGTCTGCCCGGTGGACGATTGCATCACCATGGTGCCGATGACGCCCGGCCTCGTCGACGAGCGCACCGGCAGGGTGGTCTCGGGCGACTACGCCAACTGGACGACGCATCCGAACAACCCGATGGCCAAGGCCGTGGAGCCGGCGGAGTAGCTGCAACCCATCACTTTACCCGGCGTCAACCATTGGGAGAGCTGCCCAACCCGCGCTAACCAATGCAAAACCGCCGGTGCTTAAGGCTAGCGGCATGCGAGGGGGCGATGGCGCATAGTTTCAAGGGCGAGATGTGGGCAGGGCAGGCGGATGACGGCGATGCGCCGCGCCCGCCCCACAAGCTCATTGCCGTCGGCGCCGGTGCGGTGCTGCTGTTGGCGGCCGGACTCGTGGTGGCCGCATATGACGCCGCCGGGCAGATCGACGGGATGGCGCTTGCCGCCGAGACAAGGCGCGCCGAACGCGCGCTCGAGGTGCTGGCGGCCGACGGCACGGTCAGCGCCGGCGACGTCGACGCCATATCCAGGGACTATCTGTTGACCGGCGCGCGGCTGAGCCCGGATCCGGCTGTTCGCGGCGAGGTCTCGGTGCCCGTGCCGGAGGCCGCAGCGAACGCTGCCGGCGAGCATCTCGCCTGGACGCCGCGCCGGTTCGGCCGCGAGGCGTTTTCGGCGCTGGCGCCGCGGCGCATCCTGATGGCCGCGCTCGTCGTCGGCGTCATCGGGGCGATCCTCTACTGGCTGCACCGCATCATGGGCGATCTCGACCGGCATCGGCAGATGGCACGCGAACTGGCGAGCCGCGACATGCTGACGGGTCTCGCCAACCGCCTTTGCTTCGACCAGGCGCTGCGGCACGACATCGCCGTCGGCGCACCCTTCGCGCTCTTCTATCTCGATCTCGACAGCTTCAAGCTGGTCAACGATACGCTGGGGCACGCGGCCGGCGACCGGTTGCTGGCCTCGGTCGGCGCGCGGTTGACGCAGCTCGCGGGACCCGGCGATCTCGTCGCGCGGTTGGGCGGCGACGAGTTCGCCGTCATCCGCCGCAGCGGCATCACGGCGGAGGAGCTGGCCGCCTTTGCCCGCGAGACGATCGTCGAGCTCTGCCGTCCGGTAAGGCTCGGTGAAACCGCGCTTTCGGTCGGCGTCAGCATCGGGATCGCCTTGGCCTCTCGCGAGACGGCCGAGGCGCTGCTCTCGCAGGCCGATGCCGCCCTCTACCGCGCCAAGGCGCAGCCCGGTCCGGCATTCGAGTTCGCGCAAGCCTGCGAGCGTACGGACGGGGCCAGGACCGCCGCCTGAACTACCCCGCATGCACCTTGAAATCGAGGTGAGTGGCGAACCGCGTGTAGCGGGCGCCGGTGGGTTCGAGCCGCGCGGTGAGCCCATCCCACAGCCGCTCGCCCCGATGGACCAATACCGGCGCAAGCTGCAGGTGCAGTTCGTCGACGGCGCCGGCGTTGAGGTATTGACGCAGCGTCTCGACCCCGCCGGCGATGCCGACGCGCCCGTTGCTGGTGGCGGCCTTCGCCCGCTCCAGCGCCGCCTGTGCTCCTTCGGTGACGAAGTGGAAGACGGTTCCGCCCTCCATCTCGATCGGCTCGCGCGCATGGTGGGTGAGGACGAACACCGGCGCATGGTAGGGCGGGTTCGCTCCCCACCAGCCTTTCCACTCGAGATCCCATTCTCCGCGTCCGGGCGTGAACATGTTACGGCCCATGACGTAGGCGCCGTAGCTGACGACGGCGTCCCGCTCGGTTTTGTTGTTTTCCTCGTCCTCGAACATCCAGCGGTGCATGTTCTGCGCCTCGCCCTCGCCGAACGGCTTCTCCAGGCTCTGGTTCGCCCCGGTGCCGAAGCCGTCGAGCGAGATGGACATATGCGCTGCCACTATGGTCATCGGTCGTCTCCGTCTCATTACTTAAGGATATACTTAAGTTAAATGTCGGCGCAGGTCAAGCCGGAACGTTTGAGCGGGCCATGGCATTCTCCCGCCATGGCCTATGAACTTTTCTACTGGACCGGAATACAGGGGCGCGGCGAATTCGTGCGGCTGGCGCTCGAGGAAGCGGAAGCCGACTATGTTGACATGGCGCGCGAAGCCGGCGACCGGGTGATCTTCGAGGTGCTGAAGGATCCGCGAACGCCTTCGTTCGCCCCGCCGATCCTGCGTGATGGCGAGGTCGTTGTCGGACAGACGGCGCTCATCCTTCATTATCTCGGACAGCCGCTGGGCCTCGCGCCGCAGGACGAGCGGTTGCGGACCTGGACGCATCAGATCCAATTGACGGTGACCGATTTCGTCGCCGAGATACACGACGTCCACCATCCGCTCGGCGCCGGCAGCTATTATGAAGACCAGAAGCCGGAGGCCAGGCGCCGGGCCCGGGAGTTCCGCGAGGAGCGCGTCCCGAAGTTTCTCGGCTGGTTCGAAAGCATTCTCGCCCGCAACCCACAAAGCGAGGATCACCTCGTCGGCGATCGGCTGACCTATGTCGATCTCTCGCTCTTCCAGCTCGTTGACGGCCTCAACTACGCCTTTCCCCGCCTGATGCACGGCAAGCGCAACGAGTTCGCCCGGGTGATGGCCGTCTGGGACGCCGTGCGCAACCGCCCCCGCATCGCGGCATACCTTGCAAGCCCGAGGCGTTTGCCGTTCAGCGAGTACGGGATCTTCCGGCACTATCCGGAGCTGGATGCGTAAGTCGGATCCGCCTGCGCTGGTGGTGCGCCCGCCTCGCCGCACCACCAAGCAGTTGATCGCCCGAGTCCGGGTGTCGAAATCGCGGCGTCTCGCTCGTCATAGGTTCCAGAGACTACTTTTCCGGAGCTACCCATGCCGATCGATACCGCCGCACTGCTACTTATCCTCGCCCGCCTGCTCGCGGGCGGCGCCTTCGTCATCACCGGGCTGCGCAACACGCGCGCGTTCGGCGCGCTCGAGCCGATGATGGCCGGCAGCGCCATGCCGTTTCCGTGGCTGTCGCTGCGCGTCGGCGTCGGCCTGCAGATCGTCTGCGGTCTGATGATGGCCATCGGCTTCTGGCCGGCCTGGGCTGCGGCAGGCCTCGTCCTCTTCGTCGTCACCGCGACGCTTCTCTTCCACAACTTCTGGGCGTTCGAGGGCGAGGCGAAGGGCCAGCACCTGCAGGCCTTCCTCGGCAACGTCATGCTGACCGGCGGGCTCCTGGGGCTGCTGGCGGCGTCGCTCTAGCTGGGTTCCCTCTCCCCTTGTGGGAGAGGGACAGATTTTCCGCGTTCAGCGGAAAATCAGGGTGAGGGGTCCGCGATCTCGTCGCAAAAGCGGATGTTGGAGGTGGTATCGCAGACCCCTCATCCGCCTTTCGGGCACCTTCTCCCTCAAGGGGAGAAGGGAAGCCGCGCCCAGGAGAATAGCTCACGCCTTCTTCTTCGGCGTCAGCACCCCACCCATGAACAACTGCTCGAGATAGCGCGCCGCGTCCTCGAAGCGCCCCTCTCCGCCGCGGTCGCGCCCGAGCACGGCGCGCACCTGCACGTCGAAGTCGGCATAGTGCTGGGTTGTCGCCCAGATCGAGAAGATCAGGTGATAGGGGTCGGTGCGGGCGATTTTTCCGCTGTCCATCCAGCCCTCCAGCACCATGGCCTTCTCGTCGACCAGGCTTTTGAGATCCACCTCGATCATGTCGATGATGTGCGGCGCGCCCTGCAGCATTTCGTTGGCAAACAGCCGGCTCTCGCGCGGAAAGTCGCGCGCCATTTCGATCTTGCGGCGGATATAGGAGCGAATCTCGGGAATCGGGTCGCCATCGGCGTCGATGTCACGCAGCGGCTCGAGCCAGGTGACGAGCAGCTCGGAGATCAGCCGCCGGTGGATGTCTTCCTTCCTCGGGAAGTAATAGAGAAGGTTGGGTTTCGACATCCCGGCGACCTCGGCGATCTGGTCGATGGTCGAGCCGCGAAAGCCGTAGACCGAAAAGACGTCGAGTGCCGCTTCGAGGATGATATCCTGCTTCTCGCGCTGGATGCGCGTCAGCGGCCGGCCCTTGCCCGTCGCCCGGGCCTTGGGCTTTCCCGGCGGCTTGCCCGCTTCGGCCACTGCGGGCTTGGCTTTCATGGAAGCCGCTCCGGCCCCGTTTGCCGCGCGCTTGCGTGGGCTCGCCGGCCCGTCGTTTTTCACCTTGATCGACGCCATTTTCACCTTGCGGGAAACAATGGGAGTGCTAACATTTTTCCAACTGGTCAAAATTCTTGGTAACACGTTCCCGCGTCAAGAGCCAATAAACCTGAATAAACAAATCAACAAATAATCTTGCTGAGGGGTGTCCCGAGATGGTTGCACATGTGGTTCCGAACGACCTCAATGCGTTCTGGATGCCCTTTACCGCCAATCGGCAGTTCAAGAAATCCCCGCGCATGTTCGTGGCCGCCAAGGACATGCACTACACGACCGCCGACGGCCGTCAGGTGCTCGACGGCACCGCCGGCCTCTGGTGCGTCAACGCCGGTCACTGCCGCCCCAAGATCACCGAGGCGATCCAGAGCCAAGCCGCCGAGCTCGACTACGCCCCAGCCTTCCAGATGGGCCACCCCAAGGCTTTCGAACTCGCCAACCGCCTCGTCGACCTGGCTCCCAAGGGCCTCGATCATGTGCTCTTCACCAATTCCGGCTCGGAATCGGTCGAGACGGCTCTGAAGGTCGCGCTCGCCTATCACCGCATGAAAGGCGAAGGCAGCCGCTTCCGCCTCATCGGGCGCGAGCGCGGCTATCACGGGGTCAACTTCGGCGGCATCTCCGTCGGGGGTATCGTCTCCAACCGCAAGATGTTCGGCACGCTCCTGACCGGCGTCGATCACCTGCCGCACACCCACGACCTCGCCAGGAACGCCTTCAGCAAGGGCGAGCCCGAGCACGGGGCCGAACTCGCCGACGAGCTGGAGCGGATCGTCACCCTGCACGATCCCTCGACCATCGCCGCCGTGATCGTCGAGCCGGTGGCCGGATCGACAGGTGTTCTCATTCCGCCGAAAGGCTACCTGCAAAAGCTGCGCGATATCACGAAAAAGCACGGAATTTTGCTGATCTTCGACGAGGTCATCACCGGCTACGGGCGCCTCGGCACACCGTTCGGCGCCGACTATTTCGGCATCACGCCGGACATCATGGTGACGGCCAAGGGGCTGACCAACGGCGTCATTCCCATGGGCGCCGTGCTGGTATCGGCAGAGATCCACGACGCCTTCATGACCGGCCCCGAGCACCTCATCGAATTCTTCCACGGCTACACCTATTCGGGCAACCCGATCGCGAGTGCAGCCGGCATCGCGACTCTCGAGACCTACAAGGAAGAGGGCCTGCTGACCCGCGGCGCCGAACTCGGTCCATACTGGCAGGACGCGCTGCATTCCCTGAAGGACGAGCCGCACGTCATCGACGTCAGGAACATCGGCCTCGTCGGCGCCATCGAGCTGGAGTCCATCGCCGGAGCGCCGACCAAGCGCGCCTTCTCGGCCTTCGTCAAGGCTTACGAAAGCGGATACCTCATCCGCACCACCGGCGATATCATCGCCCTCTCGCCGCCGCTGATCGTCGAGACGCACCACATCGACGAGCTGGTTGACGGCATCCGCAAGGTCCTGAGGGAGATCGAGTGATGGAGGTCATAGAAAACGCCGTCGGCGGCAAGCGCTACGTTTCATCGTCCAGCCGGCGCAGCCCCGTCTTCAATCCGGCGACCGGCGAGCAGACCGCGGAACTGCCGCTCTCGACCCTCGACGAACTGAATGCGGCAGTCGCCGCGGCAAAGAAGGCGCTGCCCGCCTGGGCCAACACGCCGCCGATGAAGCGGGCGCGCATCATGTTCCGTTTCAAGCAGCTGCTGGATGCGCATGCCGACGATCTCGCCCGCGAGATCAGCAAGGAGCACGGCAAGGTTCATGATGATGCGCTGGGCGAGGTTGCGCGCGGCATCGACTGCGTCGATTTCGCCTGCGGCATTCCGCAACTCCTCAAGGGCGAGTTCAGCCGCAACGTCGGGCCCAATATCGATTCCTACTCGGACCGCCAGCCGCTCGGGGCCGTCGCCGGCATCACGCCGTTCAATTTCCCGGCCATGGTGCCGATGTGGATGTATCCGCTGGCCATCGCCTGCGGCAACACCTTCATCCTGAAGCCCTCGGAGCGCGACCCATCGGCCTCGATGCTCGCCTGGAACCTCTTCATGGAAGCGGGGCTGCCCGAGGGCGTCTTGAATGTCGTCCATGGTGACAAGGAAATGGTCGACGGTATCCTTGATCATCCCGACATCAAGGCGGTGTCTTTCGTCGGCTCGACGCCGATCGCTGAGTATGTCTACCAGCGCGGCACCAGGGCGGGTAAGCGCGTACAGGCGCTGGGCGGGGCCAAGAACCATATGGTGATCCTGCCCGATGCCGATCTCGACCAGGCGGCCGATGCGCTGATGGGCGCCGGCTACGGGTCTGCCGGCGAGCGCTGCATGGCGATCTCGGTCGCCGTGCCCGTCGGCGAACAGACGGCGGACGCGCTGATCGAAAAGCTGAAGCCGCGGGTGGAAAATCTCAAGATCGGCCCGGCCACCGACAAGGACGCCGAAATGGGCCCCGTGGTGACTAGGCAGCACCGCGACAAGATTCTCTCCTATATCGACAAGGGCGTCGAGCAAGGCGCCGAGCTCGTCGTCGACGGGCGCGGCTTTTCGCTGCAGGGCTACGAGGACGGCTACTTCGTCGGCGGCACGCTCTTCGACCGCGTGACGCGCGACATGGCCATCTATCGCGACGAGATCTTCGGGCCTGTACTCTCGGTGGTGCGGGCGCGCGACTATTCCGACGCGGTCGACCTCATCCATAGCCACGAATACGCCAACGGCACGGCGATCTTCACCCGCGACGGGGATGCTGCGCGCGAATTCGCCGACAAGATCGAGGTCGGCATGGTCGGCATCAACGTGCCGATCCCGGTGCCCGTCGCCTACCACTCCTTCGGCGGCTGGAAGCGTTCGCTCTTCGGCGACCACGCGATCTACGGGCCCGAGGGCGTGCACTTCTATACGCGCCTGAAGACTGTGACGACACGATGGCCCGCCGGTATCAAGGAAGGCGCTCAGTTCACCTTCCCGAGCTTGAAGTAGTCCCAGGAGACCCATCGATGACTGCCCCCGGAGAAAACCTTCGCATCAACGGCGACCGCCTCTGGGAGAGCCTCATGGAGATGGCCAGGATCGGGCCGGGCGTTGCCGGGGGCAACAATCGGCAGACGCTGACCGACGCGGACAAGGACGGCCGCGCGCTCTTCCAGCGCTGGTGCGAGGAGGCGGGACTGTCGATGGGCGTCGACAGGATGGGCACGATGTTCATGACGAGGGCCGGCACCGACCCCGATGCCCTGCCGGTCTATGTCGGCAGCCACCTCGACACGCAGCCGACCGGCGGCAAGTACGACGGGGTACTGGGCGTGCTTTCCGGCCTCGAAGTCGCGCGCTCGCTGAATGATCTCGGCATCAGGACCCGCCATCCGATCGTCGTCACCAACTGGACCAACGAGGAAGGCGCGCGCTTCGCGCCGGCGATGCTCGCGTCCGGCGTTTTCGCCGGTATGCACACGCTGGACTATGCCTATGCCCGCAAGGACCTCGACGGCAAGACATTCGGCGAGGAACTTGCCCGCATCGGCTGGATCGGCGACGAGGAGGTCGGCGCGCGTGCGATGCACGCCTATTTCGAATACCACATCGAGCAGGGCCCGATCCTCGAGGCCGAGAACCGGCAGATCGGCGTCGTCACCCATTGCCAGGGATTGTGGTGGCTGGAGTTCACCCTCACCGGCAAGGAGGCGCACACCGGCTCGACGCCGATGCTGATGCGCGTCAACGCCGGGCTCGCCATGGCGCGCATCATGGAGATGGTGCAGACCGTCGCCATGGAGAACCAGCCGGGCGCCGTCGCGGGCGTTGGGCAGGTCAAGTTCTCCCCCAATTCGCGCAACGTGCTGCCCGGGACGGTCGTCTTCACCGTCGACCTGCGCTCGCCCGACCAGGCAAAGCTCGATGGCATGCGCGCCCGCATCGAGGCGGAGGCCAAGAGAATCGCCGGCGCGCTCGGCGTCGATTGCTCGGTCGAGGCGGTGGGGCACTTCGATCCGGTGACGTTCGACCCGACGCTGGTCGCGCGCGTGCGCAAGGCCGCCGAGGACCTCGGCTACTCGCATATGGACATCGTCTCGGGCGCCGGCCACGACGCCTGCTGGGCGGCCAAGGTCGCGCCGGCCACCATGGTCATGTGCCCCTGTGTCGACGGCCTCAGCCACAACGAGGCCGAGGAGATTTCCAAGGAATGGGCGACAGCCGGCGCCGACGTGCTGCTGCACGCGGTGTTGGAGACGGCGGAGATTGTCGGGTGATGGGCAACGGAATCTGAAAGTGCCTCTACCTGAGGGTAAGTGGGGTGCAGCATCGAGCAGGGAGTGGAACCATGACCACCGTCATCAAGAACGGCACGATCGTCACCGCGGACATGACCTATGAGGGCGATGTGAAGATCGCCCATGGCAGGATCGTCGAGATCGGCAGGCATCTCGACGGCGACGAGGTGCTGGATGCTTCGGGGTGCTACATCATGCCCGGCGGCATCGATCCGCATACGCATCTCGAAATGCCCTTCATGGGCACCTATTCGTCCGACGATTTCGAGAGCGGCACGCGCGCCGCGCTCGCTGGCGGGACGACCATGGTCGTCGATTTCTGCCTGCCCAATCCGAACCAGAGCCTCATCGAAGCGCTCTCCATGTGGGACAACAAGACGGGCAAGGCCTCCTGCGATTTCTCCTTCCACATGGCGATTACCTGGTGGAGCGAGCAGGTCTGGAGCGAGATGGCCGAGGTCGTCGACCGCGGCATCACCTCGTTCAAGCACTTCATGGCCTATAAGGGCGCGCTGATGGTCGACGACGACGAGATGTTCTCGTCCTTCCAGCGCTGCGCCGAACTCGGCGCGCTGCCGCTGGTCCACGCCGAGAACGGCGACGTCGTGGCGCAAATGACGCAGAAGCTGCTCGACGCCGGCAACAACGGGCCGGAGGCGCACGCCTATAGCCGGCCCCCGGAGGTCGAGGGCGAGGCGACCAACCGGGCGATCATGATCGCCGACATGGCGGGCGTGCCGCTCTACGTGGTGCACACCAGCTGCGAGCAGGCGCACGAGGCGATCCGCCGGGCGCGGGCCAAGGGCATGCGCGTCTATGGCGAGCCGCTGATCCAGCACCTGGTGCTCGACGAAAGCGAGTACTTCAACCCGGACTGGGACTATGCGGCCCGCCGGGTGATGTCACCGCCCTTCCGCAACAAGCTGCACCAGGACTCACTCTGGGCCGGTTTGCAATCGGGCTCGCTGCAGGTCGTCGCCACCGACCATTGCGCGTTCACCACGCAGCAGAAGCGGTCCGGCGTCGGCAATTTCGCCAAGATCCCCAACGGCACCGGAGGTCTGGAGGACCGCATGCCGGTGCTGTGGACGAAGGGCGTCAACACCGGGCGCTTGACCATGAACGAGTTCGTGGCGGTGACCTCGACCAATATCGCCAAGATCCTCAACATGTATCCAAGGAAGGGGGCCATCGCGCCGGGCGCCGATGCCGACATCGTGGTGTGGGACCCCAAGCGGAAAAAGACCATCTCGGCCGAACGGCAGCAGTCGGTCATCGACTACAACGTCTTCGAGGGGATCGAGGTGACGGGCCTGCCCCGATACGTGCTTTCGCGCGGAAAGGTCTCGATCGTCGAGGACGAGGTCAAGACCGAGCCGGGCCACGGCAAGTTCGTCGCCCGCGAGCCCAGGAATCCCGTCAACCGGGCGCTGTCGCAATGGAAGGAGATCACCGCCCCGCGCAAGGTCGAACGCACGGGCATTCCGGCGACGGGGGTGTGATGGGCGGTATGGAGTTCGAGTGGAAGGCCCCCTCACCCGCCGCTTCGCGGCGACCTCTCCCCCCAGGGAGAGGTGAAGAGCGCATCGGGCGAGGCCCCGGATCACCTCTCCCTTCGGGGGAGAGGTCGGCGGCGAAGCCGACAGGTGAGGGGGCCTTTACATGACGGCCGTCATCTCCGCTTCCAATCTCAGCCTCACCTTCGAGACCAATGACGGGCCGGTGACGGCGCTCTCGGACGTCACGCTCGACATCCGCAAGGGCGAGTTCGTCTCCTTCATCGGGCCTTCCGGCTGCGGCAAGACGACGTTCCTGCGCACCATCGCCGATCTCGAGAAGCCGTCTTCAGGCACCATCACCGTCAACGGGCAGACGCCCGAGGAGGCCCGGCAAGCACGAGCCTATGGCTATGTCTTCCAGGCGCCGGCGCTCTACCCATGGCGCACGATCGAAAAGAACGTGGCGCTGCCACTCGAGATCATGGGCTATTCGCAAGCCGAGCAGAAGGCGCGGATCGCGCGCACCCTCGAGCTCGTCAACCTCACCGGCTTCGAGAAGCGCTATTCCTGGCAGCTTTCGGGCGGCATGCAGCAGCGCGCATCGATCGCGCGGGCGCTGGCGTTCGATGCGGACCTGTTGCTGATGGACGAGCCCTTCGGCGCGCTCGACGAGATCGTGCGCGACCACCTCAACTCCGAGCTTTTGAAGCTGTGGCGGGGGACGGGCAAGACCATCTGTTTCGTCACCCACTCCATTCCCGAGGCGGTCTATCTCTCGACCAAGATCGTGGTGATGAGCCCGCGTCCGGGCCGGGTGACCGACATCATCGAATCGACGCTTCCGGCCGAGCGGCCGCTCGACATCCGCGAGACGTCCGAGTTCCTGGCCATCGCTGCGCGGGTGCGCGAGGGCTTGAGGGCGGGGCACTCCTACGAGGAGGTGGGGTGATGAACCTCGGCCGGGCACGATATGAGCCCCTCCCCCTGGAGGGGAGGGGTTGGGGTGGGGGGAGTTGCGGCCCACTCAATCACCCCCACCCTCAATCCCTCTCCTCAAGGGGGAGGGATGCCGATCGTGCCCGGGGCACCATCCTGCCATATCCGCTGCGCTCCCCTTCTCCCCTTGAGGGAGAAGGTGCCCGAAGGGCGGATGAGGGGTCAGCAATGCTGCACCGAGCACCTGCGCTTGTTGCGCCATCGCGGACCCCTCACCCTGATTTTCCGCTGGACGCGGAAAATCTGTCCCTCTCCCTCAAGGGGAGAGGGGGAGAGCTGCCGGCGGCGGGGAGTTGGCGATCATGACCCGCTCCACGCCCTTCGCCGTCCTTGTGATGCTCCTCGCGCTCGTCGTCCTCTGGTATCTCGGGGCGATCGGGCTCAACGGGCCGGTGCAGAACGACATGTACCGCCGGGCGGACGTGGCGGGGGTGCCGTTCACCCAGTTCGTGCTCGACACCTGGAACCAGCAGCGCCCGGTGCTGCCGACGCCGCATCAGGTTTTCGGGGAACTCTGGAACACCACGGCGCTGGTGGCGCCGACCGTGCCGCGCTCGCTGTTCTTCCATGCATGGGTGACGCTCTCGGCAACGCTTGCCGGGTTCGCGCTCGGTTCGGCGCTCGGCATCCTGCTCGCGGTGATGATCGTCCATTCCGAGGCGATGAACCGCTCGCTGATGCCGTGGGTGGTGGCGAGCCAGACGATCCCGATCCTGGCGCTGGCCCCGCTGATCGTCGTCATCGGCTTCAACGTCTTCACCGGCACCTTCGGCGTGCCGACGGATCCCGCCCGCTTCATCTCCAAGGCGATCATCTCGGCCTATCTCTCGTTTTTCCCGGTGACGGTCGGGATGGTGAAGGGCCTCAGGAGTCCCGAGGCGATCCAGCTCGACCTCATGCGCACCTACAATGCGTCGGCCTCGCAGATCTTCTGGAAGCTCAGGTGGCCGAGCGCGCTGCCCTTCCTCTTCACCTCGATGAAGGTGGCGGTGGCCGCCAGCCTCGTCGGCGCCATCGTCGGCGAGATGCCGACCGGGGCCGTCGCCGGTCTCGGGGCGCGGCTCCTCAACGGCTCCTATTACGGGCAGACGACGCAGATCTGGTCGGCACTGGTCATGGCGTCGGTCCTCGCTGCGCTGCTGGTGGTGGCGGTCGGCATCGTCGAACGGCTGGTCAACGCGCGGATGGGAGCGCGGCCGGCATGAGCCAGATGCAGCTCTACCTCGCCATCGTCGCTTGGGGCCTTTGCGCCGCAGCGCTGGCGATCGGATCGCTGATGTCGGGCGGGCTGCCGCTTTGGCTGCTCGTCTTCACGCTCGTCGGCACGCTTTCGGCCGGGCGCATGTTCGTGCCGTTCAGCCTCTGGGTGGACGGAGCGGTTGCCGCCCTCGGCATGGCGGCGGTGCTCGTCAGCCTGCCCGAAGTATCGCCGCCTCCACCAGCCTTCTATTGGCTGGCGCTGGTCGCCGCCTGGGTCTTCGCCTGGCTCTTCGTCGAGCGGCTTTCGCGCGCCATGGGGCGTGGCGAGGTGGAGGCCGGCGTCTTCGGCTTCCTCGTGCCGCTGATCTTCGGCATCACCATCCTCGCCCTTTGGGAGGCGGTGACGCGCGGGGCCGGCGTTCCCTCCGTTATTCTGCCGCCGCCCTCGGCCATCTGGGCGCGGATCGCCTCGAGCCTGCCGACGCTCTGGGCCGATTTCCAGCAGACGTTCCTCAAGGCCGTGCTGATCGGTTACGCGCTCGGCTGCGGGCTCGGCTTTGCCGTCGCCATCCTCATCGACCGCTCGCCGTTCCTCAAGCGCGGACTCCTGCCGCTCGGCAATTTCGTCTCGGCGCTGCCGATCATCGGCGTCGCCCCGATCATGGTCATGTGGTTCGGCTTCGACTGGCCGAGCAAGGCCGCCGTCGTCGTCATCATGACCTTCTTTCCGATGCTGGTGAACACGGTCGCGGGCCTCAACGCCGCCGGCGCCATGGAGCGCGACCTGATGACGACCTATGCCGCCGGCTACTGGCAGACCCTATTGAAGCTGCGCCTTCCCGCCGCGGCGCCCTTCATCTTTACTGCCCTCAAGATCAATTCGACATTGGCCTTGATCGGCGCAATCGTGGCGGAATTTTTCGGGACGCCCATAGTGGGAATGGGCTTCCGGATATCTACCGAAGTCGGCCGGATGAATGTCGACATGGTCTGGGCCGAAATCGCGGTGGCGGCGCTCGCGGGATCGGCCTTTTACGGGGTGGTGGTGCTTCTGGAGCGCGCCATCACCTTCTGGCATCCGTCGGTGCGCAGCGCCTGACGGGGTCGCAACAAGGAAGGGAACAGGGACATGAAGAAACTTGCAATCGCAGCGCTCGCCGGCGCCATGACGCTGGCCGGCGCGGGGGTGGCGACGGCGCAGGACAGCGTCGTGCTACAATTGAAGTGGGTGACCCAGGGCCAGTTTGCCGGCTACTACGTGGCGCAGGCCCAGGGCTTCTACGAGGAGGAGGGCCTGACCGTCGAGATCAAGCCCGGCGGGCCCGACATAGCCCCCGAGCAGGTGATCGCCGGGGGCGGGGCCGACGTCATCACCACCTGGATGGCGGCGGGGCTGGCGGCGCGCGAGCGCGGGGTGCCGCTCGTCAACATCGCCCAGCCGTTCAAGAACTCCGGGCTGCTTCTGACCTGCCGCAAGGACATGGGCGTCGAGACGACAGCGGATTTCCCCGGCAAGACGCTCGGCGTCTGGTTCTTCGGCAACGAATACCCGTTCTATGCCTGGATGGCCAAGCTCGGGCTTTCCACCGAAGGCGGTGCCGAGGGCGTCGAGGTCTTGAAGCAGGCGTTCAACGTCGATCCCCTGATCCAGGGGCAGGCGGCTTGCATCTCGACCATGACCTACAACGAGTTCGGCCAGGTGTTGCGCGCCGGACTTCCGCAAGAGGAGCTCACCGTCTTCAACTATCGCGACGAGGGCGTCGGCATGCTGGAGGACGGGCTTTATGTGCTCGAGGAGAAACTTGCCGACCCGGCGTTCGTCGACAAGATGACCCGGTTCGTGCGCGCCTCGATGAAGGGCTGGGCCTATGCCGCCGAGAACCCCGAGGAGGCCGCCCAGATCGTCCTCGACAACGACATGACCGGGGCGATGACGCTCGAGGACCAGGTCTATCAGGTCAACGAGATCAACAAGCTGGTCGCCGGCTCGACCGGTGTGCTGGACGAAGCCGATTACCGGCAGACGGTCGATACGCTTCTTTCGGCAGTGTCGCCGGAGAACCCCGCAATCACCAAGGAGCCGGAGGGGGCGTTCTCGACGGTGGTGACCGACGGGCTTTGATCACGCGATGAAACCGGAAGGAAGCGGGGCTGCGACTCCGCCTTCCCTTTGATGAGTTGTGCCGCGCCCTCGTGGTTCGAGGCTTCGCTACGCTCTGCACCTCACCATGAGGGCTGTTGTTGATACCGTGCCCGTATCAGTAGCCCTCATGGTGAGGTGCCGCGTAGCGGCCTCGAACCACGAGGGCGTGGCATCATCCCGCCCTACCTCGGGTGTCATCCTGGCGACTGCCGGGCCCCATCCTGAGATGCTCTGCTGGCCGCAAGGTGTGTGAACGGGACTGAATGGCCGCAGCCTCTCTTTCCGTGCATGTGGAGGTGTTCAGGGCTGAGTCCCGGCCTTCGCCGGGATGACATGCGGTGGGTGGGACGATTGAGCTACATGCCCCAGGTCGTGCTGGCGGCCTCTATCCGCCCATCCGCATAGCTCAACCCACCCGGCCGGTCCTCGCGCAGCAGCAGCGGGCCGTCGAGGTCCACCCAGTCGGCAAGGCCCGACAGCAGCAGCGCCGGCGCCATCGACAGCGAGGTGCCGACCATGCAACCGACCATGAGCTTGAAGCCGCGTTCACGCGCCGCATGGGCAAGCGCGATGGCTTCGGTGAGGCCTCCGGTCTTGTCGAGCTTTATGTTGATGGCCTCGTACCGCCCGGCGAGTGCATCGAGGCTGCCGAGCCCGTGGATGCTCTCGTCGGCGCAGACGGGGACCGGATGCGGGAGTGTCGCGAGGGGGAGGTCGGCGTCGGCAGGCAGGGGTTGCTCGACGAGCTCGATGCCGAGATCGCGGCAGGCAGCGAGGTTGGCGGCGAGATCTTCGGGTGCCCAAGCTTCGTTGGCGTCAACGATGAGGCGGGCTTGCGGCACCGCCTCATGTATCGCCGCCAGCCGCTCGCGGTCGCCGACCCCGCCGAGCTTGAGCTTCAGCAGGAGGTAGTTCGCGGCCTGCCGCGCCGCCTCTGCCATCGCATCTGGCGTGTCGAGGCTGATGGTGTAGGCGGTGGTGACCATGGATGGCATGGTGAGCCCGGCAAGGTCGGCGACACTGATGCCGGCGCGCTTGGCTTCGAGGTCCCAGAAGGCGCAGTCGAGAGCATTGCGGGCGGCGCCGGGCGGGAGGGCGGATTGCAGTGCCCGCCGGTCGAGACCGGCGGCTATGGCGGGCGCGAGCGAGAGGATCGTCCCCAGGACGCCTTCGGGCGTCTCGCCGTAGCGGGCATAGGGCACGCATTCGCCGTGGCCGGTGACGCCGTCGCGCGTGAGGATCACATGCACCACCACCGCCTCGCGCCTGGTCCCGCGCGAGATGGTGAACGTGCCCGCAATCGCGAACCGCTCGATCGCCGCCGCCAGCTGCGTCACGGCTCGAGTTTCAGTTCGGCGATGAAGTCATAGCGATCGCCGCGATAGGAGGATTTGGTCACCTCGATCGCGCGGCCGTTGGCGAGGAAGGAGTGGCGCTCGATATGAAGGATCGGGCTGCCGGCGACGACGTGCAGCAGCCCTGCCTCTTTCTTGTCGGCGATAGCCGAGCGCAGGCGCTGGAGGGCGCGCACGGGCATGTAGCCGTTGCGCTTCAGTGTCTCGTAGAGCGACTCGCCGATATCGGCGCTGCCGACGGCAAAGAGCGGTACCACGGCATGCTCGACAGCGAGCGGATCGTTGTCGGAGAGGCGCACGCGTGAGAGGCGCAGCACCGGCTCGCTGGGCGAAAGGCCGAGCTTCAGCATCTCCTCAGGATCGGGCAGGCCGGTGGTCTTGGAGAGGACGATGGAGCGCGCCTCGGCGCCGCGCCGCGCCATGTCGGCGGTAAAGCCGATGAGGACGGAAAGCGGCTGGTCGACATGGGGCGAGACGTAGGAGCCGGCCCCGCGCCGGCGCGCGATCAGGCCGTCGCGGAAGAGGTCGTCGATGGCGCTTCTGACGGTCACGCGTGACAGACCCGTGGCCTTGACCAGTACCCGCTCGGACGGCAGCGCCTCGCCGCCGCGCAGTTCGCCCCGTTCGATGAGCTGGCGCATGGCGCCGGCGAGTTGCAGGTAGAGCGGATCTTCGCTTGCGCCAGCCGCCGGCAGGTGCGCGAGGATGCGGGCGAGGACGGCGGAGGTTTCGGGTTCGGTGGTCGCGGGGGGCTGGGTAGGCATGGTCATGGCGTACATCCCGACGCGCATTCTAACCCCTCACCCTGTCCCTCTCCCCAGAGGGGCGAGGGGACGCCGGGGGAGCGCACTATACAAGCCGAGCCGCCGGGTTTACCTCGCCCCTCCGGGGAGAGGTCGGCCCGGAGGGCCGGGTGAGGGGTGTTCCGGCATGGCAAGGCGATCATCATCTACTCCTGCGTGCGCAGCCGCGGGTCGAGCGTGTCGCGCAGCGCGTCCCCGAGGAGGTTGAAGCCGAAGGAGAGGAAGAGGATGGCAAATCCGGCAAAGATCGCGGGCCACGGCGAAAGCAGGAGGAAGTTGCGCCCTTCCGAGAGCATCAGGCCGAGCGACGGGATCGGCGGCTGCGCCCCGAGCCCCAGGAACGAGAGCGAGGCTTCGACGAGGATGGCGGCCGACAGCAGCAGGCTCGTCTGCACCAGCACCACGGAGGTGAGGTTGGGTAAGAGATGCAGGAAGATGATGCGCCCGTCCGAGGCGCCGATGGCCCTGGCGCCATTGACGTATTCGCTCTCGCAGATGACGAGCGCGGGACCGCGCAGCAGCCGGGCGAAGATCGGCGTATAGACGATGGCGATGGCGAGCGCCGCGCTCCAGGCCGAGGGCCCGAGAACGGCGATGACACCGATGGCGAGCAGCATGATCGGGAAGGCGAAGAGCACGTCCATCAGGCGCATGACGATGCGGTCGAACCAGCCGCGATAATAGGCGGCGAGCATGCCGAGCGTTCCCCCGGCAACGAGTGCCAGCGCCACGGCGGTGACGCAGGTCATCAGCGAGGTGCGGTAGCCGTAGAGGATGCGCGCGAGCACGTCGCGCCCGAGCTGGTCGGTGCCGAGCAGGTTGAGGAGATTGGGCCCCTTCATGCGCTGAACCATGACCTGCGCATAAGGGTCCTGCAGGCCGATGAAGGGCGCAAAGATCGCCAGCAGCACCTGCAGCGCGACGAAGATGGCGGCGAAGGTCAGCAGCTTGTTGCGCTTCATGTAGGCGATCATCGCGACACCCTCGGGTCGATGACCGCATAGAGCAGGTCGACGAGGAAATTGACCATGACGAAGGCGAAGGTCATGACGAGGATCGTTGCCTGCACCAGCGGATAGTTGCGCTCGGCAATGGCGCCGAGCACCAGCCGCCCGAGGCCGGGAATGGCGAAGACCTGCTCGATGACGATGGCGCCGCCGAGCAGGTATCCGGCCGAGACGCCGACGCTGGTGATGAAGGGAATGAGCGCGTTGCGCAGCACATGCTTGTAGATGATGCGCCGCCGGCCCGCCCCCTTGGCCTTGGCGGTGCGGATATAGTCCTGGCTCAGTGCATCGAGCATGGCCGAGCGCACCAGGCGCGAGAGATTGGCGAGCATCGGCAGCGAAAGCGCGATGACCGGCAGGATCATGCGGGTGAGGTTGCCGATCGGATCCTGGGTGAACGGCACGTATCCCAGCGCCTGCACGCCGGGCAGGAGCTTGGACAGCAGGAAGATCGAGACGATGCCGAGCCAGAAGGAGGGGATGGTGAGGCCGGCAATGGCGCCGATCCGCACCAGCACTTCCGCCGTCTTGCCGCGTGCTTCGGCCATGAACGCCCCGAGGGGGATGGCAAGCCCCGCCCCGAAGAGGATGGAGAGCAGCGTCAGCTCAATGGTCGGCCAGATCTGGGCGAGGATTTCCTGGGAGACCGGTCGTCCGGTCCAGATCGAGGTTCCGAGATTGCCGTTGAGAACGCCCCAGATCCAGGTGAAGTACTGTTCGAGGATCGGCTTGTCGAGCCCGACCCGCGCTTCGAGCTCGGCGATGCGCTCGGGCGTGATCTCGGTATTGGCCCCGAGCATGATGGCGACCGCGTCGCCGGGGATCAGGCGGATCATCAGGAAGACGACGACCGAAACCCCGAAGAGCACGAAGACGAGGTCGACGATCCGGCTGGCTAGGAAACGCAACGGCATGAATGGGTCCGGGCAGGCTGATGGATGACGGAAGGGGAAGCGCTATACCCGGCCGAACCGGCGTCACCCCCCTCCTGGCCTCCCCCACAAGGGGGGAGGTGAGCTTCGTGGTTGTGGGCACTATCCTGCCCGACCCACCGGCCCGACACCTCCCCCTTGATGGGGGAGGCCGGGAGGGGGTGGGGCGCCGGCAAGACTGCCAGGGCCATGCTCACGACCTATTCGGCGACGGTGACGTTGACGAGGCTGGTCAGGCGTCCGTTGGGATAGATCTCGAAGCCCGAGACCCTGTCGTTGACGGCGGTGTTGAGCGAGCCGTAGGCGATGTGCGCGGCCGGGCCCTCGCAGGCGAGCTTCTTCTGCACGTTGTCGTAGATCGCCTTGCGGGCGGCCGGGTCCGTGGTCGTGCGGCCCTCGTCGAGCCAGGTATCGATCTCTTCGTCGTCATACTTGAAGACGTTGGTCGAGCCGCCGCCGTAGAAGGTGCGGTAGAAGTACTCGTCCGGATCCGGGCTGCCGCCGTTGGCGGAAATGAAGAGATCGAAGTTGGAATTGCGCCAATCCTGCACGAACTGGCCGATCTCCTGGTTGATGAGCTGCACCTCGATGCCGCCGGCCGCCAGCTGCTGCTGGACGACCTGGGCGATGTCGCGGGTGTCCTGGCGCGGCAGCACGTTCATGGTCAGCTGGAGCGGTGTTTCGACCCCGGCCTCGGCGAGCAGCGCCTTGGCGCCTTCGACGTCGGTCGTGTAGCAGGCGTACTCGGCCGGATCGAGCGCCCAGTTGACGAGGGCCGGTGAGAGCGGTCCGGCCGGCACGCCCATGCCGAAGAGCGCCCCGTCGATGATCTCCTGGCGGTTCAAGAGCATGTTGATGGCGGTGCGTACGCGCGCGTCGTCGAACGGCTCGCGAGAAACGTTCATGCCCAGAAGCGTATAGGCGATATCGCGCGTTTCCTGCACGGTGACGCCCGGCTGGCCCTGGAGCTGAAGCGCGGTCGCCGGATCGATGCCCGGCAGGAGCCCATATTCGCCACTGGTGATACCGACCTGGCGGGTCGCCGCTTCCGGCACGAAGTTGAAGACGACCTCGTCGAGCGCCGGCTGGCCGTCGACATGGTAGTCTTCATTCTTGTCGAGGCTGATGAAGCCGTTGGGCTGCCACTCGGCGAACTTGAACGGGCCGGTGCCGACCGGCGCCTGCTGCAGCGCCTCGGCTTCGGTTTCGAACTCGGCCGGAACGATGGCGATGCTCGAGAGCGAGGAGAGGATCGGCGCGAACGGCGCATCGAGGGTGAAGACGATGGTTGTCGGATCGGTGACCTCGATATTGGTGATCGGCGTCACGCGGCTGGCGAGCGGCGAGGCGATAGCCTCCGACTGCACGCGGCGGATGGAGGCTGCGACATCCTCGGCGTCCATGGCCGAGCCGTCGTGGAAGGTCACGCCCTCGCGCAGCTTGAAGGTGTAGGTCAGCCCGTCCTCGGACACCTCCCAGGATTCGGCAAGGCCCGGCACGATGGCGAGGTCCTCGTCGACGCCGGTCAGCGCCTCGTAGATGTTGTTCTGCACGATCACCACCGAGTTGAATGCGGTGATGAGGTGCGGGTCGAGCCCGGCGGGCGCCGAGTCGATGGCGATGCTGAGCGTGGCGGCCGAGGCGGCGCCGGCGAGCATGGTGGTCGCGGCGAGCGCGGCCGCGAATATCTTGAGCTTCATCTTCCCTCCAGTGATGTTGGCGCGCCGCCAGCCACCAGGGACAGGAAAGCGTCGGCGCGGAAACCGATAGGTCCAGTTTAAGACCAGTCTGGACAGTGGTCACGTTATGGTACTATGAATTGCCATGCAAGGCCCGCTCCGCACGGGCCGATGCCGAGACCGGTTTTGCACGCCGTTCGATTCCCCTCACCATTCGGGAGCACCCTTGTCCGAGATCGTCGAAACCACCTTGCTCACCATCGAGGACCTCGAGATCGCGGTTGGTGCGCGCCCGGTCATCGAGGGCGTGTCGCTGGCCATTCGCCCCGGCGAGATGCTGGGCCTGGTCGGGGAGTCCGGGTGCGGCAAGTCGGTGACGGCGCTCGCCATCATGCGGCTCCTCGCCGAGCCGCCGATGCGCATCGTTTCGGGCGCGATCCGCTTCGAGGGCAGGGACATCCTCAGCCTCGGCGAAAAGGAGCTGGAGACGCTGCGCGGCGACCGCATCGCCATGATCTTCCAGGAGCCGATGACCTCGCTCAATCCGGTGTTCACCATCGGCAACCAGATCGCCGAGGTGGTATTGCTCCATAGGAACGTGGGGCGGCAGGCGGCCGAGGCGCGTGCGGTGGAGTTGTTGAAGCGCGTCGGCATCCCGGCGCCCGAGGCGGCGATGGGCCGCTATCCGCACCAGCTTTCCGGCGGGCAGCGCCAGCGCGTGATGATCGCGATGGCCCTCGCCTGCGATCCGAGGCTCCTCATCGCCGACGAGCCGACGACGGCGCTCGACGTGACGGTGCAGGCGCAGATCCTCGAATTGATCGATGGCCTCCGACGCGAGACGGGCATGGCGGTGCTGTTGATCACCCACGACCTCGGCGTCGTCTCGCAATATTGCGACCGGGTGGCGGTGATGTATGGCGGGCGCGTCGTCGAGGAGGCGCAGAGCGCCGAGCTCTTCGCCCACCCACGCCACCGCTATACCGAGGCGCTGCTGCGCACCATCCCCGCGTCCAACCCGCCCGGCGTCGAGCTGCCGGCTATTCCCGGCACCGTGCCGCCGCCGGGAAGACGGCCGCCCGGCTGCGCCTTCCATCCGCGCTGCCACGCCATGGTCGAGCCCTGCGCCGACGTGCTGCCGGAACTGACCGCGCCGCCGCATCGCATCCGCTGCTGGAACCCCGCCGCATGAGCCTTCTGGAACTGCGCCACCTCTCCAAGACCTATCCCGGCGCCAACGGCGCCGTGGTGCAGGCGGTCTCGGACGTCTCCCTCTCGATCGCGCCGGGCGAAGTGCTGGGCGTCGTCGGGGAATCGGGATGCGGCAAGTCGACCCTCGGCCGCTCGTTGCTGCGCCTCATCGAGCCGACCGGCGGCGAGGTTCTCTTCGAGGGCAACGATCTGACAAAGCTCTCGCGCCACCAGATGAAGCCGGTGCGCCGCGACATGCAGGTCATCTTCCAAGACCCCTTCGGCTCGCTCAATCCGCGCCATACGGTCGGCGGCATCATCGGTGAGCCGTTGCAAGTGCACCGGGTCGGCACGCGCGCGGAGCGCAAGGCGCGTGTCGCTGAACTTTTAAAGCTCGTCGGCCTGCCCGAAGATGCCGGGAGCCGCTATCCGCACGAGTTCTCCGGCGGGCAGCGCCAGCGCATCGCCATCGCCCGGGCCCTGGCCCTGGAGCCAAAGCTCCTCGTTGCCGACGAAGCTGTCTCGGCGCTCGACGTCTCGATCCAGAGCCAGATCATCAACCTGATCGCCGACCTGCAGAAGCGCCTCAACCTTTCGATCATGTTCATCAGCCACGACCTCTCGGTCATCCGGCACGTCAGCGACCGCATCGCAGTGATGTATCTCGGGCGCATCGTCGAGATCGGACCGGCCGAGGAGATCATGACGGCGCCCAAGCACCCCTATACGCAGGCGCTGCTCTCGGCCATCCCGCGCCCCGGCGTCGAACGGGCCGAGCGCATCGTGCTCCAGGGCGAGCTGCCGGACCCCGCCAATCCGCCCGCCGGCTGCGCCTTCCATACGCGCTGTCCCCACGTCATGGATATCTGCCACCGCGTCCGCCCGCAGCTTGCCCGCCCGAAAACGGACGATCCGGCGAGCCGCAGCGACGTCGCCTGCCATCTCTACGAGGCCGCATAGATGACGTTGGACACAAGGCTCGAAGCCGGCTTCGCTCCGCTTGCTGCTGCGATCGAGGCCGGGCGTATCCCTGGTGGAGTGCTGGGCATCGTCGACGCCGAGGGCGGGCGGACTTTGCGGGCCATGGGCGCGGCGCAGACGGTGCCGCATCGTCGTGACATGCATGAGGATACCTGGTTCGACCTCGCCTCCCTGACCAAGGTGATCTTCACCACCCCGCGTATTCTCGCACTCGCGCACGCCGGCGTCATCGATCTCGATGCGCCGCTGACGAGCCTGCTGCCGGACCTGCGCCAATACGATCTCAACGCCTGGGAGCGGCGGGTGACCTTCCGCCAGTGCCTCGGCCACCAGACGCCGTTCCCCGCGGTCGAGCCGATCTATACCTACGGGCGCGACCCGCAATTGCTGCGCACCTTCGTGCTGCAACGCGAGTGGCGCGCCGGGCCGCCGGCCTATTCGGACATCAACTATATCCTGATGGGCCTGGCGCTGGAGCGGCTGGAAAAGAAGGGTATCAGGCAGATGGATCCCGGACCGGGCTTTGCCTGGTCGGCCGATCCGGACAAGGCGGCCGCCACCGAGGACTGTACCTGGCGCCACCGCGTGCTCTGCGGCGAGGTGCATGACGACAATTGCTCGGCGCTCGAGGGCGCGGGCCATGCCGGGCTCTTCGGCACCGCCGACGCCATCCTCGATTTCGCCAGGGGGCTGCTCGACGGCACCGGCGCGTCGGGCAAGGCCATCTCGCTGATGCGCACGTCGCTCTCGTCGCGCCGCACCCATGGCTGGGAGCATCCCTACGACGGCTGGTCGGGCGGCGACCACGCGAGCCCCGCCACCATCGGTCACACCGGCTTTACCGGCACCGGCCTCTGGATCGACTTCGAGCGCGGCTATGCCTGGACACTGCTCACCAACCGCGTTCATCCGACCCGCCACTTCGACAGCGGCATCTTCGAGCTGCGCCGGGCTGTGGCGGATGGGATCAATAGCACGCAATGAATCTGGTGGCGACTGCAGGGCCCCTCACCCTGACCCTCTCCCCGGAGGGGCGAGGGGACGCTGTGGGGGCTGCGGGTGAAGGTGCCGAAGCTGTCGCAGGCGCGGAGCCCTTCGCCTCGCCCCTCCGGGGAGAGGCCGACGCGCAGCGGCGGGTGAGGGGTCCCTCCATAGGCAAGATGCTCGTGTTCTGGACAGGACAAACCTCATGACCCCCATCTGGGCCATCGGCCTGATGACCGGCACCGTGCTCGATGGCAACATCGACATCGCGCTCTTGCGCACCGATGGCGAGACTGTCTCCGAGTTCGGCGCCTATACGCTGGCGCCCTATGGGGCGGAGCTGCGCGAGTTGCTGGTCGAGACCCTCGACACGGCCCGCAAGTGGAACTTCGACGGCCCGGAGCCGGCGATCTTCGCCAAGGCCGAGCAGATGCTGACGCGGGCGCAATCCGAGGCGGTCAAGGCGTTCGTCGCGGCGCAGGGCATGACGATGGCCGACATCGGCATCGTCGGCTTCCACGGCCAGAGCGTGCTGCACCGTGCGCCGACGCGCGAGCGGATCGGCGCCACCCGCCAGCTCGGCGACGGCGAGCTGATGGCGCAAATCCTCGGCACCCGCGTCGCCTACGATTTCCGTTCGACCGACGTTGCCGCCGGCGGGCAGGGCGCGCCGCTCTCGGCCATCTACCACAAGGCGCTGCTTGCCGGGCTTGGAGCCAGGGGCGAGACCGCCGTGCTCAATCTCGGGGGCGTCGCCAACATCACCTGGACGGATGGCGAGGGCGCGCTCATCGCCTTCGATACGGGGCCGGCCAACGCGCCGATCAACGATTTCGTCAAGGCGAAGGGCCTCGGCGACATGGACCGGGACGGCGCGCTTGCGCTCGCCGGGACGGTGGACGAAACGCGGCTCGCCCGGCTTCTCGAGCACCCCTATCTTTGCACGCCCTATCCCAAGTCCCTCGACCGGTTCGACTTCACTGCCGAGATGGCCGACGGGCTGGACGCTGAGAATGGAGCGGCTCTCCTGACCGCCTTCACCACCTCGGCCGTCGGCAAGGGGCTCGATCTCCTGCCGCACCGGCCCGACAGGTTGATCGTTTGCGGCGGTGGCCGGCGCAATCCGGCCATCATGGCGATGTTACCCGAACGCGCACACGTCGATGCGATACCTGCCGAAGCCGTCGGCTGGCGGGGGGACGCGATCGAGGCGGAGTGTTTCGCCCTGCTTGCGGTACGCGTGCTGCGCGGACTGCCGATCAGCTTCCCGACGACGACGGGCGTTCCGGCACCGATGACGGGTGGACGTCTGGCGGGATAGGTGTTGACGGCTCGGGAGAGACGGGCACGGCCTGTTTGCGCGCCGCCTGCATGCCGAGCGCACAGGCCGAAATGATCGCCGCCCCGCCGATCCAGAGCGCTGGTTCGGGCACTTCGGTAAAGAAGACATAGCCGTAGAACGCCGCCCACAGCAGCGCGGTATAGTCGACCACGGCGAAGACCGATGCGGGCAGGCGCCGCAATCCGCTGAGGATGAAGATGAAACCCACGGCGCCGAGAAAGCCGATCAGCACGACCTGCCACCAGATTTCCAACGCCGGCACGGTGAAACCGGGAACCGCCAACGGCAGGGCGACGAACGCCGCGACGCCCGATTGCGCCAGCGTCATCGAGGCGGCGGGCTCGTCGGTCACGTGGTGTTTCATGAGAACCAGCGCTGCGGCATAGGTCAACGGCGCCAGGATACCTGCACCCCAGGCGAGAATGCTCGATGCGCCGCCGGTCTGGATGGAGCTGCCCCCGAGAACGATGACGAGGGAGCCGGCGATGCCGAGGCCGATGGCGCCCAGCAGCGTCCGGCTCATCGGCTCCTTGAGAAAGACGACGCTGAGAAGCGAGATGTAGATGGGCGCGGTCATGGCGAGCGCGGCGGCGACGGCGAGCGGCAGGTTGGTGACGCCGTAGAAGAAGAAGCAGGCGGTAACGACCATCAGCCCGCCGCGAAGCGCGTGGCGTCCCGCATTCTCGCGCTTGGGCCAGGTGCTGCGCGTGATGGCGATATAGGCCGCAAGCCAGATGCAGGCGCCGAGATAGCGCACGAAAGTCACCTGGAAGGTGGAGATGTGCGCGCCGAGCCCCTTGGCCACCGCGTCCATGGCGCAAAGCGTGGCGACGCCCCCGGCAGCAAGCAGAATGCCGTGGAGGGCGTCGGTGCGGTTCATGGGCTGAGGGCCTTGCTGAGGAAGTAGCGGGTGCGGCCGCGCGGAAAATCCGGCAGCTCGCCAAAGACGCTATAGCCCGCTTTCTTGTAGGCGGCGAGGGCCTTGGGATTGAACGTGTCGATATAGGCCCCGTGGCAGCCCCGGTCGTGCGCCTCGGCTTCCGCCATGGCGAGCAGCCGCCCGGAAAGGCCTTGCCCGCGATGGGTCTCGGCGAGCCACAGCCACTGGACGTAGAGCCAGCCCCAGGCGGTGTATCCGGAAAGCCCGCCCTCGACCTTGCCCTCGGCGCCGCGCACGAAAATGGCGAGCGGCTGCCGGCCCGCCGGCCCGACCTCGCCGGCGTTGAACGCGGCGAGGCTGTCGCCAATGAGGGCGAGCTCGTCCGGATCCGGATGCGCGGTCAGGTCGAGGGTCAGGGTCATCGTGTCATTGAGGGCAACATGGTCCTATTGCTCCCCTCCCCCTTGAGGGGAGGGGATTGGGGGTGGGGGTCCATCAGTTTCCCACCGAACGACCCCCACCCTCAATCCCTCCCCTCAAGGGGGAGGGAGGCGATAGATCCGCAAGCATTCGGTCGGTAAGAACAGGCATCAGGCGAGCGCCTTGCGCAGGTTCCCTCCGGCGGCGTCGAGTGCAGCTTCCGCCGCGGCCCGCGGGAGCGACTTCGTCAGCATGACGGTTGCCAGCTTGATGACGCCGTCGGCCTCGGCCAGGGCCTTGCGGGCCGTCTCGATATCGGCCCCGGTCAGGTCGGCGACCATCAGTGCGGCGCGCTCGTTGAGCTTGACGTTGGTCGGGCGCATCTCGACCATCAGCCCGCGATAGACGAAGCCGAGCCTGATCATCGCGCCGGTCGAAATGCAATTGAGCGCCGCCTTCTGCGCCGTGCCCGCCTTCATGCGGGTGGAGCCGGCAACGAATTCCGGGCCGGTTTCCAGCAGAATCGGGATCTCGCAGACCTCGCCGACCTTGCCGCCGCGATTGTTGAAGATACCGAGGGTCAGCGCACCGCGCGTGCGCGCGAAGGTGAGGCCGGCGATGACGTAGGGCGTGCGTCCGCTGGCGGCCAGCCCGATGACGACGTCGTTGGGACCGACATTGGCGGCTTCGAGCCGGCGCACGGCTTCGTCCTCGCTGTCCTCGGCGCCTTCTGCGGCCTTGTTGAGGGCGGTCTCGCCGCCTGCCATCAGAGTGATGGCGCGCTCGTAGGGCCAGTTGTAGGTCGGCGGCAGCTCGGCCGCGTCCTGCGTCGCGATGCGCCCGGAGGTGCCGGCGCCGAGATAGATCAGCCGCCCGCCGGCGGCGAGCCGCTCAGCCGCCGCATCGATGGCGCGCGCAATCGGTTCGCTCGCCGCCTGCACCGCGCCGATGGCGGCGAACTGCCCCTCGAGGATGCCGGCGACGAGTTCGGCGCTCGTCCAGTCGTCGATGCCGGCAAAGCGGGCGGAGGCGGTTTCGGTGGTGGTCATGGGTGTTCCAGGCTTTCAGGTGAGAAGGCGTGCCATGCGTGCAGCGTGGTGGGCGGCATCGATCGTAGGGAAGACGACTTCGCATCCTTGCAGCGCCGCGATCAACCCCGGCTTGATGACGCGATGGAGGCCGAGTACCCCGCCCACATAGCCGATAGGCTTGTTTCCGGCGCGCTTGACGAGGGCGTGGCCGAGGCGGGCGAGCTCGCGGGCGGCGTCTTCGAGGATGGTCAGCGCCAGCGGATCGCCCTTGTCGGCGGCATCCGCGACGACCTGCGCCAGGGCGCCGATGCGACCGCGGTCGCTGCCGTAGACATAGGCGCGCGTCGCGCTCCAGTCGTCCCCGCCCATGGCGGCAAACAGCGCATCGGCGAGGATGCGGGCGCCGTCCACGCCGCCGGTCTCGTCGATCAGCCGGTAGAGCTTGTCGAGGGCGGTGAGCGCGATCCAGGTACCCGAGCCGCCGTCGTCGATGAGAATGCCGCGCCCGCCGACCCGCACCAGCTCGCCGTCGGCGGCGACATGGAGGCCGACCGAACCGGTGCCGGCCGAAATCAGATGTCCCGCACCCGGCGCGAAGGCGGCGCGGAAGGCGAGCTCCATGTCGTCGCTGGCCCCGATCCGCTCCGGCGCAAGGCCGATCGCCGCGCCGGTGATGGCTTTGGCATCATCGAAGGCGCGTTCGCCGAGTCCGGTGACGCCGAGGAAGGCAGCTGCAATCTGCAGATCCGATCCCGCTTCGGCAGCGATGGCCGAGATGACGGCTGAGAACTTTTCGCGCTCGGCCGGATTGAAGAGATGGCCCGTTGCGCCCGGCGCTGCGCCGCGTGCCACTACGGTCCCGGCGTCATCGGCGATCACCCAGCGCGAGGCGGTGCCGCCGATATCGATGCCGAGGAACCGCCCCTCACTCACGATCCGGCGACCTTGCGGGCAAAAGCGCGGGTGATCTCGCGCGGGTTGGTGATCATCGTGCCGACGACGACCGCATGGGCGCCGGCATCGAGCGCGGCGCGGGCAAGCTCGGGCGTGTTGTAGCGCCCCTCGGCGACGATCGGTGTCGAGACGCGCCTGGCGAGCGCCGTAACGAGGGCAAGGTCCGGCTCCTCAGGCTTGGGCTCGGTGTATTCGGTATAACCCGAGAGCGTCGTCGAGATGTAGGTCGCGCCCATCCCTTCGGCTGCAAGACCTTCATCGAGGGTCGAAATGTCGGCGAAGACCTCGAGCCCCAGTTCGTCCCGGATGCGCCGGACCAGTTCGGCCGGATCGTCGCCCTTGCGCGGGCGCGGCGTGCAGTCGAGGGCGATGATGTCGGCGCCGGCTTGCGCGAGTGCTTCGGCCGCGGCGAAATCCGGGGTGATGTAGACCAGAACGCCTTCGGAAAAGACCTTGTGGATGCCGATGACCGGTAGGCCCGCGGCTTTGACCGCCTTGACGTCCTCCGGCCCGTTGGCGCGGATGGCCCTGGCTCCGCCGTCGCGGGCGGCGAGCGCCATGGCGCCCATGAAGACGGGGCCGTGCAGGGGATTGTCCGCCCGCGCCTGGCACGAAACTATGAGGGCGCCCTTCTCGAGCTTCAGGCTCATTTGACCGCTCCCGAGGTCATGCCGTTGATGAACTGGCGCGACAGCATGATGTAGATGAGGATGATGGGTGCCGCCGAAAGGGTGAGGCCAGAGAACAGCACGCCCCAGTCGGTGGTGTATTCGCCCATGAAGGTGGTCAGGCCCTGCGGCAGGGTCTTGAGGCTGTCGTTCTGGATGAAGACCAGCGGGAAGAAGAAGTCGTTCCAGATCGGCACGACGTTCTGGATGCCGGCGATGACCATGGCCGGGCGCACCAGCGGCAGCATGATCGACCACATGATGCGCGCTTCGCTGGCTCCGTCCATGCGCGCGGCATCCTCCAGCTCGTTCGGCAGCGTGCGGATGAAGCCGGTCATGATGAAGACCGTCGTCGGCAGGCCCATGGCGGTGTAGACCGCGATCAGCGAGAGCTGGTTGTTGAGGATGCCGAGGTCGCGCATCAGCATGAAGAGCGGGATGATGGCGAGCTTTAAGGGGAGCGTCAGGCCCGCGAGGAAGAACATCAGGATGAAGCTCGCCCCGAAGAACTGGTAGCGCGCGATCGCGTAGGCCGCCATGGTCCCCAGCGTCAGGATGCAGACCATCGAGGCGCCCGTGACGACGAACGAGTTCAGCAGGTACCGCAGGAAATTCGTCTGCGTCCATATCTTGACGAAGTTGGCGACATTGGTGAAGTCGGGCAGGCTGAACGGAGACTGGAAGATCTCCATGTTGGTCTTGAAGGCCGAGAAGATCATGATGACGATCGGCGCCAGCATGATGAAGGTGTTGGCGACGAGAATGATCTGCAGGAGACCGTCGCGCCCGAGCGTGCCGATCAGCCCGCGCTTCTCGTAGTAGGTTTCTGCGGCCGCCGTCATATCTGGATCTCCCTGGCGCGCAGCCGCACGGTAATCACGCTGGCGACGGCGGCGATGAAGACGAAGATGAGGACCGCAAGCGCGCTGCCGAGGCCGAAATTCTGCTGGCCGGCCGACACGTTCCCGAAAGCGGTGCGATAGAAGTAGAGCCCCAGCACGTCAGTCGAGCCATAGGGCGATCCGTCGAGCCCGGCCATGATGTAGGGCAGCTCGAACCAGTTGAAAGCGCCAACGAACAGCAGCACGAAGACGACGGTGGCGCTGGGCGCCACCAGCGGCCAGACGATCTTGGTGATCTTGACCCACTCGCTCTCGGTCTCCATGCGTGCCGCATCGAGGATCTCGCTCGGAATGCGCTGCATGCCGGCAAGGAAGACGAGTGTGGGAAAGCCGACCATGTGCCAGGCATTGGCGAAGATCAGCGCCCAGAGCGCAGTGGTGTCCTGCCCGAGCCACGGCTGGGCGAGGAACGGCAGGCCGACGGCCTTGAGGCTCTGGTTGACGACGCCGAACAGCGGATGGAGGAAGAGCTTCCAGAGATAGCCCACGATAATGGTCGAAAGCACCACCGGCAGGAAGACCGCGACGCGGTGGAAGCGCGCGCCGGGCAATTCGCGCCAGAGCGCATAGGCGAGGATGAAGCCGACGCCGTTCTGCAAGACCATCAGCGCGAAAAAGACGATGATGTTGTGGGTGAAGGCGTTGCGCGTCCAGCTCGCATAGGGCTCGACGAACAGCACCTGGTGGAAGTTGGCGAGCCCGACGAAATCGCCGCGCATCAGGCCCTGCCAGTCGTAGAAGGCGTAGGCGAAGGCGGCGATGATCGGATAGACGATGAAGAGCGCGACGAACGCCAGCGGTGGTGCGATCAGCACCGTGATCCACAGGCCTCGTCCGGTCAGTCGCAATTGGGGCATGGGCTGGCTTCTGGCGCTCGAGAAAGAAACAATCGGATGCGTCTGAAAGAGGGCGCACCGGCGATGTGTTCGTCGGCGCGCATCTTGGTGACTTCGCTTAGTCCTGGAACGGCTCGTACCAGGCCTTGAGACCTTCGGTGACGGCCGCACCCGCCGCTTCCGGCGTCGTCTGGCCGGCCATGAGCTTCTGCACCTCACCCTGCAGCAGCACCGAGCCCGAGGGCTCGCCGTAACGGAAATCGACCAGCATCATGTAGGGGATCGAGGAGGCGTTGAGCTCCGAGATTTCCTGAAGAAGCGGATCGTCGAACGTGACGCCCGGCACGGTCGAGACGTTGTTCAGCGTGTTGGCGAAGGCCTGGCCGAACTCGAGGCTCGCGACGTAGTTGAGGAAGGCGAGAGCCGCTTCCGGATGCTGCGTGTTGGCGTTGGCTGCGTATCCGCCGTCATAGTAGAGCGCGACGAGCTTCTCGTCCTCGGCGGCAAGGCCGGGAGCGGCGAAGACGCCCATCTCGATCTCGGGGTTCATCGTCTTGAAGGTTGCCAGCTCATAGGAGCCGCCGACGAACATGGCCGCCAGACCCGAGCCGAAGAGCTGCTGGGCCGACGGGTAGTCGAGACCGATGAAGCCTTCCGGGAAGTAGGCGCTGATTTCCTTGAGCTTGGTTAGCGCTTCCACATAGCGCGGATCGGAGAAGTCGGCTTCGCCGGCCTTGAGATCTTCGTAGAAGTCCTTGCCGATGATCGAGGACGTGAGACCACCGACGATCGTCTCGTTCTGCCAGGCGGTCGCCGTACCGTTGGCGAAGGGCATGATGCCCGCTTCCTGGATGGCCTGGCTGACGGCGACGAGCTCGTCCCAGGTCTGCGGTTCTTCGAGGCCGAGGTCGTCGAAGACGGTCTTGTTGTAGATGACGAGCTGGGTCTGGCTGGCGAACGGCACGGCGTAGACGGTCTCGTCCGAGCGCATGGTCTCGGCAGCGACTGCGGTCGGCGCGAAATCGGCAAGGGCCGGCACCTTCTCGTTGTCGAGCGCCATCAGGTAGCCGGCCGAGGCGACGTTCTCGAGGCCGCCATAGGCGCGCACCATCATCAGGTCCGGGCCCGTGCCGCCGGCAAGCGCCGTCGAGAGGATCGTGTTGTAGTTAGCCGCCTCGAAGGTTTCGAGGTTGACGGTGATGCCGGGATTGGCCGCCTCGAAGGCGCTGATGAACTCTTCGTACTGGGCGCGGTCTTCCTGGCGCCAGCTCCAGAAGGTCAGCTCCTGGCTGAAGGCCGGCGCAGCGATCAGCACGGCGCCGAGCACGGCCCCCATGCGAATGATAGTCTTGCTCATTTCCCCTGTTCTCCCTTGTGGTTGGAAATCTTTCGGGCCTCTAGGCGGCGAGCCGCCGTCCGTCGGCCGACGAAAAGAAATGCGCCGCCGAAGGCGCGATGGTGACCGTCACCGCCTCGTCCGGCTCGTAGAACTCGCCGGGGGCCGTGCGGATGCCGACCTGCGTGCCGTCGGCGAGGCGCGCGTAGACGAAGGCGTTGTCGCCCAGATATTCGGTGTAGACGACGCTGGCGGAAAAACCGTCCCCGCCGTTGCCGCGCGAAAGCGTCAGCCCGTCCGGCCGCACGCCGACCTTGAAGGCGCCGTTGGCGTCGGCCGGCATGCGCTCGAGCGCCTGGCTGCCGCTGCCGGCGACGCCCACGCGCCCGCCCTCGCGCGTCACGTCGATCAGCGCCATCCTCGGTGAACCGATGAAGGTCGCGACGAACGTGTTGGCGGGTGTCTCGTAGAGCTCGCGAGGGCTGCCGACCTGCTCGATCCGCCCCTGGTTCATCACCACGATCTTGTCGGCCAGCGTCATCGCCTCGACCTGGTCGTGGGTCACGTAGATCATGGTGCCGCCGATCTGGCGGTGGAGCCGAGCGATCTCGAGGCGCACGTCCGAGCGCAGCGCCGCATCGAGGTTGGAGAGCGGTTCGTCGAGCAGGAACACCTCGGGCTTCCTCACCAGCGCTCGCGCGATGGCGACGCGCTGGCGCTGCCCGCCGGACAGCTCGCGCGGCTTCCTCTTGAGATAGGGTTCGAGCCGGAGCATGCGCGCCGCCTCGTCGATGCGCGCCTCGATCTCGGGCTTGGTCAGCCCCATCAGCCGTGCGCCGAACGCCATGTTTTCATAGACATCCATGTGCGGGTAGAGCGCATAGGACTGGAACACCATGGCGATGCCGCGCCGCGAGGGCGGCACGTCGTTCATCTGCTTGCCGTTGAGGAGGAACGTGCCATCGGAGATCGGATCGAGTCCGGCGATCAGACGCAGGAGCGTGGATTTCCCGCATCCGGAAGGTCCCACGAATACGACGAACTCGCGGTCACCGATCTCGAGATCGATGCCATGCAGCACGTCCGTTGTCTTGAACCGCTTCTTGATGCCGCGCAACGATAGCCGGGCCAACCGTTCCCCTCCAGCTTGGACAAGACCACTTTAATACCAATAAGAGACCAATAACCGGAGTGGTTCCGCGTGTAAAGGGAAAAGCGGACTGTGGAAGACCGCCTGCCCATCGTGGCCTTTTGGGGAGGCCAAGCGGCGGCAGCGATGCTATAGGGGGCTGCCCGGGCCACCGGGTCCGCCATGGACGCCAGCCGGGAGCCGCGTTTGAAAGTTCTGCACGTCTTCAAGACATACCTGCCCGACAACTTCAAAGGCATCGAGCGGGTCATCTGGAGCATCGCCGAGGCGACGGCGAGGAAAGGTGTCGAGGCCTCGGTTCTGGCCGTATCGCCCAATCCGCAGCCGAAGCCCTTTCGTATCGCCAACCACCTGGTCTACCAGGCCAAGAGAAACGTCGCGGTGGCTTCGACCGACATCTCGGCCGAGTTCGTGTGGAAGCTGCGCGAACTCTCGCGGGAAACCGACGTCGTCCACTACCACTTCCCGTGGCCGATGATGGACGCCGCCAGCCTTTTTGCCGACGAGGGGAGCGCTAGCCTCGTCACCTATCACTCGGACGTGGTCAAGCAGCAGACGCTCCTGAAGCTCTATCGCCCGCTGATGCGACGCTTCCTCGGTGACGTCGGACGGATCGTCGCGACCTCCCCCAACTATCTCGCGACCAGCCCGGTGCTGAGGGACTTCGCCGACAAGACGAGCGTCATCCCGATCGGCATCGAAAGGGCAGCGTCCCAGCCTCCGGCGGAAACGGTCGTCCGTTGGCGCCAGCAGCTCGGCACCGGCTTCTTCCTGTTCATCGGAGCCCCGCGCTACTACAAGGGTCTCCCTTTTCTCATCGAGGCGGCGCGGATGGCGCCGGGCGCCAGGGTTGTCCTCGTCGGGGTCGAGGCGAAAGACCTCGCCGGTGACGGCGGTATACCGCCCAATGTCACCGCGCTCGGGGAGGTCGACGATGCCGACAAGGAAGCCCTGCTCGACCTCGCCCAGGCGTTCGTGCTGCCGTCCCACCTGCGCTCGGAGGCATTCGGCGTCGTGCTCGCCGAAGCCGCGCGCGCGAGCCTACCCATGATCACCTGCGAGATCGGCACCGGGACCACCTACGTCAACCGGCACAATGAAACCGGCCTCGTCGTGCCGCCGGAGGATCCAACCGCGCTCGCGCACGCCATGGGCGAACTCAGCGGAACGCAGCTGGCGGAGCCGTTCGGGCGGAACGCCCGGCGCCGGTTCGAGGAGCTCTTCACCGACGAGCGGATGGCCGACCTCTATATCGAGGAATACCGGCAGCTATTGGCCGCGCGTTAATCTCCCGCCGCTCTAGAACATGTCCGACTCTATCGGAATCGGCGGTTTTCTCGCCTCCCTCCCCCTTGAGGGGAGGGACTGAGGGTGGGGGTGGTGCGGTGGGCCACTGATGGACCCCCACCCCCGACCCCTCCCCTCAAGGGGGAGGGGAGCCGGCCGTTCCCGTCAAAACATGACAGGGTCTAGAATATCGCCGGCTCGGGCGGGTTCGCGCCAAACTGGGCGCGCAGGAAATCGAAGTCGCAGCCTTCGTTGGCCTGCTGGACGTGGCGCGAATAGATCCATCCATAGCCGCGCTCGTAATGTCGGGTAGGGGGCTGCCAGGCCTGGCGGCGGGCTGCCATCTCTTCATCGGATATCTCGAGGCGGATGGTGCGGGCGGCAACGTCGACGGAAATCAGGTCGCCGGTACGCACTAGCGCCAGCGGGCCGCCGATATAGGACTCGGGCGCCACGTGCAGGATGCACGCCCCGTAGCTGGTGCCGCTCATGCGCGCGTCCGAGATGCGCACCATGTCGCGCACGCCCTGGCGCACGAGCTTGCGCGGTATCGGCAGCATGCCCCATTCGGGCATGCCGGGTCCCCCGAGCGGACCGGCATTGCGCAGGATCAGCACGTGGTCCGCCGTCACGTCGAGGTCGTCGCTGTCGATGACGGCCTTCATTTCCGGATAGCTGTCGAAGACGAGGGCCGGACCTGTATGGCGCAGGAACCGCTTGTCGCAGGCGCTGGGCTTGATGACGCATCCGTCGGGAGCGAGGTTCCCGCGCAGCACCGCCAGTGCCCCCTCGGCATAGACCGGATTGTCGCGCGGACGGATGACGTCGTCGTTGTAGACCCTGGCCCCGGTGATGACCTGCCCGAGGGTCGCCCCGTCGACGGTCAGGCAATCGAGATGCAACTGGTCGACCAGCCGCGACATCAGCCCGCGCAGGCCCCCGGCGAAGTAGAAGTCCTCCATCAGATAGCGCTCGCCCGAGGGGCGGATATTGGCCAGCACCGGCGTGCGGCGGCTGGCAGCGTCGAAGTCGTCGAGCGAGATGTCGGCGCCCGCCCGACGCGCCTGGGCGATGAGATGGATGATGGCGTTGGTCGAGCACCCCATGGCCATGGCGACCGTGACCGCGTTCTCGAACGCCTCGCGCGTCTGGATGCGCGACGGCACCAGGTCCTCCCACACCATCTCGACGATGCGTCGCCCGGCCTCGGCGCACATGCGGATATGGGCCGAATCGGTGGCGGGAATGGACGAGGAGCCCGAAAGGCTCATGCCGATGGATTCGGCGATGGCGGTCATGGTGCTGGCGGTGCCCAGCGTCATGCAATGGCCGGCGCTGCGCGCGATCCCGCCTTCCATCTCGCTCCAGTCCGCCGCGCTGATATTGCCGGCGCGGCGCTCGTCCCAGTACTTCCACGCGTCCGAGCCCGAGCCCAGCTCCTTGCCGTGCCAGTTGCCGCGCAGCATCGGGCCGGCGGGCACGAAGATGGCGGGCAGGCCGGCGCTGGTCGCGCCCATGAGGAGCGCGGGCGTCGACTTGTCGCAACCGCCCATCAGGATGACCCCGTCGACCGGATGGGCGCGGATCATCTCCTCGGCGTCCATGGCCAGCATGTTGCGGTAGAGCATGGAGGTCGGCTTGAGGAAGGTTTCCGACACCGAGAGCGCCGGCAGCTCGATGGGGAACCCGCCGGCCTGCAGCACGCCGCGCTTCACATCCTGCACGCGGGTCTTGAAGTGCCCGTGGCAAGGGTTGGTGTCGGACCAGGTGTTGAGGATGGCGATGACGGGCTTGTCGACCCAGTCCGAGGGGCTGTAGCCCATCTGCAGGAGGCGCGACCGGTGGCCGAACCCGCGCAGATCGTCCGGTGCGAACCAGCGCGCGCTCCGCAGATCACCCGGCTGCTTGCGCCGCTCGAGCTTGGCCACGTGAACCGTCATTCCATTCCTCCCATTGCTCTGCCCGCTCCCCATCTTGACGAAAGTCTCAAATTTGATATATCAGATTTCAAATTTCAAAAAGGGAGGATTTCGATGCCTACTTTGTCCAGGCGGCAGTTCCTTGCTGCCGGCTCCGCGCTTTCGCTTGCGACGGTCATGGGAGCACGTTCGACGTTCGCACAGCAAGAGCGCCTGCGCCTCAGTTGGTGGGGAAATGCCGAACGCAGCGAGCGCACCAACCAGGTCATCGACCTGTTCACCGCGGCCAATGCCGGCGTCACCATCGACGGCCAGTCGCTGCCCGGCGGCGGTGACTACTGGACGTGGCTCGCCACCCAGACGGCCGGCGGCAACCCGCCCGACGTCATCCAGATGGACTATCGCTACATCTTCGAATACGCCGGCCGTGGGGTGCTGCTGCCGCTCGACGAGCTGATCGGCTCGACGATCGACCTCTCCGACTGGCCGGAAGACCGGATCGAGGTCGGCCGAGTCGACGGCAAGGTCTACGGCATCAGCCTCGGGGCCAACACCGGCGCCGTCATCCTCAACCTCACCGCCTTCGAGGAGGCCGGGCTCGAGCCGCCGACCGTCGGGACGACCTGGGAGCAGTTCGCCGAAATCTGCGGACAGCTTTCGCAGAAGACCACCCGTTCCGGCTTCTTCGGCACCCAGGACGCGAGCGGCCACGAGACTTCCTTCGAGACCTACCTGCGCCAGCGCGGCAAGGCCATGTATGCCGGCGATGGCCAGCTCGGCTTCGATGCCGAGGATGCAGAGGCCTGGTTCGCCCTATGGTCCGAGATGCGCAAGTCCGGCGCATGCGTGCCCGCCGACGTGCAGGCTCTCTCCCAGGGTAATGTCGACACCAGCGTGGTGACCGTCGGCAAGGCGGCCGTCGGCATCGCCCAGTCGAACCAGCTCGTCAGCTACCAGAAGGCCAATCAGGACAGTCTCGCCATGACCGGCATTCCGGTGATCGAAGGCGGTCAGCCGGGCCAGTATCTGAAGCCCTCCATGTACTTCAGCCTCAGCGCGCGTGCCGGAAATCCGGAGCTTGCCGGACGGTTCCTCGATTTCTTCCTCAACAACGAGGAAGCGATGAACATCCTCGGCGTCGAGCGCGGCGCGCCGGAATCCCCGGCGACACGCGCAGCGATCTCTCCCTCGCTTGATGAGCCCTCGCAGGCCGCGCTCGCTTATCTCGACAGCATCTCGTCGTTGATCGGGACCCTGCCTCCGGCGCCTCCGCAGGGCGCTGGCGAAGCGACCACCGTGCTCGGCTCGGTTGCCGAGGAAGTGGCCTTCGAGATGAAGTCGGTCGAGCAGGGCGCCGCCGATCTGGTGGCCGGCATGACCGAGGCTATCGGGCGCGGATAGTTTCCGCCCGACGCTCACGGCCCGTCCGGCGGCTTACCGTCCGGGCGGGCCCTTTTTCTTGCAGGAATTGACTATGGCCGAGACGATCGCTTCGGGCGGAAGACTGGACGGCGCGCCGGCGCCGCGACGCACTTTCTGGTGGCACTCGCCGATGCTGCGCAGCCGCGTCTTGGCCGGCTACGGCTTCCTTTTGCCCTGGCTCGTCGGCTTCTTCCTGCTGACGGTCGGGCCGTCGGTCATCTCGCTCTACCTCTCCTTCACCAATTTCGACCTGCTCACCCCACCAAGCTGGCTGGGGACGGCCAACTACGAACGCATCCTCACAGGCGACGCCAAGTTCATGGCCTCGATGCGGGTGACGTTCCTCTTCGTCGTCCTGTCGGTGCCGCTGAAGCTCGCGCTGGCGTTGCTCGTCGCCGTGGCGCTGAACAAGGGGTTGAGAGGGCTTTCCGGCTACCGGGCCATCTTCTACCTGCCCTCGCTCCTCGGGGCGAGCGTTGCCATCGCCATGCTCTGGCGGCAGCTCTTTTCCGGCGACGGGCTGGTGAACATGGCGCTGGCCAACTTCGGCATCGTCGGCCCCAGCTGGATTTCCAACCCGAACTATTCGATCTGGACGCTGGTGGTGCTCAGCGTCTGGCAGTTCGGAGCCCCGATGATCATTTTCCTCGCCGGCCTGCGCCAGATCCCGGCCGACCTCTACGAGGCCGCAAGCCTCGACGGCGCGGGCCACTGGCGTCAGTTCGTCAAGATCACCGTGCCGATGATCACCCCGGTCATCTTCTTCAACCTCATCATCCAGACCATCGACGCCTTCAAGTCGTTCACGCCGTCCTTCGTCATCTCCGGCGGCAGCGGCGGACCGGTCAACTCGACGCTCTTCTATACCCTCTACCTCTACCAGGAGGCGTTCGGCTTCTTCCGCATGGGCTATGCCTCGGCGCTCGCCTGGATCCTCCTGGCGATCATCTGCGTCTTCACCGCCATCTCCTTTCTCAGCTCGAAACACTGGGTGCACTATGACGACTGAGCCCATCGGCACGGCCGACGCCTGGCGCGACCGGGCGGTCAAGGCGGTGCTGCACCTGCTGCTGATCGCCGGCTCGCTGCTCATGCTCTATCCGCTCTTGTGGATGGTTTCCGCGTCCGTGCGTCCGGAGGCCGAGATCTTCAGTTCGGCGAGCCTCTGGCCGTCGGCCATCAGCTTCGATGCCTATGTGCGCGGCTGGAATGCGCTGCGTGTCGGGTTCGGCACCTTCTTCACCAACTCGCTGGTGATCGCCGTGCTCAGCGTCATCGGCAACCTGATGAGCTGTTCGCTCGCCGCCTTCGCCTTCGCGCGCCTCGAGTTTCCCGGCCGGCGCATCTGGTTCGCGCTGATGCTGGTGACGCTGATGCTGCCGAGCCAGGTCACGCTCATTCCGCAATACGCGCTCTTCTTCAATCTGGGCTGGGTCAACACCTTCCTGCCGCTGGTGGTGCCGAAGTTCCTGGCCGCCGATGCCTTCTTCATCTTCCTGATGGTTCAGTTCTTCCGTGGCCTGCCCAAGGAGCTCGACGAAGCCGCCATCATGGATGGATGCTCGCCGTGGCGCATCTATTGGCGCATCCTGCTGCCGCTCTCGCTGCCGGTGCTCGCCACCGCCGCCATCTTCACCTTCATCTGGACCTGGGACGATTTCTTTGCCCCGCTCGTCTATCTCAGCGATATTCGCAACTTCACCGTCACGCTCGGCCTGCGCAGCTTCACCGACGCCACGGGCGACAGCGATTGGGGGGCTATGTTCGCCATGTCGGTTTTGAGCCTCCTGCCGGTGATGGTCTTTTTCCTCGTCTTCCAGCGCATGCTGATCGAGGGCATCGCCACCACGGGGATGAAGCGATGACCGGTAAGCTGCGCGTCGGCATCGTCGGCTGCGGAGCAGGGCGCACTCACCTGGTCGAAGGGTACGTGCCCAGCGCCGACCGGTTCGAGGTCCTGGCGCTCTGCGACCTAGACCTCGAGCGGTTGACGGCGGTCGCCGACGAATTCGGCGTTCCCCGCCGCACGCAGGCTTTCGCCGATCTGCTGGCCATGGACGACCTCGACGTCATCGATATCTGTACGCCACCCGGTGTCCATCTGGAGCAGGTGCTGGCCGCCCTCGGCGCGGGCAAACACGTGGTGTGCGAAAAGCCGCTGGTCGGCTCGCTCGCCGAGGTCGATCGGATCATTGCGGCCGAGGCGACCGCGCGCGGCCGGCTGATGCCGGTGTTCCAGTATCGCTACGGCAACGGCATCGCCAAGGCGAAGGCGGTCCTCGACGCCGGTCTTGCCGGCAAGCCCTATATCGGCACCGTCGAGACCTTCTGGAAGCGCGGACCCGACTACTATGCCGTGCCCTGGCGCGGGAAATGGTCGAGCGAGCTCGGCGGCGTGCTCATGGCCCATGCCATCCACCCGCACGACATGATGACCTATCTCCTCGGGCCTGTGGACCGCGCCTTCGGGCGCGTCGACACGCGCGTTAACGCCATAGAAGTCGAGGACTGCGTCTCGGCTTCGCTCAAGATGGCGAACGGCGCGCTGGTTTCACTGACGGCAACGCTCGGCTCGGCCGACCAGATCACCCGCATCCGTCTCGCCTTCGAGAACCTGACCATCGAGAGCGACCATGCGCCTTACCGGCCCGGCGAGGCCGAGTGGCGGATCATGGCGAAAACGCCCGAGATCGAGCGGGGCATCGCCGAAGTGCTCCACGATTGGCAGTTCGTGCCGTCTCGCCACACGACCCAACTGAGGCTTTTCCACGAAGCGATCGTCACCGGCGGCGACCTGCCCGTCACCACCGGGGACGCGCGCCGGGCGCTGGAGCTGGTCACTGCGCTCTACCATTCGTCGGCCACCGGCACCGATGTCGCCCTGCCGCTCGGCCCCGAGCATCCCTACTACGAGAGCTGGATACCGGCTGCGTTCCGATAGAGCGAGGACAAGAAGACAATGGCAACCAGCATCCAACTGAACCGGCTCGAAAAATCCTATGGCGACGTGGGGGTCATCCACGGAGTGGACCTCACCATCGAGCCGGGCGAGTTCACGGTTTTCGTCGGGCCGTCGGGCTGCGGAAAGTCGACGCTCCTGCGCATGATCGCAGGTTTGGAGCCGATAACTGGCGGTGACCTGCTGATCGATGGCGAGCGCATGAACGAGGTGCCGGCGGCCAGGCGCGGCATCGCCATGGTGTTCCAGAGCTACGCGCTCTACCCGCACATGAGCGTCCAGCAGAATCTGGCCTTCGGGCTGGAAACCGCGAGAATGCCGAGGCCCGAGATCGAGAAGCGCGTGCAGCGGGCCGCGCAGATCCTCAAGATCGAGCCGCTGTTGAAGCGCAAGCCCAAGCAGCTCTCGGGCGGCCAGCGTCAGCGCGTCGCCATCGGGCGCGCCATCGTGCGCGAGCCCAGGATATTCCTGTTCGACGAGCCGCTCTCCAACCTCGATGCGGAATTGCGCGTCGCCATGCGCGTCGAGATCGCCAAGCTGCACAGAGACCTCGGCAACACCATGATCTATGTGACGCACGATCAGGTCGAGGCCATGACCATGGCCGACAAGATCGTCGTGCTGCGCGCCGGCGTCATCGAGCAGGCCGGTTCTCCGCTGGAACTCTACAACAACCCGGCCAACCAGTTCGTCGCCGGGTTCATCGGCAGCCCGAAGATGAATTTCCTCACGGCCTCGGCCAAGGGCGAGACGATCCGGACGGCGGGAACGGCCCTCGGGCTCGGTCGCAACGTGGCGGGCGCCGCAACCCTCGGCATCCGCCCCGAACACATCACGGTTTCAGCAGGGTCGGGGGTCAAGTTCGCCGACGTGCGCGTGGACCTCGTCGAAAACCTCGGCGGGCAGACGGTCGTCTACGCCACCACGACGGACAAACAGCCCCTGACCATCGTCCTCGAAGGGCAGCGCGGCATCGACATCGGCGCCACGATTCCGGTTCATGTCGACCCGGCGAGGGCCGCCGTCTTCGGCGCGGACGGGCTGGCCATCGCATGACGGTCGGGTCCGTGTCCCCGGCAAAGCGCTGCTGATATACTGGGGGCGACGAAGGAGGCGATATGCAGAACCAAGCCGAAGCCCGCCTGGAAAAAATCGATCCCCGTTTGACCACGACCCTGCGCGACCATGTGCACAAGGCTTTGCGCATGGCCATCGTCTCCGGGCGCTTCCCGCACCAGAGCCGGCTCAACGAACGCCAGCTTGCCGAGGACTTGGGCGTCAGCACCACCCCGCTCAAGGAGGCGCTGCGGCAACTGGAATCCGAGGGGCTGGTGAGCACGCTGCCCCGCCGCGGCGTCGTCGTGCTCTACGGGCGCGCCTGGGCCGAGGAGATGATCCTCGCCCGCGCCGCCCTCGAATCGATGATCGCGCACCTGGCGGCGCGTCGTATCGGCGAGGTCGATGTTGCCCAGCTTGAAGCGACGATGACGCAGATGGCCGACGCCACGGAGCGCGCCGACGCCGATCAGCTCATCGCCCTCAACGAGACGTTCCACGACTGCATCCACCGCGCCTCGCGTTGCGAGTATCTCAGCCGCCTCATCGAGCGACAGCAGTTCTATGACGCCAGCACTCGCCGGGTGATCCACGCCGACCCCAAGGAGCGCGCGCACGCGCTCGACGAGCACACCCGGATCGGGCGGGCGATCATCGCGGGCGATGCAGAGACTGCCGAGCGGGTCATGCGCAACCACGTGGTGCGGTCGGGCGACATCTATCTCGCCCGGGTGTTTCCCGATGGGGACGGGGCGACACCGGGCCTCGACAGCTTCTGAAATCTGATATATCAAGAGTTAACTGCCAGGAACCGCAAAGGAATCCTCTCGTGTCCGACGCCATCTCCAAGCTGCGCCAGGCCCTTACCGGGATTTCGGGCGTGCCCGTGACGCCCTACGCCGCCGACGGCAGCGTCGACGCCGGGGCGCTCAATAAACTGATCGCGCGCCTTTCGCAGGCCGGCGTCCACAACCTGATGGCAGCGGGCAATACGGGTGAGTTCTTCGCGCTTTCGCTCGAAGAGATCAGGCTGGTGCATCGCGTAACGATCGAGGCGGCGGCGACGGGGTCGAGTCTCGTCAGCGCCGCGGTCGGGCGCTCGCTGGTCGAAGCCAAGGCGCTCGCCCGCGACGCCATCGCGGCGGGCGCCGACGCCATCATGGGGCATCACCCGATGGACCCCTTCGCCGCCCCCGCCGCCCAGGCCCGCTATTTCCTCGAACTGGCCGACAGCTCGACCGTGCCGGTCATCGCCTATGTGCGTTCCGATGCGCTTTCGGTCGACGATTTCCGCCGCATGGCCGGCCATGCCAATATCGCGGGCATCAAATATGCCTCCCCCAACCTCATGCAGCTGGCCGAAGCCATTCGCGCCACCAAGGACCTGCCGGCCATCTGGGTCTGCGGGCTGGCGGAAGGCTGGGCGCCGGCGTTCTACGCCATGGGCGCGCGCGGCTTCACCTCGGGCCTCGTCAACGTCTTCCCCAGGCGTTCATTGGCAATCCACGCGGCTCTCCAGGAGAACGACTTCGCCCGCGCCCGCGCCCTCATCGACGGCATCGCCGGCTTCGAAGCGCTGCGCACCAGATACGCCAACGGCGCCAATGTCACGGTGGTCAAGGAAGCGCTCGGCCTCATCGGCGAGAATGTCGGCCCCGTGCGGAGGCCCGGCATGGAAGCGCTCGACGAGAACGAGCGCGCGAGCCTCCGCCGCATCGTCGAGGCCGTCGCCGCCGAAGCCGTCTGACGAACGCTCCCATGAAGATCACAGCGCTCAAGACCTATATGCAACGCGTGGACGACCGTCCGCGCCTCCTGGTCAAGATCGAGACCGACGAGGGAATCTCAGGCTGGGGCGAGGCTTATAACCACGGTCCGGACTGGGCGCTGCCGCCGCTGCTCGAATACCTCTTCGAGCAGATCGTGGGCGAAGACCCCCGGCGGGTGGAGTTCCTCGTCCTCAAGCTCAACCAGCAGTGCCGCTTTCCGCCCGGCGCGTTGGGCCTTGCGGCGATCTCGGTCATCGATCACGCCCTCTGGGATATCGCCGGCAAGGCGGCGGGCCTGCCCGTCTACATGCTGCTCGGCGGCAATGTGCGTGACCGGGTCAAGGTCTATTGCGGCGTCTATACCGCGCCCGACCCGGAGGCGGCGCTGGCAAAGACCGCCGAGCTCAACGAACGCTACGGCTATACCGCGTTCAAGCTCAGCCCTTACCGGCGGGATCTGCACGCGGGGCGCTGGGGAGAGCTCGTCAAGGAAACGGGCGACTATTTCGGTCGGGTCCGCGAGATCACGCCGAGCCACTTCGAATTCGCCTTCGACGCGCACGCCAAGATCTTCGAGCCCTACCAGGCCATCCAGCTGGCGCAGGCTCTGGCCCCCTACGATCCCTATTTCTACGAAGAGCCGATCCGCCCCGAGCACATCCCGGCCTGGCGCGAGATCAAGTCCAAGGTCAGCGTGCCGCTGGCGACGGGGGAATCGCTCTACAACCGCTTCGAGTTCCTGTCGTTGCTGAGCGCGGGCGGGGCGGACATCATCCAGCCCGATATCTGCGTCGTCGGCGGCATCAGCGAGATGCGGCGCATTGCCACCATCGCCGAGGCGCACTACGTGACCGTCGCGCCGCACAATCCGATGGGCCCGTTGGCGACGGCGGTGAACGTCCACTTCGCGGCGGCCCAGCCCAACTTCAAGGTGCTGGAGTTCAAGCCGCACGTGCATGCGCCCTGGGCCGTCGATCCCTACATTCCCGTCGACGGCCACATGGAGCTGCGCCCGGACCGGCCGGGCTTCGGCATCGAGATCGACGAGAAGGCGCTCGAGCGGGACGACTACATCCACTGGGAGCGCAAGGTCACCCGCAAGCCCGACGGTTCCACCGCCTACCCCTGAGCTACCCCCGCACGCCGTAGAACCGCTCGGCGCTTTCGGCCGTCAGGTAGCCGTTGCGCACGTCCTGCCGGACAGCTTCGGGCGCGCGCTTCTGCGGATCGCCATAGCCGCCGCCAACGCCGGTGACGACGTGCACGACGTCGCCCTTGCTCAGCGGCACGTTGGTCGCGAAGGCATAGCGTTCGGCCGCTTCGCCGGGACGCAGCACCTCGACATAGTTGGGCGAGCCGTCGGCGCCGCCGGCCTGCCCCCAGGGCGGCACGCGCGAGCGCGTGTAGCCGACCGAGAGGAAGTTGTCGTCGGCGCGCACCCGATAGCGCACAGAGATGCCCTTGCCGCCGCGCCACTGGCCCTCGCCGCCCGACGCGGGATTGAGCGCCAGCTCGTCGACATCGAGGCCGTAGCGGGCCTCGGCCACCTCGGCAGGGCAGTTGAAGGTATCGCCGTGGAAGCCCGAGAAGATGGCGCTGTTGCCGTCGCGGCCCTGCTGGGCGCCCCAGCCGCCCAGTTGCGGCTCGACGATGGTGTAGTGCCGGCCGGTGTCGGGATGCTTGCCGCCGATGACCGTTCCGCAGATCGAGGCGAAATTGCCGGCCGGAATGACGCCGGGGAAGTGATGGGCAAGGCAGCGCAGGATGAGGTCGAAGACGCGGATCTCGACCTCCGCATAGTAGCCGAGCGCGCCCGGCTCGACGACGTGGAAGACCGTGCCCGGCTGGGTGAGGAGCTTCAGCGGACGGAAGAACCCGCCATTGCCGGGCGCCTGGGTATCGGTGAACGCCTTGAAGGCGAGCTGGGCCGAAATCTCGATGCCTTCGCGGCTCGAATTGCTCGAGCCTTTTTGCGGCGGGTTGTCCCGCAGGTCGATGATGAACTCTGTCTCGGTGATCTCGATGCTGATCCTGTGGATCGCCCCGTCGTCCTGCTCCTCCTCGAACGGATAGACGCCCTTGGGTAGGCTGGCGAGCGCCGCCCGGGCGCGCCGCTCACCCAGCTCCATGAAATCCTCAATGGCGGCCGTGAAGGTGTCGGCGCCGTATTTCTCGATCATCTCGAGGATGCGCCGTTCGCCGATCCGCACGCCGGCGATGCCGGCCCAGAGGTCGCCGCGCAGGAAATCGGGCAGGCGCGTGTTGACGTAGAGGATGTCGAACACCGCCTGGTTGGGCGCGCTCGCGTCGATCAGCTTGACCGCCGGAATGCGTACGCCCTCCTGGAAGATTTCGGTGGCTTCCGAAGACATCGAGCCGGGCACGTTCCCGCCGACGTCGTTCCAGTGAGCGATGTTGGCGGTCCAGGCGACGATCCTGCCCTCCGCAAACACCGGCATGGCGAGGATCATGTCGTTGAGATGCGTCACCCCGCCCCAATAGGGGTCGTTGGAGGCAAAGAGGTCGCCCGGCCGGATGGTTTCGACCGGGTGCTTGTCGATGATGCGCTTGACCGCCTTGTCGAGCACGCCCACGAACGCCGGAATGCCCGCACCCGATGCTGCGATCTCGCCGTTGGCGTCGCAGATGCCGGTGCCGAGGTCCAGCACTTCGTAGATGATGGCGCTCATCGAGGTCTTGCGCTGGGCCGCGAACATCTCGTCGGCGACCGCCTCGAGACCGTTCTGGATGATGTCGAAGGTGACCGGATCGTAGGAAGGTGCGCTCATCGGTCAGCCCCTGATCTCAATCTGCGTGTTGCCGAAATCGTCGATCGAAACCCGGTTGCCCGGGTGGATGACGATGGTGGTGCCGGGATCCTCGATCACGGCGGGTCCCTCGAAGGTCATGCCGGGCTCGAGTTTCTCGGCATCGTAGATCGTCGCAAGGTGCACGCCTTCGGTCGCGTAGTCGACTTCGCGCCGGCCCTTGATCGCGTCGGAGAGCACGGCGCCGGTGCGCGGCTGCGCGACCATCTCGAGCTTGCCGACTTGCGCCGAGGCGATGAGGTGGACACCCACGATCTCGACAGGCGTATCGAGACGGTAGGTGTATTCGCGCTCGTAGGCCTCATGGAAATCGGCGACCATGGTCGCGAGCCGCTCGGCGGTCACCGCGCCGGCTGGTATCGGCACTTCCACCGCATGTTCCTGGTTGCGGTAGCGCACCTTGACCAGGGGGGCGAGCGTCAGGTCGTGCGCCGCGATGCCCTCCTTGCCGAACTGGTCGCCGGCGTGGGCGCTCATCTCGGCAACGAGCGCGTCGAGCCCGGCGGCGTCCGTGCCTTCGAGCAGGCGCGTGACGAAGTAGTCGCGCCGCAGATCGCTCATCATCATGCCCCAGGCCGAAAAGACCGGGGCGCCGCGCGGCACGACGACCTTCTTGACGCCGAGCTCCTGGCCGAGCGCCACCCCGTGCATCGCTCCGCCCCCGCCGAAGACGACGAGGGTGAAATCGCGCGGGTCGTAGCCGCGATTGAGGGACACGAGTTTCAGCGCGTTGACCATGTTGGCGTTGGCGATGCGCACGATGCCGCGCGCCGCCTCGATCGGGCTGGTGTCGAGCTTTGCGGCGAGCTCGCCAAGTGTGGCGTCGACCGCGGCCATATCGGCTTTCATTGCGCCGCCGCAGAAATAGTCGCGGTTGATGCGCCCGAGCGCCAGGTTCGCGTCTGTGGTCGTCGCTTGCGTGCCGCCCCTGCCATAGGCCGCCGGCCCCGGCACCGCGCCGGCCGATTGCGGACCGACATGGAGCTTGCCGAAGTCGTCGACCCAGGCGATGGAGCCGCCGCCATTGCCGATCTCGACCAGGTCGACCACCGGCACCATGATCGGGTAGCCGGCGCTCTTGCGGTCCCGCTCGATCCAGTAGTCTGTCTTGATGCGCACCTGGCCGTTTTCGATCAGCGAGCACTTGGCGGTGGTGCCGCCGATGTCGAGCGCAAGCACATTGGGCTCGCCGATGATGCGGCCGAGCTCGGCCGCGCCCCAGAACCCGGACGCGGGCCCGGATTCCACCATGGTGATCGGAATGGCCTTGGTCGAGGCCAGCGAGTCGACACCGCAGTTGGACTGCATGATATAGAGCCGGCCCTTGTAGCCTTGGCCGTTGAGCCCCTGCTCGAGCCGGCTGAGATAGCGCTCGGCCACCGGCTGCACATAGGCCGAGAGCACCGCGGTGCTGGAGCGCTCGTATTCGCGCCATTCGCGGGTGATCTGGTGGGAGGCGACCACCGAAACCTCCGGCCAGAGGTCCTGGAGTGCCGCGGCGAGCGCCTTCTCGTGCGCCGGATTGGCGTAGGCGTGGATGAGGCAGACCGCGATCGCCTCGACCCCGTCCGTTTTGAAGGCCTCGACGATGGCGTGCAGGTCGGTCAGGTCGAGCGGCGCCGTCTCGTTGCCGCGGTAGTCCATCCGCCCGGGGACTTCGCGCCGCAGGTAGCGCTCGACGAACGGGGCGGGTTTCTCGTAGGAGAGGTTAAAGAAATCCGGCCGGTTGCCCCGGGCGATCTCGAGCACGTCGCGAAAGCCCTGCGTGGTGATGAGCCCGGTGCGCGCGCCCTTCCTCTCGGTCAGCGCATTGATGACGACGGTGGTGCCGTGGGCGAAGAAATCGACCTCGCTGAGCGATACGCCGCCTTTCCTCAGGACGTCGAGCACGCCCTGCTCGAAATTGGGGGGCGTGGTGTCCGACTTCTCGGTGCGCACCGTCTGCCGGCCCGTCTTGCGGTCGGTCTCGAAATAGACGAGGTCGGTGAAGGTGCCGCCCACATCCGTCGCAACGCGGCTGATCGTGTCGTTCATCCAATTCCCTCCTGCCTCGACGTCCGTCCCGCTGCGAGAGGAGGCGGGACTGCTACAGAGCTACGTTATATCCAGTTTGTCGACAAGACGTCGGTTCGCACAATATGCAGGTGTAGGCTGAGTTTTCTTTGTCGACAAACTAAATACAAAAGGCTAGAGGTGAGCCTGAACACTCCGGTTTGCGACCAAGAGGACTCCATGCAAAAGAGCGATTTCCGCGGCATCCTGCCGGCGATAACCACCAAGATGACGGCGGACCAGCAGGTCGATCTGGCGGCCGTCCGGGCGGATGTGGCTTTCCAGATCGATGGCGGCGTCGACGGCATCATCGTCTGCGGTTCGCTCGGAGAAGCCTCGACGCTTTCTCCCGCCGAAAAGCTCTCCATCGCCAAGGCCGCGATCGAGGAGGCCGCTGGACGCGTACCGGTGATCCTGACCATCGCCGAGGACTCGACCGCCGCCGGCGCTGCTCTTGCCGCCGAGGCGGAAAAGATCGGCGTCGAGGGTCTGATGGTGCTGCCCGCCATGCGCTATCTCGCCGATGACCGCGAGGTCGTCACCCACTATCGCGCCGTCGCCGCCGCCTCGGGCTTGCCGATCATCGTCTACAACAACCCCATCGCCTATGGCATCGACATCAGCGTCGAGATGCTGCGCGAGATGTCCGACGAGCCCAAGTTCGTCGCCGTCAAGGAATCGACCGGCGATACCCGCCGCATCAACGAGACGCTCAATGCCCTCGGCGATCGCTATCAGTTGCTGACCGGCGTCGACGACCTGGCGCTGGAAAGCCTCGTCCTCGGGTGCGTGGGCTGGATCGCCGGGCTCGTCGTCGCCTTCCCCAGGGAAACCGTCGCCATCTACAAGCTCGTCCGGCAGGGCCGCATCCCCGAGGCGCTGGAGATCTACCGCTGGTTCCTGCCCTTGCTGCATCTCGATATCGGCCCCAAATTCGTGCAGAAGATCAAGCTTGCCGAGCACGTCGTGCGGGGCACGTCGCCGGTCGTCCGCCAGCCGCGCCTTGAGCTTGTCGGCGAGGAGGAGAAGGCTGTAAGGGCTATCGTCGAGGCGGGGCTGAAGGCCCGTCCCGATCTCTCCAGATATGGCCTTTGAAACAGAAAAAGAGGGAATATGCCGATCGAACGCATCGATGTCGGACCGCGCATGAGCCAGGCGGTCGTCCACGGCGACACCGTTTATCTCGCCGGCGTGGTGGCCGATGAGCGCAAGGGCAAGTCCGTGGCCGAGCAGACCACGCAGATCCTGGCGCGCATCGACGACCTGCTGGCCCGCGCCGGGACCAGCAAGGTGAAGCTCCTCAAGGCGACGATCTGGCTGCGCGATATCGCGAGCTTCGATGAGATGAACTCGGTCTGGGATCGCTGGGTCGTTGCCGGAGAGACGCCGGCGCGCGCCTGCGTCGAATCCCGCATGGCCGCGCCCGACATCCTGGTCGAGATCCAGGTCACCGCCGCGCGGGACTGACTCCGAAATTGGTTCGGTGCCTCTTGGACCCTGTCATGTTTTGACGGAAACGGCCGGCTCCCCCTCCCCCTTGAGGGGAGGGGGTGGGGGTCCATCAATGGCCCACCCGCACCACCCCCACCCTCAGTCCCTCCCCTCAAGGGGAGGGAGGCGAGAAAGCCGCCGATTCCGATAGAGTCGGACATGTTCTAGGGCGGCGGTGGCTAACCGCCGCCCTTCATTTCAGGCGACGGTGAAACCCTTCACGAACGGATCGCGGTCGTCGAGGAAGATGGTGTTGTAGCCGGTGATCCAGGCCTGACCCGCGATCGAGGGGACGATGGCGTCGAACGCGCCGACCTTGGTGGCGGCCTCGACCTTGCCGTGGAACAGGCTGCCGATGATGCTTTCGTGGACGAAGGCATCACCGACCTTCAACTCGCCCTTGCCCGCCTTCTGGGCCATGCGCGCCGAGGTGCCGGTACCACAGGGCGAGCGGTCGATGGCCTTCTCGCCATAAAAGACCGCGTTGCGCGCATCGGCCTGCGGGTTCCTGGGCGCGCCGGTCCACATCACGTGGCGCAGGCCCTTGATCGTCTCGTATTCCGGGTGCTGGAATTCGTACGTCTCGTTGATCAGCCGCCGAGCGATGGGCGAGAGGCGCTGGATGTCGGCGGCCGAGAACTGGTCCATGTCCGAGAACCCCGGCTGCGGATCGAAGATCGCGTAGAAATTGCCGCCATAGGCGACGTCGAACTTGAGACGCCCGAGATCCGGCAGGTCGACCTCGAGGCCCTGCGCATAGAGGAACGAGGGCACGTTGGTGATGCGCACGTCCGTCACGTGGCCGGCGTTGTCTTGCGTGTAGTGCGCCTCGATGACGCCGGCGGGCACCTCGAGGCGCAGCTTTCCCGGCTCCCTCGGCGTCACCAGGCCTTCCTCGATCATCACCGTCACCGTGCCGATGGTGCCGTGGCCGCACATGGGCAGGCATCCGGACGTCTCGATGAAGAGGATCGATGCGTCGACGTCCTCGCGCAGCGCCGGATAGAGGATCGAACCGCTCATCACGTCGTGCCCGCGCGGCTCGAACATCAGGCCGGTGCGGATCCAGTCGAATTCGGCGACGAACTGCTCGCGCCGGGCGTTCATCGTCTCGCCCTTGAGGTCGGGGCCACCCCCCGTCACCACGCGAACCGGGTTGCCGCAGGTGTGGGCGTCGACGCAGAAAAAGGTCTTTCTCATAGCTACTGAAACCGTTGGATGCCGAAGGGGGCGGGCGCCGGCCCGCCGGCGAGAATCTCAGAGACGAGCCGCGCAGTGACGGCACTAAGCGTCAGGCCAAGATGGCCGTGGCCGAAGGCAAAGACGATGCGCGGGTCGCGTGGGTGCGGGCCGATGACTGGCACCGAATCCGGGGTCGATGGACGCCGCCCCATCCACTGCGTGCCGCCCTCCGGGAGCGACGGCACATAGCGGCGCATCTTGGTGCGCATGGCCTTGGCCCGCGCGAAGTTCGGCGGCGAGGCGGGCTTGGCGAGCTCCACGGCGCCGCCGACGCGCAGCCCGTCGACGAGCGGCGAGGCGATGAATCCGTGGTCGCCGAAGCCGACGGGCATCGGCAGGTTCCAGCCGAGGTCGGTGAAGGTGGTGTTGTAGCCGCGCTCGGTTTCGAGCAGCACCTTGAGGCCGAGGCCGCGCACCAGGTCGCGGGACCAGACGCCGCAAGCGACCACCGCCCGGTCGAAGGTTCCGGCGCCCTGTTGCGTGCGCACCGCGATGCCCGCTTCGGTCTGCTCCAGCCCGATGACCCTGGCGGCGACGAGCCGGCCGCGGGTGCGCACGAAACCCTGGTAGTGGCGCAGGACGGTCAGCGGATTGGAGACCATCCAGTAGACCGGCTGGTGCACGGCGCCGGCGAATTCGCCTTCGAGTTGCGGCACGAGCCGACGCGCCTCGGCGACCGAAAGGCGCTCGAACGCGTAGCCGAGGGCGGATTTGACCAGCTCGGCTTCGTGCAGGGCGGAGGCGATGCTGCGCTCGCTGTCGTGCACCGAAATGTAGCCGGTCTGGCGCAGGTGCCCGGAAAGGCCGGCGGTTTCACCCAGGGCCCTGTGGTCATCGAGCGCGGTCTGCATCAGCGTCGTCAGGGCGGCGCGCGCCGCCGTGCCCTTTGCGGGCGTTGCCGAGCGCAGGAATGCCAGCAGCCACGGGGTCAGCGCCGGCAGGTCCTGCCAGCGCAGCGTCAATGGGCCCAGCGGATCGAGCAGCCAGCCGGGCACGGCGGCGAGAATGCCGGGGCTGGCGAGGGGCGCGATCTCGGGCAGGGCGATGAGCGCGGCATTGCCCGAGGATGTCGGCAGCCCTTCGGGGTCCGCCTCATAGACGCTGACCTCGTGACCTTCCCCGATGAGCCGGGTGGCGATGGCCGAGCCGATGATGCCCGCTCCAACGACTGCAATACGCATCAGGCCTCCTGCCCCGAAAGGGAGAGGGAGGCGACGCCGTCGCGCGCGATATAGCTCTGGATCTGCCGCACGATCTGGGCGGCGTGCTCGGCGGCGAGCTGGTCGGCCTCGTCTGCATCCCCGCGCTCGATGGCGCCAACCATGGCGCTGTGTTCATCGACATACTGGCGCGGCAGCCTGTCGTCGAACGAGCGGTAGTAGATGCGCAGGATGCGCCGTCCCTCGTCGAGCAGGCGCCCGAAGAGCGAGGTGAAGTACGGGTTCTCGCCGGCCTCGGCGATGGCCATGTGGAAATCGCGGTTGGTCTGGATCATGCCGAGCGCATCGCGCCGGGTCACCGCATCGGCATAGGCGGCTTCGAGGCCGCGGATGGTGACGAGCTGCTCGGGCCGCCGGCGCAGGGCCGCCGCGCGGGTGGTGACCCGGTACATCAGCGTCAGCGCCTCGAAATAGACCGGCAGCTGCTCGAAATCGATGGTGGCGACGACCGTGTTGCGGTTAGGCAGCGTCTTGGCGAGCCCGTCCGCCACCAGCCGCACCAGCGCCTCGCGGATGGGCGTGCGCGACATGTCGAACTGCTCGGAAAGGGTCACCTCGTCGAGGGGACTGCCCGGCTCCAGCGTCAGCTCCAGGATGGATTGGCGCAACGTGTCGTAGACCGTGCGCGCGCCTTGGCCGCGTACGCGTCCCCTGGTTTCGGTTTCGCCGTTCTTTGCTGTCTTCTCGGTCGCCATGGCGATCTCTTGCTGTTCTTGTGCTGCGCCTATCTACGCTTTTTCCCGGCGCTCAATGCAACGGCAATGACGATGATGAGGCCTGTCGTCAAATCCTTGTAGAACGGATTGACGTTGAGGATGTTGAAACCGTTACCGATGAGGGCGAGCAGCAGCACCCCGGCGATGGACCGCCACACGGCGCCCGCCCCGCCATAGATGCTGGTGCCCCCGAGTATCACCGCGGCGATGGCCTCGAGCTCCATGCCCACCCCGGCCTGCGGCTGGCCCATGGAAATGCGAGAGACCGCGATGATGCCGGCAAGCCCTGCGGCGAAACCCGTCAACCCGAAGGTGGCGATCTTGACGAGCTTGGTACGCACCCCCGAGAGGATCGCGGCCTCCTCGTTGCCGCCGACCGCGATGACCCGCCGGCCGAACGTCGTGCGGTTCAAGAGGATCATCATGGCGATGGTGAAGATGAGGAGGATGATGACGGCGATGTTAACCATGCCGATGCGTCCGCGCCCGATCCAGGCGAATTCCTCCATGCGCACCGGGATCAGCGCGCCGCCGGTGATCAGCACGGCGATGCCGCGATAGACCATGCTGGAGGCAAGCGTCGCCAGGAACGAGTGGATGTTGAAGCCGGTGATGATGAGGCCGTTGACGACGCCAAGCCCCAGGCCGATCAGCGGGCCGGCGACCATCGCGAGCGTCGGATCGACGTTGACCGCGAGCCACGCGGCGCTGACGCTCGCCACCCCGAAGATGGCGCCCGTTGAAAGGTCGAAGCCTCCGCTGATGATGACCAGCGTCAGCGCCGCCGCGATCAGCGCCAGGGGCGCGCTCTGGTTGAGGATGTTGAGCAGGTTCCGTGCGGTAAGGAACGACGGGCTGAGAAAGCTCAGTGCGATCATCAGGACGACGATGATGATGAGCACGCCGTATTCACGCAGGAAATCGCCGACGGAAAAGGCGCGCCGGCCGGATGTGGAAGAGGGCGAGGAGAGATCGGCCATTGGCTATCCCGGATGTGCGGGCGAAGCGGCGGCTTCGGCCGGATGTTGCGTTTCGACGTTGAACAGGCGGAAGAGGACCTGGTCGACGCTGGCACTGGCGTTGTCGATCTCGCCGACGATGGCGCCCTTGCTCATGAGATAGCTGCGGTGTGAGAGGTTGAGGACTTCCTCGAGCTCGGAAGAGATCAGCAGCACCGCGACGCCCGATTGCGCCAGCTCCACGATGAAATCGTGGATGCGCCGGCGCGCGCCGATGTCGACGCCGCGGCTGGGCTCGTCGAGCAGCACCACCTGCGGGGTGCCGTAGGCCCATTTGGAGAGCAGCACCTTTTGCTGGTTGCCGCCCGAATAGTAGGCGACCTCGCCATCGGTCGCGGCCGGAACGATGCCGAAATGTTCGATCATGGCGCGGGTGCGCCGACGTTCCTCGGCGATGTCGAGCAGCCCGAAGCGGCTGATGGCGTTGAGGTGCGGCAGGCTCATGTTGGGCCGGGTGCGCTGGGTGAGTACCAGCCCCTGCTTGCGCCGATCCTCCGGGATGAAGGCGATGCCGGCCCGCACGGCGCGCTTGGGGGAAAGATCGCTGATCGGTTCGCCGTCGAGGGTGACGGTCCCGCCCGTCAGCGGATCGGCCCCGAAGATGGCGCGCGCCACTTCGCTCCGGCCCGAACCGACGAGCCCCACGAGCCCGACGATCTCGCCTGGACGGATGTCGATGCTGACATCGGCGATCCCGGCGTCGGTCGAGATGTTGCGGACGCAAAGGCGAGGCGGCAGCGACCGCTCGGGCGCCGGCGGCAGGGCAGGGTAGGCGACCTCGGCGCTCTCCCCGAGCATGGCCTCGACCAGCGAGCGCTTGGTTTCCTTGGCGATTGGGCCGGTGCGCACGATGCACCCGTCGCGCATGATGGTGACCCGGTCGCAGACCGCCAGCACGTGATCAAGGAAGTGGGTGACGTAGATGATCGTGCGTCCTTCGTCGCGCAGCCAGGCGATCACCTTGTGCAGGCGCTCGGTCTCGTCGGCGGTGAGCGAAGAGGTCGGCTCGTCCATGATGATCACGCGCGCGTCGCGGGCGATGGCGCGCATGATCTCCACCTTCTGCCGCTCGGCGATGGAAAGGTCCCCGAGCGTGCGGCGCGGATCGAGACCGAACCCACATCGCCGGTCGAGCTCGGCAAAGCGCTGGTTCTCCGAGCCCTTGAGAAGGCCGGCAACATTGGCCTCGAGGCCGAGAAGGACGTTCTGGGCGACGCTGAGCTGCGGCACCAGCTGCAGCTCCTGGTGGATCATGGCGACACCCATCTGCAGGGCCTGCCGGGGCGTCGGCCGTTCCAGCCGCCGGCCTGCGATCTCGACCGTGCCGCGGTCGGCGCTGTAGTAGCCGCCGACGATCTTGCCGAGGCTCGATTTGCCGGCCCCGTTCTCGCCGATCAGCGCATGGACCTCGCCCGGCGCGAATTCGAGCGAGATGTCACGCAGGACCCTTGCGGCGCCGAAGCTCTTGTCGACGCCCGTCAGGCTGACGACTGGGCCGCTCACCGGTATCGGCATGCGCCTCTCCTTTCTGGAAGGTGCGGGGCGGCGGGCCGCCCCGTCCTCGGCTCGGCTCAGCCTTGCCACTCGCCGACGAAATCGGGGTTGGCGTCGAGCCACTCCTTGGTCACGATCTCGGGCGCGGCGCCCAGCGTCGTCGGGTCGATCCATGTCGGCGCCGTGCCGCCCTCGAGCGTCGTCACCACGGCTTCCAGCGCCGCCTTGCCCATGCTGTGCGGATATTCGGCGAGCGTTGCGTCATAGGTTCCTGCACGGATGGCGTCGACCGCGATCTGGTTGAGCCCGCCCCCGATCAGGAACACCGAGGCGACGTCGTAGCCGGCGTCCGAGAGCGCGATCTCCACACCGATCAGGTGCTGGTCGGCGTTGGAGAGCACGGCGTCGACTTCCGGATTGGCCTGCAGGATGTCCTGCATGGCGGTCAGCGAGGCGTCGGGGTCGTAATTGCCTTCGCCGGTGGCGACGATCTGGATGTTGGCGTGCTCGCCCAGCACCTGCCGGAACGTCTCGTAGCGCAGGTTGTCGAACGGGTAGATCAACTGACCGATCATGATGACCACCCGGCACGGGTCCTTGTCGGCGCAGAAGTCGACGACGGCCTGCGCCTGCGCGGCGGCGCCTTGGGCCGGATTGGCGGCGACGGTCGTGGTCAGCCCCGGCACCTGTGGCTCCATGTTGCTGAGCTCCGGCCCGACCGGGAACAGCGCCGTCGCAACGACGATGCCGTCGGCGGTCGCTTCCTCGAGCGCGGTGGCGATGCCGACCGTGTCGTTGGGCGTGACGATGAAGGCATCGAACCGCCCGCCAGCCGCCAGGTCCTCGACCTGGGCGTATTGCGCCGCCGAGTCGAACGCGCCGTCGAAGATCTCGACCTCGACGCCCAGTTCCGCGGCGGCCTCCTGGATGCCGGCATAGATGGCCTGATTATAGCCGTTCTGGCTGCTGGCAGCCAGGAACGCCACCCGATGCGGATCCTGGGCAGCCGTCATCTGGGCGGAAAGCAGGCTTGCCGCCGCGGCGGTCGAGAGCAGGACTAGATTTCGGTTCATTTCGTTTCCCTTCCTTGTGGCCGGAGTCCCTGGCTCCGTAGTGCCGGTTTTATTCCGCCATGCCGGCGGTGGGCTGCATGGCCGGGGCATGGCCATGCGAAGCTTGCAGATGTCGAATTCCTCTCATGACGGCTTGGGAGCCGCTGCGTCGAACGCGTTGGCGCAGAGCGCCATGAAGGCGATGGTGGCATAGGGCATCAGCGCACTGGCCGGCTCGAGGCGCTCGCTCGTATAGTATCCGGCCTCGTGCAGCAGATTGAGCGTGCCGATCACCTTGCCGTCGACGACGATCGGGATGTTGGCGTTGGACTCGTAGCCGAGCGAGCGGATCAACTGCCAGTCGAAGAAGACCTCGGCGATCTCCTCGATGCGCAGGGTATGGAAGAGGCGGCGCTCGTGCAGCACGATCTGCGTCCAGCGATTGTCCTCGATCGGCTTGATGCCGCCCAGCGGATACGCCTCGAGGTTTTCCGAGTAGACGCGGCGAGATTGGCGCGTATCCATGTTGAAGACCGATGCGGTGAGAAGCCTGGTGCCGATGAGGTCGTGAACCATAGCGCCGAGCCGGCCGATCAGATCCTGCGCATCCACTCCGGGGCCGCGCACGGCCGCCATGAATGCCTCTGCCTGATGGGGCTGGACCACTTGCGTCTCCCTTGTGACCAGGAAAACCGTACACGGTATCCAAACTGTCGACAAGATGGTGCGGACATGTTTGCTCGACGCGGCGCAGAGGTGCGCACGTCGAAACCGCCGGGTCCTAAGTCAGGGTGACTGGCTGTCGCCGTGCCAATTACGGGGAGACGCTAGTCGGGATCCGGCAATTGGTCGATTGCCGGAAGCACGCCGTCGAGATGGCTCAGCATGGCGTCGCGGGCGCCGTCGCTGTCCTTGCGCTGGATGGCGTCGAGCACCGCTTCGTGCTCCTTGATTACCGCCACCATCCGGTCCGGGAGCGCCAGGGTCAGGTGCCGGAAGCGGTCGACCTGGGTCTTGACCTGCAGCACCAGCTTCCAGATGCCAGGAAACCCGGAAATTTCCGCGATCTGGCTGTGAAAGAGCTCGTCGGCGCGATGGAAGGCGGCCGAGTCGTCCCTCTGGGCGGCCTCGCGCTGTTGCTCCACCACCGAGGCGAGGATGAGGGTCTGGCTGCGCGTCGCCTTGTCCGCCGCCAGCGCCGCCGTCGTCTGCTCGAGCGCCTTGCGGATGACCATGGCCTCGGGCAGCGCCTCATAGGGAATGCGCGCCACGAACGTTCCCGACTGCGGAAAGATCTCCACCAGGCTCTCGTCGGCCAGCCGCTGGATGGCTTCGCGCACCGGCGTGCGGCTGATGCCGAAGCGTCGCGCTAATTCGCTTTCACTAATCTTGTGTCCAGGTGAGAGCTTCATGGCGACGATATCGTCCCGCAGGCTCTGATATACTAGTCGCCACACGCCGTTGGATCGCAATGCACTGCGTGTAGCGGACAGCGAAGGACGGGTCGGCCATTCAGAAAAATTCCTTTCTGACAGCGATCTATCCTTCATTCTGGTCGGCCCCGATTCAGGTTCCCCCATTCTAGCCCTCAAATCCGCCTGGCATGCAAGCGTCAAAGTTCGTCCGATATCGTTGACTAATATATTAATCAGCATTACTAATTTTGCCAATGACGCTAAGCCGCGTGCAAAGGGAGGAAGCTATGCACAATGGAGGAATGTCCCGCGGAGCGGGTTGGATGACCCGGTTGCGGTCGGCGCTGATCGGCGCCGTGGCTGTCTCGAGCCTGGGGGTAGGGAGCGCCGCCGCCGGCACGATCGAATTCTGGACCCTGTTCAGCGGCCCGGATGGCGAGGCCATCGACGCGCTGGTCAAGGATTTCAACGCCACGGCCGGCCAGGAGGCCGGTGTCGAGGTCAAGCTGCTGATCATCCCGTGGGATGATTTCAACACCAAGCTTTCCGTCGCCATGGCGTCGCGCAAGGCCCCGGCGCTGACCGTCGTCAACTCCGATCAGGTGCCGGTCTATGCCAATCAGGGCGCGCTCGATCCGTTCACCAGCGAGGAGCTTGCCGCCGCCGGCATCGAGGAGGCCGACTACGTACCCGCCGCCTGGCAGGCGGGCTCGTTCAACGGCGAGCAGTATGGCGTGCCGATCTCGATCTTCCCGCGCAGCATCTACTACAACAAGACCCTGTTCGAGGAGGCCGGCCTCGATCCCGAATCGCCCCCGACCAACAAGGAAGAGCTGATGGCTGCCGCCGAAGCCCTTTCCGGCCTCGGGAACGGCGTGACCGGTCTCTATTTCCAGCTGACCGGCAGCGGCACGTTCCGCAATTTCTACAGCATCTACTGGCAGTACGAGGACAGCATCTACAATGCCGACATGACTGCGGTCTCGGAAACCTTCGCCGAGACCGCGACCAAGGTGCTCACCGACCTCAAGGGTTTCACCGATGCCGGGGTCACGCCGACCCAGGACATCGGCGCGGACGTCAACAAGCTATTTGCCCAGAACAAGGTCGGCATCGCCGTCATGCAGATCACCGACCTGCCGGTCTACCAGGCCGCTGCGCGCGATCTTGGGATCGAGTACGGCATTGCCGGGTTCCCGACCTTCGGCGAGGAGCCGGCCGTCTTCGCCCTCGCCCATGAGTTCCTCATTCCACGAGGCACGACCCCTGAGGCCCGCCAGGACGCGCTGACCTTCATCAAGTGGATCGGCGAGAACGGCGTCGAGTGGGCCAAGACCGGCAAGGTCTCCCCCCAGTATTCCGTCATCGAGAGCGAGGCTTATCAGGCGCTGCCCGAGCAGAGCATCGTCACGCAGGCCATCGATACCGCGCACTTCCCGCCCAGCCTCGTCAAGCAGCCGGCGGTCGACCGCGTGGTCCAGCAGGCCCTCGAGGAGTTCTTCTCAGGCCGCAGCACCATCGAGCAGACGGTCGCCAGGATGGCCGACGGCATCAACGCCGCCCTTTGAGTGAGATTGTGGCGGGACCGGCGTGCCGGTCCCGCCTCTCGACGTCCGTCTCGCTCCGAGTTCGCACGCCCCGGGTGGGAGTTTGCCCATGTCGCATTTGCCCGTATCGCCCCTGCGCTCCAGGCTGTTCCCTTATCTGCTCGTCGGGCCCTATCTGGCGGTCTTTGCCGTCTTCATCGGCTATCCGATCGTGCGGGCGATCTACATCAGCTTCCACGACTGGGGCATATTCGGTCCCAACGGTTTCGTCGGCCTGGGCAACTATGCGTCGCTCTTTGCCGACAGCCGCTTCTGGAACTCGCTGATAACCACCACGCAGTTCGCCCTGATCTTCGTGCCGATGATCATGGTGGTTTCCGTCGTGCTGGCGGTGCTGCTGCATCGCACGCTCCCGGGCATCGGGCTCTTCCGCACCGCCTTCTTCCTGCCCCTGGTCGTCAATGTCGCCGTCGCCTCCATCGCATTTAAATGGCTGTTCGAGCCGCAGGCGGGCACCATCAACCAGGTCCTGCGCCTCCTGCGCCTGCCCGACCAGACATGGCTTGCCGAACCCGGTTGGGCCTTGATCGCCATCGCGCTGATCGCGCTATGGGGCAGCGTCGGCTTCATGGTCATCATCCTGCTGGCCGGGCTCGAGAACATTCCCGACGATCTCTACGAGGCCGCCGAGCTCGATGGCTCGACCCCCATCCAGAATTTCTTCTTCATCACCCTGCCGCTGCTGAAGCCCATCATGCTCATCGTCATGATCCTCAGCCTGATCCAGGCCTTCCAGGTCTTCGGCGAGGTCCTGATCATGACCCAGGGCGGCCCCTTCGGCAGCACCGAGGTGCTCACCATGCTGCTCTACGAGGAAGGCTTCCGCAACTTTGCCATCGGCCGCGCCGCCGCGATCGGCGTGATCATCACCATCATCATCGCTGCGCTTTCACTGGTGCAGTTCCGCTTCTTCCGGCAGCGCTGAGGACCGCCCCATGAAAAGGAACAATGTCCCGCGCTGGCTGATCCTCCTCGTCCTGGCGCTGCTGTGGATCCTGCCCATGGCGTCGCTGATCCTCTTTTCCTTCGCGCCCTCGTCCGAAATTCTCAAGGACCAGCTCGTTCCCTCCACCTGGACCTGGAGCAACTACTGGCGCGTGCTGACAGACGCCGGACGCGGGGTCAGCATTCCCCAGGCCATGCTCAACAGCGCCGTGATCATGGCGGCGCAGGTCATCGGCATCCTGCTGCTCGATATTCCGGCCGCTTACGCGTTTGGGCGCCTGCGCTGGCCGGGCCGGGACTTCGTCTTCTTCCTCGTGCTCGTCACCATGATGATGCCCGGCATTCTCGAGGTCATCTCGCTTTACGACCTCATGGCCAACTGGGGCCTCGTCGACACCGTCTATGCGGTGATCCTGCCCGGACTGCCGCGCGTCGTCGGCATCTTCATCCTGCGCCAGTTCTTCCAGCAATTGCCGCGCGAGATGGAGGAGGCGGCGCGCATGGATGGCGCCACCGACTTCCAGGTGTTCCGCCTGATCATGGTGCCGCTGGCCGCGCCCGCGATCATTACCGTCGGCGTGCTTTCGGCGCTCTACAGCTGGAACAACTTCCTCTGGCCGCTGATCATTACCAACTCGCCCGCCTCGATGACGGTGCCGGTCGCGGTCTCGTATCTCTCGGCCGATACGGCCGCCATCCTCAACTACACGGTCATTCTGGCCGCCGCCTTCTTCACCTCCTTGCCGATGATCATCCTGTTCCTCTTCGGACAGCGCTGGATCGTCAACGGCATGCGCCCGACCGCGGGCATCAAATAGGAACCCAAGGACTTCTTCATGCCCCGTATCCGAGTGGACACCCGTCCACGCCACGAGATTTCGCCCCGCCTCTATATGCAGTTCATGGAGCCGCTCGGCACCACCGACTCCTCGGTCGAAGCCTGCTGGGACATCCTCAAGGACCAGTGGCGCGATGATTTCGTCGAGGTCGTGCGCGATCTGGCGCCGTCCTCGATCCGCTGGGGCGGCATCCTCACCAGCTTCTGGAAGTGGCGCGAGAGCGTCGGCGCGCCGACCGATCGGGTGCCCATGGTCAACTACCTCTGGGGCGGCATGGAAACCAACCGCGTCGGCGTGCATGAATTCCTCGATTTTTGCGAGGCGGTGGGCGCCGAGCCGATCATGGCGATCAACTTCGCCGCCGACGGGCGCCCCGACTACATAAAGACGGCGCGCGGCGAGCAGCGGGCGGGGACAGTCGAAGAGGCCGCCGATCTCGTCAGCTACTGCAACGATCCGTACCACCCCGAGCGCAAGGCCAACGGGCGCGAGAAGCCCTGGAAGGTGCGCACCTGGCAGATCGGCAACGAGACCTCCTACCCCAAGGAGGGCGCGCGCTTCACCTCCAGGCAGAACGCCGCGCTCTACCGCCAGTTCGCCGATGCCATGCGCGCACGCGATCCCGATATCCTGCTGATCGGCTGGGGCGACATGGAGAACGGCGAGCGCTGGTGGGCGCCCGAACTCATCGAGGCGGCCGGTGACCAGATCGACATGGTCGCCCTGCACATGATGCAGCAGCGCCCCAGGGATCCGGCGAATTCAGTCCTCAAGGGCCGCCTCTATCGAGACGACTACGACCGAACCTGGTCCGAGCTCGACGCCATCTACAAGGCCATGGAGGCAAAGCTTCTCGGCGCCAGAGAGGTCGTCACCGGCGCCAATCCGAACCTCAAGCTCGCCATCACCGAGGGGCATCTGTCGCTGCCGCCGCACAACAAGATCGAATTGCTGCGCGAGTGGCTCTCCGGCGTCTACCACGCCCGGTGCATGACGCTCTTCGAGCAGCACTCCGATATCATCGATATCTGCACGCTCGCCGACTTCGCCGGCACCAGCTGGACGGTCAACGCGGTGCTGCTGGGCTCGCCCGTCGAACAGCCCTACCTGCTGCCGGTCGGGCACGTGATGCGGCTCTTCAGGCGCAATTCGGGCTCGCACGGTCTCGCCGCCAGCAGCGACAGCGAGACCGTCGTCGTCTCGGCCTCGCGCAAGGACAACACCGTCTACGTGCACGCCACCAACCTCGACATCCGCAACGATGCGACGCTGGCGATCGAGCTCGATGGCGCGCGGATCGCCCGCACCACCTGCCATCGCATCGCGCCGGACGCCCTCGATGCGGCGATCGACACCACCAACCTCGATGTCTTCGCCGTCGAGCAGGTGCCGGTCGAGGACGCCAGCCACATCGCCGTGCCCAAGGCATCGGTGAATGCCTTCGTGATCGAGCTCGCCGACTAGAGACGCGACAGGAGAACGCAAATGGCCGGATTGCAGTTGAGCGGCATCCACAAGAACTATGGTCCCGTCGAGGTCATCAAGGGTCTCGACCTGGCCATCGAGCCCGGCGAGTTCGTGGTCTTCGTTGGCCCGTCTGGCTGCGGCAAGTCCACGTTGCTGCGCATGATCGCCGGGCTCGAGGAGATCACCGGCGGGACCCTCAAGATCGGCGATCGCGTCTGCAACAGGGTCGCCGCGCGCGATCGCGGCGTCGCCATGGTCTTCCAGTCCTACGCGCTCTATCCGCACATGACGGCCGAGGAGAACGTCGGCTTTGGCCTGCGGCTGGCCGGTGTGCCCAAGGCCGAGCGTGCCAAACGCGTGCGCGAGGTCGCCCGCGTCTTACAGATGGAGCACCTGCTCGCGCGCAAGCCCGGCCAGCTCTCGGGCGGCCAGCGCCAGCGCGTCGCCATCGGCCGCGCCATCATCCGCAAGCCGCAGGTGTTCCTCTTCGACGAGCCGCTCTCCAACCTCGACGCGGCCTTGCGGGTCGACATGCGCATGGAGCTCTCCAGGCTTCATGCCGACCTCGGCGCCACCATGATCTACGTGACCCACGACCAGGTCGAGGCCATGACCATGGCCGACAAGATCGTGGTTCTCGATCAGGGCCGCGTGCAGCAGGTCGGCACGCCGATGGAGCTCTATAACGCACCGGCCAATCTCTTCGTCGCCGGCTTCATCGGCGCTCCCAAGATGAACCTGCTGCGTGTCAGGGTCGATGCTGCGAACGGGGCAGGGACGACCATCTCGGCGCCGTTCCTGCGCGATGTCGAGGTGCGCACCGGCGTGCCGCCGGCGCTTGTGGGGCAGGAGGTTACCCTCGGCATCCGCCCCCACAATTTTGAGTTGTCCGATTCGGGACCGATCAGCGGAACGATCCGGCTGGTCGAAAGGCTGGGGGACACGTCCATCATCGAAGTCGCGACCGAGTCGGGACAGAGCGTCTTTGCAGCCATCGACGGCGATATCGACGTCGAGCTGAACCAGGCGGTCTCGCTCGGTTTCGATCCCGCCAAGGCGCATCTCTTCGATCCCGACGGGACGCGTCTCTAGGGTTTCTTCCCGTGTCGATCTTCAAGCAAACATCAGAGCTTTTCCAATGACCTACGACATTGCAACCGCACGCGCCCCGGCCGTTCCGCTGGTGCTGCACGACCCGTTCACGAGCGTGTGGTCGCACGCTGACCTCGCAACCGACGACTGGCCGCGCCACTGGACCGGCAAGCTGCAGGAAATGTGCGGCCTGTTGACCGTCGACGGGGCCGCTTATCGCTTTCTCGGCATGCAGACTTCGATGACCGATCCCCTGCCCGTCATGGAGCAGGTGGAGCGTCGGATCACGCCGCTGCGCACCATCTACAGATTTGCCGCCGGCGGGGTCGAGCTGACGCTGACGTTCACCAGCCCCATGCTGCCCGACGATCTGGAACTGATCGGCCGCCCGGTCAGCTACATCGATCTCGACGTACGCAGCACCGACGGGGCCGCCCACGCCGTCAGCGCCTATCTCGATTTCGGCGCGCGCTGGGCCACCGGGGATGGCGAGACGGAGATCTCGTGGGGCCGCCACCGCGCCGGGCCGGTCGAAGCGATGTTCCTCGGCGCTGCGCGGCAGGAGTACCTGCGCCGTTCGGGCGACGAAGTGCAGATCGAATGGGGCTATCTCTTCGTCTCCAGCGAACCCGAGGCGCCGGCGGTGAGCGCCTTCGGCGATGTGAGAGCTCTGCGCCGCCAGTTCGCTGCGACAGGCGCGATTCCCGACCGCGACGATGTTCGCGAGGTGCGTCCCCTGCGCATGCCGGCCAGCAGCGAGTCCAAGGCATTGGCGATCTGCCACGACTTCGGCAGTGTTGCCGCTTCGGCGTCCTGGCGCACGCTCATCGCCTATGATCAGGTCTGGGCCGCCACCTACTTCGACCGGCGCCTGCGTCCCTTCTGGAGCCGCAATGGCCAGTCCGCGATCGGTCTGATCGAAACAGCCTGGGCCGAGCGCGACGCGATCATGAAGCGGGTCGAAGCCTTCGACACGGTGTTGGTGTCGCAGCTTGAGGCCTCAGGCGGCCCGATCTATGCGCGCCTCGGAACGCTGGCGCTGCGCCAGTCCCTCGCGGCCCACATCCTCGTCGAGGATTTCAACGGCGAGCTCTTGCACTTCTCCAAGGAGAACAGTTCCAACGGTTCGCTGGCGACGGTCGACGTGACCTATCCGGCAGCGCCCTTCTTCCTCCACTTCAATCCGGCGCTCCTGCGGGCCCAGCTCTGGCCGGTGCTCGACTATTCCCGAAGCGGCCGCTGGCCTTTCCCCTATGCCCCGCACGATATCGGCCGCTATCCCTGGGGCAACGGCCAGAACTATGGGGGCGGCGATCGCACCGAGCACAATCAGATGCCGGTCGAGGAATGCGGCAACATGCTGATCCTCGTCGCGGCCCTGGCGCATCGCACCGGCGAGCTGGATCTGGCCGAAACCTTCTTCACCGAACTCAAAGGGTGGGCCGACTATCTCGTCGGCCACGGGCTCGATCCCGACAATCAGCTTTGCACCGACGATTTCGCCGGACACATGCCGCACAACGCCAACCTCGCCATCAAGGCCATCGTCGGCCTCGGCGCCTTCGGGCAGCTCTGCGCCCGCATCGGCCGGGACGCGGAGGCAACGCACTTCATGGAGACCGCGCGCGATTGGGCCGGCAGGTGGCAGGAGATGGCCCGTGACGAGGCCGGCTACCGCCTGGCATTCGACCAGCCCGGCAGCTGGAGCCAGAAGTACAACCTCGTCTGGGACCGGATGCTCGGCCTCGGTCTCTTCCCGGCCGAGATCGCCGAAACCGAGATGGCGTCCTACCGCACGCGCTTCAACCGCTATGGCCTGCCCCTCGACAGCCGCAAGGCCTACACCAAGTTGGATTGGCTGGTCTGGAGCGCCTGCCTCACAGGCAAACGGGCGGATTTCGACGCCATGCTGGCGCCGCTCGCGAGCTGGCTAGACGACGCGCCGGCCCGCGTGCCGCTCTCCGACTGGTTCGAGACCGATACCGGTCTGCAGCCGAGAAACCACGGCTTCTTCGCGCGTTCGGTCGTCGGTGGCGTCTTCATCAAGCTGCTGATCGACCATATGCCGACCCGCTAGCCGCCGGGCCTCCCCGGTCCGGCCGTCCGCGCCGGATCGGGCAAGCCTCTTGCCTCCGGCGGGCGTCCAGCGCAAAAGGGCGTCCGCAATTGGCAAGGACGGACGATGGCTCCCCGCGGGTCTGGCAAAGGTGAAGGTGCGGGTGGCAAGGGCCGTGCGGGCGGCGCGGCGCGCCGGGTCACCATGACGGATATCGCCCGCGAGGCGGGCTGTTCGCAGACCACCGTCTCGTTCGTCCTCAACAACGTCGAGGACATCCGCCTGGCCCCGGAGACGCGCCAGAAGGTGCTCGAGGTGGCGCGCCGGCTGGGCTACATCTCCCCGCGCCGGGCGGCCGAGCCCAGGCTTCCGGAGGCGGGCTTCGTCGGGTTCATCGTCGACAATCTCGCCACCAGCCCCGAAGCGGTCCAGGCGATCGAAGGTCTCAGCCAGGCCCTGCGCCCGTCCGGTCTCACCGTCCTCGTCGCCCAGACCTATGGCAGCCATGCCGCCGAGGCCCGGCTCGTCGCCCATTTCGCCGCGCAGCATGTCAGCGCCCTCGTCATGATGACCATCTTCACCCGCGAGCTGCTCGTGCCGCCGACGCTACGCGAGTTCGATGCGCCCGTGGTCTTGGTCAACTGCTACAGCGCCGAACCGGATTTCCCGGCGGTCGTGCCGGGCGAGGTCGCCGGCGGGCAGCGCGCCACCCGGCATCTGATCGACAACGGCCATCGCCGTATCGCGACGATCACCGGCGAGGCCTGGATGGAGGCGGCGAGCGATCGTCTCAAGGGGTATCGGCGCGCGCTCTCCACCGCCGACATTCCCTTCGATCCGGACCTGGTGTTCGAGGGCGACTGGTCGGCCAGCGCCGGCTACGAGGCGACCCGGCGCATTCTGGCGCTGCCGGATACGCCGACCGCCATCTTCTGCCAGAACGACCGCATGGCCATCGGCTGTTTCGAGGCGTTGAAGGAAGCAGGGCTCGACATTCCCGCAGACATGTCGGTGATCGGCTATGACGACGAGGAGATCGCCCGCCACCTGCACCCGCAACTGACGACTGTGGTCCTGCCGCATCGGGCGATGGGGCAGTGGGCCGCCGAAATGGTGCTCAACGGTCGGGATCGGGAGCCGGCCCCCGCGCTCCTGACGCGATTGGAATGCGCGCTGGTCCAGCGGAGTTCGGTGGCGCCGCCCCGCCGCTAGCTCGGCGCCGCGATCGAGGATCGCGTCACCAGTTCGCACTCGATTTTGATCTTCTGCAGCCGCTCGTCGGCATCCCCGCCCTCCGCCAAGAGGCTCACTGCCAGCCGGGCCATCTCGTCGTGAGGCAGCACCATGGTGGTCAGCGGCGGATCCATGCCGGCCGCCAGGTCCGTCTCGTCGTCGAAGCCGACGATCGACAGGTCCTCGGGCACGCGCAGCCCCAGGCTCTTCGCCGCCTCGTTGCATCCAAGGGCCATGCGGTCATTGAAGCAGAAGATTGCAGTCGGGCGGTCCGGGCGCTGCAACAGCCCCTGCGCCCGTTCGCGCCCCGCCGGCAGCCGCCATCCGCCGAGCGTGACCAGGCTTTCGTCGACCGGGACGCCCCAATCGGCCATGGCTTGCCGAAAGCCGCGCTCGCGGTCCCTGCCGGCATCCATCGAATGCTCCCCGGCAAGGTGGGCGATGCGCCGGTGCCCGGCCCTGAGGAGGGCTTGAGTCGCCGTATAGCCGCCGACGAAATCTCCCGGCACGATGGAGGCGAACCGCAGTTTGCGCTCGTAGCAGTTGAGCAGGACCAGCGGAAAGTCGACGAATATCTCGGGCACCGCCACCTCGCGGGTGATCAGCGTCGTGTAGACGACACCGATGGCGTCCTGGCTGGCCAGCATGTGCAGGGCTTCGCGCTCGATGTCCGGGTTGCCGGCGGTGCAGAACGTCGCGACATAGGCATTGTGCAGCCCGGCCTGCTCGCGGGCGCCCTCGATCAGGGGCGAGGCGAAGGCGGTCGTGCTGACCTCGTCGATGAAGAGGCCGATCGGCCGGCGATGGTTCTCGCGCAGGGACCGGACCTTCTCGCGTCGATATCCCAGCGCCTCGGCCGCCTCGATCACCCGCCGGCGCGTCGCCTTGGAGATGCGCGCATTGGGCACGCCGCTCAGCACCAGCGACACGGTCGCCTGGGAGACCCTGGCGCTGTCGGCCACGTCCCGCATGGTAGGAGGTTTCTGCATGCCTGTCCGTCGAGCCTGGTGATCACGCCGGGAATCGGGAAGCCGAGCATCCCGGCCGGGTCGCCAGATAGGCAGTATCTGACGACGTCCAGGGGCGCCAGTGCGTTGTGTTGCTTGCAACAATGCCTTGGGGCAAAGAACCGGACCGCGCGGGACCGCCCGCGCGGCGGTGTTGCTTGCGGTCAGAACGCGCCGAACAGCGCCTTCTGGGCGATCTTCAGGGCGCCGATCGCGTCGTGGCGGGACTGGGCCTCCTTCAACGCGTCGATGTCGAGAGCGTCGAGCCCGCGCGCGGCGGCCTTGAGGAAGTCGATGGCGTGGTTGGCGGTCTCGACGCTGTCCTCGCGGAACGGGAACTGGTCGAGCTGCCAGACGCCCTCCCATTCGTTCTTTTTGAGGACGTGGAAGAACTCGAAGAGCTCGATGGGATGCAGGCTCCCGGCGACGAGATCGTCGTCCCAGGAGCGGAAGTTGTCGTTGACGTCCATGCCGAAGAGCCGGCCGTAGTCGATGGCCATCTGGGCCGAATCGGCCGCAGATTCCCCGCCGAAGAGCGCATGGCCGAAGTCCAGTAGGACGCCGACATTGGGCAGGCCGATCTTCTCGATGCCGAGGAGCGTGCGCGAGAGCGAATCGAAGCTCATGTGCACGCGCGGCTCGCGCGGCTTGTACTCGATGACGAATTTGAGATCCGGATTCTCGCTCGCGAGCTGGCCGACGCCGTCGAGCGAGTGCTTCCAGAGCGTGCCGTGGTCGACCTGGAAGGGGTAGTCCCACCCGTCCTGGCCCGGCCAGAGCTTGACGTAGTCGGCCTGGAAGAAGCGCACCACGTCGCAGGCTTCTGTGATCAGCTCGTGCGCCCGCCGGCGGATGCCGGGATCTGGATTGGTGAAGGCCCCCTTGCGGAACTCGCGGGTATAGATCTCGGGCGTGATGCCGATGACGCCGAGCTTGTTGCGCTCGAGCGCCGCCTTGATCTCCTCGTTGGAAAACTCGCCGCCGAAGAAGGGATAGTTGATGTCGACGACCGAGAGGTCGCGCACCTTGCCGGCGAGGTCGATCGCCTCGATGACGCTCCTCGGCTCGCCGTAGCCGTCGGTGGCGTAGCGGTCGACATAGGTGGCGAAGTGCCAGATGCCGGCGCCGAAACGCTGTGTGCTCATTGTCTCCTCCCTGGAATGCGGTGGTTCGTTATGTCGTGAGGGTCTGCCGAACGGCGGCCTGCCAGCGCTTGAGGTGCGCGGCGCGCGCCGCCGGATCGATCGCCGGGGTGAAGCGGGTGCCGCTGTCCGAGAACCGCGTCCCGATGCCGAGCCCGTCGAAGGCAAGGGCGGCAGCGCCGAGCGCGCTGACCTCGGGCGCCGCGCTTGCCGTGACGGGCCGATCGAGAAGATCGGCCTGGAACTGCATCACCATCGGATTCTGCGAGGCGCCGCCGTCGGCCGAAAGCCCGGCGAGCTCGGCGCCGAGGTCCTTCTCCATGGCCGAAAAGACGTCCGCGACCTGGAAGGCGATGGCCTCGAGCGCGGCACGCGCCAGGTGCGCCGGCCTTGTCGTCAGCGACATGCCGGTAACGGCGCCGCGCGCATCGCTGCGCCAATGCGGCGCGCCGAGCCCGACAAGCGCGGGCACGAAGGTGACGCCCTGCGTGTCGACGGCTGTCTGGGCAAGCGCTGCCACCGCGCTCGCATCGGCAAGGCCGAGCAGCTCGGCCATGAACTGCGCCGCCTGGCCCGAGACCGAGATATTGCCTTCGAGCGCGTGTACCGCGCCGGCCGGGGTGCTCCAGGCGATCGTCGCCGACAGGCCATGGGTGGAGCGCACCTTGCCCGGCGTCAGCGTCATCAGCGAGGTGCCTGTGCCGTAGGTCGCCTTGACGGTGCCGGGCGCACGCACGCCATGGCCGTAGAGGGCGGCGTGCGAGTCGCCGATCATGGCGTGGATGGGCAGGCCCACCGGCAGCGCGGTCGCGCCGGCCGCAACTGCGCCGAACCGAGCGTTGGAGGGATGCACCTCGGCGAGCAGCGGCAGCGGCACGCCAAAGAGTGCCGCCAGCTCCGCATCCCAGGCGAGCCTTCCGGTATCGAAGAGTTGCGTGCGCGAGGCGTTGGAGTGGTCCGTGGCGTGCAGGGCGCCGTTGGTCAATTTCCACAGCAACCAACTGTCGACGGTGCCGGCGCGCAATTCCCTGCGTTCCGCTCGCTGCCTTGCGCCCGGCACGGCATCGATCAGCCAGGCGATCTTGGCGGCCGGAAACAGCGGATCGAGTCCGAGGCCCGTGCGCTCCGCGATAAGATCGGCATGGCCGGCTGCCTGGAGCTGCGCACAAACCTCTGCCGTGCGCCGGCATTGCCAGATGATACACGGGCCGATGGGCTCGCCCGTCGCCGCATCCCAGACCAGCACGGATTCGCGCTGGTTGGAAATGGCGAGGGCTACGATCTCCTGCGCGCCGCCGGCTTTGCCGACCACCGCCTCGATCGCCACACGCACGCCCTCCCAGAGTTTTTCGCCCGATTGCTCCGCCCATCCGGGGCGGGGATAATCGACGGCATTGGGTACGCTCGCCTGGGTGACGATCCGCCCATCGGGCGAGACCAGCAGCGCCTTGGTGTTGGTCGTGCCCTGGTCGATGGCGAGAACGAGCGGGGTGGACATCTACGCAGCCTTGCGCGTCAGCGTCTTGCGAGCTGCTTCTGCGATGCCCCGCGGCGTCAGCCCGAAATGCTCGAGCAGCCACTCGGCCGAACCCGTCGGCACGAAGCCGGGAAAGCCGAGGATGCTCATCGGCACCGGCCGGTGCGTCGCCAGCACCTCGGCGACCGCACCGCCCAATCCGCCGCGCACCGAATGCTCCTCGGCGGTCACAACGGCGCCGGTTTCGGCCGCTGCCAGTATGGCCTCCTCGTCCAGCGGGGTGATGCTCGACATGTTGACGACACGCGCTTCGATGCCTTCGCCGGCCAGCAGCGTCGCCGCCGCGAGCGCCCGGTGCACCATCACGCCATTGGCGATGATGGCGATATCGCCGCCCTCGCGCAGCACCTCGGCCTTGCCGACCGTAAAGACCGAGTCCTTGCGTTCGAGCGCCGGCACCGGCATGCGGCTGACGCGGATGAAGACGGGGCCCTCGTGCCGGGCGGCGAAGCGCACCGCTTCCGCCGTTTCCCACGGGTCCGACGGCACGATGACGGTGAGGTTCGAGAGCGGGCGCAGCCAGGCCATGTCCTCGATCGAATGGTGCGTCGGTCCGAGCTCGCCATAGGCGACGCCGCTCGACTGGCCGATGAGCTTCACGTTGACGTTGGAATAGGCGACATCCGCCTTCACCTGCTCCAGCGCCCGGCCGGTGAGGAAGCACGAGGCCGCCGAAACGAACGGCACCTTGCCGCCATTGGCGAGCCCCGCGCCGACGGCCACCAGCACCTGCTCAGCGATGCCGACATTGACCATGCGCTCTGGAAATTTCTTGCGGAACCCGGTGAGCTTGGAGGAGCCCACGCTGTCGCTGACCACGGTGACGATGCGCTGGTCCGTCTCGGCAAGCGCCTCGATGACACTGGCAAAGCTGTCGCGGCAGTCGAAATAGCCGCTGGGTGTCGGGGCTGCTGCGCTCATCAGACCAGTTCTGCCATGGCTTGTTCGTATTGTTCCTTGTTGGGCACGCCGTGGTGCCAGGCAACATTGTCGTGCATGAAGCTCACCCCCTTGCCCTTGAACGTGTTGGCGATGATGCAGAGCGGCTTGCCTCGCCCTCTGGGACTGCTCGAAAGGATGTCGAGCAACTGGACATGATCGTGTCCGTCGACGACCTCCACGTGCCAGCCGAATGCCCGCCACTTGTCGTCCAGAGGATCGAGCGAGGCGGTTTCCTCCGTGCGGGCGCCCTGCTGCAGGCGGTTGCGATCGATGATGAGGGTAAGGTTCTCGAGCTTGCGGTGCGCCGCGGTCAGGGCCGCTTCCCAATTGCTGCCCTCCTGCAGTTCGCCGTCCCCGGTCAGCACGAACGTGCGGAAGTCCGCACGGTCGATCTGGCCGGCGATGGCGATGCCGGTGGCGACCGGCAGGCCGTGGCCGAGCGGTCCGGTGTTGGTCTCGACGCCGGGCAGATAGTTGCGGTTGGGGTGGCCGTTGAGCCGCGACAGCGGCTGCATATAGGTCGAAAGTTCCGCTTCCGGGAAATATCCCGCCGCCGCCAGCACAGAATAGAACGCGCCTGTGCAGTGCCCCTTGCTCATCACGAACCGGTCACGCGCCGGGTCGTTCGGCCGGAGGGGATCATAGCGCAACACGCCGAAATAGAGCGTTGCCAGGACATCCGCGGCGCTGAAGTCGCCGCCCGGATGTCCCTGCTGGGCTTCATAGACCATCTGGAAGCTGCGCCGGCGTATCCACAGCGCCTTGGCGCGGATGGCCGAGATGGGATCGTTGGTCTGCATGTGGACCGGTGCGGACAATGGCAATCTGGCCTCCCGGGGCAATCGCAGGGCTTCGACTTCGCTTCGTCGCGCGCCGGGATCGGCAGGCTCCCCGGTGGCACCAGGCCGCCATGGCGGCGGTGCCCTTGCGGTAAGCTGGTCTCCTCGCGCACGATATCGGAATGCCCGTGCCGTCTCTCGTTTGCCGTGAAGCTATAATGCGTTTTTCTTTCGCGCAATACGGAAAAATTTCGATTTATGCGGTTTTCTTGCGGACGAGTTTCATGGCGGCTCGGTCGATCCTGTTGCGTTCCGCAGGCTCCGGTGACAAACAGGAAGGGCGAAACTGGCGGTATCGGGGGCGTTCGTCTGGCCGCCTGGCCTGCTGCAGATTGCACGAGGAGGCGGGGAGCGATGCAGAAACCCAGGATATCCAGGGCCGTCCGTGAGCGGATCGCCGCCGAGGGTGGCCGCCAGCAACTCCTTGCCGAACCACGGCGCATGAAGATCCTCGAGTGGCTGCAGGAGGAGGGAAGTGCGCGCGTGCGCGACCTTTCGGCCGCCTTTGCCGTATCGGAAGCCACCATCCGCCAGGATCTCGAGCGTCTGGATGCCGACGGCTACATCACCCGCGAGCATGGCGGGGCCTACCTCAAATCCGTGCCGCAGCAGGTGCAGTCGATGACGCTGCAGCACGTGCAGAACATGGACAAGAAGCGCAAGATCGGCGAGGCCGCCGCCGCGCTCGTCGGCGACCATGAGACGATCATCATCGATTCCGGCACCACCGCCACGCAGTTTGCCGAGAATCTCAAGGCCCGGCACGACCTCAACATCATCACCAACGCGCTCAACATCGCCCTGATCCTGGGGGCCATGCCCACCAATACGGTGCATATGCCCGCCGGCCAGTTCAAGGCGCCGACGCTCTCGCTCAGCGGCGAGAAGTCCGCCGATTTCTTCGTCGGCATCTATGCCGAGAAACTGTTCCTTGCGACCGCCGGCGTCTCCTTCGAGGCCGGGCTCACCTATCCCGCCATCGGCGACATCTACGTCAAGCGCGCCATGGTGAAGGCCGCCTCGCATGTCTATCTCCTCGCCGACTCCACCAAGATCGGGCGGGTGTCCTTCTCGGCCCTCGGCGGCGTGGAGATCGTCCACACCCTCATCACCGATGACGGCATTTCCGATGCCGACCGGGCCGAGTTCGAACGGCGCGGCGTCGAGGTCATCGTCGCGGGTTAGTTCGCCTTCGGTTTTTATCGAATCATGGCACTTGGCTTGCGAGAGCCATTGACACCGCATTCTTTCGCTCATATTCGTTAGAAATCGCAAGAAAATGAAAACTAACTTGCGAGGCGCGCCACGGGTGTGCGCGTGGGATCTGCGGGAGGTTGCCGCAAAAGACCGGATATGCCTGGCCGAAATGGCGGGGCCGAACCGGCATGGTCGCCTTCCGTCTCGTCAGTCCTCGAAAACCGCCCGAATCTGGTCGGCTCCGCCACATGCGGCGCGCGGCCATTCAAGGAGGAGGAGACAATAATGGCACGGCTCGGCCGATACCTGCTGGCGCCCATCCTGGGTGCATTGATGACCACTACCGGCTTTGCGCAGGGGGCGATGACCGACGTCGGCACGCCCCGTAGCGAAACACTGATCGTTCAGGCGTTCGACGGTCGCTCCGCCAACCCGTCGGCGCAGAACCCGCTCAATTCCTACGCCATCTGGCGCGGTTTCCGTGAGCTGGGCTGGAGCTTCCTCTGGGAGATGGATACGGCCACCGGCGAATCCTATCCCGAGCTCGCCGACGGTTTTCCCGAAGTCTTGAACGACGAGCGCACCCAGTTCCGCGTCAAGCTGCGTGAAGGCGTCTACTGGAGCGACGGGGTCGAGTTCACCGCCGACGACGTGATCTTCACCCTCGAGACTGCGTTCAAGTATCGCGAGCAGCTGACGAACGTCGCGACCGTCACCAACTACGTCAAGAGCTGGAAGAAGGTCGACGACCATACCTTCGAGATCGAGACGGTCCGTCCCGCCTATGACTTCACGACGGTCATGGGCGTCTATACCTGGGGCTCCCAGTTCAACATCGTGCCCAAGCACATCTTCGAGCCGCTGGGCGACGAGGTCGTCACTTTCCAGAATTCGCCGGCCGTGACGCTCGGACCCTACAAGATCCGCGAATTCGACCCCAACGGCTTCTGGCAGCTCTGGGAGCTGCGCGAGGACTGGGAGCGGTCCGGTTGGGGCAATCTCGGCGAGCCCAAGCCCAAATACATCCTCTACAAGGATTTCGGCACCGAAGAGACGCGCGCGCTCGCGTTCGTCCAGAACCAGTACGACGTCGACACCTTCATGAGCCCGGACAGCATCGATGCTGCCAAGGCGCGCAACCCCAACATCGAGACCTTCTCGCCGACCTTTCCCTACCACGACATGAACGATGCCTGCTCCTACGGCATATACATCAACGGCCAGAAGGCCCCGTTCGACATGCCGGAGGTGCGCTGGGCCCTGGCGCTGACCGTCAACCTCGCGCAGGTCGGCATCAGCGCCATGAGTGGGCAGTTCAAGGCCGGCGCCCTGCCGCTCGCCGATACGCCGATCACCGGGCCGCTCTACTATGATGAGCTGCGCCCGTTCCTCGAAGAGCTGACGCTTGCCGATGGCTACAAGCCCTTCAACCCGAACTTCGGGGCCGAGCTTGCTGAGACGCTGACCGCTCAGGGCGTCGATGCCTCGCAGCTGCCCTCTGGCGACGCCATCCGCGACGGCTTCGGCATGGGCTGGTGGAAGCACGATCCCGAGGAAGCCGCCAAGCTCCTCGAGTCGGTCGGCATGGTCAAAGGCTCCGACGGCTTCTTCGCGTTGCCCGACGGCTCGCCCTGGACCTTCGAGCTCGTCATCCCCGGCGACTGGAACAAGGTGATGCAGCGCATCGGCTTCTCCATCGCCGACAGCTGGCGGCAGGCCGGGTTCAACGTCAGCGCCCGCCAGGTGGACAATGGCGAGTTCACCACCGTCCAGAACACCAACTCGCGCAACGAGCTGCAGCTCAACTGGTCGAACTCGTGCACCTACAACTCGAACTGGCAGAACTCCTGGCGCCAGTTCATCCCGGCAAACGTGCAGCCGGCGGATTCGACCGACCAGCTCTCGGGCAACTATATGCGCATCACCGACGAGCGCATCTTCGATCTCGTCGCCGAGAGCGCCAGCTTCGAGACGAATGCGCCCGAGTTTGTCGAGAACGGCCGGCAGATCGCCCGCTACCTGGTGGAAGACATGCAGATGATCAATCTGATGAACATCCCCACCACCATCCCGACCAACAGCACCTATTGGACGAACTTCCCCAAGCAGGACAACTTCTACGCCACTCCCTACACCTGGTGGAGTTCGTTCAAGCAGACGGTCGTCCGCATCGAGCCGACCGGCCAGCAATAGGTCGTCTCACGGGGCGGGGCAGCAATTCTCCCGGCTGCTCCGCCGCGCTCTTTCAAGCCAAGGATGTGACCCATGGGTGTCATGCGCTACGTGGCCAAGCGGCTGGGGCTTTATCTGGCGGTCCTCTTCATCGGGCTGACGATCACGTTCCTCCTGCCCCGGCTGATGCCGATCAATCCGGTCGATGGCTATATCGGCCAGTTGCAGAGCCGGGCCAACGGTTCGCTCTCGTCCGAGGCCATCGCCGAACTGCGCGTCAATCTCGAGCAGCTCTATGGCCTGGAAGGCGATCTCTTCACCCAGTACCTGGCCTACCTCAAGCGCGTCGTCCTCAACTTCGATTTCGGCCCGTCCTTCACCTATTTCCCGCAGCCCGTCTCGGCGATGATCCTCAACGCGCTGCCCTGGACCTTGGGCCTGCTGCTGATGGCGACGTTCATTGCCTGGGTGTTGGGCAACATGGTCGGGCTCGTCGCCGGTTACTTCCACAAGAAGAAGGCTGCCTCCGTCCTCGAGTTCGTCGGCATCCTGCTCTACCCGATCCCCTATTACATCCTCGCGGTCACGGTGCTGCTGCTCCTGGCCTATGTCTTCCCGATCTTTCCGCTCTCCGCGACCTTTCCCGTCGGCCAGATGACGCCGGAAAAGTTCGGCATGATCATCTACAACTCGCTGTTGCCGGGCATCACGCTGGTCCTTGCCGGCTTCGGCTGGAACATCCTCTCGATGAAGGCGCTGGCGGTCGCGACGACCGAGGAGCCCTACGTCACCTATGCGCGTCTGAAGGGCGCCTCGAACTGGACGCGGATGACCCGCTACGTCTTCCGCAATGCGCTGCTGCCGCAGGTCACCGCGCTCGCCCTGTCGCTCGGCATGGTGTTCAACGGCGCGCTCCTCACCGAGATGATCTTCTCCTACCCCGGCATCGGGCTCGTCATGCGCACCGCCGCCACCGGCGGCGACTACAACGTGCTCTACGGCGCCATTACCCTGTCGATCATCGCCGTCGCCACCGCTGGCCTCGTGATCGACCTCATCTATCCCCTTCTCGACCCGCGGATACGGCACAGATGAGCATCGACGTCAAAGATACCGCCATGCCGGCCATTCTGGCGCCGGCCCCGGTAAGATCCAGGGGCCGCGCAAGCTGGCTCTGGCTGGTCAATCCGCGCCTCGCGGTCGGACTCGCGATCCTCGCCGTCATGGGGCTCGGCAGCTTCGTCCTGCCGTTCTTCGCTCCGGCCGACCCCTCGGTGCAGGCGACATATATGCGCAACCTCCCCATGTCGTCGGCCCACTGGCTCGGCACCAATGCGCTGGGGCAGGACATCTTCTGGTTCCTCGTCTTTGCCGTACGCAATTCGTTGACGCTCGGCCTGCTGGTGGCGGCGGGCGTGACGGTCATCGCCACCATCGTCGGCTTGAGCGCCGGCTACATCGGCGGGCGGTTCGAGCGGATCGTGATGCTCTTCGTCGACACCTTCATCACCATTCCGCTCTTGCCGATCCTCATCATCCTCGGCGCGCTCATCCGCGGCAACACCTCGTTCCTCACCGTCGGCGTCATCATCATGATCTTCGGCTGGGCGTGGGATGCGCGCACGGTCCGCTCCATGGCCCTGTCGCTGCGCGAGCGCGAGTTCATCAACATGGCGCGGTTCTCGGGCGCCAACACCATCCATATCCTCGTGCGCGAGGTGTTCCCCTACGTCATGGCCTATACCCTCGTCGGCTTCATCAACACGATCCTGTTCGCCATCAACCTCGAGGCGACGCTCGCCGTGATCGGGCTCTCCAAGATCGAGGTGCCCACCTTGGGCTCCATCATCTTCTGGGCGCTCAACTACAACGCGCTCTTTACTGGCCAGTACGTCTGGATCGTCGCGCCGATCGTTGCGACGGTGGTGCTCTTTCTCGGGCTGTTCCTCACCTCGACGGGCTTCAACGCGGCCTTCGCCAGCAAGCGTGGTGTTTCATGATCCGCCTCAACAACGTCGTCGCCAGCTATCGCACGGGCCGCGGTTCCATCAACGCCGTCGATGGCGTCAGCATCGAGATACCCGATGGCTGCATTCTCGGCGTCGCCGGTGAATCCGGCTGCGGCAAGTCGACCCTGATGAAGGTTCTCTACGGCGACGTCGTCTCGCCCATGACGCTGTCCTCGGGCTCGATCGAATACGGCTTTGCCGACCGGCGCGGCGGGCCCGTCACCAGTCACACCATCCAGCAGGAGTGGTTCCGCCGCATCTCTTACGTGCCGCAGAGCTCGATGAACTCGCTGAACCCGGTCATCCGCATCAGCAAGCAGTTCGTCGACTTTCCCGGTAACGACCCGGACAAGCGCCGCGTGCTCGAGCGGGTGCGGGACTATATCGGCAAGCTCGGCCTTCCGGCCGAAGCGCTCGACGCCTATCCGCACCAGCTCTCGGGCGGCATGCGCCAGCGCATGATGATCGCCATGGCGACCTTCTTCCAGCCCGAGCTGATCCTTGCGGACGAGCCGACCACGGCTCTCGACGTGGTGGTGCAGAAGGAGATCCTGATGCTCCTCATGGAGCTGCAGGAGGAGATGGGCAACACCATCATCCTCGTCTCCCACGACATGGGCGTCCACTACCAGGTCACCCACCGCATGCTCATCATGTATGCGGCCAAGGCCGTGGAGTATGGCGACAGCGATAGCGTCTTCAAGGCGCCGCTCCATCCTTATACCCGAATGCTCATCAGCTCGCTGCCGACCATCGGCGACGATCGCGCGCGCGAGGGGATTCCCGGCCGCCCGCCCAGCCTCTGGGGCGAGCTGCGCGGCTGCCGCTTCGCCGACCGCTGTCCGCTCGCCACCGACCGCTGCCGCGCCGAGGAACCGGCGTTGATCGAACACGAGCCCGGCCACTTCGCCGCCTGCCACTACGCGGGCGCCGAGATGCCGGCGGGAGGCGTGCAATGGCAATGATCCTCAGGACCGAGGGCCTCAACAAGGTCTATCGCCTCGGCGGCTTCGGACGGGCAAAGACCATCCAGGCCCTCGACGACGTCGACATCAGCGTTGAGAGCGACAATCCGGTCATCATCGCCGTGGTCGGCGAATCCGGCAGCGGCAAGACGACGCTCGCCAAGACGCTCCTGCGCCTCGTCGAGCCGACCTCCGGGCGCGCCATCGTCTATGACAAGGTGGTGGCGGGGCGTGGCGCGCGACCCGGCAAGCGCGAGTTCCTCTCGTCCATCCAGCCCATCTTCCAGAATCCGTTCGAGGCGTTCAGCCGCTACCGACCGGTCGATGCCTATCTCTTCGAGACCGCCGACCGCGTGGCCGGCCTTTCCGGCCGCGATGCGGAAGCGGCGGTCGAGCAGGCGCTGGCCTCGGTCGGGCTGGAGTTCGCCGACGTCGTCGGCAAATACACCAACCAGTTCTCGGGCGGCGAGCTGCAGCGCGTCTCCATCGCCCGCGCGCTGATTCCGCAGCCCAGCCTCATCGTCGCCGACGAACCGGTGAGCATGATCGACGCCTCGCGCCGCATGATCATCATCAACCTCTTCAAGCGACTGCGCGACGAGGAGGGCCGCAGCTTCCTCTACATCACCCACGATCTCGCCACCGCCTACTACATCTCCGACTACGTGGCGGTGATGAACAAGGGGCAGGTGGTCGAGTTCGGGGCCGCCCGCGACGTGATGTCCGATCCCCAGCACGCCTATACGCGCCTGCTGCTCGCTTCCATTCCCACCACCCGCTCCCGCTGGCGGCCGCGCAAGGCGGCCGCCGCGCCTAATTGAAAATCGTTTGTTGCCGGCGGGTCCTCCCCGCCGCCTAGCTACGGGATAGATGACATGACCGATACCGCCACCGCCAACGGCGCCGCGTCGCTGTGGGCGACGTTCGAACTCACCCTTTCCGGCCCCTCGCAAGGCAATCCGTTCCGCGACGTCGAGCTCGGTGCGGTCTTCCGCCAGGGCGACCGGCAGGTGCGGGTGACCGGCTTCTACGACGGCGACGGCGTCTACAAGGTCCGTTTCCTGCCCGACGCTACCGGCGAATGGACCTATGAAACGCGGAGCAACACCCCGGCGCTCGACGGCGCGACGGGGACCCTCGACGTCGCGCCGGCCCAGCCCGGCCACCACGGCCCGGTGCGCGTCTCCAACCGCCATCACTTCCGCTATGCCGACGGCACCCGCTACATCAACATCGGCACCACCGCCTATGTGTGGAACCTGCAGGGCGACGCGCTCGAGGAGGAGACTTTGGCGACCCTCGCCGAAGCGCCCTTCACCAAGATCCGCATGTGCGTCTTCCCCAAGCACTACCGCTACAACGAGAACGAGCCCGAACGTTACCCCTTCCCCTTGCTGAAAAAAGGCGAGAGCAAGTGGGTCGGCGGCTTCTCCGGCAGCGGTTGGGAGTTCGATTTAGAGCGCTTCGAGCCAGGCTATTTCCGCCACCTCGAAAAGCGCATCGCCCAACTGGCCGAGATCGGCGTCGAGGCGGACCTCATCGTCCTCCACCCCTATGACCGCTGGGGGTTCGCCCGCATGAGCGCCGAGGAGGACGATCGGTATCTCAAGTATCTCGTCGCGCGCCTTTCTGCCTTCCCCAACGTCTGGTGGTCGATGGCCAACGAGTACGATCTGATGGCCGCCAAGTCGCCGGCCGATTGGGATCGGCTCATCCACGTCGTGGCCGACAACGACCCCTATGGGCATCTGCTCGGCGTCCACAACTGCTTTGCCTTCTACGACCACAACCATCCCAAGGTCACCCACGCCAGCATCCAGCGGCCCGATCCGGCGCGTTCCGCGCTCTGGCGCGAGCAATACGGCAAGCCAGTCTCGCTGGATGAGGTCTGCTACGAGGGCGACATCGCCGAGGCCTGGGGCAACATCTCCGGCCGCGAGCTGGTGCACCGCTTCTGGGACGGTGCGGTCAATGGCGGCTACGTCACCCATGGCGAGACCTTCCGCAATCCCGGCGACGTCATCTGGTGGGCCAAGGGCGGGTCGCTGCGCGGCGAGAGCATCGCCCGCATCGCCTTCCTCAGGCGCCTGCTGGAGGAGGGGCCGGACGAAGGGCTCGATCCGATGCCCCACACCGGCTCCTACAAGGTGATGATGGCCGGCGGGCTCGACAAAGTGCTGATGAACCGCCTCTTCACCCCCGTGCCGGGGGAGGAGGACTGGTCCCGCGTCCCCGCCCATTTCGCCACCGCCGGGCAGCCGCACCGCTACTATCTCACCTATTTCGGCCAGAACCAGCCGAGCGAGGTTGCCGCCGCCGTGCCGCCAGGCGAGCGCTATGCGGCCACCCTCATCGACACCTGGGAGATGACGCAGACCCCGCTCGCCGGCGACGTGGAGCGCGGCCAGCTCCTGCATTTCGAGCCCAAACCATACCAGGCGCTGCTGCTGACGCGCGTCGACAACTGAGCGTTTCCAGCAAAAGTGGAAACCACTTTTGCGGTTCGGAAACGCGACAAATATTCGAAAGGGAACACCATGACCGATACCAGCGTCGCCAAATGGGACGTCTACGAGGCGAGCCTTGCCGGCCCCGCCGACGGCAATCCCTTCCTCGACGTCACCCTCGAGGGCTTCTTCCGCCAGCATGGCCGGGTGGTGCGCGTGCCCGGCTTCTATGACGGCGATGGCGTCTACAAGCTGCGCTTCATGCCCGACAACGAAGGCGAGTGGAGCTTTTCGACCCGCTCCAACGCCCCCGATCTCGACGGCAAGTCCGGCGCCTTCGCCGTCACGCCCGCCCGTTCGGGCGTCCACGGGCCTGTGCAGGTCGCCAACAGGTTCCACTTCGCCTACGCCGACGGCAAGCCCTACCTCTCCTTCGGCACCACCTGCTATGCCTGGACCCATCAGCCGCCCGCCGAGCAGCAAAAGACCCTCGAAACGCTGAAGAAGACGCGCTTCAACAAGATCCGCATGGGCGTCTTTCCCAAGGACTACCCTTACAACGTCAACGAGCCGCTGCACGACGTCTACCAGCGCGGCGCCGACGGCAAGCTCGATTTCGACCGGCCGAACCCGGAGAGCTTCCGCCATTTCGAGAACCAGGTGAAGGCGCTGGGCGAGCTCGGCATCGAGGCCGACGTCATCATCTTCCATCCCTACGACCGCTGGGGCTATTGCGACATGAGCGAGGAGCAGGACTACCGCTACGTCGCCTATCTCACCGCGCGCCTCGCCGCCTACCGCAACGTCTGGTGGGCGCTCGCCAACGAATACGACTTCCTGCTCGACACCAAGCCGCTCCACCAGTGGGAGCGCTATTTCCACATCATCGAAGAGAACGACCCCTACGGCCACCTGCGCTCGATCCACAACGGCGATCCCGCCGCCAACTACGACCATAGGAAGCCCTGGGTCACTCACGTCTGCATCCAGAACTGGGACGTCAAGCGTACGCCCGAGTGGCGCGCCGACTACGGCAAGCCCGTCGTCAACGACGAGCCCGAATACGAGGGCAACATCATCCAGAGCTGGGGCAACATCTCGGCCGGCGAGCTGACCCACCGCTTCTGGACGACGACCATGCGCGGCGGCTACGCCGGTCACGGCGAGACCTACAGCCACCCGCAGGACCTCATCTGGTGGGCCAAGGGCGGCGAGCTCCACGGCGAGGCCTGGAAGCGCATCGGATTCCTGCGCGACCTTCTCGAAGAGGACGTCACGCACGGCCTGGAGCCCATCGAGCGGGCGAGGGGTTTCCCCTGGAACCGCATCTCGGGCGCTCGTGACGGGGATGTCACCTATATCTATTTCGGTGAGCACCAGCCGGTGATCTGGGCTCCGGGCCTGCCGCAGGATGACCGGCGCTATGCGGTCGATCTCATCGACACCTGGAACATGACGGTGACGCCGGCAAAGATCGTTCCCGCCCCGGAGAACCATCCCACCCGCCACGGCGCGGTCGTCCGCCCGAGGAAGCCCGACGCCGCCTTCGCCGTCGAGCTGCCCGGCAAGCCCTATCTTGCCCTCCGCGTGCGCCCGCTCGACTGAGCGGGCGCCTCGTCGGCTCTAGCGCGTCGCCTCGACCCGCCACGAGGGCTTGGCGTCCGCGCGCCCACCGGCGGTGGCCTTGTCGATCGCCTCGATTTCCTCGGGCGAGAAGTCGAGCCGCGCCAGGGTCCCGAGATTGTCGTTGAGCTGTTCGAGCGTACGCACGCCGATCAGCGCGGAGGTGATTTCGCGCCGGCGCAGCACCCAGGCGAGCGCCAGCTGCGGCAGGCTCTGCCCGCGCGCCGCGGCGATCCGCGCCAGGGCGTCGACGGCGACGAGCGTTTCGGTCTTGATCTCGGCTGCCTTGAGGAACGGATTGTTGCTCACACCGCGCGCGCCCTGCGTGTCGCCGGTATTGTACTTGCCCGAGAGCACGCCCTGGGCGAGCGGCGAGAACGCGATCATGCCGATGCCGAGCTCCCCGCACGCATCGATCGTCCCGTCCGCCTCGATCCAGCGGTTGAGCACCGAATAGCTCGGCTGGTGCAGCACGCACGGCGTGCCGAGGCGCTCGAGGATGGCGTGCGCGGCGCGCGTCTCGGCCTGCGGATAGTTGGAGACGCCCACATAGAGCGCCTTGCCCTGCCGCACGATGTCGGCGAACGCACCCATCGTCTCCTCGAGCGGCGTCGCCGGGTCGTAGCGATGGGAGTAGAACACGTCGACATAGTCGAGCCCGAGGCGTTTGAGGCTCTGGTCGCAGCTCGCGATCAGATTCTTGCGGCTGCCCCACTCGCCGTAGGGTCCCTCCCACATGCGGTAGCCGGCCTTGCTCGACACGATGATCTCGTCGCGATAGGGCCGGAAATCGCGCGCCATCACCTGCCCGAACAGCTCTTCGGCGGCGCCCGGCGGGGGGCCGTAGTTGTTGGCGAGGTCGAAATGCGTGATCCCCGCATCGAACGCCGCCCCGAGAATGGCGAAGGCCGACGGATAGTCGCGCGTGCCGCCGAAATTCTGCCAGAGGCCGAGGCTGATCGCCGGAAGCCTCAGGCCGCTGCGTCCGGCCGTGCGATAGGTCATGGAGTCGTAACGGCCCGCGGCCGCGCGATAGGTCATGGCGTGTCCTGATTATTGAGGCTTGAGCGGTGCCGGAATGCTTACGCGTTCCCGACGAGACTGACGATGTCGACCGGCAGGTCGAGGCTCCTGACATAGTCGATGAGCGCAAGGAGCGGCAACTCGTCGTGACGGCTGAGGCTGTCGTAGATCGAGCGGCAGGTCGTCGCGATGTCGACGCCGCCGTTCTGTGCGACGAAGAACTTGGCCGAGGCCGGATACTTGGCGTTGATCGCATGCTCGGCGATGGCGAGGAGCTGCTGCACGCGCAGCGCCTGCGTCCGGTCGGCGGCGTGGTTGGTCGAGAGCCACTGCACGAGCTCCGGATAGAGATTGGCCGCATAGCTCGAAAAGCCATGCCCGCCCGCATCGAGCGTATCGATCAGCGTGCCCATCTGCGTGTTGAAGAACTTGAGCCCGGTGCCTGCGACGGCCTTGAGCTTTTTGCGCATGAGCTCGAGGTCGTGGCAGGTATCCTTGTGGAAGAGCACGCGCCTGGTGCCCGCCGCCCAGCCGAGGCTTTCGGGCGACACCCCACGCTTGTAGGGCCGCGGGCATTCGTAGAAGCCGAGGGGAATGCTTCCCGTCCCGGCAAGGATCGCCTCGACGCGCGTCCGCCACACATCGTCCCCTTCGCCTTCCCCGGCGATGAGGCAGGGCAACAGCACGACTGCGGCGACCCCGGTATCGGCCATCGCCCTGACCGCCTCGGCCTGGCTCTCGGGCGAAGATCCCGCGACCGCCGAAGCGATGACCGGCACGCGCCCGTCAGCCCGTTTCACCACCCGCTGCGCGAGCGTCAGGCGTTCCTCCGGGCTCATCTGGTAGATCTCGCTCGATAGGCAGACGGTGAAGATCCCGGCGACCCTGGCTGCCGCGTAGTAGTCGACCAGCCGGTCGACGCCGGCCCAGTCGATGGACCGGTCGGCCAGGAACGGCGTCAGCATCACCGGCCAGGCGCCGTTGGGGATGAGGTCCTTGGACATTGTTGGTTCCTTTGGGTTTCAGCCCTTGACCGATCCGGAGATGAGGTCGAGACGCCAGTAGCGTTGCAGTAAGAGGAAGAGGGCGATGAGGGGAAGGATGGAAACGAGCGCGCCGGTGATGATGAGGGTATAGACCCCCGGCTGCTCGGTGCCCTGGTTGACCATGGTGTAGAGTCCGACCGTCAGCGGGAACAGTCTTTCGTCGGCGAGCATGATGAAGGGCAACAGGAAGTTGTTCCAGATGCCGACGAACTGCAGCAGGAACACGGTGATGAGGCCGGGGATCATTGGCGCCAGGCCAATGGAAAAGAAGATGCGCACCTCGCTCGCCCCGTCGATCCGCCCGGCCTCCAGCAGTTCGTCGGGTATGACGGCGGCTGCATAGACGCGGCAGAGATAGATACCGAGCGGCGAGACGACCGAGGGGATCAGCACCGACCAGTAGGTGCTGGCGAGCCCGAGCTTGCTCATCAGCAGGTATTGCGGCACGGCCAGCACCACGCCGGGGATCAGCACCGCACCCAGCAGGAACGCGAAGACGAGCCCGCGGCCGGCGAAGTTGTATTTGGCGAGCCCGTATCCCGCCATCGCCGAAACGATGGTCGAGAGGGCGGCGCCCCCGCCGGCATAGATCAGCGAGTTCCACGTCCACAGCCAGTAGCGCCCGCCACGATAGTTGGAGAGGCTGGCAATGTTCTCCCACAAGCCGCCGCTGAAGCCCGGCAGGAAGGAGGGCAGGGTGAACAGCTCGCCCGGTAGTTTGCTCGCCGCCGCCACCAGCCAGTAGAGAGGCAGCAGGCAGTAGAGCGCGCCGAGTATGAGGATGACTGTGGGGAGCCAGGCCGAGCCGCCCCGCACACCGGCGCGGGCGGCCTTGCCGTCGACGAACGCGCTCATGCCCGTCCTCCCTGGCTGCGCCGCCGCGTTATCCAGAAGAGGACGACCGAGGCGAACGTCGTCAGCACGGCGACGAGAATGGAGGTCGCCGCGCCCGCATGCAGGCTCTGCGCGACGAAGGTGTCGCGATAGACCAGCATCATCGGCACCCAGGTGGTGGAAACCGCGTTGCTCAAGGGCTCGAGCGTCGTTGGTTCGGAAAAGAGCTGGATCATGCCGATGAGCGAGAAGAGCCCGGTGAGGACGATCGCCGGCAGCAGCAGCGGCAGTTTGATATGCCGCGCGATCTGCCACTCGTTGCACCCGTCGATGCGCGCCGCGTCGTAGAGGTCGGCGGGAATGCCGCGCAGCGCCGTAAAGATGATGACCATGTTGAAGCCCACTCCGCCCCAGATGACGATGTTGGAGATCGACCAGTAGATGGAACTCCTGGTGAAGAAGTCGGGCTGTGGCAGGCCCATGTTGGCGGCGACCTCGCGGATGGGGCTGACGCCGGGCAGGTAGATGAACCCCCACATCAGCGAGGCGATGACGCCCGGCACCGCGTAGGGCACGAAGATGGCGATGCGCGAGAAGCGGGCGAAACGCACTCGCGGCACGTCGAGCATCAGCGCGAAGACGAGGGCGAAGCCGAGGATCAGCGGAACGGTGATGATGCCGACCGTCAGCATCCGCCCGAACCCGGCCCACAGCTCGGCATTGGTCAGCGCCGTCCAGTAGTTGGCGAGCCCGACGAAAACCTCCTCGCGCCGCCCGAGGCCGCCCCCGCTGACGCGGATACCGCGCAGGCTCAAGGCAATCGAGTAGACGAAGGGCGCGACGATCGTGAAGAGCGAGAGCGCCACCGCCGGGCCGACGAAAAGCCACGGCGTGATCGGGGGAACGGGGCGGTAGCGTTTCTTGCGCATCGGTCCTGCTGCCTGCGTCTGGTGGGAAGCCGGCCGGGAGAACCCCGGCCGGATCTATGAGCTATTGCGCCTCGACCACGCTGTAGCCCTGGTTCGACATGTTGCCGAACGTGGCCTGCTGCACCTGGTCGAGAACCCCGGCGAAACCGGACTTGTTCTGCACCGCCTCGCCCATGGCGTTGCGGTAGACGTCGAACGCGGCGCTGACATTGGGTCCCCAGGAGACGCTCGGCGTGTCGACGTCGATCTCGGCGGCCATGGTGTAGAAATCCGTCGCATCGGGCAGGAACGTCGGTGCTTCCTTGAGCTGCGGCAGGTCGCGGGCGGAAAGCTGGGCCGGCCAGATGTTCATCAGCCGCACATAGGCCGAAAGCGCGTCGAGGTTGTTGGTGATCCAGATGGCGAATGCCTTGGCTTCCTCGGGATGCTTGGTCAGCGACGAGACGGCCGTGGCGCTGCCGCCCATGACGCCGCCCGAGAGCTCGGCGCCGGTGCCCTCGCTCCAGCGCGGCAGCGGCACCACGCCCCACTTGCCCTGCGTGTCGGGCGCGAGGTTGGCGATCAGCGGCGGCGCCCAGACCGCGCTGATGAAGCCGAGCAGCGACCCGTCGGCCATCGCCGCGCCCCATTCGGGCGACCAGGTCTGCATGGTCGAGACCGCGTCCTCGGCGACGAGCCGTTCCCAATAGGCCGCGACCTCCTTGGCCGCTGGCGTGTTGACGCCGACCGTCCACTGGTCCCCGTCGAGCCGCCACCACTGTGCTCCGACCTGATGGGTCAGCGCTGCAAAGAGCCCCGGATCGCTTGAGGGGAAGTGGGCGAGGTACTTGCCGGGGTCGGCCGCCCGCACCGCCTTGGCGGCCGCCTCGAACTCCTCCCAGGTCGCCGGGGCTTCGATGCCGAGATCGGTGAGGATATCCTTGCGATAGAAGAACATCATCGGCGAGGTGCCCTGCGGGGTCGCCCAGGTCGTGTCCCCGAAGGTGACGAGATCCCAGGCGACCGGCGCGATCTGGTCCTTGAGCGAAGCCATCTCCGGGGTGATGTCGGCGACGAGTCCGTTGACCACCAGCGCCGGCAGGTCCTGATATGTGACGTTGGTCACGTCCGGCGGATTGCCGGCGGTATGGGCGGCCGAGAGCTTCTGCACGATCTCGCCGGCGCCTGCCGCGCGGCTGACCGTCACGTGGATGTCGGGGTTGGCCTCGTTCCAGATGGCCACCACCTCGTCGATGTGCGGCGCCCAGTTCCAGTAGGTCAGCTCCACCCGCTCCTGCGCGATCGTGGCGCCCGACAGGCAAAGGACGGCCGTGCCGGCGCCAGCCAGCACGCGATGAATAGGTCCAGACATTCGGTTCTCCTCCGCGCGCCCTCGCGGCGCGATGATTGCAGGGGCCCGGCCGCTCGGCACGTGGACCGTCTTCTGCGTCCATTTCGTTTGCGCCGGCCTCGAGCTGGCCATACCCTAGGTGGCGCGGAGGGCTGCGTCTCTCAGGATGGGAGTGGAGACTTGTGGAAAGGTAAGACGGTGCAGGCAAAGGCGTGGACGCAGCTCTCGCACGAGCTCGAGCGTATCCCGACGAGCCTCGTGGCCGCGAGCAACAATGGCTGCCACATGCCGCATCCGCACTGGCACGCCCAGGTCGAGGTCAACCACATCTATTCGGGCGCCATGACCTACCGGATGGCCAACCACACCGTTGACCTGCGGACCGGCGACGTCTGCATCTTCTGGGGCGGCCAGCCGCACCAGGCCATAGAGGTGGCGCCCGAGACCGAGCTCGTTGCCATCCACCTGCCGCTCGTCCACTTCTTCCGCCTGCGCCTCTCGGCCGAGCTCATGCAGCGCCTGACGCGCGGCGCGACGGTCGTCACGCGGCACGAGGGCCAGGCCGACGGCGAGACGTTCCGGCGCCTGACCCGATACATGAACAGCGATGATCCCGTGCGGCGCGAGCACGCGATCGATGAACTGCTGCTGCGCCTCAACAGGATCAATTTCGAGCCCTACCGGCTCGTCGACGGCGAGGAAACGGGGCGGCTCGAGGGTGAGCCGCTCGACGCGCAGGGTTTCCGCAACGTCATAGAGATCTGCGCCTACATCACCGAGAATTTCCGGCAGGACATCGGTTCGGCCGACGTCGCATCCCACGTCGAGATCCACCCGAAATACGCCATGAGCGTCTTCAAGAAATCGACGGGCATGACGCTCAACGAGTACATCACGCTGCTGCGCCTCTCCTATGCGCAGTCGCTGCTGCTCGACGATGGCGTGACGGTCCTCGATGTTGCCATGGAAAGCGGGTTCGGCTCTTTGAGCGCCTTCAACCAATCCTTCCGCAAGGTCACCGGGCAATCCCCGTCCGACTTCCGTCGCCAGCGCAGCAGCTCGCTGATCGACGCCTAAGGCAACAGGACGCTCGGCGTTTTCTCGGCGCAGCGACATTTCCGACATTCCCGTAGGAAGGGAACAGGGTTTCACCAGAGCGGTGAAATACGCAACGAGAGAACTCGACTAATTCTATAGAGAAAGGAATTATTGGCGGGCTAGCCGAAACGGGAGAGACATCATGATCGCTTTCTTCGGTATCCTGCAGCCCGGCTCCGGGCGGCGTAGACGTTCGGCAGAGGCGCCCCGCAAGCGTCCGTTTTTCGGTGGGGTGCCGCTGGACCGTCGCGAGCATGCCGCTCCCGAGCGTCCCCAGCGCCATTTGCCCCGCACGCCCGAGGAAGAGGAAGCCGAACGCCGCTTCCTGCAGCTCTGCCTGCCGCCCGGCCCTTGAGGCGTCGCCTGCGGATCGAAGCCTTGAACGAACTGGAGCGGCGGCAATGGCGCGCACCCTCATTGTGCCCGGCCTCAATGGTTCGGGCGAAGGCCACTGGCAGTGGTGGTGGCTGCGCGACCAGCCCGGCGCGCGCCTCGTCGAGCAGGAGGATTGGGCCCGGCCCGACGCCGGCAAATGGCTCGCCGCCCTCGAGGCGGCGGTGCGCGCTTCCCCCGGCGCCATCGTCGTCGGCCACAGCCTCGGCACGATTCTCACCGCCCGCCTTGCCGAAAGCCCGGTCGCGGCCATGGTGGGCGGAGCGATCCTCGTCGCTCCGGCCGATATCGAGCGCACCTCGCGCCTGCACGCCCGCACCTACGAATTCGGGGTCATTCCCCGCCGGCGCCTGCCGTTCCCGTCGATCCTCGTTGCCAGCCGCGACGACATCTACATGTCGTTCCGCGCCGCGCTCGACATCGGGACGGACTGGGGCAGCCAGATCGTCGATCTCGGCTATGCCGGACACATCAATCCGGCCAGCGGCTACGGCCGCTGGATGGAAGGCTACCAGCTCGTTCCGCGTCTGGCGGCCGCCGGACGCATAGCACCGGCCGAAACACGACTGGCACGATAGACATTTAGCAACTATACTCGCCGTTCACCAGTCGGCAGCAGAGGAGGAGATGACTCTTGTACACTGCTTCGCTAGACTTTATGTACGGGTCGGACCCGCAGGGGTGGGCTGGCGCAGCGGCGCCGAACCCCCGGGCGTTCCGCCCCGTCACACCAACACCCAACGCCAGATGCTCACGAAAAAAGGCAAGTACGGACTCAAGGCGCTCGCGCACCTTGCCGGCCTGCCTGCGGGCGATCTCGCCTTTGTCGGCGAGGTGGCCAAGGCCAACAACATCCCCAAGAAGTTCCTCGACGCCATCCTTGCCGAGCTGCGCAACGCAGGCTTCGTCTATTCCCGCAAGGGCAAGGCCGGCGGCTACTGCCTTGCCCGCCCGCCCGAAGAGATCAAGATCGGCCACGTGGTGCGCGTGCTCGATGGGCCGCTCGCGCCCATCCCCTGCGCCAGCAAGACGCGCTACCAGCCCTGCGATGACTGCGAGGAGGCCACATGCCGAATCCGTCATCTGATGCTCGATGTGCGCAACGCCATTGCCGAGGTGCTCGACAATACCAGCCTTGCGCAGATGCGCGATGCCGGCGGTCCCGAGAAGCTGATCCAGGACGAGCCGATTCGCGCCTGAGCCGGGGGAGGGCGTCATGAGCGCCCCCAACCAGCGTCACTCGGTTGCCGTCGTCGGCGGCGGCGCGACCGGCGTACTCCTTGCCGCCCACCTCCTGCACAACGAGGAGGCGGACGTCCGTGTCACTCTCATCGAGCGCGAGGGCTCGTTCGGCCGGGGCCTTGCCTATTCGGCCGTCCAGCGCGATCACAAGGTCAACGTGCCCTCGCGCGGCATGAGCGCCTTTGCCGACGATCCCGAGCACTTCCTGCGCTGGCTGAAGGCCCACGGCTATGCCGAAGGCAATGATCCCTGGTCGTTCGTCTCACGCAGCACTTACGGGACCTATCTCGCCGACGTGCTGCGCGAGGCGGATCGGGCGCGCCCCGGGCGGCTGGTCGTGCTCTCCGAGGAGGCGGTCGCGGTGCGCGAGACGGCGGCGGGCATCGAGACGCGCCTTGCCAACGGCACCAGCGTCCTCAGCCACCACGCCGTTCTCGCCGTCGGCCACGAGACGCAGCCCGCGCGCGGCCGCGGCATCGCCGTGCGCGTCGGTTCGCCGCGCGATACCCCGCTCGATCCCTACGCCAGGGTGATGATCCTGGGCTCGGGGCTCAGCATGGTCGATGCCTGGCTTTCGCTCGCCGAGGCCAATCACAAGGGGCCGATCCTCGTCGTCTCGCGCAACGGCCTGTTGCCGCAGGGCCACAAGGACGTTCCACCCATCGAGATCGATGCGGCCGACGTGCCGTTCGGCACCAATGTGCAATACTTCATGCGCTGGTTCCGCGATCTCGCCGATGAAACCGAGGAGGCGGGCGGTGACTGGCGCAGCGTCGTCGACGGTCTGCGCCCCTTCAACCAGCGCATTTGGCAGAGCTGGTCGGAGCATTCGCGCCGCCAGTTCCTGCTGCATCTGCGCCCCTGGTGGAACATCCATCGCCACCGCCTGCCACCGGACCTCCACCGGCGCATGATCGATGCGGTCGACCAGGGCCAGGCGACCCTCATCGCCGGCGAGTTCCTCGGCATCGCGCGCCATGGCGACATGGTCGACGCCACCATCCGCCGACGCGGCGCCAGGAACGAGGAGACCATCGAGGTCGCCCGGGTCTACGACTGCGGCGGGGTGAGCGTCGATGTTGAGGCGAGCTCCAATCCCCTGGTTCGCGATCTCGTCGCGACCGGCCGCGGCCGGCCCGATCCGCTCCATATCGGGCTCGACGTCACCGAGGACAATTTCGTCATCGATGCGGCCGGCAATCCGTCGCGCCGCCTGCTCGTTGCGGGTCCGCTGACGCGGGGCCGCTTCTTCGAGATCGAGGCGATCCCCGATATCCGCCTGCAGTGCGCCCGGCTCGCCGAGCGGCTGACCGGCGGGCCGGTTGCGCAGGCGCGGCGTTTCCCTTCCTCCTGAGGGGCGGCTTGCGCCGGGCGGCATAGGGCCCCACATTCGCTCCGGCGGCGTTCTGCCGCCGGAGATCGTCATGAGCGAAGTCCTCGCCCCGCCGCAATCCGCCCCGGCGCCCCGTGTCGCCGTCAAGACGGAGATCCTGGTCATCGGCGCAGGGCAGGCGGGACTTTCCGGCGCCTACCACCTCCGGCGCCGGGGCCTCGCGCCGGGCAAGGGCTTCATCGTCCTCGACCGCAATCCAGAGCCCGGCGGCGCCTGGCAGCATCGCTGGCCCTCGCTGACGCTGAGCACCGTCAACCGCATCCACGACCTGCCCGGCATGAGGTTCACCGACGCCATCGGCTCGACAGCCGAAACCGTGAAGGCCTCCGTCGCCGTCCCGCAGTACTTTGCCGCCTACGAGCGGGAATTCGGCCTGCCGGTCTATCGGCCGGTCGAGGTCAGGGTCGTCTGCGAGCGCGATGGGCGCTTCCGCATCGAAACCGATCGCGGCCTCTTCTCCGCCCGCGGGCTCATCAACGCCACCGGCACCTGGGAGACGCCCTATATCCCCGACTATCCCGGCAAAGACCTCTTCAAGGGCCGCCAGCTCCACACCCGCGACTACAACACCGCCGACGAATTCCTCGGCCGGCACGTCGTCATCGTCGGTGGCGGCATTTCGGCCATCCAGCTCCTAAACGAGATCTCGGGCGTGACGAGCACCACCTGGGTCACGCGGCGCGAGCCGCAGTTTCGCGACGGACCTTTCGACGAGGACGCCGGACGGAAAGCCGTCGCCATGGTCGAGGCGCGGGTGCGCGCGGGTCTCCCGCCGACATCCGTCGTCTCGGTCACGGGGCTGCCGGTCACCCCCGCCATAGAGGCGATGCGCGCCCGTGGCGTGCTCAACCGCCTGCCCATGTTCACCGAGATCGTCGAGGACGGCGTGCGTTGGGCGGACGGCACGCACCTGCGCGCCGACGTCATCCTCTGGTGTACCGGGTTTCGCAGTTCCCTCGATCATCTCGCGCCCCTGATGCTGCGCGAGGCGGGCGGCGGCATCACCATGGCCGGGCGGCTCGCGACGCAGGTGGCGCGCGATCCGCGCATCCATCTCGTCGGTTATGGCCCCTCCGCCTCGACCATCGGCGCCAACCGCGCCGGCTCTGCCGCCGCCGCTGAGCTCATGGCTCATCTCGAGCTGGAGCCCGCCAGCCAGGCGGCCGCGGCTGGCCCGACCGTCGATGCAAATGCATAGGAAAGAAGAAATACTGCATTAACTACCATTTATATTTTACTTTCAATTTTATCTATTGACCATTTTCTGCAACGAACACTGTCACGGTGCCCGGTTTTCCGCTAGAAGAGCGATCCATGTCAGTATTGGGTGGCTCGCAGATGAGTTCGTTGTCCCTGCCGCAGGTCGACCGCAGCCGCGTGGATGAAGCAGGGGCGAGCCTCAAGCCGCCGCTGGTCCTCGACGTCGATGACGCGCTCCTGCGCACCGATATGCTGCACGAGACGGCGGTCGCCTATGTCAAGGCTAACCCGCTGCGCGTGTTCAACCTCGTCCTCTGGCTCCTCAAGGGCAAGGCGACGCTGAAGCGCAAGCTCAGCGAAAGCGTGCCGCTCGATGTCGACAACCTTCCCGTCAACGAAGAGCTCGTCGAATACGCCCGGCGCGAGCATGCCAATGGCCGCCAGGTCGGTCTCGCCACCGCCGCCGACGAACTCCTGACCCTGCGTCTCGCCCGACGCTTTGATTTCGTCGATTTCGTCGTCGCCAGCGACGGCGTCGAGAACATGAAGGGCGCCCGCAAGGCGAGGGCCCTGACCGAGCGTTTCCCGGATGGCTTCGCCTATGCCGGCGACAGCCGCTCCGATCTTCAGGTCTGGTCACAGGCTCAGACCATCGTTCTGGCCGGCGCCGCCCCCGCGACGGCCCGCAAGGCGAGGGCCCTCGGCAAGCCCGTCGAGGCCGAATTTATCCGCCCCGTCCTCGGCCTCAAGGGCTGGGCCAGGGCGCTGCGCGTCCATCAATGGGCCAAGAATGCCCTCGTCTTCGTGCCGCTCGTTCTTTCCGGCATGGCCGACGAGCCGATGGCCGTCATGCAGGCGCTCGTCGCATTCTTTGCCATGTCGCTGATGGCCTCGGGCACATACCTGCTCAACGACCTCTTCGATCTGGCCGACGATCGCGTCCACTGGACCAAGCGCAACCGCCCGCTCGCTTCCGGAGCCCTGCGCATCAAGCACGGCGTGCCTGCCGCGGCCGGCCTGATCGGCGCGAGCCTCCTTGCCGCCGCAACGCTCGGCCTGCCCTCGCTCGCCCTCCTCGTCGTCTATATGGGAACGACGCTCGCCTATTCGTTCTATCTGAAGCGCCAGCCGATCGTTGACGCCTTTACCCTTGCCGCGCTCTTTACGCTCCGCCTCGGCATCGGCATCACCGCCGTCGGCGCCATTCCCTCGCCGTGGCTGCTGGTCTTCTCGATGTTCCTCTTCACCTCGCTCTCCTTTGCCAAGCGGCAGACCGAGATCCAGAAGAGCGTCGCCAACGGGCGCACCTCGGTCAGCGGGCGCGGCTATCTGGGCACCGATGCGGGGCTGGTCGTCGCCATGGGCGTCGCCACCTCCATGGCCGCCATCACCATCATGGTGCTCTACATCATGAACGACGTGTATAGCGCCGACTTCTACGGCCAGCCGCTCTTCCTCTGGGTGTTCCCCGCCGCGCTCTTCATGTGGGTGTCGCGCATCTGGCTGCTCTGCCACCGGGAGGAGCTCAACGACGATCCCGTCGCCTTCGCCATCCGCGACCGCGTCAGCATCGGTCTCGGCGGTCTTATGGGCGTGGCGTTCCTCTCGGGATGGCTGCTCTGATGCTCGCTCGGTTCAAGGCTCTCCTCGACAACCAGATCGTACGCTTCCTCGCCCTCGGCGGGTTCGCCGCGGCGGTCAACTGGCTGGTGCGCTTCCCGCTTTCGGCCGTGCTGCCGATGAGCCTTGCCATCGTTTTCGCCTACGTCATCGGCATGACGGTCGGCTTCACCCTCTACCGCCGCTACGTCTTTCCGGGCTCGACCCGCCCGATCGTCGAGCAGAGCCTCATCTTCCTCGCCGTCAACCTCGTCGGCGCGGTGGTGGTGCTGGGCCTGACCCATGCGCTTATCGAAGCGCAGGCGGGCCTCGCCTGGCCGAACTTCGTCAAGGAAGGCCTGGCGCATGGGTTCGCCATCGGCGTCGGCTCGGTGGTCAACTTCTTCGGCCACAAGACGCTGACCTTCCGTTTAAAGAGCGGTAAGCCGGCCTGATACGGGGCGCGGGGGAGGCGCACTTAGCACTTCCTTCACGCCGCCCTACCTATTCTGCCCGCCGATCCGGGGCTTTTAGAAATGGCAGGAACAGCAGGCGCTTTCGCACCCTCGCAAGCAAAGGACGCCGGCCGTCTCGGCCGCGCGTTCGTGCGCACGCAAACCGCCTCGCTGCTCGACATCGTCGTTGCCGTCTGGATCTTCGGCGGTGGCATCATTCTCTTCGAGCCGTCGATCTACGAGTTCGCCTTCATCTTCGTGCTGCTGCTGGCAGTCGCAGCGGGCATGAGCCTCTATGGCTCGACCGTCCCGCTCCTCGCCCTGACCATCGTCTTTACCGCCTTTGCCATGATCGGCGCCTTCCAGGTGCGCTATACCGGCCTGTCCACGGCCTTCCAGTTCGCCGCCGTCACGGTCTTTCTCTTTCTGACGTCGTGCTTTGTCGCCAACTATGTGGGCGAGGCGCCGCATCGGCGCGTGGCCGTCATCCGCCGCGCCTATATCGCCATCGCGCTGGTCTCGGCCGGCCTCGGCACGCTCGCCTATCTCGGCCTCATCCCCAATGCCGAGTTCTTCCTCCGCTTCGACCGCGCCAAGGGCATGTTCAAGGATCCGAACGTCTACGGCCCCTTCCTCATCCTGCCGGCGATGTTCCTGCTGCGCGACGTGTTCCTCGGTCACAAGCGCGTACTGCTGTTCGCGGCCGCCGCATTCCTCGTGCTGGCCATCGGCGTCTTCGTCAGCTTCTCGCGCGCCGCCTGGGGGCACTTCGCCGCCTCCGCTCTCATCGTCTTTGCGCTCTGCTTCTTTCTCGAGGCGCACGCGCGCGACAAGGTGCGCATGATGATCCTGGCGCTTGCCGGGCTGATGGTCATCCTCGTCGCCCTTGCCGGTCTTCTCAGCATCCCGGAGGTCGGCGCCCTCTTCGAGCAGCGCGCCAGCGCCGCGCAGGACTACGACACCGGCGAGACCGGCCGCTTCGGCCGCCAGGGCTACGCCTTCGAGCTGGCGCTGACCCATCCCTGGGGTCTCGGGCCTACCGAGTTCGAGAATCTCCTGATCAGCGAGCAGCCGCACAACACCTATGTCACGGTGCTGCAGGCCTATGGCTGGGGCGGCGGCATCGCCTATTACCTGCTGGTGCTCGCGACCCTCTGGCGCGGCATTGCGGGCCTACGCGATGCTGGCAAGCGCGCGCTGCTCATCCCGGTCATCGCCGTCTACATTCCGCTCGCCCTCCAGTCCGGCCTTATCGACACCGACCACTGGCGGCACTACTTCCTCGTCGTCGGCCTCGTCTGGGGCCTGACGATCAACGCAAACCCCAAGGGACGGATGGGCGCGCTGGAGCGCAAGGCGACCTAGGAACGGATCAGGTTTTCTCGGAAGCGGCGGCTCTATCGCCTCCCTCCCCTCAAGGGGGAGGGGAGCGACTAGGCCACCGCCGCGCAGAGCTGCGCTTCGGTCTCCGAGATCACCCAGCCATCAACCACAAGACAACGCCCGTTGGCAAAATCCTCGCCGCACTGGCTCTGCAGCATCGCCTTCCTCGTATCGAGGCAGCTCTCCTCGGCCGCCTCCAGCAGCAGCGGTCGCTCGCCGTAGAAGCGCGCCAGCATCGTCTCGGTGCCGAACTCGGGATGCAAGCGCCTGACTTCCCGCCCCACCGACTTGGCCGCGCCGAAGACGCTTTCGTCGCCGAGGCTGGCAAAGAAGTCCGGCGTATTGCGCGACACGTTCCGGCAGTAGAGCAGGAAGAAATCGCGCGTCGCGAGCACCGACATCACGCCGACGGCGCCGATCAGCACGTTACGGCGGTTGATGAATTTTGCCATCATGCTGTCCTCCGCAGCGTGTCCAGGAAAAGTGGTCTCACTTTTCCGGTTCGGACGCGCGACAACTCAGGAACTCACTTCGCCGGCCAGGTGATCGGCAAGCCGGATCGCCAGCGCGACGATGGTGAGCGTCGGGTTGGCCGTGCCGCCGGTGGTGAACACCGAGCTGCCGGCCATGTAGAGATTGGGCACGTTGTGTACCCGGCAATCGGCGTCGACGACGCCCTGGCGCGGATCATCGTGCATTCGCGTCGTGCCGATGTGGTGGTAGCCGGTATAGATCGCGTCGAACGCCGGCGGAATGTCGAGCCCCAGCCGCACCCGGCCGATACCCGCCGCGCCGATTGCCTGTCCGATGAGCTCGTGCGTACGCCGCAGCGAGAGGAGATCCGCTTCCGTCAGTTGCCAGTCGAGCGTCGTGCGGCGCATGCCGAACGGGTCGCGCTCGCCGTTGAGCGTCACGCGGCTGTCGGGGTTGGGCGCCTGCTCGGCGTCCTGGCGAAAGCGGATGGTGGTCACCGTTCCCGCCGGCTCGAAGCGGCGCCGGATGTTCCGGTAGACGCCGGTGACGACCGCACCCGGCGCCTCGGCGATGGTGCAGGTGCGCGCCCAGAACTGGTCGGGCACGTGGCCCCGCGAGAACGCGCGCGCCATAGCCGAGAAGGCGAGCCAGGCATGGTCGCGGAAATCGTCGTTGTGGCTCTCGCTCTCCCACACCGGATCGAGGAACACGGTGTTGTCGAGCAGCCCCTCGCGCCGCATCAGGTCCTCGGTGAGCTTGAGGCCGATATGGACCGGCACGGTGTCCGTCTCGTGGGTCAGGTAGTAGGCGAGGTCGCCCTGTGGATCGGCAGGCGCCAGCTCGCTGACCGTGCAGTTCATGTGGTCCATGAAATAGCGGCCGACGAGGTCGTTTTCGTTGCCGATCCCGCCGGGGCGCTGCTGGTCGAAGTTGAGCAGCAGCCGCGCGTTCTCGATGCCTCCGCAGGCGATGACGAACCGCTCCGCTTCGATGAAGATCGTCTTGCCCGAATAGCCGGCGACTTCCGCCCGCGTCACCGCCCCGCCGTCGCCGAGTTCGAGGTTCTTGAGGTTGGCGTGGTAGAGGCAGCGGATGGTCGGCGCATCGGTGATGGCCTGAAGGTACGTCTCGGCAAAGCGTGTCGGCGGGCTGCTCTGGTAGACCGCCGGCTCGACCATGGCGGGATCGAGCGCCCATGGCGCCCCGCTGAGCAGCCCCTCCCAGTCCGCCGGCCGATAGGCATAGGGGCCGAGCTGCAGATAAGGCTGGGCGCGTTCGTAGAACGGGTCGAGGTCGGCGCGGGTGATCGGCCAGCCGCTGTGCGGCACGCCCTCGCGTTTCTCGAAATCGATGGGCGCCAGCGGCGCGCACAGCCCCGTCCAGTGCCCCGTGGTGCCGCCGAACTGGCGCAGCCGCGAGAAGGCGATGTCGGTGTGGCCCTGGCCGGTGACCTCGCCCTCGTAGAGCGCCTGGGATTCATCGAGGAACTCGAGCCCGCCGCCCTCGAGCAGGATCGCCTCGATGCCGGCTCGTGCGAATTCCAGGGCCATGGTGATGCCGGCCGCGCCCCCGCCGACGATGCAGATCGGTGCGCGCAGCGTTGCGCCGGCCTCCAGCGTTTCGAGGTCCGCCAGCATGTCAGGCGTTCCCGAGCACGCCGCCGAAGGCGATCATGGCGAGAGTCACCATCATCGAATAGGCGATGAGGATCGAAAGGATCGGCGTGTGCTCGCGCTTGACGCCGCGCAGGAGCAGCACCAGCAGCACCGGCAGCCAGTCGAGGGCATAGCGCTGCGCGCTGTACTGGGAAAAGCCGTTGGAATGATAAAGGAGCGTCAGGCCGAGGATCACGGCGCAGGTGCCGAGCCCGAACCAGAACGCCCGGTTCCAGGGCGCCAGCAGCGCCAGCAGCAGGACGGGCGTGACGAGGAAGAGCGAGGCCCCGTTGATGTCGAAGCCGGCCATCTCGGTCATGTAGCGCCCGGCGAACTCCACATGCGGGCCGGCGATGAACATGTAGACGAAATTGAAGAGGAAATAGTCCGGAGAGAAGATACCGAGCTCGCGCACGCGATATTGCAGGAAGTCGCCGGCGGAAGCGGCGAGGGGGTCGAACTCGGGCGGGAAGATGAAGCTGTAGCCCGTTTCGCCGATCGAGCCGAACCGCGCGTAATTGTAGGCGAAGTAGATCAGCACGGCGAGGATCGGCGCCGCCGCCAGCGAGAGCCCACGCTTGATGGCCGCCATGTCGATGCGAAAGAGCGGCGTATCCCGCTCGAGCAGCAGCACGTAGAGGAAGGGGCCGTAGAGGATCGTCATCTGCCGGCAAAGGAACGCCATCGCGATGAAGAGCCCCGCCGCCAGAGCATTGCGCTTCAGCGCGAAATAGATCGCCGCCGACGAAAACAGCATTCCCCAGCTCTGGGCGAAGAACCAGACGTGGTCGCCGCGGATGGTCACGAACGCCAGCGGGGTGGCAAACAGCACCAATAGCGTCATCAGCGCGGTGAGGTCGCGCTCGTTGCCCGTCTCGCGCTCGCCGATCCGCCACCAGACGAGGCCGGTCAATCCGAAGGCGATGAGGCTCAAGGGCACGAAGAACTGGAAGTCGACCCCGAAGAGCGCAACGAACGGCAACGCGATCACCGCCGGCATCGGCGGGAAGATGATGTAGGTGCGTCCCTCGAAGAGCGCGCAGTCGTTGTCGAAGCAGGGACCTGCCGTGTCGAGCCGCCCCTGCAGCCACGAGGCGGCGAGCTGCGCATAGGTATTGGTGCCCGGCGCCTCGCGCACGACCGCAAGCGCGAGCGCTGCGAGAAAGGCGAGGGCGAGGCCGCCCAGAATCACGGAAATCGCGATGCGCCGAGTATGCATGCCGGCCCCCTGAATGGTGCGGCGCAGGGTGGCGCGTAAATATGAATAATCCGTCCAGATGGCGTAACAAATGGCCCGTTTGCGTTGACCTTTCGACAACCGTGAGGGACGCAAAGCTGCAAGAGACCCCATCGGTTAACCGGCGGGCAGAAGTTTCAGGATAGGGTTGTGGCACGCCGCAAAGAGGCCGCCGATTTGTCCCGATACGACGCCGAGATCGATCTCTACCAGTTGCTGCGCGCGCTCGTGTCGCGCTGGCTGTGGATCGGGCTCGCCCTCGCGCTGACGCTGGCCGTCGCCTACTTCGTCGTGTCGCGCGTGCCGCGCCACTACGAGTCCTTTGTCACCATGCTCGTCGAGCCGCGCCCCAACACCTACCTCTGGCCGGGCGAGCCCATCGGCGAGGTGACGGGGCCGCAGGTTGCCAGTCGCGTCGAGCTCGCCCGCTCGCCCGATACCTTCGCCATGGTCGTCGAGCGGTTGGGGCTGGCCGGCGTACCCGAGTTCAACCGCGGCAGGACGGGGCAGGCGGCGTTCGAGGCGGCGCTGGGAACGCTCGCCGACCAGGTGGTCGTCGATACCGACAGGCGCACGGCGGTCTTCTACATCAGGGCCCGCTCGCGCGACCGCGCGCTCGCCATGGAGATTGCCGATGCCGTCGGCGAAGCGGCAATCGCCCGGCGCTCGCAATTCATGGTCGAGGACGCCCGGCGCGCCATCTCGTGGCTGGAAGGCGTGGTGCCGGACCTCACCGCGCGAGTGCGCGCCGCCGAGGCCGCCGTCGCCGACTACCGGATCGACCGCGACATGCTGGGCCGCACCGCGAGCGGCAGCCTCGTCGAGGAGCAGATGACGAGTCTTGCCGAACGGATCGCGGCGGCCGAGGAGCGGCGCATCGCCCTTTCCGTGCGCGCCGACGTCCTCACCCGCATGATCGAGAGCGGGGCGCCCGTCGACGGGCTTGCCGAGCTCGCGCAGAACCCGACCATCGACGGGCTCCTGCGCCAGCGCTCGGACCTGCAGGTGCAGCTCGCGCGAGATGCGGCGACGCTCCTCGCCGATCATCCGCAGCTCAACGCGCTGCGCGCCCGCATCGGCGAGATCGACCGGCAGATCGTCGTGGAAGGGCGGCGCGTCGCCGAGGACCTGACGAGCGAGGGCGAAGCCGAGGCGGCGCTGGCCGGCAGGCTGCGCGACGATCTCGCCGCGCTCCAGCAATCGGCATCCCGCGGCATCGTCGATACCGTCGATCTCGGCGCGCTGGAGCGCGAAGCGGCGGCGAGCCGCAGCCTCCTCGAAGAGTACCTGCTGCGGCTCGACGCGGCCCGCTCGCTGGTCGCGACCGGCGGGGCGCTGCCGGACATGCGCATCGTCACCCACGCCATGCCGGCCTCCGGGCCGATCTCGCCGCGCACCGGTCTGGTGCTGGCCGCCGTCGCCATCGTCGCGGCCGGCGTGATCCTCGTCTGGATGGTGGTGACCGGGCTTGCCGTCGCGCGCCGGCGCACGGCCGCCTGAAACCGCGCCAATGCCGGCAATGGGTTGTTCATTGTTAGACGCTAACACTTGAGGCCGGAACATATGGGGCCGGACGGCGCGGCAGGCCTGCGCGCCGGGGGATGGACGATGACGACGATCATGCAGGAGCGCGACCTGACCGTCAGGACGGTCCGCAGCCTCGACGACATCGAGGCCATCGCCGCCGACTGGCGCGCGCTCGAGGCCGCGTCCGCCGATGCGCTCTCCTATTTCCAGACTTATTCCTGGTGCCGCAACTGGGTGGCGCATTTCGCCGTCGACGGCGGCGAGCACCAGCCCATCATCCAGACCGCCTGGCGCGGCGATACGCTGGTCGCCGTCTGGCCGCTGATGCTGACCGGCCGCTGGGGCATCCGCAAGATCGTGGCGCTGGGCGATCCGCATTCGCAATATTGCAGCGCCATCTGCCATCCCGAGCACGGGCAGGCCGCCGCCGTGCAGACCCTCCTTGCCAGTTCGCTCGCAACCAACGGATGCGACGTGGCGCTCTTCCGCCCGGTGCCGGAAAGCTCGCCGCTCGTGCCCGCGCTGGATGTCGTGCCGCGCATCGCTGGCTACGACAACGAATCCTCGATCCTCGACCTGTCGATCTTTGCGTCCTCGGAAGCCTATGTGCAGAGCCTCGGCAAGCTGCAGAAGCGCAACCGCAACCGGCGCCGCAACCATCTGGCCCGGCTGGGCGAGCTTTCGTTCGAGGTGATCTGGCCGGACCACAAGGACTTCGCCGCCCTGGTGGCCGAGGGCACGCAGATGAAGCGTCGCTGGCTCAAGGAAACCGGGCGCTACAGCACCGGCTTTGCCATGAAGGGCTACGAGGATTTCCTCGGTCGCCTGTCCGGCGACAGCGAGCGGCTGGAGGGCGCCTGCCTCTCGGTGCTGCGCGCCGGCGAGCGGGTGGTCGCGGTCGAACTCGGCTTCATCCACAAGCGCGCCTACTACGCCTATATCGGCGGCTTCGACTGGGAGCTGCGCGAGATGTCGCCCGGCAAGGTGCAGATGGAGATGACCGTCTGCTGGCTGATCGACAACGGCGTCGTCGGCTACGATCTCCTCGCCAACCCGGCCGACTACAAGAAGAGCTGGAGCAACACCGCGATCCGGCTGCTGGGCTTTGCCGCGCCGATGAGCTGGAAGGGCCGGCTCTACATCAGCGCCTGGCTGCCGATGCTGCCGGCCGTCAAGACCGCCTACACGGCCGTTTCCGAGCGCATGCGCAAGCTGATGGTCTTCGGGCAGGGCGTCGGCTGCCTGCTTCTCTGTTTCTAGAGTGGTTCAGGTCCTAACAGCAGTGGCGGCCCTATCGCCTCCCTCCCCTCAAGGGGGAGGGGAGCCTGTCGGCCGGTGTTTCTGCCAAGAGCTGCCCGTACCGTCATGCTCGACGCGGCCATAGCGTTCGCCATCCGCGTTTTCAGCGCCGGGCTCGTGTTCGGGCTCCAGGTGCTGCTCGCCCGCCTGATGCCGCTCGATGGCTATGGCGGGTTCGTCACCCTCTGGACCTGGCTTCTCGCCATCGGCAGCTTCGCCGCGCTGGGCTTTGCCGAATCGAGCGTGCGCTTCCTGCCGCGCTACCGGGCGCGCGGACGCGAGGCGCAGGTGCGCGCCTACTGGCGCTACGGCTTCCGCGCCGTCGTGCTGGGCTCGCTGGCGCTCGCCGGCCTCGCGCTGGTCCTCGCCTTCGTCCTCGGCACGCGGACCGAACCCGGCCTCATCGTCCTCTACGTCGCCATCGGCCTGCCGTTCCTCGCCGTCGAATACTATCTCGAGGGCGTCGCGCGCAGCTTCGGCTGGTTCCGGCTGACGACGGTGCCGGTCTATATCGTCCGCCCGCTGCTGATCGGGGCGGTCTGCCTTGCCATATACGTCTCCGGCGTGCCGCTGACGCTGCCGGTCGTCGGCGCGGCCGTCGTCGGGTCCATGGCGCTGGTCTCGTGCGGCCTCGCCCTCGTCATCGCCGCAAGGATGCGTGGGCAGGCTCCGGCCGGAAAGCCGGTGGCGGCAAGCGAAAGCCTGTGGCTGCGCGCCTCGCTGCCCCTGCTGCTCGTTTCCGGGCTCGAGGACCTCCTCGCCTATTGCGACGTGCTGATCCTCAGCCTCATGCTGCCGGGTACCGATGTCGGACTCTATTTCGCCGCCGCCCGGGCGCTGGCGCTGACCAACTTCGTCTATTATGCCATGTACCTCGTCTCCGGCCGGCGCTTCGCCCTCGACATGGCCGATGCCGACAGGAGCCGGCTCCAGCGGTCCGTCCGCGAAGCCTCGCGCCTCACCTTCTGGCTGACCATCGTCGCCGTCGCGCTGACGCTGGCCGCCGGCCCCCTGCTGCTGCGCGCCTTCGGCCCGGAGTTCGTCACCGCCTATCCGGTGATGGCGATCCTCGCTCTCGGCCACGTCGCGCGCGCCGCGAGCGGGCAGGCGGGCGAACTGCTGATCGTTGCCGGCCGGCAGCGCGAGAGCATCTTTATCGGCTTCGGCGTTCTGGCGCTCAATGTCGCGCTGACCGTCGCCCTCGTCCTCGCCTTCGGCCTCTATGGGGCCGCCATCGGTACGGCGATCGCGCTCGCCGGCCGCAGCGTGGCGCTGGCTTTCGTCGTGCACCGCACCACCGGCATCAGCGCCGTCTCGCTCGGGCTTCCGAGCATGAAAAAGCCGCGGGAGTAAACCCCGTGGCTGGAGTGTTTCAGGTGGCGTCCGCACTGCACCGGAGGTTCGTCGCCCCCTCCCCCTTGAGGGGAGGGGTCGGGGGTGGGGGTCCATAGGTGGCTCACTGGACGACCCCCACCCTCATTCCCTCCCCTCAAGGGGGAGGGAGGCGATGGAGCCGTTGCGTAGCAACCTCAACACTCCCGATGTCATCCCGGTGGCGGGCTCGCCGGCCAACCGCCGGCATCGCGGACCCCTCATTCTGATCTCTGCCTGAGAGCAAAAAACCCTCTCCCCGAGGGGAGAGGGCAAGTGTCATCCCAAGACCTACTGCCCGCCCCAGGCCTGCGGATAGCTCGGCATCTCCTCGCAGCCGCACATGGCGTAGTGCAGCGGCGGCATGGCCGGGTTGACCATGGCCTCGAGGTTCTCCTGCGTCACCGCCGGCTGCGGCAGCACCCATTCGGGGCCGGGCACGGCCTCGCCCTGAAGGATGCGCACCGCCGCGATGATCGGGGTGCGCCACTGGTAGGTCGGATAGGTCGGCGCGATAGCGGTCATGCCCAGGTCCTGCCATTTGCGCAGGAAATCCTGCTGGTCCTCGCCCACGAACACCGGGATGTCGTAGCCCCCGTCCTCGAAGGCTTCCACCGCCGCGACGGCCGTTGCGCCAGCATCCATCCACACCGCATCGATCGTGCCGCGGGCCAGATAGTCCTCGACGATCGACTTGGTCTTGGCGTTGTCGCCGTCGGTGAACTCGGCACCGACGATGTTGAGCCCGGCTTCCTCGAGGATGCGCCGGCCGGCCGAATAGCGCGTCTCGAGCACGTCGACGCCCGGCAGGATGCGCAGCATCAGGACGTTGGCGCCCGCTTCCACGTTTTCGGCGATGAATTCGGCACCCTGGATGCCGAAGCCATAGCCGCCGACCGGATGGATGAAGGTCACCGGGCAGTCGGTGTTGACGCCGCGGTCGAAGACGATGACCGGCAGCTGCGCGCAGGCCTTCTCGACCGCCGGGGTCAGTGCGGCCGTGGTGTTGGGCGAAACGATGAGGATGTCGCAATTGCCGCCCGCCAAGAGGTCGTCGATGTCGGCGATCTGCTTGTCGTCCGAGCCCTCGGCATCGACATGGATGAACTCGCCGATCTCCTCGTGCAGCTTCACCTCCTCGGTCATGTTGGTGTAGCCCACCACGCGCCAGGGATTGTTGACGCCCGCATTGGAGAAGCAGACCGTATAGGGGCCCTCCTTGGCGTGGGCCGAGGTGTCGGCCATGGCGTCGATCAGGTACTGCTCCCAGGGCATGCCTTCCGGGCCCATCGGCGCCGCCGTCAGCTGCTCGCGCTGCTTGGCGAACTCTTCCGGGTCGTCGAAATTGGGCGCCTGGGCGAAGGCGCCCGCGGTCAGCGCAAAACCCGCTGCCGCCGCTATCGCCAATAGTCTCTTCATTGCAAATCTCCTCCCGTTGGTTTGCATCGTGGCGCCCCGTTCGGGCGCATTCGTTTTGGGCTAGCGCCCGGCCCGCCGCTGGCGGTAGACCGTCGCCGCCACGGCGAGAATGAGGATCAACCCCTGCACCACCTGCCGCACCGGTTGCGGCAGGCCGAGGAAGTTGAGAAGCGTGAAGATCGCCATCAGCGTCAGCGCCCCGGCGATGGCCGCCGGCACCGAGCCGCGCCCGCCGAGGAGCTGCGCCCCGCCGAGGACCGTCGCCGTGATCGCCTGCAGCTCGTAGCCGAGCCCGACATCGGTCGAGACCCCTGCGAACCCGCCGAGCAGGATCCCGGCGACGACCGCCGAGAGCGAGGAGACGATGAAGGCGAGGATGCGCACCCGGTTGACCGGCACGCCGGCGAGCCGCGCGGCGCGCGGGTTGTCGCCGATGGCATGGAGCATGCGCCCGAAATTGGTGCGGTGCATGAACCAGTAGAGGACGAACCCGGCGACGACGAGCACGATGATGGCGACCGGCAGCATGCGGATGACCGGCAGGTCGGTGAAGTTGAAGCGGCCGAAGAACCGGAAGCTGTCGGGCAGGTACCCGCGCGGCGCCCCGCCCGACCACATGAAGGCGAGGCCGTTCAATGTGATCATCATGCCGAGCGTCGCGATCAGCGAGGGCACCTTGAGGTAGCAGACGACCAGCCCGTTGATGAGCCCGACGCAGAGCCCGATGCCGAACATCGCCGAGATCACCCACCAGGTGGCGTTGGGATCGTTGTTGGTCAGCATCGAGGAGCCGACGACGACCAGCGTAATGAGCGAGCCGACCGAGAGATCGAACCCGCCCGAGACGATGACGTAGAGTTGCCCGGCCGCGAGGATCGCGAGCGGCGCGGCGCGCTTGACGAAGTTCATGTAGCCGGTCGGTTCGACGAAGGCCGGGTTCTGCACGATGATCGCGACGATTAGCGCCGCCAGCACGAAATAGACCGGGTTGATCTGCGGCAGCGTACGGCGCGGGCGGACGGGGTCGTGGGGCAGGGTGTTCTCGCTCATGCGACAAGCCTCCGCGAGCGCACCGCATAGAAGGCGACGGCGGCAACGATGATGATGCCGCGCAGCACCTGCTTGGCGAAGGCGTCGACGCCGGCGATGTTGAAGATCGAGTCGATGAGCGAGAAGATCATCACGCCCGCCATGGTGCCCCAGATGCCGCCGCGCCCGCCGGCCAGCACCGTGCCGCCGATGACGACGACGGCGATGGATTCGAGGTCGTAGACGCCGTTCGCCCCGATCCACGGTGCGCCCGAGCGCAGGCGGCTCGCGAGATAGAGCCCGGCGATGGCGGCGCAGAGCGAGCAGATGACGTGCGCCCCGATGACGACGCGCGCCGTCTTGATCCCGGCCAGCCGCGCCGCCTCGCGGTTGCCGCCGACCGAATAGATATCCGACCCGAAGCGGGTGAAGCGCAGCACGAACCAGGCGGCGACCGCCAGGAGGATCATGAAGATCAGGCTGAACGGCAGCCCGAAGAGCGTGCCGTAGGCGAAGTACTGGAACTCGACCGGCACCGAGCCGGCGAAGTTCGAGACGAACGCCGACAGGCACCCCTGGATGACGAGGCTCATGCCGAGGGTGGCGATCAGCGGGTTGATCTCGAATTTCGCCACCAGCACCCCGTTGATCAGCCCGACGATGGCGCCGAGCGCGAGCGCGGCAACGCTCGCCGGCAGGATCATCGCCGGATCGCCGTTCATCACCACCGAGGCGAGGACGGCGGTCGCCGAAATGAGGCTGGCGACCGAAAGATCGATCGACGCAACGAGGATGGCAAAGGTCTGCCCGATGGCGGTGAGGCCGAGAGCGATCGAGCGGCCGAGGACCGAGATGAGGTTGTCCCAGGTGAGATACCGCGATTGCCCGGTGCCGACGGCGATGAGGACATAGAGCAGCAGCGCCACGACCAGCAGCAGGGCCGGCGCCCAGCGCTCGAAGCGGAAGCCCGCGCGGGGTCTTGGGAGGGCCGCGTCGCTCATGCCGCTGCCTCCGCCTCGCCGGTCGCCGCCAGCATGATCTCGGCTTCGCTGGGTCCGGGGCCGAATTCGGCGACGATCGCGCCGGCGTGCATGACGAGGATGCGGTCGGCCGCGCCGATGACTTCGGGCAGGTCCGACGAGATCATCAGGATCGCCGTGCCCTCGCGGGCGAGCTCGCGCATTAGGTGGTAGATGCCGGCCTTAGCGTTGACGTCGATGCCGCGGGTCGGCTCGACGAAGATCATGACTTTGGGTTTGAGCGCCAGCCAGCGCGCGACGATCGCCTTCTGCTGGTTGCCGCCTGAAAGGCTCGCGATCGACTGGTCGTAGGAGGCGGCCTTGACCTCGAGGCTGTCGAGCAGCCGGTTCATGCCGGCAAGGTCCGTGTGGCGGTTGGCCTTGTGGGATGCGGCAAGGCCGGCAAAGGCCCGCGCGGTCAGCATGCCGTTGTCGCGCACGCTCTGCATCGGCGTCAGCCCCTCGGCCTTGCGATCGCCGGGCACGAGCCCGATGCCGGCGCGGATCGCCTCGCGCGGATTGGCGAAGGCGACCTCCGCGCCGTCGAGATAGACCCTGCCGGCGGTGAAGGGCTGGTGGCCGATGAGCGCCATGGCGAGCGCCACGCGCCCGGCGCCCTGGATGCCGGCAAAGCCGAGGATTTCGCCCGCCCGGATATCGAGATCGATACCGCGCAGGGTCGCGTTGCCGCCGCCTCGCACCGAGAGCACCATGTCGCCGATCTCCTCGCGGGTGGCGCGCGGGGCGTAGAAATCGGCGATGTCGCGCCCGACCATGGCGCGCACGATGACCTCGGGTGCCGGGCGGGTGTCGAAGCGGGCGGCGACCTCGCCGTCCTTCAGGACCGTCACCCTGTCGGCAAGCCGCGTCACCTCACGCATGCGATGGGTGATGTAGATGACGGCCGTGCCGCGTTCGCGCAGCTTCTCGACGATGCCGAACAGCACCTCGCATTCGGCTTCGTTGAGCGCCGCGGTCGGCTCGTCCATGACGACGACGCGCGCCTCGAGCGAGATGGCCTTGGCGATCTCGACCATCTGCTGGCTGGCGATGTCGAGCTCGGCAACCAGCATGTCGGGATCGATCCGCCCGCCCGCGCCGAAGAGATCGAGCACCCGCCGCGTCTCGGCGCGCATGGCCGCGTAGTCGACGAGCCCGCGCTTGACCGGCTCGCGCCCGAGAAAGAGGTTCTGCGCGACGGTGCGCTCGGGCAGCAGCGAGAACTCCTGGTGGATGACCGATATGCCCGCCCGCAGCGCCTCGACGGGGTGCTGGAAGCTGACCGGCGCGCCGGCGAGAAGGATCGTGCCCGCATCGGGCCGGTAGGCGCCCGAGAGGATCTTGATCAGCGTCGACTTGCCCGCCCCGTTCTCGCCGACGAGCGCATGCACCTCGCCGGCCTTTGCGGCAAAGCTCACCTCATGGAGCGCCCGCACGCCGGGGAAGGATTTGCCGATGCCCTGCATCTCGATGACCGGCGGCGTGGCGTTACTCGTCTCGCTCATGGCGCCGCCTCCGCCCAGCCCTTGCGGATGAAGGCGATGGATTCGGCAAACAGCGTCTCGAAATCGGGAAACAGCGGCCGCCAGACGCGCGTCGCGGCGGCAAGCTCCGGCAGCCCCGCCCCGAACGCCTCGACCGTCACCCACCCGTCGAACCCCGTCTTGCGCACGGCCGCAAAGATCTCGGCGAAATCGATGTGCCCGCGCCCCGGAATGCCGCGGTCGTTCTCGGAAACATGCAGCACGCCGATATGTCCGGCGATGGTCTCGATGGCGCGGACCTGCTTCTGCTCCTCGATATTGGCGTGGAAGGTATCGTACATGATGGCGAACGCCGGATGGTCGACGGCGGCCACATAGGCGCTCGCCTGCTCCATGGTGTTGAGGAAATAGGTCTCGAAGCGGTTGAGGTGCTCGAGGCTGAGATAAATGCCGTTCGCCTCCGCCCGCTCGGCCATGGCGTGGTGCGCCTCGGCCCCGTAGCGGATCTCGTCGGCGCTCGGCCCCGCGCCGGTGAAGTGCCCGATGGGCGCATGGAATGGCCCGCCGACGCTCTCGGCCCCGAGCGCGAGCGCACACTCCATCGCCCAATCGAGATGCGCGATGCCGCGCTTGCGGATTTCGGGGTCTGCGCTTAAGGGATTGGCCTCGACCGAGGGGATGACCGAAGTCGTCGTCCGCCTCAGCCCCATCGCATCGAGCTCCCGGCTGAGCCACGCATAGTGCGCAGGCTCGCCGGTCAGGACCGGCACCTCGACGCCGTCATAGCCGAGCGCTTTCAGCCGCGCGATCTGCGGCAGGTGCTCCTGCGTGATTTTGCCTGCAAGGCACAGCAGATTGATGCCGACCTGCATGGTCCTCCCTCGGCGGCCATCGGCCGCCCGCCGTCTTCGCATGGGTGTGTCGGGACAAGGTGGAAACCGGCTCGGCATTTTTTGAACGTCAGCAAGGCTGACTGAATCACTGCCGTTCGCCGCTCCTCCGATTCGTCCTGACCCTCCCTGAGCCCAATGATCGTTTGACTTTTCCGCCGAGGACTCTTTACGGTCCCGTCAGCGGCAGCCGAAAAGATCATCCGACAACACGGCCCGCTTAGCGTTCGAAATAGCCCGCTGGTAAATTTCGAACATGAGGGGAGGGGGAGTATGGACAAGTCCGAGAAGGCGAGGGCCGTGGCGCGCCCGACCGTCTTTCGCGAGCCCGGCGCGCTGCTCTATGCCGGCAACTGCAAGGACCTGCTCGAGGCTTCGCTTGCCGGCAAGGTCAGGCTCAGCGCCTGGACGCGGCGCGGCTATCCCGGCCGCGACCTCGGCGAGGCGCTCCCGCAGGTCTGCTCGGTCGGCGGGTGGGATGCCGCTCACCCGCAGGACTGGGGCCTCAAGGAACACTGCAACGAGGGCGTCAAGATCGCGTACCTGGCGCGCGGCACCATGAGCCTGTTGCTCGACGGACGCCGCTACACCATCCAGGAAGGCCAGATGTTCGTCGTGCGCCCCTGGCAGCTCCATGCCTTCGGCGATCCGCATGTGGGCGCGAGCCAGATCATCTGGGTGCTGTTCGACATGGGCGTGCGCCGTCCGCACGAGCAATGGCTCTGGCCCGACTGGATCGCCTGGCCCGAGCACGACCAGAGCCGGCTGACCGAACTCCTCTCGCGCAACGAGCAGCCCTGGTACCAGGCCTCGCGCGAGGTCGCCCGCACCTTCCTCGACATCGCCGACGTGGTGGCGACCAACGACATCGCCGGCGGCGAGACGCGGCTGCGTCTCCTCATTTCCCTGATGCTCCTGCAGTTCATGGAGCAGATCGAGGCGCAGGATCCGCCGCTCGACAAGGCGCTTGCCCATTCGCGCCGCACCGTCGAGATCTTCCTGAAGCGCCTGGAGCACGCGCTGGAGGAAGACTGGACGCTCGAGAACATGGCGGGCGAGTGCAACCTGTCGCGCACCCAGTTCTCCAGCCATTGCCTCACCATCACCAACATGACGCCGGTGCGTTACCTGCAGATGCTGCGGCTCGATGCGGCGCGGCAGATGCTCGAGGCCGACGCCTACCTGCCGGTGACCACCGTCGCCTACGAGTGCGGTTTCTCCTCCAGCCAGTATTTCGCCACCTGCTTCAAGAAGCGGTTCGGCCATCCGCCGGGCGAAGTGCGGCTCAACCAGCGCGCGGCAGTATAAACGCGCGCCTGCCGCAATCGATCAAATTGCATCCGCCGGAGATACCCGGTGTTGAGGGGGCGTGCGTAAGTAAATACCGTGGCCAATTCCGTGGAACCCTCCATGCCCGGTATGTCGCTTCGCGTTGTTCTGGTTGCCACCGCCCTGCTCTGTTGCGGGGCGATGCTGTGGATCGTCGGCTATCTGGCGCTCGGCGGCACGCCGCCCGCCTATTTCGTGCTGGTGGTGCTGGCGCTGGCGGTCGTGGCGACGTTCGCCGCCGTCCTCGTGCTGCTGATGCGCGACCGGCGTGAGACCGCCGCCGGTCCGTTTGCCCTGCGCCCCGGCGCGCCCGCCGCAACGGCGGTTGACCCCGAAGAGCTCGATCCCGCCACCGGCGTGCTCTCGAGCCCGGCCTTCATGGATATGCTGGAAGCGGCGCTGCGCCAGGGGAGCGGCGCGCTGCTCCTCATCGATGCCACGCAGTTCTCGGTGCGCCGGCCCCACAAGCAGCTCGCCAGCCGCGACGAGGCCCTGAGGCTCATCGCCCAGACCATCAGGACGTCCGTGCGCGGCGCCGATCTCGTCGGGCGGACCGGCGCCGACCAGTTCGGGGTCTACCTGAGGGGCGCGACCGATGGAGCGAGCGCGCAGGTCGCCCGCCGCATCTGCGAAAGCGTCGAGAACACCATCTACCTCAACGAGGAGCGCACCATCGGCGCGCTCTCGGTCAATATCGGCGGCGCCATGACCCGCCCGGGCCTGCTGGAGCCTCACCTCAAGACCGCCCGGACCATGCTCGACAAGGCCAAGCGCGCCGGACGCGGCCGGTTCATGGTCGCGAGCCTGGCAGCCGCGTCGTGAGCGGAGCCGGCTGGAGGTTTACCGAACACGGCCCCTCTTTCGCCTCCCCCTGAGGGAAGGGGTGGGAGCTGTTCGAGAATGATCGCAAAAGGCACGGTCCCCCTTCTCCCCTTGAGGGAGAAGGTGCCCAAAGGGCGGATGAGGGGTCAGCGATGCCGCCATCAGCCTCTGAGCCTGTGGCGGCATCGCTGACCCCTCACCCTGATTTTCCGCTGGACGCGGAAAATCTGTCCCACTCCCTCAAGGGGAGAGGGTACCATCTACCGGAAATCCGCCATCAGCCGGCTCCAGCTCTCGCCCATCAGCCCGCCGAGATAGATGTCGCCGCGCATGGCCGCGTCGCGGATGTGGGCGTGGCGGGTCGAGAGGCACGCATAGCCGCGATGGCGGAAGCGCGTGTGCGGCTGGCGGCAGAGCGCGTCCATGAGAAAGGGCTGCGCCATGCCGGTCGCCGCGACGCACCCGGCGGCATCGAGGTGGGCGAGCATGGTCGTCACCACCATTTCCTCCGCCTTCGGGCGGGCAAGCACGTTCAGCACCTGCGCAACGCCGCCCTTTTGCGCGTGGCAGGCGAATGCGCCGGCGACCTTCCACCATTCGTCGCGCACCAGATGGAGCTGGAGCGGTCCGTGAAGCGTATTGCGCGCCGCCATGGAGATGAGCCAGGCGAGCTCGTCCCTCGACCAGGCCGGAGCCACGGCGAAGCGGTCGAGGAAGAGGGGAGCGACCTGCGCGAAGGTCTCCACGTCGACCGCCTCGACGCCGCCGTCCGTTTCGTCCTGGCGCAGCGACGTCTTCATCGTCCGCAGCACGGCATCCAGCGGGCCGGCAGCTAGGCCGGCCGCCCGCCTCGCCAGGGCGGGCAGCCGCGCTCCATGCCACTCGATGCCGGTCCGGGCGGGCCGGAACGTCCGGTGCCAGGCGAGGCTCTGGACCGGCAGCACCAGGCCGCCGATGGCCTTGTAGTGGTCAGCGCTGATGGCGTTGGCGCTGTCGCAGAAGCAGAAGTCCTGGTGGCGCGGACGCAGCGTCAGCACCAGCTCGGCCCCGCCGCGTCCCGGCGCATCGGGGTCGGTCATGTAGATGCTCATCAGCCGGCCCGTGAGCAGGTCCTCGCCCGCGCGCACCTGCATGGGGACGACCCCGATGGCGCCATCGACGGCGCCGTCCTCGCGCAGGTGGACGATGCTTGCCGCCTCGGGCCGGAAGGCGGGGCTGCCGAAGCAGAGCTCGGTGAAGTAGGCGTCGAAATCGGCGCTGCTCGGCGCGTCGTGGTCGCGAAAGACCCGGTTGAACAGCCGCCCGACCTCGGACACGTCCTCGGGCTGCATATTGCGCACGCCACCTCGTCCGCTCATGGCGCGGCTCCTGCCGCGCCGATCCGGCGCAGGGTCGCCGCCACCGGCTCGACGCGGATGCCGCGCCGCCGCACCGCCGCGACGGCGCGCGCGAAATGGGCCGGCGAGCAGCCTATGCCCGTCGGGCCCCGCCGCACCTCGTGGGTGTAGAAGATCAGCCATCCGCCAAGCCGCTCCAGCCGGTCGAGGAGCGCATCGATGGAGGCGGATGAGCTGGTGCTGTCGTAAAGCTCCTCGGCGCGCAGGTGCGCCAGGTCGAAGACGCCCCGGTTGATGCCCCCGGCGATGCCGCGCAGGCCCGCATAGCGATGCATCAGCGTCTGCTTGGAGCGCAGCGATACGATGCCGTAGGGATAGGCGAAGGATTTGGGCGGTGCGCCCGCCGTCTCGGCGATGACGAGGCCGTTGGCTTCCACGTCGGCGATCAGCGCGCCGTTCGGCGTGCGCTGCACGTCGATGTGCCCGTGGGTATGGGCGCCGATCTCGTGGCCGGCCTCGGCGAGCGCTTCGACCTGGTCGAGGCTGGCGATGGGCTGGCCGTTCTCGGCCGAGCCGACGAGGCCGGTGGCGAGGTAGAAGGTGCCGCGCATGCCCGCATCCTCAAGGATGGGCGCGGCATTGTCGGCGGCCGAGGCGGGGAAGTCGTCGAAGGTGAAGGCGACGACCGGCTCGTCCTGCCGCCAGCGCGCCGGCCGGAACGGCAGCGTGCGCGCGAGCCGACGCGAAAGGCCCGCGCCGAGAGGCCGAAACGCTCTAGGCATGGACAGCCTCCGGCGCGGCCAGAAGCAGCGAGGTCGGCAGCAGGCCCCGCTCGCGCAGAAGGCCCGCGAAGCGCGCCGCCGCCCGCGCGACGGTGAAATCGGCCGCCCGTGCCCGCAAGGCCTCGGACGAAGGGGGATTGTCGAGCGCCGCGGCTATGGCGTCGGCCAGCGCTTCGCCATCCCCGACCGGCACCAGGGCGCCGAGCCGCCCGCCGCCGAGGATCTCGCGCGGGCCATGCGGCGCATCGGTCGCGACCACCGGCACGCCGAGCGCCATGGCTTCGATCAAGGCGTTGCCGAGGCCTTCGTGCCGGGACGCGGAAGTAAACAGCGCCGCTTTGCTGAGCACTGGCGTCGGGTCGGCAAGGAAGCCGGCGAGCGTGACATGTCCGGCAAGACCGAGCCGAGCGATGGTCTGCTCGATCCGCCGGCGCTCGGGGCCGTCGCCCACGATCACCAGCCGCGCCGGATGCGTGCGGATGAGGCTGGCGAAGGCGAGGAGCAGCGTTTCGTGGTCCTTCTCGCGCGACAGCCGGGCGACGTTGACCACGAGCCCGGCCTCCCGCGTGCCGTCCGGCGCCTGCCGGGCCACGTCCGTCAGCACCGCATTGGTGCCGAGGTTGACGACCCGGGCCGGATTTAGCGCGAGGTGCGTGACGAGCTCGTCGCGCGCCCCTTCGCTCAGCGTCACCACCAGGTCCGCTCTTGCGTAGAGGAGCGGGGCGAGCCGGTAGCCGAGCCGGTTCTGCCAGTGCGGATCGTGCCGGCGCGCGGCGAGGGGGCTCGCGACCTCGCGCAGCACCAGCCGCGGGCGCTCGTGCGCCGGCAGGAGGCGGCTGGCGAGGATGGCGAGGCAATTGCCGGACGCTTCCGAAGCGACGAGGACGCGCGGCCGCTCGGCCCGCAGGAACCGCGCGATTGCCGGCGCGGCGAATGCCATGCGCCGCCGCCCGCCCTTGCCGAGATCGGTGAAGCGCACCCGCCGGTCGATGAGCTCCGCCAGGGGGCCTCTGGCGTCGAGCGTTGCAATCGCGGTGACGATGCCCATCGCGGCAAGGCCGTTGGCGAGCAGCACTGCGTCGCGCTGTGCGCCGCCGCCCGCCATGGCCCGCACCAGGAAGCAGACGTCCGGCCTGTGCAGGGTCGCACTGAACATCTGCATTTACTTAGTCCTCGGCAAATTGTTTGCACGAGTTTCATTTATCTATATCGGTCTGATCGATAGCAATGTTGTAGAAGAATTAATATTAACGAGTACGAACAAATACTTATGAGTGAGGAATATTGTGCTTTCGATCTCTGATCGTCATGCGGGCATCTATCTTGCGACGCGTGTCTTTGCCGCGCTCTGCAACATGTTCGCCCTGGTCCTCTTCACCCGGCTCGCCGTTCCGGCGGTGTTCGGCGACTATCTCCTCGGCTTCGCCTGCGCGTTCGTGGCTTACGGAATCTGCGTGCAATGGCTGCTGCAGGCCTTCTTTGCCCGGCAGGCGCATGCCGATGCGGCGCGAACGGCCTCGGCCGCGCTGGTAGCGGCCGGCGTGATGGTGGCGCTCGCCGGGGCGGGATTGGCGCTGGCGTCCGCGACCGGACTGCTCTCTGCCGCCGGGTGTGCGGGGCTCGTCATCGGCCTCTCCGCCTTTTTCGCCATGGTCGAGATCGCCCGCGCACGCTTGCAGGCGGGAGCCGTCGGGCTGGCGGGCGTGCTGCGGGCGGTCCTGATCCTGGCGCTCGGCGCGCCGGTGCTGGCGCTGACCCAGTCGGCGGCTGCGCTGCTCGGCGCGGTCGCCGTGGCGCATGTGCTGGCGGCGCTCCCGGTGGTGGCGCGCTTGCGGGCAACGCTTTGGGCCAGCGGCTTTGCCCGACCGCGGCGCGAGGATATCGCCGGGCTCGTGCGCTATGGCTGGCCGCTCATCCTCTCGCTCGGCGCGGCGGCGCTGGCCCTCAATCTCGATCGGCTGCTGATCGGCCACTTCCATGGCCCCGAGCCGGTCGCCGCCTATGGCGCGACCGCCGATTTCGTCAAGCAGAGCTTCGTGCTGGTCGGCGAGGCGGTGGCCGCCGCCTACGTTTCGGTGGCCAAGGCGGCCCATGGCCGGGCCGATATGGCCGGAACGCGACGCGCGCTGGAGCGGGCCCTCGCAATGCTCTCGATCGCCTGCATCCTCGGGGTCGTGTTCTTCCTCGTGTTCGGGCCGGCTCTTTTCAGGCTGCTGTTCGCGCCGGGCTATCAGCAGGCCGTGGGTGAAATCCTGCCCATCCTCCTTGCCGGCACGGTGTGCCTGGTGCTGCGCGCCTACTATTTCGGGCAGGTGATCTACTTCTCGCGCACCGCCTGGGCGGATGTCGCCTCGGCCGGCGTCATGCTCGCGGCGACGGGGCTCGCCGGGTGGCTCCTCGTGCCGCATTGGGCGACCGTCGGCGCGGCGCTCGCCTTCGCCCTCGGGCAGCTCGCGGGCCTTCTCGTCTTCGTCCTCGCCGATCCGGGCGGACGCCTCATGCCGCGCTATCCTCGCCGATTGTTTCGCGTGATCCGTCGGCAACCGGCCGTGCCGCCGCGATGAGCGCCATGTAGCGGTCGACCATCGCGTCGACCCCGTGCCGGCGATGGGCGGCGGTCGCCAGTTGCAGGCGCCGTGCGCCATCGGGAAGGGCGGCGGCGAGCGCCGCGACCTCGCGGGCGAGCGCGGCGGCGTCCTCGGGCGCGTGGAACCGCACCAGCTCCGGGTCGAGATCGCCCAGCACCTCGCGCAGCACCGGCAGGTCCGCCGCAACGATCGGCAATCCCGCCATCGCCGCCTCGACCCCGGCGAGCCCGAACGTCTCCCAGCGGGAGGGAAAGAGATAGATGTCGGCCGCCGCCAGGAGGCCGGCGAGCTCCTCGCGCGGCAGGGCGCCGACGAGATGCAGGCGTTGCGCGACGCCGAGCCGCCGCGCCAGCAGCAGCAACGCGCGCTGCTCGGGCCCGTCGCCGGCGATGACGAGGTGCGCCTGCGGCAGCCGGGCGAGGGCAGCGACGGCCAGCCGGTGGTTCTTCTGCTCGGCGAGCCGCCCCGTCGCCACCAGAACCAACGCGTCGGCCGCGATGCCACGCTCGCCACGCCAGTCCCGCCGTCGGGACGGAGGCGGCAACGGCGCGACCCCGTGCGCGATCTCGATCATGCGCATGCGGTAGCGCCGTGGATAGCCGGCAAACGCCGAGCTAGTGGCCCGCGAGTTGGAGATGACGTGGGTATAGACGCCCGTGACGCCGGCCAGCCGGTCCCATAGCCGCCAGACCGGGCGGATCGCCTCGGGTATCGCGGTCTGGTGCGTCGCCCGCACCCGCGAACCCGCCAGCGCGCCGAAAACCGCACCGAACAGCGCCGCCGCCGGCTGGTAGCCGAGGATGACGTCGGGCCGCGCGGAAACGATCTGCCCGGCGACCCTCGCCAGATGCACCAGCCTCCCCGGCGGGCCCGCGCCGCCATCGAGGCTGAGGGTCTGTACCTCGCAGCCGCGCCCGGCAAGCCCCGTCGCCACGGTCTCGGCGAGCGTCTTCACGCCCCCGATCTCGGCGTTGCTGATCAGTTGCAGGACGCGCGGCGGTCTCATCGGGCGAGCGGCGCGCGCGACCAGCAGGCAAGGCAGGCGATCGAGACGAGCCCGGCGAACCAGATGGCGTCGCCCCGGTTGAACAGCACCGCCTCGAAGGACGAGATCATCATGAGAAACAGCCACCCCGCGACGAGGAATTCGAGGAACGCGCGCTCGCGCTGGCTTCTCAACCCCCGCTTGATCGCAAGGATATGCCGCAGCGGCAGCACGAGCGTCCACATCAGCACCAGCGCCAGCCCCGGCAGCCCCGCGCCGATCGCCGTCTCCAGATATCCGTTGTGCGCATGCGACATCAGCGCGGCGGTGCTGTCGGTTTCCGCCACCGAATAGGTGAGGTTCGTGTCCCAGAAGAGCGCATAGCCGTAGCCGGCGACCGGCGCGCGCGCGATGGCATCGAGCGCCAGCGACCACACGTCGCTCCGCCCGGTAAAGCTCGCATCCGGCAGCACGGCCGCGATGGCGCCCTGCAGGCCCGGAACCAGCACGGTGCCGACGGTCGCGAGGGTCAGCCCCCCGATCAGGCCGAGCGCGGTGGCGACAGTCACCCATGCCGAGCGCGCCCGCACCATGAGCGCGGCGCCGGCGAGTGCCGGCAGGAAGAGCAGCGCCGCCGATTTGGCGCCCGACATGGCCAGCAGCACCAGCGCGCTCGCCAGGATCCACGCCCCCCAGGCCGGCCGCCCCGCCCGCATCAGCAAGAGGCCGAAGAACGCGAAGTGCGCCGCCATCGGGCCGAGGTCGTTCTTGTGCCTGAAGATGCCGCGCCAGTCGCCGGCGAGCCCCTGCTCGACCACGTCCATGGCCGTATGCACGGCGCGCTCGGGCACGGCGAGCACGCCGAGGAAGCTGAGGGCGATCGCCGCGCTTATGGCAACGCCATAGGCGACGAGGAAGTGCTCGAAACGGTCGAAGAGCAGCGGCAGTGCATAGGCGACGAGCACCACGCTGCCCGCCAGCGCCAGCCGGTTGAGCGCGAGGCCCGGCGCCGCCGAGACCAACGCGGAAAGGACGAACCAGACAAAGACCGCCGCCAGCCACGGGCCCGCCGCGCCCGCGAGGCCCCCAAGCCGTCCATGCATCCAGGCAAGGCCCGGGCAGGCGAGCGTGATGGCGATGGTCGAAAGCCTCCGCCAGCCGTTCGACTGGGTCGGGTCCGAGAGCGACCCATAGTCCTGGAGGCTGGCGAAAGGCTGCGCCTGCGTCCAGATGACGAGGGCGGCGATGACGAGCAGCGCCGAAGCCGGAGCAGCGCCCGCGAAGCCGGTCGATGGACGCAGGGTCGGAGCGTGCGTCATCTCAGCGGCTCCGCAGGCGCGCTCGACGCACGCCGCGCTTGCTGTGGAGGAGCAGCAGCAGCGCCGCGCGCGGATTGGTGGTGAGGTATCGCATTGCCAGCCGCCTCGGCTCGGCCACCGTGCGGAACGCCCATTCGAGCCCGCTCCGCTGCATCCAGGCCGGCGCGCGCCGGGCCGAACCGGAGAGGAAATTGAAGAGCCCGCCGCTGGTCTTGATCAGCCCCACCTGCGGCAGGGCATGGGCGAAGCGCATGTAGAAATGCTGCTCGCGGGGCACCCCGAGCGCCACCCAGAGGATGTCGGGCGCCAGCGCGTTGATCTCGTCCAGCCGCTCGATCCATTCGGCATGGCCGCGAAAGCCGTGCAGGCGCCCGGCGATCTGCACGTGAGGATAGAGCTGGCGCACGGTCTCGACCGCCCGGCGGTTCTCCTCCTCGCTTGCCCCGAGGAAGAACATGCCGATCGATCGCCCGCGCGCCGCCTCCGCCACGTCGTGGAAGAGATCGGTCGTTGCCACCCGCTCGGGCAGGGCCGCGCCGGTCATCGGGCCCGAAGCGGCGACGAGCGGCTGGCCGTCGCAGCTGACGAGGTCGGCAAAGAGCAGCGCCTCGCGCAGGCCCTCGTCATCGGCGGCATGGGAGATGACCTGCCCGTTGACGCTGGTCGCGATCCACGGGCGGCCGGCCCGCCGGTAGTCGCGCACCAGCGAAAGCATCAGTTCGGCAGTCTGCCGGCGGTCGAGCCGGGTGACAGGCAGGCGTCCCAGCTCCACGGTCTCGATCTCGGGATAGACGATCTGCAGCATCGCTCACCCGCCCGCGTCGCGCCCGGCCAGCCGGCGCAGGTGCGCGCGCACGAACGCGCCGTAGTCGGAAGGGGTGGCGCCGTCCGCCGCGAGCAGCGCCGGCGCGGCGCCCGTGCTGTAGCACCAGGCGGTGTGCCCGAGCCCGAGCCCGTCGAGCACGGTTTCGGTGAACGGCTGGCCGAAATCCGCGATGGAGCCCTGGAGGCCATCGAGGCATTCCGGGCAGAATCCCCATTCGGTGACGACGACCGGCTTCTTGTCCTGGAGGCTATCGAGACTGCGCAGCCACCGGTCGGACAGGTATCGGTCCTCGTTGGGATAGGCGTGCCAGGCATAGGCGGCGCGCGGATCGGAGACGAGGTTGTCGGCGACGCCGACCAGATCGTGGGCGAAACGCCCGCCGGCGCAGAGGACGATATTGTCGCTGCGCGTGCGGATCTCGGCGACGATCTCCTCCCAGGCCGCGCGCAGCAGCGGCCAGTGCTCGCCGGTCGAGTCCCAGAGGTTTTCGTCGACGACGGGTTCGTTCCAGATTTCGAAGAGGATCGCCGGGTCCTGTCCGTAGCGCGCGGCGATGTGCCGCCAGAAGGCCTTGGCGAAGGCGATGTCGGAAAGATAGGCGTCGGCCGGCAATCCCCACTCGGGCGGCGGCACCGGCTGGTAGCCGCCGGGAAAGCCGATGGCGTGCCAGTCGATGATGACGAAAAGGCCTTCGGCGCGCGCCGCCGCGACATCGGCCTCGAGCAGCCGGTCCATGCGCGCCGGATCGATCCGCCAATGGCCCGGATGTACGCTGATGCGCACGCAGTTGGCCGCCCAGTCGCGCGCGATCACCACATAGTCGGAGGCCGGCCGACCGGCGCGGATGTAATAGGGGTCGCCGACGGCGACGCCGGCAAGCCGAAGCGTCGCTCCTGCATAGGTCAGGCGGTTTCCAGTGACCTCGATGCGCGTCTGGGTTGCGGCCAGGGCGCGGGGCAGCGATGCTTGGAAAGTCACGGCGGCGGCCCCGGCCAGAAAGCTGCGCCGGGCGATGCGGTTTGGAAAACGCCGGCAGCTCGGCTCCCCTCCCCCTTGAGGGGAGGGGTTGGGGGTGGGGGGAAGCCCCAGTGGCACACCCAAGCCACCCCCACCCTCGTTCCCTCCTCTCAAGGGGGAGGGAGGCGATGGAGCCGCCGAGTCCGGCAAGACCTGGTCCGCCCTAGCTTCTTGCATGGACCGCCTCCCGATTCGCCCGCGTCTGGCTTGGACGTCCGGCCGGCCACTGCGCCAGAACGAGCGCCAGCCCGAGGCCAGCTCCCGCGCCCGCGAGCACCGCCGCCGGCAGCAGCAGCGAGAGCCGTGGGGGAAAGCTGCGATAGGCCGGAGCGGAAGCCGGCGAGATCACATAGGCGTTGACGGTGCTGAGCTCTGCCTGCTCGCGCGTCTCGCGGGCGCGCAGCAGCGCTTCCTCGTAGACCGAGCGGCTGGCGTCCGCCTCGCGCGTCAGCTGGCGCAGGCGGATCTGGTGCGCGTCGAGCGCCTGCAGCGAGCCGACGAGCCGATCGAGTTCGGCCCGTGCACTTGCCTGTACGCCGCGGGCGCGGGCGAGGGAAAGTTCGACATTGGCGACGAGCCGGGTGAGGGCCGCCGAGAACCCGTCACCGGCCGCCTGCGCCGAGATACGCGCGCTGACCAGTTGCGGGTGCTGCGGCCCGAGGGTCGCGGCAAGCGTATCGACCTGCCGGCGTGCCGCGTCGAGTTCGGCGCGCAGCCGCTGCAGTTCGGTCGAATTCGCGGCCTCGGGCAGGGATTCGAGCAGCGTGGGGGTTGCGCTCAGCGCGTGCAGCTGCGCGAGCCGCGCCTCGGCCTGCTGTACGCCGTCGCCTGCCGCCGCCAGCGCCTGGTTGGCCTGCGTCAGCTGCGTCTCGGCGAGCAGCGCCCCATTGCTGGCGACGATGCCGTTGGCGGCCTTGAACGCCTCGACCGCATCCTCGTCCGCTTGCAGCTTGTCGAGCAGCAGGTCCAGCCGGTTCTCGAGTTCGTCGGAGGCGAGCCCCGCCTGCTCGGCCCGCTGTTCCTCGCGCAGCGCGAAATAGGCGTCGGCGACGGCATTGGCGATTGCCGCGGCTTTGTCGGCCTCCCGCGCCTTGGCGTGCACTTCGACGATGTAGGTGCGGTCGAGCCGCACGGCGCGCACCGCCTTGGCGAGGGCGGCGAGCACGCGCTGGTCCGCGTCTCCCGTGGGCGCGCCGAGCAGCGGGTCGAGCAATGCGCGCAGCGGATTGCCGCCACCGGCGAATTCGGGGTCGACGGCCAGCTCGAGCACCTCGGCGGCGCGCTCCAGGACGGAGGTGGATTCGAGGATGCGCGCCTGGCTTTCGATCAGCACCACCCCGGCGTCGGTGCTTGGCACCGCCGGCGTGATCTCGCGCTGCACCAGCCGCAGGTTCTGCGGGTCGATGTAGATCTGCGCCGTGCTCTGGAAGGTCGGCGGCCAGGCGAGCGACACCGCGATCGCCGCCACCGCGCCGAGCCCAGCCCCGGTCAGCCCCCAGTTCCGCACGCCCCACAATTGCCTGACGAGCGCCAGCGGATCGCCGGCGATCGGCAGGGGCAGTTCGGAAGTCTGGAGCCGATACTGGAACATCGTCCGTCAGGATTTGGTGGTGACGAACGAAATCTAGCAGATGAAAAAATTTGCTGTAGTTTGCGGTGAATGTTTTATTAATGCGCATAAATATACGCGAAAATACTAAATCGTATAGTCTTCGGCGTCAGTTTTGGCCGAAACGCGTCAGTATCCGCCGTACGTCTCCGTCATCGACCTGCCCGAAATGCAGGTAGTGCTCGCCGACCGAACGGAAGGGGCGGGGCTGGAAGGGGCAGATCATGTGCTCGACGGTGCGCCCGATTTCGGCGACGGAATCCGGCGCGCCGACGGGCAGGGCGACGATCACCTCGCCGGCGTGCTCGAGCCGCATGACGGCGACGGCTGCGCGCATGGTGGCGCCGGTGGCGAGACCGTCGTCGACGAGGATCGCCGTCTTGCCGGCGGGGTCGCGCGGCTTGTCGGGAAAAGCGGCGAGGCGCGCATCGAGCTCCTCGCGGGCGCGCCGGGTCAGCCGTTCGATCTCGTCGGGACCGAGGCCCGTGGCCGCGACGATATCTTCGTTGAGGACGCGCGCTTCCTCGATGTGGCGGGCGATGGCCCCGACGGCGAGCTCGCTCTGGCCCGGCAGGCCGATCTTGCGCACGGGCAGCAGCCCGAGCGGCGCGCCGAGTGCGGCGCAGATTTCCTCGGCGACCGGCACGCCGCCGCGTGGCAGGGCGAGGACGAGCGCGTCGGCGCTCGCCACCTCCGTCAGCAGCTGGGCGAGGGCGCGCCCGGCGTCGTGCCGATCCCGATACATGCTGTCCTCCTCTTGGCCGCTGTGGCGCGAGGCAGGTTCGCCGGTTCTCGCTCAACCGAGAAAGCGCGCGAGCCGTTCCAGCCCGTCGGTTATTTTGCCTCTGTCGGCCGCGTAGCACCAGCGCAGCCATCCCTCCGCCTCCGGCCCGAAGGCGCTGCCGGGCGCCAGGCCAAGCCCGACTTCGGCCACCAGCGCCCTGGCGGTCGCGAGGCTTTCGGCGTGTCCGGCAATCCGAAAGAAGGTGTACATCGCCCCGTCCGCGTCCGGCGCCTCGATGCCGCCGATCCCGCGGAAGCCGTCGATGAGCGCGGTGCGCGAGGCGATGAGGCCGTCGCGCAGCTCGGCGACCGATTCCTCGCTGCGCGGATCGGTGATGGCGGCTTCCGCCCCGCGCTGCACGAAGCCGGGTACGCACGAGGTGTTGTATTCGATGACCTTGGGCAGGTCCGCCATCAGCCCTTCGGGCATCGTCAGCCACCCGATCCGCCAGCCCGTCATCCGCCAGGCCTTGGAAAAGCTGTTGATCACCATCAGCCGGTCCTCCGGCTCGGCGACGGCGAGCATCGAGGGCGCCACGGGCTGGCCCGGTCGGAAGCAGAGCCGCTCGTAGACTTCGTCGGAAAGCATCCAGATGCCGTGCCGGCGGCAATGGGCGAGGAGCCGCTGCTGGTCCTCGCGCTCGATGGTCCAGCCGGTCGGATTGTTGGGCGAGTTGACGACGAGGAGCCGCACCTGCGGCGTCAACCGCGCCATCAGCGCCTCCGAGCCGCCAGCGCCCGTTCTCGACGACGAGCGGATGGCGGACGACCTCCGCGCCGATCAGCCTGGGCATCTCGGCGATGTTGGGCCAGATGGGCGTCACGACCACCACCCTGTCGCCGGGCGAGAGCACCATCTGCATGGCGATCATCAGCGCCGAGACGCCCGAGGAGGTGACTGCGATCCGCGATCCTGGCAGCGAAATGCCATGCAGCCGCGAGGAATAGGCGGCGATCGCCTCGCGCAGCGACGGCATGCCGAGATTGTGGATGTACTTCGTCTCGCCCCGCGCCATCGCTTCCATCCCCGCCTCGACGATGAAACCGGGCGTCGGCAGGTCGCTCTCGCCGAACCAGAAGGCGGCGATATCCGTCCGTCCCATCCCGGCATTGGCGATGTCGCGGATGGACGAGGAGGTGAGCTCGATCACTTCCTGGCGGGGAAGGGGAGCGAAGGCGGGCGGGCGGGATGTGGCGGCGGTCAAGGGCTGCACCTGACGAGAGGGATCGGCTCAGTCATAGCGCCTTGTGCGGAACAAGGGCAGTGCCGGCTGCAGGGAACATTCGAAAGCCACGAGCACTCCCTACCCCGTCTCTCCCCTCAAGGGGGAGGGGACCCTCCCGTTTATCCGGGCAAGCTACAAGGCTTGCGGCTCTCGCGCGCCCCTCCCCCTGGAGGGGAGGGGTTGGGGTGGGGGGAGCCGCCACGGTCCCGGATACCGTGAGTACCTGCCGATCTAGACCCGGTTCACCCCCGGCATCCCGTCCATGACCACGAACTCCTGCGCGATCCGCGCGCTCGCATCGGGATCCTTGCGGTCCGAGATGGTGACGAACTCCGTGCGCGCTTCCTTGTCCGAAAGGTGCATCAGCGCATAGCCGTGGTCCCGCCCGCTGGCGAACTTGAGGTGCGGATTCTCGGCCAGCGCCGTCGCGATGCTCGCATCCGAAGGTCCGTTCGAGGTGATCGAGCCGGTGACGAACTCGGTGGCGAAGGCCGGTGCGTTTTCGTCGAAGAAGTCGCGCTTGACGTCGGCGGCGTAGAACGCGTGAAGGTCTCCGCCGATGACGAGCGGGTTGGCCGTGCCGGCCGCCGCGACGCTCTCCAGCAGGCGCTGGCGGGCCGAGCGGTAGCCGTCCCATCCGTCGAGGTTGTAGGCCGTGTCCGGCCCCGCCGCCGTGTCGCGTTCCGAGAGCAGCGTCTGCTGCCCGATGATCGTCCATCTGGCCTTCGAGCCCTTCAGCGCCCCGTCGAGCCAGCGTTCCTGTTCCTCACCGAGAAACGTCCGATCCTGCGTATCGAGCGCGGCCGATCCCTTCAGCATCGGCGAGCGGTACTGGCGCGTGTCGAGCAGCGCGATGTCGAGCAACTGCCCGAAGCCATGGAGGCCGTAGATGGCGAGGCTCGAAAAGTCGGGCGCCGCCTGCGGGGGCACGGGCATGTGCTCGTACCAGGCCTGGTAGGCGGCGCGCCGCTGTTCGAGGAAGATCTCCGGGCGCGGTGCGTCGGGCGCCTGGTCGTTGGCGTAGTTGTTGATGACCTCATGGTCGTCCCACACCGCAAGCCACGGAAAGGCCGCGTGCGCCGCCATGAGGTCCGGATCGGACTTATAGAGCGCGTAGCGGTCGCGGTATTCGTAGAGCAGCGTCGGCACGCCCGTCCCGTGCCGGCGTACGAGGTTCGCGCCATAGCTCTTCTCGTAGATGTAATCGCCCAGATGCACGACGAGATCGAGCTCGCGCTGCGCCATGTCGCGATAGGCGCTGTAGTAGCCCTGTTCGTATTGCTGGCAGGAGGCGAAGGCGAAGCTGAACCGGCCGGGCGCTGCATCCGCCGCCGGGGCCGTCCGCGTTCGCCCCACCGGGCTCTCCGCGTCCCCGCAGCGGAAGCGGTAGAAATACCAGCGCTCGGGCGAAAGCCCCGTCACCTCGACATGGACGGAGTGTGCGAAGTCCGGCACCGCCGGCGCGATGCCCGATTGCACCGGGCGGGTGAACGTCTCGTCCTCGGCGATCTCCCAGGCGACGTCCAGCGGCCCGAATTCGGCCGCCGGGGCCGGCGCGAAGGGATCGGCCATGTTGATGGCCGCTTCCGTCGGAAAGACCAGCCGCGTCCAGAGCACGACGCTCTGCGGTTTCGGGCAACCCGAGGCGACGCCGAGCGTGAACGGATCGCGCTCGAACGACTGCGCCCGCGCGCTCCCCAGCATCGGCCAGACGGCGGCCGCCGCCAGCCCCGAGGCGAGGAACTGCCGACGGTCGAGCTTTGGAATGAAACCTGAGCCAACCTGCTCCCCTCCCCCTTGAGGGGAGGGGCTGGGGGTGGGGGTCCATCGGTGATCATTTGAACCACCCCCACCCTCGATCCCTCCCCTCAAGGGGGAGGGAGGCGAAGGAGCCGGCGACTCCGATAAAGCTCGGTATGCTCTAACGCGCGGCATCGGCAAGCACCTCATTGCGTACGACCAATGCAAGGTCCGGCCGGTCGGTGGTGACGTCGCGCAGGCCCTTGCCCAGCCAGAACGCCAGCTCCTCCTCGCTGTTGGGCGTCCACACCGCCAGCCGCTCCACCGGCACCAGCGCCGTGATCGCGTCCCACTCGGCCGCGAGCAGGGACTTCTCGACGGCGATGACCTCAGCCACGCTCAAAGCTTCCTCCAGTCCCGCTTCGAAGCCCCGCCGCTCGGCCGAGGGGCGGTGGAAGGAGATGAGCGTGCGGATATGCGGCGCCATCCGCCGCACCGTGCGCAGCACCTGCGGATCGAAGCTGGTGAGGAACGCGCGCCCGGCAACGCCCGCCGCATCGAGCGCCGCCGCGGCCCTCGCCTCGAGCCCGGGATAGGGCACGTGGCCGGCATCGGACTTGATCTCGACATGCAGCTCGATGCTGCTGTCCCTGAAGACGTCGAGCACCTCCTCGAGCGTCGGAATGCCCTCGCCATCGCTCCCCTGCAGCACGATCCTCTCCCGCTCGCCGGTCGGCAACGCGCGCACCGGCCCGCTGCGGTCGGTGGTGCGCTCGAGCGTCGGATCGTGGATGACCAGGAGCTCGCCGGCGTCCGAAAGATGCACGTCGAACTCCACCGCCTCGACCGGCAGCGCGAGAAGCTTGCGGAAGCCCGAAAGGCTGTTCTCGGGCCAGAGGTTGCGGGCGCCGCGGTGGCCGACGATGAGGGTCATGGGGAGATCCGGTTGGAGAGAGGGATGTGAACGCTATTTGCCGGAATCGACAAGACCTTTGGCGAACCAGCGTTGCATGAGGAGGATCACCGCCGCCGGCGGCAGCATGACGTAGAAGGCGCCGGCCATGGCGATGTTCCAGGCCGGCGCCGCATCGGCCACCGGCACCAGGTTCTTCAAACCCAGCATCACCGTCGCCATCGCCTTGTCGGTGGTGAAGAGCAGGGGCCAGAGATACTGGTTCCACCCATAGAGGAAGAGGATGATCGAGAGCGCCGCGATATTGGCGCGCGAGAGCGGCAGCAGCACGTCCCAGAAGAACTTGACCGGCCCCGCTCCGTCGATGCGTGCCGCCTCGCAGAGGTCGTCCGGAATGGTCAGGAAGAACTGCCGGAAGAGGAACGTCGCCGAGGCCGAGGCGATCAGCGGCAGGATCAGCCCGCCATAGGTGTTGACCAGGTTCCACTGCAGCGCCGCCTCGATCCGGTAGCCGGTCAGGTTCTCGATGAAGCCCGACAGGCCGGTCGTTGCAAAAAACCAGCGCAGCGGCCCGCCGGCATCCGCCACCGCCTCGTAGGTCGGGATGATGCGCACCTCGACCGGCAGCATCAGCGACACGAAGATGAGCCAGAACGCCGTCATCCGGAACGGGAAGCGGAAATAGGTGACGGCGAAGGCGGCGATGAGCGAAACGATGATCTTGCCGATGACGATCCCGGCGGTAACGACGATGGAGTTGAAGTAGAGCCGCGAGAAGTCTTCGGCGTTCCAGGCCGTCACCACATTGTCGATGAAGTGCGGCCCCGGCACCCAGGGGAAAGGCGTCTGCTGCACCTCGGAAACGGTGAGCGAGCCGGCGACGAACGCGAAATAGAGCGGCAGGCAGACCATCGCCGCGCCGATGACCAGCACCACATGGCAGAAGATCGAAAGGCCGGGATTGCGCTGGACCATGGCTTAGACTCCGCCAGTTTTTGTCAGAATCAGCGGCTCCCACACCTCTCCCTTTGGGGGAGAGGTCGACGCGAAGCGGCGGGTGAGGGGGCCTTCGGGCGCGGGGTAAGGCCCCCTCACCCGGCCCTCCGCTTCGCTGCGGCCCGACCTCTCCCCCAAGGGAGAGGTGGTGAACGAGTCGCCGATTCCGACCAAATCCGACATGGCCTACACCTGATAGTTGACCTTGCGCTCGATGGCGCGGAACTGAAGGATGGTGAAGACGATGGCGATGGCCATCAGGATCACCGATTGGGCCGCCGACGAGCCGAGATCGAGGAGCACGAACCCGTCCTGGTAGACCTTGTAGACCAGGGTGTTGGTGGCCCCGCCGGGTCCCCCCGCCGTCACCGCGTCGATGATGCCGAAGGTGTCGAAGAGGCCGTAGGTGAAGTTCATGATGACGAGGTAGAAGATCGTCGGCGCGATGATCGGCAGCGACACGGTGAAGAACCGCCGCACCGGCCCCGCCCCGTCGAGAGCCGCCGCCTCGATCAGCGATTGCGGCACGGCCAGCAATGCGGCGACCATGAAGATGTAGTCGTAGCAGACGTGCTTCCAGACGGCGGCGACAGTGATCAGCACCTGCGCGTCGAACGGGCGCCGGTTGGGGTCCCATGGAAGCCCGAGCGAGTGCAGGAACTGCGCCATCGGCCCGACTGCCGGGTTGAAGAGAAAGGCCCAGAGCACGCCCGAGATCACCGGCGCGATGGCGTAGGGCAAAAGGATCACGCTCTTGTAGACGAAACGCCCGCGAATGACCTGGTCCGTGGCGAAGGCGAGGAGCCCGGCGATGCCGAGGGTCGCGACGTTCTGGACGATGGTGAACCAGAAGGTCAGCACCGCGCTCGCGCGATAGGATGAGCTGGCAAGAAGCCGGGTGAAGTTGTCGAGCCCGACGAAGAGCGTGGTGCCGCCGAACGGGTCGACCTGGACGAAGGCGAGGGAGAGCGCCTTCCAGGAGGGGATGAAGAAGAAGAACAGCAGGATGAGAAGCTGCGGGGCGAGCAGCCACGCGGCAATTCCGGTCTTCCGGAAATGCGCCGCCTTGAGGCCGCTTTCGCTCGCCGCGGGCACGAGGCGGCGCACGAACCCGGCAGAGGAGGGACGCGCGGGCGCGTCCCTCCGGCCGGTCACGGGCTCACTTGCCAGCATGAAGCGTCTCGTACTGGCGCAGGATCTGGTTGCCGCGTTCGACCGATGCGTCGAGCGCCTGCTGCACCGTCTTCTGCCCGGTCCAGACCGATTGCAGTTCCTCGTTCATCACCGCGAAGGTCTGGTCGCTGTTGCCGAAGCGGAAGCCGCGCGAGTTTTCGGTCGGCTCGCCGCGGGTCAATTGCAGGATCGCGACCTCGCGGGTCGGGTGTTCCTCGAAGAACCCTTGCGACTGCATCAGCTCGTAGGCGGCGTTGGTCACCGGCACGTAGCCGGTCTCGCCGCTCCACCAGGCCTGCGTTTCGGGTTTGGCGATGAAGTCGAGGAAGGCCGCCGCGCCCGCCTGCTCTTCGTCCGACTTGCCCTGCAGCACCCAGAGGGCCGCCCCGCCGATATTGCTGTTCAGGGGCTCGGCGGTGCCTTCCTCGTGCGGCATGAAGGTGGCGCTCCAGTCGAACTCGGCGCCGGACTCGACTGCCGCGTGGGTCGCGGTCGAGTTTATGAAGGTCGAGCAGTCGCCCGAGGTGAAGAGCTGCGTGGGGCTGAGGCCCTGGCCAGCGATCTGCAGCACGTCGTCGTCGATCCACTTCTTCATCCGCTCGACCTGGCCGACGACCTGGGTGGTGTTGAAGATGTACTCGGTATCGAGCCCGCCATAGCCGTTGGCGCTGGTGGCGTAGGGGTAGTCGTTGATGGCCGAGTAGCCCTCGATCATGCTCCAGATGAAGTCGCCGGCAAGCGCCATCGAGCAGTCGGAGACGCCCTGTTCCTTGATGGCGTAGAGCTGCTCGTCGAGCTCCTGCCAGGTGTCGGCGGGCGCGTCGAACCCGGCCGCGCGGAAGTGGTCGGCATTGTACCAGAGGATGGCGGTCGAGGAGTTGAAGGGGAGCGCCGCGGGCGTTTCGTCGACGATGTAGAAGTCGGCGACGGGGGTAACGAAGTCGTCCCAGTCGATGTCGTAGCCCTCTGCCGCCATCAGTTCGCCGGCCGGCACCACGGCGCCGGAATAGAGCATGGTGAGGAAGCTGCGCTCGGTCGCCTGCACCAGCGTCGGGTGCTGGCCGACGCGATAGGCGGCGATCATGGCCGCGAACGTTTCGGCATAGCTGCCCTTGTTGATGCCGACGACCTCGTAGGTGTCCTGCGAGGCGTTGAAATCGGTGATGAGCTGGTCGACGATCTCGCCCAGTCGCCCGCCCATGGCGTGCCACCATTCGACGCGGACCTTCTCCTGCGCCATGGCGGCATTGCCCGTCAGCCCCATGGTGGCGGCGAGCAGCGCCGCGGCGGTTTTACGGAAATAGAGACCCATTTGCCTGTCCTTCAGATCGAGCCTGAACATTGCGGAACCTCCTGCAGCAGCGTTGTCTGGCGTTTGCGCGGTCATCCCACTCGGGGGACGGCACCAACCGTGCATCGGGTTGTTGGGTGGTCTATGTTACATTTGTTACACGTACGTGACATATGTGAAAAGAGTGAATGAACGCGTGGGGGTGATTCCATGGACCAGGCCGATCTCGTTGCGCGCGCCGCGTGGCTCTATCATGTGGAGGGTTTGACCCAGGCCGAGATCGCCGAGCGGCTGGGCCTGACGCGCCGCCGCGTCAACGAGATGCTGGCGAGCGCCCTGCGGGACGGGATGGTCACCGTCTCCTTCAACACCGGCCTTTCCGACTGCATGGCGCTGGAGGCGCAATTGCGCGAGACGTTCGGGCTCGAGGATGCGGTGGTGGCGCCGACCCCGGCGGACCCCGAACAGCTGCATGCGGTCCTCGGGCGCGTGGCGGCGGGCTATCTCGGCCGCACCATCAACAAGGTGAAGCCGCGTTCGCTGGGCGTCGGCTGGGGCGCGACCCTGCGGGAAACCGTGCACTACATGACGCCGATGCAGGCCTTCGGGCTCGAGGTGCACTCGATGATGGGCGGACTGACCCAGGGCTCGGAGATCAACACCTTCGAGATCGTGCGCGGGTTTGCCGAGGTGCTCGGCGCAAGGTGCAGCTATCTCGTTGCACCGATCTACGCCGAGAGCGCCGAATCGCGTGACGCGATCATCTCGCAGGCCGTGTTCCGCCGCACGTTCGCCGCCATCAGCGAGGTGGATATCGCTTTCCTCAGCGTCGGCGACGTTTCCGAGCGCTCGCTCCAGGTGCGCTACGGACTGCCCGAGGGCATAAGGGCCGCGGACCTGAAGCGGGCGGGAGCGGTCGGCGACATCATCGGGCGATATCTCGACGCGCAGGGTCAGCCCATCGTCCACGACATCAACGCCCAGGTGCTGGCGCCCGAGCTCGACCAGTTCCGACGCATCCCCTGCCGCATCGTCGCTTCGGGCGGCGCCCACAAGCGCGGGATCGTCGAGGCGGTGGTCAGGTCCGGCCTCGCCACCGCCATCGTCACCGACGAGGAGACGGCGCGCGCGATGCTCGCAAGCCGCTGATGTGACGCCTTCCCTATGGGTAGCGCGTACGCCCTGCCGAAGCCCCGAGGAAGCGCTATGCCGCCGAACGGCGGCGGGGCACCTGGCCCCTCTCCCCTTGTGGGAGAGGGACAGATTTTCCGCGTCCAGCGGAAAATCAGGGTGAGGGGTCCACGATGCTTCCGCATACACCGGCGCCTGATGAAGCGTCGCTGACCCCTCATCCGCCCCTACGGGGCACCTTCTCCCACAAGGGAGAAGGGAGCGATGCCATAATGATTGCTCCTCCTTACCCCTCAAGGCCTTCCAGAGGGAGGCGAGGTTGACGCCAATCGCGCGCCATATCGTAAAATGTGAGCCCCATTTGAATGCGAGTTTAACGCCAGAAACACCCCGCCTTGACATCTCCCTGGATACTGGTAACGTTCCCACAGCCAACGATGTCCCATAGAAGCATCGTGGTGCGGGATGAGGATATGAGCAAGCGCGGCAACCGCCGGCCCACCATCATCGACGTTGCAGCCAAAGCCGGTGTCTCCAAGAGCACCGCTGCGCGCGCGCTCGCCGGCGCCGCCAACATCAATGCCGAAACGCGCGAGCGCGTGCTGAAGGCCGCCCGGCTCGCCGGATACGAGCGCAACCACCTCGCCGTCGGCATGCGCTCCGGCCGCAGCGGGCTTCTCGGCCTCGTCATTCCCGACATCACCAACCCGTTCTGGGCCGATGTCGCGCGCGGCGCGCAGGACCGGGCGGCGCAGAACGACGTCTCGCTCCTCGTCTTTTCCTCTGACTGGGATGCGGGCAAGGAAGCCGCGCATCTGCGCGCGCTCCGTCGCGCCCGGGTCGATGGCGCCATCATCAACCCCGTCTCCGACAGCTTCGACGACCTCGACCGCTTCGGCCTGCCCTTCGTCCTCATCGGCTCCAGCGCCGAGCGCTTTCCCGACACCTCGAGCGTCGGCTCCGACATCGCCCAGGCCGTGCGGCTGGGGCTCGATCACCTGGCTGGCAAGGGGCACATCGCGCCCAACCTCATCCTCGGGCCCAAGTCGCGCCTGGCGCGCGCCCGGTTCCTGCGCTCGGTGCACCAGCACTGCGTCGAGCGCGATATCGATCCGGCGATCCTCGTCATGGAGGATGGCGAGTATACCGTCGAAGGCGGGCGGCTCGCCATGCAGCGGCTGCTGGCGCGCCCGCATGTCGGGCACCTGGCCGTCTTTGCCGCCAACGACATGATGGCCATCGGCGCCATGATGGCGGCGCGCGAGGCGGGGCTCTCGTGCCCGCAGGACGTTTCGATCCTCGGCTTCGACGGCATTCCGGCCGGCGCCTTCACCACGCCCGGCCTCACCACAATCGCCAAGCCCGGCCGCGAGATGGGTATCCGCGCGGTCGAGGGGCTTTTCGACGAAATCGAAGGACGGCCGGAACACGGCCGCATCTATCTGCCGTGCCGACTGGTCGAGCGCGCCTCGCTCGCCGACCTCTCGCTCGGCGCCCCCCAACGCAAGGCAGGGGCAGGGAGGATTTAGGCATGGTGGCTGGAGACGAGCACCGACTCGACACCGCATCCGCAATTGGGAACGTTCCCAAAACAGAATCCCGCTTGACCGCCTTCAATCGCGGCCTCCAACGCTGGTGGCCCTACTACCTGATGATGGCCCCCGGCATCCTCTTCTTCGTCGTCTTCCATTACCTGCCGATCTGGGAGGCCAAGATCGCCTTCGAGCAGGTGCGCATCATCCCGCCCAACATCTGGGTGGGCTGGCAGCATTTCCAGACGCTCTTTGCTTCGCCAGTCTTCTGGCAGGTGCTGGCCAATACGTTGATCATTTCGGCCATGAAGATGGCCTTCGTCTTCCCGGTGCCGATCCTCGTTGCGCTCTTCCTCAACGAGATCCGCTCGGGGCCGCTCCGCAAGTTCATCCAGTCGGCGGTCTACCTGCCGCACTTCCTGTCCTGGGTGGTGATCGCCGGCATCTTCATCGCCGCACTCTCGCCCTCGGGCGGCGTCGTCAACCAGATCGGCGGTTTCTTCGGGCTGACGCCCCGTTCCTACATGACCGACACCGGCGCCATCCGCTGGGTGCTGGTCTATTCGGAAATGTGGCGCTCGGCCGGCTGGGACAGCCTCTTGTATCTCGCCGCCATCATCGCGATCGACCAGCAGCTCTACGACGCCGCCGAGATGGACGGAGCCAACCGCTGGCAAAAGATCTGGTACGTGACCATCCCCGGCATCGTGCCGACCATTGCCACGCTCTTCATCCTCAACGCCGGCATGTTCCTGTCGGCCGACCTCAACCAGGTCATCAACATGTCGAACGACGTGGTGCGCGGCACGATCGACATCATCGACACCTACGTCTACCGCATCGGCCTGCAGACCGGCGAATACTCGCTGGCGACTGCCGCCGGCCTCTTCAAGGCCGTGCTCGGCATGTTGCTCATCGTCGTCGCCCACAATGTTTCGAAGCGCCTGACCGGCAAGGGGGTGTGGTGATGTTGGGCCGCAACGACCGCCGCACGCCGCTCGAGCGGATCGAATACGCCATCATCGTCTCGACGATGCTGCTGATGGTGGTGGTGACTGTTCAGCCGATCCTCAACCTCGCCGCCATCTCGCTCTCGGACCCCGGCCGCGTGCCGGGCATGAGTGGCCTCGCCATCTGGCCGGACGGTTTCTCGCTCGATGTCTGGCGCCTGCTCCTCAACCACCCCAACGTTCAGCGCGGGGTGATGAACTCCATCCTCATCACGGGCGTCGGCACCCTCATCAACGTGACCTTCACCGCGTTGATGGCCTGGGGCCTGTCGCGGCCGGGCCTGCCGGGGCGGCGCTTCCTCTTCGTGATGGTCCTCATAACCATCGTCTTCGAACCCGGCATCATCCCGGATTATTTCATCAACAAACGGCTGGGCCTCCTCGATACCTACTGGTCGGTCATCCTCTACAAGGCCGTCAACGCCTGGTATCTCATCATCCTCATCCGCTTCTTCGAAGAGATCCCCAACGAGTTGCTGGAGGCCGGCGAGCTTGATGGCGCCAACGCGTTCCAGATCTTCTGGCACGTGGTGCTGCCGCTCGCCCGGCCGGCGCTGGCGACGATCACGCTCTTCTATCTCGTCTTTCACTGGAACGAGTTCTTCCGGGCGATGATCTACCTCACCGACCAGAGCAAATGGCCGCTGCAGGTGGTGCTGCGTCAGTTCGTCATCGGCGGCGACAAGCTCTCGATGGTGGGCGTGCAGGCGATGAGCAACTTCACCGGCGCCAGCCAGATCTCGATCCGGGCGCTCAACGCCGGAATGATCATCCTGACCATCCTGCCGATCCTCATCATCTATCCCCTGATCCTCAAGTTCTTCACCAAGGGCACCATGTCGGGAGCCCTCAAGGGATGACGAGAAGGCCCCATCAACGAGCACAAATTACGGAGGAGACAAAAATGCTCGCAAGGAGACTACTAACGACGACCGCCGCCCTAGCGCTGAGCCTCGGCTTTGCGGCCACGGTTGCAGCGCAGCCCGCGACCGTGCGGATCGTCTCGAAGGACTTGCTGACCACCAACCCCGAGGACGTCGCCCATATCGAGCGCATCGAAGCCGCGCTCGCCGAACGCGGCACGCAGGTGGACATCCAGATCGTCGACCTGCCGTCGTCCGGCTATGCCGACGCGCTCGGCGTCATGCTGCTTTCGGGCGATATCCCCGATCTCATCTACTTCCAGGGCGGCGACGCCAAGATGGTCGAGCAGGGCATCCTCGAGGACTGGCGCCCGTGGATCGAGCAGACGGAGTACCTGAAGGACGGGCTCTACGAGCACAACCTCGCCCGCCTCGAGAACTACCCTTACCTGCTCTACCCCTATCCGTTGCGCATTCCCCAGCCCGTCATCCGCCGGGAATGGCTGGAAAAGTCCGGGCTCGAGGCGCCACAGACCGTCGAGGACTACGTCGCGCTCTTTACCGCCATCCGCGATGGCGATTTCGACGGCAATGGGCAGAACGACACCTATGGCATTACCACCGCCGACAACACCAACGAGCTCGATGCGATCTTCAACCAGGCCTTCGGCGTCTCGGCCACCTGGATGAAGAACGAGGCCGGCGAATGGGTGCACGCGCGCGTCACCTCGCAGGAACGCGACAAGATCGCCTTCTATGCATCGCTGAGGGAAGAAGGGCTCTACGATCCCGAATACATCACCACCAAGTGGGACATCAAAGAGGACAAGTTCTACACCGGCCGCGTCGGCGTCATCCTCGGCTCCTCCATGGAGGTGATCGACATCTATGGCGGCAAGCTCCGCCAGGTGGAGCCCGATGCCGAACTGGTGCTGCTGGCTCCGCCCGAAGGCCCGGCTGGCCGCGGTCTGCAGGCCGTCGACGTCTCCAAGGAAAGCCGCGGCTTTGCCATGTCGGTGCTTTCGGAGAACAAGGAGGCGGTGGTCGCCATCCTCGATTTCCTCGCCAGCCCCGAGGGCCAGATGATGGATCGCATGGGCTTCGAGGGCGAGCACTACACCGGTACGGGCGACGCCACCGAAGTCACCGACAAGATCTCGACCTGGTATGCCCGCTTCATGGCGACGGCCAACTGGCAGCCGCCGGTCGTCTGGCAGTCGGAAGCTGCGGTCGCCTCGCTCGACCAGCTGGCGCAGTACTATTCGCCCGACAACGCCTTCGTCTTTCCGGCAGAGTACGCCGCTGACCTCGACGCGACGGAGAACGTCTACCGTTCGTGGGTCTACAAGTTCATCTCGGGCGAAGCCTCCATGGACCAGTGGGATCAGTACGTCGCCGAGTGGGAAGCGGCCGGCGGCGCGCGCCTCAACGAGTACGCCCGCAGCGTTTTGGGCGAGTGAATGGGGAATCGCTCCTCTGGGGCGATCCCACCCCCCTCCCAGCCTCCCCCGCAAGGGGGGAGGTGCTGCATCGTGCATTTGGCAACATCGTGCCAAGAGCACGGGATCGACACCTCCCCTTGCGGGGAGGCTGGGAGGGGGTGAACGGCTAAGTGCACAACAGCGTCAACAAGGATACCCAGCCCATGACTGATGCCTTTCGTGGCCGCGTGCGCGCGCTCATCCATGGCGTCGCCTTCGGCGATGCGCTCGGCGCGCCGGTGGAAAAGCTCTCAGCCAAGGCCATCCGCGAGCGTTATGGGCGGGTGACCTCGCTCGATACCGCCTGGCACAAGATGAGCCTGCCGCCGGAAGCCCGCAACAGACGCATCCGCGGCAACGGCATCGTCACCGACGACACGCTGATGACATTGGCGCTGATGGACATCTATGCCGACGTCAAGCGCCATCTCGACGCCTGGGACATGGCCGACGGTATGGTGCGCCAGATCGCCTGGACGCCACGCTGGATCCCCGAGCTGCAGCGCGAGGCGATGCTGATCGAGCGCCTGTTCTATCCGGAGAAATGGATCTTCCAGCGCCACCAACTGGCAGGCTGCGATCCGCGCCAGGGCGGCATCGGCAACATGGTCAACTGCGGGGCGGCCATGTACATCGCGCCCGTTGGCGTCGTGAACGCCTGCGACCCGAAGGCCGCCTATGACGAAGCCATCGCCTTCGCCTGCGCCCATCAGGAAAGCTACGGGCTCGAAGCCGCCGGCGTCATGGCCGCCGCCGTCGCCGCTGCATTCGTGCCAGGCACGAGTGTCGAGGCGATCGTCGAGACCGTGCTGGCGCTGGCCAAGGACGGCACCCGTTCGGCAATCGCAGATATCGCCGACCGTGCGCGCAAGATGCGCCGGATCGGAGCCGATCACGCCGCCGTCTGCGACGCCTTCCACGCCATCATCGCCCCCTATTCGGCCATCGGCGACGACGTCAACCACGTGGCCGAGAAGGTCGGGCGGGTGACCGACGCCTACCGCCCTTCACGACTTGCCGCCGTCGAGGAACTGCCGTTGGCCTTGGGTTTCTGCCTCTTCAACGACGGCGATTTCCGTCGCTCGGTCGAGGACGGCATCAATTCCGGCCGTGACACCGATTCCATCGGCGTCATGGCCGGCGCAATCCTCGGCGCCTTGCATGGCGAGGCGATCATCGATCCGGCCGATGCCCGCCAACTCGACGAGGCCAACGCCATGGACCTCACTGCCTCCGCCGACGCCTTTACAGATACGGCTCTCGCCATTCTCGCCACGGATCGCACTGCTGCTCAAAAGCGAGAGACGGCCCGTGCCACGCTCATCGGCTCCCCCGACCTCGCCGCCATCGCCTGAATTTTCCACACCTCTGCCGAAAGACTTCCCGCATGCTCGCTCCCGACCAAATCCTTGAAAAGATCTATGCCGGCTTCATCGGCAAGGCCATCGGCGTGCGCCTCGGCGCGCCGGTGGAGCCCACCATCTGGAGCTACGAGCGCATCCGCGGCACCTATGGCGAGGTGACGCAGTACCTGCGCGACTTCAAGAACTTCGCCGCCGACGACGATACCAACGGGCCGGTCTATTTCATCCGGGCGCTGCGCGACTACGGGCTCGAGGCCACAGCCGAGGATGTCGGCAGGACCTGGCTCAACTATGCGGCCGAAGAGCACGGCATGTATTGGTGGGGCGGTTATGGCGTCTCGACCGAGCACACCGCCTATAGGAACCTGCGCGCCGGCATTTCGGCCCCGCATTCGGGCTCCATCGCCACCAACGGCACGACCGTTGCCGAGCAGATCGGCGGGCAGATCTTCATCGACAGCTGGGGCTGGGTGAACCCCGGTAACCCGGAGAAGGCCGCGCATATGTCGGCCATGGCCGCGAGTGTCGCCCATGACGGCGAAGGGCTAAATGGAGCCCGCTTCTGCGCCGCCGCCATCGCCGCTGCCTTCGAGGCGCAGACGATCGAGGAGGTCGTGGCGGTAGGCCTCGCGACCATCCCGCCCGATAGTCTCTATGCCCGCGTCGCCAACGCCGTCATCGCGTTCCACAAGGCCAATCCCGACGACTGGCGCGCCTGCCGCGACATGCTGACGGCCGAGTGGGGCTACGATCGCTATCCGGGCGTCTGTCACATCATCCCCAATGCGGGCGTGACCGTGATGGCGATCGTCTACGGGGGCGGCGACCTGCCGCGAACGGTCGAGATCGCCACCATGGCGGGGTGGGACACCGACTGCAACGCCGGCAATGCCGGCGCGATCGTCGGCACGTTCCAGGGCCTGCAGCCGGACTGGGACAAATACAGGAAGCCCATCAACGACTTCCTCGTCGCTTCCGGCGTCGTCGGCTCCATCAACATCGTCGATATCCCGAGCTTTGCCCGTGAGTTGACCGTACTCGCCCTTCAGCTTGCCGGCCGCGAGGCGCCGGCGCTCTGGGTCGAGGACATGACGCGGCGCGGCGTGCGTTTCGATTTCGACCTGCCCGGTGCAACGCACGGCTTCCGCACGGAGGGCTTCAACCAGATCGCCGTAAAGGCCTCGGCCGAGCGCCACACCGAGGACTCGCGTGGATCGCTGGAAATCCTGCTCGACCGGCTGGAGCGCGGGCAGGGCGGGCGGGTGTTCTGGAAGCCGTTCTACCGCCGCGCCGATTTCGACGACGAGCGCTACCGCCCGATGTTCTCCCCCCTGGTCGATGCCGGCCAGAAGGTTTCCTTCAAGCTCTGGCTCGACCCATGGAACGGCGACGGGAACCTCAGGATCGCGCCCTATGTGCGCCGCACGATGAGCGGGACGATCGAGGAGACCGGCGCCTGGCACGTTCCTTCGAGCCAAGGCTGGCAGGAGGTGAGCTTCACCGTTCCCGAGGGGGATGAAGCGATCGACGAGGTCGGTATCTCGATCGAGTATTTCGGCCGCCTCAAATATCTCGGCCGCCTGTTCCTCGCCGATTTCCGCATCGGGGGCGCTGGACACTCGCGCATCGTCCCTGAGGTCGAGACGCAGGAATGGGGTGCGATCTCGCGATACACCTGGAATCGTGGCCACTGGACGAAGCAGGACGGGCGCGTCCATGCCCACACTTCCGGCGACGCGGATATGTGGACCGGGCACTACTACGCCCGCGACCTGACGGTCACCGCCGACATCCGCCGCCTCGCCGGCACTTCGCAACTCGTCACCGCCCGGGTGCAGGGCACCAGCCGCTTCTATGCCGCCGGGTTCGACGGCGACGACGTGGTGATCGCCAAGGAAGATTTCGGCACTGCCGTCCTCGCCCGCGCGCCGTTCAAGCCGGAAATCGGCCGCAGCTATGCCTTCGCCTTCTCGGTTGACGGCGACAGGCTCAGCTTTTCGGTCGATGGCAAGCCCGTGCTTGAAGCGCGGGACACCAGCTTCGCCCACGGCATGGTGGGTCTGCGCATGGCGGCACCCGGACGGATGAGCGTGGGTGTGGTTGAGATCGTGGAAAAGTGATGGGGCAGAAAGGCCCCCTCACCCGACGCTGCGCCCGAAGGGCCGGGTGAGGGGCCTTCAAGCCCATGGGAGGTATCCAACATGTCTGAGATCGAACTCAATCACGTCGGCAAGACCTATGGGTCCGTCAGCGTGCTCAACGATATCTCGCTCAAGATGGACGAGGGCGAGTTCGTCGTCCTCGTTGGTCCCTCCGGCTGCGGGAAATCGACGCTTCTGCGCATGATTGCGGGCCTCGAGGACATCACGGCGGGCGAAATCACCATCGGCGGCAAGGTGGTCAACAACATGCCGGCCAAGGAACGCGACCTCGCCATGGTCTTCCAGAGCTACGCGCTCTATCCGCACATGAAGGTCGCCGACAACATGAGCTTTGCCTTGAAGCTTGCCGGCGCGCCCAAGGCCGAGATCCGCCAGCGTGTCTCCGAGGCGGCGCAGATTCTCGGGCTTGAGAACCTGCTCGACCGGCTGCCCAAGGAACTCTCCGGCGGCCAGCGTCAGCGCGTCGCCATGGGCCGGGCGATCGTCCGCAATCCGCGCGCCTTCCTCTTCGACGAGCCGCTCTCCAATCTCGATGCCAAGCTGCGCGTGCGTATGCGCGCCGAGATCAAGGCCCTGCACCAGCGCCTCGGCCGCACGACCGTCTACGTCACCCACGACCAGACCGAGGCCATGACCATGGCCGACAAGATCGTGGTGCTGAACGGGGGCAGGATCGAACAGGCTGGTCCGCCGCTCGAGCTCTATGCCGATCCGAGCAATCTCTTTGTCGCCGGTTTCATCGGCTCGCCCGAGATGAACCTGCTGCCCGCCAACGTCGGCGAGGGCGGCCGCGACGTGCGCTTGGCCGATGGCACGGCGCTGCCGGTCGCCCGGCCGTTGGAGCTGCCCGCCGGCAGCGAGATCGTCTACGGCATCCGCCCCCAGCATATCGGTTTGGCCGATACGGGCGTTCCGGCCGAGATCGTCGTCGTCGAGCCGACCGGGGAGGCACAGGAGGTGCTGGCGCGGATCGGGGCGCAGAACATCTCAGTCGTCGTGCGCGACCACGCCATGCTGCATCCGGGCGGGACGCTGTTCCTTGCTATAGACCCTGCGCGAGCGCTGCTCTTCGACAAGGCGAGTGGAGCGAGGTTGCGTTGACGATGGGCGAGGTCCGGCACTTCGATCCCGGAACGCAGGGGCCGCTCCGCGGCATCCGCGTCCTCGATCTCTCCCGGCTGATGGCGGGCAACATGCTCTCGCTGCAGCTCGGCGACTTCGGCGCCGACGTCGTCAAGGTCGAGCCGCCTGCCGGCGATCCCCTGCGCGACTGGAAGGACGAGGGGCACTCGTTCTTCTGGAAGACCTATGGCCGCAACAAACGCTCGATCACGCTGGACTTGCGCCGGAAGAGCGCGATGGACGCCCTCTGGCGACTCGTCGAGACAGCGGACGTCTTCATCGAGAACTATCGGCCGGGAACTCTGGAGAAGATGGGACTGGCGCCCGAAGCGCTGCTTGCCGCCAACCCCGACCTCATCGTCGTGCGCATCTCCGGGTTCGGCCAGACCGGCCCTTATGCACACCTGCCGGGCTTCGGCACCATCGTCGAGGCAATGAGCGGCTTTGCCGACCGCACCGGGTTCCCCGACCGCGAGCCGGTGCTGCCGCCGCTGGCGCTCGCCGACATGATCGCCGGCATCTACGGCGCGTCCGCCACCATGACCGCGCTCTTTGCGCGCGAGCGCGGGCTTTCGCGTGGGCAGGTCATCGACCTGTCGCTCCTTGAGCCGATGTATTCCGTGCTGGGGCCGGAAGCCGCGATCTTCACGCAGACCGGCAAGGTCAAGCGGCGGGTCGGCAGCGCTTCGAACACCGCCTCGCCGCGCAACGTCTATCGCTGCGCCGACGGCAAGTATCTGGCGCTTTCGGGCTCGACGCCCGCCGTCGCGCGCCGCGTTTTCGAGATCATCGGCCGCCCCGACATGAACGTCGATCCGCGCTTTGCCACCAACTCCGACCGCGTCAGGAACCGCGCTCTGGTCGACGAAGCGGTCGGCGCCTGGTTTGCAGAGCGGCCGAGCGGCGAAGCGCTCGCCGTCATGCGCGAGGCCGGCGCTACCGTCGGCCCGGTCTACGATATCGCCGACATTACGGCCGACGCGCATTTCCGCGAGCGCGAGATCATCGTCGAAGCCGAGGATGCACAGTTCGGTGCGCTCGCCATGCACAACATCGTGCCGCGCCTCTCGGGCACGCCCGGCGTCTGGCGCCGCCCGGCCCCGTCGCAGGGCGAGCACGGTCATGAGATCCTCGCAGAAGCCGGGCTAGATGCGGCGGCCATCGCGGCGGCGTTGGCGCTGGAGCCGGCGTGATGATCCGCTCGCTCCTTTACGTGCCTGCCAGCTCCGAGCGCTTCGTCGCCAAGGCGCACGAGCGCGATGCCGACGCGGTGGTTCTCGACCTCGAGGACGCGGTCGCTCCCGCCGACAAGACCGCCGCGCGCGCCTCTCTCGCCGAGGCGGTGCCTTCGGTCGGTCGTAACGGCGCTCGGGTATTCGTGCGCGTCAACAACCGCGCGGACCTGCTTGCCGAGGACACGGCGGCGGCGGTGCGAGCCGGTGCCGATGGCGTCGTGCTGCCCAAGACCGAGAGTCCCAATGACCTCGCCGACCTCGCGATGGTTCTGGAACGGGCGGAGGCCGATGGACGTCCGCCGACGCCCGTCATCGCCCTCATCGAATCCCCGGGCGCTGTGCTCGATGCCCGCGCGATCGCCCGCGGTCCTCGCCTCTTGGGGCTGATGGGCGGCGGCGAGGACCTGGCGCTCGCCATGGATGCGCAGCCGACGCCCGATGTTCTGCGCATCCCCAAGCTTCTCGTCCACTATGCCGCCAAGGCGCAGGGCCTTTTGTCGTTCGGCCTGTTGCGCTCGGTCGCCGACTATGCGGACCACGACGCCATTCGAGCGGCAGCCGCGGAAGCGCGGGCTTTCGGCTTCGACGGCGCGACTTGCGTCCACCCGGCGGTCGTGCCGCTGCTCAACGAAGCGTTCAGCCCCAGCCCGGAGGAGCTGGACTGGGCTCGCCGGGTGGTTGAGGCCGCCAAGATGGAGCAGGGCGCATTCGTGGTGGATGGCCGCATGGTCGATGCGCCGGTGATCGAGCGGGCGCGAAGACTGCTTGAGCGGGCACGGGTTTCCTCCCCTCCCCCTTGAGGGGAGGGGCTGGGGGGTGGGGGGAAGCATCGAGGCGCACTGAGCCACCCCCACCCTCGATCCCTCCCCTCAAGGGGGAGGGAGGCGATGGAGCCGCACATCCGGCTCATGAAAGATGTTTAGACGGTGGCTGCCGTCTCCGTTTCCTCCAGCAGCGGCAGCGTCACGCGAAAACATGCGCCGCGCTTCGTGTTCTCGACCAGCTCCAGCGTGCCGTCCATGCGCGCAACGATCTGCCGGCTGATGGCAAGGCCGAGGCCCGCGCCCGCATTGTTCGGCCCGGCCTGCTGGCCACGATAGAATTTCTCGAAGATCCTGGCCACATCTGCCTTGGCGATACCGGGTCCGTTGTCGCTGACCTCGATGCGGTACTGCCCGTTCTGGATGCGCGAGGAGACGGTCACCTCCGGTTCTTCGGCGCTGTTGTACTTGATGGCGTTGCTGATGAGGTTGATCAGCACCTGCCCCAATCGGTCCGGATCGGCGGAGACGGTCGCGGCGCCGGCACGATCGGCAAAGCGCACCTCCATGCCGCGTTGCCGGGCGAGCGCGTCGCACACCTGCACGGCCTGGTCGAGCGCGGCCTCCGCATCGACCGGTCGGTTCTCCCAGCCGCGCTCGCCGCGCTCCAGCGCCGAAAGATCTAGTATTTCATCGAGCAGCGTCGTCAGCCGCAGGCTTTCCTTATGGATGGTCGAGATGAACTTTTCCCGTTCCACGCCCTTGAGCTCGCCGGTATCGAGGAGAATTTCCGAGAACGCCCGGATCGCGGTCATCGGTGTCCTCACCTCGTGGCTCACCTGGCTCAGGAAATCGTCCTTGGCCTGGTCGAGGTCGCGCAGCTGCCGGTTGGCAATCTCGAGCTGGTCAGCCGTCGAGCGCAGCTCCGCCGAGGTCTTTTCGAGGCGTTGGGAATATTCGATGGCCTGCTGTGTCTCGTCGGCCATCTGCATCACCTCTTCGAGCGAGATGGCGTCGCCCGAAACGACCTTGGACAGCATCACATGCGCCGAGGCCGCGCCGATCGAGCCGGCAAGCTCGCGCTCCAGCCGCCCGATGAAGGCCGGGCTCGGCTCGATATCGGTCCACAGCTGTCCCGCTTCGCTCGCCTCGGCGCTGAAGAGCGCAACCGCCCGCTCGTCGCCGAGGACGCGCTGGGCAACGAAAAAGAGGTCGTTGGCCGTCGCCGAACCGCGAATGAAGCTCTGGCCCGCACCGCCAGGCCGACCGAAGACGTTGACGAAGAGATTGGCTTGCAACCGCTCCAGCGCCGAACGGTTGGTGAGGAGCGAGACGATGGCGAGCGTCGCGCAATTGAGAAAGAGACTCCAGAACACCGCGTGCACCAGCGGATCGATCCCCTGGAGCCCGAACAGCGCCTCCGGGCGAAGCCACGATATGCCCCACGGTCCTTCGGCCATGATGGCTGCGACGATCGGAGAGGACGACTGAAACGAGGGCATGAAGCTCGACCAGGCCCAGACCACGAAGCCGACGGCGACCGCCGCCGTCGCCGCCTTGATCGAGGCCTCCCGCCAGAAGAGGGCAGCGAGGATCGCCGGCAGGAACTGCGCGACGCCGGTGAAGGAGATGAGCCCGATCGGCGCCAGCGCGTCGGAATCGCGCGTCAGGTAGAAATAGGTGAAGCCCAGCACCAGGATCAGGACGATCGAGAACCGGCGCGAGTTGAGGAGCAGCCGGCTGACACCACGCCCATTGCCCGAACGTGCATCGGCCGCGAGCCGTAATACCACCGGCATGACGATATGGTTGGAGACCATGATCGAAAGCGCGATGGACTCGACGATGATCATCGAGGTCGCCGAAGAGAACCCGCCGATGAAGGCAAAGAGCGCCAGCCAGTCCTGACCAGCCGAAAGCGGCAGCGTCAGGACGAACATGTCGGGGTTGGCGCCCGCCGGCATGGCCGTCAGCCCGTAAAGCGCGATGGGCAAGGTGAAGAGGCTCATGGCCAGCATGTAGAGCGGGAACGCCCAGGAGGCGGCGCGCAGGTGGTTCTCGTCGGAGTTCTCGACGACCGTGATCTGGAACTGGCGCGGCAGGCAGATGATCGCGGCAAACGAGAGCAGGTTCATCGCCACCCATCGCGTGCCGAAGGTATCGCTCGAATAGATATCGATCCCCGCCGTCTCGGCGGTGGCAAAGATCGGCTCGAACCCACCACCGGCGTAGAGGACGAAGACCCCGACGGCTATGAACGCTGTGAGCTTGACCACCGCCTCGAAGGCGATGGCGGCAACGACCCCGTGGTGCTGCTCCTTGGCGTCGACATTGCGCGTGCCGAAAAGGATGGTGAAAAGCGCCATCCCCGCCGCAACGCCGAAGGCGAGGCCCACTTCGTCGATGCCGGCAAGGCGTCCGCGCGCCATCTCGGAGGTGCCCGCGATCGCCTGGATCGAGGAGGTGACGGCCTTCAACTGCAGGGCGATATAGGGCGCGATGGCGATGACGGCGATGACCGTCACCAGCACCGCCAGCCGGCTCGACTTGCCGAAGCGCGAGGAAAGGAGGTCGGCGACTGAAGTTATGCGCTGCTCGTGGCTGATGCGCACGAGTCGCCGCAGGATGAACCACCAGCCGAGGAAGACGATGGTGGGGCCGAGATAGATGGCCAGATATTCCAGCCCGTCGCGCGCCGCCGAGCCGACGGCGCCATAGAAGGTCCAGCTGGTGCAGTAGACGGAGATCGAGAGCGTATAGACGAGCGGCGAGCGCAACAGTCCGCCGCCGCGGCTACGCGTGCGCCGGTCGCCCACATAGGCGATGAGGAAGAGCAGCCCGACATAGGCTATTGCCGTGGCGATGACGAGGTCGGCCGAGAGCATCAGCCGTCGCGCCCCGGCGCATCGGACGAGGGCGGGTCGGGGGGCATGATCCGGGAAAGCAGATACGCGCCGAGCACCATGCCGGCCCAGACGGCGAAGAGGTAAATGACCTCGATGGGCAACCCGAAGGCGCGGGTACGCCACTGAAAGAGCCCGGTCAGCGGCGGCATCATGGCGAGAAGCCCGGCCAAGGTGAGGATGAAAGCGGCGCTAACGCGCTTGCCGCGGTCCACCGCTACCTCCCTCCGGCGACCTGTTCGCCGAGGAGTTGCCTGACCGCGCTGATCACCTCGGCATTGGCATAGGGCTTGGTGACGAACGCATCGGCCCTCAGCTCCTCGGCGATGCGCCGATCCTGCGCCTGTCCCTTTGCGGTCAGCACCAGCACCGGCAGGTCCCTGAGGCCTTCGCTCGTGCGGATCTGCTTCAAGACCTCGAAGCCGCTGCGCTTGGGCAGCATCACGTCGAGCAGGAGCATGCGCGGCTGCAGCCGCCGCACCGCATCGACGACGGCCTCCCCGTCGGTCACCGAGCCGATGGACCAGCCCGCCCGCCGCAGGATGAAGTCGAGCGCTTCCAGAATGCTCGGCTCGTCCTCGGCGATGAGAACGTCAATGGCCACGATTTTTTCCCCCCATTCCCGGTTTCCTCCCGCCGGGAACATCTTTCATAAAAGCGCAATCAACGCCCTTCGCCAAGCGTCATGCGAAAATGCCCTCGCCGCCGGGGGCCAGCGGCGCCTCCTGCCGGCTGGTGCATTCGGCGCGGGTGCAGAGACGACAGGCCGGGCCGACGGGCACATCGGCGCGATGATCGGCAAGGTCGAGCCCGGCGCCATAGACCGTGCGATCGGCATGGAGCGCATCGCAGGCGATCATTACCGAGATCGGCATCGCCTGGTCGGCAAAGCCGGCAACTCGCCGCGAAACCGTGCGGGCGATGAAGAGGTAACGCGATCCGTCCGCGAACCGCACCATCTGCCGCACGGCCGCATCGGGCGCGCGGAAGGCGGCGTAGATCGCCCAGAGCGGGCAGGCGTGGCCGCTGTTGGGCAGCAAAAGGCCGGGCAACGGAAAGTGCTTGGTGAGGCGCCCGGCGGGATCGGAGCGCAGGAACCCGAACGGCACGCCGCCGGCATCGGGCCTGCGCAGCGTCACCAGCCGGTGCGCCACCTGTTCGAAGCTTGCCCGGTAGGTCTCGCGCAGTGCGTCTATGTCGTAGCGCATGGCCTCCGCATCGGCGAGGAAGCGGTCGTAGGGGAAGACCACCGCGCCGGCGAAATAGGAGGAGAGTGCCCGATGGGCGAGCGTGCGCGCCGGTGGGCTGGTCAGGATAGGCGAGGCGACCTCCACATCGATCGCAACTGGATTGGCCATCTGGCAGTAGAGCCGGACGAGCTGGAACTGGCGGGTGGCGAGCGTGGTGGTGTTGCGAAACCAGACCGTGCGCGTGCCCGGATCGTAGCCGTGCTGGCCCGGCCAGCCCCGCGCATCCCGGTCCTGCGCATGCCCCAGCCGCACGCCGACCTGGAAGCGCTCGCCGAGCGCGCGGATCAGCGTCGCCTCGCCGAACGGACCCGCCGCATCGAGTTCGGTCCGCACCGCTTCGGCCGCCGCCTCCAGCCGGGGGAAATGATTGTCGCTGGCAAAGATCAGGTCGTCGAGCTCGCGCCGCGGCACCGCCGAGCGGCGGCCCTCGCTCGCCTGGTCGAACTGGCCGATGAGGTTGCGCGCGACCGCCGTCAGCCCGCGCGTCTCGCGCCCGATGGCGGAGACGAAACGGTTGCGCTCCCCTTCTTCGAGATCGGCGACGTCCTCGAGAATCTCCGCGCTCGAGCGCACCGCCGTGATCCCTGAGAGCACCTGATGCAGAAGCTCGGAGAGCAGCGGATCGGCGCGCAACCGGTCGGCATATGCCTCGCTCGTCGCGCTCGCGGCGCTATAAGCGCGGTAGATCTGCGCCATCGCCTGTGCCACTGCCGGGTTTTGCGCCACGAGATCGCGCGCCTGAGACGTGCCCAGTCCCGAGCCGGCGAGCACTGGATCGGCGAAGGCCTCCTCGATCTCATGGATCAGCCGGTGCTCGCTCTCGCCGGTGAGCTCGCCGACCTCGATATCGAGTTCCTCGGCGATCCGCCGCAAGAGAGTTCCACCGACCTCGCGCTTGTTGGCCTCGATGAGGTTGAGATAGCTCGCCGAGATGCCGGCGCGGCGGGCAAGGCCGACCTGCGAAATGCCGAGGCCCTTGCGCCGCGAGCTGATGCGAATGCCGATGGGCGCGCGCACCATTCCTCCCTCTCTGTCAATGATTTGACAGTTTTTCCTCTCTCCGGGTTCAATTATTTACAGAATTTTCCTTTGAATACAAATGATTATTGCGTGCCTTTTCTCATGAGCGGATAGTTTCGCGGCAGCGAGTGCTTTGGCGAAGAACCGGGCCCGCGACATTGGAGGAGGGACTTAATGACTTATTCCAGGAAGGGGATGAGCCGTCGCACGCTCATCAAGACGGGTCTCGCGGGCGTGCTGGCGACCGGCGTTTCGCCCATGATCTTCTCTCGCGGCGCCTGGGCGCAGGAGTTCTGCAACAATCCGACGGGCGATACCGTCACCATCGGCCTCAACCTGCCGCTCTCGGGCGCCTATGCCGAAGAGGGCGCCGACGAGCAGAAAGCCTATCAGCTCGCCGTCCAGCACCTCAACGGCGAGGGGGATGGCGGGCTCATCGGCGTGCTGGCCCCGACCGCCCTCAAGGGCAATGGCGTTCTCGGCAAGAAGGTGGCGTTCGTCACCTCCGACAGCCAGACCAAGGCGGACGTTGCTCGTGCCGGCGCCACCCGCATGATCGAGCGCGACGGCGCCATCATGATCACCGGCGGCTCGTCCTCGGCCGAGGCCGTGGCCGTGCAGGGCCTTTGCCAGGAGATGGGCGTCATCTTCATGGCGGGCCTGACGCATTCCAACGACACCACCGGCAAGGACAAGAAGCGCTACGGCTTCCGCCATTTCTTCAACGCCTACCAGTCCGGCATCGCGCTCGGGCCCGTGCTCGGCCAGGAATACGGCAGCGACCGGCGCGCCTATCACCTGACCGCCGACTACACCTGGGGCTGGACGCAGGAAGAATCGATCAAGGCCGCGACCGAGCAGCTGGGCTGGGAGACGGTGCAGGCCGTCCGCACGCCGCTCGGCGCCGCCGACTTCTCGCAGTACCTGACGCCCGTGCTCAACTCCGGCGCGGACGTCCTGATCCTCAACCACTATGGCAACGATATGGTGAACTCGCTGACCCAGGCGGTGCAGTTCGGGCTGCGCGACCGCCAGGCCAACGGCAAGACTTTCGAGATCGTGACGCCGCTGATCTCGGAACTGATGGCCAAGGGCGCAGGCGAGAACGTCAAGGGCATCTTCGGCACATCCAACTGGCACTGGAACCTGCAGGATCCCGGCACCATCGCCTTCACCAAGTCGTTCGGCGCCGCCTATGGCTCGCCGCCGTCTCAGGCTGCCCACACCGCCTATGTGCAGACCCTGCTCTATGCGGATGCCGTGGAACGCGCCGGCACCTTCTTCCCGCCCGAGGTCATCAAGGCGCTGGAAGGCTTCGAGTTCGACGGCATGGGCAATGGGCGCACGCTCTACAGGGCCGAGGACCACCAGTGCATGAAATCGGTGCTGGTCGTGCGCGGCAACGAGAGCCCGACGAGCCAGTTCGACGTTCTCAACGTGGTGCGCGAAGTGCCGCGCGAGGAGGTCGACTACGACCCGTCGATCTTTGGCGGCGAGCTCGGCCCGGCTGAACCCGCGCCGATGTGCTGATACGTTGATGCGGCCCGCCGCTGGGTGGGCCGCATCCCTTGCCTTGCGGGGATCAGGCCATGTTCGAAATCATCCTGCTTCAATTCATCAACGGGCTCGACAAGGGCGGCGCCTACGCGCTGATCGCTCTCGGCCTGACGCTGGTGTTCGGCACGCTGGGCGTGGTCAATTTCGCCCATGGCGCGCTCTTCATGCTCGGCGCCTTCTGTGCCGTCACCTTCCAGAAGCTCATCACGCTCGAGACCGTCACCGTCGATCCCAACCAGCTTTCGCCTTGGGGCACCCCGGTCGAAATCCGCGAGCCGCTGGTGCAGGCCTGGCTCGGCGATTTCGGCGCGGTGCTCGTCAACTATTCGGTGCCGTTCTCGCTACTCCTGGCCATCCCCGTGATGCTGGTCGTCGGCATCGTCATGGAGCGCGGTCTCATCAAGCACTTCTACAAGCGTCCGCATGCCGAACAGATTCTCGTCACCTTCGGCCTCGCGATCGTACTTCAGGAGATCGTCAAGGCGATCTTCGGGGCCAATCCCATTCCCCAGCCCGTGCCGACGGACCTGCGCGGCGCCGCCGATATCGGCGCCATGATCGGCCTGACGCCAGGGATCATCACCTATCCCATCTGGCGGCTGGTCTATTTCCTCTTTTCCGCCATCGTCATTGCGGCGGTGTTCGCGTTCCTGCGCTTCACCACCTTCGGCATGGTGGTGCGCGCCGGCATGGCCGACCGCGAGACGGTCGGGCTCCTCGGCATCAACATCGATCGGCGCTTCACCATCATGTTCGGGCTGGCCGCCGTCGTCGCCGGCATGGCGGGCGTGATGTACACTCCGCTCCTGCCGCCAAACTACCATCTGGGGATGGACTTCCTCGTCCTTTCCTTCGTCGTGGTGGTCGTCGGCGGCATGGGCTCGCTGCCTGGGGCAGTGGCGGCGGGGTTCCTGCTTGGCATCCTCCAGTCCTTCGCCTCGATGACGCAGGTGAAGGCGCTGGTGCCCGGCATCGATCAGATCATCATCTATCTCGTCGCCGTCATCGTGCTGCTGGTGCGCCCGCGCGGGCTGATGGGCCGGCGCGGCGTGATGGAGGCGTAAGGCATGAACACGGCCCTCATCTCGCGCAACGACCTGCTGCTCTTCCTCGGCTTCACCATCGCGGTGCTCGCCATGCCGATCTGGCTGCAGCCGTTCGGTGCCGCCTATCCGGACCTCATGCAGCGCTTCGCCATCTACGGCATCTTCGCGCTCGGCTTCAACATCCTCTTCGGCTTGACCGGCTACCTCAGCTTCGGCCACGCCGCCTTCTTCGGCGTCGGCTCCTACGCGGCGGTCTGGTCGTTCAAGCTCTTGACGATGGATGCTGTCCCGGCGCTGGTCTTTGCCGTGCTCATCGCGGGACTCTTCGCCCTCGTCATCGGCTACGTGAGCCTGCGGCGGTCGGGCATTTACTTCTCGATCCTCACCCTCGCCTTCGCGCAGATGAGCTACAACCTCGCCTATTCGGTGCTGACCCCGATCACCAATGGCGAGACGGGTCTGCAGTTGACCCTCGCCGATCCGCGCTATCTCGACAAAATGATGGGCGCGACCGGCGGGTCGCCGACGCTCTTCGGCCAGCCGCTCTTCGGCTATGCCGGGTTCTATTTTTGCGCCGGTCTGCTGATCGTTGCCTTCTTCATCGCCCAGCGCATCACCGGCTCCCCGTTCGGCATGATGCTCAAGGCCATCAAGTCGAACCAGGCGCGTATGCACTTTACGGGCTTCAACACGCGGCCCTATACGCTCGCCGCCTTCGTCATCTCGGGGATGTATGCCGGGCTCGCCGGCGCGATGCTCGCCATCACCGATCCGCTAGCCGGAGCCGAGCGCATGCAATGGACGGCTTCCGGCGAGGTGGTGCTGATGACCATCCTCGGCGGCGTCGGCACGCTCGTCGGCCCGGTCATCGGCGCCTGGATCATCAAGTACTTCGAGAACATCTTCTCGGCCTTCAATGAAGGGATCCTGCACCGCACCTTCGCGTTCCTGCCCGATGGGGTCGAGGACGTGGTGGTCACCGTCACCAGCAAGTTCGTCGGCGAAGGCTGGCACCTGACCCTCGGCCTCGTCTTCGTGCTGATCGTCGTCTTCCTGCCCGGCGGCATCATGGAAGGCGTGCGACGGCTCTTCATCTGGGTGCGTCGCCCGGCCGCGATGGGTCGGCCAAATGCGCGCACGCAACCGGCCGAGTAGGGGGCAAGCACCATGACCGACAACGTCGTCCTCCACGTCGCCGACGTCCACAAGAACTTCGCCGGCCTCCACGCCCTTTCCGATATCGACCTTTCGGTCGAGGAGGGACAGACCCACGCCATCATCGGGCCGAACGGAGCCGGCAAGTCGACGCTCCTCAACGTCATCGTCGGGCGCCTGGCGCCGAGCCGCGGCGCGGTGATCTTCGATGGCACGGTGCTGACCGGCCGCAAGCCCTATGAGATCAACCAGATCGGCATTGCTCGCGTCTTCCAGACGCCCGAGATCTTCCCGGACCTGACGGTCCTGCACAACGTCATGATCCCGGCGCTCTCCAAGCGCGACGGCCCGTTCCGGCTCAACATGATGCGCACGCTCGAAAGCGAGACCGCCATCCGCCAGGAAGCCGAGGACATCCTCGCCGACGTCGGGCTCTACGAGCGGCGCATGACCCACGCCGGCGCCCTCTCGCGCGGCGACAAGCGGCGCATGGAACTGGCCATGTGCCTCATCCAGAAGCCGCGCCTCCTGCTGCTCGACGAGCCGACCGCCGGCATGAGTCGCCACGACACCAACACCACCATTGAGCTTTTAAAGAAGATCAAGAGCCGCGGCATGACCAAGGTCATCATCGAGCACGACATGCATGTCGTCTTCTCGCTCGCCGACCGCATCTCGGTGCTCGCCGGTGGCAGGATCATCGCCGAAGGCCTGCCCGACGAAGTGCGCGGCGACCCGCGTGTGCGCGAAGCCTATCTCGGAGGGGCGCATTGATGGGCGCGATCACCATGGATAACCAGTTCGTCGCAGAAGAAACACCAGCCGCCGGCATCGGGGATCGGTCCGCCGAGTTCTTCTCGCTGCGCGACATCCACGCCTATTACGGCGAAAGCTACATCGTGCAGGGTGTCTCCTTCGATATCCGCAAGGGCGAGATCCTCGCTCTTCTCGGTCGCAACGGGGCCGGCAAGACCTCGACGCTGCGCACCATCGCGCGCCTCGACAATCCGATGCTGCGCTCGGGCGAGATCTGGATCGAAGGCAAGCCCGTTCATGCGATGAAAGCCTATGAGGCCGCCCGCGCCGGCATCCAGCTCGTGCCTGAGGATCGCCGGATCATCCAGGGCCTGACCGTGGAGGAGAATCTCACCCTCGCGCAGGTCGCGCCCGGCCAGGGCTGGGCGCTCGAGCGTATCTATGAGCATTTCCCGCGTCTGGCCGAGCGGCGACGGCAGGATGGCGTGACGCTCTCGGGCGGCGAGCAGCAGATGCTCGCCATTGCCCGCGCGCTTGCACGCGAGATCAAGCTCCTGCTGCTCGATGAGCCCTATGAAGGTCTCGCACCGGTCATCGTCGAGGAGATCGAGCGGATTCTCCACGAAATCAAGCCGCTCGGCATCACTACCATCATCGTGGAACAGAACGCCATTGCGGCGCTGCGCCTCTCCGACCGGGCGGTGATCCTCGACACGGGCGAAGTCGCGTTCGCCGGCACGGCCAGGGAAGTGCTCGACAATGCGGAGCTTCGCCACGAGTACCTGGCGATCTGACCCTACACGCACCTGTTATCCGTGGGGTGGGCAGAATCCGCCGCGTTAACCTTACTTCTTACCCGCCCATTAACGCATTGCCTTGCATTTGAGGGACCAGTTTTACGTCTCGCAGGTGCCCCCATGAAGTATGCGATTTCCCTGTTCGCCGGTTGCGCGCTGGTCCTGGCCGGTCCCGTGGCAGCACAGGACCTGAGCTGGACGGGTTCGTCCTACTATGGCGGGTCCACCTATGACTGGTCGGGCTTTTATGCCGGCATCAACGGAGGTTACGGCTTCGGCACGCTCGAGCAGGAGCCGGTCGGAGTTGGCCCCGACGTCGAAGAGGACATCAACGGCTGGGCGCTCGGCGGCCAGGTCGGCTACAACGTCGATTTCGGCGGGCTTGTCGCCGGCGCCGAGGCGGACTTGCAGTGGGCCAATATCGGCAACAAGGAAGATCTGCCGGGCGACGTCGAGCTGGAATCGCGCATCGACTCCTACGGGACCATACGCGCCCGCGCCGGCGCGACCTTCGGTCCGGTGATGCCGTTCGTCACCGGCGGTGTCGCCTATGGTCGGGGCACCGTCGGAACGGTCGACGACAACGACGTTTCCACCACCCAGTCCAAGACCCATTGGGGTTGGACGGCCGGTCTCGGCCTCGAAGCGGCGGCGACCGAGAACCTGACGTTCAAGGCCGAATACCAGTATGTCCACCTCGGCGCGCAGACCTACGACACGCTTCCAACCGGCAGCGCCGATGTCACCCACAACTTCAGCGTCATCCGCGGCGGCGTGAACTACAAGTTTTAAAACGCCACGTCACATTGCGATAACATTTCACTCCGCTTTGGCAACAAAGCGGAGTGTTTGTTTAAACCGGCAGCGGCCCGTTGTTCTTGACCTCCTCGATGACCGGATAGGAGCGCGTCTCGCGCACGCCCGGGAGGCTGAGCAGCACGTCGCCGAGAAAGACGCGGTAAGTCGCCATGTCCTTGAGCCGCGCCTTGACCAGGTAGTCGAACCCGCCCGAGACCATATGGCACTCGAGCACCTCGGGCGCGCGGCGCACGGCCGCGGCGAACTTGTCGAAGATGTCGGGCGTCGTCTTGTCGAGCGAGACCTCGATGAGGACGAGAAGATCGAGCCCGAGCTTGTGCGGATCGAGCCGCGCTCCGAACCCGGCGATGTAGCCGAGGCGGGTCAGGCGCTTGACCCGATCGCTCATCGAGGTCGGCGCAAGGCCGATGCGGCTGGCGAGCTCGGCGTTGGAAATGCGCCCGTCGACCTGTAGTTCCCTAAGGATCATCCGGTCAATTTTGTCGAGTTCCGCCATTTGCGCGCTCATAGGGCCATATTGCCGTAGATCATACGGATTGGAACCATAGTTCGCAATGGAACTCCGGCCGGGTGAGGCGTATTCTTGCCGGAACCAGTTGGGACCATTCCAAGCCATGTCTGCTCTCGCCTCCACGCCGCGCGTGTCCTTTGCCGATTTTCTCGGCCGCAGCCGCCGGGAAACGCCGCTGCGCCTCGCCATCGACGCGGCCTACCGTACGCCCGAAACGCAATGCGTACCGCCGCTGATCGCGGCGGCGAAAATGCCGCCCGAGACGGCCGCCGCGATCCGCGCGCTGGCGCTGAAGACCGTCAAGGCCTTGCGCGCCAAGAAGCGCGGCGGGGCGGTCGAGGGCCTGATCCACGAATACGCGCTCTCGAGCCAGGAGGGCGTGGCGCTGATGTGCCTGGCCGAGGCATTGCTGCGCACCCCCGACAACGCGACGCGCGACCGGCTGATCCGCGACAAGATCGCGCCGGGCGACTGGCAGAGTCATCTCGGGCGGGGCCGCTCGCTCTTCGTCAACGCGGCGACCTGGGGGCTGGTGGTGACCGGCCGGCTGGTGTCGCCCGTCGACGACGAAGGGCTTTCGAAAGCGTTGAGCAAGCTCATCGCGCGCTCGGGCGAGCCGGTGATCCGCGCCGGCGTCAACCTCGCCATGAAGATGATGGGCGAGCAGTTCGTCTCCGGCGAAACGATCGGCGAGGCGCTGCGCAACGGACGGGCCATGGAGGCCAAGGGCTTCCGCTACTCCTACGACATGCTGGGCGAGGCGGCGACGACGGCCAAGGACGCCGAGCGCTACATGGAGGATTACCGGCAGGCGATCCACGCCATCGGCAAGGCGGCTGCCGGCAAGGGTGCCTATGAAGGCCCGGGCATCTCGATCAAGCTCTCGGCCCTGCACCCTCGCTATGCCCGCGCCCAGCATGCAAGGGTGGTGGCGGAACTGACGCCGCGCGTCGTCGAACTCGCGCTCCTCGCCCACTCCTACGACATCGGCCTCAACATCGACGCCGAGGAGGCCGACCGGCTCGACATCTCCCTCGATATCCTCGAGGCGCTCTGCATCGAACCGAAGCTGGCCGGCTGGAACGGCATCGGCTTTGTGGTGCAGGCCTATGCCAGGCGCTGCCCGGCGGTGCTCGACTTCCTCATCGACCTCGCCCGCCGCACCGGCCACCGGCTGATGGTGCGCCTCGTCAAGGGCGCCTACTGGGACAGCGAGATCAAGCGCGCCCAGCTCGACGGGCTCGCCGACTTCCCGGTCTACACGCGCAAGGTGCATACCGACGTCGCCTATATCGCCTGCGCGAAAAAGCTGCTGGCGGCAAAGGACGCGATCTACCCGCAGTTCGCCACCCACAACGCGCAGACCATGGCGACGATCTTCACCCTCGCCGGGCCGGACTACCGCGCCGGCGACTACGAGTTCCAGTGCCTGCACGGCATGGGCGAGCCGCTCTATGAAGAGGTAGTCGGCAAGGACAAGCTCGCGCGACCGTGCCGAATCTATGCGCCCGTCGGCAGCCACGAGACGCTGCTCGCCTACCTCGTCCGGCGCCTGCTCGAGAACGGCGCCAACTCCTCCTTCGTTCATCGCATCGCCGACGAGACGGTGCCGGCCGAAGAGCTGGCCGTGGATCCTGCCGAGGAAGCGGCCGCCATCGCGCCGCAGGGCGCGGTGCACCCGCAGATCCGTCTGCCGCGGGATATCCTCGCCGATGGCCGCATCAACTCGCGCGGGATCGACCTTTCGAGCGAGCCGGTCCTGCGGCGGTTGGTCAAGGATTTGAGCGAAAGCGCCTCGGTCGACTGGGCCGCCGGCCTGTTGCTCGGTGCCTTCCCTTCTCCCCTCGTGGGAGAAGGTGGCCCGGCGTCAGCCGGGACGGATGAGGGGGCTGGGGCTCTCGGCCAAACCCCTCACCCGCCCTTCGGGCACCCTCTCCCACAAGGGAAGAAGGGAGAGGGGCTTACCACCAGGCGCCTTGTCCACAACCCGGCCGATCGGCGCGATATTGTCGGCGCCGTCGAGGAAGCCTCTCCGGAACTCGCCGGCCGGGCGCTGGAGGTCGCGTCGCGCGCGGCGACCGGCTGGTCCGCTGTCGCGCCCACCGAACGGGCCGCATGCCTGCGACGCGCCGCCGACGCCATGGAAGGTGAGATGGAAACGCTAATGGGCATCGCCATTCGCGAGGCCGGCAAGTCGGCGGCCAACGCCGTCTCCGAGGTGCGCGAGGCCGTCGATTTCCTGCGCTACTACGCGGGTGAGGCCGAGCGCGGCTTCGATAATACGACGCAGGGCATCGGTCCGGTCGTCTGCATCAGTCCGTGGAATTTTCCCCTCGCGATCTTCACCGGCCAGATGGCGGCGGCCCTCGTCGCCGGCAATCCGGTGGTGGCAAAACCCTCCGAAGAAACGCCGCTGATCGCTGCCGAGGCGGTGCGCATCCTGCATGCGGCGGGCGTGCCGCGCGAGGTGCTGCAGTTCCTGCCCGGCGACGGCAAGCTCGGCGCGGCGCTCGTCGCCGAGCCGCGCACCAATGGCGTGATGTTCACCGGCTCGACCGAGGTCGCGCGACTGATCCGCGGCCAGCTCGCCGAGCGGACGCTCCCCGACGGCTCGCCGATCCCGCTCATCGCCGAGACCGGCGGGCAGAACGCGCTCGTCGTCGATTCCTCGGCGCTGACCGAGCAGGTGGTGCTCGACGTCCTGACCTCCGCCTTCGACAGCGCCGGCCAGCGCTGCTCGGCGCTTCGCCTCCTCTGCCTGCAGGAAGAGGCCGCCGATCGCACGCTCGAGATGCTGAAGGGCGCGCTCGCCGAACTGAGGGTCGGCAATCCCGAGCGGCTGGCGACGGACATCGGTCCGGTCATCAGCGACGAGGCGAGGAAGACCATCACCGACCATATCGAGACGATGCGGGCGAAGGGCCATCGCGTCACGAGCCTACCGCTGCCGGCCGAGACGCGTCACGGCACGTTCGTTGCGCCGACGATCATCGAGCTAGATGATGTCAGCGAGCTCGGACGCGAGGTGTTCGGCCCGGTGCTGCACGTGGTGCGCTTCCGGCGCGAGAAGCTTTCCGAACTGATCGGCAAGATCAACGCCCTCGGCTACGCCCTGACCTTCGGCCTCCACACCCGCATCGATACGACCATCGCCGAGGTGACCGCGGGCATCGAGGCCGGCAATATCTACATCAACCGCAACCAGATCGGCGCCGTGGTCGGCGTCCAGCCCTTCGGCGGCCACGGGCTTTCCGGCACCGGGCCCAAGGCCGGCGGGCCGCTGTACCTGCGCCGCCTCGTGCGACAGGCGGGGCGGGACATTCCGGGATTGGCGGCGCGACACGACGCGGATGCGGGGCTGACGGCGCTTGCCGATTGGCTGGCAGGCGAGGGGCGCCGGGAACTGGCGGATTTCGCCCGGACGCTGGGTACCCATCCGGCAGCTGCGGCGAGCGTGGAGCTCGCCGGACCCGTCGGCGAGCGCAACGTCTATCTCACCCGCCCGCGCGGCATTGTGCTGGCACGAGCCGCGAGCGAGGAGGGTTTGTTGCGCCAGCTCGCCGCGATCCTTGCGAGCGGGAACACGGCGCTGGTGGAAGGGCACGAGGCGCTTCTCTCCAGGCTGCCCTCGCCCGTGCGCCAGCGTATCGAAACCGGGCGGGCAGGGCGGGGCGGTATCGCCGCCGTGCTTGTCGAGGGCAGTCGGGACGTGGTGCTGGCGACGGCGCGCGAAGTGGCCGAATGGCCGGGGCCGATCGTCCTCGTACAGGGCGCGGTCGAGGGAAGGTACAACCTCGACTTGCTGGTGGAAGAGGTCTCGATCAGCACCAACACGGCCGCGGCTGGGGGCAATGCGAGCCTGATGGCGCTGGTGTAGCGCGTTTCGGGGGGGCAGGTGGATGGGCTCAATCCACACCTACCCCACCGGCTGTCATCCCGGCGAAGGCCGGGACCCAGCCCCGAGCACATCAGAAAGCACGGGCAGTTCGACTATGCCCCGCTCACACACCTTGCGGCTGCGGGATTATCTCAGGATGGGCCCCGGCCTTCGCCGGGGTGACATCGGGGGCGTGGGCACGCGTGTGCCAAGGGGATGGTCAGTGCCTACCCACCCGATAGAAATGCTCCGCGTTGCGATGGAGCAGTTTCGCCTGCTCGGCGTCGCTCGCCCCGGCGATGATCTCTTTCGTTGCCTCCACCCAGCGGGTGAGGTTGGCGGTCTTGGTGCAGACCGGGTGGTCTGAGCCCCAGACGACGCGGTCCCAGCCGAAGCTTTCGATGACGTGCTCGGCGAAGGGCCGCAGGTCGTCCACCGTCCAGTCGGGTTTGGCGTAGGCGACGATCCCCGAGATCTTGGCGGCAACGTTCGGGCGTTTCGCGAACTCGGCGATATAGCTCCGCCACGGATCGAGTCCCCTGGCCGCGACATCCGGCACGCCGCAATGGTCGAGGATGAACTGCACGTCCGGCGCCTGGTCGACGAGGGCCATGCCGATGGGCAGTTGGTCGGCGCGCAGGCAAAGGTCGAACGACAGGCGATGGACGGCGAGCCGCCGGATGTTCTCGGCGAACAACGGCGTCTGCGACAGCTCGTCCGGCACCTCGTGGAGGATGCGCCGCAGGCCCCTGACCTGCGGCATGGCCGCGAGGACGTCGAGGAACGCGGGAAAATCCGCGTTCTCCGGCCGGCAGGCGGCGATGGCGCCGATGACTTTCGGGTGGACCGTGGCGACGAACCGCGTTTCGGCCAGCATGTCGCTTTCGGCGACGTCGACTTCCATGTGCAACGCCGCTTCGATGCCGAGCGCCTCGGCTTCGGCGAAGTACGCCTCGACCGGCCATGGCTTGTTGATCGCCGGCGCGTTCGCGAGCCACGGATAGCTGAACCGGTCGGGGTAGACGAGGTGCAGGTGGGTATCGAGAATACGCATGGGTCCTCTCCTTTTGGCGCAATCAAGAACACGGGCGCACCGGGCCATGCAAGCCCGTTTGCCGAGCGTTGACGGCGTGAATCACGCCGGCTAGGTTGCCTGACCACCTGATAGGTGTCCGCAATCCCGCAGGCAATGCCGCCATGCGTGTCGGGCGGCGCAATCGCGTCGGCTCCGCATACGGGACCGGCCGGTTGCGGCGCCGCTGAGGGAAGGTTCGACGGAGGATTTCATGGCCAGCCTTGCCGGCAAGACTTGTCTCATCACCGCTGCCGCCCAGGGCATCGGGCGGGCCTCGGCGCTCGCCTTCGCTCGCGCCGGCGGGCGGGTGATCGCGACCGACATCAACACGGAAAAGCTCGAGGACCTCGCCGGCGAGCCGAATGTCGAGACGCGCGTGCTCGATGTCCTCGACACCGATGCGGTCAACGCCGCCTGCGCCGAGATCGGAGCGATCGACGTGCTCTTCAATTGCGCCGGCGTCGTCCATAGCGGCACGGTGCTGGACTGCTCCGACGCCGACCTCGATTTCGCCTTCGATCTCAACGTCAAGGCGCAGGTCAGGACCATCAGGGCGGTGCTGCCGGGCATGCTCGAGCGCGGCGACGGGGCGATCGTCAACATGTCCTCGGTCGCAAGCTCGGTGAAGGGCGTGCCCAACCGCTTCGCCTATTCCGCCTCCAAGGCCGCGGTCATCGGGCTCACCAAGTCCATCGCCGCCGACTATGTGACCAGGGGCATCCGCTGCAACGCCATTTGCCCCGGCACGGTCGACAGCCCCTCGCTGCAGGAGCGGCTGAAGGCGACGGGCGACTATGAGAAGGCGCGCCGGGACTTCATCGCCCGCCAGCCGATCGGCCGCATCGGCACGCCGGAAGAGGTGGCGGAGCTGGCGCTTTACCTTGCCGGCGCGACCTATACGACGGGGCACATCCACATCATCGACGGTGGCTGGACGGCCTGAGGTCGTCCGGGAAACGTTCGGGAAAAGCCGCTTTCAAAAAACGCAAAACTTGCGTAAGGAGAGGTTTGTCTCCAAGCGAAGGGCGGCTCGACCCATGGCCATCGTCAACCGGCGTCCCAACCAGGCCGATATCGCGGCGCGCCTGGGCGTGTCGGTGTCGACGGTGTCGCGCGCGCTGGCCAACGAGGTCGGCATCAGCGAGACGGTGCGGCGCGATATCCAGAAGATGGCGCGCGCGATCGGCTACAAGAGCAAGCATGTCTCGGCCGTAGCCGCCGACCGGCGGGCCGTGGCCCTCGTGCCGCTTGGCGGCGCCACCAGCGGCATGTCCAATTTCTATTTCGGCATCATCGAAGGGATGAAAGCGGCGGCCGAGGAGGCCGGGCTCGCGCTCGAGCTGCGGCTCATCAACGAATCCCAGGTCACCCTCGACCTCGTCGAACGGCACCTGGCGCAGGCGGGCGCAAGCGGCGTGCTGCTGGCCGGCATCGATGCCTGGGACGAACTCATTGCATGGTGCCGGGAACGCGACGTCGCGGCGGTTCTGGTCAATGGCACCGATCCGCTGATGCGCATCAATTCGGTGTCGCCCTCCAATTTCTACGGCGCCTACCGCGCCACCATGCGGCTCATCGAGGCGGGGCACCGGCGGATCCTGCACTATACGCATGTGGCGCGCCCGACCATTCTGGAACGTCGGCGCGGCTTCGAGGCGGCGATCGCGGCGACCCCCGGCGCCGAGGGAATCGTCGTGGGCACCGACAAGTACCGCGTGGCGGAGGTGCGGGCCGATATCGTTGCCGGCCGCTACGGCGCAACGGCGCTCTTCTGCTGGAACGATCTGGCCGCCATCGAGATCATCGAGGGACTCCACGGCGGCAGCAGCAATAGGCTGCCCGAGAAGTTCTCCATCGTCGGCTTCGACGATCTGCCCATCGTCGCCATGACCAGCCCGCGCCTTGCAACCATGCGGGTCGACCGTGAAGGGATCGGGCGTGGCGCGGTGCGGCTGCTCATCGCGCAGATGGAAGGCGAGACGGCCGTCCAGCAACTCGAAATCGGCGTCACGGCGATAGAGGGTCAGACGATCTCGCGTCTCTGACGCGTGCAAAATTTGCGTAATTGCAAATAATGCAACTCAGACATAAGGTTTCCGCCAAATGGAGGGGACCATGTCGTCGCTGCGATTGCTCAATGTGCGCACCATCGCCGAAAGCCTGCCGCCCGCCGGCAGCTTCCGGCCCTTCGCGCCCGGTGCGGACCGTGCCGCCTGGGCGGCTATCGGGGAGCGGGCAGGGCAGGCGGCCGTCGCGGCCCTGCGCCAGCGCGTCGAGGAGGAGGCGGCCACGCCCATTCCCCTGCTGCCGGCCTCCCTCTACCGCGACTTCCAGCGCACCGGCCGGCGCGAGCCTTACGAGGACGCGCAGTGCCATCGCCGCGACAGGCTCTACCGGTCGGTGCTGGCCGAATGCCTCCTCTGGCAGGGAACGTTCCTCGATACGGTCGCGGACCTCCTCTGGGCGCGCCTGGAAGAGACCAACTGGGCCTGGCCGGCGCATGCGCGCGTTCTCGATCGCCCGGACCATCCGACCCTCGACCTCGCCGCCGCCATGACGGCGCTCGACCTGGCCGAGATCGACTATCTCCTCGGCGACAGGCTGGAGCCGAACCTGCGGGCACGTATCCGCCACGAGGTGGAGCGGCGGGCCATCGGGCCGTTCCTTGACCGCCACGACCACTGGTGGCTGCACACCACGCCGCAAAAGCAGGTCAACAACTGGACGGCCGTATGCGTCGCCGGCGCGGTCGGGGCCGCATGCTATCTCGAGGCGGACGACGCCCGCCTCGCCGAGATCCTGGCGCGGGCCATGGCATCCCTTGCCGACTATCTGGAAACCTTCGACGGCCGTGGCGGCTCGACCGAAGGCCCGGACTACTGGAGCTACGGCTTCGGCAACTTCGTCGTCCTCGCGCATCTCGTCGCCGAGCGCACGGGCGGAGCCATCCGGCTGCTCGACGATCCGTTCGTGCGCGAAATCGCCCAGTTCCCGCTGCGCACCATACTGGCCCCCGGCCTGTGGGTCAGCTTTTCCGACTCGGACGTCGACCCGAGTTTTCATCCGGGGCTTCTGTCCCTTCTCGCCGAGACGCAGGGGCTGCCGCAACTGACCGAGCTCGGCGCCGAGAACGATTTCCTGATTAGCCGCTCCAACCAGTTCTGCTGGTTGCTGCGCCAGTTCCTCTGGCCCCTGCCCGAAGACGGGCCGCGCTTCGGCGGAACGGCGCACGACTGGTTCCCGGACATGGCCTGGATGGTGAGCCGCCTCGATCCCGCCGACCCGACGACGCTCGCCGTCGCCATCAAGGGCGGGCACAACGACGAGATGCACAACCAGAACGATGTCGGCTCGCTGATCGTGGTGACGAAAGGGGAGGCCGTCATCGCCGACCCCGGTCGCGGACGCTATTCCAAGGCCTACTTCGGGCCCGAGCGCTACGAGAACATCTTCGCCTCCTCGCGCGGCCACTCGGTGCCGGTGGTCAATGGCCATCTGCAGAACCCGGGCCCGGAACACGCCGCCCGCGTCGTCGATCACAGGCACGACGGCAAGGCCGATCGGCTGCTTCTCGACATGACGGCGGCCTATCCGCAAGAGGCTGGGCTCAAGAGCCTCACCCGCCAGCTGGACGTCGATCGTGCGACGCCGGGTGGCCAGGTGAGCGTCACCGACGTGTTCGCCTTCGCCGCAGGGCCCGGCGTTTTCGAAAGCGTGCTGGTGACGACCGGCAAGGCCGAGCTTTCGGCCGGGCGCGTCGTGCTGCGCAAGGGTGGGGCGGCGCTGGAGGTCAGTTTCGATCCCCCGGCGCTGGACGTGCGCGCCGAGACCCATCCCGGCGCCGAAAAGCAATACGCGCCCTCCATAGACCTCACGCGCGTGATCTTCGCCGTGCCGGAGCCCTGCCAGTCGGGAAACGTGACGCTGACGATCCGCCCGTGCGCCTGATCGCGCGGGCGTGAGCCGGCCCTGAAACGAAAACGTCAACGCAGAGAGCGGTTTGCGCAAAGTGCGCGCAAAAAATGCAAATAAGCAAATATTCTTGCGTTAGCGCAAATTTGTGCTAGTTTTGCTTCCCGTAGAGGAGAGAGGCCGCCAACGCGCGGCCGGAATGGGAGGACATTCATGCACAAGCTTACTCTTCACCGACGGGCCCCGGTGGCCGGCGGGCTCATCGCCGCCCTGATGGCGGGGGCCGCATTCATGGCGGCCCCGGCGCTCGCCCAGCAGGCGCCGATGCTCGACGCCCTGGTCGAGAGCGGCGATCTGCCGCCGGTGGCCGAACGCCTGCCGGCCAATCCGCAGGTGGTCGAGGCCGAGAGCATCGGCCAATACGGCGGCACCTGGCGCATGGGCATGCGCGGGGGCGGCGACAACGGCCTCATCGTCAAGACCGTGGCCTATGAAGGCCTGGTGCGTTTCGACCGCGACTGGCAGAAGGTCGTGCCGAACCTCGCCGAATCCTGGGAGGCGAGCGCCGACGCCACCGAATACACGTTCAAGCTGCGCGAGGGCGTCAAGTGGTCGGACGGGACGCCCTTCACCACCGAGGACATCGCCTTCGCCGTCGAAATGTACCAGGACCCCGACTACCTGGCGAACAGCTGGATCGACAACGTCAACAATCCGGTCCACCTCGAAGTCGTCGACGAAACCACCTTCAAGTTCCGCTTCGACAAGCCTAACGGCATGCTGCTCGACCAGATGGCGAGCGTCGACGGGGCGCACATCACCTCGCTGCAGAAGGCCTATTGCAGCCAGTTCCACCCCAACTACAACGAGAACGCGGCTGCCGAGGCGCAGGCAGCGGGTTTTGGCAGCTGGGCGCTCTATCTCCAGGACCGCTGCGCCTGGGGCTGGGAAACCATCCGCTTCTCCAATCCCGACCTGCCCGTTCTCTATGCCTGGACGATCGACCAGCCGCTGACGGCAAATACCGCGCGCATGACCTGGAAGCGCAATCCCTACTACTGGAAGGTCGACGCCGAGGGGAATCAGCTTCCCTACATCGACAGTCTCGACATGCGGGTCAGCGAGAGCATCGAGGAGTTGACCCTTCTCGCCCTCAACGGCGAGATCGACTTCCAGGAGCGCCACATCGCCACCGTCATCAACAAGCCCCTGTTCTTCGACGGACAGGAGCAGGGCGGCTATCACTTGGGCGAGGTCATTCCCTCGGCCTCCAACACCCTGGTCCTGCAGCTCAATTTCAACCACGACGACCCGGTCAAGCGCGAGCTCTTCCAGAACAAGGATTTCCGCGTCGGGATTTCGCACGCCATCGACCGGCAGGAGATCGTCGACGTGGTCTTCACCGGCCAGGGCGAGCCCTTCCAGGTCGCCCCGCGCCCCGAGTCGCCCTTCTATGACGAGGAGCTGGCCAAGCAGTACACCGAGTTCGATCCCGAGCTCGCCATTCAGCACCTCGAGGCGGCAGGCCTGACCGAGACCAATGGCGACGGCATCCGCCTGATGAGCGACGGCAAGCCCGCCGTCATCACCATCGACGTGATTTCGGCCCTGCGGCCGGAATGGATCGACATCCTCGAAATCATGCAGCTGCAGCTCGAGGCGGTCGGCATCAAGATCGAGCTCAACAACATCGACCGCACGCTCTTTTATGAAAAGCGTCCGGGCAACGACTTCGACGCCCAGGTCTGGGCGGGCGACGGCGGCATCGAGGTGATCCCCGAGCCCCGCTACTACTTCCCGGCCAATGGCGAGTCCGTCTGGGCCTTCCGCTGGCAGGCCTGGTACAACGGCACCACGCCCGAGATCGCCGAGGAGCCGGCCGACTGGGCCAAGCAGCAGATGGAGCTCTATACCCAGCTGCGCGGTTCGAGCGACGCCGACCAGCGGACCGATCTGATGAAGCAGATCCTCGCCATCACCAAGGAGCAGTTCCCGGTGATCGGGGTCAGCCTGATGCCGAACTCCTATTCGATCGTCCGCAACAACCTCCAGAACGTGCCCGAACGGATGTTCAACGCCTGGCTCTTCCCGACCCCGGCGCCGATGGACCCGGTCACCTGGTACTTCGAATAGCGGGCTCCTCCGTCCGCGCCATCCCCCGCGGCATCCGCGCCGCGGGGGATATCCCGAAACGAGGAGCGCCCGATCATGGTCCAGTTCATCCTGCACCGTTTCCTCGCCATGCTGCTGACGCTGTTCGCCGTCTCCTTCGTGGCGTTCGCGATCATTCAGCTGCCGCCCGGCGATTTTCTCACCAGCTACATGGCGAACCTGGCGGCCCAGGGCGATCAGGTGGACCCGCGCGCGATCGAGAACCTGCGCCAGCAGTACGGGTTGGGTGAGCCCTATCTCGTACAGTACTGGAAGTGGTTCACCGGCATCCTGCAGGGCGATTTCGGCCAGAGCTTCGAATGGAAGCGGCCGGTGTGGGAGCTGATCTGGGGGCGGATCGGCAACTCTCTGCTCATCGAAGGCATGGCGGTGATCGCCATGTGGCTGATCGCGCTGCCCATCGGTATCTATGCGGCCGTACGCAAATATTCGCTCGGCGATTACCTTGCCACCATCGGCGGTTTCATCGGCCTTGCCATTCCCAATTTTCTCTTCGCGCTGATCCTGATGTACCTGTCTTTCGTATGGTTCGGGCGCACCATCGGCGGCCTCTTCTCGCCGGGGTTCGAAAACGCCCATTGGAGCCTGCCGCGCATCTGGGACTTCCTGCAGCACGCCTGGATCCCGGTGCTGGTGCTGGCGACCGCCGGGACCGCCGAGCTCATCCGCGTCCTGCGCGCAAACCTGCTGGACGAGCTGAAGAAGCCCTACGTCACCACGGCGCGCTCGAAAGGCCTGCCCGAGTGGCGGGTGATCCTCAAGTATCCCGTGCGCATGGCGCTGAATCCGTTGATTTCGACGATCGGCTGGCTGCTGCCGGCCCTCGTTTCGGGCTCGGTCATCGTCTCGGTGGTGATGAACCTGCCGACGGCGGGGCCCATGCTCCTGCGCTCGCTGACCACCCAGGACATGTACCTGGCCGGCGCCATCATTCTGCTGCTGAGCGTCCTGACCGTCATCGGCACGCTGATCTCGGACATCCTGCTCGCCTGGATCGATCCGCGCATTCGCTACGGGAGCCGGTGATGGCCGTCGACAGCCTCGATACAACCGTAAAGCTCGCCCCCGCCCGTCCCGTGCGCGAGAGCCAGGTCGCCCTGATGTGGCGCAGGTTCAAGCGCCACCGGCTGGCGCTCGTCAGCCTCTGGATCGTCGCCGCCTTCTACGTGGTGGCGCTGCTCGCCGAATTCCTCGCTCCGCTCGATCCCGGCGCCTATAGCGCGCGCTATACCTACGCGCCGCCCCAGGGGCTGCAGTTCTTTGCGCGAAACGAGGACGGGAGCTGGCATTTCGGCCCCTTCGTCAACGGCTACAAGACCGAGATCGACCCGGTCGCCCTGAGGCGCACCTTCGTCATCGACGAGACGGTGCGCCATCCGGTGGCCTTCTTCGTCGAAAGCGAGCCTTACCGGCTGGCCGGAATCATTCCGATGTCCGTCAAGCTCTTCGGCGTCACCGAGCCGCGCACGCCCCTCTACGTGCTCGGCGCCGACCGGCTCGGCCGCGACCTCCTCAGCCGCCTCATCCACGGCACCCGCATCTCGCTGTCCATCGGGCTGGCGGGTGTGACGCTGAGCCTCTTCTTCGGCATCGTCATCGGCGGATTCGCCGGCTACTACGGCGGCTGGTTCGACAGCGCCGTGATGCGCGCCGTCGAGTTCATCCGCTCGATGCCCACCATCCCCTTGTGGCTGGGCCTGGCGGCGGCGCTGCCCAGGGACTGGTCGGCGCTCCAGACCTACTTCGCCATCACCATCATCCTCTCGCTCATCGGCTGGACGGAGCTGGCGCGCGTGGTGCGCGGCAGGTTCCTCAGCCTGCGTACCGAGGATTTCGTCACCGCCGCCCAGCTCGACGGCGCCAGCACCTGGCGCATCGTCACCCGCCACATGGTGCCCAACTTCACCAGCCATATCATCGCCGCGGCGACCCTTGCGGTGCCCGGCATGATCCTGGCCGAAACCGCGCTCTCGTTCCTCGGGCTCGGGCTGCAGGCGCCGATCGTCTCCTGGGGCACGCTCCTCCAGGATGCCCAGAACATCAGGACGCTCGCCACCGCCCCATGGCTGCTGACCCCCGGGCTCTGCGTGATCGTCGTGATCCTCAGCTTCAACTTCTTCGGAGACGGCCTCCGCGATGCCGCAGACCCCCATGGCAGATAAGCCCCTCCTCAAGATCGAGGACGTGGAGATCGCGTTCTCCTCGCCCGACGAGGCCGACATCGTGGCCGTGCGTCAGGTCGACCTGACGCTGACCGCCGGCAAGACGCTTTGCCTCGTGGGCGAGAGCGGGTGCGGCAAGTCCGTCACCGCCCGCGCGGTCCTGCGTCTTCTCGACCAGAACGCCACCATCAGCCGCGGGCGCATTCTCTTTACCCCGCCGGGCGAAGAGACGGTCGACATCGGCGCGCTGAAGTCGGACAGCGTGGCCATGCGCAAGGTGCGCGGCAACAAGATCTCGATGATCTTCCAGGAACCGATGTCCTCGCTCTCGCCGGTCCACACCATCGGCGACCAGATCGACGAGCTGATCATGCTGCACGAGGAGCTGAAGCCGAGGCAAGCGCGCGAGCGCACGGTCGAGCTTCTCGACCAGGTCGGCATTCCGGGGCCCCGCGAGCGCGCCGACACCTATCCGTTCCAGCTTTCGGGCGGATTGCGCCAGCGCGCCATGATCGCCATGGCGCTCGCCTGCACGCCCAACCTCCTCATCGCCGACGAGCCGACCACGGCCCTCGACGTCACCACCCAGGCGCAGATCCTAGACCTGCTGAAGAAGCTGCAGGACGACTACGGCATGGCGATGCTGTTCATTACCCATGACCTCGGTGTCGTCGCCGAGATCGCCGACGAGGTGGCGGTGATGTATCTGGGCGACGTCGTCGAGCAGGGCAACGTCTTCGACGTCTTCCGGGCGCCCCGGCATCCCTACACCCAGGCCCTGATGCGTTCGATCCCGACCATGGCGCGCAAAGCCGATCGGCAGCGCCTCTCGCCGATCAAGGGCACCGTGCCCTCGGCCAAGGACCGGCCGCAGGGCTGCGCCTTCACCAGCCGCTGCCCCCACGCTTTCGAGCCGTGCGCCGGCGTGCGGCCCGAGCGCACGCGGGTGGGCGACGGGCACGTGGTGCGCTGCCACCTGTTGACGCAGGACAAGGCCAGGACGGAGGAACTCGCATGAGCGCGCTCCTCACGGTCGAGAACCTCTCCAAGACCTTCACCATCCGCTCGGGCCTGCTCGGCCCCATGCGCACCCTCGATGCGCTCTCGGATGTCAGCCTCTCCGTGGCTCCGGGCGAAACGCTCGCCATCGTCGGCGAGAGCGGCTGCGGCAAGACAACGCTCGGGCGCTGCATCGTCAAGGCGATGCCGGTGACGTCGGGCAAGGTGACCTACCGCCCGCCCGGCCACGCCCCGGTCGACATCACCGCCCTCGACAACCGCGCCATGAAACCGTGGCGGCGCGACATCCGCATGATCTTCCAGGACCCGATGTCCTCGCTCAATCCCAACATGCGGGTGTTCGACATCGTCGCCGAGCCGTTGCGCGTCCACAGGATCGCGCGCGGGCGCGAGCTGGAGAACCGGGTGGCGGACGTGCTCGCCAAGGTCGGCATCTCGCCCGACGGCATGGGGCGCTATCCGCACGCGTTCTCGGGCGGCCAGCGCCAGCGCATCGGCATCGCCCGCGCCCTGGTGCTCGATCCCAAGCTCGTCATCGCCGACGAGGCGGTCTCGGCCCTCGACGTGTCGATCCAGGCCCAGGTCCTCAACCTGCTCGAAGACCTCAAGAGCGAGTTCGGGCTCACCTACATCTTCGTCAGCCACGACCTCGGTGTGGTCAACTACATCGCCGACCGGGTGGTGGTGATGTATCTCGGACATGTGGTCGAGAACGCTCCGACCGAATCCCTCTTCGAGCGTCCGCGCCACCCCTATACGGAAGTGCTGCTCGAGGCGCTGCCCATCGCCGACCCCACCCGCCGCAACCGGCGCGAGAAAGCCGTGCGCGGCGAGATCCCCTATCTCGGCAACCGGCCGACCGGCTGCCCCTTCCACACCCGCTGCCGGTTCGCCGAGGATCGCTGCCGAAGCGAGAAGCCGGCGCTGCGCAAGGTCGGCCAGGCGGACGTGGCCTGCCATTTTGCCGAATCCCTCGAATTGAAGGGCGCGTACGAACCCGCACCCACCACCAGGACCTTTGCTTGAGAATGACCTACGATCCCTTGAGCGCCAATCCGCTCGCCGGCAACCCGCTGCGCAGCCGCACCGACGTCGAAAAGGCGCTGCACGACCTTTTCAATCCGCTTCTGCCGTTCTTCTCGCAAGGCGGGGCTCGCGTGCGCCTCTCCGGTACGGCGGCGCATTTCGACCGTATCGCGGCCGATGTCGAGGGGTTCGCCCGCCCGCTCTGGGGCGTGACCCCGCTCGCCGCCGGCGGCGGAGCGTTCGACCACTGGGAGCTCTACCGGCAGGGCCTCGCCAACGGCATGGACCCCGAGCACCCCGAATACTGGGGCGAGGTGAGCTGGACCGACCAGCGCATGGTCGAGATGGCGGCCATCGGCTTCACGCTTCGCATGGTGCCGCACCTGGTCTGGGAGCCGCTGCCGCAGCGCGCCAAGGACAATATCGCGGCCTACCTCACCCACATCCGCAAATACGATTTCGCCGACAACAACTGGAAGTTCTTCCGCATCCTCGTCGACCTCGGGCTCGAGGAGGTCGGTGTCGAGTTCGATCGCTCGCTGACGCGAAAATATCTCGAGGAGCTCGACGGCTTCTATCTCGGCGACGGCTGGTACCGCGACGGCAACGTGCGGCGCGTCGACCACTACATCCCCTTCGCCATGCACTTTTATGGCCTCATCTACGCCAAGCTGGCCAAGGGCGACGACGAACGGGTCAAGCGCTACAAGGAGCGCGCCGCGCTCTTCGCCAACGATATCCGCCACTGGTTCGACGAGGACGGCGGCGCGCTCGCTTTCGGGCGCAGCCTCACCTATCGCTTTGCCTGCGGCGGCATATGGGGCGCGCTCGCCTTCGCCGATGTCGAGGCGCTGCCCTGGGGCGAGATCAAGGGGCATTTCCTGCGGCACCTGCGCTGGTGGGCCAAGCTCCCGATCGCCGACCGCGACGGCGTGCTCTCGGTCGGCTACGGCTATCCCAACCTCGTCATGAGCGAGAACTACAACTCGGCCGGCTCCCCCTATTGGGCGCTGAAGGCCTTCCTGCCGCTGGCGCTGCCGCAGGATCATCCGTTCTGGCAGGCCGAGGAGGCGCCGGCGCAGACGAGTGTCGAACCGGTGCCCCTCAAGCACCCCGGCATGGTGATGATGGCGACCCACGGCAATGCCGTCGCGCTCTCCTGCGGTCAGCAGAACTACCAGATGCGGTTCGGCGCCGAGAAATACGCCAAGCTCGTCTATTCATCGCGCTACGCCTTCTCGGTCGAGAGCGACGAGCGCGCCTATCACTCGGCCGCCTTCGACGGCATGATCGGCTTTTCCGACGACGGCCGGCACTACCGGGTGCGCGAGAGCAACGAGGCGGCGCTGATCGCGCAGGACCGGCTCTATGCCAAATGGAAACCCTGGAGCGACGTCACCGTCGAGACCTGGCTCGTCCCCGCCGCGCCCTGGCACATCCGCATCCACCGCATCACCACGCCTCGACCGCTCCACGCCACCGAAGGCGGCTTCGCCATCGCCCGCGCCGATCTCAACGCCGATGTCTACGAGGACGGGGAGGGGAGGGGGCTTGCCCGCTCGCCGACCGATCTCAGCGTCATCCTCGATCTCTCGGATGGGACGAAGCGCGAGGGACGCGCGCACCGGGCCTTGCCCAACACCAATCTCAATTTCGCCAAATCCATCGTGCCTCAGCTGCGCGGCGAGGTGCCGGCGGGCACCACCATCCTTGCCACCGCCGCCTTCGCGCTGCCGGCCGGCCGCGAGGCCGATGCGGCGCTTGCGAGCCCGCCGCGATTGCCCGACCTCGCCGAGCTCGAAGCGCTCTTTGCCCGCGAGGGCATCGAAGTCAGCGCCATCCAGGTCGCGGAGAGATTCTAGATGCGGCCCACGCTCGCCTTCGCCTTGGCCACGGACCGGACACGCCACGTCTTCGACGAGGCGCTGTTCGCCCGGCTCGCCGAGGTCTGTGACATCATCTCGCCGGTTCCCATCGAGGATTTCTCGACCGCCGAGGCGCGCGCGCTTCTCAACCAGGCGGAGATCCTCGTCACCGGCTGGGGATGCCCGTTCATCACCCGCGAGGTGCTGGCGGCGATGCCGCGGCTGCGGCTGATCGCCCATGCGGCGGGCACGGTCAAATACATGCTCGATCCGGCGGTCTACGAGGCGGGTGTCCTCGTCACCCACGCGGCCGAGGCCAATGCCGTGCCGGTGGCCGAATACACCCTCGCCGCGATCATCTTCGCCAACAAGCGCGTCTTCGAGCTGCGCGATCTCTACAAGGCCGATCCCTCGCGCACCTCCACCTGGGCGCTGATGGACGAGCCCATCGGCAACTATCGCCGCACCGTCGGGCTCATCGGCGCCTCGCGCATCGGGCGCAAGGTCGCCGCCCTCCTGCAGGCGCTCGAGGTCGAGGTGCTGCTTGCCGACCCTTATGTCGTTCCCGGAGATCCCGTCACCAAGCTCGCCGAGCTGACCGGTCTCGATGATCTGCTGGCGCGCTCCGACATCGTTTCCCTCCATGCCCCGTCGCTCGCGAGCACCCGCCACATGATCGGCGCGCGCGAGTTCGCGCGGATGCGCGACGGCGCGACCTTCATCAATACCGCGCGCGGGGCGCTGGTCGATGAGGCGGCGCTGGTGGCCGAGCTCGAGACGGGCCGCATCCAGGCGGTGATAGATGTGACCGACCCCGAGATTCCCGAACGCGCCTCCCCGCTCTATGATCTGCCCAACGTCTTCCTCACCCCGCACGTCGCGGGCGCGGCCGGCACCGAGCGGCTGCGGCTCGGCCTGATGGCCGTCGAGGAAATCGAGCGGTTCGTCGCTGGCCGGCCGCTGAAATACGCCATCGAACCGGCCATACTGGAGCGTCTGGCATGAGCGCTGCCCAATCCTTGCCCGAAAAGCCCTCACTGACGCCCGGGGAGTACGCCGCGCGCTTGCAGTTTCTCACCTGGGACAGGACGGCAGCCGACATCGCTGCCCCCGAGCACACGGCGAGAAAGGCCCGGCTTGCCGACATCGCCGGTGCCCAGTTCGCCGAGAGCGCCTATGTCGCGGCGGAGGCGGCGATCTTCACGACGCGCCTGGTGATGGGCGCGCACTCCTGGATCGCCGGACACGCGCTGGTGCGCGGCGATGTGACCTTCGGGGATCACTGCACCGTCAATTCCTATGCGGCCATCTCGGGCAGGGTCAGCTGCGGCAACGGCGTGCGCATCGCCTCCCACGCCTCGATCGTCGGTTTCAACCACGGCTTCGACGATCCCGAGCAGCCGATCTACGTGCAAAAGCACGAGAGCCTCGGCATCGTCATCGAAGACGATGTCTGGGTCGGGGCCAATGCCGTCATCGTTGACGGGGTCACCATCGGACGCGGCGCGGTTGTCGCCGCCGGCGCCGTGGTGACCAGGAACGTGCCGGAAATGGCGATCGTTGCCGGCGTTCCCGCCAAGGTCGTGCGCCGGCGCGGCGAGCGACCGGCACAGTCCCGGCGCGGCGAAGCGGAAGCGGCGCTGAAGCGCCTCGGCAGGATTGCTTCGTTCGAGTGGCGCGGTGTCGTTGCGCGGCACCTGACGCCCGAGGGTTATCTCTCGCGCGAAGCGGATGGTGGGGAGCGGATGAGCATCCGCCATCTCAACGACGCCATCGAGATCGCCGCGGCCTTCGATGCGCTGCCGGATGGCCTCGACCGGGAGGCGACCGTCGCGCGCCTGCAAGCGGTGCAGGACCCGGCGACCGGGCTCTTTCCCGACCCCTGGCGCAAGCCCGACGAGGGCAAACCGCTGCGCGACGACGGTCTGGCGCTCTACAACATCCTCTCGGTCGGCTATGCGCTCGAGGTGCTGGGCGCGCGCCCGCTCCATCCGGTTGCGGCCGTCGAGCTCGCGGCGCCCGACCTTTGCGACTGGCTGGACACCCTGCCGTGGACGACCCGTGCCTGGGCGGCCGGCTCCCATGTCGACGCCATCGGCACGGCGCTCTATTTCAACGCCCGTTATTTCGAGACCGGCCACACCCGCAAGACGCTCTTCGGCTGGCTCGCCATGAACCAGGATCGCGGCACGGGCCTCTGGGGTTCGCCGACCACCGAGGAAGGGCTGCTGCAACCCGTCAACGGCTTCTACCGCCTGACGCGCGGCACCTATGCCCAGTTCGGCCTGCCCGTGCCCAATGCCGAGCGGGCTATCGACAGCGTCATCGCCAACTACCGCAACTATGGCGGGTTCTCGGGGCGCACCTACACCGCCTGCAACCTGCTCGACACCATCCACCCGCTTCGTCTCTGCCTTGCCGGAACCGACCACCGCCGCGCCGAGGCGGAAACGATCGCCGAGGCGATCATCCTGCGCGCGCCCGAGCGCTGGATCGCCGGCGAGGGGTTCGCGTTCGCCGATGGGCAGCCGGGGAGCCTGCAAGGCACGGAAATGTGGCTCTCGGTCGTGCACCTTGCCGCCGATGTCCTTGGGCTCGCCGAGGCGTTCCCGTTCGTACCCAAGGGCGTGCACCGCACCAAGCCCGTCGGGATGGGGTTGTGAGCATGGTCGACGCACTATCGGCCCCCTCCCCCTTGAGGGGAGGGGTTGGGGGTGGGGGTCCATCGGTGGCCCATTGAACGACCCCCACCCTCATTCCCTCCCCTCAAGGGGGAGGGAGGCGGATCGTGCCGCCGACAACATCTTGCCCAATCGACAAAGGACCCAATGACAACCCGTAGAGCCCTCGTCGTCTTCGGCGGCATGGAACTGCACACCCCCAGGCGCGGCGCCGAGACCGTGCGCGATCTCCTCGAGGCGGAAGGTTTCGCCGTCACGCTTTCCGAAGACTATGATCTGCTCGGCGCCGACGATATCGGCACTTACGATCTCGTGGTGCCCTGCGTCACCGACGGCAAGCTCGACCGCGAGAAGGGCGGCAGGCTCACTGCCGCCATCCGCGCCGGCACCGGGCTTGCCGGCTACCACATGGGTTTGGCGACGAGCTTTCGTGACTGCGTGCCTTTCCGCTACGCGGCCGGCTGCTACTGGGTGGCGCACCCCGGCAACATCATCACCTACCGCGTCGAGGTGAGCCGCCCCGATCACCCGATCATGGCCGGCATCGAGAGCTTCGAGCATACCTCCGAGCAGTACTATCTCCACTACGATCCGGCCGTGGAGGTGCTGGCGACGACGACGTTCTCCGGCGCGTTCGATCCCTGGCGCAAGGATGTCGTCATGCCGGTGGTGTTCACCACCAGTCACGGGGATGGGCGGGTGTTCTATTCCTCGCTCGGCCACACCGCCGACGAGCTGGAAATCCCGAACGTGCGCGAGATCCTTCGGCGCGGCCTGCTCTGGGCGGCGCGCGAGCCGCACGGCTAGGCTCAGCCATGTTCGACGGAAGCGGAACGTCCGGCTCCCCTCCCCCTTGAGGGGAGGGGCTGGGGGTGGGGGTCCATCGGTGGACTACCGCACCACCCCCACCCTCATTCCCTCCCCTCAAGGGGGAGGAAGGTGCAGGAACCGCTGATTCCGGTAAAGTCTGACTCGCTCTAGCGGATACCCGCCACCTTCTCCCACGAGGGGAGAAGGGAGGGTGCTTATCACCGGCTTATGCGTCGGACAGCCTTGCCCCGCGCCCTCCGGCATGATTCAACGGACGGGCGCCGATTTTTCCTCAAGATTCGTTCACCGCCAGAGCCCGTGCCCTCAGCCGCACCCAACCTTTTCTCCTACCGCCCGCGCGATCCGCTCGAGGTGCTTGCGACCGTCTTCGGGCATGCCGCGTTTCGCGGCCAGCAGGAAGAGGTCGTGCGCCACGTGGTGGCGGGCGGCGATGCGGTGGTGCTGTTCCCGACGGGCGCGGGCAAGTCCGTCACCTACCAGGTGCCGGCGATCTGCCGGCCAGGCGTCGCCATCGTCGTCTCGCCGCTGATCGCGCTGATGCGCGACCAGGTCGAGGCGCTGCGCCAGGCTGGGGTCGCGGCGGCCGCGCTCAATTCCTCGCTCGCGCCCGATGAGGCGCGCGAGGTGCGCCGGGCGCTGATGGCGGGCGAACTGGACCTGATCTACGTCGCGCCCGAGCGGCTGACGACGCAGGGCTTCGCCGAAATGCTGCGCGGGGTCGACATCGCGCTCTTTGCCATCGACGAGGCGCATTGCGTCAGCCAGTGGGGTCACGATTTCCGCCCCGAATACCGCGACCTCGCCCGCATCACCGAGCTCTTTCCCGGCGTGCCGCGCATGGCGCTGACGGCGACCGCCGATCCGGTGACGCGCGAGGACATCATCGAGCGCCTGCAACTCGGCGAGGCGCGCGTTTTCGCGACGAGCTTCGACCGGCCCAACATCAGCTACGCCATCGTCGAGCGCGACAACGCGCGACGGCAGCTCCTTTCGTTCCTTGCCCGCCACAAGGGCAATTCCGGCATCGTCTATTGCCTGTCGCGCGCCAAGGTCGAGGATGTCGCCAGCTGGCTCAACCGCGAAGGCATCCGCGCGCTTCCCTATCATGCCGGCATGCCGGCAGGCGAACGCGGGGCCAATCAGGATGCGTTCCTGAAGGACGAGGGGCTTTGCCTCGTCGCGACCGTCGCCTTCGGCATGGGCATCGACAAGCCGGACGTGCGCTATGTCGCCCACCTCGACCTGCCGTCCTCGATCGAGGCCTACTACCAGGAGACCGGCCGCGCCGGGCGCGACGGCCTGCCGGCGGAAGCCTGGATGAGCTATGGCATGGCCGACGTCGTCCAGCGCCGCCGCATGATCGACGAGGGCAACGCGCCCGACGAGGTCAAGCGCGTCGAACTGGGCAAGCTCAATGCGCTCCTCGGGCTTTGCGAGACCGCCGAATGCCGCCGCCGGGCGATCCTTTCCCATTTCGGCGAGGAGCACGCCGGCAATTGCGGTAACTGCGACACGTGCCTGTCGCCCGTCGACACCTGGGATGGCACCGACGCGGCGGTCAAGGCCCTGGCCGCCGTCTACCGCACCGGCCAGCGGTTCGGCGCCGGCCACGTCATCGACGTGCTGATGGGCAAGGAGACCGAGAAGGTCACCCGCTTCGGCCACGGCAAATTGCAGGTCTACGGGGTCGGCAAGGATATCGACCAGAAAACCTGGTCATCGGTCGTCCGCCAGCTGACCGCCGCCGGCTACATCGTCGTTGACCACGCCAACCACGGCGCGCTGATGCTGTCGGAAGCGGCGCGCCCCGTGTTCAAGGGCGAAAAGAAGGTGACGCTGCGCCGCGACCGGCCGAAAAAGGCTGCCGACGTGCGCCGTTCCCTCGCCAACGCAGTGGTGCTGCCGGAGGAAACCCAGCTCCTCTTCGACGCCCTCAAAGCCGTGCGCCTCAAGCTCGCCCGCGAGCAGGGCGTGCCGCCCTATGTCGTCTTCCACGACGCGACCTTGCGGGCGATGGCGATGGAGAAGCCGGCCAGCATCGCCGAGATGATGAGTTTGCCTGGGGTGGGCAAGGCCAAGCTCGAGCGCTACGGCGAGGCGTTTTTGAGGGAACTCAGCCGGCACGATTAGGCATGGTGCCACGCCCTCGTGGTTCGAGGCCGCTGCGCGGCACCTCACCATGAGGGCTGATGATAGATCGGCATTGCTCCAGTAGCCCTCATGGTGAGGTGCGGAGCGAAGCGCAGCCTCGAACCACGAGGGCGTGGCATACGCTCACCCCCCGTTCGCCAGCGCCTCCGTCGCCGCGATCGCCGTCATGTTGACGATGCCGCGGCTGGTGACGGTCGGCGCCAGGATATGGGCCGGCTGCTTGGTGCCCATCAGGATCGGGCCGACGGGCAGGGCGTTGTTCAGCTCCTTCAAGAGCGTCATCGAGAGGTTGGCGGATTCGAGGTTGGGGAAGATCAGGAGGTTCGCCTCGCCCTTCAGCACCGAATCCGGGATGTAGGTGCTGCGCAAATCCTCGCTGATGGCCAGGTCCCCCTGCATCTCGCCGTCGACCATCAGGTCGGGAGCGGTGGCCTTCAGCTTCTCGTAGACCTCGCGCATCTTGGCCGAGGTCGGCCCTTCGCGCGAGCCGAAGTTGGAGTAGGAGAGAAGCGCCGCCTTGGCCTCGATGTTGAAGCGCTTGAGGTGGTCGCGGGCCTGCAGCGTGATGGTGACGATCTCGTCGACGCTCGGGTCGATGTTGACATAGGTGTCAGCCAGGAAGAACACGCCCCGGTTCATGATCAGCATCGAAAGCGCGGAAAGCTGCGAGGAGTCGTCGGCCAGCCCGATGACCGACTGGATGTCGCGCGCGTGCTTGATGAACCGGCCCTGGAGCCCGCAGATCAGCGCGTCCGCCTCGCCGCGCTTCACCGCCAGCGCGCCGATGACCGTGGTGTTGGTGCGAACGATCGTGCGGGCGGTATCGGGCGTCACGCCCTTGCGCCCGACCAGCGAGTGGAAGAGCGAGACGTATTCGCGATAGCGCGGATCGTCTTCCGGGTTGATGACCTCGAAATCCTTGCCCGGCTTGATGGTGAGGCCGAACCGCTCGATACGGGTCTCGATGACGGAAGGCCGCCCGATGAGGATGGGCCGGCCGATGCCGTCCTCGAGGATCACCTGCGTGGCGCGCAGCACCCGCTCGTCCTCGCCGTCGGCAAAGGCGATGCGCTTGCCCTTGCCCTCGGCGAGCTCGATCATCGGCTTCATCACCATGCCCGAGCGGAAGACGAAACGGCGAAGGCTGTCGCGATAGGCGCCCCAGTCCTCGATCGGGCGTTTGGCGACGCCCGACTCCATCGCGGCCTTGGCGACGGCCGGCGCGATGCGCAGGATCAGCCGCTGGTCGAACGGGTTGGGGATGAGATAGTCGCGCCCGAAGATCGCAGGCACGCCATGCGCCGACGCCTCGAGCCCCGGCTCATGGGCGAGGCGGGCGATGGCGTGGGCGGCGGCGGCCTTCATCTCCTCGTTGATGACGGTCGCTCCGCAATCGAGCGCGCCGCGGAAGAGGAAGGGGAAGCAGAGGACGTTGTTGACCTGGTTGGGGTAGTCCGAACGCCCGGTGCAGACCATCGCGTCGGGACGCGTTTCCTTGGCGAGCTCGGGCATGATCTCGGGGATGGGGTTGGAGAGCGCCAGGATCAGCGGGTTCTCCGCCATGTCCTTCATCATTTCGGGCTTCAGCGCGCCGGCCGCCGAAAGGCCCACATAGATGTCGGCGCCCGCCATCACCTCGGCGAGTTCGGTCTTGTCGGTGTCCTGCGCGAAGGCCCCGCGCCAGCGGTCGACGGAGTTGTCCCGCTTTTTCGTCACCAAGCCCTTGGAATCCGCGATCCAGATGTTCTCGCGTTTAGCCCCGACGGCGATCAGCATGTTCATGCAGGCAATCGCCGCCGCCCCCGCGCCCGAGGTGCAGATCTTGACCTTCCCGATGTCCTTGTCGACGAGCTTCATCGCGTTGATGACCGCGGCGGCAACGATGATCGCCGTGCCGTGCTGGTCGTCGTGGAAGACCGGGATGTTCATCCGGGCGCGCAACTGCTCCTCGATCTCGAAGCAGTCGGGGGCCTTGATGTCCTCGAGGTTGACGCCGCCAAACGAAGGTTCCAATGGCGCGACGATCTCGATGAATTTCTTCGGGTCCTGCTCGTTGACCTCGATGTCGATGGAATCGATGCCGGCGAACTTCTTGAAGAGCACCGCCTTGCCCTCCATCACGGGCTTGGACGCCAGCGCCCCGATATTGCCGAGGCCGAGCACCGCCGTGCCGTTGGAGATGACGGCGACGAGATTGCCCTTGGAGGTATAGCGATAGACGTCCTGCGGATTGGCCGCGATCTCCTCGCAAGGGGTCGCGACGCCCGGCGAATAGGCGAGGGCCAAATCGCGCGTGTTGGCCAGCGGCTTGGTCGCGGTGATCTCCAGCTTCCCGGGCTTGGGGAACTCGTGGAAATAGAGCGCGGCCTCCTTGAGGCTGGCGGGCTTCTCCTCGGACATGGTACCTCCCTTTTCGAGCCCGCCTTTGTCCGGCGGCGATGCGGGGCCGGCAATCATACTTTAGTGGCACGATAGCCGATGGCCGCCCTCGCGCCGCATGAGCCGTCCCGGACTTTTCCGCAGGGCGGAAATCCTAGAGCATTTCCCATTCTGATTGAATCAGAATGGGAGCTCTAATTCCTTTTTTCGTCGCGGTTTCGAACCGGAAAAGTGGTAGCCACTTTTCCTGAAACCGCTCTAGCCCTCGCTCTCCTCCTCCGAGTGCGCCAGCATGTCGGCGAGCATATGGCGCACATGCTCGTCCGCCGCTTCGTAGAACACCTGCTTGTTGCGCCGCTCGCCGGTGACGAGCCGCGCCGCGCGCAACAGGCGCAGGTGGTGGCTGACGAGGGAGGGGGACGCCTCGATCCGCCGCGCGATATCGGTCACCGCGACCGGCTCGTTGAGGCAGGCGAGGAGGACCTTCAGGCGCGTCGGGTCGCCGAGCAGCCGGAAGGTCTCGGCAAGGATGGTGACGTCGGCCTCGCTCGGGCCGCTCAAGGTGCGTGTTCCTTTTTGCCGGCCTTGATCGCCCCGAGGCTGCAATCGGCCGGCGTGTCGCCGAAGTCGATCTCGATGGTCGAGTGGCCGATGCCGTATGTGTCGGCAAGCGCCGCCTTTACGGCCCGCAGCGTTTCGCGCGGGTCGGCGCCGGGCGTCAGGCGCACTTCCATGGTGGCGGCCGGCTGGCCCGAGGTGATCGACCAGACGTGGATATGGTCAACCCCGGCGACGCCCGGCACGCTGGCGGCGAGGGCCTCGGGCATGCCCTCGACGTCTATGCCCGAGGGAGCTCCCTCGATGAGGATCTGCAGCGAATTCTTGAACAGCGCCCATGCGCTCCTGAGGATCAGGAGGGAGAGCAGCACCGAAAGGATCGGATCGATCGGCGTCCAGCCGGTGAAATAGATGGCGATGGCGGCAACGATGGCGGCGACGGAACCGAGGAGGTCGCCGACGACGTGGAGCATCGCGCCCTTGATGTTGACGTGTTCGGTATCGCCCTGCCGCAGAACGAAGAAGACAACGATGTTGACGAGGAGGCCCAGGACCGCGACGACGAACATCGGTCCCGTGAGGATCGGATGCGGTTCGAGCAACCGCCCGACCGCTTCCCAGGCGATCCAGGCGACGAGCGCGAAGAGCGAGACGGCGTTGACGAACCCCGCCAGCACCTCCAGCCGCATGTAGCCGAAGGTGCGCTTGCGGTCGGACGGACGTCGGCCGAAACGGAAACCCGCCCAGGCCAGCGCCAGCGCGAACGCGTCGGTCAGCATGTGTCCCGCATCGGCGATGAGCGCCAGCGAGCCCGAGAGCAGGCCACCGATCACCTCGGCGATCATGAAGCTGAACGTGAGGGCGAACCCGATCAGCACCACCCGCTCATTGCCCGCCGTCACCGTCGGAGCGTGGCTGTGGCCGCCGTGTCCGTGATCGTGGCCGTCATGCTCGTGTCCATGCCCCGCATGGTCGTGCTCGTGGCTGTGATCGTGACCCGCATGCGCGGCTCGTGGTTCCTGTGTCATCGCAGCTACCTTTCGCCTATCATTTGAATAGCTGTTCAAATGTCGAAATCAAGAGTGATGACATAACGGGTATTTGCACATTCGTCCGAGGGTGGCACGTACAACTCACACGCCCCGATTGTCATCCCGGCGAAAGCCGGGAACCATCCTGAGATGCTTGCCACAGCCGCAAGGTATCTGCGGCGGGCGCCGATGGCGTGCCATCGATCCTTCCGTGCATGTGGATGTAATCAGGGCTGGATCCCGGCTTTCGCCGGGATGACATCCGGTGGATACAGGGCTTCGCCCGCCGCGACCGGGTCTTGCCGAACTGACAGAACCTTGAAAGAGAGCGGATGGTAATGACTTGAGCGGCTGCCGTTGCGGCATCTTGAAAGCTAGATATGTCCGTCCTTGCCACCCTCGGCATGATCCTCGCCGTCTTCGTCACCTCCACCCTTTCGGGCATCTTCGGCATGGCCGGCGGCATGATCCTGCTCTGGCTGTTGCTCTTCGTCATGCCCGTCGCGGCGGCAATCGCGGTCCAGGGGATGATCCAGCTCATCGCCAACGGCTCGCGCGCCTGGATGACGCGGGCCTATATCGACTGGCGCGTGCTCGCCATCATGCTGGTCGGGCTGGCCACCGCCGCGCTCATCCTCTTTTTCATCCGCTACCAGCCGGACCTGGCGACGGTCACCATCGTCGTCGGGCTGCTGCCGATCCTCGTCTGGATACCGAAATCCTGGCTCGCGCTCGACGCCGGCAAGCCGCACCATGCACTCCTCTGCGGGTTCCTCGGCGGCGGGCTCAACCTGACCGTCGGGGTCGCCGGCCCGACCGTCGACATCTTCTTCATCCGCACCGAAATGGACCGGCGGACCATCATCGCGACGAAGGCGGCCATGCAGGTGCTTTCGCACCTGACCAAGATCATCTTCTATGCCGGCGCCACCCTCACCCTGGCCGAGAGCGAATGGATCGCGCTCGCCATTGCCGCTCCCTTCGCCGTCCTCGGCACCAAGGCCGGCAACATCGTCCTCGAGAAGATGACCGACGTGCATTTCCGCGCCTGGACGCGGATCGTCGTCACCTGCATCGGTCTCGTTTTCCTCGCCCGCGGGATCGCGCTGGTCGTGTAGTTCCCCTCCCCCTTGAGGGGAGGGGCGGGGGTGGGGTCCATCGGTGGTCCACTCAACCACCCCCACCCTCAATCCCTCCCCTCAAGGGGAGGGAGGCGATCGAGCCGAACGCCTATCCTCTTTCTGGAGCGGCTTTCCCTTGGAAAGCGCGGCTTTTCCGTTCGCGACGGAGCAAGAGGCGGCTAATATCGCCCCTATGCATCCGTTCGATACCGTCACAGCGCGGCTGATCCTGGTCCTTGCCGAAGAAGGCTCGATCGGGCGCGCCGGCGAGAAGGAGAACATCGCTCCCTCCGCCGTCAGCCGTCGGCTTTCCGAGCTCGAGTCGCGCCTCGGCGTCGTGCTGTTCGACCGCTCGGCGCAGGGCGTGCGCCTGACCGCAGCCGGCGAGGTCTATGTCGAGCGCACCCGCGCCGTGATGCGCGAGATCGCCGACCTCGAGACGGTCATGGCCGAGTTCGCCACCAACCGGCGCGGCGGCCTGCGCGTCGCCTGCACCAGCGCCTCGCTTTCCGGGCGCCTGCCCGAGCTCCTCGCCAAATATGCCGAGCGGCACCCGACCATCGCCCTCGACATCAAGGAGATGGGCGCCGCCGCCGGCCTCGCCGCCCTCGAGGACGGGCTGGCGGATGTCGCCATCGTCTCCGACAACTACGATTTCTCCCGCTTCGAAACGCGCCCCTTCGAGGACGACCGCGTCTGGGTGCTGGCTTCGCCCGACCATCCGCTGGCGCCCGAGCTCGCCCCGCGCACGGCCATAGCCTTCGAACGCGTCGTCGGCCACGAGGCGGTGGGCATCCATCATGCCGGCGCGCTCGACCGGCTGCTCAACGAGCATGCGCGCAAGGCCGGGCACACCATCGGCGAGCATGTGCGCGTGGAAACCTTCCCGGCGCTGGTGCGCCTCGTCGAGGCCGGCTTCGGCATCGGGTTCCTGCGCTCGACGAGCCTGCACCTGCTTGCCGGCACGGACCTTCTCTGCGCCCCGCTCGCCGATCCGTGGGCGCTGCGCCAGCTTCTCGTCGCCCGCCGCAAGAGCGGACCGGTCTCGACCGCCATGAAGAGCTTCATCGCCCTCTGCGCCGAGACCTACGTGCCGACGCCCGAATAGCTTTGGAGCTACGGTTCGGGCTGACAGGGCCTGCCAATTCCGCGATAGTCGCCTGAACGGCGGAGGCCCATATGAAACCCCGGATCAACATCGTCACCATCGGCGTCGACGACCTCGAGCGCGCCTTCGGCTTTTATCGTGTGCTCCTCGACCTGCCCGACGAGGAGATATCGGCGGGCGAGGACCATGTCGCCTTCTTCCTCGATGGGGGTCTTTCTCTCGTGCTGATGGAGCGGGATTCGCTTGCCGAGACGGTGGGGCAGGGCGAGGCCGCCCGCGGCGCGGCGCAGATGGTGCTGAGCCACAATGCCGAGAGCCCCGCCGAGGTGGACACGATCCTCAACGATGCCGTGCGCGCCGGCGGCGCGATCCATACGCCGGGCACGGCCTCCGAATGGGGCTATGCCGGTTATTTCGAGGATACCGAGGGAAACTTGTGGGAGGTGCTGGCGGGAGATGAAACCTGAGCGCGAGCCCGAGCCGTCGCCATGATTATCGTGTTGAACGGATATCCGGGTGTCGGGAAACTGACGATCGGCCGTGAGCTGGCGCAATTGCTCTCGGGACGCCTGTTGGATATCCATACAGTCTACAACGTCGCCTTCGCGCTGACGGAGTTCAAGTCACCCGAGTTCAGGCAAACCGTCGAAAAGATTGAGGCCATTGCCCACGATCTCATCCACAAGCTTCCGATGGAAGTGCCTGTTGTCCTGACGACGGTTCTGGCTGGAGATAGTGACTGGGGGCGCGAGGAATGGCTCAGGATCGTACGGCTCGGCGCGTCGAGAAAGCCTTTCTGCGTGGTGCACGTTCACTGCGACCTCGATGAAAACATGCGCCGCATCCAGTCACTTGGGCGTGGGGCCAAGCTAAAGCCGCGCGATCCCGATATGGCGCGCCGCAATCACATCCGTGGCGATATGCTCGCCGGCATCGATGAGTCCAACCTGCTCAAACTCGACGTCACGCAGATGACCGCGCCCATGGCGGCTCGGGCGATCGCGGACTGGGCTCGAAGCGTATGACTCCGCAGCCGATCGTTGGAGCTAGAATCCGCCGCCCGTCTTGAAGCCGCCATGCTTGCGCGTGCCCGCCGATCCGGTGCGTGGGCGTGAAAAGCCGCCGCCCGAGGGGCGTCCGCCCCAGCCGCCGCCGAATCCGCCACCGCTCGGCTTGCTCTTGCCACCGCTATTGCCGCCGCCAAAGCTCGTGTCCGGCCACTGGAAGCCGCCGCCGCCCGGCGGCCACGGGTTCGAGCTGGCGCGACCGCGGTTGGGAAGCCCAAGGCCCCCGCCCCAATCGCTGGTGCCCGCGCTCCAGTTCTGGCTCTTGCGCCAGTGGTCCCAGTAGCTCGCCGCGCTGATGCCGCCGCGCAGGAACTCGGTCAGCATGTCGCCGACCAGCTTGTCCTCGCGGAAGGTCGAGCGCGGATCGTCGAACCGCGCCTTCTTGAATTCCCACTGGATGTCCTCGAGCTCGCGCCGGCGCGCGGCGAGGGTCTTGAGGCGGGCCCGCTGCTCGCGGATGTCCTCTTCCTCGTCCTTGCCGCGTGCCCGCGCCTCGTCGATCTGGGCGACGAGCGTGTCGTCCTGGCCCGTGGAAGTCCGGCGCGCCTCGGCAAGGAGCGTTCGGATATCCTCGCGCCCGAGCGCATCGGCCAGCGTCGTCAGCGCCTGCTCGAAAGCCGGGTCTCCGCCCTGGGCGAGGCTCGAGAGCTCCTTGGCCGCAGCGTCCCGCCGGTCTTCGGCCGCCACGATCTCGGCGTCGATCGCCTCGATCCTGGCCTGCGCCTTTTCCAGCGCTTCGCGGACGGGCTTGCCGCCGGCCGCGTCGATGGCGGCGGTCTCGAGCGCATCGAGCTCGGCTTCGGCCGCCGCCGCATTCTGCATCTGCCGCTCGGCGTGCTCGCGAAGCCGTAGCGGAATCTCGTTGAGCATGGCAAAGTTCGGCCGGGTCTTGGCAAAGCCGATGAGGCCGGCCACCAGCCCGTCGAGATAGCGGATGAGGTTGTTGGCGCGGTAGTTGACCGTGCCGTACCCGCGATCCCAGAGATAGATGAACAGCGGATCGTCGCGATAGGGCTTGCCCTTCTCGTCGCGGTCGGCCTCGGCCTGCTCGGTCTTGCGCATCGACTGGGCGGCGATGGCCTGCATCTCGTCGGCCTGCGCGCGTTTCTGGGCATAGGCCGGGTCCTTGGCGACGACCCCGCCGATCCGTGTCGAAAGCGCCTTGAGCTCGCCCTGATGGGCCTCGACGTCCTTCAAGGCCCCGCCGCGATCCCCGGTCAGCCGGTTGATCTCGGCATCGATCCCGGAAAGCTCGCTCTCGGTGCCCGCAAGCGCGTCGGCGTGCGACCTCAGCATCTCGCGCGCCTTGCTTTCGGACTGCGAGATGCGGCCCTCCAGTTCGCGCTGCACGCCCGGATCGAGCCGCACCTGCGCCAGCTTGCGCAAGAGCTCGGCTTCCGTCTCGCGCATCTTGGTGATGATGTCGCTCGCCCGCGCCAGGCGCTTGGAGATTTCGTCCTCCTCGCGGCGGATGTCGCGCAGCGCCTCCTCGAGCGATGCCAGAGCCTCGGGACCTCGGATCGTCATCTCTATCCTACCACCGTGTCACCGCGCCCCCGAGCACCGGCACGACATACTCGGGCTCGAGAAACCCGTACGTCTTGCGGCCGATCTCGCTCATCTCGATGATGCCGTCGTCGCGCTTGTCCGCCGACACGGCCTGATAGACCACTTCCGGCACGCGGATGCCCCAGATGTCCACCACCTCGGTCTGCCCGTTCTCTTCGTTCTCGATCGGCAGCGAGAGCTTGTCGCCGTCGGCGTTGATCGCCTCGACGACGATATAGTAGTTCGTGGCGTCGGTGTTGACCTCCGGGAACGTCCAGAAGCCCGATTGAACGTCCGGTCGGTTGACGATCCGTAACGTGTATTCCTGGCGCAGCTTGTCGCGCAGCGCCGTCAGCCGCTCGATGGCGTCGAGCGCCCCCTCGCGGTTGCCTTCGCTCGCCAGCGTCTTGCCGCGCTCGCGCAGCGACTGCGCCTCGACCACGGCCTGCTGCACCTTGGTTTCCTCGAAGATCGTCTGGTAGAGCGCGTCCATCTGCGCGGGCAGGCGCTCGGCCAGCTCGACGCGCGCCCCCTCGGCCTGCGCCGACTGGTAGGGCCGGTAGACGAGGAAATAGCCGCCGATGACGACGAGGAGCGCCACCAGCGCGGCCAGCGCCGGCTTGCCCCACTTGCCGCGGCTCACATAGAGCCGGGCGAGCGTGCGCTTGAAGCTCGGGGGCGGTGGCGTATAGACGAAGCGGCTTTCCTCGAGGGCGGAGACACCTTCCTTGAGGATGTGGTCGGGCACTTCGATGCCCTGGCTGTGATAGATCTCGCGCAGCCGTTCGATGAGCTGCTTCTCGCGCGCTGCGCCGTCGAGCTCGCGCACCGCCAGGTCCTGGCGGTGACGAAGCGTGTCGACGACGTCCATGGCCAGCATGACGTCGTCGAGGGGAGCGGCCGGGCCCGCAGGCGTGTCAGTCATGTCTGCCGTTCATGCCCCGATAGGTGCCTGATCATTTCCCTGTTTCGAGCAGCAGCGCGTTGCCGTCCGCGGCAAGCTGGGCAAGGCGCTTCTTGCCGTCCTCGACCGCATCGCGGATCTCGGCCGAGTTCTTGGTCGAGGCGATGCGCATCTCGTTGATGATGGTGCGGCTCTTTTCCTGGAAGTTGACGACGCTGTCGACGAGCTTCTTGACCGCATCGGCGCGCACGGTCGGGCCGTAGCCGGCCTTGACCGCTTCTTCCTGCACCTTGTCGCCGATCTCGGAGAGCGTCTCGAGGCTCTTGGACATGCCTTCCTTCATGGCATTGAGCGTTTCGGTGGATTCGTGCAGCCCGAACATGCCCGTGAACGAGGCCGAGAGCGCCGTCAGCACCGTCTCGTTGGTCGAGAAGAACGAGATCGACTGCTGGTAGACGCGCTCCTTGGCGTTGGTCGTCTGCATCAGGCGCGCCATGACCACTTCCGAGGTGTTGTAGGAGATGGTCAGGTTGTCCGACAGGTCCTTGGCGATCTGGTAGCGCTTTTCCTCGTTCTGCATCTCACGCAGCCGCTCGTCGCGCGCCATCTCGAGGCGCGCCCGGTCGGCCGGCACGCTGCCCGCATAGGCGGCGAGCTCGTCGGCGGCCCCCTGCAGGACGCCCTTCTTCTCTTCGAGGCGCTTCTCGGCCGTCTGCAGCACTTCGAGCGCCATCACCTCGGCTTGCTTGAGGGCGCCGCGGAAGTCGCGATAGGCCTCGAGGATGGTGTGTTCGCGGTCGATCTGGTCCTTGGTGTCGGACGTGACCTCGAGATAGGTGTCGCGGATCTTGTTGAAGCGGGTGGCGATGTCGCCGCGCGACACCTTCATCCACACGTTCGAGATGCGCTCGCCGAGATCGATCCGGTTGTCGTCGAGCTGGTCGACCATGCCCTTGGCATCGTCGCGGATCGAATCGAATCCCTTGGTGATATCCTCGTAGCGCTCGCCGATCTTCATGGCGGCGACCTGCTCGCGCACCACCTCGTTGAAGGCGCTCGCCTGGCTCAGGGTGCGCCCGATCAGCACCACGCGCGTCTCGTCGAGTTCGGTGATCTGCGACAGGAGGCCGGTGATCGGCTGCTCGCCCTGGCTTTCGGGCCAGACGCCCAGCTCCTTGATCGCGTTCACCGCTTTGTCGAGATACTGCAGAGGTTTCTCGGTAAGGATCGTGGTGGTTGCCGGTTGGGTGGTCGTCGTGACTTCAGACATCGATTTTCTCCCCGCGGTCGGCGCCTCGCCTTGCAAGGCTATAGATTGACTTTGCCGCCGCCGCTGACAATTGCAACAGGTTTGTGCGACAACTATTTTGCCTGAATTGGTGCTAAAAAGCCTCAGGTCGCGAAAGGGTGGGAATGGAGTTCGGCGGACGGTACCTGGTGGCGGCCCCGCGCATCGACGTGTGGGCGGCCCTCAACGACACGAACGTGCTCAAGGCGGCCATCCCCGGCTGCGAGCGGATCGACTGGACAGGCAAGGATTCCCTGGAGCTCGACATCAAGGTCAACCTCGGCGTCGTCCACCCCGTGTTCAAGGGGGATCTCTGGCTTTCCGACATCGTGCCGGCGCAGAGCTATCGCCTCGCGGGCAAGGGGCGGGGAGGCCTTCTCGGGCTCGCCGAGGGCGCGGCCGACATCGTGCTTGCCGACGACGCCGAGGGCACGCGCCTCGTCTTTTCGGCCAATGGCGGCGCGTCCGGCCAGATCATGAAGCTCGGCAAGGCCATCATCGGCAATTCTGCCCAGAAGGTCATCGACGGCTTCTTCGAGCGCTTCGGCGAGGCGATGGGGGCGCAGGTGACGCCGATCGGGCCGTCGACCAGCGAATAGGAAATGGCCGACAGGGGACGTGCATCGGCGAGCCAGGTCTGACTATCCGCCATTCACCGCTCGCTATCCGCTCCCCAGAATTTTTTGACCAATCGGAAAAAATTGCGTGACACCCTCTTGCGGGGCGCTCGTTTGCACGGTTGTATCGTGGGTCAGCGCAGGGGATGTGTCTGCCGGCATCTGCCGGTCCCTTGCGAGACAGGGAGAGCCATCAATGAAATTCAACAACATCAGCAAGGCCGTGCTCGGCGGCGTGGCGCTGAGCGCCGTGCTGGCGGGGGCCGCCTTCGCCGATCCGGCCGTCATCTACGACCTCGGGGGCAAGTTCGACAAATCGTTCAACGAGGCCGCCTATAACGGCGCCGAGGCCTGGAAGGCCGAGACCGGGGGCAACTACCTCGATTTCGAACTCCAGAACGATGCCCAGCGCGAGCAGGCCCTGCGCCGGTTCGCCAGCCAGGGCGCCAATCCGATCGTCATGGCCGGCTTCTCGTGGAACGCCGCGCTCGAGGCCGTCGCGCCCGAGTTCGCCGATACCAACTTCGTCGTCATCGACACCGTCGTCGACCAGCCGAACGTGCAGTCGATCATGTTCGACGAGCACACCGGCTCCTTCCTCGTGGGGGCGCTGGCGGCCATGAAGTCGGAAAGCGGCAGGGTCGGGTTCGTCGGCGGCATGGACGTGCCGCTCATCCACCGCTTCTATTGCGGCTATGCCTACGGCGCGCGTCACGTCAATCCGGATGTGCAGCTGACCGAGAACTACACCGGCACCACGCCCGCCGCCTGGAACGATCCGGTCACCGCCGGTGAGCTCGCCAAGGCGCAGATCGACAACGGTGTCGACGTCATCTTCGCGGCGGCCGGCGGCTCGGGCCTCGGCGTGCTGCAGGCGGCCTCCGATGCCGGCAAGTTCTCCATCGGCGTCGACAGCAACCAGAACTACCTGCATCCGGGCTCCGTGCTGACCTCGATGCTGAAGCGCGTCGACAACGCCGTCCACACCGCCTTCAACGAGGCCGGGGACGATGCGACCTTCAAGCCGGGCCGGATCGACCTCGGCCTTGCCGACGAAGGCGTCGACTACGCCCTCGACGAGAACAACCAGGACCTCATCACCGACGAGATGCAGGCAGAGGTCGACGAGTTGAAGCAGGGCGTCATCGCCGGCGAGATCGAGGTGCACGACTACTACACCGACAACGCCTGCCCGCTCTGACCGCGAGCGCTTATGAGCGAAAGCGAGCATATGAACCCGCAGCGGCCGGAAATAGCCGCTGCACCCGCTCCCGCCTCCCGGTGGGCGATCGAGCTTGAGAAGATCAACAAGCGGTTCGGCGCGGTTCACGCCAACAAGGACATCGACCTCAAGGTCGAGCGCGGCACCATCCACGGCATCGTCGGGGAGAACGGGGCCGGCAAGTCGACGCTGATGTCCATCCTTTACGGCTTCTATACCGCCGACAGCGGCACCATCAAAGTCGATGGGGTCGAGCGCCAGATCACCGACAGCCGCCATGCGCTGGCGCTGGGCATCGGCATGGTGCACCAGCATTTCATGCTGGTCGAGAATTTCACCGTCCTCGAGAACGTCGTGCTCGGCGCCGAGGACAGCGCCCTCATCGCCCCGAGCCTCAAGCGTGCCCGCGCCGAGCTCGAGCGCATCGAGCACGAATACAATCTCGTCGTCGATCCGGATGCCGTCATCGAGGATATCTCGGTCGGCCAGCAGCAGCGCGTGGAGATTTTGAAGGCCCTCTATCGCGGCGCGCAGACCCTGATCCTCGACGAGCCGACGGGGGTCCTCACCCCCAAGGAAGCCGACGACCTCTTCCGCGTGCTCGAGACCCTGCGCGATCAGGGCAAGACCATCATCCTCATCACCCACAAGCTGCGCGAGATCATGGCCATCACCGATAGCGTCTCGGTCATGCGCCAGGGCGAGATGGTCGAGACCCTGAAAACCGCCGAGACCAACCCGGAGGAGATCGCCGAGCTGATGGTCGGCCGCCGCGTGCTGCTGCGCGTCGACAAGGGCCCGGCCAATCCCGGCAAGACGCTGCTCGAGGTCAGGAACCTCGTCGTCGCCGACGACCTCGGGGTCGTGCGCGTCAAGGACGTCAGCCTCTCCGTGCGCGCCGGCGAGATCGTCGGCATCGCCGGCGTTTCCGGCAACGGGCAGTCGGAACTCCTCGAATCCATCACCGGCATGCGCGACCAGCGTTCGGGCACGGTCGTCGTCAACGGGCGCGAACTGTCGCTGAAAGGCGATGACGGCGCCGCCCGCGCCCGCGCCGCAGGCCTCGCGCATGTGCCCGAGGACCGCCAGCACATGGGGCTCGTCACCACGCTCGAAGAGTGGGAGAACGCCATCCTCGGCTACCAGAACGCCCCCGAATACGGCAGTGGCCCCTTCCTCGACATCGAGGCGGCCCGCCGGAGCGCCGCAGAGCAGATCGCCAAGTTCGACGTGCGCCCGGCCAACAATCGCTTGAAGACCGCGAACTTTTCCGGCGGCAATCAGCAGAAGATCGTCTTGGCCCGCGAAATGGGCCGCGATCCGGACGTGTTGATCGTTGGCCAGCCCACCCGCGGCGTCGACATCGGCGCCATCGAGTTCATCCACAACCAGATCATCGCCATGCGCGACGCCGGCAAGGCGATCCTGCTGGTTTCGGTCGAGCTCGACGAGATCCGCTCGCTGGCCGATCGCATCCTCGTCATGTTCGACGGCCAGATCGTGGGCGAAGCCGATCCCGCGACCGCCAGCGAAGGCGAGATCGGCCTGATGATGGCCGGCATTTCACAGAACGCCGCCGGACGGGAGGCCAATCCATGAGCGCCCGCACGCCCCTGCCGCGCTGGGCGGACATCGTCCTGCTGCCGCTCCTCAACCTGGCGCTCGCCTTCCTCGTCTCGGGTCTCGTCGTGCTGATGGTCGGCGAGAACCCGCTGCACGCGGTGCAGGTCATCATCTACGGCGCCTTCGGCTACGGCGACGGCTTTGGGTATACACTCTACTACGCCACCAACTTCATCTTCACCGGCCTTGCGTTCGCGGTCGCGGCCCATGCCGGGCTCTTCAACATCGGCGGCGACGGGCAGGCCTATGTCGCCGGGCTCGGCGCCATCGTCATCGCGCTGGCCCTCGACCAGACCCACTGGCTCCTCGCCATGCCCGCCGCCATGATCGGCGCGGCCCTGGTCGGCGGATTCTGGGCGTTCATCCCCGGCTATCTCCAGGCCAAGCGCGGCAGCCACGTGGTCATCACCACGATCATGTTCAACTTCATCGCTGCCGCGCTGATGGTCTACATGATCAACCGGGTGCTGAAGCCGGCGACCACCATGGCCCCGGAATCCGCCACCATAGCCGTCGGCGGGCGCGTGCCGCAGCTGCGCCAGTTCTTCGATTTCTTCGGCTATTCGCCGGTCAACCTTTCGATCGTCGTCGCGCTCCTCGCCCTCGTATTCGTCTATGTCCTCATCTGGCACACCAAGCTCGGCTATGCGCTGCGCACGCTGGGGCAGAATCCCACGGCCTCGCGCTATGCCGGCATGTCCAACTCGCGCCTCATCATGATCGCCATGGCCATTTCCGGTGCGCTCGCCGGCATGGTCGCGATCAACGAGGTGATGGGCGTGCAGAACCGGCTGGTGCTCGACTTCGTCGCCGGTTCCGGGTTCGTCGGCATCGCCGTGGCGCTGATGGGGCGCAACCACCCGGTCGGCATCCTCTTTGCCGCGCTCCTTTTCGGCGCGCTCTATCAGGGCGGGCAGGAGCTGCAGTTCGTCATCCCCGGCGTGACGCGCGAGATGATCGTCGTCATCCAGGCGCTCGTCATCCTCTTCACCGGCGCGATGGAGGGCCTCTTCCGGCCGGCTCTCGAGCGCACCTTCATGCTGCTCTCGCCCGAGCAGAAGGCCCGCGCCGTCAGTGTGTCGACCGCGGAATCGGAGAGCTGATCAGATGGATTTCCCCGTCATCCTCTCCATCCTCGATGCAACGCTGCGCCTCTCGACGCCGCTGCTGCTGGCCTGCCTTGCCGGGCTCTATTCCGAGCGCGCTGGCGTCTTCGATATCGGCCTCGAGGGCAAGATGCTGGCCGCCGCGTTCGCTGCGGCGGCGGTGGCGGCGGTCTACGGCTCCATGTGGCTGGGGCTGCTTGCCGGCATGGCCGTCTCGCTCGGCACCACGCTTCTGCAAGGGGTCGCCGCCATTACGCTGCGCGGCAACCAGCTGATCGCCGCCGTCGCCATCAACATGCTGGCGGCGGGGCTCACCACCTTCCTCGGGCAGACCTGGTTCGGGCAGGGCGGGCGGACCCCCGCGCTCGGCCCCAACGGGCGCTTTGCGCCCATCGAGCTGCCGTTCGTTGCCGAACTGTCCGGCATTCCGATCCTCGGGCCGCTCTATGTCGAGGTGATCTCGGGCCACTACCTGCTCGTCTACATCGCCTTCATCATGGTGCCCGTCACCTGGTTCGTGCTGTTCCGCACCCGCTTCGGGCTGCGCCTGCGCGCCGTCGGCGAGAACCCGAAGGCGGTCGACACCGCCGGCATCTCGGTCACCCGCATGCGCTATCAGGCGATCATCATCACCGGCCTGCTCGCCGGCATCGCCGGGGCGTATTTCTCCATCGCGCAAGGATCGGGCTTCGGCAACAACATGACGGCCGGCAAGGGCTACATCGCGCTGGCGGCGCTGATCTTTGCCAAGTGGAAGCCGGTGCCGGCCATGTTCACCTGCCTGCTCTTCGGCTTCCTCGATGCGTTGCAGATCCGCCTGCAATCGGTGCGGCTGCCCGTCATCGGCGACGTGCCGGTGCAGGCCATCCAGGCGCTGCCATACGTGCTGACCGTGATCCTGCTCGCCGGGTTCATCGGCAAGGCCGTTGGTCCGAAGGCCGGAGGCGTGCCCTATGTCAAGGAACGCTAGCCGTTTGGGCTAAGGCGGCGGAACGGAATGACGATGTCAGCAACGCCGAACGACAAGGCCCTCTTCGAGGCCGCCGAGGCCATCCGGGCCAAGGCTTACGCCCCTTATTCCGGCTTCAAGGTGGGCGCCGCGATCCTGGCCGATGACGGGCGCATCTATGCCGGCTGTAACGTCGAGAACGCCGCCTATCCGCAGGGCAATTGCGCCGAGGCGTCGGCAATCGCGGCGATGATCGCGGGCGGAGGCAAGCGCATCACCCGCATCTACGTCACCGGCCCCGGCCGGGACCCGGTGACACCCTGCGGCGGCTGCCGCCAGCGCATCCGCGAGTTCGCCGACCTCGATGTCGAGGTCATCTCCCACGGCGTCGAGGGCGAACCGCTGCGCTCGACCCTCGGAGAGCTTCTCCCCCACTCCTTCGGACCGGAATTCCTAGGTAAATGAGCAAGGCCGCCAAGACCATCCGCAAGATCGCCGGCAGCGATTCCATCGAAGCCGCGATCGTCCTCGGCTCCGGCCTCTCCGCCATCGGCGATCTCATCGCCGAAAAGATCGCGATCCCGTTTTCCGAGCTCAAGGGTTTTCCTGGCGGAGGCGTTTCCGGTCACGGGCGTGACCTCATCGTCGGCAACCTCGCCGGCAGGCGCGTCGCCGTCCTCACCGGCCGCGAGCACTATTACGAGCACGGCAATCCCGCCGCCATGCGTCCTGCCCTCGAAGCCATGGCCGACCTCGGCGCCAGGACCCTGATGCTGACCAATTCGGCCGGCTCGCTCGATCCGGCCTTCGCCCCCGGCGACCTGATGCTGATCAGCGACCACATCAACTATGCCGGCATGAACCCGCTGATCGGCGAGCCGACCGACCGCCGCTTCGTCAACATGGTGGGATGCTACGATCCCGATCTACGTGCCAAAACCCATGCGCTCGCCGAGCGGCTGGGGATTAAGCTCGGCGAAGGCGTCTATCTCTGGTATTCTGGCCCGAGCTTCGAGACTGTGGCCGAGATCCAGATGGCGATCCGCCTCGGCGCCAACGCGGTCGGCATGTCGACCGCTCCCGAGGTCATCCTCGGCCGCTTCCTCGGCCTCAGGGTATGGGCCTGCTCGTCCGTCACCAATATGGGCGCGGGCCTTTCGAACGAGAACATCAGCCATGAGCACACGAAAATCATGGCGAAACAGGGCGCGGAAAAGCTCGCCAGGCTCATTCCCGCGCTGGTGGAGGAATTATGAGCCTCAGAGTTGTCGCCCCCGGCGAGACTGACGCCGCCCATAAACGCAATCCCGGCTTTCCGCTCGACCTCGACTGGGTCGAGCGCGTGCGCATGAACCGCTCGGCGCTGGAACGGCGCGCTGCAACGCTTCCCGCGCGCCGGACGGTCAAGAAGGACTGGCAGGTCGCCTGGCTGTTGAAGGCCATCACCTTCATCGACCTCACGACCCTCAATTCCGACGATACCGCCGGCCGCGTCGAACGCCTCTGCGCCAAGGCGCGCAATCCGCTGCGTCATGAGATTATAGAGGGGCTGGGCGTCGCCGGCCTCGACATCCATCCCGGCGCGGTCTGCGTCTACCATTCCTTCGTCAGGACCGCAGTCGCGGCGCTCGAAGGCACCGGCATCCCGGTCGCCGCCGTCTCGACCGCCTTCCCGCATGGCCTGGCGCCCGTCGAAACCAAGATCAAGGAGATCGAGGCCTCCGTCGCCGATGGCGCGAAGGAGATCGACATCGTCATCGAGCGCGGCATGGTGCTGACCGGCGACTGGCAGGGGCTCTACGACCAGGTCAAGGCCTTCCGCAAAGCCTGTGGTGACGCGCACATCAAGACCATTCTCGGCACCGGGGAACTGGCAACGCTCACCAACGTGGCCAAGGCTTCGCTCGTCTGCATGATGGCGGGGGCCGATTTCATCAAGACCTCGACCGGCAAGGAGAAGGTCAACGCCAACCTGCCGACCTCGCTCGCCATGATCCGCATGATCCGCTGGTTCGCCGAGGAAACCGGCATCGAGATCGGCTACAAGCCCGCCGGCGGCATCGCCACGGCCAAGCTCGCCCTCGACTACATGGCGCTGATGAAGGAGGAGCTCGGCACCCATTGGCTCCAGCCCCACCTCTTCCGCTTCGGCGCGTCGAGCCTGTTGACCGATATAGAACGGCAGCTGGAGCACGGGCTGACCGGGCACTATGCGGCCGACTACCGGCAGCCGATGGTTTAGTGAACCCGCTCTCGTGGTTCGAGGCCGCTGCGCGGCACCTCACCATGAGGGCTCATGAGACAAGCTTCCCGAGGATCTCATCCTGAGGTGCGAGCGGAGCGAGCCTCGAAGGACGAGGGCCGGGCGCACCGGCCTTGCGGAGGACTGGATGAACAGGATCGCGCAAATCTTCGAAACCCTCGACTATGGTCCCGCGCCCGAGAGCCCGGATCCCGCGCTCGCCTGGCTCGATAGCCATGGGAAGAAATTCGGTCACTTCATCGACGGCAAGTGGACGAAACCGGGCGCAACGTTCTCCTCCGACAATCCGGCGACCGGCGAGAGCCTGGCGCTGGTGACCAACGGCACGCCCGAGGATGTCGACAAGGCGGTCAAGGCCGCCCGCGCCGCCTTCAAGGGCTGGAGCGCGCTCTCCGGCTACGAGCGCGGCAGGTACCTCTACGCCATCGCCCGCGCCATCCAGAAGCACTCGCGCCTCTTTGCCGTCCTCGAAAGCCTCGACAACGGCAAGCCGATCCGCGAGAGCCGCGACCTCGATATCCCGCTCGTTGCCCGCCATTTCTACCACCACGCCGGCTGGGCCCAGCACGTCGCGCGCGAGTTTCCGGGCCGCGTGCCCTATGGGGTGTGCGGCCAGATCATCCCCTGGAACTTTCCGCTGCTGATGCTCGCCTGGAAGATCGCCCCGGCGCTTGCCGCCGGCAACACGGTGATCCTCAAGCCTGCCGAGTTCACCTCGCTGACGGCCCTGCTCTTTGCCGAGATCTGCGAGCGCATCGGACTCCCGAAGGGCGTCGTCAACATCGTCACCGGCATGGGCGAGACGGGCGAGGCGATCGTTGCGCACGAGGGCATCGACAAGATCGCCTTCACCGGCTCGACCGAAGTCGGCAAGGCCATCCGCGCCGCGACCGCCGGCACGGGCAAGGGCCTCTCGCTCGAGCTCGGCGGCAAGAGCCCCTATCTCGTCTTCGAGGATGCCGACATCGACAGCGCCATCGAGGGCCTGGTCGATGCCATCTGGTTCAACCAGGGCCAGGTGTGCTGCGCCGGCTCGCGGCTCCTCATCCAGGAGTCGATCGAGGAGCGGTTCATTGCAAAGCTGAAGAAACGCATGGCGACGCTCCGCGTCGGCGATCCGCTGGACAAGGCCATCGACATCGGCGCGCTCGTCGCTCCCGTTCAGGTCGAGCGCATCCGCGACCTGATGAAGAAAGGCACCGCCGAAGGCGCCGTCGTCTACGAGCCCGACGGCGATCCGCTGCCCGAGCGCGGCTGCTTCCTCCGGCCCGCTCTCGTCACCAACGTCTCGCCGGCCAATACGCTGGTTGAGGAAGAGATATTTGGCCCCGTGCTCGTCGCCATGAGCTTCCGCACGCCCGAGGAGGCTGTGGCGCTCGCCAACAACACCCGCTACGGGCTCGCCGCGACCATATGGAGCGAGAACATCAACCTCGCCCTCGATATCGCCCCCAGGATCAAGGCCGGCGTCGTCTGGATCAACGGCACCAACAATTTCGACGCCGCCGTCGGCTTCGGCGGCTACAAGGAAAGCGGGTTCGGACGCGAGGGCGGACGCGAGGGCATGGCGGTTTACCTGAAGCCAGCCTGGGAGAAGGACCTCAAATCCCTGCCGGCCGCGGCCAAGGCCGCGCCGAAAGCCCCGAGCCCGCTCGATACCGACCTGCTCGACCAGACCGCCAAGATGTATATCGGCGGCAAGCAGGCGCGGCCCGACAGCGGCTACTCGCGCGGCGTCTTCGCGCCGGACGGCAAGCTCGTCGGCGAGGTGGGCGAAGGCAATCGCAAGGATATCCGCAACGCCGTCGAGGCGGCGCGCGCCGCGCTCGGCTGGGGTACGACAGCCGCCCACACCCGCGCGCAGGTCCTCTATTTTCTTGCCGAGAACCTCGACTACCGGCGCGACGAGTTCGCCGCGCGGATCAAAGCGCAGACCGGCAAGGACGGCGCGGCCGAAGTCGCGGCTTCGATCGAACGGCTCTTCGCCTTCGCCGCCTGGGCTGACAAGTATGACGGCGCCGTGCACAACCCGCCGATCCGCGCCGTCGCCGCCGCCATGGTCGAGCCCATAGGCGTGATGGCCATCGTTGCGCCGGAGGAGCAGCCGCTCCTCGGCGCCGTCGCGCTGCTGGCCCCTGCGCTTGCCATGGGCAACCCCGTGGTGCTGGTGCCCTCGCAAACGGCGCCGCTCTGCGTCACCGATCTCTACCAGGTGCTCGAAACCTCCGACGTGCCCTCCGGCGTCGTCAACATCGTCACCGGCGATGCCGTGACGCTGGCAAAAACGCTCGCCGAGCACGATGGGGTCGACGTCATGTGGTTCTTCGGCACGCCCGAGGCCTCGGCCATGGTGGAAAAAGCCTCGATCGGCAACCTGAAGCAGACCTGGACCAGTCGCGGCCGCGCCATCGATCTTTTCGACCGGGAAAGGTTCGAGGGCGACTACTGGCTGGCCAGGGCCACGCAGGTCAAGAACGTATGGATCCCTTACGGGGCGTGATGGCTTTGGTCTTCCTGCCCCAAGAAGTCATCCTCAAGAAGCGTGACGGCCATGAACTCGTGGGCGAGGACATCGCCAGTTTCATCGCCGGCTTTGCGCAAGGCTCCGTAAGCCACGCGCAGGCGGCGGCCTTCGCCATGGCCGTGTTCTTTCGCGGCATGTCGATGGACGAGCGCGTGGCGCTGACCCTTGCCATGCGCGACAGCGGCGCCGTGCTCGACTGGTCGGACCTCGACGGGCCCGTTGCCGACAAGCATTCGACTGGCGGCGTCGGCGACAATGTCTCGCTGATGCTCGCGCCGATCCTTGCCGCCTGCGGCACCTATGTGCCGATGATCTCCGGGCGCGGCCTCGGCCACACCGGCGGCACGCTCGACAAGTTCGATTCCATCCCCGGCTACAAAACGAACCCGGACAACGACCTTTTCCGCAAGGTGGTGCGGCAGGCCGGCTGCGCCATCATCGGCCAGACCGCCGACCTCGCCCCCGCAGACAAGACGCTCTATGCCATCCGCGACGTGACCGGCACGGTCGAATCCATCGCCCTCATCACCGCCTCGATCCTGTCGAAAAAGCTCGCGGCCGGGCTTGATTGCCTGATCCTCGACGTCAAGACCGGGTCCGGCGCTTTCATGCCGACATTGGAGAAGAGCCGCGAGCTCGCCGAAAGCCTCGTCACTGTCGCCAATGGGGCCGGCATGAAGACCGGCGCGCTCATCACCGACATGAACGAGCCGCTGGCCTCAGCTGCCGGCAACGGCCTAGAGGTACGCAACGCCGTCGAGTTCCTGACCGGCGCCCGCCAGGATCCGCGCTTGAAGGAAGTGACGCTGGCGCTCTGCGCCGAGGCCATCGAGATGACCGGTATCGCTCCGAGAGTCGAGGCCCGTCGCAGCGCCGAGCATGCGCTCGACAGCGGCGCGGCGGCCGAGCGCTTCGCCCGCATGGTCGAGGCATTGGGTGGCCCGGCCGATTTCGTCGAGACCATGGACCGGCATCTCGCCGTGGCGCCAATCGTGCGCGACATATTCGCTACCGGCGAGGGGACGGTCGCCGAGATCGACACCCGCGGCGTCGGCATGGCTGTCGTTGCGCTTGGCGGCGGCCGCACGAGGCCCGAGGACACCATCGATCACAGCGTCGGCTTCGACCGCCTCGCAGGGCTCGGCGCGCGCGCCGGCAGAGATGGGCCCATCGCCCGCCTGCATGCGCGCGACGAGGCCAGCGCCGCCGAAGCCGAACGGCGCTTGCTGGCGGCCTACCGCCTGGGCGATACCGCGCCCCGGAACGATCTCATCCCCGGCCGGCTCGCACCGGCGGTCTGACAGGGAGCAGCCCATGCCGCGCGTCATCATCTGCCTGCTCGACAGCGTCGGCATCGGCGGTGCGCCCGATGCAGTCGCCTATGGCGACGAGGGCGCCAACACGGTCGGCCACATCGCAGAAGCCTGCGCCGACGGTCGCGGCGACCGCGAGGACCTGCGCTCGGGGCCATTGCGCGTGCCCAACCTCGATGCGATGGGGCTCGGCGCCGCCGTCACGCTTTCGACGGGCCAGACCCCGCCCAATCTTTCGGCCACTGCCAAGGGCGGCCGCTTCGGGGTCGGGCGCGAGGTCAGCAAGGGCAAGGATACACCTTCCGGTCACTGGGAGATTGCGGGCGTGCCCGTCCCCTTCGAGTGGGGTTACTTCCCCCAGACCGAACCCACCTTCCCGCCGGAGCTCATCGCCGAGTTCGTCAAGCGGGCAAAGCTTCCCGGCATCCTCGGCGACAAGCACGCCTCCGGCACCACGGTCATCGCCGAGCTTGGCGAGGAGCACATCCGGACCGGCAAGCCGATCTGCTACACCTCGATCGACTCGGTCTTCCAGATCGCCGCTCACGAGACGCATTTCGGGCTCGAACGGCTCTACGAGATCTGCCAGATCGCCTTCGAGCTGACCAAGCCCCTCAATATCGGCCGCGTCATCGCCCGGCCGTTCGTCGGGGAAACGCCGCAGACCTTCAAGCGCACCGGCAACCGGCGCGACTTCGCCATCGAGCCGCCCGAGGAAACGCTGCTCGACCGCGCCAAGGCCGCCGGCCGTCAGGTCTACGCCATCGGCAAGATCTCGGACATCTACGCGGGCCGCGGCGTCACCCACAAGATCAAGGCCACCGGCCTGATGCCGCTGTTCAACGCCACGATCGATGCGATGGAAATGGCGGCGGACGGGGCGCTGATCTTCACCAACTTCGTCGATTTCGACAGCGAGTTCGGCCACCGGCGCGACGTGCCCGGCTATGCCGATGCGCTCGAACAGTTCGACGGGCGCGTACCCGAGCTGATTGCCAAGCTGCGCGACGACGACCTCGTCGTCATCACCGCCGACCACGGCAACGACCCGACCTGGCCGGGCACCGACCATACCCGCGAGCAGGTGCCGATCCTGATGTTTTCCCCAAGCCTTGCGGCGGGCGAGATTGGCATCCGCAAAACCTTCGCGGATATTGGCGAAAGCATCGCCCGGTGGCTCGGCCTGACCGCTGGCCCGCATGGGCGCAGCTTCCTTTAACCTCCCATAGCGGTGGCGCCATGAACCACAAAGTCCTGCCCAACGTCACCGTCGTCGATCACCCGCTGATCCAGCACAAGCTGACCATCATGCGCGACAAAGAGACCTCGATCGCCGGCTTCCGGCGGCTCCTGCGCGAGATCGCCCACCTCCTCTGCTACGAGGTCACCCGCGATCTCGAACTGGAGATGATCCCGATCGAAACGCCCATGCAGCAGATGGAAGCCCCCACCATCAAGGGCAAGAAGCTGGTCTTCGCCTCGATCCTGCGCGCCGGTAACGGGCTCCTCGAAGGCATGCTCGATCTGGTGCCGGCGGCCCGCGTTGCCCATATCGGCATCTATCGCGACCACGAGACGCTCCAGCCGGTCGAATACTACTTCAAGGCCCCCTCCAACCTCGAGGATCGCCTCGTCATCGTCGTCGACCCGATGCTGGCGACCGCCAACTCGGCGACCGCGGCCATCGACAAGCTGAAGGAACGCGGCGCCAACAAGATACGGTTCCTGTGCCTCCTCGCCGCCCCCGAGGGCGTCGAGCGCTTCACCCATGCCCATCCGGACGTCCCGATCTTCACCGCCGCCATCGACGATCATCTCAACGAGAAGGGCTATATCGTGCCCGGCCTGGGTGATGCCGGCGACCGTATGTACGGGACGAAATAGGGCGGGAGCGTCATATCGTCCCCACCCCGATTGTCATCCCGGCGAAGGCCGGGACCCAGCCCTGAACCCATCCGCGAGCACGGGAGGAGCGGGCTGCACTCCTCCTGCTCTGTTCACACACACCTTGCGGCTGGTGCGGTATCTCAGGATGGGTCCCGGCCTTCGCCGGGATGACAATAGGGGAGGTGGCAATGTTGTGCCCATAAGGTGCTTCAATCCCCGCGTCTTCTTCACCCGGCTTATCCGGGCGACCCAGCCGTGCCGCATCGGCGGCGCGAAGGGCTCTTCCGTTGGGCCTTCCTACCCCGACGCCAAACTATCCCTTCAGCGGCAACCCATACCCGATCAGCCGCTGCCGCAGGTCCTGCGGCGAGACGAAGTGGATCGCCTCCATGCCGAAATTGCGCGCGGCAATGACGTTGGACTCGTTGTCGTCGATGAAGACGCAGGATTCCGGCGCCAGTCCATAGCGCTCGCAGAAGACGCGATAGATGCGCTGGTCGGGCTTGACCAGTCCCTCGAGCCCCGAGACGATCACCCCGTCGAACTTTTCCAAGAACGGCCATTCGCCAAGGCAGGTGACCCATTTCTCCCAGGAGAAGTTGGTGATGGCGAAGGTCGGGATTTCCTCGGCGACCAGCTCGTCATGGATGGCGACGGTGCCGTCGATGAAGCCGTTGAAGGTCTCCTTCCAGCGCAGGTCATAGGCCTGGATCTCGCGCCAGTACTTCGGGAACCGCGTGATGAGCTTGGCGACACCCTCCGAATAGATTTCGCCCGCGTCGAACTCCAGGTTCCAGGCGCTGGTGCAGATGTTCTCGTGGAACCACGCCGCCTCCTCCTCGCTCGCAAAGAGCTTGCGGAACAGGTACATCGGGTTCCAGTCGACGAAGACGCCGCCGAGATCGAAGACGGGGATGAGGGGCTCGGTCATGGGGAGGTCCGGGATGAGGCAGGAAGACACGAGGCTCTTGCCATGCCCGTCCGCCCCGCGCAAGGACGCCCCGTGCCTTCAGCAGGCGTTGTAGCAGATCGGCTCGCCGAAGCGCGGAATGTAGAAATTCTCGCGATAGAGCGGAAAGTCCTTCTGGAATACGAGTCCCAGGAGGGGGGTATAGGAGTAGGAACTCTCCGAGACGACGACGAATGCGTCCTCGGCAAGGCTCGTGATCTCTTCGGGCAGCTCGTAGGCAGAGCCGACCGGGTGCCCGGCGGTGTGATCGGCCTGTCCGGCCTCGAACTGCCGGCTCCAGCGGATTTGCGTTTCGCCGTCCTCATCGACATAGACGAGCGAAACCGTCTGCACGAGCGTCGTCGTGGAATAGGGGGCGATGATGTTTTCGGCGGCGCGGAAATAGTCGCGCAGAGCCGTCGCCGAAACGACGCCGTCGACCCGTGCCACCAGGTCTCCGATGGTTCCGGTCACCGTCTGGACGCGCCTGTCCATGGAGATGAGGGCGCTGGCCTCGAGCGTGCCGAGATAGAGCAGCAGCATCACCGGCAGGATGAGCGCGAACTCGACCACGGCTGCGCCGTCCCGCGCCGCGATCAGCCGACGAAAAGCTTTGCCCAGTCTGTCCATCGTCAGCCCGAGAATGGCTCGTTGCGGAAGACGCGCACCGCCGCCAGCAGCCGCGTATTGTCGCCGAGCGTCGCCAGGGAGAAATCGGCGAAGTTGAGGATGACCGGCCATTTGTAATAGGCCTGCACGAGCATGATGTTCGAGCCCTGGCCGGGGGTGAACACCTGGGGCTCGGTCCAGTCACAGGTTTCGGTGCACTCGGACTCCACCGGCGGCGTGGCGCTCGCCGAAGCGAAGTCGGTGACGGGCGTCACGCGGATGTGGATCGCGTCGCAGTTGAAGAGCCCGAAGGTGTGGTTGCAGACCGCCCCGCGGAAGTCGTCGAAATCGAAGCTGGCCGATTGCGCCTGCCCGGTGAGGATCAGGCGGTTGGCGTCGTTGACGGCGGCATCCAGCACTTCGCTGGCCAGGAACACCATCGCGGTCTCGAGGATGGCCCCGATCAGGACGAAGAACGGCACGGCCAGCAGCGCGAACTCGACGAGCGTCACGCCGCTTTCATTGCGCGCGAACCGGCTGCGCCGCATTGCGCGCACCAGCAACCCCGCCAGCCAAGATCGTTCCCCCATGAGCCCCCCAATGAGCTCCGGCACCGACAAGGCGCCTGTAAATCGGGCGTGATGCTAGGCAGAGCTGGCTAATCGAAGGTTAGGAAAATCCCGTGTCTTCGATGAGGAGTCGATCGTGGTGAATACGGGGTTAAACGGATCGCACTATTGCGCCAGGTCGCCGATGAGGCGCGAGGAGGCGATGGTGTTGCTGGTGTAGCCCGGCGCGTCGCCCAGCATCACCGTCGGCTGGCAGGTGGGCGCGCACACGACCGTGGTGCGCTCCATACCCTGGTAGACCGTCATCGTGCCAGCCTGGAGTTGCACCACCTCGACGAGCGCGTCGGCGATGGGGGTTCCAGCCGCATCCATGACGATGAGGTTCGTTTGCCCATAGTTCTTGCCGGTCAGGATCAGCGTCTGCGGATCCTGGATGGTGACGTCCGCTATGCCCGGGTTGCCGATGACGACCGTCGCCGCCGGCGCCGAGAGCCGCAGGATCCGCGCCATGTTGGCGTTGACCGAGATCGGCGCACCGTCCTGCGCGATGGCAGGGGCGGCCGGCGCGGCGAGCGTCAGGGCCATGAAGGCAAGAGCGGCGAGATATCTCATCGGCATGAAAGGGCCTGGGGCTTGCGGACAGCTGACCAGCAGTTTCCGTGCGAATGGTGAATAATTGGCAAACGGACGTCTTTGGCGAGGGATCGCAGTCTTCAAACGAGAGGAATATTGCCACATGCGCGCGACTGGGCGAGTAAGGTAATATTTTCGTAAATTTCTACTTCGTATCGAGCAAAGTACATAGTATCGCGCGCGTGGGTTGAAAGCGCATAAAATGCGATCAATCTCGTTAATCAATTGATTTCCATATGAAAATCACCGAAGATGTTGCGGGCCGTTGCTTCGTGGATTAACGTAATTTCAAGGTGTGACGACTAGGTTCACGGCCAGTTCGACGTCTGACGCCTCGAACCCACGACGTCACTTGTGACGTGAGCAAGGAGCCTGGAGACATTATGAAGAAGATTTTTGCCCGCTTCGCGAAGGACGAGTCCGGCGCGACCGCAATCGAATACGGCCTGATCGCTGCCCTCATGGCAGTGGTCGTCATTGCCGCCATCACCATTCTGAGCCCCGCTCTGCAGGGAACGTTCACTGGCATCGCCACTACCCTGAACGATCCAGAGTCGGCTCTCCCCACGACCCCGTAATATCAGCCGAAAGTTTGGCGGTAGCAGGGGCCTAGTCCCTAGTTACCAACTGATCTGGAAAGGGGGCTCCGGCTCCCTTTCTGTCCTTCTGCGGCCTGGAAAGACGAGGCGTTCCATATGACGGGACTGTTCGGATCGTTCTTTCGTGATGAGCGCGGAGCTACCGCGATCGAGTACGGGCTTGTTGCCGCGTTTATTGCGATCGTCGTCTTGGTGTCCTTCGCCCTGCTCGGGGATCCCCTGGAAGGGCTGTTCAGCGGCGTAGCCGGCGAATTCACCGAGATAAACGAGAGATTGTAGCCTCGGCGCAGAGGGCGGACCGCCCTTTCGTTTCGAGATAGTTTACGCAACGGGTCCAGAATGGTGTGCAATGTGCTTTGCCATCCGCGGATAGTCCGATGTCCACCATAGCCCTCTTCTTCTTCCCTCTCGCCATGGCGATCGCGGCTTCGACCGACCTTCTGACCATGCGCATCTCCAACAAGCTCGTGCTGTTGCTCGTCGCCGGTTTCGTGGTGCTGGCGCTGGCGCTCAACATGCCCTTGCAGCAATTCGCCATGCATGTGGCCTGCGCCGTGCTCGTGCTGGTCGCAGCCTTCGCGCTCTTTGCGCTCGGCTGGATCGGCGGAGGGGACGCCAAGCTCGCCGCGGCGACGACCCTCTGGCTTGGCTTCGGGCTGACGCTCCCATATCTGGTCTATGCCGCGCTTGCCGGCGGCGTCCTGACCCTCGTCATCCTCATGCTGCGCCGCTTTCCGCTGACCCCGTTCATCGCCCGCCACGCCTGGCTCGAGCGCCTGCACAACGCCAAGTCCGGCGTTCCCTACGGCATCGCGCTCGCCGCCGCCGGCCTCATGACCTACTCCAACACGGCGATCTTCCAGCGGCTTTCGGGTGTCTGAACGGCGCTCCACCGCATTCTGCAAGGCCTTCATGGGTTCTTAACCGAGTTTCACAAGCGTCGGTTAACCAAACTTTGACCGTTTGAATCCATAGTCGCGACGGTGGCTTGGCTCGTCCGCCTGGTCGCGCCCGCTCTCTGCTCGCGGGTTTTGGGGGTTCAACCGGAGTGCGCCGATGAAGCCGGCCCGGATCGTTCTTTTGGTGGTGGCCCTGGTGGCAGGGCTGCTGGCCGCGTTCCTCGTCATGCGTGGGGATCGATCGGGCCCGCGCACGGTTGTCACCGAAGTGGTGCGCGAGGAAGCCAGGACGCAGATCCTCGTCGCCCGCGCGACCATCGGCATGGGCGAGCGGCTGACGGCGCAGACCGTCGAGTGGGTCGATTGGCCCGAGGGGTCGGTGCGCTCCGAATATGTCACCAGGTCGACGATGCCCAACGCGCCCGCAGACCTCACCGGCGCCGTCGCCCGCTTCGAATTCTTCCCCGGCGAGCCCATTCGCGAGCAAAAGCTCGTTCGTGCCGATCAGGGCTATCTCTCCGCCGTCCTCGCACCCGGCATGCGCGGCGTCTCGGTGCCCGTCAACGCCGAGTCGAGCGCGGGCGGTTTCGTCGTCCCCAACGATCGCGTGGACGTGGTCCTGACCCGCAGCACGGATGCCGGGCGGGTCTCGGAAGTGGTCCTTGCCAATGTGCGGGTCCTCGCCATAGGCAAGCGGCTGGGCGAAGTCGGCGCCTCCGGCGGCCAGACGGAGACCTCGACGTCCGAGGGTCCGCAGGCGCAGGTGTTCGACAAGAGCAACATCGCCACCCTCGAGCTGACCCCCGCCCAGGCGGGCACCCTCATCAACGCTCAGGCGCTCGGAGGTCTTTCGCTGGTCCTGCGCTCCATCGCGGACTTCCGCGAGGATCCGGTCATTGCCCAGCGCCAGAACGCCAACCAGCCGGTACGCGTCATCCGCTTCGGCCGCGAGACCAGCGTCATGTCCGGTCAGCCGGCCGGTAGCGCCGTGGCTCAGGCGATGCCCATCGATACTTCTTCCGACATCAGTTACGAGGCCGCCCCGCCCATCGGCGAGGTTTCGGCTCCTCCGGCGCAGGAGCTGCCGGACATTCAGGTCCAGTAAGGCAAGGCAACCATGCTCGAGACATCCTCATACGCTTCCGCCTTCGCTACCCGCCGACGTCACGCCTTTGCCGCCCTGCTTGCCGCCGGGATCTTCGCCCTGGCGCTGCCGGCAGCGATCTGCGCCCAGCAGACCCATGTCGCCGTCGCCGGCTACGGCACGTCCAAGACCTTCGAGCTCGCGCTCAACAAGTCGGTCATCGTCGACCTGCCGGCGGACGTCGCCGAAGTCATCGTCTCGCAGCCGCAGGTCGCCGGGACCATGATGCGCACCACACGCCGCGCCATCATCCAGGGCACCGGCGCGGGCGACACCAACATCTTCTTCCTCGATGCGGCCGGCCGCACGATCTCGGTTCTCGACATCAAGGTGACCAAGGAGCCCTCGCAGGTCGGCAGCGCGCTCGAAGCGGCGCTGGCCCGCATCCTGCCGGGCTCTGCGATCAACGTTGAATCGGTGACGTTGAACGATTCGACCAACCGCGTGGTGATCTCGGGTACGGCGCTGTCCGGCGACGATGTGCTGCGCGCCGGTCAGATCGCCACCCAGTTCGCCGGCGACGAGAAGAACGTCGCCAACCTCGTCACCGTTTCCGGCTCGCAGCAGGTGATGCTCAAGGTCACCGTCGCCGAGGTCAGCCGCGAGGCGGTCAGGCAGTTCGGCATCAATCTTTCGGCCACCCTCGGCACCGGGGCCCTGACGACCGGCATCATCAGCACCCCGCCGCTTGGCGGCGCCTCGAGCGTCGTTCCGAGCGCCGGCGTCAGCGCCAATCTCAATGTCGGCAACCTCGCCCTCGAGGCTACGCTACGCGCTCTCGAGCGGAACGGGGGCATGCGCACGCTTGCCGAGCCGAACCTCACGGCCATCTCGGGCCAGAGCGCCGAGTTCCTCGCGGGTGGCGAGTTCCCGATCCCGACCGGCGTCGATGACGACGGCCGCATCAGCTACACCTTCAAGGAGTTCGGCGTGAAGCTGGCCTTCACGCCGACCGTCAGGTCGAACGGCAATGTGATGCTTGCGGTCGATACGTCCGTCTCCGAGATGAGCGCCGAGGCAAGCCTTGCGCTCGGCGACGTCACCATCCCCGGCATCAAGGAGCGCATGGCCAAGACCACCGTCGAGCTCCAGCCCGGCATGACGCTTGCCATTGCCGGCCTGATGGAAGATCGGGTCCGCCAGCAGATCAACCAGCTCCCCGGCCTCGGCAACATCCCGATCCTGGGCGCGCTCTTCCGTTCGCGCGATTTCGTCCATTCGCAGACCGAGCTGCTGATCCTCGTCACGCCCTATCTCGTCGAGCCCTCGCCCTATATCCCGACGCCCGTCGACAACATGACGATCGCGAGCGATGCCGAGGCGATCTTCCTCGGCCATCTCGAGAAAACCTATGGCGTCGGTACGGACGATGGGATGCGCGGCAGCTTCCGCGGCTCGGTCGGATTCGTGCTGGATTGATGCGGTCCCGGTGCCGCAAGGAGTTGGTTAGATGAGTTTCCTCCGCCCCGAGCCCGAGCAGAACGAGGAGCCGGCCGTCGAGATCGCCCCGGGCGCGCGGCTCGTTCCGCGCATCACCATCCAGGCCTTCTGCGAGCATTCGCAGACCGCCCAGCTCGTCGAGAGCGCCATCCACGACCGGCGCATGTCCAAGGTCGCGCTGACCACCCATAACGGGGGCATCGAGGGGGCGATCGAGACCTACAAGTCCAACCCGACGCCCAACCTCATCATCGTGGAAACGACGCTGCCGCCCGATCAGATCGCCCGTGCCCTTGCGCGGCTGGCCGAGGTCTGCGACGCGGCCACTCGCCTCATCGTTCTCGGCCACGTCAACGACGTGGTGCTCTACCGTGATCTCATCCGCTCGGGCGTTTCCGAATATGTCGTCCTGCCCGACACCGCCCAATCGATCGTCACGGCCATCACCGACATCTTCGCGTCCGACAACGCCAAGCCCATCGGGCGCACCATCGGCTTCATCGCCGCCAAGGGTGGGGCAGGGGCCTCGACCTTCGCCCACAACGTCTCCTGGTCGATCTCGCAGAGCCTGCGTCAGGACTGCCTCGTCATCGACATGGACCTGCCCTTCGGCACCGCGGGCCTCAATTTCAATCAGGATCCGCCGCACGGCCTCGCCGACGCCGTGCTCGCCAACCAGAAGGTCGACCAGGTGATGCTCGACCGGCTGATGAGCAAGGCCGCCAGCCACATCAATCTTCTCACCGCCCCGGTCACCCTCGATCGCACCTACGATTTCGAGGAGCGCGAGTTCGAGCAGATCGTCGAATTGTGCCAGACCTCGACGCCCGTGGTCGTGCTCGACATTCCCCATGTCTGGACGGCCTGGGTGCGTCATACGCTGGCGACCATCGACGAGGTCGTCATCGTCGCCGAGCCGGACCTTGCGAGCCTGCGCAACGCCAAGAATCTCGCCGATACCCTGAAAGCGCTGCGTCCCAACGAGGCCGCGCCGCTGCTCGTCCTCAACAAGGTCGGCACGCCCAAGCGGCCCGAAATCTCGGCGGGCGAGTTTGCCGCGTCGGTCGAATGCAAGCTGCTTGGCCAGGTGCCGTTCGACGCCGCCCTCTTCGGCACCGCCGCCAACAATGGCCAGATGATCGCCGAGGTCGCGGCGGGCAACAAGATCAACGAGGTGTTCCGCGCCGTCGGTTTGCACGTCACCGGCCGGCAGGAGGCGACTGCGGCCGGACGTGGCGGCAGCCGCCTCAGGCTCGGCTCGCTCCTGAAGAAGCGGGCCTGAGCGATGGCGGGCCTGGGGAGACGGTAGTTCGATATGTTCGGCAAGCGCACGAGTTTTGGTGGGAACACGCCGACGGCGCCGCAACCGGCCCGCCCGGCGCCGGCGCCCGCTACACCCAGCCTCGATCGTATGGAGGCCTACCGGCCGCCGGCAGCGGAACCACCCCGCGCGCGCCCCGATGAGGTTCTCGATCTGCGCTCGCCCTCCGAAGCGCGGCGCGACAAGGACTATTTCCAGACCAAGTCCGCCATCTTCAACGCCCTGATCGACTCCATCGACCTGTCGCAGCTCGCGACCATGGACCAGCAATCGGCGCGCGAGGAAATCCGCGACATCGTCGCCGAGATCATCGCGCTCAAGTCCATCGCCATGTCGATCTCCGAGCAGGAGGACCTGCTCGAGGACATCTGCAACGACGTCCTCGGCTACGGGCCGCTCGAACCGCTCCTGGCGCGCGACGACATCGCCGACATCATGGTGAACGGTTCGCAGAAGTGCTACATCGAGGTCGGTGGCAAGGTGAAGCTCACCAATGTGCGCTTCCGCGATGATGCGCATCTGATGAACGTCTGTCAGCGCATCGTTTCCCAGGTCGGCCGCCGGGTCGATGAATCCTCGCCGATCTGCGATGCGCGCCTGCCCGACGGTTCACGCGTCAACGTCATCGCCCCGCCGCTCTCGATCGATGGCGTGACCCTGACCATCCGCAAGTTCAAGAAGGACAAGCTGACCCTTTCCCAGCTCGTCAAATATGGCTCGATCTCGCCAGAGGGCGCCGAGGTGCTGCGCATTCTCGGGCGCGTGCGCGCCAACGTCCTGATCTCGGGCGGCACCGGCTCCGGCAAGACGACGCTTCTCAACTGTCTCACCGCCTTCATCGAGCGCGACGAGCGCGTCATCACCTGCGAGGACTCGGCCGAGCTGCAGCTCCAGCAGCCGCACGTGGTGCGTCTCGAGACGCGCCCGCCCAATCTCGAGGGTGAGGGCGAGATCACCATGCGCGATCTCGTCCGGAACTGCCTGCGCATGCGCCCCGAGCGCATCATCGTGGGCGAAGTGCGCGGTCCCGAGGCGTTCGATCTCCTCCAGGCCATGAACACCGGCCACGACGGCTCGATGGGCACGCTCCACGCCAACTCGCCGCGCGAGGCGCTTTCGCGTCTCGAATCCATGATCACCATGGGTGGCTACTCGCTCCCGAGCCGCACCATCCGCGAGATGATCGTTTCGTCCATCGACGTCATCGTCCAGGCCGCGCGCCTGCGCGACGGCTCGCGCCGCATCACCCACATTTCCGAGGTGCTGGGCATGGAAGGCGACGTGATCGTGACGCAAGATGTCTTCCTCTACGACATCATGGGCGAGGACGGCGGCGGCAACCTCGTCGGCCGCCACCGCTCGACCGGCATCACCAAGCCGCAATTCGTCGAGCGCGCCCGCTACTTCAACGAGGAGGCCAACCTCGTCGAAGCGCTGGAGAAGTCCAATACCGAGCAGCGCGAGCTGCTCGGCGGCTGAGGGTCCGGATCGAGATGAACACCCTGCTGCTGGTCTTCCTCGTCGTGCTCACCGTCGGCGCCGCCGGCTTTGCGCTCGTGCCCTCGCTTCTCGGCGACAGCCGCGCCGAAAAGCGCCGCAAGGCCTTCCAGGGCGACATCCAGACGCGTCGGCGCGACAATGCCGCCGCCCGCAGCCGGGAGGACCGTCGCCGGTCCGTGCAGGAGGCGGTCAAGGCCCAGAACGAGGAGCAGAAGAAGCGCCGCCGCATATCGCTGGCCGAGTACATCTTCCAGGCGGGCATGGACATCAAGCCGCGTGCCTTCATCCGCAACAGCGTCATCGTGGGCGTTGCGCTCTTTGCCATCCTGGCGCTGGTGCAGGTGCCGATCTATTTCGCCGCCATCTTCGGTGTCGCCGGCGCCTACCTGCTGCCGCGCTTCTATCTCGCCCGCCGGCGCAGGCGTTATCAGGACCGGTTCCTCGACGAATTGCCCAACGCCGTCGAGGCGATCGTGCGCGGCGTCAAGACCGGCCTGCCCCTCAACGACACCATCCGGCTGGTGGCCAAAGAGGTCAAGGAGCCGGTCCGCTCCGAGTTCCAGCGGGTGCTCGACCAGCAGGCCTTCGGCCTGTCGATGACCGATGCCGTGCAGGTGCTCCTCGAGCGCGTGCCCCTGCCCGAGGTCAATTTCTTCGTCGTCGTCATTTCCGTGCAGCAGCAGGCGGGCGGCAATCTCTCGGAAGCGCTGGGGAACCTGGCGCGTGTCCTGCGCAACCGCAAGAAGATGAAACTCAAGGTCAAGGCCATGTCGTCGGAGGCCAAGGCGTCCGCCGGTATCATCGGATCGCTGCCTTTCGTCGTCGCCGGCATCGTCACCCTCGTTTCGCCGCGCTATCTCGAGCCGCTGTGGACGACGCCAACCGGCAATATCTGCCTCGGCGTCGCCTTCGTCATGCTCGCTTTCGGCATCTTCGTCATGAACCGCATGATCCAGTTCGACTACTAGGGAGCGAGGCGTTGGATTTCGTCGAGACGATCGCCAACCGGGACTTCCTGATCGCGGTGCTTGCCGCCATCTCGGCGGCTGCCGTCGTCTTCACCTTCGGGTCGAGCCTCATCGGCCGCTCGGAAATGAAGACGCGCATCCGCCGCGTCGCACTCGAGCGCGAGAAGCTGCGCGCCGAGGAGATGGCGCGCCTGCGCGGCGCCGAGCAGACGCGAGCCAGCATCCGCCGGGGCACCGAGACGCGCGACTACATGAAGCGCACCGTCGAGCGCTTCTCGCTGCGCAGGGCCTTCCAGGACGAGACCACCGTCGACAAGCTCGCTCATGCCGGCTATCGCGGCCAGGGGCACCTGACGACCTATCTCTTCATGCGCTTTGCCACGCCCCTCGTCATCTTCGTGCTGGCGGCGGTCTATCTCATCTTCGTGCTGCCGGGTGAGAGGCCGCTGTTCCTCGAGATCACCTATGCCGTGGGCGCGGCCATCGTCGGCTCCTACCTGCCGACACTTCTGCTCAAGAACCAGACCATGAAGCGCCAGCAATCGATCCGCCGCGCCTGGCCGGATTGCCTCGACCTGATGCTGCTCTGCGTTGAAGCGGGCATGTCGGTCGAGCACGCCTTCAAGCGCGTCGCCCGCGAGATCGCCGACCAGAGCGCCGAGCTTGCCGAGGAGATCACGCTGACCACCGCCGAGCTCTCCTTCCTCGACGATCGCGCCCGGGCCTACGAGAACCTCGGCCGGCGCACGGGCCTCGATGGCGTGCGCTCGGTGATGACGGCGCTCATCCAGGCCGACAAGTACGGCACCTCGGTCGGCCAGGCGCTGCGCGTCATGGCCGAGGAGGGGCGCGAGGCGCGCATGATGGAGGCCGAAAAGAAGGCGGCCGCCCTTCCCCCCAAGCTCACCGTGCCGCTGATCCTCTTCTTCCTGCCGGTGCTCTTCATCGTCATCATGGCGCCGGCCATGATGCAGGCGTTCTCCCAATCGCTCGGCGGATAAAGGCCAATCGAGGAGCGTAGTGACAAGCGGTCGGCCTCGACACGGCCAACGATGCCTACTGGCTGTTCGCGATCCGGTCCCACCGGTTCTGCTGAGTCAGGAGCCTGCGCACATAGGCCATGTTCGCCTCGACCTCGTCGGGCGGCAGCTCGGCGGCGTAGATATTGCGCGCCTCGTCGAACCGTCCTTGCAGTCCGACGACGAGCGCCAGATTCTGTCTTATGCGGCTCGTTGCCCGCGGCATGGCGACGGCCTGACGCAGGTAGTGCTCGGCGGTCGTGAGCTCGTTGGTCATGGCGTAGGAAAGTCCCATGTTGGCGAGCAGGGACGGCTCGCCCGGCGCAATGACCATCGCCTGCTGGTAGAGCGCGCGCGCTTCCCCGTTCCGTCCGAGCTGGTCAAGCGCCGCGCCCTTGACCGAGAGCGCGTTCCAGTCCGGCGCCTCGGGGCGGATGGCGCCGTCGACGACGTTGACCGCCTGGTCGAACCGGCCGTCGGCGGTCAGCGCCTTGGCAAAGGCGACGCGCATCTCCGGATCGTTGGGGAAGTCGCGGATGCCGGTTTCGAGAACCGAGACCGCCTGGCTCGTCTGCGCCTGCGCGCGCAGCGCCGCCGCGTAGTTGATGACGACGTTGCGGTCGCGCGGATTGGCCTTGTAGCGAGCGGTGAGATCGGCGAGCGCCGAGAGCGCTTGCTCGCGCGGCATGCTGGAATAGTCGGGCGTCGGGCCCGCGACGCGGGTCGTCGCGCATGCGGAAAGCGCCAGCGCCGCCACGCCCGCGATCAACGCCTTGCGCAAGAGTGTGAGCCGTCGCTCCGGCACGCCGCCACCATCGTTCAACGGGCAGCCCAGTGCCGCCATGCTTTTCGCAATAAATCATTAACCCTAACAGCCGGTTAAAATGGCTGCTCCCGCCGGTTGCCGCTCTGCCTGCCGCGCGCTACACGTGCCTCACGCCATCACGAAAAAGGATGTCCGATGTCCCAGTCCGCGAGTCTGCCGGTGATCTTCGTGGAGGATGGCGGCCTTGCCGCTGCCGGGCTCTCCCATGAGCATGCCGCCTGGGCGGGGGCGAATGGTTTTTCCGGCCAGCGCGGACGGCTCCTGGCCCTGCCGGGCGAAGCGGGTGCGGTGGCCGGCTACCTCTTCGGCGTCGGCGGGGCCGAGGAACGTCCGGCGATGGTCTCGGGCCTTGCGGGCGCGGCGCTGGCGGAAGGCAAGTATAGGCTGGAGGGTGCCTACGGCGATCCGACCCTCGCCGCGCTCGGCTTCGCGCTCGGCGGCTACCGTTTCGCGCGTTACCGCAAGGGCTCCGCGCCCGCCGAACTCGATCCGCCAGCGGATGCAGACGAGGCCGAGATCGCACGCTTGCGGGACGCCGCGTTCATGGCCCGCGATCTCATCAACACGCCTGCGAACGACATGGGGCCGGGCGCGCTGGAAGCCGAGATTCGCGCGCTCGCCAGGCGGCACGAGGCCAAGGTCGCCGTAACGACGGGCGATGAGCTTCTCAAGAGCAATTTCCCGATGATCCACGCCGTCGGCCGCGCCGCCGGCGAAGCGCCGCGGCTCGTCGACATCAGCTGGGGCCGGCAAAGCGATCCGAAAGTCACCCTCGTCGGCAAGGGCGTCACCTTCGATACCGGCGGGCTCGACATCAAGCCGGCCGCCGGCATGCTGCTGATGAAGAAGGACATGGGCGGCGCGGCCAATGTCCTCGGCCTTGCCCACGCCATCATGGACGCGCGCCTCAAGGTGCGCCTGCGCGTCCTCATCCCCATCGTCGAGAACGCCATCTCGGCCACCTCCTTCCGACCCGGCGACGTGCTGGTCTCACGCAAGGGTATCTCGGTCGAGATCGGCAACACCGACGCCGAGGGGCGGCTGATCCTGGCTGATGCGCTTGCGCTCGCCGACGAGGAGAGCCCCGACCTGCTCCTCGACATGGCGACCCTGACGGGCGCCGCCCGCGTTGCCCTCGGCCCCGATCTGCCGCCGCTCTATGCGAACGACGATGCGCTGGCCCGCGAACTTGTCTCCGCCGGCATGGCCGCCGACGATCCGCTCTGGCACATGCCGCTCTGGTCGCCGTATGATTCCATGATGTCTTCGAGGATCGCCGACGTGAACAACGCCGGCACCGGAGGCTTTGCCGGCTCGGTAACCGCCGCGTTGTTCCTGCGCCGCTTCGTCGAGAAGGCAGGCGCCTGGGTTCACCTCGACATCTACGGCTGGGCGCCGGAAGCACGTCCCTCGCGCCCGGTCGGCGGCACCGACCAGGGTATCCGCGCGATCTATGGCGTGCTGAAGCAGCGATACGGCTAGGACCGGTCCGCATTCAGCTGATGCTGGCCTGCAAATGGCAGTTTTCTGCGCTTCCGGTGCTCACGTACCATCAAGGTACGTTCCGCGCCGGTTCTCGAAAACCGCCATTTTCGGCTCAGCCTGAGCTGAATGTGGATCGGTCCTGGTCATAAAGATAGTTGACGATCACAACGATATAGTTGATAATGTCAACTATATATCGATTGCCGGTTCCTGCCATGAACGATCAGACCAACGACGTCGCCGCCGTGCGGCGCTTCAACCGCTTCTACACCCGCATCATCGGCCTCCTGGAAGAGGGGATGCACCACACCCGCTTTACCTTGAGCGAGGCGCGCGTGATCCACGAGATCGGCAAGCGCGGCGCCACATCGGGCAGCGAGCTGGCGGGTGAATTGGGCATGGACCCCGCCCAGGTCAGCCGGCTTCTGTGGCGTCTGGTGGATCAAGGCCAGGTCTATATCACGCCGGGCAACGACGATCGCCGCCGCAGCAGGGTGACCCTGACCGGCGAGGGCGAGGAAACTTACGCTCACTTCAACCTGATGAGCGACGAGGCCACCTCGGGTCTGCTGGAGCCGCTCGATCGCAGTGGCCGGCACCGGCTCGTTCAGGCCATGAAGCTCATCATGCGGCTGCTGTCGGGCTCGCCGGAAAAGGGGCCGCTGGCGCTCCGCCCCCACCGCATCGGCGAGCTTGGTTGGCTCACCCACCGTCAGGCTGTGCTCTACAATCAGGAGTATGGCTGGAACAGCGAGTTCGAGGTGCTGATCGCGCGTATTTATGCCGACTATGAAACCGCGCCCGCCGACCCACCCAAGGGCCTATGGATTGCCGATTTCGATGGGGAGGTCGCCGGCTCCGTCGCCGTCGTCCCGGCGGCCGGCGAGGAGGGCACCGCGCAATTGCGCATGCTCTACGTGGAACCGGGCTTCCGCGGCAAGGGGATCGGCGCGATGCTCGTCAACCAGGCCATCGCCTTTGCCCGCAACGCCGGCTACAGGCGCATGATCCTGTGGACGCAGGACTGCCTCGTGTCGGCCCGCCGCGTCTACCAGGGCGCCGGTTTCGTGCTGGCGCGCGAGGAGAAGCACCACTCCTTCGGCGCCGACCTCAACGGCCAGTACTGGACGCTGGATCTCTAAAGCAGAAGTGCCTCACGATTCCGGCGTCAGATCGCCGGTTATGTGATCGCTAGCCTCGGTGACGATGGTCTCGAGGTCGACGCTGGGCTTGGGAAAGAGCAGCGGAGCCAGGGCGAATCCGGCAACGACAGCAACGATCATTCCCCAACCGGCTATCGCCTTGTGCTTCTCGATGAAGGCGTTGGCCGCCGGCCCGAAGAAATAGAAGAGGCCGCAGGGAACGAAGTAGCGCAGGCCCCGCCCGATGAGGCCATAGAAAATGAAGGTCCAGAGGTCCAGTCCCGCGACCCCGCTGGTGATAGTCACGACCTTGTAGGGAATGGGCGAGAGCGCGCCGATGAGGATCATCAGCGGGCCGTTGTCGTTGAAGCTGCGCGTCAGCGAGGCGAAACCCTCGCCTGCTCCGTAGAGCTCGATGATCGCCCGCCCGACCGTGTCGAAGAGAAAATAGCCGATGGCATAGCCGGCAAGGCCCCCCGCGACCGAGGAAACGGTGCAGATCGCCGCCAGCCGCCAGGCCCGCATCCGGTCGGCGATGATCATGGGCGCCAGCATGATCTCGGGGAAGATCGGCAGGATCATCGCCTCGAGAAAGCACAGCGCCGCCAGGATCGGCTCGGCCAGCCTGTGCTTCGTGGCGAGCTTCAGCCGGCCATAGAAGGAGAGCTTGGGCTTGGCGATGTCTGTCATGGGCAGGGGCAGAGGTCCGGTCATTCCCACATGGTTCGGGCAAATTTATGCGCCGCGCCAATGACAATCGCGTTAAGCCCCTTGAGCAGTGTTGCGACGACGAGAACCCGGGGCTCAGTAGCCGCGCGCCCGGTCGACGACGTTGACCAATGGCCTGCCCGCTTCGTGATCCCTGATGATCCGCGAGAAATAGGGAACACCGCTGGCTTCGTTCGAGATCGCCGCGATATGCGGGGTGATGTAGCAGTTTTCGATGTCCCAGAGGGGGCTCTCCGCCGGAAGCGGCTCGACCTCGAAGACGTCGAGGCTCGCAGCGCCCAGCGTCCCGTCGGCGAGCGCGCGCACGATGTCGGCTTCCTTTTGGTGCCCGCCACGCGCCGCGTTGACGATCGCGGGGCCTCCGGTCAGCCCGTCGCGGCGCAGCTTGCCGAACGTCTCATAGTTGAGGATGTCGGCCGTCTCGGGCGTCAGCGGCAGGAGATTGACCAGAATGTCAGTGGCCGCGAGAAAGGCGTCGAACTGATCCCAGCCGGCAAAGCACGTAACGCCCTCGAGGCGCTTGCCGCTACGGCTCCAGCCATTGAGCGTGAAGCCCAGTGCACCGAGGCGCCTGACCGCATCCTCGCCGAGAACGCCGAGCCCCATGATGCCGACGCGCGTCTCGCCGGCCGCGGGCGGATAGAGCTGGCTCCAGCGCCGCGCCTTCTGGTCGGCGCGGAAGCGCGTGTAGAGCCGGTGATGCATGGTCACATGCGCGACCACATAGTCGCTCATGCGCTGCGTCAGGTCCTCGTCGACGAAGCGCACGATGGGCACCTCGCCCGGCAGTCCAGGATGGCGCAGCAGCGCATCGACGCCGGCACCCAGCGACAGGATCGCCTTGAGGTTGGTCAAGCCCTCGAACGCCTCGGGCTTGGGCTTCCAGACGAAGATGTAGGCGATATCGGCCGGGTCGAACGCATCGCCGCGCCGCACCACGGGGTAGGGGGCCAGCGCCTCGCGCAGCCGGTCGGCCCAGCGTGCCTCGTCGACGTCCGAGAGGTGGAGAAGGAGCATGGGAAGCCTCGCCTATAAACGAAACGGGCCGCCCCTGCGGCAGCCCGTCGAATGGTCGCGATGGATGCCGCCTACTGAGCGGCGGGTGCGGCGGGCTGCGCCGGTTGAGTCTCGCCGGGTGCGGCCTCTTCTGCGCCGCCAGCCGGTTGCGAGCCGGTCGGAGTGCCCTCGACCACGGTTTCATCCGGAGTTTCGGTCGCCGGGTCGCTCGCTTCCTCGGTCTGCGGAGCCTCGGCCGGCGCGGCAGCCGGTTCGTCACCTGCGGCTGCCGGCGCTTCTTCGGCGGGCGCACCCTCGGCGGGAGCCTCAGCTGGCGCACCTTCAGCGGGCGCTTCTTCGGCCGGCGCGGCTTCCGGGGTCGGCAGCGGCACGGGGCTGTTGGAGAGCGTCTGCAGGTAGGCGATGATGTCGGCGCGCTCCTCGGGGTTCGAGACCGAGAGCGACATCTTGGTGCCCGGCGCGAAGGTCTGCGGGCCGGAGAGCCACTCGTCCATGTGCTCGAACGTCCAGGTCTCGCCCGTGCCGCCGATCTCGGCGAGCGCGTTCGAATAGGAATAGCCCTGGTGGCCGGCGATCGGGTGGCCGATCGTATCCCAGAGCACCGGGCCCGACTTGTGCCCCTCGCCCTCGCCGAAGTTGTGGCACGACTGGCACTTGCGCGCCGCCGATGCGCCGCGCTCGGCGCTGGCGGCCGCCAGCCGTACGGCGATCGGCTCGATCGTGGGCGCGGCCGGGCCTTCCGCGGTTTCGGTGCCTTCCGGCTCGGGCAGGGCATAGCCGGGGCCACGGTCCTCGATGGGGTGGTAGATGGCTTCGGCGAGGAAACCCACGCCCATGACGAACAGCAGCGTGCCAAGCATCGCGCCGATGATCTTGTTTAACTCGAACGAATTCATTTGGTCTTCCTGCCAGCCTGCCCCTGCGTTTCGATGGGCCCCGTAACATCCCGGCCAAACTGGGGATTCTGCCTCAACCCAGGGTCCCGACGCGCGCGCAAGATAGTTGCAAGGCTTTCCGCGCGCAACAGCCCAATCCCCGGGTGCGACAATTCCCCCAAGAGCCTGTGCCGGGTCCGATCGCGGTGCGGCCAGATTGACTTGGGCCGCCGCCAGCGCCATTAGAGCGCCAACCTCAGGAGGTCGCAAGCACATGGCCAGACGCATCGCCTTTCAGGGAGAACCCGGAGCCTTCAGCCACGCGGCGGCGCGGAGCGTCTTTGCCGGCGAGGAGTTCGTGCCCTCGATCACCTTCGAGGAGGCCATCGGGGCCGTGCAGTCGGGCGCAGCGGATTTCGCCGTCCTTCCGGTCGAGAACTCGCTCTATGGGCGCATCACTGACATCCACCACCTGCTGCCTGAGAGCGGCCTGTTCATCGTCGGCGAGACGTATCTGCGCATCGAGATGAACCTGTTGGGCTTGCCCGGCGCAAGCCTTGCCGACATTCGCACCGTGCAATCCCAGCCGCCGGCCCTCGGCCAGTGCCGCAAGTTCATCGCCGAGCACCGCTTGCGCACCATCAACGGCGCCGACACCGCAGGCTCGGCCAAGGCCGTGGCCGCCCAGTCCGACCGGTCGCTGGCCGCCATCGCCTCGCGCCTTTCCGCCGAGATCTACGGCCTCGACGTGCTGGCCACCAACATCGAGGATGCCGGCCACAACACCACCCGCTTTCTCGTCATGTCGCGCGACAGGACGCAGGCCGCCCGCAACGGCAGGAAGGTCAAGACCACCTTCGTCTTTCGTGTGCGCAACGTGCCGGCCGCGCTCTACAAGGCCATGGGCGGGTTCGCCACCAACGGCATCAACATGACCAAGCTCGAAAGCTATATGGTCGACGGTTCCTTCACCGCCACCCAGTTTTATGCCGACATCGAAGGCCACCCCGACGACATCGGCGTCCAGCACGCCTTCGAGGAACTGGGGTTCTTCACCGACCGATTCCAGGTTCTGGGCGTCTACTACGCGTCCGAGGCGAGGTGAGATATCGTTGTAACGTTGTTGATACGTCGGCGTGGACCAGTTATAGTCGTTCCGCTGTCGAAAGGCCCGGAACATGCAAAGCGCGGTAAAGAAAATCGGTAATTCGGCCGGGGTGATCATCCCCAAGCCCCTGCTTGTCGAGATCGGCGCGAAGGCCGGGGACAAGGTGGATTTGCGTGTCGAGGATGGCCGCATCGTCATCGAACCGGCTCGTCGTCATCCGCGCGAAGGCTGGGCAGAGGCTGCTCGACAGCTTGCGGCTGAAGGGGAAGACGGTTTGGTCTGGCCCGAATTCGCCAATGATGACGATGCTGACTGGACATGGTGAAGCGGGGTGAGGTCTGGCTGGTGGCGCTGGACCCAACAGTTGGCGTTGAAATCCAGAAGACACGGCCCTGTCTCGTCGTCTCCCCGCCGGAAATTCATGATAATTTGCGCATTGTCCTCGTCTCGCCGATGACGAGTGGCAGTCGACCGCTGCCCTTTCGTGTGCCTATCCGATTTCAAGGCATCGACGGTTTCGTCGTTCTTGAGCAGACGCGTGCCGTCGACAAGCGTCGTATGCTCAAACGACTGGGAGAGGCACCCGCGACTACCCTTCAAGAGACGCTGGCGACCTTGAGCGACTTGTTCGCACTCTGAGTGCCCACACAACCTCCCCCTTGCCATCGCCACATTCCTTGGCCATATAGGCAACCGGGAGGTTGGCGCGGACGTGTTCCTCGCCAACCGGGTCAGGTCCGGAAGGAAGCAGCCCCAACGAGACCTTCACGGGTCGTTGCCAGCCTCCTACTTCAAGCGTTCCGGCAATCGTGGATAGTCGCCTTTGCCGTTCGAAAATGCGCGAGGAAGTGCCTATAGTGCCCGCATGGCACGAGGCGGAATCTCCAACACGAAGGCAATGAAGGGGCAGGATGGCTGACGCTCTCACCTCGCCCTATGTGGTGCTGGCGCGCAAGTACCGCCCGCTGAGCTTTGCATCGCTCATCGGCCAGGACGCGATGGTCCAGACCCTCGCCAACGCGTTCCGGCAGAACCGCATCCACCACGCTTTCATCCTGACGGGCGTGCGCGGCGTCGGCAAGACGACGACCGCCCGTATCCTGGCGCGCGCCTTCAACTACGAGGACGAGACCGGTCGCCATCCGACCCTCGACCTCGAGACGGAAGGCATCCATTGCCGGGCGATCATCGAGGGGCGGCACGTCGATGTCGTCGAGATGGACGCGGCCTCCAACACCGGCATCAACGACATCCGCGAGATCATCGATTCGGTGAAGTACGGGCCGGTCTCGGCGCCCTACAAGGTCTATATCATCGACGAGGTGCACATGCTCTCGACGGCGGCCTTCAACGGGCTGCTGAAAACGCTCGAGGAGCCGCCGCCCTACGTCAAATTCATCTTCGCCACCACCGAGATCCGCAAGGTCCCCGTCACCATCCTCTCTCGCTGCCAGCGGTTCGACCTGCGGCGCGTGACGCCCGAGGTGATGACCGCTCATCTCGAGGACCTGCTGGCGCGCGAGAACATCGCGTACGAGCCCGAGGCGCTGGCCATGATCGTGCGCGCCGGCGAAGGCTCGGTGCGCGACAACCAGTCGTTGCTCGACCAGGCCATCGCCCATGGCGACGGCAAGGTCACCGCCGGAACGGTCAAGTCCATGCTCGGTCTCGGCGATCGCGCCAGGATCATCGACCTCTTCGAGAGCCTGATGGGCGGCCGGGTCGGCGAAGCCCTCGAGACCATGCGCGGCCTCTACGACGCCGGCGCCGATCCGCAGACGATCGTCGCCGACCTTGCCGATTTCACCCACCTCGTCACCCGCATCAAGGTCGTGCCGGCGGCTGCCGACGACGTGTCGCTGACGCCCGATGAGCGCGCCCGCGGCAGTGACCTCGCCGGACGGCTCGCCATGCGCGCGCTCTCGCGCACCTGGCAGATCCTCTTCAAGGGTTACGAGGAAGTCGGCCGCGCCGGCAATGCGCTGCAGGCCGCCGAGATGGTGCTGGTGCGTCTCGCCTACGCCGCCGACCTGCCGAGCCCCGACGAGGTGATCGCCCGGTTGACCAATCAGCCCGCTCCCTCGGTCGCGCCGCAGCCCATGCCCCTCGCCCGGCCGAATGGCGGGGGCGGCGGGGGGCCGCAGGCGTTGCGCGTCGAAACGCCGCGTTCGATCTCGGCCACGGCACCCGCCCCGACGTTCGAGACTCAGGCCGTGGCGCGCCCCGTCACGCAGCCGAGCCTTGCCAATCCGCAGAGCTATGCCGAACTCATCGGGCTCGCCAGCGCCAAGCGCGACCTGCTCATCAAGCATGCGCTCGAGGCCGACATGCGCCCTGTCTCGTTCAGTGCCGGCCGTATCGAGGTGGCACTGCGCGAGGGTGCCGATCCCGGCGTCATCTCGACGCTTTCGGCGCGCTTGCAGACATGGACGGGCGAGCGCTGGCTGGTGACCGTTTCCACCCAGGCGCCCGCCGGCCCAACGTTGCGCGAGCTCGCCGAGCAGCGGCGTGATGCCGCCCGCGATGCCGCCGCCGGGGATCCGCTGGTCAAGGCCATTCTCGAAACCTTTCCCGGCGCCAAGCTCGTCAACGTCAAGGTGCGTGACGATACGGTCGCGCCCGAGATGCCGGCCGACCTGCCGCCAGACCCAGAAGAGGACGACTGATGAAAGACATCATGGGCATGATGAAGGCCGCAAGCGAGATGAAGGGCAAGATGGACGCCCTGCAGGCCGAGCTTGCCGAAATGGTGGTCGAGGGCCGGTCCGGCGGCGGGCTCGTTTCCGTCTCGCTCTCGGGCAAGGGGGAGATGAAAGGGGTCAGGATCGACCCCTCGCTCTTCAAAGACGACGACGTCGAGGTGCTCGAGGACCTGATCGTTGCTGCCCACAACGACGCCAAGGCCAAGGCCGAAGCCGCCATGCAGGAGAAGATGGGTCAGCTGACCGCCGGCCTGCCGCTCCCGCCGGGCATGAAGTTCCCGTTCTGAAAGGAGCGCGCAGCCGATAGGTAGGGCGGGGAAACATCCCATCCACCGGTGTCATCCCGGCGAAAGCCGGGACCCAGTAAACGGCGAAGTACGGCTCCTGCCGCGCTCCCTCGTTTGGCATCGGCTTTGGAACCGATGGACCAGGGTGTACTGGATCCCGGCTTTCGCCGGGATGACATCGAGGGGGATGGCTTTGTTGCCAGAGTTGCTCCTGTTCGCTATTCGCTGAGAAAACCATGTCCAACGGCGGACCCGAGATCGAGCAGTTGATCCAGCTCCTGGCGCGCTTGCCGGGGCTCGGGCCGCGTTCGGCCCGCCGCGCCGTGCTGCACCTCATCAAGAAGAAGGACCAGTTGATGGTCCCTCTCTCGGCCGCGCTCGACCGAGCCGTCGATGCGGTGAGGACCTGCGAGGTCTGCGGCAATGTCGACACCCGCTCGCCCTGCGGCATCTGCTCGGACCCGCGCCGCGCCGAGTCGGGTCTGCTGATCGTCGTCGAGGATGTCGCCGACCTCTGGGCGCTGGAGCGGGCAGGGGTGGGGGCCGTACGATACCATGTCCTTGGCGGCGTGCTCTCCCCGCTCGATGGCATCGGACCGGAAGACCTATCGCTCGACGAGCTCGTCGCGCGCGCCCCGCAGTTCTCCGAAATCGTCCTGGCGGTCAATGCCACCGTCGAGGGCCAGACCACGGCCCACTACATCACCGATCGCCTTGCCGGCACAGGCGTCAAGGTCACCCGCCTCGCCCACGGCGTGCCCGTCGGCGGCGAGCTCGACTATCTCGATGAGGGAACGCTGAGCCAGGCGCTCAAGGCGCGCACCGCGCTTTAAACGGTCAGCGGCGGTTGCCGTTGCCACCCTCGCGCCCCCTGGCGGCCAGCCGCTCCTTGCGCGCGACGCTTTCGTCTTCCGCCGTGTCGAGCCCGTCGCCCTCGATGGCGAGGCGCCCATCCTCGTCGTCGGGCGAAAGCGTGTCGAGATGGTCGGCCGGATCGACCTCATAGGCGCCTTCGAGCGCGGCGAAGTCGGCGGTCTCGTCGGCGTCGTCCTCGTCGCTCGTCAGCATGTCGATGGCCCGGTTGAGTTCGCGCACCAGCATGCGTGCGTCGCCTCCGCGCACGCCGGCCGAAGCCTGCACCAAAGCCTCCTCGCGCATTTCGCGCAGCCGGTCGATCCGTTCGTCGATGGGCCGCTCGTCGTTGTAGACGAGGTCCTCGATCTCGGTCTGGCTGATGGGCAGGGCCATGCCCGGCGGGTCATCGTCGGGGTCGCTCACCTGCGGCAGCAGCGTGCCGTGTCGAGGGTTCGGCTGGCTCATGGCGTGTCTCCTCGTCACCGAGCCCGTCCGCGTCGCGCAGCACCTTCCGTCGCGGTCCGGACGGATGGGGCATCATCCACCCGGGCGGCGTCCTTCGCAAGTGTCCGCGTCACCTTGTGATCGCGCGTTCGCCGGCATTTGCCGTGTCCGCGTCACCGGATCTTAACTCTGCGCCACGTTTGTCCCTGGGTAGGGGTTTGCCCCAATAGGCTTTGTTAACCGGCGCCAACGCAAGGGTCCGGTCGCATGGCTTACCTGGGGTGATCGGTGCATACCGTCCTTTCCACGCTGCTCTTCGAGCACGATCTGCGACTCGTTGCTCTGGCCGGTCTCGTCTGCGCGCTCGCATCGTTTGCGGGCATCAGCATCCTGCACCACGCCAGGCGCAGCTCCGCCCACGCACGCTACATCTGGCTCGCCGTCGCGGCAGTGGCCGTGGGCTTCGGGGTCTGGTCGACCCACTTCATTGCCATGATCGCCTTCCGCCCGGACGTTCCCGTCGGTTACGACCTTCTGGGCACAGTCGTGTCGCTGGTCATCGCCATCGTCATCACCGGAGGAGGCTTGTGGATCGCCGCCATCGGTCGCGGCAAGGCCGATTTCGCCCTTGGCGGCGCCGTCGCCGGCTTCGGCATCTCTGCGATGCACTATACCGGCATGGCCTCCCTCATCATCGGCGGTGAGATCCAGTGGGATCTCGCCCTCATGGCCGTCTCCGTGCTTTTCGGCATGGGGCTCGGGCTCGCCGCCTTCGTGCTTTCGGCTTCCGGGCGCGGGCTCGGCTGGCGGCTCGGGGGTGCCGGCGTGCTGACGCTCGCCATCTGCGCCATGCACTTCACCGCCATGGGCGCGGTCAACCTCGACAACTGCTATTCGATCGTCGCCGAAGGCGATATCTCCCCGGCCTACCTCTCCATGGCGGTCGGCATCGCCGGCATTCTGATCGTCGGGCTGGCGCTCGGCGGCATGATGCTGGACCGGCACGAGCGCCGGCGCGCCGCCCGCGAGACCGATCGCATGCGCCTGCTCGCGGACGCCGCCGTCGATGGGCTGATCGTCACCGACGGCGAGCGTGTCCTTACCGCCAATTCGAGCTTCCAGCGCATGATCGACGCCGACGGCATCGACGTGACCGGCTGCCCGCTCGCAGAGCTTTTTCCCGCCACGGCCCTTACCGAACTCCTCGCCCGGCCGGATGTGCGGCTCGAAACCGAGCTCGGAGACGGCAGCGGGCGCGTCATCCCGGTGGAGGCGGTGCTGCGGCCGGTGGAATATGCCGGCCGGCAGCGCAGCGCCATCGCCATCCGCGATCTCAGCGCGCGCAAGAAGGATGAGCAGCAGATCCGCTTCCTCGCCCACCACGATTCTTTGACCGGGCTTGCCAACCGCGCAGCGTTCAACCGCCAGCTGCAAAAGGAAATGAGCACGGCTCGCCGTCTCGGCCAGTCGGTCGCCGTGCTCTGCCTCGATCTCGACCGGTTCAAGGAAGTCAATGACCTCTTCGGGCATGGGGCCGGCGATTCCATGCTGTGCGCGGTCGCCGAACGCCTGACGGGCGTTCTCGAGGATGGCCAGACCTGCTCGCGCCTCGGCGGCGACGAGTTCGCGGTCATCGTGCCCGAGATCGACGGGCCCGCCCAGGCCGGGCGCGTTGCCGAGGCGATCATGGAAGCCTTCCGCGATCACAACCTCGAATCCGGCTCCGGCGCGCTGATTTCCGCCAGCATCGGCATCGCCCTCTACCCGGACAATGCCGAAACCGCCCAGGCGCTGATCGCCAACGCCGACACGGCCCTCTATCGCGCCAAGCAGGACGGACGTGGCGTCTATCGTTTCTTCGAGGCGCAGATGGGCGCTGCCGTGCGCGAGAAACGCCTGCTCGAGAACGACCTGCGGGCTGCGCTCGCCCGCAACGAGCTCACGCTGGTCTTCCAGCCGCAGGTGGGCGTCGCAAGCGGGGAGGTGACCGGTTTCGAGGCCCTCATACGCTGGGCGCATCCCTCGCGCGGCGAGGTTTCGCCCTCCGTTTTCATTCCCATCGCCGAGGAGAGCGGCCTGATCCTGGCCGTCGGCGATTGGGTCATGCTTGAGGCATGCGCCGAGGCGGCGCGCTGGACGAACCGCCTGCCGGTCGCCGTCAACGTTTCGCCCGTGCAGCTGCATTCGGCCGATTTTCTGCCCAATCTCGAAACCATCCTCGCCCAAACCGGGCTTGCGCCCGAGCGGCTGGAGATCGAGATCACCGAGACGGCGCTCATCCGCGATCTCGCCCGCACCATCGCGACCCTCGATCGCGTCAAGGCGCTCGGCGTGCGCGTCGCCATGGACGATTTCGGCACCGGTTATTCGTCGCTTGCGAACCTTCGCGCCTTTGCCTTCGACAAGATCAAGGTCGACCAGTCGTTCATCCGCTCGGTGGATCACTCCGATCAGTCGGCGGCGATCGTGCGGGCCGTTCTCGGGCTCGGCAGCGGCCTCAAGCTGCCTGTCGTCGCCGAAGGCGTCGAGCGGTTGGAGGAACTCGAATTCCTGCGTGCCGAAGCCTGCGCCGAGGTGCAGGGATATTTCTTCAGCCGGCCGGCGCCGATCGGGGACTTCGCCGCGATCACCAGCGGGCGCAATCGCTCCCTGCTTACCGCGAACGGCACGGCTGCGCCGGCGCGGATCGCCGTCTGAGGCGTCGCTCAGTCGAGCGTTTCGTGGAAGAAGTCCATGGTGCGCCGCCACGCCTCTTCGGCTGCGGTCGCGTCATAGCGCGCCGCGCTGGTATCGTTGTTGAACGCGTGGTTGACGCCCTCGTAGATGAACAGCTGATAGTCTACCCCGGCCGCTTTCAGCGCCTCCTCATAGGCGGGGATGCCGGCGTTGATCCGCTCGTCTAGCCCCGCATAGTGCAGCATCACCCGCGCGCTGATGTCTTCGACGTCCTCGGCGGCCGGCTGCGAGCCGTAGTAGGCGACGGCGGCGGCAAGGTCCGGTGAGGCGACCGCGAGGTTGTTGACCGTACCGCCTCCCCAGCAGAAGCCCATGGCCCCGACATTGCCGTTGGCGTTCTCCAGCCCCTTGAGGTAGGCGACGGTCGCAACGCCATCGGCGGCGACGCCCGTCGGGTCGAGGTTCTGGAACAGCGCCCGCGCCTCGTCCTCGTTCGCCGGCGTTCCGCCAAGGCGCGAGAGGAAATCGGGTGCAAGCGCCACGAAGCCCTCCAGCGCCACCCGACGTGCGACGTCGCGGATGTGGTCGTTGAGCCCGCGGTTCTCGTGGATGACGATCACTGCACCGAATGGGCCACCCTCGGTGGGCATGGCGAGATAGCCGCTCATCTCGCCTTCGCCGCCGGGATAGGTGACGGTCTCGATCGCCAGCCGCTCGTCGGTTTCCTGCGAAAGCCCCTGCGCCTGCGCATCGGCCGCCATCAGCGCCGCCGCGGCCGTCGCTGCGCTCATCGAGCCGGCGAGCTTTGCCAACTGGTCCATGAACTTGCGCCGGTCGAGCGAAAGATGCGTGTAGTCGTCGTAGAGCGCGATCATCTCCTGGGTGATCCGGGGCGCTGCGCCCTCCTGCGTCGTCTGCCGGTCGGTCATGACGGTCCTCCTCTGCCTCGCTCAAAGGCTAGGCAGGCCCTGATGGCAGGCGCATGGCCGTCACGCACATGTGACGGGAGGGATAGAGGCTGATTACTCCCCGGCGGCCGCCGCAGGCTCGTCGATCTCGAACTCGAGATCGACCGTCCGCTCGCTTGCCTCGGCGGCGATGGACCTGCGCGCCCTGGGAGGCTCACTGCCGTCCTCCCAGCCCTGCGGCAACTGCCGCGTGGTCTTGGCACCGAGCTCGCGCAGCATGTCGATCTGGCGCACCACGCTGCCGCGGCCGGTCGAAAGCTGGTTCTTGGCTTCCTCGAAGCTCGTCTGCGCCCTGCCGAGGTGCTGGCCGAGCTTGTCCATGTTGGAGAGGAACCCGATGACCTTCTCATAGAGGGCGCCGGCCCGGCTGGCGATCTCCTCGGCGTTCTGGTGCCGTTTCTCGATGTCCCAGATGTTGCGCACGGTGCGCAGCACCGTCATCAGCGTCGTGGGCGTCGTCAGCATCACGCCCTGGCCCATGCCGTATTCGAAGAGCTTCGGGTCGGCCCCGACGGCGCTCGAGAGCGCCGCCTCGATCGGCACGAACATCATCACGTAGTCGAGGCTGCTTTTCGCGTGCCGCTGGTAGTTCTTCTCGCCGAGCGTGCGGATATGCGCGCGCACCGAGGTGAGGTGCGCGGAAAGGTGCCGGGCCCGCTCCTCCTCGTCCTCGCAATTGACGTAGGCCTCGAAGGCCGTCAGCGACACCTTGGAATCGATGACGATGCGATCCGCGTTCGGCATCAGGATCTCGACGTCGGTGCGCAGCCGTCCTCGATCCTCGCCGCTGTGGCTCTGCTGGGTGAGGTACTGCTCGCCCTCGCGCAGGCCCGAACCTTCGAGGATGGTGGAGAGCACCATCTCGCCCCAGGCGCCCTGCGTCTGCGAATTGCCTTTCAGCGCCCGCGTCAGATTGTTGGCCTCGGTGGTGATGCGGATGTTGCTTTCCTGGAGCGCGCGGATCTGCTCCTTGATCGTGGCGCGATCCTCCAGCAGCCCGTTGCGGAACTCGGTGATCTTCTCCTGCAGGGGCTTCAACAGCGTGTTGACCTGCTCGCGGTTCTGGCTGGTGAAGGTCTCGCTGTGGCTGCGCAGCACCTCGCCGGCGATGGCCTTGAACTCGTCGGTCATCTGCGCCCGTGCTTCCTGGAAGCGCTTGAGGTTCTCCTCGTATTGCCGCGCCTGCTCGGCCATGCGGGCCTTGAGCGCGGCCGCCTCGGCCTGGAGACCGGTGCTCGTCTCGCGCGTACGCCAGAGCTGACCGTCGAGTTCCAGGATGCGTGCATCGCGCTCGGCGAGCTGCTGGACGAAGTTGGCCTTGAGCGCCTCCGCCGCCGCCTCGGCGGCCTCGCTCGCCTGGTGCGTGCCGGCCCGCAATGCCGCGATCAGCGCCACGAGCAACGCCAGCGCGACGAGGACCCCGCCGGCTGCGAGCGTGAGCCCAAGCGTCACCGGCATGTCGCCGACGATGAAAAGCACAGTGTCCATGTCCATCCGGCGAGCTTAACCGATTCTCGTGTTCACGCAATGTTCTTGTGCGCTTGCAAGGAACATTTGTTGCCGGCTTGCGCCATGGCGCCTCGCCTCTCATCAACCTCACGACAGTTGACCGGCAAGCGGTAAATACCATATCGAGAGGCAAACCCCTCTATTGGAAGCAGTTCGATGGCTATCCGCCCGATTCTCGTCATTCCCGATCCGCGCCTGCGGGCCGTCGCCGACCCGATCGAGACGGTCGACGACGACGTGCGCGCGCTTGCCCGGGACATGCTCGATACCATGTACGACGCGCCGGGCATCGGCCTTGCCGCCCCGCAGATTGGCGTCATGAAGCGCATCGTCGTCATGGACCTCGCCAAGGAAGGCGAGGAGCCGGCGCCCATGGTGCTGATCAACCCCGAGATCCTCAAGGTCTCCGAGGAGACTCAGGTGACCGAGGAGGGGTGCCTGTCGATCCCCGAACTCTACTACGAGGTCGAACGGCCGGCCGAGGTCACGGTGCGCTACACCGATCTCGACGGCAAGACCGTCGAGATCGACGCCAAGGAGCGCCTTGCCGTCTGCGTCCAGCACGAGCTCGACCACCTGGATGGCGTGCTCTACATCGACTATCTCTCGCGCCTCAAGCGCGACCGCGTGATCAAGAAGTTCGACAAGGCCGCCAAGCGCGCGGGGTAGGCGGGCGCCATCGCCGCATCTGTCATCCCGGCGAAAGCCGGGATCCAGTAAACGGCGCGATTGCGGCCCCTGCCGAGGATCGTCCCCCGTCTGCCTGTATTTAAGCCGCGAGACCAGCATGTACTGGATTCCGGCTTTCGCCGGAATGACACCTGTGGCGGCGGCAGATCAAATCACGGAAGGCATCCGAGTTCATGCGCGTCGTCTTCATGGGAACCCCCGATTTCGCCGTTCCCACCCTCACCGAGATCGTCTCCTCCGGCCACGATGTGGCGGCCGTCTACACGCGCGCGCCAAAACCTGCCGGGCGCGGCCAGGCCGAGCGCCGCTCGCCCGTGCATGAGGCGGCCGAGGGCTTCGGCATCCCGGTCTTCACGCCCAGGTCGCTGAAGGGCGAAGCCGAGCAGGATGTCTTTGCCCTGCATGATGCGGATGTCGCCGTCGTCGTCGCCTATGGCCTGATCCTGCCCAAGCCTATCCTCGATGCGCCCCGGCTCGGCTGCCTCAACCTCCACGGTTCGCTGCTGCCGCGCTGGCGCGGGGCCGCGCCCATCCAGCGCGCCATCATGGCCGGAGACGCGCGCACCGGCGTCATGGTCATGCAGATGGACGAAGGGCTCGATACCGGCCCCGTCGCACTGGTCGACGAGATGCCGATCGGTTCCGAAATGACCGCCGGCGAACTGCACGACGCGATGATGCGGGTCGGCGCCGATCTCATGGGCCGCGCCCTCGCTGCGTTGGAGCGCGGCAGCCTCGAGTTCACGCCGCAGGCCGAGGCGGGCGTCACTTATGCATCGAAAATCGAGAAGGCCGAGACCCGCATCGATTTCTCGCGGTCCGCCGAAGAGGTGCACAACCACATCCGCGGCCTCTCGCCGTTCCCCGGCGCCTGGTTCGAGCTCGAGCTCGCCGGCAAGCCGGTGCGCGTCAAGGCGCTGCGCTCCTCGCTCGCCGAGGGACAAGGTGCCCCCGGCACGCTGCTGGGCGGCGGCCTCACCATCGCCTGCGGCGCCGGCGCCGTCCGCCTCAACCAGGTGCAGCGCGGAGGCAAGGCCGCGATGGACGCCGCGACGTTCCTGCGCGGGGCGGGCGAGCTGCCTCCGGCCGTTTCCTGAAGATGCCCCGCTATAGGCTCATTCTCGAATACGACGGCAGCCCGTTCAAGGGTTGGCAGCGCCAGGCCGATCAGCCTTCCGTGCAGCAGGCGCTGGAGGAGGCGATTGCGCGCTTTTCCGGCGAGACGGTCACGACCCAGGCGGCCGGCCGCACCGACACCGGCGTCCATGCGCTAGGGCAGGTGGTGCACTTCGATCTGGAGCGCGAGTGGGATCCGTTCCGCATCCGCGAAGCGCTGAACTACCACCTGCGGCCCGACCCCGTCGCCGTTATCGAGGCCGATGCGGTCGACGAGACGTTTGAGGCCCGCTTTTCCGCGACCGCCCGCCACTACGAATATCGCATCCTCAATCGCCGCGCTCCCGCGGCGCTGGAAAAGAGCCGGGTCTGGCATGTGGCCGTACCGCTCGATGCCGACGCAATGCACATGGCCGCCCAGCTCATTCTCGGCCGGCACGATTTTTCGACGTTCCGCGCCGCCGAGTGCCAGGCGAATTCGCCGATCCGCACCCTCGACCACTTCGCCGTTCATCGGGAGCTCGACCATCTGGTGGTGACTGCCAAGGCGCGCAGCTTCCTGCATCACCAGGTGCGCTCGATGGTCGGCTCGCTAAAGCTCGTCGGCGAAGGCAAGTGGACCCCGGCCGATTTCCGCGCCGCGCTCGATGCAGCCGACCGCAGCCGCTGCGGCCCGCTGGCTCCGCCCGATGGGCTCTACCTGACCGGGGTCGTGTATTGAAGGTGCCACGTCCTCGTGGTTCGAGGGTCGCTACGCTCCCGCCTCACCATGAGGGCTACTGGAAGGGCACGACATATCGGTAGCCCTCATGGTGAGGTGCGAGCTCTTGCGAGCCTCGAACCACGAGGGCGTAGCACCCATCTAAACCGGCGCCGGCGCCGTCGCGCCCGGCAGCATCGAGGCCAGCACCAGCACGCCGAGGAACTGCGCGGCGAACTGGGCGCCGATGAAGATGACGATCTGCATGGGCGCCAGCGTCACGATCAGCCGGGCGATGTTGACCTCGACGACGATGGCGAGGATGCCGATGGCCAGCAGCGTGAAATCGCCGGCCCCGATGAGGCGCAGTACCGCGACGGTCAGCACCGCGATGAAGAGGCCGATCCAGTTGTCGGCAACGAGATAGGGGATGAACCCGTCGAGCCGGTTCATCTGCTTGAGGACGAAATAGACGACCCCTAGCTGCAGCACGAACAGCGATGCGCCGAGGATGATCGAGCGCGTCGCGGTGCCGGGTTCCGAGGGGACGCCGAGCAATCCCGGCCCGAAGGCGGTGAGCACGCTCGCCACGATCAGCGCGATGAAGCTGCCGATGAGCCCGCGCTGGCTGAAATCGAAATTGTCCGCCGCGCGCCGGTTGCCGGTCACCAGCGCGACGAAGCCGCGGGCGGCGGCGGCCAGTTCTTGCGTTATGCTGGTCGGCTGGGACACGTGCGATTTTTTCCGTCAGGGCGCAACGAGGATGGTGGGACTTGCAAGCATGTAAAGCGTCATCGGCATCGCGACAAGCAGAACGACAGTCAAAACCGCAAAGGCGGCGGAAATGCCGATGCTCCAGCCGCCCGCGGCCCGTGCGAGGCGATAGGTGAGGAGCGCGATGACGGCGAGGGCGAGCGCCAGGCCCAGGGGGCCGAGCGGCGCGAGCACCGCACCGACGAGGAGAAAGAGAATCATCGCATAGGTGCCGGGCACCAAGAGGTCGAGGATCGATCCCTGCCACCGCAGCATCGCCTTGGTTGCGACTACGCTGATGGCGAGAGCGGCCACATAGAGCCCGAAAACGAAAAGCCCCACGACGATGTTCAGGGGATGCAGCGCACTCGTTTCGGCTCCCGCCAGGAGAATGAGAAAGGCGAGCAGCAGATAAAGGACGAGCGCTGTCGCCAAACCCGGCCCGGTCAGAGCGAAATACCGCGCCCAGTCCTGCCGGCCGCCAAGGATTGCCCGCCAGCCGAGGATGGCGCCGGAGAAGGCGCGCAGGATGTTCATGGGCGCGCCTTGAGGAACCGCCCGATGAACGTCCGGTAGATGTCCGTCAGCCCGGTGACGTCGGATGTGGCGACATGCTCGTCGGTCTTGTGCATCGAGGCGCCGACCAGCCCGCACTCGACCACGGGGCAATACTGGGCGATGAACCGCGCGTCCGATGTGCCGCCGCCCGTCGACAGGGCAGGGCGCGCGCCCGTCGTCGCGGCGATCACCTCGATCAGCAGTTCCACGTCCCCGCTCTGCGGCGAGAGGAACGCACGCGAGGGTACGCCCGTACCTTCGAACCGCACCACGCAGCCGCTCGGGTCGACGCCGGCGATTCGCGCCGCGACCCACTCCTTCAACGTTTCGGGCGACCAGAGATCGTTGAAGCGGATGTTGAACTTGAGCATCCCCTTGGCGGGGATGACGTTGCTTGCCGGATTGCCGACGTCGATGGTGGTGACCTCGAGGTTGCTCGCCGGAAAATGCTCGGTGCCGAAATCGAGCGCTTCGGCCTTGAGTGCCGTAACGACCGAGGCCAGAACCGGCAGCGGATTGTTGGCCTTCTCGGGGTAGGCGACATGCCCCTGCACGCCCTCGACCGTCACCATTCCCGAATAGGAGCCGCGCCGGCCGATCTTGATGCTGTCGCCGAGCCGTTCGGCCGAGGACGGCTCCCCGACGATGGCGAAATCGAAGGCATGGCCTTCGTCCCGCGCCCACGCCATCAGCCGCGCCGTGCCGTTGACCGCGTCCGCCTCTTCGTCATTGGTGATGGCGAGGGCAATGGTGCCCTCCTCCGCCGCGCCCTCGGCTACCGCCCGCGCCGTGGCCGAGACGAACGCGGCGACCCCGCTCTTCATGTCTGCAGCGCCACGCCCGTAGAGGCGTCCATCCGTCTCGCGCGGAACGAAGGGATCGCTGGTCCAGTCCGTGACGTCGCCTGGCGGCACCACGTCCGTATGTCCCGCAAAGAGCAGCTTCCTGCCGCCTCGGTTGCGGATGGCGAAGAGGTTGTCGACGGGATAGGACCCGCCCCCCTCGAAGCGGAGCCGCGAGACGGAAAAGCCGAGCTGCAGCAGCGCAGCTTCGAGCACGTCGAAAACGCCCGCCTCCTCCGGCGTCACGGAGGGGCGTTCGATCAGGGCCTTGAGCAGTCGGACGGGATCGTCCGCGATAGTCGTCGTCACTCTGAAAATCCCGTCCTTTTCGCGAGTCAGGCCGTGGCGGAAGCCGTGCCGCCAAGCGGGTCGGGCCCGTAGTCGTTGGGGCCGGCATCGCCCTTGAGAAAGCCCATGACCACCAGCAGGTAGAGGCCGAAGATGCCGACGACGAGCGGTGCGATGGTGCCGATCAGGGTTGGCATCGGCACCATCACGCCGTTGACCTCAGTCAGCGTGTAGCAGAGGCCGAGGCCTTGCAGGATCTGCAACAGCGCCAGTAGCCCAATATAGACATAGACATCACGTCCCGCATTGTTGCGGTCGTGCCGACGCTTCAGCATCACGGCTATCATCGGGTAGGCGAAGATCACGACCATGGCGAGGTTGGCCCAGGCCGACCAGCGCACGACATCCATGAACTGCCGCCCGATCGCCTCGACGTCGCCCCCGGTAGCGGCTGTCAGCATCGCCGGATCGGCCATCATTCTCGCCCCGAAGATCGGGAGGATAAGAAACCCGACGACGATCCATGCCCCGATCAGCACAAGCGTGCCGATCCAGAACGTCTTGCGGCTGATCCGGCCGTCAAAGCTCAAGAACAGAAACTTCCAGTCCATCGAGTCCCCTCCATCGCTACGGCGAAGCCCTCCGCCATGCGATCCGAGATTAATGGAGTCGGCAGTTTCTTGCCAGATCAGTCCCGCAGCAGCTCGTTGATGCCGGTCTTGCTACGCGTCTGCGCGTCGACCGTCTTGACGATGACCGCGCAATAGAGGCTCGGGCCCGGCTGGCCGTTGGGCAGCGGCTTGCCGGGCAGGCTCCCCGAGACGACGACGGAATAGGGCGGCACCCTGCCGATGTGGATCTCGCCGGTCGCCCGGTCGACGATCTTGGTCGAGGCGCCGATGAAGACGCCCATGGAAATGACCGCCCCCTCGCCGACGACCACGCCCTCGACGATCTCCGAGCGCGCGCCGATGAAGCAGTTGTCCTCGATGATCACGGGGCCGGCCTGCAGCGGCTCCAGCACGCCGCCGATGCCGACGCCCCCGGAAAGGTGGACGTTCTTGCCGATCTGCGCGCAGCTGCCGACCGTCACCCAGGTGTCGACCATGGTGCCCTCGTCGACATAGGCGCCGAGGTTGACGAACGAGGGCATCAGGATCGCGCCGCGCCCGATATGGGCCGAGTGCCGCACGATCGCGCCCGGCACCGAGCGGAAGCCGGCCTCGCGGAAGCGGTTCTCGCTCCAGCCCTCGAACTTGCTCGGCACCTTGTCCCACCAGGCCCCGCCGGCCGGGCCGCCTTCGATCATCTTGTTGTCGTTGAGGCGGAAGGAGAGCAGCACGGCTTTCTTCAGCCACTGGTTGACCTGCCAGCCATCCCCGGACTTTTCGGCCACGCGCGCCTTGCCGCTGTCGAGAAGGTTGAGCGCTTCGACGACGGCCTCGCGCACCGGTCCCTTGGTGTCGAAGGTGATCTCGCTCCGCTTCTCGAAGGCGTCGTTGATCGTGGTTTCGAGATCGGCAAGCGACATCGGCTGGGTCCTTTCCGGAGTGTTTTCAGCAAAAGTGGACACCACTTTTGCGGTTCGAAAACGCGACAAATCAAAAAAGCGTGGTTTCGACCGCGCGGACATTACCTTGCAAGACTTGGCTGTCAATCGCGCGCGGGCGGTGGACGAGGGTGACCAGCACCACAGAGATCATCATGAGCAGGTACCAGGACCCGAGCTTTTCGATCCCGACGAGGGACCAGCCGTCGCGTTGCGCCGGATAAAGCCACGCCCGCGACCAGGTGCCGATGTTCTCGGCGATCCAGATGAAGAGCGCGACCAGCAGGAATGCCAGCAGCATCGGCATGCGGTGCCAGAAGCGGTGCACGCGGTAGTGCATCACGGTGCGCGCATAGAGCAGGGCGAGGATGGCGAACAGCCCCCAGCGCATGTCCGGGATGAAATGGTGCGAGAAGAAATTGACGTAGATGCCCGTGGCCAGCAGCACCGTCGCCCAGAGCGGCGGATAGCGCTCGAAGCGGATGTCGAAGATACGCTGGATGCGCGCCATGTAGGAGCCGACGCACGCATACATGAACCCCGAAAACAGCGGCACGCCGCCGATCCGCAAGATCGATGGCTCCGGATAGATCCACGAGCCCGCTTGGGTCTTGAATATCTCCATCGCCGTGCCGACGATGTGGAATATGAGGATCACCCGCGCTTCGTCGAGCGTTTCGAGCTTGAAGACAAGCATGGCGATCTGTACGGCGAGTGCGGCGATGACGAGGAAGTCGTAGCGCGCAAGCCATGCGTCGGCCGGCCAGAAAAGAGCGGTTGCAAGGAGCAAGGCCAGCATCAATCCGCCGAAAAGGCAGGCCCAGCCTTGCTTCAGGCCGAAGACCACGAACTCGACGAGCCCCCCGGCAATGCCGCTCCTGGGCAATCGCGCCAGCACGCGGTGCGCGGCATCGTCGATCCGGGCTTCCAATGAGGTGAATTCGCGCACGTGCCGCCCTTGACCTGTGTGTTGGCGGATTTTGTCCGCGCCATTCGCTCGAAATTGTGACCGCGCGTCAATTGCGCTATGCGCTCCAGAGCGTCTTCAGGAAAAATGGAGGCCACGTTTCCGGTTCGAAGACGCGACAAAACAAAAATGGAGCTCCAGTTCTGATTCATCAGAACAGGAAATGCTCCAGTCCCACCGATCCTTAACGCGGCTCTGCGAGGGTGATCGACATGAAGTTAAAAGGAGAAGCCGGAATGGCCAGACGCCACGAGACGCCGCTGCGTACATCCTTCGAGGACATCGATGCCGCCCGCCGTGCGCCATCGACACCGCAGACGCAGTCGTCGGCCTATCGGCTGGCCTTCGCCGATCCTGAATTCATGACCAGCGAAGATACGCGCGGCATCCGATTCCAGCTCGAATACCAGAAGGTCGAGCAGCGCCTGCGCGAGCGCGGCATCAACTCGACCGTAGTGCTGTTCGGCGGCGCGCGCATTCCCGAACCGGGCAAGCCTGCCTGGGCCGCCAAGAACGAGGTGCAGAAGAAGAACCTCGAGGCGGCATCGCGCTATTATGTCGAGGCGCGGCGCTTCGCCCAGTATGCGTCTTTGACCTCCAAGGCCGTGGACTATGCCGACTATGTCATCGTCACCGGCGGCGGGCCGGGCGTGATGGAGGCGGGCAACCGCGGCGCCGCCGACGTCGGCGCGCCCTCCATTGGCCTCAACATCGTCCTCCCGCACGAGCAGGCGCCCAACCGCTATGTGACGCCGGAACTGAGCTTCAACTTCCACTATTTCGCCACGCGCAAGATCCATTTCCTGCTGCGCGCCCGCGTCGTCGCCATCTTCCCTGGCGGCTTCGGCACGCTCGATGAGTTCTTCGAGACGCTGACCCTCATCCAGACCCATCGCATGGACCCGATCCCCGTGCTGCTCTTCGGCGCCGAGTTCTGGCGCAACGTCATCAACCTCGAGGCCCTGGCCGAAGCCGGCACCATCGCGCCGACCGATCCGGATCTCTTCACGCTCGTCGAGACGGCCGAGGAGGGCTGGAACGTGGTGCGTCAGTTCTACAACCTGCCCGAGGTGGTGCTGGCGGAGTAGGATTCGGCCTACTAGCCTTGTAACCCCCCTCCTGGCCTCCCCCACAAGGGGGGAGGTGACTCCGGTCCGCTTGACGAAATGCTGCTACGAGCACAATGCAGCACCTCCCCCCCTTGTGGGGGAGGGTTGGGAGGGGGGTATTCCAGTGAGGTCAGGCAATCGCCATTGCACTCGCCGAAATAGCCATGTCACATGCCTCCTCTAGGGGGGAGGCCATCCGTGACGCCGCAGGGGGTTGATTTGGACACCTACGATCTCGTCGTCATCGGCTCGGGCCCCGCCGGGCGCCGCGCCGCCATCCAGGCCGCCAAGCTCGGCCGCTCGGTGCTGGTCATCGAGAACCGCCTGCGCGTCGGCGGCGTCTCGGTGCACACCGGCACCATCCCTTCCAAGACCCTGCGCGAAACGGTCCTCAACCTCTCCGGCTGGCGCGAGCGGGGTTTTTACGGCCTCGCCTACCGCGTCAAGAAGGACATCGAGGGCAAGGACCTCGGCGCGCGGCTGCGCATGACCCTCGACCACGAAATCGATGTGCTCGAGCACCAGTTCGCCCGCAATGGCGTCAGGACCCTCGCCGGCATGGCGCGCTTCCGCGATCCGTCCCACATCGTCGTTGCCGGCAATGACGGCGACGAGCGCGTCATCGGCTTCGACAAGGCGGTGATCGCCGTCGGCACCGCGCCGTTCCGGCCGGCCCATATCCCGTTCGACGATCACTCGGTCGTCGACAGCGACAGCCTCGTTGCCGAGCCGCGCGTGCCGCGCTCGCTGACCGTCGTCGGCGCCGGCGTCATCGGCATCGAATATGCCACGATCTTCTCGGCCCTCGACGTGCCGGTGACCCTCGTCGAGCCCCGCGAGAACTACCTCGATTTCATCGACCGCGAGATCATCGACGAATTCACCCACGAGCTGCGCAAGCGCGGCATGACCATTCGTCTGGGCGCCAAGGTCGACAAGGTCGAGAAGGACGGGCAGGGCTGGCCGCTGGCTATCCTCAGCGATGGCCGCCAGGTGCGCTCGGAAATGCTGCTCTATGCCGCCGGCCGCGTCGGAGCCACCGCCGAACTCGGTCTCGATCAGTGCGGCGTCGTCCCGGACGAGCGCGGACGCCTCAAGGTCGATTCCGTCACCTTCCAGACAGCCATCCCGCACATCTACGCGGCCGGCGACGTCATCGGCTTTCCCTCGCTCGCCTCGACCTCGATGGAGCAGGGCCGCATCGCAGCGCTCCACGCCTGCGGCGCCGCCATGCCGCCCGCGCCGCAGTTTTTCCCCTATGGCATCTATGCCGTCCCAGAGATATCGACCGTCGGCCTCTCGGAAGAAGAAGTGCGTCGTCAGGGCATCCCCTACGAATGCGGCGTCGCCCGCTTCCGCGAAACCTCGCGCGGCCACATCATGGGCCTGCAGTCGGGCATGATGAAGATGATTTTCGCCCTGAAGGACAGGAAGCTCCTCGGCGTCGCCATCGTCGGCGAAGGGGCGACCGAGCTCATCCACATAGGCCAGGCCGTGCTCAACCTCGGCGGCACCCTCGACTATTTCGTCGAGAACACCTTCAACTACCCGACCCTTGCCGAAGCCTACAAGATCGCCGCGCTCGACGCGTGGAACCGCATGCCGCGGACGACGCCGATGAGCGAGATTTCGCCGGCGGCGGAGTGAGATTGACAACTGTCAATTGACAGTTTACATCATGTCTGATGATCCGGAGCTTTCGGCACAAGGGGCTGCGTCGCCTCTATGAGGAGGACGACCGCAGCAAGTTGCCGGCTGAGCTGCTGCGCCGGATCGGCTCGGTTCTGGCCGCGCTCGATGCCACTGAACGTATTGAGGACATGAATCGTCCGGGATTGCGCCTGCATGCACTGAAAGGTGATCTGCAAGGGTTCTGGTCTGTTTCGGTCAGCGGCAACTGGCGGATCATCTTCCGTTTCGAGGATGGCGACATATTTGACGTCGATCTGATCGACTACCATTAGGATTGCGTGCGATGCCCATGAAGAACCCACCCCACCCCGGCTTCGGCCTCAAGGACGATCTCGACGCGTTGGGCCTGACTGTTGCGCAGGCGGCATCTGCGCTCGCAGTTACACGCCAGCAGCTGCACAAGGTCTTGATGGGTCAGAGCGCCGTCAGTGCGGAAATGGCGGTGCGGCTGGAGCAGGTGATCGGTGGGAGTGCCGACCATTGGCTGCGCTTGCAGGCCGCCTATGATCTGGCGCGGGTGCGCCGGACAAAGGATATTCACCTGGAGCGGATCGTACCGCCCAAGGTGGCTTAGGACCGCTCGTCCTTGGTCGATTCCAGGACGACATAGGTCGTCAGCGAGTTGACGTGCGGGAGCGTGCCCAGCACGTCGGTGTGGAAGTGCTTGTAGTCCTCGAGGTCGGCGACCTCGATGCGCAACAGGTACTCGATCGTCCCGGTGACGTTGTGGCACTCGCGCACTTCCGGGGATGCGGAGACCGCCCGCTCGAATGCTTTCTGCGCCGCCCGCGAGTGCTCGGCAAGCCCGACCCCGATATAGGCGGTGAACCCGATGCCAAGTGCGGCGCGGCTGGTGACGGCCCTGTAGCCGGTGATGACGCCTGTCCGCTCCATCTCCTGCACGCGTCTGAGGCATGCCGACGGCGATAGCCCCACCCGGCCGGCGAGCTCCAGATTGGTGATGCGTCCGTCCTGCCGCAGGATGCGCAATATTTCATGGTCCTTGGGGTCCATGCCGTGCATTGATTGCGTAATTTGGCCTGCCACGCAATGGAAAGGCACACACATTGCGCGCATTCGGCGCGATGATCGGACCCATGACCCTCGAGATCTTCACCGCCCTCGCCGCCTTCGCCTTCGTCACCTCCGTGACGCCGGGGCCGAACAATCTGATGCTGCTGGCGTCCGGCGCCAATTTCGGCGTACGCCGCACCGTGCCGCATGCGCTCGGCGTCGCCATCGGCTTTGCCGTCATGGTGCTGCTCGTCGGCGTCGGGCTCGTCGGCCTCTTCGAGGCGTTTCCGATGAGCTACACGGTCCTCAAGGTCGCGAGCGTCGCCTACCTCCTCTATCTCGCCTGGAAGATCGCGACGGCCTCGGGGCTCGGCGAGAAGTCGGTTTCGGGCCGACCCATCACCTTCCTGCAGGCGGCCGCCTTCCAGTGGGTCAATCCCAAGGCCTGGTCGATGGCGCTGACCGCCGTCACCGTCTATGCCGGCAGCCGCTCGCTCGAGGCGGTGGGATTGGTGGCGCTGGTCTTCGGGATCATCAACCTGCCCTCGACCGGCGTCTGGGCGATCGTCGGCGGGCAGATGAAGCGGTTCCTGACCGATCCCATGCGTTTGCGCGCCTTCAACGTCATCATGGCGGTGCTGCTCGTCGCTTCGCTCTATCCGGTGCTGTTCACCGCCCAGCATTGAGAAAGGTCGGCCCGCCCTTTAGTCTTCCGGCGCCAACCGGAGGTGCCAGGCCATGCCGCAATCGTTCGACGCCATCGTCATCGGAGCCGGCCAGTCCGGACCCTTCCTCGCCGCGCGTCTTGCCGGAGCCGGCTGGAAGACCGCGCTGATCGAACGCACCCACCTCGGCGGCACCTGCGTCAACGATGGGTGCACGCCGACCAAGACGCTGGTCGCCTCCGCCCGCGCCGCCTGGGTCGCGCGCCACGCCGCCGATTTCGGCGTCGTGCTCGAAGGCGATGTCTCGGTCGACATGCAGGCGGTCAAGGCCCGTAAGGACCAGGTGGTCGGCGCCTCGGTCAAGAGCCTCAACGATTGGCTGCGCAACATGGAGAACCTCACCGTCTTCGACGGCGAGGGCAGCTTCGTTTCAGCGAGCGAAGTGATGGTCGACGGGCAGGTGCTGGCGGCGCCCAAGATCTTCATCAACACGGGCGCCCGCCCGCAGGTGCCGGACTGGCCGGGCATCGAGACGGTGCCCTACCTCACCAACACGACGATGATGGACGTCGACTTCCTGCCCGAGCACCTCGTCATCGCCGGCGCCAGCTATATCGGTCTCGAATTCGCCCAGATGTACCGCCGCTTCGGCTCCAGGGTCACGGTGATCGATCGCGGCAAGCTGCCCGCGTCGCGCGAGGACGCCGAGATTTCAGAGGCGATCCGCGACATCCTCGCGGCTGAGGGCGTCGAGTTCGTTTTCGAGACGAAGGACGTCAGCGTCGAGAAGACGGGGCAGGGCGTGCGCCTGTCGCTCACTGCAGCAGGCGAGGCGAGAACCATCCAGGGTTCGCATCTTCTCCTCGCGCTCGGCCGCACGCCCAATACCGAGGCGCTCAACCTTCCTGCGGCCGGACTGACGGCCAATGCCAGGGGCTATATCGAGGTCGACGAGCACCTGCGCACGTCCGTGCCCGGCATATGGGCGATGGGCGACGTCAACGGGCGCGGCGCCTTCACCCATACCTCCTACAACGAGTTCGAGATCGTCGCCGACAACCTGCTCGACGGCGGCGAGCGCTCGCTCGCCGGCCGCATCCCGGCCTACGCGCTTTATATTGATCCGCCGCTTGGCCGTGTCGGTATGAACGAGCGGCAGGTGCGCGAGACGCGCCGGCCCGCGCTCGTTGCCACCCTGCCCATGCAGAAGGTCGCCCGCGCCCGCGAGAAGGGCGAGACGCAGGGCATGATGAAGGTGCTGGTCGACGCCGAGACCAAGCGCATCCTCGGCGCCGCCATCCTCGGCATCGAGGGCGACGAGGTGATCCACACCATCCTCGCCTACATGGCGGCGGACGAGCCCTACACGCTCCTCAAGGACACCATGCACATTCATCCGACGGTCAGCGAGCTGGTGCCGACGCTGTTGGGCGGGCTGAAGCCGCTGGAGTAGATTTGCGAGGTCATCTCGATCCGGATTGGCGGCTCCATCGCCTCCCTCCCCCTTGAGGGGAGGGAATGAGGGTGGGGGTGGTTCAGTGGGTCACCGACCCCCACCCTCAACCCCTCCCCTCAAGGGGGAGGGGAGCGCATCGGCGCGTGGCACTAAGCCGCCGCTCGCTTCGCCAGCCGGTCCAATACGAATGCTCGCTCGGCGTTGATCCCCGCCCATTCGTCCGGCGTCTGCGCATCGAAGATCAGCGTATACGGGCCTGTGTAGCCGGCGGCCTCCGCGACATCGATGCATCGCCCGTAGTCGTCCCCATCCAGCGCGCCATCGGCAAAGCTCGCCTTGGCATGGCAGAGCTCGGCGCGTGGGAAGATCGAGGCGAGCTCGTCATATTTGCCGGGGACGCTCCAGTTGCCGAAATCGCCATTGAGGCCAATCCGGCCCTCCGTCCGGTCGAGGAGGTAGTGGACGGTTTCGGGCGTTGCCAGGAGATCGAACCAGTTTTCGGTGACGAGGCGCGTGGGCGCGCCTTCATGACGCTTGGCGATCGCGTCGAGCCCCTCGACCGAGAGGTTGAGCGCCTCGCGACTGGGCTTCTGCTTGCCGGCAACGATGCGCGCATGCTTCGCCCCGAGCGCCACGGCCGTCTCGACCCAGCCGGAAATCCAGTCGCGATCGCGTGCGGCAGTTGCCGGATCGCTGAGGTCGCCCGCTTCGATCAGCAGCGTCTGCAGCGTCACGCCTGCGCTGTCGAGCGCGTCGCGCAGCTCGGCGATATAGCCGCCATCGCGCGAGGGCAGGTGGAACGAGCAGATTTCGAGCCGCGTGATCCAGTGCGACTTGAGGAGCCTCGGCAGGTCGATCAATCGCGCCGTGCCCGGCCCGTAGGTTTCCTCGCGCGGCCCTATCTGGTTGCTGTCGAGGTCGTGCGGGAAGGTGACGCCCAGCGTCCTGTGCAGCGACCAGGTCGAAACGGCGATTCGTCCCTCGGCATTTTCCAGCATCTTCTCCTCCCGGTTGATGTCGGGAGTCTGTCACCGCCAGAGGGACGAGGCAATTGCCCTACCGCCCGAGGAAGAGATATTGCGCCATGAACCAGGTTTCGCGCGCAAGGAACGGCATCTGCGTTTCCGCGCTCTGGTAGCGGGTGGTGCGCGTCGGCGCGGGCGCCGCGTCGATCCCCAGGCGCTCGGCGATCTCGATCGCCCGGCGCATGTGCAGCGGGTCGGAGACGATCAGCACCGTGTCGATGCCGTTCTCGGCAAGGATCGGTTGGGAAAAGAGCAGGTTCTCCAGCGTCGTGCGCGAGCGGTCCTCGAGGATCAGCGCGCCGTCGGGCACGCCCTCGGCCAAGAGCCATCGCCGTCCGGCTTCGGCTTCGGTCAGCTTGTCCTCGGGGCTGAGGCCCCCGGTCAGAACAATCTTGCCGACCTTGCCCTGCCGGTAGAGCTCGCCGGCATGGCGCAGCCGCTCGGCAAAGACCGGCGAGGGCCGGTCCCAGAGCACGGCCGCACCCAGCACCAGCGCCGCGTCGGCGCTGGTTCCGGCGTGCTCGCCGCCGAAATTGGCAACGTCCGCGGCAATGACCGTCAGAGCGAGCCCGGCGATCGAGATCAGCGTCAGCAGCCCCGAGACGAGGCCGCGCACAAGCGCCATGAGCCTCAGGCCCACTCGCCTTTGCGCATCACCGGTTCGCGCCGACCGTCGGCATGGACGCCGTCGATGTCGATCTCGCCCGAGCCGATCATCCAGTCGATGTGGATGAGGCTCTTGTTGCCGCCCTGGGCGAAGATCTGCTCGGGGCTGAGCCTGGTGCCGCCCTCGAAGCAGTCGGCGTAGCACTGGCCCATGGCGATGTGGCAGGCCGCGTTCTCGTCGTAGAGCGTGTTGTAGAAGAGGAGGCCGGAGGCCGAGATCGGTGAGGAGTTAGGCACCAGCGCCACCTCACCCAGCCGGCGCGCGCCTTCGTCGGTGTCGAGCACCTTGTTGAAGACGTCCTGGCCCTTGCTCGCCTTCAGCTCCACCAGCCGTCCGTCCTCGAAGCGCGCCTCGATGTTCTCGATCAGCGTGCCGTTGTGCGAGAGGGGCTTGGTCGAGCGCACATAGCCCGAAACCCGCTCGCGGTGCGGGGTGGTGAACACCTCCTCGGTCGGGATGTTCGGGTTGCAGGTAATGCCGTTCTTGGCCTCCGAGGCGCCGCCCTTCCAGCGGTGCCCGTCGGCAAGGCCGACCGTCAGGTCCGTGCCGGGGCCGGAGTAGTGGAGCGAGTGGAACTTCTTCTCGTTGAGCCAGGTCCAGCGCTTCTTGAGGTTGGCGTTGTGCTCCTTCCAGGCGGCGATCGGATCGTCGAGGTCCACCCGGCTCGCCGCAAAGATCGCGTCCGCCAGCTTGCCGACGGCGACCTCTTCGGAATCGTTGGGGAACACCAGCTTGGCCCAGGCCGCGCCGGGGTAGGAGACGATGTTCCAGTTGATGTCGAAGCCGGTGATGAGCTCCAGCGCCGGCCTGTAGGCGGCCGAGTTGGCGCGGTTGGCGCGCGCCACCTTGTCCGGGTCCTGGCCGGCCAGCATCATCGGGTTGTCGCCTGCGATAGCAAGCCGCGCGGTGTTCGCCTTGAAGGCATCGGCCATGCCCTGGTAGAGCCAGCCGGCCGCCTTGTCGAAGCTCTCGTTGCGCGCGTGCTTGTAGCGGGCGAGCGTCGCTTCCTCGTCCGAGTAGATGGTCGTCACCAGCCCCGCGCCGGCCTTGTAGGCGTGCTCGGTGATGCGGCGCGCCAGCGGGGCGGCGGTCATCGGGGCGGTCATGAGGAGGTCCTGCCCCGGCTGCAATTGCAGCCCCACCTTGATCGCAACCTGCGCCAGCTTGTCGAGTTTATTGGGATCGATAGGGGAATTGGTCGTAGGGTTGCTCATTTGGGCAGGCTCGTTTCTTGAGGTGATTTGGCGCGCGAGCCTAAAGCGAGTTGCCGCCGACGGCCAGAGTGTAGGAGACGATTTCGTTGCCCGCTCCGCGGGCGCACATTGCCAAAACTTAATGTCGGCGCCCTTGCCAGATACCGGCTTCCGGCCCATCTGCCCCCGCATCCCGTCTCTCCCGGAACATCCCAAGATGACGACACCTCCCGCCCGCCGCCGTGCCCTGATGCTGGTGAACCCCAACGCCCGGCGCGGCAGCGAGGCGCTGGAGCCGGTCATCGCGCGTCTGCGTGACGGGGGCATCGACGTCGTCATCGAGCGGTTCGAGGCGCCCGACGAGGTCTCGACAGACATCGCGCGCCGCCAGCACGAGGCGGACCTTGTGATCGTCTGCGGCGGCGACGGCACCATCCGCTCGGCGGCCAAGGGCGTGCTCGCCACCGGCCTGCCGCTCGGCATCCTGCCCATGGGCACCGCCAATGATCTGGCGCGCACCCTCGAGATCCCCGAGGACCTGATCGCCGCCGCCGATATCATCGTTGCCGGCAACATGCGGGCCATCGATCTCGGCGAGGTCAACGGTCAGCCCTTCTTCAACGTCGCCAGCATCGGGCTTGCCGCCGACCTCGCCCGCGGACTGACCCGGGAGGCCAAGCGCCGCTGGGGCAAGCTCGGCTATGCCCTCGCCGCCATCAAGGTGCTGGCCTCGACGCGGCCCTTCCGCGCCATCATCGGCAGCAAGTCCGGCTACTTCCGGGTGCGGACCCTGCAGATCGCCGTCGGCAACGGCGTCCACTACGGGGGCGGCGCCGTCGTCCACCATGACGCCACCATCGAGGACGGCCGGCTCGACCTCTACAGCCTCGAACTGCAGAACGTATGGAAGTTCGCCCTGTTGCTCGGCGCCTTCCGCCGCGGCGAGCACGGCGCCTGGGACGAGGTGCGCACCGTCAAGGACACCGAGTTCCACATCCGCACCAGGAAGCCCCGCCCGATCAATACCGACGGGGATATCGTGACCCACACCCCGGCCCACTTCCTCATCCGCCCCAAGGCGGTGACGGTCTTCGCGCCAGACTGACGCGGCTCTGTTGTCACCTGGCAACACTTTCTCCCGGGCCGATTTTTTGCCTGTTGGCAAAACGGCATGCTTTGGCTAAAGATCGTCTTCCGCACCAATCCAAGGCAAAGGGAGGCGTTACATGGCAGCAGCGTTTATCGTCCTCCCATCCGGGGATATGCGACGTTAGGTCGTCGCCATCCGCGGCCCGCCAGCGCGCCGCCTGCGGTCTTCATGAGAGCATAGCCGGTCTGACTTGAGGGGCATTGCGCCCTGTTCCCGGCTGTTTTTCCTCTACTTTTCCATAAGGCCGGCCAGCGGTGAACGCGGCCGGATGCCAATATGAGTCGCAAGAAACTCGATTTCCGCGCCGACGCGTTCCGCAACGTGCTCGGCTTCGTCTTCCGTCACTGGACGACCCAGCCCCGGCGCATCGCCCTGATCGGCGGGCTCGTCATCACCTCGACGCTGGCCGAGGTGATGATCCCGTTGTTCTCCGGCCAGATCGTCGACGCCATCACCAACGCCTCCAATAGCGAGCAGGCGGCCTGGGCGCAGGCGATGCGGGCCTTCGCCATCGCGGTGGCGCTCGGCCTCACCGGCGTCACGCTGCGCTACTTCATCTTCAACGCCATCATCAAGCTGACGCTCAAGATGATGGCCGAGATCGTCAACAACGGCTTCCACCGGGTGCAGCGCTTCTCGGCCGACTGGCACGCCAACAGCTTTGCCGGCTCGACCGTGCGCAAGATCACCCGCGGCATGTGGGCGCTCGATGCGCTCAACGACCTGCTGCTGGTGGCCTTGTTGCCGAGCGTCGTGATGCTGGTGGGCGCCACCGTGCTGATGGCCCTGCACTGGCCGGTCATGGGCCTGGTGGTGGGCCTCGGCTCGGTGATCTACATCGCCGTTACCGTGACGCTCTCGATGGGGTTCGTCGCCCCGGCGGCGAGCCTTGCCAACGCCTGGGACACCCGTCTCGGCGGCGCGCTCGCCGACGCGGTGAGCTGCAATGCCGTGGTCAAGGCGTTCGGCGCCGAGGACCGCGAAGAGGATCGCCTCAAGGGCGTCCTGCGCAAGTGGGACAGCCGCACGCGGCGAACCTGGCGGCGCGGCACGCTCAACGGCACCATCCAGGGCTTCATGATGGTGACCATGCAGGCAGGCTTGCTCGGCACCGGCCTCATCCTCTGGCAGCAGGGAGTGGCGAGCCCCGGCGACATCACGTTCGTATTGGCCATGTTCTTCGTGCTGCAGGGGTACCTGCGTGAAGTCGGCCAGGACATCCGCAACCTCCAGCGCGCGGTCAACGACATGGAGGAGCTGGTGCTGCTCGAAAAGCACCCCCTCGGCATCGACGACAAGCCCGGCGCCGGGCCCATCCAGATCGGCAAGGGCGCGATCTCGTTCGATCGCGTCACATTCCGCTACGGCGCGCACGCAACGGCTCTTTACCGGGACTTCTCCGTCGATATCCGGGCGGGCGAACGCGTGGGTCTCGTCGGGCACTCGGGCTCGGGCAAGACGACCTTCGTCAAGCTCATCCAACGCCTCTACGACGTCAATGGCGGCGCCATCACCATCGATGGCACCAACATCGCCGACGTGCAGCAGGCTTCGCTCAGGAGCCAGATCGCCATCGTCCAGCAGGAGCCGGTGCTGTTCCATCGCTCGCTCGCCGAGAACATCGCCTATGCGCGTCCTGAGGCGACCCGCGCTGAGATCATCGAGGCGGCAAAGCTGGCGAGCGCGCACGAGTTCATCACCGAACTCCCCAAGGGCTACGAGACGCTGGTCGGCGAGCGCGGCGTCAAGCTCTCGGGCGGCGAGCGGCAGCGCGTCGCCATCGCCCGGGCGTTTCTGGCCAATGCCCCGATCCTCATTCTCGACGAGGCGACATCGAGCCTCGATTCCGAGAGCGAGGTGCTGATCCAGCAGGCGATGGAACGGCTGATGGTCGGGCGCACCACGCTCGTCATCGCCCACCGGCTCTCGACGGTCAAATCCCTCGACAGGCTCCTTGTCTTCGACAAGGGCCGCATCGTCGAGGAAGGCAGCCATCAGAGCCTTATCGGCCTCAAGGGCGGCATCTACCGCCGCCTCTTCGAGCGCCAGGCGCTGGAGCTGACCAAGGGGCTGAACGTCGCGTGATAGAGGGGCGCCCATGGGCGCCCTTTTTCACGCCGCCGCCCGATGCCCTTCCACCCGGTTGCGGCCCGCCTGCTTGGCCGTGTAGAGCGCCTCGTCGGCACGGCTGATAAGCGCCGAAAGGTCCGTCTCCCCCGGCAGCGCCGAGGCAAGCCCGATGCTCGCAGTCGGCCGCACCAGGCCGCGCTCGGTCTGCACCGCAATGGCGCGGATGATGGCGAGCATGCGCGCGGCGATCCGGCCGGCCTTCTCCGCGCCCACCCCCGGCAGCAGCACGGCGAACTCCTCCCCGCCATAGCGGCAGAAGAGGTCGTTCGCCTCGAGGCATTTGGCGACCGTCTCGGCGCACCGCACGAGCACCTCGTCGCCTGCCGCATGGCCGAAAGTGTCGTTGATCGCCTTGAAGTGGTCGAGATCGAAGATCAGCGCCGTCGCCGGCGCACGGGTGGCGGCGAGGGTACGCAGCTGCGCGTCGGCCGCCCGGATGAAGGCGGCGCGATTCATCACCTGCGTCAGCCCGTCGATGGTCGCCGCGTGCCGCAGCGCCGCCTCGCCCATTTCCTTGCCGAGCGCGACGAGCGAGAAACTGCACACCATGATGAGCAGCAGCGAGACGAGCGTTGCGATCTGCGGCCCGAACATGGCCTCGAATACCGGGTCGTATGGTCCGAGCATCACGAAGGCGGCCGCCCGCATCGTGTAGAAGAGGCCCGCGATACCGACCGCGGCGCCAAGGACGACATGGTTCTGCAGCCGTATGCCCTTCGGGCTGAGGAATTCGCGCGCCGCCATCAGGCAATAGAGCGCGACGCCGGCGAGATAGACCAGCCCCCCGCTCCATTCGTGGAAGCTCCGCTCCCAGAGCAGCGGTATGGCCACGACGAGGATAGGCCCCGTGAGCCATGCGGCGGCCGGTGCCGGACGCTGGTTGAAGGCGCGCGCGCCCTTCCAGATGAACGCGACCGCCAGCACCACGACGCCATTGCCGACCGGATAGAGCCAGGGCTGGCCCAACTCGTGGGCGGCGACGTAGATGAAGCCGGGCATGCTGCCGAAGACGAAGGTCAGCCCCCACCAGAGCGCCGCCGTATGCGGCTGCCGGCGCACGTCGAGCCCGTAGAGGATGCCGGAGGTGACGCAGACGACCGCGTTGACGAACAGCAGCGTGCTGTCGTCTAGGGGAAGGGTCGCCGGTAGGGACATGCGCGAGGGGCTCCAAGGCTGGTGGGCAGGATATGCCGGCGCCCTTAAGGAAACCTCAGTGCGCTAGCTAAACTCGACGTGATCTCGAAGCCTAGGCTCTGTCATGTTTTGACGGAAACGGCCGGCTCCCCTCCCCCTTGAGGGGAGGGAGGCGAGGAAACCGCCGATTCCGATAGAGCCTGACATGTCCTAAAGCGGCCAGAAGACGAGGATCGCCGGGACCGCGACGACGACCGTCAGTACCTCGAGCGGCAGGCCGAACTTCCAGTAGTCGGAGAACTCGTAGCCGCCCGGCCCCATGATGAGCAGGCTGTTCTGGTGCCCGATGGGGGTGAGGAACGCGCAGCTCGCCCCGATCGCGACCGCCATCAGGAACGCGTCCGGATTGACCCCCATGGCGTTAGCCAATCCATAGGCGATCGGCGCGGCGATCACCGCAGTCGCCGCATTGTTGAGGATGTCCGAGAGCAGCATGGTCACCACCAGCATCGCCGTCAGCGCAACCCATGCGGGCATGGCCTGCGTCGTCTGCGCGATGGCGTTGGCGATGAGCATGGTGCCGCCCGAGCTTTCCAGCGCCTCGCCCATGGGGATGAGCGCGCCGAGCAGGATGATGATCGGCCAGTCGATCGCTTCGTAGATTTCGCGGATCGGCACGATGTCGGTGAGCACATAGGCGATCACCACGAGGCTGAGGCCGATGGTCAGGGGCAGGAATCCCGAGACGGAAAGCGCGATGGCTGCGATGAAGAGCCCTATGGCGAGCAGCGCCTTGTCATGTCGGGTGAGGGTCGGGGTGCGGGCGAGCGGAAGGCAGTCGAGCCGCGCCAGCACCTCGTCCATGCTCTCGCTCGCGCCCAAGAGGAGCAGCACGTCGCCCGCCTGTAGCGGCGTGCGCCGCACGCGCTCGCGCAGCGTCTTGCCGCGCCGCGATATGCCGAGCAGCGATACCCCGTAGCCGCGCAGCATCTGCACCTCGTTCGCCGAGCGTCCGATGAGGCGGCTTTCCTGGCTGACGACCGCTTCGATGAAGCCCTGGCCGGCGTCGAGCGGGGCCTTCTCCCCGGATTTGCCCTGGAAGCCGAGGCCGAGCGCGGAGGCGAGGTTGTTGAGCGCTTCGGGTGCTCCTTCGACGACGAGGAGATCGCCCTCCAGGATTTCTTCCGAGCGCGCCCGTCCCGGCAGGCGCTTGTCCTTGCGCACGAGGCCGAGGATCTGTGTGTCGTGCTCGTCGGCGATCGGGTCGAGATCGGCGATCCGCTGGCCTAGCGCTTTAGCCTTGGCCTCGACCACCAGCTCGCTGACATAGTTCTCCATCGCCGCGAGCTCGGCCATGGCGTTGCCGCTCTCGCGCTGGGGAATGATCCGCCAGCCGACGAGGGCAAGAAAGGCGAGGCCGGCGATCGCCACTGCCAGCCCTACGGGCGCGAAGTCGAACATGGCAAAAGAGGCGCCGCCAGCCTGCTCGCGGTAGGAGGCGATGATGATGTTGGCGGGCGTGCCGATCAGGGTGACCAGTCCGCCGAGGATCGTCGCCGCCGCCAGCGGCATCAACGTCAGCGACGGCGGCCGCTTCGCCTTCTGTGCGGCCTGGATATCGACGGGCATGGTCAGGGCCAGAGCCGCCACGTTGTTCATGAAAGCCGAAAGCCCCGCGGCGATGCCGCCGAGCATCGCCAGGTGGATGGGTACGCTGCGCGGCTTGGCGATGATGCCGCGGGTGATGAGCTCGATCGCGCCCGAGCGCGTCAGGCCGTACCCGGCGACCAGCACCAGCGCGACGATGACCGTCGCGTCGTTGGAAAAGCCGCTGAAGGCCCGCTCGGCCGGCACCACGCCCAATACGACCGCCGCGATGAGCGCGGCGAACGAGACGAGATCGTAGCGCCAGCGTCCCCACATCAGCAGGGTCAGGACGACGGCGAAAAGGAGGAAGAGAGTGATTTGTTCGTAGGTGATCGCAAAGACCCTCGGGAAGGAGCGCCGCAGGCGGAAATGCCCGCGACGCCGTCGGCGCGAAGCGGCTGGCTCAGACGACGTCCAGCGTCACCTCGAAACCCTTGCGCGACACTTCGCTATAGGGGCAGATCACATGGGCGCGCCGCACGACGTCGGCGGCGGCATCCTTGTCGATGCCTGGCAGGTTCACTTCCAGCGCCGCCTTGATCCAGAAGCCTTCCCCGTCCTCGCGGTCGACGAAGCTCACCTGCGCGGTGACCGTCGACTCCTCGGGGATCTTGACGCCCGCCTTGCGGCCAGCCGCCTTGATCGCACCGAGAAAGCACGCCGAATAGCCGACCGCGAAAAGCTGCTCGGGATTGGTGCCGCGCGCGCCGTCCCCGCCCATTTCCTTGGGGGTCGTCAGGGTCACGTCGAGCACGCCGTCGTCGGTCGCACCATGCCCGGTGCGCCCGCCCGTGGAGGTCGCCTTTGCGGTGTAAAGCACTTTCATCGCTCGTCTCCTTGCTGGGATGCCGGTGATGGAGGGGCCTGCTCTCAATGCAATGAACGACCGTGCGGTTGCCTTGGCCCGCTGCACCGCGTGCACTTGAACACAGTTGAACGGTGAGGAAAAGCCGGCACCGGCCCGGCCTTTGGGGGTCAATCGGTGAACGATCCCTTCGCCTCGTTGAGCTAGGAGGCGAAGGTGGCCGGACATATATCTTGCGCAATCGATGCGCGCTGCGCATCCCCTTTCTAGGAGGCTCCCATGATCGATGCCCGCGTACAGACCGACGTGCGATCGAAGCCCGTCCTGCCGCTGACGACCCGTCTCGGCCCGGTACACATCGCCGTCACCGGCCGCGACAAGGCCCTCGCCATCTGGCGCGATGTCGTGGGCCTGGAGATCGTTGCCGAGACCGGCAACCAGATTTCGCTCGGCGCCGGCGGCAAACCCTTGATCGTGCTCGAGACCGGTGCGACGGGCCCTGTGGCGCCGCGCACCATCGGCCTTTATCACGTCGCCATTCATGTGCCGAACCGCGTCGACCTCGCCCAGATGGCGGTGCGTGCGCTGCAGCGGAACGTGCGCATCGCGCCGACCGATCATCTCGTCTCCGAGGCGATCTACCTCTGGGACCTCGACGGCAACGGCATCGAAATCACCTTCGAGACGCCCTGGCGCGGCACGCTCGGCCATCCGGACGACGGCATCTACGCCATCACCAGCGACGGCAAGCCGCATTCCGGCCGCGACCCGATCGACATGGAGGGGCTTCTCGCCGAGCTTGGCGACAAGCCCGTGTTCGTCCCGTCCATGCCCGCCGGCACCCGCATCGGCCATGTGCACTTGCATGTGGCGGACCTGCGCCAGGCCATGGCCTTCTATCGCGATGTCCTCGGCTTTGCCGGGTTCCTGCTGATCGATTCCTTCGGCATGGGCGATGTCGGGCTCGACTACATGCCCCACACCATCGCCTTCAACATCTGGTCCGGCGCCAACGCCGCCCTGCCGCCCGCCGGCGCCGCGGGCCTGCGCTGGTTCACCATCGTTCTGCCCGATGCCGAAACCCTGGCAGGGCTCGAAACGCGCCTCGCCGCCGCCGGTGCGCCTGTGGAACGGCTCGCCGACGGCATCGAGACCCGCGATCCCTTCGGCAATCGCATCCGCGTCGCCGTTGGCTAGCCGGAAGTGACATGTTAGGTCTCCTCCCCGACGGGAGGAGACTACATGCGCGCCATATCCTGCATCGCCCCGGGTGAGATCGCCCTGATCGAAGCGCCCGAGCCGCAGCTGCAACCGGGTTGGGTCGCGGTCGACATCCGTCATATCGGCATCTGCGGCACGGATTATCATATCTATTCGGGCCACCATCCGTTCCTGCAGTATCCGCGCATCCTCGGCCACGAGCTTTCCGGTGTCGTCGCCGATCCCAACGGCAGCCGGCTCTTTGCCGCCGGAGACGCCGTCGTCATCAACCCTTATCTGCCCTGCTACGAATGCCCCGCCTGCCGCGAGGGCAAGACCAATTGCTGCGAGACGCTCTCGGTCATCGGCGTTCATAGCGACGGCGGCATGGCCGAGCGGGTGGTGCTGCCCGAAGCCAACCTCTACAAGGCCGACGGCCTGTCGCTGCGCGATGCGGCAATGGTCGAGTTCCTCGCCATCGGCGCGCACGCGGTGCGCCGCACCGGGCTCCATGCCGGCCAGCGGGTGCTGGTCGTGGGCGGCGGTCCCATAGGGCTGGGCGTTGCCTTCTTCGCGGCGATCGCCGGCGCCGAGGTCACCATCCTCGATGCGGCGGCCGACAAGCGCCAATCGGCCGCGAGTTTCGGCTTTGCCGCTTTCGGCCTCGACGAGCTGGAAAGCGATGCGTTCAAGGCCGTCCGCCGCAGCGGGTTCGACGCGGTGTTCGATGCTACCGGCTCCATCCGCGCCATGAACGCCAGCATCTTCCAGGTGCGCAACGGCGGCGCCTATACGCTGGTCGGCGTCATCAGCGGCGATCTCGTCTGGCCCGACGCCGAGGTGCACCGGCGCGAATTGACCATTCGCGCCTCGCGCAACGCCACGATCGAGGATTTCGACCACGTCATGGCCGCCATCCGCCAGGGTCGCATCCCGACGGATCGCCTTGCCACCCATGCGACGAGCCTTGATCGCGTGCCCCAGGATTTGCCCAGATGGGCCGAGGCACGCGAAGGTTTGATCAAGGCGATCATCACGGTTTAGGAGCGCCCATGAAAACCCATCAGGACGTCCTCGATTTCTGGTTCGTCGCGCACGGCAAGGACGACTGGTTCGCCGGCGCCGCCGAGTTCGACACGCGGCTCGCCGGGCTGTTTGCCGAAACCCATGCCCGCGTCGCGCTCGGCGAAGCCTGGACGTGGCGCACCTCGCCCGAAGGGCGGCTCGCCGAGATCATCGTCCTCGACCAGTTCTCCCGCCAGCTCTATCGCGGCTCGGGAAAGGCCTTTGCGCAGGACCCCATGGCGCTGACCCTTTCCCAGGAGCTGGTCGCCCAGGGACTGGATCAGGCACTGCCGCACGAAAAGCGCATGTTCGCCTATATGCCCTACATGCATTCCGAATCCCTCCTCGTCCACCAGGAGGCCATGCGCCTCTTTGCGTCCCTGGGCGATCCCGAAATCCTCGACTACGAGACCGGCCACCGCGACTGCATCGCCCGCTTCGGGCGCTTCCCCTTCCGCAACGCCGCGCTCGGGCGCGACTCGACGCCCGAAGAACTGACCTACATCGAAGAGGCAGGCAAGCGCGGGTTCTAGCCTTTAGGGACGCCACAGGTACAATCCGCCTCCCTCCCCCTTGAGGGGAGGGATTGAGGGTGGGGGTGGCTTGGTGAGCCACTGACGGACCCCCACCCCCAGCCCCTCCCCTCAAGGGGGAGGGGATGGAGCGATAGTCCTGCGGAACTCATCTCCCATCGCCTCATTCCTCCTTGCAACCCAAGGAGGACATGATGGACTTGAAGGACAAGGTCGCCCTCGTCACCGGCGCAGGCTCCGGCATCGGACGCGCCGCCGCCCTGCGGCTTGCCGAGGAGGGAGCGGACCTGGTGCTTGTCAGCCGCTCGCCCGATGAGATCGAGCAGGTCGCGGACGAGGTGCGCGACATGGGCCGCAAAGCCGTCGCTATCCCCGCCGACATCTCCGACGAAAGCGCCATGCTCAAGGTGTTCGAGGGCATCGAGGAGCAGTTCGGCCGGCTCGACATCGTCTTCGCCAACGCCGGCATCAACGGCGTCTGGGCCCCTATCGAGGAGCTGCAGCCCGACGAGTGGGACAAGACCATCGCCGTCAACCTGCGCGGCACATATCTCACCGCCCACTACGCCGTGCCGATGCTGAAGCGCCAGGGTGGCGTGATCCTCATCACCTCCTCGATCAATGGCACACGCACCTTCACCACCGCGGGAGCCAGCGCCTATTCCGTGACCAAGGCCGGGCAGGTGGCTCTGGCGCAGATGCTCGCCCTCGAGCTCGCCGACGACGGCATCCGCGTCAACGCCATCTGTCCCGGCGCCATCGAGAGTGAGATCGAGGAGAACACCGAGCGCCGCAATACCGACGACATCATCGTGCCGCGAGAATACCCCGAGGGGAAGATTCCCCTTACCGGCGGCAAGCCCGGCAAGGCTGATGACGTCGCCGATCTCGTCGCCTTCCTCGCCTCCGACCGCGCCCGCCACATCTCAGGCACGCCCGTCTGGATCGACGGCGCGCAATCGCTGCTGGTGTGAGGCCGAAGGGATCGTCAACGATACGCTGCGGTAGCGGTTCTATCGCCTCCCTCCCCCTTGAGGGGAGGGATCGAGGGTGGGGGGTGGCTCAGTGAGCCACCGATGCTTCCCCCAACCCCTCCCCTCAAGGGGGAGGGGCGACCGAGATTTCGGTTACCCCTTCAACAACCCCGGATCGACCAGCGCTCCGCGCTCGCCTATGACGATGCCGGCCACCCGATGCGCCGCTTCCGCCGCGTCCTTGAGCCCTGCGCCCGCCGCCCGTGCCGAGAGATAGGCGCCGTTGAAGGAGTCGCCGGCTCCCGTCGCGTCGACGACCTTGGCTCCCGGTCTCGGGGCCACCTCGACCCGATCGCCGCGGGTTGCGATCAGCGCAGGCTTGGCTCCGTCCTTGACCACCACCTCCTCGACACCGAGTTCTAGGTAGCGCTCGGCCGTCTCCTCGACGCTCTCGTCGCCGAAGATCGGTGCTTCGTCGGTGTGGGTGGGCATCACCACATCGCTGATCGTTGCCGCGGCGGTCAGCACCGCGCCCATGACCCGCTGCGAGGTCCATAGGGCTGGGCGCACATTGGGGTCGAACACCACGCGCGCGCCGTTGTCGCGGGCCGTGACGATCGCCCCCATCAGCCGTCCGCGCGCCCGTGGATGAAGGATCGCCATGGTGATGCCGGAAAAGTAGACGATATCGGCGCCGTCGAGCGCCGCGGCCAGCGCCTCGCGGTCCTCGGCGAGGAGCTTGGCCGCCGAGGTGTCGCGCCAATAGGTGAAGTGCCGGTCGCCCTTATCCTGATGGATGAGGTAGAGCCCCGGCCGCCGTCCTTCGATGGTGCCGATGAAGCGCGTGCCGATGCCGTGTTCTTCGAGAAAGGCGCGGATATCGGCCGAATAGCGGTCGGCCCCGAGCGCGGTGAAATAGTCGACGTCCCAGTCGTCCCCGAGGAGTGCGCGCATATACCAGGCCGTGTTGAGCGTGTCGCCGGCATAGCCCAGCCGATATTGCCGGTCCTCCCCGCCCGACATCTCGATCATGCATTCCCCGATGCTGACGAAGCGTTTGCGGGCCAAGTCGACTCTCCTCTCGTGTCCTCTCGGCATCTATGCCGGGAACCACCGTGCGACCGCAAGCGGTGGACGCGCATTCTTCGCATCTTCCATACAAGATGCGAAGCCTTTATGGTGCCGCCTGACTCGACCAAGGAGCGCCTGTCCGATGCCACGCCTGACCCGCCAGTCCCTCGCCGCCATGCCGCAAGATGTCACCGTCCCCGGCTATGACCGTGGACAGGTCAAGGCCGGCATCGTGCACCTGGGCATCGGCGCCTTCCACCGCGCGCACATGGCCGTTTATGTCGATGATCTCTTGGCCGATCATCCGGATTGGGCCATCGTCGGCGCGAGCCTGCGGCGGCCCGATACCAAGGAGGCGCTGGAGCCGCAGGACGGGCTCTATACCATTGCCGTCCGCGACGCCTCGGGCACGCGCCCGCGCGTCATCGGCTCGATCCTTTCCGTGCTCGATGCCAACACGCAGCGCGAGGAGCTGATCGCGCTGATGGCCTCGCCCGAGATCCGCATCGTCTCATTGACCGTTACCGAGAAGGGCTATTGCCACGATCCGGCGACCGGCGAGCTCGATCCGAACCATCCCGATATCGTCCACGACCTCGCCAATCCGCAATCGCCGAGGAGCGCGCCGGGCATCCTCGTCGAGGCGCTGGCCCGCCGCCGCGCCGCCGGTATCGCGCCGTTCACCGTCATGAGTTGCGATAACCTGCCGGCCAACGGCAAGACCACCCGCCGCATCGTCACCCGCTTCGCGAGCCTGCGCGACGAGGCGCTCGGCCGTTGGGTCGAGGAGAATGTCGCCTTCCCCTCGACCATGGTCGACCGCATCGTGCCCGCCACCACCGATGCCGACCGGCAGACCATTGCCGGCCTCATCGGCGCCGAGGACGCCTGGCCGATCATGACCGAACCGTTCACCCAATGGGTGATCGAGGACGAGTTCCCCGCCGGCCGCCCGCCCTTCGAGACGGTCGGCGCGCAGGTGGTCGAAGACGTCGAGCCGTTCGAGCTGATGAAGCTCAGAATGCTCAACGGCTCCCACTCGACGCTCGCCTATCTGGGCTACCTCGCCGGCCACCAGCACGTCTCCGACGCCATGGGCGACCCGGCCTTCGTCAAGCTCATCCACGGCCTGATGACCGATGAGGTGATGCCGACGCTCGACATGCCGGGCACCGACCTGCCGGTCTATCGCGACGAACTGCTCGCGCGCTTCGCCAATCCGGCCCTCAAGCACCGCACCTGGCAGATCGCGATGGACGGCAGCCAGAAACTGCCGCAACGCCTCCTCGGCACCATCCGCGATCGCCTCGAGGCCGGTGAGCCCATCACCCGCCTCTCCCTCGGCGTCGCCGCCTGGATGCGCTACGTCACCGGCACGGACGAGAAGGGCGAAGCGATCGACGTGCGCGATCCCCATGCCGACCGGCTCAAGGCCATCGCCGCCAGGGCCGGCAGCGATCCGGAGAAGCTATTTGACGGGCTGGTCGAAGTCTCCGAAATCTTCGGCCGTGACCTGCCCGGCAACGCCGCCTTCTGCGAAGCGGTGGTGGGTCACCTCGCCAGCCTGATGCGGGAAGGCTCCGCCGCGACGGTGAGGAAGGTGGCGGGGTAGCGGGAAGGCCCCCTCACCCGTCCCTTGCCGCGCAAGGGCCGACCTCTCCCCCGAAGGGAGAGGTGAAGAGGGCATCCGGCAGCAGCTTGCACCACCTCTCCCTTCTGGGGCGGGGCAATCGCATATGCCCGCAGGATGGCAGGCACTTCCCCTCTCCCCTTGAGGGAGAGGGGCAGATTTTCCGCGTTCAGCGGAAAATCAGGGTGAGGGGTCCGCGATGCCGCCACGTTCACCGGCGCCTTGTCAGGCATCGCAGACCCCTCATCCGCCCCTGCGGGGCACCTTCTCCCTCAAGGGGAGAAGGGGATCGCGCCATATGCGATTGCCCTGCCCTTGAGGGAGGGGAGAGGTCGCCCGAAGGGCGGGTGAGGGGGCCTTCTGCTAAACCCGCCCCGTCATCGCCCGGTCGAAGATCTTGAGCGCCAGTTCGCGCGTCAGTTCGATCGGGTTGCCCCCCGCCGTCGGGTCGACCACGGCCTTGTCGGCGATCTCCTCGCGCCGCGCATCGTCGACGCCGAAGTCCTTCAGCGTATGCGGCACGTCGAGCCGGTCGCGCAGCGCCAGGATCGCGTGCTGGAAGGCTTCGAACGTCGGCGGCAGGCCCAGATACCCGGCTAGCCGCCCGATGCGCGTTTCGATGGCCTTTTGGTTGACGGCGAGCACATAAGGCATGAACACCGCATTGGTCATGCCGTGGTGGGTATCGTAGAGCGCGCCGACCGGATGGGAGAGGGCGTGGATGCCGCCGAGCCCCTTCTGGAACGCCGCTGCCCCCATCGCCGCCGCGCTCATCATGTGTCCGCGCGCTTCGATGTCGTTGGGGTCGGCGGCAACCTTCGGCAGGTTCTCGATCGCAAGCCGGATGCCTTCAACCGCGATGCCGTCGGCGAGCGGATGGTAGCCCGGCGCGCAATAGGCTTCGAGGCAATGGGCGAGGGCATCCATGCCCGTGCCGACGGTGATGGCTTTCGGCATGCCGACGGTCAGCTCCGGATCGGCGATGACGATCTTCGGCATCATCAGCGGGTGGAAGATGACCTTCTTGGTGTGCGTCGTCTCGTCGGTGATGACGCCGGCGCGCCCGACCTCCGAGCCGGTGCCCGCCGTCGTCGGCACGGCGACGATGGGGAAGATCCCTTCGGGGTCAGCCCGCGTCCACCAGTCGCCGATATCCTCGAAATCCCACATCGGCCGCGTCTGTCCGGCCATGAAGGCGATGACCTTGCCGGTATCGAGCCCGGAGCCGCCCCCGAACGCGATCACCCCGTCATATCCGCCATTGCGCAGCGCCGCGATTCCCGCCTCGACATTGGCGGCCACCGGGTTCGGGCGCACGTCGGCAAAGAGCCCGGCCTCGATGCCGGCGTCTCTGAGCAACGCCAGCACATTCTGCGTCACCGGGAGATTGGCGAGCCCTGCGTCCGTCACCAGCAGCGGCCTGGCGATGCCCGCCGCCTTCAGCGCTTCGGGCAGCTCCGCGATGCGCCCGGCGCCGAACCGCACGGCGGTGGGGTAGTTCCAGTTGGCTTTGGTCATGGTGGGCAGTCTCCCTTTGCCCGGACCTCGTGGTTCGAGGGTCGCTACGCTCCCGCCTCACCATGAGGTCCTCATTTCTCCAGTAGACCTCATGGTGAGGTGCGCCGTAGGCGCCTCGAACCACGAGGTCGTGGCACTACACACGCTTCAAATGAAACGATTTCGGCTGCGTCAGGTTGTGGTAGCCGATCTCGCTCAGCGCCCCGCCCTTGCCGGTGTCCTTGACCCCGGTCCACACCACCCCCGGATCGAGGTAGTCGCAACGGTTGGCAAAGACCGTTCCGGTCTCGACCCGCGCGCCGATTCGAGCCGCGGCAGCAAGGTCCGCGGTCCAGATAGAGGCGGTCAGCCCGTAGGGGCTGTCGTTCATCAGCGTGATCGCCTCTTCGTCGCTCGCGACCTTCATGATGCCGACGACCGGCCCGAAGCTCTCTTCCCGCATCACGCTCATCTGGTGGTTGACGTTCGTCAGCACCTCCGGGGCGAGATAGGGCGAGGATTCCTCATCGAGATCGTGCTTCGTATTGAGATGCGCCGTCGCGCCCTTGCGCAGGGCTTCGAGCGTCTGCGCGCGCACGTGGTCGGCAAACTGAGGGCGCGCCATCGGCCCGACGACGGTGTCGGGATCGAGTGGATTGCCCAGCGTCCAGCCCCTGGCGGCCTCCGCGAACCGCTCGACGAAGCTGCCGTAGACCGCCTCGTGCACATAGATGCGCTCGATGCCGCAGCAGCTCTGCCCGGAATTGAAGAACGACCCGTCGACGAGGTTCTCGACCGTCATGGCGAGCTCCGCGTCGGGCCGCACATAGGCCGGGTCCTTGCCGCCGAGCTCCAGTCCGAGCGTTGCGAACGTGCCTGCCGCCGCCGTCTCGATCCGCCGCCCGCCCTCGACCGAGCCGGTGAACTGGATGTGGTCGATCACGCCCGAGCCGATCAGCTTTTCGGTATCCTCGTGCCCCAGCACCAGGTTCTGGAAGAGCCCGTCCGGCAGTCCCGCTTGCGCCGCCGCAACCGCGAAACGCTCGCCGACGAGCAGGGTCTGGCTCGCATGCTTCAAAATCACCGCATTGCCCGCCATCAGCCCCGGCACGATGGAGTTGATCGCGGTGAGATAGGGGTAGTTCCACGGCGCGATGACGAGCACCGTGCCCAGCGGCTCGCGCGCGATATAGCGGGTGAAGCCGTCGAGCCCCGGCTTCTCGCTCGGCGCCAGCGCCGCCTCGGCGATCCCGATCATGTACCGCGCCCGCTCCTCGACCCCGCGCTTCTCGCCCCCGTAGCGGATGGGCCGGCCCATCTGCCAGGCGAGCTCGGGCACGATTTCCTCGTTCATGGCGAGCAGCGCATCGACGAAATGGCCGATGATCATGGCCCGCTCGGCAACCGTCACCTCGCCCCAGGCGAGGCGCGCATAGCGCGCCTTCGTCACCGCCGCCTCGATCTCGGCGAGCGAGGCAAGCGGGCGTTCCGCATAGACCCGCCCATCGACGGGCGAAACGATTCTGACCGTCTCGGTCATGGATATGTCCTTCTTTGCGGCCGCCCGCTCTTCAATACCGCTCGAACCCGCGCTTCAGTTCCCAGTCGGTTACCCGCCGGTCGTATTCCGCCTGCTCCCAGCGGGCCGTGTGGAGGTAGTGGTCGACGACCCGGTCGCCCATCGCCTCGCGCAGCATGGCCGATTTGTCGAGCGCCGCAATGGCCTCACGCAGGGTTTTGGGAATCTCCGGCAGGTCTGCGCCATGATAGGCGTCGCCGGAATAGGGGGCCGACAGCGGCAGTTCTTCCTCGATGCCCCTGAGCCCCGCCGCGATGAGGCCGGCGAAGGCGACGTAGGGGTTGAGGTCGGCGCCGCCGATCCGGCACTCGATGCGCACCGCTTTGCCGTTCGCCCCGCAGAGCCGGAACCCGGCGGTACGGTTGTCGCGGCTCCAGACCGTGCGCGTCGGCGCGAAGGTGCCGACCTGGAAGCGCTTGTAGGAGTTGATGTAGGGCGCAAGGAACAGCGTGATGTCGGGCGCATATTTCAACAGCCCCGCCACGTAGTGCTTCATCATGCCGGACATGCCGAGGTCATCCGCCTCGTCGACGAAGACGTTGGACCCGCCCTTGGCCAGCGACATGTGGATATGGCTGGAAGACCCGGCGAGCGCGTAGTCCCACTTGGCCATGAAGGTCACGGCCTTGCCCTGCGCATGGGCGATTTCCTTGACCGCGTTCTTGAGGACCGTGTGCCGGTCGGCCATCCTGAGCGCTTCGGCATAGCGCACGTTGATCTCTTCCTGCCCCGGCCCCCACTCGCCCTTGGAGTTTTCGACCGGAATGCCCGAGGCCTGCAACTGCTTGCGGATGGCGCGCATCACGCCTTCTTCCTTGCTGGTCTGGAAGACGTGGTAGTCCTCGATGTAGTAGCCGGCGGTTTTGAGGTCCCGGTAGCCCTTGTCGTGGATCGTGCGGTAGTCCTCGTCGAAGAGGTAGAATTCGAGCTCGGATGCGAAGTTGGCGGTGAGACCCATGGCCTCCAGCCGCGCGAGTTGCGCCTTGAGCACGGCGCGCGGCGAATGCGGCACCGGTTCGTGATGATGATGGTCGAGCACGTCGCAGAGGACGACCGCCGTGCCCTCGAGCCAGGCCGCCTTCATCAGGGTCGAAAGGTCCGGCTTCATCACGAAGTCGCCATAGCCCTTTTCCCAGTTGGCCGCCGCGTAGCCGGGCACCGGCTCCATGTCGATGTCGTTGGCGAGGAGGTAGTCGCACCCGTGCGTCTCCTCGATGGCGCTGTCGAGGAAGAATTCCGCCTGGAACCGCTTGCCGATCAGCCGCCCCTGCAGATCGGCGAAGGCGACGATCACGGTGTCGATCGCGCCCGCGCCGACATCGGCCTTGAGCGCGTCGAGGGAATAGGCGGGCATGCGCGGTCCTCCTGTCTCGTCGGGAAATGGAAGGACCGCGGCGGGGCAGCCGCGATCCTCCTTGGCCTCTTTAGTTGGCCGGAGCCTGGTGCTCGAGGGCGAACTCCTCCTCCGGAGAGAGGATGAGCTTATGCCGCCCGACCAGCGCGAAATAGACGGTGAAGGCGGCAAACCAGATCGCAACGCCTGCAAGGCCGGCGCGATAGGCCGCATCGCCCGTGATCTGGAAGTAGATCGTCACCGCCGCGATGATCACCGTCAGCGCTGCGCCCGGCACGCCGAACGGATTGCGGAACGGCCGCTCGATATTGGGCTGGTTCTGGCGCAGGAGGATGAAGCTGATGCCCTGCATGATGTAGCTCAGCATCGCCCCGAACACCGCCATGTTGAGGAGCGTGAACCCAATGACCGAGCCGCGGCTTTCCTCGCCGGCAAGGAACCACACGGCAAGGATCACCGCGAGTCCGAGAAGGGCCCCGCCGACCATGGCGATATGCGGGGTCTTGCGGGTCCCGTGCGTCTCCGAGAGGAACGTCGGGAAATAGCCGGCACGCGACAGTGAGAAGATCTGCCGGCCTTGCGCGAAGATGATGGTGTGGAACGAGGCGATGAGCCCGACGACCGCCACCAGCGCCAGCCCCTTGGCGATGCCGTCACCGTAGATGGCGCGGAACCCGTCGAGCAGCGGCTCGCCCGACGATCCGAGCGCGAACGAGCCGATGCCGACGACCGACGGGTTGAGCGTCAGGATCGCGAGCGCCGAGACGACGAGGGTCAGGAATCCGAGGATGATGCCGCGCGGCATGTCACGCTTCGGGTCCATCGATTCCTCGGCCGCCAGCGGCAACTGCTCGATGGCAAGGAACAGCCACACCGCGAAGGGCAGGGCGGCGAGCGCCCCCATGATCCCATTGGGCAGGAATGGCCCGTTCCCTTCAGGTAGTTCGGTGCCGCCGGGCCCGACATTGAGCGCCCAGCGCGAGAAGTCCATGTTGGGGATCGCCGACACCCAGAAGACGAGAAGGCACGCCAGCGCCAGGAGCGTGACGATCAGCGTCACCCGGAAGCTCAGCGCCACGCCCCAGATGTTGAGGCCGACGAAGACGATATAGGCCAGTATCCACCAGACCGGCTGGAAACTGTCCGGCGTCTCGAAGATGCCGGTGAGGTAGGAACCGATGAAGAAGACGATCACCGCCGGGGTGAGTACGTATTCGACGTTCTCGGCCAGCCCCGTCAGGAACCCGCCCCACGGCCCCATGGCGGTGCGGGCGAACGAATAGGCCGCACCCGTATGCGGCAGCGCCGGGCTCATCTCGGCGATGGCGAACGTCAGGCCCAGATACATGATGCCGATGATGATGGTGGCGATCAGCATGCCGCCCCAGCCGCCTTGCAGCAGGCCGCCGTTCCAGCCGGAAAAATGTCCGGAAATCACGGCGCCGACCCCCAATGCCCAGAGGTGCCACGCATTGGCGTGGCGGATGAGGCCGCGCTTCTCGAAGTAGGATGCATCCCGCGACGCATAGGCGACGCTGCCGACTTTCTTCGTCTCTGCCATTTCAAACCCCTGCCTGTTGTCCCCTTGGTCCTCGGCCGGATGCTTCCGGCCGCCTTGCCCGGCGCCCCCTCAGCGCCGAAAGTCTAAACCGCCTCCGCGCCCGCCAGGGCCAGCCGCGCCGCCTCGAGCCCGTGCGCCAGCCGCCCCGCCCAGAGCGTCACGCCCTCGGGCTCCAGGATCTCGTCGTTGCGGATTTCGATCATCGTCGCCGGCAACCCGCGCGCATCGCCATGCTTTTCAAGCGTCAGCGTCACGCCATTGAGCGCCGCATAAGGCTCGTTCCAGCCGACGTTGAGGCCGGGACTCTCGGCAAGGAGCGCCGCGCCCAGCGCGACGGTCAGCCGGTCGTCGTGGGCGTGGATCAGCCCGATCGGCCAGGGTCGCGCGACGCCGAGATAAACCGGCGTGAACGAATGCATGCAAATGAGCACCATCTCGCGTCCGGCGTCCCGCCGCGCATCGAGCAACGCGTCGATGGCGTCGTGGAACGGCCGGTGGAAATGCTCGATCCGATAGGCGCGCTCCTCCTCGGCAAGGTCCTCGTTGGCCTCGATCCGCGTCGCTTCCGAGAGCGTCCAGATGAGGTCGGGCGCATCGAGGTCGCGATTGCAGTCGATGATGAGGCGCGAGACCGTCGAAGCGACGAGCGGTGCGTCGGTCATTGTGGAAAGGGCCCGGCTGACCGCCAGCGCGCCGGGGTCCCAGGCGATGTGGCTTGCGCGCTCCACCGGCGAGAGCCCCATGTCGCCATAGCGCTCGGGGATGCGGTTGCTGGCATGGTCGCACACGATCACGAACGGCGAACTGCCGTTCGCGTTCGTCACCTCCACCGCCCTCTCCGTCGAAGTGTCCACGAGCCCCTACCGCCTCGCGTCCGTTCCTGTAATATCAGTTCCGGAATTGCGATAACTGTCAATGCTGAAATTGACGTTCCAGGGCGGGAACCAATGGACGACACGGAGGGCACGGGCGGGGCAGGGGCTCCGGAAGGGGCGAGCGTCGAGGCCCGCATCCATGAGGCGATGCACCGGCTGACATCGGCCGAGAAACGCGCGGCGCGCGGGCTGCTCGCCTCCTATCCCACTCTCGGCTTTGCGCCCGTCGCCGAATTCGCGCAGGCCTCCGGGGTCAGCCCGCCGACGGTGCTGCGCTTCGTTGCCCAGCTCGGCTACCGTTCCTATCCTGATTTCCAGCGGGCGCTGCGCGAGGAACTGGAGGAGCGCGCCAAGTCGCCCCTGCAGCGCGCCGCCGCTGCCCCGCCGCACCCGGAGCGGGACCTGCATGCCCTCGATCATTTCATGGCACGCATCGCCGGCAACCTCGCCGCGACCGCCGCGCGCATTCCGGTCTCCGAGTTCGAGGCGTTCGCCGCGCGCCTCGCCGAAAGCAAGGGCAGCTGCCATCTCATGGGCGGGCGCTTCACCGATCCGGTCGCCGCTTACATGGAGGCGCATCTGCGCCTCATCCGCCCGGGCGTGCGCCGGCTCGACGGGCGTACCGCCACGCGCGCCGATCAGCTCATCGACGTGCGGCCCGGCGACATCGCCGTCGTCTTCGACGTGCGCCGCTACGACCCGCAACTGCTCGAGACCGCCGCCGATCTCGCCACGCGCCGCGCCTTCACCGTGCTCGTCACCGACGAGTGGATCTCCCCCGTCTCGCGCCACGCCAAGATCGTCCTGCCCTGCATGACGCAGACCGGCAGCACCTGGGACGCCAACTCCGCGCTCTTCGCCCTCGTCGAGGCGGTCATCGCCCGCGTGACCGAACTCGCCTGGCCGGCCGCCGGCCGGCGGATAGGCTCGCTGGAGAAGGGGTAGGGCGCGGTCGCCCTACTGCGCCTCGTTCCACGCCAGGAACTGCTGTGCGTTCATGACGAGTTTGCGGTCGATTTCGCCGATCGCCTTCTCGTCGCGCCCGGCATAGTCGATGCGGTTGAGGACGCTGCGGATCACGTTCAGCCGTCCGCGCTTCTTGTCGTTGGTCAGGATCACCGTCCAGGGCGCATGTGCCGCGTCGGTGCGCCGCAGCATCTCGTCGCGGGCGGCTGAATAGGCCTCCCATTTGCCCAGCGCCTCCAGATCGATCGGCGAGAGCTTCCAGGTTTTTAAGGGGTCGTGCCGCCTCTCGTGGAAGCGCTTCAGCTGCTCCTCGCGCCCGATCGACAGCCAGAACTTGAAGAGCCTGATCCCGTCCTTGGTCAGCCGCTCCTCGAAAAGCGGAGCCTCCTCCAGAAAGTGCTCGGTCTGCTCGCGCGAGCAGAACCCCATCACCGGCTCGACGCCCGCCCGGTTGTACCACGAGCGGTCGAAGAGCACCTGCTCGCCGCCTGCCGGCAGCCAGTCGATGTAGCGCTGGAAGTACCATTGCGTCGCTTCCCGGCTGTTCGGCTTGGGCAGCGCCGCGATGAGGTTGTGGCGCGGGTTGAGGTTTTCCAGGTACCGCTTGATCGTGCCGCCCTTGCCGGCCGCGTCCCGTCCCTCGAAGATGATGGCGATGCGCTCGCCGTTGCGCCCCACATGGTCCTGCAACAGCACGAGCTGCTTTTGCAGCTCGTACATCTCTTCTTCGTATTGGTCGTCGTCCAGTTTCGCGTCGTACGGGTAGCCGCCCGATTCCAGCGCGGCCTTCCGGATCGCTCTGGGCAATTCGGGGTTCTCGATGTCGAAATCCTTGAGCGGATCGTTCATTCGGTCTCTCCATTCCTGTCCGCAACGTGCTATGAACGCGCCCGCCGGGCAAGGCCGCCCTTTTCCCGAGACCGCATGGACGCGCCCCGAGCCGAACCGACAGCGAACCGGACCGATGTCCTCCATCTCGCGCGCCGCGCCGGCGTGCGCGTGGGTCTCATCGTCCTCGTCTTCCTTGTCCTGGCCGCGCTCGTCGGCGGGCGGGTGCTGCCATTGGCCGTCGCGGCGCTCGTTTTCCTTGCTGCCGCCATTGCCGCACTGGTGCTGCCCGCCCGTTCGCAGCTGGGGCAGAATGCGGCCAGCCAGCCGGGCGCGCGCGAGCCCGATATCTTCGCCTTCGCCGACGCACTGACCGACCCCTGCCTCATCCTCGATCGGCGCGCGGTGGTCATCCACCGCAATCCGCCCGCCGCGCGCCAATTCCCGACGACCGCCTCGGGCAATCCCGTCACATTCTCGCTGCGCAATCCCGAGTTTGTGCGCGCCGTCGAGCGGGCCGGCGACACCGCCGCGACGCAGACCATCGAGCTGCACGAGACCATTCCGTCCGAGACCTGGACCAAGGTGGTGGTGGCGCCCCTGAGGACGCCGGGGCGCGAATGGGCCGGGGACGATGCCCGCCGCCTCGTCGTCACCTTCCAGAGCCTGACCGAACTGAAGCGCGTCGATGCCCTGCGCACCGATTTCATCGCCAACGCCAGCCACGAGCTGCGCACGCCGCTCGCCTCGCTTCTTGGCTTCATCGAGACCCTGCAGGGCCCCGCCGCAAAGGATGCGGCCGCGCGCGACCGCTTCCTCGGCATCATGCGCGGCCAGGCCGAGCGCATGGCCAAGCTCATCGAGGATCTCCTTTCCCTCTCGCGCATCGAGATGCATCAGCATATGCGCCCGACCGGCGAGATCGATCTCGTCGACCTGCTGGGCGAGGTCTGCGAGGGCCTGGAGACCCAGGCGCACGACGCGGGCGTTGCCATCGACTTCACCGTCAACGCCGAGAGCGCTCTTCTCACCGGTGACCGGGGCCAGCTCTACGAGGTTTTCGAGAACCTCATCGACAACGCCATCAAATACGGCGCCGGTGGCGGCGACGTCGAGGTCGCCCTCTCGCCCGCCAACCGCCCCGGCTATGCGCATCTCGTCACCGTCACCGATCACGGTCCGGGCGTTGCCGAGGAGCACGTACCGCGCCTCACCGAGCGCTTCTATCGGGTCGACGCCGAGTCGAGCCGCAAGAAGAAGGGCACCGGTCTCGGGCTCGCCATCGTCAAACATATCGTCAGTCGCCACAGGGGGTTGATGACCATCCGATCGCGCCCCGGCGAAGGCATGCGCGTCGAGGTGCTGCTGCCGCGCTAAAAAGACTCGCTCCGGACACGGACCTTTGGTCCTGGTCATCTAGCTCGGCAGGCGCAGTCGAATGTTACGGGCTTTCTGGCGCCATCTAAATTTGAAATAGAAAATTCGATTACAGATCATATGCTTAACTTGTCGCAAAACTGTAACTCAACTGACATAAAACCCTAAAGAGCAGGTCATAGGGTGCCCCCGTCAAACAGGGGCGGGGGATACCGGTCTCTGGGCCGCAGCCCGCTTTCGCAGCGCGGCCTCACTGATCTCCGAAAAGGGAACCATCATGAAAACTGCACTTCTCACGGGCGTCGCCGTTCTGGCGCTGGGCACCGGCGCCGCGTTCGCGCAGTCGCGCGACACCATCCAGATCGCCGGCTCCTCCACCGTCCTGCCGTTCGCCTCGATCGTTGCCGAGGAATTCGGCGCCACCTTCCCCGAGTTCAACACCCCGGTCGTCGGTTCGGGCGGCACCGGCGGCGGCTTCTCGCAGTTCTGCCAGGGCGTCGGCGAGAGCACCATCGACATCGCCAACGCCTCGCGCCCGATGCGCGACGGCGAGCGTGAGGCGTGCAATGCCGCCGGCGTCAACGACATCCGCGAAGTCCAGTTCGGCTTCGACGGCATCGTCTTCGCCGTTTCGGCCGACAAGCCCGACTTCGCCCTGACCCCGGTCCACGTCTTCAAGGCGATCGCCGCTCAGGTTCCGGTCGACGGCGAGCTCGTCGCCAACCCCTACACCACCTGGGCCGATGTCGACCCGGCGCTGCCTGCGCAGCCGATCGCGCTCGCCATCCCCGGCTCCAACCACGGCACCCGCGAAGTCTTCGAAGAGCGCGTGACCACCGCCGGCTGTGAGGAATCGGGCCTGCCCGAAGGCCTCAGCGATGACGAGATCGACGCCGTCTGCACCACCTTCCGTCAGGACGTGGTCGTCGAGATCGCCGGTGACTACACCGAGACCCTCGCCCGCCTGCAGTCGAACCCCGACACCGTCGGCGTCTTCGGCCTCTCCTTCTACGACCAGAACCGCGACACGCTGAAGGTCGCGACCGTCGATGGCATCACCCCGAGCCTCGAGACCATTGCCTCGGGCGAATACCCGGTCTCGCGCCCGCTGTTCTTCTACGTCAAGGGCGAGCACATCGGCACCATCCCGGGCATCGAGGAATATGTGCAGTTCTTCCTCTCCGAAGGCGTATCGGGCGCCGGCGGCATCCTCGAATCCGCTGGCCTGATCCCGCAGCCGGCCGAACGGACCGCCGAGGTCGTGGCCGCCTTCGAGGCCGGCTCGGCCAACTGATCGACCTGAACGCGGATCGCGCCCTCCGGCGCGGTCCGCACTTCCCTGAGGGTGGCGCTCAGCTGCCACCATCCGGTCAACTCGGAGAGGCCAAGTGAACGCCTATATCATCGCCGCCCTGTTGATCGTGCTGCTCGGCCTCGCCTACCAGACCGGCTGGGCGAAGAGCCGTTCGCTGGTGACGGCCGAAGGCGCCCGGGTTCATTCCCGTCCGCAGTATCATGCCGCGCTCGTGGCGGTCTGGGCGCTGGTGCCCGCTCTCCTGATCCTGGCGCTCTACGGCTACTTCAGTCCCGGCTTCACCCGCGCCTACATCGTCTCGCAGCTGCCGACCGACGTGGTGATGGCGCTCGACCAGAATGGCCTCAACACCCTCGTCGGGCGCGTGACCGCCATCGCCTCCGGCTTCGGCGTCGCCGGTGAGGTCCAGCCCTATGAGAACAGCGCGGGGTTTGCGCTGCGCCAGTTCCAGACCATTGCCTTCATGGTGGTCATCGCCGCCGCCGCCGGCACCGGCATCCTCGCGCTGCTCTTCGCCCGTGCACGCATCACGCCGCGGCTGCGGGCGCGCGACCGGGTCGAGCGCATCGTCAATCTCGTGCTGCTCGCCTGCTCGGCCGTTGCGATCCTCACCACCGTCGGCATCGTCGCCTCGCTCGTGACCGAAGCCTTCCGGTTCTTCACCTTCGTCAATCCGCTCGATTTCTTCTTCGGCACGGTCTGGGCGCCCCGCTTCTCCTCGACCGGCACCGGCAACGCCGGCCAGTTCGGCCTGCTGCCGCTGCTCTCGGGCACGCTTCTCATCGCCGTCATCGCCATGGCGACGGCCGTGCCGGTCGGCCTGATGACGGCGATCTATCTTTCGCAGTATGCGCCGCGTTCGCTGCGCGCCGTGGTCAAGCCCGTGGTCGAGATTCTCGCCGGTATCCCGACCATCGTCTACGGGTTCTTCGCCCTCGTCACTGTCGGCCCGTTCCTGCGCGACATGGGCGCTTCGATAGGTCTCAGCATCAGCGCCACCAGCGCCCTGACGGCCGGCATCGTCATGGGCATCATGATCATCCCGTTCATCTCCTCGCTCTCCGATGACATCCTCAACCAGGTGCCCCGCACGCTGCGCGACGGTGCCTACGGCCTCGGCGCCACCCAGTCGGAAACCATCCGCCAGGTGCTGCTGCCCGCAGCCCTTCCGGGCATTGTCGGCGCGTTCCTCCTCGCCGTCAGCCGCGCAATCGGCGAGACGATGATCGTGGTGCTCGCCGCCGGCAACAGCCCGGTGCTGCGCGGCAACCCGCTCGAGCCCGTCTCGACCATCACCGTTTCCATCGTCAACCAGCTGACCGGCGACACCGACTTCACCGGCCCGCAGTCGCTCGTCGGCTTCGCGCTCGGCCTTACCCTCTTCGTCATGACGCTGGTGCTCAACATCGTTGCCCTCTACATCGTCCGCCGCTTCCGGGAGCAGTACGAATGACCGATCAGGCTCTTTCCGCCGGACAGCAGGCCCTCGCCGAGCGCAAGCAGCGCATCCGCGCCGGCCTCGGGCGCCGGCACATGACCGAGAGACTCTTCAGGTTCTTCGGCATTGCCGCGATCGTCGCTGCACTCGGGTTCGTCGCCATCCTCTTCATCGACGTGCTGAGCAAGGGCATTCCGGCTTTCGTTCAGACCAACCTGCGGCTCGAGGTCACCTTTGATCCCGAAGTTCTCGACATCGAACCCGCCCCGGTCCTCCAGGACGGCCAGTCGCTGGCCGACTACCGCGCCGCCCGCCTCGCCTGGGAGCGGCAGGTGGCGATGCTCAATTGGAACCGCATCATCGAGGAGGCGCTGCGCCGCGCCGCGCCCGCCGGCTTCGAGATCGACAGCCGCCAGATCCTCTCGATCCCCGAGACCGACGCGCGCCATGTCGTGAGGGCGCTGTTCGTCGCCAACCCGAGCCTTCTCGGAGAGACCGTTCCCGTGGACCTCGTCGCCTCGGCCAATACCGACAACTGGGTCAAGGGCTCCATCAACCGCGATCTCGGCGATACCCAGCAGCAGCTCTCGGCTCCGGCCCGCGCCCTCATCGACCATTTCGAGACCGAAGGGGTCATTACCTCGGGCTTCGCCTGGGGGCTCTTCACCAATGTCGACTCGCGTTCCGCGCCTGCCTCGGCCGGTCTTGCCGGCGCGTTCATGGGCTCGTTCTACATGATGATCATCGTCATCGTGCTGGCGGTGCCCATCGGGGTCGGCAGCGCCATCTACCTCGAGGAGTTCGCGCCCAAGTCGAGGTTCACCGATCTCATCGAGGTCAACATCAACAACCTCGCCGCCGTGCCCTCTATCGTCTTCGGCCTGCTCGGCGCCGCCGTCTTCATCAACTATTTCAAGCTGCCGCTCTCAGCCCCGCTCGCCGGTGGCCTGGTGCTGACGCTGATGACGCTGCCCACCATCATCATCGCCACCCGCGCCGCGCTGCAGGGCGTTCCGCCGTCGCTGCGCCAGGCCGCGCTCGGCATGGGCGCCTCCAAGACGCAGATGGTGTTCCACCACGTGCTGCCGGTCACCTTCCCCTCGATCCTGACCGCCACCATCATCGGCGTCGCCCAGGCGATCGGCGAGACCGCGCCGCTCCTGCTCATCGGCATGAACGCATTCGTGGCGTCCGTGCCCGCGACGCCTCTCGACCAGGCGACCGCGCTGCCGGTGCAGATCTATCTCTGGCAGGCCAACGAGAACCGCAATTTCTTCGAGGCGCGCACCTCCGCCGCCATCATCGTGCTGCTGGCGTTCATGATCACGCTCAACGCCATCGCCATCTTCCTGCGCACCCGCCTCGAGCGGCGCGCCTGATCCGAAAGGGGACAAGCTATGGACATGGTCGCCGGTAAGGTAAAAGTGACGCAGCAGACCCTGGAGTCGAGCATGGATCCCATGAGCAGCCTGCGCCCCGTTCGCATCGAGGCGCGCGACGTGACCGTTCACTACGGCGCCAAGCAGGCCCTGTTCGGCATTTCGATCGAGATCCCCGACCGCGCCGTGACCTCGTTCATCGGCCCCTCGGGCTGCGGCAAGTCGACGTTCCTGCGCTGCATCAATCGCATGAACGACACCATCGAGGGCGCCAAGGTCGGTGGGCTCATCAAGCTCGATGGCGAGGACATCTACGATTCCGCCCTCGACGTGGTCGAGCTGCGCGCGCGCATCGGGATGGTGTTCCAGAAGCCCAATCCATTCCCCAAGTCGATCTACGACAACGTCGCCTATGGCCCGCGCATCCACGGCCTTGCCTCGTCCAAGGCCGATCTCGACGAGATCGTCGTTTCCTCGCTGAGGAAGGCCGGCCTCTTCGAGGAGGTCAAGGACCGGCTGGCCGAGCCCGGCACGGGTCTTTCCGGTGGCCAGCAGCAGCGCCTGTGCATCGCGCGCGCCATCGCCGTCGGCCCCGAGGTCATCCTGATGGACGAGCCCTGTTCGGCGCTCGACCCGATCGCCACCGCCGTCATCGAGGAACTGATCGACGAACTGCGCGAGAACTTCACCATCGTCATCGTCACCCACTCGATGCAGCAGGCGGCGCGCGTCTCGCAGAAGACTGCGTTCTTTCACCTCGGCAACCTCATCGAAGAAGGGCCGACCGAGCAGATTTTCACCAATCCGGTCAACAAGCAGACCCAGGATTACATCATGGGCCGTATCGGCTAGCGGCGAGAAGCGAGGAGACCGGCCATGTCCAGCACCCAGGGCGAACATATCGTCAGCGCCTACAATGACGAGCTGACGAACCTTGCCCAGCAGATCGCCGAGATGGGCGGCCAGGTGGAGGTCGCCATCGAGAACGGCACCCGCGCCCTCTTGCGGCTCGACCGCGAGCTTGCCGACGTCACCGTGCTCGCCGACAAGCGCATCGACGACATGCAGCGCAAGATCGACGAGATGGCCGTCTCGATGATCGCCCGTCGCCAGCCCATGGCCTCGGACCTGCGCGCCATCATCACCGCCATCCACGTCGCCAGCGACCTCGAGCGCGTCGGCGACATGGCCAAGCAGCTCGCTCGCCGGTCGTTGAAGATCGAGGGGCTCAGCCTGCAGCCGCAGTTCTACAACGGCGTCAAGAACATGACCAACCGCGTTCAGAGCCAGCTCAAGGATGCCCTCGACGCCTATGCCAACCGCAATGCGGCCGCTGCCATCGAGGTGTGCAACCGCGACGACGAGGTCGACGCCATGTACACCTCGCTCTTCCGCGAGCTCCTCACCTACATGATGGAGGATCCGCGCAACATCACCGCCTGCACGCACATGCTGTTCTGCGCCAAGAGCCTCGAGCGCATCGGCGACCACGCGACCAACATCGCCGAACGCGCCTACTACCTCGAGACCGGCAGGCAGCTTTCCGATGATGTCCAGGAATTGCACCGCGCCCAACTCAAGGCCTGAAACCCTTAAGACCCGCTAGACCGAGTTGAGAGATGCCAGCCACGATCCTTGTCGTCGAGGACGAGGCGGACCTGTCCGTCCTCATGCGCTATAACCTGGAAGCCGAGGGCTTCCGCGTGCTGACCGCCGAAAGCGGCGACGAAGCCGCCGAGATCCTGCAGGAGACGGTCCCCGACCTCATCTTGCTCGACTGGATGCTGCCGGGACTGTCGGGCATCGAGCTCACCCGGCGCTGGCGGGCCCGCGAGGAAACGGCGCGCGTTCCCATCATCATGATCACCGCGCGCGGCGAGGAGGAGGAGCGCATCCGCGGCCTCGCCACCGGCGCCGACGACTACGTGGTCAAGCCCTTCTCGGTTCCCGAGCTGCTGGCGCGCGTCCAGGCGCTCTTGCGCCGCTCGAACCCGCAGCTCGTTACTTCCGTCCTCAAGGCCGGCGATCTCGAGCTCGACCGCACCAGCCACCGCGTGCGCCGTTCCGGGCGCGAAGTGCACCTGGGGCCGACCGAATACCGCCTGCTCGAATACCTGATGCGCCATCCTGGCCGCGTCTATTCGCGCGAACAGCTTCTCGACGGCGTCTGGGGCAATGACGTCTATGTGGACGAGCGCACCGTCGACGTCCATGTCGGGCGCCTGCGCAAAGCGATCAACCGCGGCCGCTCCGCCGATCCCATCCGTACCGTGCGCGGCGCCGGCTACGCCTTCGACGAACGCTTCGACAAGGCCGGGTGAAACATTAAATTTCGTCCATTCAGTTCGTTCAGTCTTGACTGAACGAACATCGGTCGGTATCGGACGCGCGCCATGGAACAAGCGTCTGCCGCAGAGAACTTCATCGAACGCATGGGACTGATCTCCCAGGTGGATGGCGCGCCGCGCATCGCGGGGCGCATCCTCGGGCTTCTCATCGTCGAAGGCCGCCCCTTCACCCTCGACGAGATGGCCGAGCGCCTGAAGATCAGCAAGGCCAGCGCCAGCACCAATGCGCGCCAGCTGCGTGCATCCGGCATTATCCGGCTTGTCGCCCACGCCGGCGACAGGCACGATTACTATGAGCTGGGCAGCGACCCTTACCGGCGCGCAATGGAGACCGTCAGCGAACGCCTGGTCCACGTTGGTTCCGAGGTGATGGAGGCGGCAGCTTCCTTCCCTGATGCGCAGGCCGAGGCCAGGCAGCGCGTCTGCCAGTTCGGCCATTTCTATATCCGCATGGGCGAGCGCCTGAAGGCCTGGTCCGAGCAGGTCGAAGACGAAGCCGACCCTACCACCAATTGATTTTCCTGATTTTAGGCGAGACGCCATGACCACCGATAACAAGGCCGGGAGCCTCAAGCCCGAATGGGCGCAGAGCAAGCACGACAAGGACAACGTCGCGCGCGTAGCGGCGGGGTTACCTCCGCGCCGGCGACGCTGGCCGCTGGTGCTGCTGGCCCTAGTGGTCCTCGGCGTGATCGCAGCCGTGGTGGTCATGAGCCGCCAGCAGCCGGCCGAAACTGTCGCCGAGGCGGTGGCCGATCCGGTCAAGCAGCTCAACTCCGTCGAGATCATGACGGTCGAGCCCTCGACCCTTGCCGAGATCGTGCGTGTCACCGGGTCGCTCGCGCCCCAGCGCCAGACCGAGCTCTCCTCGCAGGTTTCGGCCCGCGTCATCGCCGTCCTCGCCCGTCCGGGCGATGCGGTCAGCAGCGGCGACGTGCTGGTCCAGCTCGATACCGAGAGTCTGCGCGTCCAGCTCGACCAGGCCACCAGCACCGCCGAAGCGACCCGCGCCCAGCTCGTCCTGGCCGACAGCCAGCTCGCGCGCACCCGTGACCTCATCGAGCGCGGCGTCACCGCCTCTTCGGGCCTCGAGCAGGCACAGTCGAGCGCCGATGCGCTGCGCGCCAACCTTGCCGCCCTCGAGGCCCAGGTCGCCGCCGCCCAGATCGCCATGCAGAACGCCACCGTGCGCGCGCCCATGGACGGCATCATCTCGGCGCGCACCGTCGAACCCGGCCAGACCGTGCAGCAGGGCGCCTCGCTCCTCACCCTCGTCGACCTGACCTCTCTCGAACTGCAGGCGGCCTCGCCCATCGGCCCCAGCGCCCAGATCGAGCCGGGTCAGACCGTCGACATCACGGTCGAGGGGCTGCCCGGCCGCACGTTCGAGGGCACCGTCTCGCGCGTCAATCCCGTCGCCGCCTCCGGCACGCGCACCATCCCCGTCTACATCTCCCTCGACAACGAGGGTGGGGTCCTGCGCGGCGGCATGTTCGCCACCGGCCTCATCTCCGTCGTCGAGAAGCCCGATGCGCTCTCCGTGCCCGCAACGGCGCTGCGCGAGGATGCCGAGGGCGTCTACGTCCTCAAGGTCGAGGACGGCGCGGTCGTTCGCCAGGCCATTGAGCAGGCCGGCCAGTGGAGCCGCGGCCGCGTCATAGAGGTCGCCTCGGGGCTCGAGGCTGGCGATATCGTCGTCACGGCGGCGCTGACCCAGCTTCAGCCCGGCGACAAGGTCGAGATGGTCGAGGACTAGCCCATGTTTCTGACACGCATCAGCGTCAACCATCCGGTCTTCGCCACCATGGTCATGGTGGCGCTGCTGGTCTTCGGCATCTACTCCTACCAGCGCCTGCCGATCGAGCAGATGCCCGACGTCGACTTTCCCGTCGTCGCCGTGGTCGTGAGTTATCCCGGCGCCTCGCCCGAGGCGGTCGAGAGCGACATCATCGAGCCCATCGAGAACCAGGTGAACACGATCGCCGGTCTCGATACGATCCAGTCCACCGCCATGTCCGGATCGGCCATGGTGCTGATGATCTTCGATCTCGAGGTTCCTTCCGCCACCGCCGCCCAGGACGTGCGCGACAAGGTCTCCCAGATCGAGGCGAGCCTGCCGGACAACGCGGATACCCCCACCATCCTGCGGTTCGACCCGAGCGCGCTGCCCATCATGTCGCTCGCCGTCACCTCCGATACGCTCTCGGCCCGTGACCTGACGACGCTCACCGAAGACGTGATCGTCACGCGCCTGTCCAACATCAGCGGCGTCGGCAGCGCCTCGGCCGTCGGCGGCATCGAGCGTCAGCTCAACATCCTCGTCGATCCCGATCGGCTGGCCGCTTTCAACGTCGGCATTTCCGACGTGATGAACGCGCTGCGCCAGGAGAATCAGAACCTGCCGGCCGGCACCATCACCCAGGGGGCCACGGTCCAGACTATCCAGGTCGAAGGCCGCGTCGAGGATGCCGACGAATTCCTCGATCTGATCATCTCCCGCCAGGGCGGCCAGCCGGTCTATCTGCGCGACGTCGCCGACATCGAGGACGGCCAGGGCGACGAGCAGAGCCTTGCCATCCTGAACGGCGAGCGCGCGCTGGCCGTCGACGTCCTCAAGACTCAGGGCGCCAACACAGTCCAGGTGGCCCGGGACATCCACACCGCCGTGGATCGGATGATGGACGGCGAACTGCCCGACGGTGTGCGCATCGAGATCGTGCGTGACAACGCCGTGCCGGTGGAGCAGAGTTTCCACGCCGTCCAGAACATGCTGATCGAAGGCGCCCTGCTCGCCGTCGTCATCGTGTTCCTGTTCCTCAATTCCTGGCGCTCGACCGTCATCACCGGTCTCACCCTGCCGATCTCGATCATCGGCACGATGGTCTTCCTCAACTTCTTCGGCTTCACGCTCAACATGATGACGCTGATGGCGCTCTCGCTCGCCGTTGGCATTCTCATCGATGATGCGATCGTGGTGCGCGAGAACATCATGCGCCACCTGCACATGGGCAAGAACCATCGTCAGGCCGCGCTCGACGGCACCAACGAGATCGGTCTCGCCGTTCTCGCCACGACGCTTTCCATCGTCGCCGTGTTCCTGCCGGTGGCGTTCATGGACGGCATCATGGGCAGGTTCTTCCTGCAGTTCGGCGTGACGGTCTCGGTCGCCGTGCTGATCTCGCTTTTCGTCGCCTTCACCCTCGATCCGATGATGTCGAGCGTCTGGTACGATCCGGCGGCCAATCCCAATGCCAAGCGCGGTCCGATCGGCAAGGCCGTCCATCAGTTCGACCGGTTCTTCGAGTGGGTCGCCAAGGGCTATCGCCGCCTGCTGCGCTGGTGCCTCAAATGGCGCAAGACCACCCTTGCTGTGGCACTGCTCTCGTTCGTCGGCACGTTCTTCCTCTTCCCGCTGGTCGGCGCCGAGTTCATTCCGGCCACCGACAACAGCGAGATCCAGGTGGGCATGGAAACCCCGACCGGCTCCTCGCTCGACTACACCGCCTTGAAGATCGCCCAGGTCAACAACGTGCTGCGCGCGCTCCCGGAGGTCAAATCGACCTACGCCACCGTCAATTCGGGCAATTCGCGCGGCGGCAACAATTCGGCGACCATCGTCGTCGGCATGGTGCCGGAATCGGAGCGCACCGTCTCGCCCACCGAGTTCGCCGTCACCGTGCGCCGGGCGCTGGCCGCCGTTCCGGGCGCCACCTATACCGTCTCGGCCTCGGGCGGCTTCGGCGGCCCCACGGCGCCGATCTCGGTCGGCATTTCCGGCCCGAGCTTCGATATGCTCGAGGAGATCGCCGATGATCTGGCGGCGCGCATGAGCGAGATCCCCGGCATCATCGATGTGGAATCCTCCCTCGACGACGTCAGCCCCATCATGGCCGTTCGGGTCAACCGGGACCTCGCGAGCGACCTCGGGGTCAGCATCGCCCAGATCGGCGCGGCGTTGAACCCGATGCTCGCCGGTGACGAGGTCACGGACTGGACCAGCCCCGCCGGGGAGAACCTCGGGGTGTTCGTGCGCCTTCCCGAATGGGCCCGCAACGACATCGACGCCCTCGGCAGCCTGCCCATCGTGCAGAGCGGGATGAACGGATCGTCCTCCGTCATCCGGCTCGACCAGGTGGCGAGCATCGTCCAGTCCACCGGCCCCGCCACCATCGACCGCGAGGATCTCGAGCGGCGCGTGAACGTCACCGCCAACATCGAGGGGGTGAATCTGGGCGACGTGACGCCGCGCATCCAGGCCATCATCGACAGCCTCGATGTGCCCGTCGGCTACAGCGTCAGCCAGGGCGGCGAGGCCGAGGATCTGGCCGAGACCGGCGCTGCCGCCGGGTCGGCGCTGCTGCTTGCCATCATCTTCATCTACCTGGTGCTGGCCAGCCAGTTCGGCAGCTTCCTGCAGCCCTTCGCCATCATGGTCTCGCTGCCGCTCTCGCTGATCGGCGTGGTGCTGGGCCTGCTGGTCGGCGGCTCGACTCTCAACATGATGTCGATGATCGGCTTCATCATGCTGATGGGCCTGGTGGTCAAGAACGCCATCCTTTTGGTCGACAACGCCAACCAGCATGTGCGTCAGGAGGGCCTCAACCTCTACGACGCCCTGCTCGAGGCGGGCTCCACCCGCTTCCGCCCGATCATCATGACGACGCTCGCCATGATCTTCGGCATGCTGCCGCTGGCCTTGAGCCTGCATGAGGGCAGCGGGCAGAACGCGCCCATGGCCCACGCCGTCATCGGCGGGCTCATCAGCTCGACGGCCCTTACCCTCGTGGTGGTGCCGGTGATGCTCACCTACATCGAAGGTTTCGGCCGCTTCGTCGGCCGGTTCCTGCCTAAGGCTCCGGACGACGATCCGCATCACGCGGCGCCGGCCGAGTAGGCAAGTCCAAGCTCAGGGACCACGCCAATGGCGCGTTCCCTTCTCCCTCCTGGGAGAAGGTGGCTCACGCTGCAAAGCGCGAGACGGATGAGGGGCTAGAGCGGTTTCAGGAAAAGTGGTTACCACTTTTCCGGTTCGAAACCGCGACAAAACAAAGAATTAGAGCTCCCATTCTGATTCAATCAGAATGGGAAATGCTCTAGACCTGCTCGGCCATCGCGACGAGCGCATCCGTCTCCTTCGGCACGCCTTCGGCGAGCCGCGCCGCCGCCACGAACGGCAGCCAATCGTCGATTTCCCCGCGCCCGATATTTGCGAGAGCCGCATAGGCGTCGGCGTAGGCCTCGGCGAGGTGCGGGCGCGCCGCGGCCATCAGCACATAGGAGCGGCAGGCATCCGCCGCCGGCACGCCGAGGCTGGCGTCCAGCCAGTCGATCACCATCGGAGCTTCGAGGCTGCCGAGAATATTCCAGGGGTGGAAATCTCCGTGGCAGAGCCGGTCGCCGCCCGGCATCTCCGCGAGCCCCGCGAGCAGGCGCCTGCGCACCGGTTCGCCGAGCAGGGGCGTGCGCCCGATATTGCTCCTCAGCCGTGCCCCCAGCGTCGGCAGCGCCGGAACCGTGTGCACGTGGAGGCCGGCCTGCAGGCTCGCCATGGCCTCGATATAGGGTTTTGCCGCCGCGTCCCCGGCGAGCATCGCCTGCGCCCAGACGGCGCCCGAAATACGCTCCATCAGCACGCCCCAACGCCCCTCGTGCTCTTCGACGCCGAAGACCCTTGGCGCCGGTACCCCCGCCGCCTCGAGCGCCGCCAGTATCCCCGCCTCGCGGAATGCCGACCCCTTCACGCCCTCCCGGTAGAGCTTGAGCACCCGGGAGCCGAACGCGTAGACCTCCGCCTCCTTGCCCCGCCCGATCGCTTCCCCCAACTCGCGCATCGTCCCCTCCCTTTGCCCGCAAGCAAGGCCGCTTGCACGCCGCTCGTCAACACTTCGTTTAGGCTCCGGGCTCTCGCCTTGCGCCCCGCCCCGCCAACCACCACGCTGTCACCCCGGCGCAGGCCGGGGCCCATCCTGAGATGTTGTTACGGCCGCAAGATGTGTGAACCGGCCGAATGTCGTGGTGCCAGCCACTGCCGCCGCCACTCCACAAACTGTCATCCCGGCGCAGGCCGGGATCCAGTAACCGTCGCCGCTGGTGCTCTTGCCGTGAAGCCGATGAGTGCATGCCCTGTGCACAAGCTCTGACGCCAGCGTGTACTGGGTCCCGGCTTTCGCCGGGATGACAGCCGGTGCGGTGGGCATGATCGTGCCACGCCCTCGTGGTTCGAGGCCGCTACGCGGCACCTCACCATGAGGGCTACTGGACGCGCTCGGGATTACCATCAGCCCTCATGGTGAGGTGCGAGCTCTTGCGAGCCTCGAACCACGAGGGCGTGGCACAATCCTCCCCAAGCACCATGCGTCCCCCTCCCCCTTGAGGGGAGGGGATAGGGGTGGGGGGAAGCTTCGGCGGCTCTCGGACCACCCCTCACCCCCGACCCCTCCCCTCAAGAGGGAGGGGAGTACTTGCCCAACCCGTTGATCCGGCTCCAAAACCACGAACTTATCCCCGCACCTTCGCACAGCCCCATACTCCCCTCACCCGCCACGGGAACGCGAGGTCGCGACGAACGGTCTGTGGCAGGGCAGGTGGGAGGGGCTGGAGTCGTCCGACCCTGGGCCCGTGGGGCGGTCGCGTTGCCGCGCGAGGTGTTCCGGCCTTCCGCAAGGAGCCGGGAGATTCATCGCGTGAAGACCGGCGCGTCCCCATGGATCGGAAACCCCACCGCATGCGGCGGCGAAAGCCTCCGTTTTAAGTTTGCATGAGGCTGTCGCCGCCGCATGCCGCGTTCACGAGGGGGAACCGCAAGCCGACGGGGCCGGG